>Ga0068864_100000008_pt1 | contig 390035 bp, 333 predicted proteins | sample KBSSwiS72_FD_66586 | JGI IMG/M metagenome (GOLD analysis project Ga0068864, IMG submission 66586) | Switchgrass rhizosphere microbial communities from Kellogg Biological Station, Michigan, USA - KBS Switchgrass S7-2 | ecosystem: Host-associated > Plants > Roots > Rhizosphere > Soil ...
AGGGGTAGCCGGCGGCGAGGGCGTTTTCGAGGGTCTCGTCGTGGCGGTAGATGTCGTCGTAGAAGTCGACGGTGCCGTCGTCGCGGACCACCACGGTCGAGTAGATGATCATGATCGGGATCGGGGTCTTGAGGACGACGGTCTTCGAGTCGCCTTTCTCCATCGCGTCCTTGATCTTCTCCACCGTCCACTCCGGCTGCTCGCGCAGGGACCAGGCGGCGAGCGCGACCGGGTCCTCGACGCGGATGCAGCCGTGGCTGAAGTCGCGGCGGGAGCGCGAGAAGAGGGTCTGCGACGGGGTGGAGTGGAGGTAGACGTTGTTCTGATTCGGGAAGATGAACTTCACCAGACCGAGGGCGTTCGACGTGCCGGGCTTCTGGCGGACGCCGACCTCGCAACTGCGCAGGCGGGCGAGCATCGCGTTGTCGACGGTCGAGCCGATCGCCTTCCCGTCGTCGTCGACGATCTCGTAGTTGTTCGCCGCGAGATACCCGCGGTCCTTCTCCAGGTGCGGCACGATCTCCGCGCGCTGAATCGTCGGCGGCACGCTCCAGTACGGGCGAAAGACGATGTACTTCATGTCGCCGGCGAACACCGGCGTCTGGTGCGAGACCGTCTGTCCGACGACGACGCGCATCGCGCGCGCGGTGTGTCCCGTCTTGTCGTCCCACGCGTGGAGGCGGAACTCGGGGATGTTGACGACGATCGGCGTCGACGCGAACTCGCTCGGCGCCCAGCGCCACCGCTCGAGCGCGAGCTGGATCTGCCGGATGCGGCGACCCATCGGCACGTTCAGCGCACGGAACGTCTTCTCGCTCAGCACGCCGTCGGGCTCGAGGCCGTGGCGTTGTTGGAAGTGTTTGACGGCGGAGACCAGGGGCTCCGCGTAGACGGTTGCTGGGTTGCTGGGTTGCTGGGTTGCGGGCAGGTCGCCGGTGCGCGCGAGCATCTTCGTGAGCTGGGGGAGTGCGGCGTACGAATCGCCCGGCTTCACTTTCGCCGTTGGCAGCGGCTTCTCGTCCTTCGCATCATCCGCCATCTTTCGGTACGCGGCGAGCGCGACGAGGAGGCGGCGGTACTCGTCGTATGGCGGCTCGATCTGGGTGAGGATCGTGATGTTCTCGGGCGATTGCGCGATGTCGGTGAGGAGCTTCGGCAGGTAGTACTTCTTCGTCTCGATGTCGAGGTCGAAGCGGACGTTGCGCGGATTGATGCGGCCGATGTGCAGGTCGGAGATGTAGCGCATCAGCGTGATGCTTACCGCCACGTCGAAGCGCGCCAGCGCGGTCTCGTCGCGCAGCGGAAACATGGCCAGGCGCTGCTGCCAGCGCGTGCCGTCGTAGTCGACGCTGTTGATCCCCTTCACGTCGGCCGCTTCGAAGAGCGTGATGACCGTGCGCGCCTGTGCCGACGGCTGGCCGTTGAACGTCCAGAGTTTCGCGTAGCCGATCGGAGCGTAGAGATTGCGGAGATGGCGGCGGTAGTCGCTGAAGTCGGGCCAGCGCAGCTCCTCCATCCGCGAGTCTTCGACGAGCTGTTTGATCACGCGGCCGCTCTCGGTCGACGGCGGCGTCTCGATGGTCTGGGCGAGCGCGGAAAAAGAAAAGACGAGCAGGCAGAAGGGCAGCAGGCGTCGAAGCATGCGGCGGATTCTACGCGGAGGCGTGCTCAGGCGGATGTGAGCTGGATCAACGTGATCTCGCCCCGCACGCCGAGGCGCGACGGCGGTCCCCAGTAGCCGGTGCCGCGGCTGACGTAGAGCCACGTGCGTCCGATGCGATGCAGTCCGGCGACGACCGGCTGGAACGCGTGGATCAGCAGGTTGAAGGGGAAGAACTGCCCGCCGTGCGTGTGTCCGGAGAGCTGGAGATCGACACCGAGCTCGCTCGCGATCTCCGCCGTCTGCGGCCGATGCGAGAGGAGCACTTTCACGGAGCTCGGCGCGTTTGCGAGTGCCGCGTGCGGATCGGAGTTGCGGCTGACCGGATCGGTGACGCCGGCGATGACCAATCCGCGGCGCACGACTTCATGCCGGTTGTTCAGGATCGTCAGTCCGAGGCGCGCGAGCTCCGGCAGCCACTCGCCGGCGCGCCAGTAGTACTCGTGATTGCCGGTGACGTAGAAGACGCCGTCGCGCGCGCGGAGGTCGCGCAGCGGCTGCACCTGATCGCGCAATTCGGCGAGCGGTCCGTCGATCAGATCGCCGGTGATGGCGATGGCATCGGCGTCGAGCGCGTTGGTCTGTTCGACCAGTCGCGCGACGAAGCGCCGCTGGATCGTCGGACCGACATGCACGTCGCTCCATTGCGCGATCGTGTAGCCCTCGAGCTCCGGCGGCAGGTCGTCGATCGCGATCGATACGCGCTTCACGCGCGGACAGCGCGCCTGCACCAGCCCGACGAACGACAGCAGCGCGGCGGCGCCGAGGCTCGCGTAGGTGAGCGTGCGGGCATCGAGCGAGGCTCGCGCGATCCACCACGTGAGCCGGATGACGTCGCCGAAGAGGACGACGATCAGCAGCGTCGAGAAGATGCCGAGGGTCGCGTAGCCGGCGAACTGCGGCAGCGTCCGGCGGCGCAACGCGAGCAGCGGCAGCAGCGATACGAGGAAGAGCCCGCCCCACGCCGCGACACGGCTGACGCCGGCGAGATGCGCGGCGGTCAGCAGAGGCCGCCCGGCGTAGGCGAAGAGCGAAAACCAGATCGTCGTCAGGACGGCGATGCGGATCGGCGGAAGCGCGGCAGTTCGGATTCGGGACATCAGTTGTTCATGGATACGACCGAGGGGCTCAGATGTTTAGATATCGTGATTCTCTTGTGATCTTTGGACCCCATCTTGCGGACTATTCGAAACGCCGCCGGAGGTTTTAAGGACCATGAAAACGAAGACCTTGATCACCATCATCGCCGCGCTTGCCGCTCTGGCAATCGTGACGAGCTGTTTCGCTCAGCCGCAAAAAGGAGGATCCGTGACCACGACCGCAAACAAGCCCTCCGATGAGGAGCTCAAGAAGAAGCTGACCCCGCTTCAGTACGAGGTGACGCAGCACGAGGGGACCGAGCCGCCGTTCCGCAACGATTACTGGGACAACCACGCCGACGGCATCTACGTCGACGTCGTGTCCGGCGAGCCGCTCTTCAGCTCCATCGACAAGTACGAGAGCGGCACCGGCTGGCCGAGCTTCACGAAGCCGCTCGAGGCCGCGAACGTCGTGACGAAGACCGACCGCAAGCTCTTCATGGCGCGCACCGAGGTTCGCTCGAAGCACGCCGACTCGCACCTCGGGCACGTCTTCGACGACGGTCCGGCGCCGACCGGCCAGCGCTACTGCATGAACTCCGCGTCGCTCCGCTTCATCCCGGTCGACAAGCTGGAGGCGGAGGGCTACGGCCAGTACAAGAAGCTCTTCGAAGGAAAGAAAAAGTAATGGAGACAGCGACATTGGCGGGCGGCTGCTTCTGGGGTGTCGAGGAGCTGATCCGCAAATTGCCCGGCGTCATCGAGACGACCGTCGGCTACACGGGCGGGAATCTGAAGAACGCGCGGTATCAGGATGTGAAGACCGGCCGCACCGGTCACGCGGAATCGATCGAGATCAAGTTCGATCCCGACCGCATCAGCTACGAGGAGATCCTCCGCTATTTCTTCCGCCTGCACGATCCGACGACGCCGAACCGCCAGGGCAACGACATCGGCACGCAGTACCGCTCCGCGATCTTCGTGCACGACGAAAAGCAGCGCGAGGTCGCCGAGCGCGTGAAGAAGGACGTGGACGCGTCAGGGAAGTGGACGCGCCCGATCACGACGGAGATCGTGCCGGCCACGGAATTCTGGCCGGCCGAGGATTACCACCAGGACTATCTGCAGAAATACCCCAACGGCTACACCTGCCACTATTTGCGGGCGTAGCGCTAACGTCATCCCGAGCGTAGGCGAGGGACCTGTGTGGGAGGTGGCGCGCTGCTCGTGCCTGCCGCCCGCCCGGGTCCCTCGCCTACGCTCGGGATGACGAAGCGCAGCAAATCTCGCGACATCGTGACCGTACCGGCGCGTGGCTTCACGCGCCGGTACGTCGTTTTCAGCAGATCGAGCACCGCCTCTTCATCCAGCTCCGCGACGTGCCGCACATGCTCGTGACGCTCGAGCGTGAAGTGCTCCGCGAACATCTCCACCGTCCGCTCCACGCGATCGCGCGTCATGCCGCGCAGCTCGACGAGATCGTCGGCGCCGGGGATGGCGATCACGAGCCGCCCGTCGTCGCGCAGCACGCGGCGGAACTCGGCGGGATTCAAACGCGCGGTGATCGACGCGACGATGCCGAACGACGCGTCGGCGTACGGCAGAAAACGATCGGCGTTGGCGACGATCCAGTGACACGACGGGTAGCGCTTCGCCGCCGCGTCGATCGCCGCGACGGAGATGTCGATTCCATGTCGTTCCTCGGCGTCGAGTGCGCCGAGGTGATAACCCTCGCCGCATCCGGCATCGAGGATCGGGCCGTCAGCCGGTTGCGTGAACGCGACGATCGCGTCGAGCAGCGGCTTCGCGAATCCGCGGTCGAGGAACCTCCGCCGCGCCGCGACGGCATCCGCGGAATCGCCCGGCACGCGCGATCGCCGGTCCTGCGGCTGCAGCAGATTGAGGTAGCCGCTGCGCGCGAAGTCGAAGGAGTGTCCGCGCTCGCAGACGGCGCGGCGTCCGTCGATCGCGAGCGGCGCGTGGCAATCGCGGACGGTGCAGAGGAGCGTGAGCACCCTACAATCTACACATGCGCCGCCGTCGTCTGGCACTCCTCGTCGCGGCACTGATCGCATTTCTGATCGGGATCGCGGTGCTGTACGAGCTCGGCATGGCGCATCTCGAGCACAAGCCGCGCACCTTTCTCGAGAGCTTCGAGTGGGCGACCGAGACGCTGAGCACCACCGGCTACGGCTCGGACAACCACTGGAAACATCCGGCGATGGTCATCCTCGTGATCTTCGTGCAGGTCGCGGGGATGGTGCTGATCCCGCTCATCCTCGCCGGCTTCATCCTGCCGTACCTCGCGGAGCGCTTCGAGCAGCGCGTGCCGCGCGCGGCGGACCGCGGGATGTCCGATCACGTGATCGTCTACCGCTTCGGTCCCGCGGTCGAAACGCTGCTGCAGCGGCTGGCGACGGCGAACATCCCGACGCTCGTCGTCGACACCGAGGAATCGTCCGCGCGCGGCGTGATGGACCGCGGACTAGCCGTCGTCTTCAGTCCGGTCGAGGAAGACATGCTCGAGGCGTGTCGCGCACCGGCGGCGCGCGCGATCGTAGCCAACGGACGCGATGAAGAAAACGCGGCGCTGATCCTCCGCGCGCGGCAGAGCGGCTTCGCGCGCGAGATCTACACGTTCGTCGAGGACCCGAACCATCGCAAGGCGATGGAGCTAGCCGGAGCGACCGCCGCGTACACGCCGCGGCACATCGTCGCCGCCGCGCTCGCCGCGCATGCGAGCGATCGCATCAGCCCGCGCGTGCCGGGAGTCGAGCAGATCAAGGGCGTGGAGCGGCGCGAGATCCGCGTGACGGCAGGGAGTCCGGTCGCGGGGAAGACGCTCGCCGAGTCTCGCCTCGGTGCGGAGAGCGGCGCGATCGTCGTCGGTGTCTGGTCCCGCAGCCGCCTGCTGACGAACTGCGCTGGCGACACGCGCATCGAAGCCGGCTCGGTGCTCGAGCTGATCGGCGACGCCGATGCGCTCGACGCCGCTGCGAAGCTGATCGGCGGCCGTTACCTGCGAAATACCGGTCCGTACCTGATGGCCGGTTTCGGCGAGGTCGGCCGCAAGGTGCACGAGCTGCTCACCGACGCGGGCGAAGAGGTGCGGGTCATCGATCGCGTCGAAGGTCCGGATGTGTTCGTCGGCGACGTGCTCGATCCGTGGGTGCTCGAGCGGGCTGGACTGTCGGACTCGCGCGCCGTGATCCTCGCGCTCAACAGCGATGACTCGACGCTCTTCGCGACGGTGATCGCGCGCGATGCCGTCCCCGACGTCGCGGTGATCGCCCGCGTCAATCACGCGCGCAATGTGGAGAACATCCACCGGGCCGGCGCCGACTTCGCGCTCTCCATCTCCGACATCTCCGGCGAGATGCTCACCGCCCGCCTTCTGGGGCGCACGAAGCGTGCGCGAGAGGAACATCGGCGCGCTTTCCGCATCGCCGGTGATGCATATGCCGGACAGCGAATCGATGAGCTCGAATTCCGTACGCGCGACGGCGGTTCTTTATTGGCCATCGAGCGAAACGGAACCACCTTGTCGCGCGTCACAAGCGATGTGCGAATCGAACAAGGTGATTCATTGTGGATTTGTTCGACTGAACGGCACAGCATGGCGTGACAAGCATCATCGTTTCGTGTAGAGTCCCCGCCTTTAATTTCAGTAAGGAGGTCAGTTACATGTTTACTCGTAAGAAAGAGACCCGGGTCACCAGCTACAGCGTTACCTTCATCACCGGCGCCATCGTCGGTGCGGCAGTCGCCCTTCTGTTCGCGCCGAAGCCCGGCAAGAAGTTCCAGAAGGACGTGAAGGAGTTCGCCGAGGATTCCGCGGAGAACATCCAGAAGTTCGTGAAGAACGTGAAGAAAGCGGTCAACGTCTAGGCACTTCCAGTACGTCGCCGCTGTCGATCTGACCGGTCGTCACGGCGACGTACTTTTTTCCCACCAGCCTCTTGTAGCCGCTGAAATACGACGGCAATCCCTCCCCGAATTTCGCGTCGCTCTGTAATTCGTAATGCAGATGCGCAAGAAACGCGTCGCCTGAGAATCCGAGCTCGCCCACCTTTTCTCCCTGCTTCACGCGATCGCCTTTTTTCACCGCGACGCTTCCCTTCTTCATGTGCGCGAGGAGGCTGAATTCGCCGTTGCCGTGATCGATGATCACGTGGTTGCCGAAGATGACGTAGAGGTTCTTCATGACCTCCTCCATCACCGGCAGGAATGGCTTCGACTTCATGTTGTCCTCGATGCCGTCGCTCGCTTCCACCACCACGCCCGCGCCCGGCGCGTAGAGCGGCGCGCCGAAGCCGTACCAGTCCTCGTTTTTCTCGCCGTCGTTGCGGTACATCTTTCCCTGCTCGTCGACGACCACGAAGTCGTACGCATAGCGCGTGACGTTGGCCTCGATGTGCATCGCCGTCGTCATCGCGCCGGTGATGTCGAGCCGGCGGTGATGCGAATAGAAGTCGTGGCCGTCGTGCACGAGTACGCGTCCCGGCACCGGCACGATGAGATTCGTCTTCGTCGCGTACGGCTTCGGATGGACGTCGATCGTCTGCGACACGTTCCCTTCGAAGCGGAACTTGTAGCGAAGGTGGGAGAGGTCGAGGTCGGGCTCGAATGAATAGATCGGGTTGAAGACGACGAGCTTGCCCTTCGGCTCGATGAAGCGGTTCGGGATGGTCGTCACGCTCAGGCCGTTCTCGCCGACGCGCCGCTGGGCGATGAGCGTGTCGTTCGCGCCGAGGACGTCGACCTCGATCTCCACGATCTCGAGCCTCGCGTCCGTCGGGTTCTCCAGGATGAAATCGAAGTTGAGCAACTGGTTCGTCTTGCCATGCTCGATGAGCGGCGTGTGCGGAAGGAGGGAGATGGTGAGCGCGAGCAGCAGATGATTCATTCGCACTTCTACGCGGCGCCGCCGGAAAGGTTTGTTACGCCCGCGTGCTTTCGCGGAATTGAGAGGGCGTGCAGCCGAAGCCGCGGCGGAACGCGTACGTGAAGTGGCTGTGGCTGGAGAAGCCGAGGTCGAGGGCGAGCGCGGTGAGGTCGTCAGTGTGCGGCAGCTCGACCAGCGCTCGCGCGAGGCGCAACTGCGTCAGGTATTGATGCAGCGACGCTCCCTCGGTACGCGTGAAGAGATCGGTGAGATACGCGGGCGATGCGCCGACCGTGCGCGCGACGTCGGTGAGCAGGACGCGTTTCGACAATTGCGACTGGAGCACTTCCTTCGTCCTTCGGATCAGCCGCGCCGTTGTCGTCCCGGTCGGCCGCTCGCGCCGCGCGTCATGCTGGAACGCAGAGCGTAGCAACTGAAGCACCAGCTCCTCGGCCGCCAACGGATCGCGCTCCGGGGTGCGCGCCCAATGCAGGAATCGCGTGCGGAAGCTTTGCAGTTGCGGATCGGCGCGCCACGTGCGGCGGCGGAAGAGTGGATGCTCGAAAAGACAGCCGCCCGCGATCTCGGACAGCACCTCGAGACGCGGCGTGACGATCAGCTCCGCGAATCCGCGTGTCGTCAGGCGATACGACTCGCCGCCGCGCACGAAGATCAATTGATTCGGATCGCCGACGATCTCGTCGCTGCCGACGTGCCAGAGAAAGAGTCCGCGATACGGCAGCGCGATCTGGAAATCGGGGCTGAAGCCGGAGTCGGGATGTCCGTCACCGCGCCTGACGTCTTCCACCAGGCCGATGGAGAGATCGAGGAGCCGGATGCGCGCGTCGCTCACGATTCGAAGAATAGACCTAAAACGCGTGATAGCGGGGGAGGCCGCCGCGGCTGCATATTGGCGGCATGATCAGCGCCGTTTTTCTCGCCGCACTCGTTTTGACCAGTCCCGCGTTTCGTGAAGGGCAGCCGATGCCGGAGAGCACGGTGCTCAACGGACTCGATTGCCGCGGGCCGAATCGCTCGCCCGCGCTGCAGTGGACGAATCCGCCGGCCGGCACGCAGAGCTTCGTCGTGATCCTCGACGACTACGAAGCGCGCCTGGGCGACGGCTTCATTCACTGGGCCGTCTACAACATCCCCGGCAGCGCCACCGGGCTCGCCGAAAACGCCGGCGCCTCGGACCCCGATCGCCATGCCTGGAACGATTTCCTGAAGCGCAATTACGGCGGGCCGTGCCCGCCCGAGGGGCCGCCGCACAAGTATCGGTTCACGGTCTTCGCGCTCGACCTGCCGTCGATCGACGACGCCGGCACGCCGATGACGTGGCGGAAGCTGCGCGTGGTCATCCACGGCCACGTCCTCGGGCAGGCATCACTCACCGGTTTGTACGGAAAGGAAAAATCGATGACCACGGAACAGCAGATCGCCGCGCTCGACACGGAGTATCAGCTCGCGGTGGAAAAGAACGACGTGGCGACGATGGACCGCATCCTGGCGGACGATTTCGCGCTCGTGATCGGCAGCGGAAAATCGTTCACCAAGAAAGACCTCCTCGACGACGCACGGAGCGGGCACACCGTCTACGAATATCAGCGCGATACGAACCAGGTCGTACGCGTGTGGGGCGACACCGCCGTGATCACCGCGCTGCTGTCGGCGAAGGGGACGCAGGAAGGGAAGCCGTTCGCGTACCGCGTCTGGTTCAGCGACACGTACGTGAAGACGGGGAACGGGTGGAAGTACGTGTTCGGGCAGTCGGGCGCGCACCTGCCCGACTAACCGACGCGGAAGCGCGACACTTCGCTCTCGAAGTCCTTGCCGCTCTGCACGAGGTTCTGCACGGTGCGGTTGAACTCGCGGGCGATGGCGTCGTTCTCCTGCGCGATGTCGAGCATCATGCGCGACGCGTCGGCGATGCGGTCGGTCTCGTGCAACTGCCGTTCGAGGAGATCGCGCATGGCGCGGGCGTCCTCGGCGATCTTTTCCAGCGCGGTGGTGATGCCGCGGCCGGCCTGTGACTGCTCGTCGGTCGCGGTTCTCACCATCGCGGCGATCTCGCGGACGCGGTCGGACTCCTGCGCCAGCATCTGCGTGCCGCGCGCCTGTTCGCGCGTGGCGCGGTTGATCTCCGAGATGTGATCGGACATCCGCGACGTGACCTCGTGGAGGTGCCGCGACGCCTTTGACTGATCATCGAGCGCGCGCGCGATCTTCGTCGCCATCTCGAACGAGCGCGATGAGCTGCTGACGATCTTCGTCAGCGAGGCCGCCGCTTCGTCCGCGAGCTGCACGTTCTCTTCGACGCGGGTCACGCCCTCCTTCATCTTCGACACGGCCTGGCGCGAGCCGCTCTGCACGGCCTTGATGATCTCGTTGATCTCTTTCGTCGAGCCGCGTGTCCGCTCCGCAAGCTCGCGGATCTCGTTCGCTACGACGGTGAAGCCGGCGCCATGCTCGCCCGCCTGCGCGGCGATGATCGCGGCGTTGAGCGCGAGGAGGTTCGTGCGGTTGGTGATCTCCTCGATGACGTTGAGGATCTGCGTGATCGAGCCGACGCTCGCCTGCAGATCGTCGAGCACGCGCGCGGTGCTGGTGGTGAGGTCCCACGTCAGCGTGATGCCCTGCACCGTCCGTCCCACCGCTGCGCCGCCCGCTTCGGCGTCCTCGCGCACCTGACGCGAGATGTCGGCGGTCGACATCGCGCTGGAGCGCAGCTCGGCGATCGTCGAATCCATCTGCGCCACGAACGACAGCACCTCGTCGCCGATGCCGGCCAGCACGTCGGTGCGCGTCGACATCTCGTTCATCGACGCATTCATCTCGGTCGTCGACGACGACGTCTTCTCGACTGACTGGAAGAGGTAGTCCATCGAGCGCGCGACTTCCTCTGCGGATGCCTGCAACTGCAGCGCGCGGCTCGAGGCGTCCTGCGTCAGATCGCTCACGCCGTCCGCGGCCTGCAGCACGCTGCTGATTCCTGCGCGGACGTTCTCGACGGCGAGCGAGGCGTTCTCGGTCAGATCGGACTGCTCCTGCGAGCGCTGCAGCAGCGAGTCGGTGCCGCCGGTGATGACGCGCACGCCCTCGGTGATGGTCGTGCCGCTGCCGCCGACGCGCCCGAGGAGGCGGCGGAGCGTGGCGCGCGTCTCGCCGAAACTGTCGGCGAGCTGGCCGATCTCATCGTCCGCAAAAATTCTGCTGCTGGCCTCGAAGTTCCCCTCGGCCATCTCTTTCGCCAGCCCGCTGAGCTGGCGGATCGGCTCGCCGACGTCGCGCGCCAGCGTCCACGCCGCGAGGATGAAGGCGAGCATGGTCAGCCCGACGATCACGCTCGTGTAGGTCGTGATCTGCAGCGGGATCTTGCTGTACGGCGCCCACGGGATCGACAGCACGAGGATCGCGCCGTTGCGCAATTCCGCGAAGCGGCAGACGTGCGGCGAGATGAAGGCGAGGCTGTCGCCTGTGCGGATGCGGCGGATCTGCGCGACCTCGTCCGCGGTGAGCGGATCCTTCGTGCTCGCCGTGTTGCCGTTCGCATCGATGACGTGCAGCGCGTACTCGTCGGGGATGTAGGCCTTCAGCGTGTCGAGCTCTTTCGCGTCGAGCTTCGCCATCAGGTTCGAGCTGTCGTAGAGCCGCTGGAAGCGCTCCGACGACGAGGCGACGGCGAGTCCTTCGAGCGTGGTCGAGACCTTCGACGAGATCAGCTCGATGAGCACGGCCGCGGAGACGAGGAGCGAGCCGATGAAGACGATGGCGATCTTGCGTCCGAGGGAGATGCCGGAGCCGACGTAGCGAACGCTCTTCCCGGGCGGGACGGCGGCGATCAGGAGATGCTTCGAGGCGGCGTAGGTCCACGCGATCGAAGGGAACGACGCGATCAGGCCGGCGACGAAAAAGTAGCTGAAGCCGAGGCCTGTGCGCATGACGAAGAGCGTGCCGAGGATGGCGAAAACGAGCGTGCCGGCGCCCCACAGCATCACCGCGATGCGCGTCGTGCGGGCTTGCGTCTCGGAGAGCACGCGCGAGAGATCACCCTGCCCCTCGATCGCTTTCTCCATCGACGCGAGCTGCGGTCCGACGAGGAAATACATCGCCGCCGCGCCGCTGCCGTAGAGCAGGAGCAGCAGGAGGACGATGATGCCGCCCGCCGACGCCGTGAGCTGCACGACCTGCGCGAGAAAGAGGAAAGAAAGGAGGAGCGCAACCACCGGAGGGAGGAGGAGCCAGAGGAGAAATTTTTTCGTGAGGCTCAAGCGAAGTTGAATTATGTCACGCGGTAACATTCGGCGAATGCCCGAGCCGGTCGAATGGGTCCGCGTCATCGACGGCCCGATCAAAACAAAGGCGGAGGTGCATCGCGACGGCGACTGGCATGTCGCGGCGCACGTCTGGATCGTCACGCCCGATGGCCGCGTGCTGCTGCAGCGGCGTTCCACGGAAAAAGAGAACTGGCCCGGCTACTGGGACGTCTCCGCGGCGGGGCATGTGTCGGCCGGTGAGACGGCGGCCGAGGCAGCGGTGCGCGAGACGTTCGAAGAGCTCGGACTGCAAATCGCGCCGGACGAATTGCAGCGCATCGGCGTCGCTCGCGAGCAGTACGTCCTGCGCGACGGGACCTACATCGACAACGAAGAGCACGAGATTTTCCTGGTCGAGCGCGAGGTCGATCCGTCAGCGCTGACGCTGCAGGCGGGCGAGGTGGATGACGTGCAGCTCGTGGAGCTCGACGCGCTGGCGAAGGTCGCGCCATTGGTGCCTCACGACCTCGAGTATCACCTGCTGCGCGAGGCTATGGCCGCACGTAACCGGTGAGGAGCTTCATCAGCAGCGCGAACATCTCTTCCTTCTCCTCGCTCTTCGTCCACGGGCCGTCGCAGTCGATGGCCTGCGCGAGGTGGAAGGCGCGGGTGAGCGTGGCGCGCTGATGGCGGAGCAGCACGAGCCGTTGCAGTTGCGGCGGCCGCGGCGCGATGGGGAAGGAGCTGGCGGTGATGGTCAGATCCTGCCGCCGCCGGTCGAAGCTCTGAAACTTCGCCAGCAGCACGTTGTACACGCCCTCGGCATCCTTCGCCGGCGCGAAGCAGCCCTCCATCAGCGCCGCCGCGAAGAGGTACTCGAGTCCCGGCTGCTCACGCGTCTCCAGGTACTGGCGGAGCGATTCGGCCGTCTGCATCACCTCGAACTTCACATTCGAGTTCAGCATCGTGCGGTGGACGATCGCGCGGAAGAACTCGAGCGGTCCCGAGCACGTGCGGCCGACGCTGGGAATCGATTCGGCTGCGGACACGCGGGAATTCTATGAATCGGCTGCGCAAGGAGGCGTCAGGAGCGCGCAAGGGGAGCGTGAAAAGTTAGTTGGCCGTTGGCCGTGGGCAGTTGGCGTTTGAGCGGCCGCTGCCAACTGTCAACGATCAACTGCCAACGACGACTTGCGCCACCACTTCGTTCCCGCACCCGCGGTACTCGAGCGAATCGAACGACATCGTCCTCGCGATGACGATGCCGCGGCCGTGATTGTCGAAGGCGCGGCTCGGCTCGATGTCGATGAAGCGCTGCCAGTCGAAGCCGCAGCCTTCGTCGCGGACGGTGAATCGCACGTAGCCGTTCTCGCGCTTCATCTCGACGTCGACACGTTTCGTCGCGTTTTCCGGGAGCGAGAGGCGACGCTCGATCTCGGACTGCCACTGGCCGGCGGCGTTGAGCTGCGATTTCTCTTCGTAGGTGATGCCGAGGTTTCCGTGCTCGACGGCGTTGACGAGGATCTCGGTGAGGCCGATGACCGTCGACATCGGGTCGGGGCAGGCGTTGGCCAGCACCATGCCGAGGTCGCGCGCTTCTTCGACGGTCTGAATCCAGAACGACGCTTCGCGGATCAGCGTGAGGCAGCGGAGGCCGCGCTCGAGGCGCTCCTTGAGATGGCGATAGTCGTACGAATCGCGCACTGCGGTCTCGACGACGGTGAGCAGCATTTCGACGTCGTACGGTTTGGTCAGGTAGTAGTACGCGCCGGCGCGGATCCCTTCGACCATCTCGTCGCGTCGCGCCGAGGCGGTCTGCAGGATGACCGGGATGGTGCGCAGCCGCGGGTTTTCTTTGATGTGCGCGAGGAGCTCGAGGCCGTTCATGTTCGGCATGATCCGGTCGGTGAGCACGGCGTCGTAGCGCAGCGGATCGGCTTCCAGCTTCGGCAGCGCTTCCGTGCCGTCGTTCGCGAACTCCGTCTGATATCCGCGGCTGGAGAGATACTCCTTCAACAATTGCTGATCGAAGGAGTTGTCTTCAACCACGAGGACTCGTGTGGACTCGGGCGTCATGATGTTTGATGTGGCGCGATTTTACGCCTAACGCCGCGGCGTGACGATCGACGGCGCTCTGGATCAGCGCGACGTCGAAGTCGGATTCGAGCCAGAGCTTCCGCACTTTCAGCGTTCCGCGGTCGACGTGCGCGTCGATGCGACCGATCAATCGATCGCGATGAAGCAGCGGGCAGACGTACCAGCCCCAGATGCGCTGCTTCGCTGGTTTGTAGACCTCCCAGACGTAGTCGAAGTCGAAGACGTGGCGCACGAGATTGCGGTCCCACAGCAGCGGATCGAGCGGCCCGAGGATGCGGACGCGATCGTCGAAATGGATCCGTTTTTGCGCGAGGAATTCGGGCGTCGTCAGATAGCGTCGCGATGAGCCTTCGATCTGCACGACTTCGAATCCCTCGGCCACTGTCTTCTTGCCGGGCGCGTAGAGCCCCGAGGCGATGACGCGCTCGCGCAGTGACCACGACTCGAACGGTTCGTCTGGTTTCGCGAGCTTCCCGAACGTCCGCTCCGGGATGTCGTAAAGCTTCGAGCCGTTCGCGGTGCGTCCCGCGACGACGATGTCGCAGCGTGTCCAGAGAATCTCGAGCGCCATCGTGGTCGTCTTCGCGGTGCCCATCCACCCGGCCCAGTCGATCGGCGTGACGGAGCCGTGGTCGGTCAGCTCGCGCGCCGTGACCGGACCGCGCTCGCGGATCTCGTCGAAGACCGCCTGCACCAGCGCCGGCGGGATGCGCTCCTCGCGCTCCTCGTGCCGCCACCAGCGCACCTGCGCGCGATGTCCCTGCTCGCGATATTGCGCAAACGACGAAGCGGGGAGGATGCAGCGCTCCTTGAAGAAATGCTCGAACGCATGTCGCGGAAAGAGCTTCTTCCAGACGTCGCCGTGCTTCGCGCCATCGACGCGCGCCAGGACCACGAGGTCGGCGTTCGTGCCGATGACGTCGAGCGGATCGAGCTGGATGCAGCGGAGTCGCGTGAGGACCTCGCGCACGCTGCGCAAGGGTCGATTGAGCGCGAGGTGCGCGACAAGGAGACGGCGCGCGTCGGACTTGGAGAGCATTAAGTTAAGGACCTGACCCTTAACTTTACTTCGTGTAGACGGTCACCTCCGCGCTTGCCCCTGCCGCGATGCGATCGCTCGTCGGTCCATTCCACGACACCCGCACCGGTACGCGCTGCACGACCTTCACGTAATTGCCCGACGCGTTATCCGGTGGCAGCAGCGAGAAGCTCGCGCCGGTGCCGCCGGAGAGGCTCTCGACTTTGCCTTCGAACTCCTGGCCGAGGGCGTCGATCTTGATCGATGCGCGCTGGCCGGGGCGCATCGCCTTCACCTGCGTCTCCTTGAAGTTCGCGATGACGTACGTCCGCAGCGGGACGAGCTGCACGATCGGCGTGCCGGGGGCGACGAGTCCGCCGGGATGCACCGAGAGCCTCGACGCGATGCCGTCCGCCGGCGCGGTGATCTTCGTGTAGGACAGGTTGAGCTCCGCGGCCCGTAATGCGGCGCGCGCGCTGTTGACCTTCGCGTGCGCCAGCGCCGCGGTCGCGCGCGCGGCGGCGACCTGCGCCGATACCGGCGCGCTCTGCTCGAGCTTTCCCTGCGCCTGCATGACGTTCGCTTCCGCGGCCTGCCGCGCGTTCTGCGCCGAGGCCAGCTTCGCGCGCGCAGACGCCACATCCGCCAGCGCCGCTGCATTCGCCGCGCGCGCCGCGTCGACCTGCGCGCGCGAGATGTCGCCCTTCCCTCCGAGCTCCTCCGCGCGCTTCCAGTCGGCCCCCGCCTTCACGGCATTCGCTTCCGCGCGCGCCACTCCGGCCCGCGCGTCGTTCACGGCCTCGGCCGACGTGCCGACGCTCTGCTGCATGCTCTGCACGGCGCCGCGCGCGGCGGTCAGGCCGCCGGTCGCACTCGCCGCCGTCACCTGCGCCTGCGCGTCGGCCTGCTGCGCCTGCGCCGTCGCGGTGTCGAGATCGGCTTGCGCCTGCGCCAGCTTCACCTGCAGGTCACCCGGATCGAGCTCCGCGACCAGCTCGCCGCGATGCACCTGCTGGTTCTCCGCGACGTGCACGGCGATCACCTGGCCGGCGATGCGCGGCCCGACCGGGACGATGTCGGCCGCGACCTGCGCGTCGTCGGTCGATTCGTGTCCGCGCGTGAGCAGCACGAAGATGCCGTAGAGGATGAGCACTCCGGCGACCACGCCGCCGAGGATCAGGTAGAGGCGCTTCGCGCGGCCCGCGCTCAGCACCGGTGTCTTTTCGTTGTCAGCCATTTACATCTCCAGATGCACTTCGATCTTTTCGTGTGTCTTCGGCGCGCGCAGCAGGAAGACCAGCGGCAGCACGGCGAGGAACGAGATTCCAGCAAGGTAGAAGAGTTTTTCGAATGCCAGGACCATCGCCTGCTGCCGGACGATGAGGTCGATCATCCGCAGCGGCAGCTTCGTCACCGCGAGCGCGAGATTGCCCGGCGCGACGTGGCGCAGCATGTCGGCGCGCGCCTGCGTCGTGGAGCGCGTCAGCAGCGTGGCGAAGATCGCCAGTCCGATCGAGCCGCCGACCTGGCGCAGCAGCGAGTTGAGTCCCGTCGCGTCGGCGAGCCTGTGCCGCGGGATCGAGCTGAGGGCGAGCGTGGTCAGCGGGATGAAGAGGCAACTGAAGGCGATGCCCTGGATGATCAACACGTTGACCACTCCCTGCGCGCTGGTGTTCAGCGTGTAGTGCCCCATCAGCCACGCCGACCAGCCGAACATCAGGATGCCGAAGCCGATCACGATGCGCGGCGAGACCTTGTTGTAGATCCGGCCGACGATCGGCATGACCACGATCATCGTCAGCGAGCGCGGCATCATCGCCAGCCCGGCCTGCGTCGCGGAGAAGCCGAGCATGAGCTGCATGAAGAGCGGTAGCAGGAACGTGACGGCCATCAGCATCGCGAACATCACCGAGCCGACGAGCGTGCCGGAGAGGAAGACGACGTCGCGGAAGAGCGAGAAGTCGGCCGCCGGCATCGGCGCGGAGAGCTCGCGGATGACCAGCGCGGCGATGGCCACGACCGCCACCAGCGCCAGCGCGGAGATCAGCGGCGACGCGAACCAGTCCTTCCCGTTCCCTTCCTCCAGCACGTACTGCAGCGTGCCGAGGCCGCAGAAGAGTAGGGCGATGCCGGCCCAGTCCATGTTCTTTTTCTGACGCTCGGCCATGGCGTGATTCGCGGCCTTCACGTCTTCCGGCTCGTGCACGAAGCGCGTGACCATCAGCAGCGAGACGATGCAGACCGGCACGTTGATGTAGAAGATCCACTCCCACGAATAGTTGTCGACGATGTAGCCGCCGAGGCTCGGACCGAAGGCCGGACCGAGGACCACGGCCATGCCGAAGACCGCCATCGCCATCCCCTGTTCCTGCGGCGGGAAGGTCTGGCGCAGGATCGCCTGCTCCGTCGGCTGCAGCGCGCCGGCGCCGAATCCCTGCAGGATGCGGAAGAGGACGAGCATCGGCAGCGTGTGCGCCATGCCGCAGAGCGCGGAGCCGAGGCCGAAGAGGACGAGGGAGATGAGATAGACGCGCTTCTGCCCGAACATGCGCGCCAGGAAGCCGGTCAGCGGCATGACCATGACCGTCGCCATCACGAAGCCGGTGGTGACCCACGCGATCTGCTCGACCGTCGCGCCGAGCGCGCTCTGCAGGTGCGGCACCGCGACATTCACGATCGACGCGTCGATGGCGCCCATCAGCGTGCCGAAGGTGACGGAGAGCGTGACCAGCCATTTGTTGACAGGCTTGGGAGCGACGGCGGCGGTCATTGCCTGACGAGCGCTCCCATCGCACGCTGCACCTCGATCCACGCCGCCGCCCCATCGGCGCGCGCCGCGATCAGGTCTTCATGCGCCTGCCGGTACGTGTCCTCGGCGCGATCGACTTCCACCGGCGAGCCGTAGCCGGCGGTGCGGCGGTCGCGCGCGATCTGCAGCGCGTCCTCCGCCACCTTCACGTTCTCCGCCGCGACGTCGACGCGCGCCTGCGCGTTCTGCATCGAAAGGATCGACGTCCGCACCTGCTGCTCGACATCCGCCTCGGCACTCGTGCGGCGGACGTGCGCGTCCTCGAGCTCGAGCTTCGCCCGCTCGACGTTCGCGCGGATGTCGGCGCGGAACAGCGGCATCGAGGCGACCGCGGCGATCGTGCGCGAGGAGTGCATGTCGTTCGTCTTGTTGCCCGAGAAGTCGCCCTGAAAATCGAGCGCGAGCGCCGGCAGATAGCGCGAGCGCGCCGCACGCAGCGCGAGCTCCGCCGCCTTCTCCTGCGCCGCGAGCTGCTTGAGCTCCGGACGCCGCTCGCGCGCGGACGCAATCGCGCCGTCGGTCGCAGGAGGGGCGGGGGCGGTGAGCGCGTCTTTGAGCACGAGCTCCGAGGCCTGGTTCTCGCCGATCGCGCGAAGCAGGGCGATCTGCGCCGACTGCCGGTCGTTCTGCGCGGAGAGCAATGCCGATCGCGCACGCGCGAGCTGCACGTTGGCCTGCGCGACGTCGAGCCGCGTGCCGGTGCCGGCCTCGAATTCGTCGTTGGATACTTTGGCCAGTTGCTGGAAGAGCTTTACGTCCGCCTCGCGCGATGCGACCTGCGCGTCGGCGCGCTGCACGAGGACGTAGAGGCGTCCCGTCGCGGCGGCGAGCTCGTTCTCCGTCTGCTGCACGGCGAAGTGGCCGGCGTCCGCGCCGGCGCGCAGCGCCTGGTAGTGGCGAAGCGCGGCGAGATTGAAGATCTGCGCCGCGGCGACGATCTGGCCGTCGATGACGTTGAACGGTCCGATCACCGGCGGGAGGCCGGGGAGCGAGAAGCCGAAGGTCGCGAGGTTGATCGAGTTGCTCGAGCGGATCACCTTCGCGTCCGCCTGCGGCAGGAGCGCGTTGAACGCCTCGCTCTGCGCGATGCGAACGCGTTCTTCGGCGCTCCGCGCGAGCTCCGCGGTGGCGGAGTGCCGGACGGCGCGGGCGATCGCGTCATTGAGCCCCAGTTCAACAGTTTCCGACCGAGCGGTCGGTATGAATGCGAGGAGAGCGGCAACGCCGCAAGAGATGAGCTTGCTATTCACTTCAATTCACCTGTTCGTGATCTTCCGGAAAAGTGCCAGCAGCCGCCGGCGCTCGGCGGGATCGAGAGGCTCGAGCATCCCGCGCCCGAGGTTGATGCGGTCTTCATTGTAGGCGTCGTGCAGATTGCGTCCGCGCCTGGTGAGTGCGACGTTGACGGTGCGGCGATCGTCGTCGGGACGCGTCCGCTCCGCGAGTCCGCGCTCGACGAGCCGGTCGACCACGCCCGTCGCGCTGCTGCACGCGATGCCGAGGCTCGATGTCAGCTCCGACATCGTGGCGTGGCCGTTCGCGAGCACGCGCAGGATGGCCAACTCACTGCGACTCAGCTCCGAGGTCTTCTGCGGAAGGAGGAAGCGGTTGACGAGCGTCTCGAGGTGGGAGATCAGCTCGCCCGCGAGGTCCGCGATTTCTTCGGATTGCGAATATTTCGGCATCCGAAGTAATCATAACACGGCCCCTAATTCATGTCCTTCCCTGCCTCCAACTTCTTGATCCCCTCCGCCAGCGCGTTCTTGTTCATCTCGTCCGGCGCCTGCGTCAGGGCCAGCTTCGCGTACTTCAGTGCTTCCTCGTAATGCCCGAGGGCGGAGTTGCCGCGCGCGAGGCCGACGTTCACCGGCCATTCGTTCGGGTGGCGCCTGGCGTTGAGCTGCCACACCGCCATCGCCTCCTCCTTCTTTCCCCGGGCCAGGAGCTGGCGGCCGAACTGGTGGAGGTCGAAGATCGTTGCGGTCGGGTGATTGAACGCCGTTTCGCGCGTCTTCTTCGCATCCGCTTCGAGGCCGTTCGCCTCCTGCAGGTCAGCGAGCGTGGAGAGCGTGCTGAAGTTCGTGTTGCCGGGGAAGCGCGGGCTCGCGGCGATCTTCGCCCACTCCAGTCCTTCCTTCGCATCCTTGTGCTCCAGCGCGAAACGCGCGGCGGCGACGAAGTTCTGCCACTCGAAGCCCTTCTCGCCGCGGAGGTCGTTGCGCATCGCGGCGAGATAGAGATCGTTGATGTTGTCGACGCTGATGGTGAACGGCACCTGCAGCTCTTCCCACTTCAGCGCGACCGTCGCCTTGTCGATCTGGCGATCGGGAAATTCGTAGGTCAGGAACTCGTGGTACTCGCTCTTCGCCGGTTTCGCGGTCACCCGCAACTGATCCTCGGACTGGTCGTAGAAGAAGCTCCCCCACGACTTGTTGTTCTTCGAGAAGACGATCGTCCACTCGTTCTCGCCCGGGATCATGTGCAGTCCGTACGAGCCGGCGGGGAGCGTCTTCCCTTCGATCTTCACGTCGTGCGAGACGGTGAAGACCGTGTTCTCGTTCGCGCCGGCGCGCCACGGGCATTCCTTGCACGTGCCGAATCCGAGGTCGACGAGGCCGTAGGGAACGAGCTTTCCCCAGATCTTGCCGCGGCGGTCTTCGCCGGTGTGCGGGTTATGAACTTTCGGGCTGCTGTAATCGATCGTCACTTTCACCAGGCCGAGCTGCTGCGTCACCGAGGCGCGCTGATTCGCGCCGTCGGGGGGCATGGTGAGTTGCGCCGTCGCCGCGGTGGCGGCGAAAAGGAGGAGCGGGAGGAGAGCCTTGCGCATGGGACGGATGGTAGCGCGGCGGTCTCGGCAGGCGGTTAACGTTCGCCAACATCAAAGTGCCGAATCGCCCGCGCCTCGCGCAACAACTCGGCGCGGAAGTCGGGATGCGCGATCGAGATCAGCATCTCCGCGCGCTCGCGCAGATTGCGTCCCCACAGATCGACCGCGCCGTATTCGGTGACCACCCAGTGCACGTGGCCGCGCGTCGTGACGACGCCCGATCCCGGCTTGAGCGTGCTCACGATGCGCGAAAATTTTCCGCCCGCCGCCGTCGACGGCAGCGCGATCACCGGTACGCCGTTCTTCGACAGTGCGGCGCCGCGCATGAAGTCCATCTGCCCGCCGATGCCGCTGTAGATGCGATGGCCGATCGAGTCGGCGACCACCTGTCCGGTCAGATCGACCTCGATCGCCGAGTTCACCGCGACGACGTTGTGGTTGCGGCGGATGACGGCGGTGTCGTTCGTGTGATCGGCAGGATAGAACTCGACGAACGGGTTGTCGTCGACGAAGTCGTACAGCCGCTTCGATCCGGCGACGAAGCTCGTGGTGATGCGGCCGCGATGGACGTTCTTGCGCAGGTTCGTGATCACGCCGGCGTCGACGAGATCGACCACGCGGTCGGAGAACATCTCGGTGTGCACGCCGAGGTCGTGCTTGTCGAAGAGACGCGCGAGCACGGCGTTCGGGATCGCGCCGATGCCCATCTGCAGCGTCGCGCCGTCGGGGACGAGCGGCGCGATGTGCTCCGCGATCCGCGCCTCGACGTCGGACGCCTCGCCCGCCGGATGCAGCGGCAGCGCGCGATTCGTCATCGCGAACGCGTGAAGGCGCGACTGCCGCACCAGCGTGTTGCCGTGCGTGCGCGGCATCTGCTCGTTGATCTCGCCGATCACGATCTTCGCGTTGCGCGCGGCCGCGACCGCGGCGTCGGCGGATGTGCCGACGGTGCAGTAACCATGCTTATCGGGAGGGGAGAGCTGCAGGATCGCGGCGTCGAGCGCGATGCGGCCCGACTCGAAGAGCGCCGGGATGTCGGAGAGGAAGATCGGCGTGAAGTCGGCGCGTCCTTCTTCCACCGGCTTGCGCAATCCCGGTCCGGTGAAGAGCGAGTTCGATCGGAACTGCGACGCGCACTCCGGCTCGGCGAACGCGCAGCGTCCCTCGAGATGCAGATGAAAGAGGCGGACGTTCTCGAGCTCTTTGCGCGCGACGAGAGCGTCGAGCAGCGGCGTCGGCGTCGCGGCCGCGCCGTGGATGAAGACGTTCATGCCGCTCTTGATATGGGAGACCGCTTCTTCCGGAGTGACGGCGTTCATGCGGCGCGAATTGTAAGATGCGCGACGCATGGCCGACGCGCTTCCTCCTCATCCTCCGCTCCCGCAGTACTACCCGGCCGCCGAACGCCGCGAGGAGTTCGTGCGGCAGATCTTCGACGAGACCGCCGAGTGGTACGACTCGATCATCGGCATGCTCTCGTTCGGCTCCGGCAATCGGTACCGCTATCAGGCGCTCGAGCGCGCCGGACTGAATGCGAAGACGAAGCTCCTCGACTGCGCCACCGGCACCGGCGTCGTCGCGCGCGCCGCGCTGCGCGTCACGAAGAACGTCATCGGCCTCGACCCGAGCATCGGCATGCTCGTCGCCGGACGTCGCGTCGCCACGTTCACCGAAGTCCAGGCGAAAGCGGAGCGCCTCCCGTTCGCGGATGAGTCGTTCGATCTGCTGACCGTCGGCTATGCGATGCGCCACTTCGCCGACCTCCGCGCGACGTTCGCCGAATACCGCCGCGTGCTCCGTCCCGGCGGCAAGGTGCTGATCATGGAGATCACGCCGCCCCCCTCAAAACTCGGCCGCGCGATGCTCAGCTTCTACCTCGGGCGCGTGATCCCGTTCCTCACGCGCCTCCGCACCCGCAACGCTGACGCCGCGAAACTGATGCGCTACTTCTGGGACACCATCGATGCGTGCGTGCCGCCCGAGTCGATCCTCGCCGCGCTGCGCGACGTCGGCTTCAGCGAGGCGAAGCGGCATATCGAGTTGGGAGTGTTCAGCGAGTACACCGCGGTGAAGAGCGCTTGAGCGGTTGAGCTCTTGAGCGCTTAAGCTAAACAGCTCAACAGCTCAACAGCTCAACAGCTCAACAGCTCAACCGCTCAATGGCTAAATTGCTCTACTTCCACGGCTTCGCCTCCTCCCCCGCGAGCGCGAAGATCGCCGCGATCCGGCCGATGCTCGAGCCGGACATCGAGCTGATCGCGCCTGACCTCAACGTTCCCTCCTTCGAGCAACTCGACTGGAACGCGATCGTCGACGTCGCACGGACGGTGCACAACCCCGATCTCATCGCCGGCAGCTCCATGGGCGCGCTCGTCGCGCTCACCATCGCCACTCCCGACATCCCACTCCTCCTCCTCGCCCCCGCCCTCGGCATCGCCGACCGCTGGCGCACGCTCCTGCCTGACGGCGATCCGATCCGCGTCTTCAATCACGCGCGCAAAACCGAGGTCCCGATCCACCGGAAATTCTTCGAGCAGATGTTCGACGTGCGCGTCGACAGCGAGGCGCCGCCGTCGCGCGTGACGGTGATCATGGGACGCAACGACGAGAGCGTCCCGTTCGAGCTCGTGGAGCAGACGTGGCGGCGCTGGGAGCCGAAGCTCGTGCCCGGATCGAAGTTCATCGAGATCCCGGACGGCGATCACGGACTCACCGCGCACGCGGAGTTGATCACCCGCGAAATCCGGGTGATGATTCAGTAACTCTCGCTCCCCGGAACGACGCTCAAAAAGGAGATGTGGAATGCCCGCTACGGAGACCTCCGCCGGCTATAGCCCTGCTGCGCCCATCACCGCCACCGTCAACAGCGTTCTCACCCAGGACGCCGTCTCCACGAACACCATTCCGGTCGACACCAACAGTCCGAATCCCGTCGCCGCCTTTCGCAACCATCACACCAAAAAAATCGAAAGCCTCGGCCTGGTCACGCCCGATGGCGCGACCGGTCTGCAGCTCTCGCACATCGCGCGGAGCGGCAAAAGCCAGTCGGGCTGGGTGGTCAACGCGATCGGCGGCGGCATCACGGCGGCCGAAGTGGCGGCCGCGACGCCGTTCAACGGAGAGGGCGGCACGTACGGCTTCTACATCGACGCGAACGGCATCTCGTACGTGCAGCTCGAGCAGGACGGCGTGACGTGGAGCGACCCGGTGCAGGCGTGGGCCGGCGCGGCGACGAACATCGGCGTCGCTTATGCGTCGACCGGCGCGGCCGTCATCTACGCCAACACCGGCGGCGATCTCGTCGTGGTGACGCAGAGCTCCCTCGGCGGCGCGTTCACCGGCAGCGTCACGTCGATGAACAAGACGCTCTCCCCGCAGTTCGTGCTGACGATGGAAGGGGCGACAAACTGGTGGGTCTCCGCGAACGACGGCGGCGCGCTGGTGATCTACAGCGGCCAGCTCGGCGCGACGACCTTCACCGGGATGAACAGCAACACCGGCTTCAACACGCTGCAGCAGGTCGTCCTCGGCATGCAGGTGGAGAACACGCTGCTCTGCTTCGGCATCGACAGTACGAACGTGCTGCACGTCTGGTCCTCCGCGAGTCCCGGTTCGAGCGGCGGGACTCTGCAGCAGGTGCCGAACAGCGAAGTCGTGACCGCCGCCGCGCACATCGGCACCGGCGGCACGATCAACCTCTATTCGATCGATCAGAGCCAGAACCTCTGGGTCCTGCATCAGGACCCGAACACGCCGTGGATCGACGGCGCGCCGAATTTCGTCCCCTACCTCCCACTCGATTCCGAGATCCTGATGGTCGCGAGCGACATGAATCCGGCCGATGCGCCGACGCTCTTCGCCATCGACTCCAGCCTCGGCTCGCTGCGTCTGCACGCGCAGGATCCGAAGTCGAAGATGTGGTCGAGCGGGACGCTGCTGCAGGCCTCGGCCGAGGTGTACGACATCACGCGGTACCACACGGAGATCTCGTTCGTCGACGCGAACGGCGCGCCGGTGCCGCACTATCCGGTGTCGCTGCAGGTCGCGGAAGGCTACTCCGCGACCGACATCGCGATCGCCACGTCGACCTACAGCGTGAGCTCGGCCGCGGCGATCGATCTGAAGACCGACGCGCTCGGAAAAGTGACGATGGCGATGCTACCGGTCAACGGACTCGCCGCGCCGATGTTCAACGTCACCGCGGACAACCTCACGCCGCTCGCCAGCTTCTCCCCCGCGCAGCCGGTGCACACGTATCTCTCCGGCAGCGGCATCCTCAACCCGACGCAGCCGACGCAGTACGGAGGTCCGCTGCCGGTGTTCGACGCGGCGGGCAACACGCTGGCCACGGCGCAGGTGTATCAGCAGGGAACACTCGCGCCGGGCGCCGCGAACAATCCGCAACTGGCGTCGAGCGCGGCGAGCGCGATCATCAACACCGCGCTGAGCGGCTCGCAGCCGAACGTCTACGCGTACGCCGGCAACTTCCGCGAGGGAACGTTCCGGACGTTCGCCACGCAGGAAGAGCTGCTCGCGGCGCTCGGTGCGCCCGCGGAGCCCGACAGTTTCTGGTCCTCGATCGCGCACTTCTTCGGCGACATCTGGGAAGGGATCAAGAACGGCGTGATGAAGATCGTCAACTTCGTCGTCACCGTGGCGGACAAAGTGGCGAACTTCGTCTTGCAGATCGGCAACGCGATCGAGCAGGCCGTCAAAGTGGTGATCAAAGGCATCGAGGAAGCGGGCCAGTTCATCGCCGGCGTGTTCCAGGCGGTGGAAGCGGAGATCGACAAGGTCGTCGACTGGCTCAAGGCGCTCTTCGACTTCGGCGCGATCTGGCGGACGAAGATGGCGTTCGAGTCGATGCTGCTCTCCGTTCCGCCCTACATCAGCAGCACCGCCGCTGCCGCCGGCACCGCCGCGAACGACTGGTTCAAGAAGCAGGAAGCGACGATCAAGAACTACTTCGACCAGTGGCTGACGCAGTACGCGCCGCCGGGGCAGACGTTCTCGCAACAACAGGGATGGCAGACGCCGGGACAGCCGAGCACGACGCCGGTGGCGGGCGGCGCGGCGCCGTCCGACTTCACCAGCAACCCGCATCACAACTGGCTGCAGAACAAGGTGCAGTCGAACGCGCCGAAGCACCTCGGGATCTCGGCGAGCGCGCCGTCGCAGGATCCGTGGACGAACTTCGACGACGCGATGTCGGGCGCCAAACACGATTTCGTCGCCGCGCTGAAAGACTTCCTCGACGGCATCACGAACCTCGTGGGAAGCCAGCCGAACGGCATCGGCGCGTCGCCGATGTACGACTTCATCTCCGGCATCGAGAAGCTCGTGCAGACCGCGCTGAAGCTCGCCGACGCGCTGGTCAACCTCATCGCCGGCATGGCCGAGGGAGGCATGAGCGCGCTGCTGTCGGTGCTGAACACGGAGCTCGACCTCGGCTTCGTGAACAAGCTCTGGGCCTGGCTGGCCAGTGCGGCCGGTTATCCGGACGACAGCGCGCTGACCGTGTCGGCGCTCGTCTCGCTCGTCGCGGCGTTCCCCACCACGCTCATCTACAAACTGATCATGGGCGTCGACACGGAGCCGTTCCCGTCCGGCAGCTCGTCGTCGTTCGCCGGATTCTCCGCGATGCCGGCGGCCGCGGTCCTCTGCGGCGCGATTCTCGACGTGCTGTACGTCATCCCGCAGCTCGTCGCCGACGCGCTCGGCTCCGACACGCCGCAGTGGATGACAATCGGCATGGTCGGACTCACGCTCACCATCTGGATTCTGGAGAACGGCCTGCCCGACTGGTCGACGCTCGAATGGGCGACGTTCGGCGCGGTCGCGGGGAACCTGCTCTGGATCCTGCCGCTGACGGTCGTCATCGTGAAGACGAGCTATCCCGACTTTTATAAGAACTACGCCACGACCGACACGATGGCGGCGTTCATGACGCTGGTCGGCATCGGCCAGGAGCTGTTCGGCATGGTCTCGATCATCGAGAATCCGCCCGATTCGACCGCCGTGGCGATCAGCGACGTCTTCAGTCCGTTCTCCAACATGTTCTCGTTCCTCGGCATGAAGGAGTTCAGCGAAAACCCGTGGGCTACGGGCGGGAAGATGGTGATCGATTTCATCAGCTACGTCGTTGGTGGGGTTTCGCAGGTCGTCGCGGCCGAGGGTTAGGCGATGGGCTCGATCACCAACGGCTGGGATGCGATCTGCGCCTACGACGCGGGGCAACTGAACAACGTCTTCCTGCAGCAGTTCCTGTTGCAGACGCAGACGACCGACTCGCTGAACATCCGCGCGGTGATGCTCGATGCGAACGCCGGTTTCGTACCGCTCTTTCTCGACGTCCAGCTCGGCCCGCCCGAGATCTCGTTTCCATCCGACCTGTCGACGCAACAACTGCAGGCGACGATGGTGATCATCAGCGGCCAGGTCATCCAGTTTCAGCCCGGCGCTCCGGCCAGCATCAGTTCCGTGTTGACCGTGGACGCGCCGCCGCAATCGGTCATGACCGGCCCGGTCACGATCGACAAAGCGCCCGGCTCCGACAACCTCGGCACCGTGGTGTTGAATCTCGCGGCCGGCGCGTGGGACGTCTCGCTGCAGGGAATCGCGCCGGGATCGCCGGTCAGCACGGCGCTCGGCACGGCGTTGCAGAACTACTTCGCGAACGTGTCGACGCAATACACCGTGGCGACCGTGGCGCAGTCGAATCTTCCGGCGGCTCTGACCCCGCAGTCGTTCGAGCTTTATCTGCAGTCGGCCGGCACCGGCGGTGACGGCGCGCTGCTCCTGCTGATCCAGACCAGCGGCTCCGGCGGGACGGTCGGCCCGCTGGCGGACTATCCGATTCCGAGCGGCTCGGACTCCGCGGTCATCGTGTCGAACGACGCGGTGATGAACGGCGTGATGCTGACGGGTCTCAACGCCGAGGTCGCGCCGCTCGGTGTCGCGTTCGCGTATGACGCCGGCAGTGAGACGTTGTCCATCGCCAGCGGCAGCCCTGTCTCCATCGACCTGCAGGGCTCATTTGGACAGTCGCTGAATTGGTTTGCCCAGCCGGCGCCTGCCTTCGTTCCGTTCGGTGTCAGCGTTCAGTACGTCAACGGCGTGTTCGTGCTCTCGTGGAGCACGGACGTCGTGACGTTGTGGCTAACGCCCGCGGACGTCATTGGATCGGCCGGCGTCACCGTCACCTGGAACGCGACAGGGGAGTGGTCGATCGATTCGACGACCGGCATCGTCAGCCTTCCGTCGCCCGGACTGCCGGTGGTGGCGGCGACCGATGACTCCACGTACTCGAGCGACTTTCAACAGGCGCTGCAGACGACGCTCAATCAACTTCTGCAGGGTTTCGCGCTGCCGCAGATCGACACGTTCGTGCTGTCGAACCTGCTCTTCGCCAACTCGAATGCGTTCGTGCCGACGTCGGCATCGATGCCGTACGACCTCGTCGTCACCGGCAACATCGCGCCCGGATTGCAGCTATCACCCGCGTCGGCGACGCTCGCGGTGACCGAGGGGGCGACGCTGACCTACACGGCGCCGGTGGACGTCCTGTGGAACGTGGTCTGGGGACCGGGACACATCAACGCGAGCGGCGTCTACACGCCGTCGAAGTCCGCCGCGATGCCGGCGATCGTCGTCGTGAATGCCGTGTCGAAGGAGAACCTCTCCGTCACCGGCAGCGCGCTGCTGATCGTGTACGAGCCGCAGCAGGCCGCCGCGGTGACGATCGATCCGCCGACCATCGGAATCGCGTCGGACGCCCCGTACACGTTCAATGCCTCGACCGCCGTGACGGTCTCGATCTCCCCGGAGGTCGGGACCATTACGTCGATCAGCGACACGTCATTCACCTACACCGCGCCCGACACGATCGACGAGGCGCAACAGGTGACGATCACGGCGACGTCGACCTCCGATCCGTCGCAGAGCGGAACCGCGATCGTCAACCTGTTGACCACCGACGCCACGATCGCCGTCCAGTACGACTCGACGCCCGAGCCGTGTCCCGCCGGCCACTACGCGCTGTTCGGCACCAGCTCCCAGGTCATCGACAGTTTCACCTGGGCCTCGTACCCGCCCGGCTTCGGGAGCATCGTGCCGACGTCGGCGAATGGCTCGACCGCCACGTACTACGCGCCGCAGTCGCCGTCGAGCATCCCCGCGCAGGGCGTGCAGGTCACGATCTGCGCCTACGGCAGCAACGGCGGGACGGTAGGCATGGCGTCGATCAACCTCTTCGTAGTGACTTAAGTTAAGGGTCAGGTCCTTAACTTAATTGCGCTGAATTACCGACTGATTCGACATTTTCTTTACGCCATCCCACAATAATGGCGCTCCAGCAGGCGCCCAAACTATGTTGCTCGACCGTGGCGCGTACGTCTTTTCGCCGTACGCTATCCCGACCGCCGTCACTACGGCGCTGATGCTCCTTTTTGGAGTCGCAGTGCTGATGAGGCGCATGTCCCGAGTCAGCGCCGCGTTCTTCGGCCTCACCCTCTTCGCCTCGGTGTGGCTCTTCGCCTTCACCTTCATGTACTCGTCGCGCGACTCCCAGCACGCGCTCTTCTGGGCCCGCATCGCCTACTTCGGCGTGCCGTTCCTCGCGCCGGCGATCTATCAATTCACCGTCGAGATGCTGCGGATCATGCGGCTGCGCCGCGTCGCGGTCATCCTCGGCTGGATCCTCGGCGCCACCTTCTCCGCCACCGCGATCCTCTCCGACGCGCTCGTCACCGGCGTCACGCATTACTGGTGGGGCTTCTATCCCCGCTACGCCGTCGCGCTGAGCATCCCGTTCCTCACCTTCTTCTTCGGCTATCTCATCGCCGCGCTCGTCGAGTTCGTGCTCCTCTATCCGAAAGCACGCGGCGTGGAGCGGACGCGCATCCGCCTGCTCATCATCAGTTTCGGCATCGCCTACTTCGGCTGCGTCGACTACCTCCCGAAATACGGCGTGCCGGTCTATCCCTTCGGCTACATCCCGCTGCTCGCCTTCGCGGTCGTCGTCGCGCACATCGTCTGGAAATACGACCTCGTGCCGATCACGCCGTCACTCGCGTCGCGCGAGATCCTCAGCACGATCGCCGACGCGCTGTTCGTCTGCGATCGCGAAGGGACGATCCAGTTCGCGAACGAGGCAGTACGCCGTCTCCTCGGATACGAGCCCTCCGATCTCATCGGCCTCCCGATCGATCACATCCTCGTGCTGCGCACCGACGACGGCTCGCTCGTGCGCCGCAAGACGATGCGCAGCGAGGAGCGCGTCTTCCTCGCGGCGAGCGGCGAGAAGATCGACATGAACCTCACCATCGCGCCGGTCGTCAACGGCGGCGAGGCGGCGGGCGCGGTGGTCATCGGCCGCGACGTGCGCGAGCGCAAGCGCGCGGAGAGCGAGGTCCGCCGCGTGCTGACCCTCCTCCACGCGACGATCGAATCGACCGCCGACGGCATCCTCGTGGTCGGCGACGGCAACCGCGTTCTGACCTACAACCAGCGCTTCCTCGACATGTGGCGCATCCCGCGCGAGGTCATGGACGCCGGCGGCAATCGCGACACGATGAAGTTCGTCCTCGACCAGCTCATGCATCCCGACGACTTCGTCCGCATCATCGAATCGCTCTACGCGCAGCCGCAGGCCGAGAGCTTCGACCTGATCGAGTTCAAGGACGGCCGCCGCTTCGAGCGCTACTCCATCGGCCGCGACGTCGAAGGGACCGACGTCCGCGTCTGGAGCTTCCGCGACATCACCTCGCGCTTCCAGGCCGAACAGCTCCTGCGCGATTCCGAGCTGCGCTATCGCCTGCTGTTCGAGCAGAACGCCGCGGGCGTCTGCGTCACGACGCAGGCGGGACAGATCCTCGACTGCAACATCACCTTCGCCACGATGCTCGGCTACGCGCGCCCCGATCTGATCGGGATGAACATGGGCGATCTCTACGTGCGGCGCAACGAGCGTGACGAGCTCGCGGGGCTGCTGGCCGAATGCCGCGCGCTCAACAGCGTGGAGATCGAGCTGCGGCGCAGCGACGGCACGACCGGATGGGTGCTGAAGAATCTGATGATCGTCGGCGACAGCGCCGACGCGAACATCCACACCACGCTCGTCGACATCAGCGACCGCAAGCGGGCCGAGGAACAGATCGAGTTCCACGCGTACCACGACGTGCTGACCGGACTCCCGAACCGCAAGCTCTTCACCGACCGCCTCGGACAGAGCCTCAATCGCTCGCGGCGCTCCAGTCGCGCGGTCGCGGTGATGTTCGTCGACCTCGATCACTTCAAGACGATCAACGACACCCTCGGGCACACCGCGGGCGATGAGCTGCTGCTCGAGATGTCGCGCCGTTTGCGGGAGTGCATCCGCGACGACGACACGGTCGCGCGCATCGGCGGCGATGAGTTCACCATCATCCTCTCCGACCTCCGCCAGCCGGAGGACGCGGCGGCGGTGGCGCAGAAGATCCTGGAGGCGGTGCAGATCCCGCTCTCGATCAGCGGCATGCCGATCGAGGTCACCGCCAGCATCGGCATCGCGTTGTTCCCGGTCGACGGCGGCGATCCGGAGTCGCTGCTGCGCAACGCCGACAGCGCGATGTACCGCGCCAAGGAATCGGGCCGCAACAACTTCCAGCTCTGCACCGACGACATGAAGCGCCGCGCACACGACCGGCTGTCGCTGGAGACGCGGCTGCGCAAGGCGATTCACGACGAGCACCTGATGCTGCTCTATCAGCCGCAGATCAATCTCGTCACCGGCCGCGTCATCGGCGCCGAGGCGCTGGTGCGATGGAAGGACAACGGCAAGATCATCGAGCCGTCGGCGTTCATCCCGCTGGCCGAGGAGAGCCGTCTGATCCTGCCGCTCGGCGAGTGGGTGCTGCGCAACGCATGTATGCAGGCGAAGGCGTGGCAGGACCGCGGCGTCGCGCCGATCCGAACGGCAGTCAATCTTTCGGCGCGGCAGTTCCAGCAGCACGATCTCGTGCAGATGGTCAGCCGCGTGCTCGAAGAGACGCGCGTCGATCCGTCGGCGCTGGAGCTGGAGATCACCGAGACGACCGCGATGTCGAACGGCGAGGTGACGGTCGAGGTCCTCCGCGCGCTCCGCGCCCTCGGCGTCAGCATCTCCATCGACGACTTCGGCACCGGCTATTCGTCCCTCGGCTATCTCAAGCGCTTCCCGATCAACGCGGTGAAGATCGATCGCGCATTCGTCCGCGACATCACCAGCGATGAAGGCGACGCCGCGATCGTGTCCGCGGTCATCGGCATCGCCCGCAGCCTGCGGTTGCGCGTGGTGGCGGAGGGCGTGGAGAGCGAGGATCAGTTCGTCTTCCTCCAGCGCCGCCACTGCGACGAAGCGCAGGGCTTCTACTTCAGCCACCCGGTCGAGGCCGCTATCCTCACGCAGGCGATGGCGGATACGCCGGCATTCGCGCGGCCCGAGCCGCGCCTCTCCGTGTGATCCCGTGGTGGAGCGACGGGCGCCCTCGCCCGTCGAATTCCGAGGGCGGACAGGCGAGGCGCCTGTCCCTCCACCAAGGCTGAGCAGGCACACCCTTTGCGCTCATTTACCCCGGAGGTTCACGATGAACATGCCCGCCAATCCGCAATGGATCTGGATTGCCCTCGCCGCAGCCGCGGTGCTGGTGGTGATCGGTCTGATCGCGTCGGGCGTCCGCCGAAGCCGAACCGCTCGACTGCGTGAGCACTACGGGTCGGAGTACGACCACGCAGTCCAGCAAGCCCGCAATCGCACGGCCGCCGAGGAGGCGCTGCTCGCACGCGCCAGTGAAGTCAAACAATTCGACATCCGTCCGCTCAATGCATCGGAGCGCGACCGCTATCGCTCGCAATGGCAGAAGGTCGAGACGCAATTCGTCGACCGTCCCGCCATGGCGGTCGTCGGCGCCGACGAGCTCGTCGCCGACGTCATGCGCGCGCGCGGCTATCCGATCGCCGAGTTCGAAAAGCACGCCGAGTATTTGTCGGTGAAGCACCCGCGCGTGGTGGAGCATTACCGCGCCGGCCATGCCGTCATCGACTCGCACAGCCGCGGCGCCGCATCGACGGAGGAGCTCCGCCAGGCGATGCTGCACTATCGCGTGCTGTTCGAGGATCTCGTCGGCTTCGGAGGCTCGGACATCGAGCAGCCGATCAGCCCGAGCAACGAGCTCGCCGCCGAATCGCGCAACGAACGGATCACGTACGGAAGACGCGAAGAGGACCGGTTACGGCGCTAGCGCCGCGACCTCTTCCTCTTCCTTCGCATGCTTCACCGGGTAACGTCCGGTGAAGCACGCGGTGCAGTAGAGCTGGCGCGGATCGTCTTCGTTGCGCACCGCCTCGAGCATCCCTTCCTCGCTCAGATATCCGAGCGAATCGGCCTCGATGTACTCGCGGATCTGCTCGATGGAATGGCTGTTGGCGATCAGATCGCGCCGCTGCGGCGTGTCGATGCCGTAGTAGCACGGCCCGTTCGTCGGCGGCGACGAGATGCGCATGTGCACTTCCTTCGCGCCGTACTGCTTGAGCATCGTCACGATCTTCTTCGACGTCGTGCCGCGAACGATCGAGTCGTCGACCAGCACCACGCGCTTCCCCTGCACCAGCTCGCGCACCGGATTCAGTTTCACCTTCACGCCGAAGTTGCGGATGCCCTGCTCGGGCTCGATGAAGGTCCGTCCGACGTAGTGATTGCGCACCAGTCCGAACTGGAACGGGATGCCCGACTGCCGCGCGTAACCGAGCGCCGCGAAGACGCCGGAGTCAGGGACGGGCACGACGACGTCCGCCTCGACCGGATGCTCCTTCGCCAGTTGCGCGCCGAACCGCTGCCGCACCTCGGCGACGTTGTTGCCGAAGATCACGGAGTCGGGCCGCGCGAAGTAGACGTGCTCGAAGATGCAGCGCGCCTCGCGCTCGGCGGCGAACTGATGGACGGTACGGAACCCATGCTTTTCCACCGCCACCACTTCTCCTGCCGCAACTTCACGAATCGTCTCCGCCCCGATGAGGTCGAACGCGCAGGTCTCGCTGGAAACCGCGATCGAGTCCTCCAGCCGCCCGAGGACGAGCGGCCGGAACCCGTACGGATCGCGCGCCGCGAAGATCCGGGTCGGAGTCAGCAGCACGATCGAGTACGCGCCGCGGCAAAGCGACAGCGCCTCGACGAACGCCCGCTCGACATCCTTCTCCTTCGACCGCGCGATGAGATGCACCACGACCTCGGTATCCGAGATCGAGTTGAAGATCGCCCCTTCGTCCTCCAGCCGCGCCCGCAGCTCGTCCCCGTTCACCAGGTTCCCGTTGTGCGCCAGCGCAATCGGCCCCTTGTTCGTCGACGCCACGATCGGCTGCGCGTTGCAGAGCATGGAGCCGCCCGCCGTCGAGTACCGCACATGCCCGATGGCAGTCTCCCCCGGCAGCCGCTTCATCCGGTCCGGAGTGAACACGTCCGCGACGTACCCCATCTCCTTCTCCACCACGATCCGGCCGTGCTCGGCATCCACCGCCGCAATCCCCGCACTCTCCTGGCCGCGATGCTGGAGCGCGTAGAGGCCGAGGTAGACGAGGTTCGCCGCATCCTTGTGGTCGAGGATGCCGAAGACGCCGCATTCGTCGTGGAACTTGTCGAGCATGGGAGGTTGATTCAAACAGAGTGTAGCGCGCGTTGCATTTCGAATTGCGCGACCGAACGCCCCGCCCCGCACTTTCCCAGAAACGCAGCGATCCCAGCATTGCGGTCGTCGACATTGAGGATCCGCAAAGCCTTGTCCGCTCGCGTAGCCGCGGCGTTGAGCAACCGCCGCCCGAGACCTTGCTTGCGCGCGTGCGGTGCGACAGCCAGCAGAGGCAGGTCGCCAGTGCGCGGAAAGAAGACGGCGGCTCCGTCCGAGTCCCCGAGCACCACATACGAATCCCGCGCCCTTCGCAGCGACGGCACGTCGTTCTGCCACGACGGCTCGACATCGCACCACGAGCGGATGAGATCGAGGTCCGCGTTCGCCAGCTCGGTAATGCGGGTGGGGGATTGGGCGGTGTATGACCACACCTGGAATGGACGGGTGTGTTGAAAGCCGAGCGATTCGTACAACGCGACCGCTGCGGTGTTCTGCTGCAGGACTTCGAGGATGTAGGTGCGCGGGGCGAGCAGTTCGAACGACATCCGCATCATCCGCGACGAGAGGCCTTGCCGGCGATGCGACGGGATGACGGCAGTCCCGCTGTCGTAGGCGCGGTCGCCGTCGACGCCGTTGAGGGTGATGCCGACGAGTTGGTCGCCGTCGAAGGCACCAACCGAAAGCGAAGCCACGAAGCCGCGTCTTGTGAGCATCTCGCGCAGGGCGTCGATCGACGGCTGGAAGGGGACGACGTAGTCGCTGAAGCCGAGGGAGAAGGCTTCGAAGATCTGCTCGAACGGGACGCCGGTGAGGGGGCGGACGTCGATCAATGCGCCATCACCTCGGGGGCCTCTTCGCCGATTCCGCGGATCACGTCGTCGACGCTGTCGCCGCCGAGAAGGAGGCCGAACGCCGTGCGCCAGATGCGTGCGAGCTCGGGCGTGGACGTGCGGATTAGCGGGACGCCGTTGCGCTGGATGAGGAACGCGGCGTTGGTCGTCTTGCCGATCATTCGCGCCGGGACGCCGAACGCCGCGGCGCGCGCGATGACCGCGTCGGTGCGATCGTTGGTGCAGGCGACGATTGCGCGGCCCTGCGACTCGCTGAAGAGCAGCGCGATCGGATCGAGGTCGCTCGCGTAGTTCGAGAGATCGAGGTCGACGCCGAAGCCTTTCATCGAGCATTCCGCGAGCGCGATGGCGAGACCGCCGTTGGCGAGATCGTGCGCGCTGCGCACGAGTCGGTTCTCGTGCAGCGCGAGCAGTAGCTCGACGAGCTTCCGCTCTTCCTCGAGATTGACGCGCGGCGAGGTCGCGAGCGCGTTGGGCATGAACTGTTGCTGCCATTCCGATCCGCCCATTTCATCGCGCGTGGCGCCGAGGATGAGGACGTCGAGGTTCGCGTCGCTGAAGTGCAGGTCGCAGCCCTGCGATTCATCCTCGAGGATGCCGACCATTCCGACGGTCGGCGTCGGATGCACCGCCCGCCCCTCGGTCTCGTTGTAGAACGACACGTTGCCGGAGACGACCGGCGTGTCGAGTGCGCGGCAGGCGTCGCTGATGCCGCGGATGCATTCGGCGAACTGCCACATGATCTCCGGCCGCTCGGGCGAGCCGAAGTTGAGGCAGTCGGTGATGGCGACGGGACGTCCGCCGCTGACCGCGATGTTGCGCGCCGCCTCCGCCACCGCCTGCTTCCCTCCCTCGTACGGATCGAGGAAGCAGTACATCGGATTGACGTCCGAGGTCATCGCCAGCGCACGGCCGGTCCCTTTGACGCGGACGACCGCCGCATCGCGCTGCTCGGGACTGGCGAGCGTGTTCGTGCGCACGGTCGTGTCGTACTGCTCGTAGATCCAGTGCTTGGAGCAGAGGTTCGGCGATGCGACGAGCCGCATCAGCACCTCGGTGCAATCTGCGTCGTCAACATGTTGACGGTCGAGCTTTTCCGGGATCGCGCGCTCCGGCGCGGACATGGGCCTCGAATAGACCGGCGCCTCGGTGGAGATCGGCTCGACCGGAATCGCGCCGACTTCTTCCTCGCCCCAGAACAGCCGCACGAAGCCGTCGTCCGTCACTTCGCCGACGACCGCGGCGTTGAGGTCCCACTTCTCGAAGACGCGCACGACTTCGTCCTCGCGTCCGCGCTTGGCCACGATCAGCATCCGCTCCTGCGATTCGCTCAGCATGATCTCGTACGGCGTCATGCCGCTCTCGCGCACCGGCACGCGATCGAGGTACATCCGCACGCCGGTGCCGGCGCGTCCCGCCATCTCGAACGACGACGACGTGAGGCCCGCGGCGCCCATGTCCTGGATGCCGACGATGGCGTCGGTGTCCATGATCTCGAGACACGCCTCGAGCAGCAGCTTCTCGGTGAACGGATCGCCGACCTGCACGGTCGGCCGCTTCTCCTCGGACGCTTCGTCAAATTCCGCCGAGGCCATCGTCGCGCCGTGGATGCCGTCGCGTCCGGTCTTCGAGCCGACGTAGATCACGGGATTGCCGACGCCGCTCGCGGTGCCTTTGAAAATGCGGTCGCGCGTCGTGACGCCGAGGGCGAAGACGTTGACCAGGATGTTGCCGTTGTACGAGCGGTGGAAAGACGTTTCGCCGCCGACGGTCGGGATGCCGATGCAGTTGCCGTAGCCGCTGATGCCGCGCACCACGCCGTCGACGAGGTACTTCATGCGCGGCGCCCTTTCGTGATCTATGACGTCGCCGAAGCGGAGCGAGTCGAGTATGGCGATCGGGCGCGCGCCCATGGTGAAGATGTCGCGCAGGATGCCGCCGACGCCGGTCGCCGCGCCCTGATACGGCTCGATGAACGACGGGTGGTTGTGCGACTCCATCTTGAAGGCCGCGACCCAGCCGTCGCCGATGTCGATCACGCCCGCGTTTTCGCCGGGGCCCTGGATCACGCGCGGGCCGGAGGTGGGGAAGTTGCGGAGGTGGATGCGGCTCGATTTGTAGGAGCAGTGCTCCGACCACATCACGGAGAAGATCCCGAGCTCGGTGTAATTCGGGGCGCGTCCGAGGATCTGTTCGATGCGCTTGTATTCGTCTTCGGTGATGCCGTGCGAGGAGACGAGCTCGGGGGTGATTTGCATGGAGGGATTCTATTGAACTTGGCCAGCGGGCAGCAGACAGCGGACAGCGAGGCGTGACGTTGCTGTCCGCCGTCCGCTGTCCGCTGTCCGGCGGCTACCGCGGCGGCGGGGGTGGACCCATGCGGCGCATGGCGTTGAAGGCGTCGAACTTCACCTTCTGATCCGCCGTGAGCAGCGCGGCGACCTTCTGCTCCATCGCTTCGTGCGCGGCCCTGATCTGCTGATCGATCGCGCGGATGGCGAGGACCTGCTTGCCGATCGCGGTGGCGTCGGGATTGGCTGACTCGATCAGTGAGTGCAGCTTTTCATCCTCCGCGCGCTTCGCTTCGAACAGCGGATCGATCGTCGTGCGCATCGAGTCGTGCAGTGCGTCGATCTGGGTTTCCTGCGCCGGCGTCAGGTTCAGAAATTCGTTGAGCCGCGGGGGGGGCGGCGGTCCTCCGGGGCCCATGCGTCGCGGCTGCTGCGCGAGCGCGATGGATGCGGTGAGGGTGATGAGGGCGATGAAGAGGGCGATGCGTTTCATGGGGGTCCAAAGCTCCTTTCGACGATCAATCTAGGCTCTTCGCGCAGCGAAGGGATCAAGGCTTCGCAAGGCGTTTGTAAGAAACGTAAAACGTTCATTTGCCGTAAATTCCGCGAGTTTTCGGGTGCTAGACTCGCGTCGATGGGGTCCAATCGCAGCGCGCTCGCCGCGCTGTTTTCATTGATCGCACTCGGCGGCGCGCTGGTCGTCCTCGGCGTGCTGCAATACCGCTGGCTCGGCCAGCTCGCCGACTCCGAGCGGCAGCGGATGAAGGCGAGCATCGAGTTCGCGGCGAGTCATTTCAGCGACGAATTCGATCGCGAGCTGACGCGCCTCTTCATCCCGTTTCAGGGACCGCTGCGCGACGCGTCGGCGGAGCTCGCGCAGCGCCGTTTCGATGAATGGGTCTCCAGCGCGCGCGATCCGCGCATCGTGAAGATGATCTGGTTCGTGCCGTCGCGCCAGCTCGATCAACTGCAGCGCCTCGATCCCGAAACGCACAGCGTGGTGCCGGGCGAATGGACGCCGGAGCTGGAGAACGCGCGCCAGATGATCGCAGGCGAATTCGAAGGCCGCCATCGGATGAAGATCGTCCTGCCGAACGATTGCCTGGTGCTCGTGCCGTCGGGCGAGCGCCGGCGTCGCGAGGGAAGGCCGCCGCCTCCACCGCCGCCGCAGGAAGGTGAATTCGGGCGGCGTCCGCCTCCGCGCGAGGACGGTCCGCCCGGTCCGCCCGGCAACCCGCCCGCGTTCACCATCATCCAGCTCGACCGCGAGCACCTCACGCGCGAAGTAGTGCCGGAGCTCGCGCGCCGTTACTTTCAGGAGCAGTACGATTTTCAGATCGCGAGCGAGGACCATCGCAACGTGCTCTATCGGTCGGATCCCGCGCATGATCCGTTCAGGGCCGAGCTGACGGTGCCGATCTTCCGCATCCTGCAATTCGGAAACGGCGAGCCGCCGCCGCGCGGCCAGGAGAACTGGGTGCTGGACGTCCGCCATCGCGCGGCGCCGCTCGAGGAGACGGTCGCCGCGACGCGCCGCCGCAATCTGCTGATGACCGCGGGCGTCCTCTTCGTGCTCGCGGTGAGCGGCTTCGTTCTGATGATGATGCTGCGCCGCGCGGAGACGCTGCGCCGCCAGCAGCTCGAGTTCGTCGCCGGCGTGACGCACGAGCTGAACACGCCGCTCGCCGCGCTGCAGTCGGCGGGACAGAACCTCGCGGACGGCGTGACGCACGAGCCGGCGCAGGTGTCGCGCTACGGCGCGATGATCGTCAAGGAGTCGCGCCGCCTCGGCGACATGGTCGGCCAGGTGCTCGAGTACGCCGGCATGCAGGGGCGCCGCGCGCGCAAGCCGGCGGGCGTCGTGAATGTCGGCGATGCGATCGGCGAAGCGATCGCGCAGACGCGCTGGCTGTGCGAGCAGGAGCAGGTGAAGGTCGAGGTCGAGGTCGACGCGAACTTGCCGCCGGTCGCGGGCGATGAGCGCTCGCTGTCGCAGGCATTGCAGAACCTGATCGGCAACGCGGTGAAGTACGCCGGCGCGGCGAAGTGGATCGGCGTGCGCGCGCGTCGCACCGGCGCGGGCGTGATGATCGCGGTCGAGGATGCTGGCCCCGGAATCGCGGCTGAAGACGCCCGTTACGTTTTTGAACCGTTCTATCGCGGCCGTGGATCGGATCGGGCGCGCGGCAGCGGCCTCGGACTGACAATCGTGAAGAGGATTGTCGATGAACATCGAGGCACGATCACCATCAGTCGTTCGTCGCGCGGCGGTGCCGCGTTCACGATCGCACTGCCCGAGGCCCTTAATGCCTGACACCGCGCTGCAGCGGCGCATCCTGCTCGTCGAGGATGAGGAGAGCCTCGTGCTGACGCTCACCGACCGGCTGGAAAGCGAAGGCTACGTCGTCGATCGCGCCGGCGACGGCAACACGGCGCTGGAGAAGGGGAGCCGCGAGCATTACGACCTCATCCTGCTCGACGTCGCATTGCCGGGAAAGAACGGCTTCGACGTCTGTCGCGACCTCCGCCAGCGCGGCGTCGACACGCCGATCCTCATGCTCACCGCGCGCGGCCAGGTCGTCGACCGCGTGATCGGCCTGAAGCTCGGCGCCGACGATTACCTGACGAAGCCGTTCGACATGATGGAGCTCCTCGCGCGGATCGAGGTGCTGTTCCGGCGCTCGCGGACGTCGGTCGCGCAGGGGACCGATTCGTATGCATTCGGCGATGTGCGTGTCGACTTCCGGCGTGCGGTCGTGACGCGCGGAGGCTCAGAGGTGGAGCTATCCGGCCTCGAATTGCGCCTGCTGCGTTACTTCGTCGAGCATCGCGGATCGCTGCTGTCCCGCGACGAATTGCTCGACAAAGTCTGGGGCTATGGTGCGACCCTCGCCACCCGCACGGTCGACGTGCACATCGCGCAACTGCGCCAGAAGATCGGCGCGGAGTACGTCGTAACGGTCCACGGCCTCGGCTACAAGTTTGTCGGGTAGGGTTGGGGTCGGATCTGGACAATTAACTTAACGCTCCGCCGCCGCCCGTTAAGTTAATTGTCCAGATCCGACCCCAACTTCGCTCCGTAGCTGTAGCGAGGAGCACATCATGACAAACCGCCGTTGGATCTCTTTGTTCTTCGCCGTCGCCATTTGCATCCCTCTCCTTGCCCAGACTGCCTCAGCGCCCCGGCCTTCGCTGTACAAGCGCCTCGGCGGATACGACGCCATTGCCGCCGTGACGGATGACTTCATCGGCCGTCTCGCGACCGACAAGCAGCTTGCGCGCTTCTTCGCCGGACACAGCGAGGACTCGCTGAAGAAGATCCGCCAGCATGTGGTGGACCAGCTCTGCGCCGCGACGGGCGGGCCGTGCGTCTACACCGGCCGTGACATGAAGACGTCGCACAAAGGAATGGGCATCACGGAAGCGGATTGGAACGCGTCGGTGGGCCACCTGGTCGCGACGCTCGATAAGTTCAAGGTGCCGGAGCGCGAGAAGAATGAAGTGCTGGGCGCGGTCTCGGCGCTAAAGAAGGACATCGTCGAGAAGTAGTACTCTCGTTCCGTCCTCACGCACTTCGATTGTCACCTCGACGTGCGAGGTCTCGAACTCGTCGAACTCGCGCTTGGGCCACTCGATCAGCTTCACGCCGGGGCCGGCGAGGATTTCGGGGATGCCGATCTCCAGCCATTCGCGGCGGTTCTCGGACAGTCGATAGCCGTCGATGTGCGTGATGGGCGGGGCGCCGGCGCGCGGATATTCGTGGATGATCGCGAACGACGGCGACGCGACCTCGCGCGGATCGGCGCCGAGCTCCGCGGCGATGGCGCGGGCGAGAAACGTCTTGCCCGCGCCGAGGTCGCCGATGAGATGGACCGTGGCATCGGGATCGAGCGAGCGCGCGATCTCGCGTCCCGCCGCTGCGGTCTCTTCCTCGGTGGCGCAAACGAAGGTCTTCACGCGCCGCATTATCTTTTTCCGGCGCTCGCGCGTCCAAGTTGTATGCGCCACTTCGCTCTGCTGCTTCTGTTTCTCGATCTGCAGACGGTGATCAATTCGGCTCCGGACGACACGTTCTGGGTCTACCCCGGCATCGACACCGCGGCGGTTGATGCGACGTACAAGGCCCTCAAGCAGTCGAAGAAAGCGGACGACGTCGCGCGCAGCGTCGCGAAGGCGCTCTCTATCACCGACGCCGCGGCCCGCCCGCTCATCGAAGCGGTGCTGAACGATCCCGACCGCAAGATCGCGACCGAAGCGCTCTTCCGCGAAGCGCTGCGCCAGGCGCCGAACAGCGACGCAGTGCTCGGCGCGTATCTGTCGTTTCTTGGCGACAGCCCGGCTGCGTTGCCGATCGCGCGACGGCTGCGCGCCGATCAGATCGCGCGCCTGAGCGAGATGATGCCCGAGGAGCGGCGGATCATCTTCATCGCGGATGCGCTGGCGTCCGATCCGAACAATCGGGTGCTGCTCGACGCGCTGGTCAAGCCGCGCTCGCCCGCGATCCGCGCGGCGCTCATCGATCGACGCTGGGGGAACGACGCGGTCGCGCAGCAGCTCGCCGCGTTGCTCGATCTCGGCCGCGTGCACGAAGCGCTCGCGCTCGCGGATGCCGTCCCCGCGGCGATCGACGTCACGTCCGACGGCGGCTACACAGCGCGTCCCGGACTCGCCATCGCCGCGGCCCTCGCCGGTCAGCCGGAGCGCGCGAAGCGACTCATCGCGAAGTACAAGACGCCGAACAACGGTGCCGATTACGTGACGCCGTTCGTGAACGCGTTGATCGCGCCGCCGCCCGACGCTTACGAGATCCTCGCCACGAATGCCGGCGCGCACGGCGGCGTGTGGGGCCTGGCGGTCGCGGACCTCGCGCATCGCAGCGGATACGAAGCGTTCGCGCAGCGCGTTCGTGCGCGGAAGTCGTACGACGATCGTATCGCCGCGAATGCGCTACGGTATCTCCCTGAATCGCTCGCCGCGCGCCTGCGCACGACGTACGTGCCGCCGTCGGTCGCGCAATCCGCAGCGACGCCGATGGCCGCGCTGCTCCGCGCGCCGCGCATCGTGCCGTTTACCGAACATCCGATGCCGTCGAACATCGCGTCATCCGACGTGACGGCGATCGATTGCAACGACGCGGCGAACGTGGCGAAGACGATGAAGATGCCGCCGGGACTCTGGCCGCTCCGGCTCGAACGGCATCGCGACGAAGTCGCCGGCGTCGCCGTCGCGCAGACGCTCGATCCTGTCGGTGAGCTCGGCCTCGGCGGTTACTGGATCGTCCATTCATCCGACGGCGGCCGGAAATGGGACGCGCCGCTCTACACCGGCCTGCGCGAGAACATGCCGTACATCGTCCTGCCGGCCTCGCGCCTTCCGCTGATGACCGGCGGCGGCGTGCAGATCGAAGTGGAGCTGCGCGAGCTCGACCTCGCGTCGATCACCTTCCCGCCGCTCGGACTGCGCACGAAGCGCGAGGCGAAGAATCTCTACATCGACTTCGCGTGGGATGCGCTCCGCCGCGACAGCGACAACGACGGCCTCACCGACCTGATCGAGGAACGGATCGTGACCGACCCGCGCAACGCCGACACCGACGGCGACGGCATCGTCGACGGCAAGGATGGACTGCCGCAGGTCGCGCTGATCGCCGCGCCGTCCGCCGACGCCGAAGTACTCGGCACGCTCTTCGGCGGCATCCGCCTCGGCGCCGGCGCGCTCGTCATCGGACTGCCGTCGACGCAGGAGGAACGTCTGGCCTGCGTCCGGCGCGCCAGCGCGATCGACACGCCGACGCTCTTCCTCATCGCCGACCGGCAGACGTTCGCGCCGATGAACATCACGCGCCGCGTCGCGGTCTTCACGCCCGAGGAGCACGAGCTGTACGAGAAGAAATTCGGGCCGTCGTACTTCGGCGAGATCGACTACTTCCTCGTGCGGCGCGATGGCAGGAAAGCGGTGGTCTACGTCAACGAGCACTGGGCGGGGAACGAGTACGAGTTGAAGAAGACGAAGAAGGGATGGACGGTGAAGACGATCGGCGGCTGGATCACGTAGCGCGCAGCCGCTGAATGGCGAGCGGCACGCGCTCCGCGAGATCGGTCGCTGCGAGGCCGGTGTCGCCCATCTCTTCCTTGAGGATGTCGCCCGCGAGGCCGTGGAGGTAGACGCCGCAGCAGGCGGCCTCGAACGGATCGACGTCACGCGCGAGGAGCGCGCCGATGATGCCGGCGAGGACGTCGCCCATGCCGCCGCTGGCCATCCCCGGATTGCCGGTCGGATTGACGCGCACCTGCCCCTCGGGATCGGTGATGAGCGTCTGAAAGCCCTTCAGCACGACGATGCAGTTCGTGATGCGCGCCGCGTCGCGAGCTGCGGTGATGCGGTCGTCGTTGATCTCGGTCGTCGTGCGCCCGAGGAGTCGCGCCAGCTCGCCCGGATGCGGCGTGATCACGCGCGGACGCTTCTGCGGATTCAGCTCGCCCGCGCGCGAGGCGAAGGCGTTGAGCGCAGAGGCATCGATGATCGTTGGGAGATCGATCGATCCGAGAAGGTCGCGAACGCGCGCGTAGCTCGTCTCGTCGTCAGCGAGTCCGGGGCCGATGAGGAGGGCCGATTTTTTGTCGAGGAAAGGTGTGGGACAGGCGCCCTCGCCTGTCCATTCGTACGTCATCGACTCGATCGATCCCGCGTGCACGAGCTTCGCGGTCTCGGGATCGGTGACGACGGTGACGAGTCCCGCGCCGGTGCGGATCGCGCCGCGCGCGCACATCACGGCGGCGCCGCTGCGGCCGGGCGAGCCGGCGACGACAGCGAGGTGTCCGTACGTTCCCTTGTGCGTCGACGAGAGCCGCGGCGCGACGAGCGGCTGCAGGTCGCGCGGCGTGATCAGCGCGAGCGTGACGTTCTCGTCCTCGATCGCCGCCTCGGGGATCGAGATGTCGGCGACGATCACCTCGCCGCAGTAGCTCGCCGCCGGCTGGAACACGTGACAGAGCTTCGGCGCCGCGAACGTGACCGTGACCTCGGCGTTGAGGCACGGCTCGAACGGCACCGGCGACGACGCGTTCGCGCCGCTTGGCAGATCGACCGCGATCACCGGCAGCCGCAGCTCCGCGATCTCGCGGATCAGCTCAGCGTAGATCCCTTCCGGCGCGCGATTGAGTCCCGTGCCGAAGATCGCGTCGACGATGACGTCCGCGTCCGCCGCATGCGCCAGCGCCTCATCGACGGAGGTCATGACGTCGTACATCGGAATCCCGAGGCGCTCGCAGATCGTGAGGTTGGTCAGCGCATCGCCCGAGTACTTCGCCCGATCGCCCGCGATCAGAATCACCGGCACCACGCCCCGATTCTCGAGATGCCGCGCGATCGCGAAGCCGTCGCCGCCGTTCGCGCCGATCCCACAGATGACCGCGACCCGATCGCACTCCGGATAGTGCGCAAAGATCGCGTCGACGACCGCGGTGGCGGCGTTTTCCATCAGCACGATCGAGGGGATGCCGAAGCGCTCCGTGGCGCGGCGGTCGATGCGCTTCATCTGGTCGGCGGTGAGGATTTTCATGCGGGGCAATCGTATCCCTCGTTGCGGTCACACGCTTCGCTGTGTAAGATGTCACACATGGCGACAAACCTCGATATTGACCCCAAATTGATCGAAGAGGCGCAGCGTCTCGGTGAGCACCGCACCAAGAAGGCAGCGGTGACGGAGGCACTGGAGGAGTTCATCCGGCGCCGGAAGCAACTGAAGATCGTCGAGCTTTTCGACAAGATTGACTACTACCCCGATTACGATCCCAAGCAGTCGCGTAAACGATGAGGGTCCTGGTCGACAGCACCGTCTGGTCCCACGTGCTGCGCCGCAAGACGAGACCCGAGAACGCCGAGCTCTCGATGCAGCTCGCCACGCTGCTCGCCGACAGACTGGTGGCGATTATTGGTCCGATCCGCCAGGAGGTCCTTTCCGGCATCAAGGAGAATGCGTACTTCGAGCAACTGCGTGAGGAGCTGCGAGCCTTTCTCGACATCGAGATCACCGTCGACGACTACGAGACCGCCGCGGCCTTTTACAACGCTTGTCGCAGCCGAGGGATCCAGGGATCGGCCACTGACTTTCTGATCTGCGCCGTCGCCGTGCGACACGATCTCGCGATCTTCACCACCGACGCCGACTTCGCCCACTACGCGAAAGTCCTCCCCATCACCCTCTACGCCCCCGCCCGATAACCCCACTCCCGCAACAACCCACCCACCTCCCCCTCCCCGTCGTACCCGCGCAGGTCCGCGCCCTCATCGATGTCGCGACGCTCGGGAAGCACGGCCACCGTGCTGCTCCAGGTGCGGATCTTCGCCAGCGTTGTGCTCATCACGCTGCTCGTGCCCCACTCGACATCGATAAACACCTCGGAGTTGTAGGCGGCGGCGCGGCAGCCTATGAGGTAGTAGCCGCCGTCGGTGGCGGGGCCGAGGACCCATTCGCACGAATCGAGCAGGGCGAAGGCGTGGTCAAGTAGTTGACGATCGAGGGCGGGATCGTCGACGCCGATGGCGACGATCTTGTCGGTGCGATGAAAGAAGAAGCGCTCGGAGAAGGCCATCGACAGGCGGTCGCCGAGCGTCTCGCCGGTCTGCATCGCCAGCGGGCGCTCGCCGAAGGCGCGGCGGAGCGCGTCGCCGTTCGCGGCCGGCGTCGGCGCCCACATCACTTCGATCTCCAGCGTCTCCGACGCGCCGCCGATGGAGCGCAGCGTGTCGCGCAGCATCGCCTCGTACAACGCGAGCGCGCGCTCGTCGCCGATGTCGCGCGCCAGCCGCGTCTTCACGCGTCCAGGCTCGGGGAGGCGCGCGAAGACGAGGAGGCGCTCGGGCGGCGGTGGGATGGTGGGGAGCATCAGGGGACGGAGACGGTGTAGTTGCCGTCGGGCTGTTTTTCGACGAAGACCTTCTCGTCGCCGTTGTCGACGAAATCCTGGACCACGGTGCCGACCTCGGAGCTCGGGATGTCAGTTACCTGCTGTGCCACACGGACCTCCGAGGTTGAATTCGTCGACGATGCGCTGGCGGAGCGCGGCCTGATCCTGACCGTTGATGATCAGCGGAATCGTCGTCGTGATCGACTGCGCGGTCAGCCAGGTCTGCAGCGACGTCCGGTTCGCGGGGTCCTTCGTGAAGTTGCGGATCACCGCGGAATTCGCGTCGGGGCCGAACGGCACCGACTGCGACATCTCGTTCTGCGTCGGCTGCGGCGCGGGCTCGATCGTCCCTTCCATCTGCTGCAGCGTCGGACGCGGCTGTCCGAGGACGCCGCCCGGGCCGATGGCGCGATCGTAGGCGATGTAGCCGATGACGATCGGACGATCGAACGATTCGCTCATCGACACGCTGCGGCTCGACACCGCGGCGATGCGGATTGAACCGCCCGGCTTGGTCACGGTCGTGCCGCTGTTGATCGAGTTGTTCAGCGTGGTTACGAGGTTCGAGTAGCTCGTCGCCGTGTCGCCCGGAGTCGGAGCGGCGGGGAGCTGCGCGCTCTGCGACACGCCGGCGTCGAGTCCCGCGCCGCGCTGCGCGTCGTTCGTCACCGAGACGTTCACTTTGCCCGTGAGGAAAACGCGCGTGATCACGCGGACGTAGTGCGAGTTCGGTCCATCCGGTGCGTAGCGCGCGAGGAGCGCGCGCGTCGCCGGGCACGCCGCCCACGCCTCGACCTGCTGGTCGACGGAGAGCTGATCGATGCCGTACGTCGACGCGTCCGCGATCTCGATCGAGCCGTGCGCCTGCGTCGTGTTGAGGAGGCTCAGGCCGACCGGCACCGCCTGCACCGGCACCGCGAGCTTCAGCGACTGCCCCTGCTGCACCGCGAACGTGTACGACGGGAATGCCGCGTGCGGCGCCGCGGCCCAGTTGTTCGCCGGCGCATTCGCCGGGAACTGCCACTGATGCGGGATGTTGCCCCACTGATCCTGCGTCGCGTACGCGTTGGCGTACATGGCGCGGTAATTCATCGGCTGCATGCGCGTGAGGAGCATGTCGAACGGCAGAAATCCGTTCTGCATGTACTGCTTCACCTGATTCGGGATCGACGTGTTGACGAGATAGACGTCGCCGACCTGCACGTCCTCCGACAGCGGATAGACGCAGAGCACCTGGCTCGCGCGCATGGTCAGGCACCAGTCCTTGGCCACGTTCTCGAGCTGCTGGACGGTCGCCTTTTTCGGCGAGAAGAGCGTGCAGCCGGTGAGGAGCAGAGCGATCGCGAGCGGGATGGTTCGTCGCATGAAGCCTCCTGAGAATGTTGGCTGTTGGCAGTTGGCCGTTGGCAGTCGTGCTGCTGCGAACTGCCCACTGCGACCTGCGATCTAATGTACCCCATGCGCCACATCGCCCTCATGACCGATTTCGGGATGCGCGACCCGTACGTCGCGGCGATGAAGGGCGTGATCGCCTCGCGCTGCGACGCGGCGATCGACGATCTCTCGCACGACATCGCGCCGTTCGACGTCTTCGAAGCGGCGTGGTTCCTGCGCAGCGCCGCGCGCTACTGGCCCGAGGGAACGGTCTTCGTCGTGGTGATCGATCCGGGTGTCGGCACGGCGCGGCGGATGCTCGCGGTCGATGACGGCCAGCGCATCTTCGTCGCGCCCGACAACGGCGTGCTGCATTTCATCGACGGCACCGCGCGCTCGATCGAGAACACCTCGCTCTTTCTCTCCGATGGTTCCACGACGTTCCACGGGCGCGACCGTTTCGCGCCGATCGCGGCGGCGATCGCGAGCGGCCTCGCGCTCGACGAGCTCGGGCCGCGCATCGACGATCGCGTGAAGCTCGATTACACGCCGCCGAAGTACGAGCGCGACTGCGCCACCGGCTGCATCGTCGACGTCGACCGCTTCGGCAACTGCATCACCGACCTCGAGCACGCGCGCCTCGGGTTCGAGCCGCGTCAGTTGCTCGTCTGCGGCGTGTCGATCACGCGCTCGTCGACGACGTATGCCGAGGCGGGGAGAGGAGCGTTCATGATCGTCGGCTCGAGCGGGTGCTACGAGATCTCGGTCGCGAATGAGAGCGCGGCGGCGATGTTGCAGATCGGCCGCTTCGATATCGTGACCCTATCGTGATGCGCCGACTCCTCATCGCTCTCGTCCTCGTTCTGATCGCGTCAGTCTTCTTCGTGACGTGGATTCCGATCCGCCAGTCGCGCGAGCTGTGGCTTCTGCATCGCGACGCCGAAGCGCTGGAGAAGGCGCAGTCGTGGTCGCGGCTAAGGCTCTGGCCGTCGCAGTATCACCAGCTCCTCGCGGCGATCTACCTCGACCTCGGCAATCGCAAGGCCGCACAGCCGCATCTCGATGCGATCGGCAACGTCTGGATCTCCGCGCTGCCGAAGATCGACGTCGCGCGGCGGCTTTCGTCGGAAGACTTCCACGCGTACGACGCGGCCTCGCACGAACGTGATTCACCCGAGGTGGTGCGCTATCGCCAGCTCGTCGAGCAGCGGAAGCAGGCGGGAAGCTATCCGCTGGTGCTCGACCGTAAAGGCCAGCCGATCGCGATGTACCAGATCGCGAACAAGGACCTCGTCGCGATCAACCGCGACTTCGAGCCGTTGATGCTCACGTTCGCCGCGCACCTTCCGCACCTCGGCGTGGACGACACGATCGAGACGACGCTCGACCCCGGAGTCCAGAAAGCCGCGCTGCAGGCCCTCGGCGGATTCCGCGGCGCGCTCGTGGCCATCGATCCGCGCACGAACGAGCTCCTGGCCATCGCCAGCAATCGCGGACACGGCGAGCTCGCGAACATCGCCTTCGACCGGCAGTACGAGCCCGGCTCGATCATCAAGGTGTTGACCGGTTTGAACGCCCTTGAAAACGGGATGGAGAGCGGCGTCGACGTGCAGTCGATGTTTCCGTACGACTGCAAGGGCGACCTCATGATTGACGGCCGCCACTTCGGCGACTGGCTCGGACCGGGACACGGCGTCCTCCCGTCGCTCGACGACGCGCTCGCCGAGTCGTGCAACATCGTCTTCGCCGACATCGGCCTGCGCCTCGGTCCCGACCGCCTGCATCGCTTCATGTCCGCCGCCGGGTTCGATCAGCAGGCGAACCTCGGCGTATTCGAGGTGCCGCTCGGGAAGAGCGTCGGGCAGACGTTCAATCGCTACGAGACCGCGTTCTACGCGATCGGACTGGCGCACGAGTCGGTCAACGCGCTGCACGTGGCGATGATCGGCTCGATGATGGCGAACCGCGGCGTGATGACGACGCCCCGACTCCTGCGCGCCCGCCGCTCGATCCTCGGCGAGGTCACGGCGCGGCCGCCGAAGCAGGGGAGGAGCGTCCTCGCGACGCCGCAACATGCCGAGGCGATCGTGCAGGCGATGGTGGCGGTGGCGACGCGGCCGAAGGGGACAGGACGTCGCGCGCCGGTCGACGGAATCCCGATGGCGCTGAAGACCGGCACCGCCGGCGAGCGCGCGAACGGCGGGCTCGAAGCGCTGATCGTCGCGTTCGTTCCGGCCGATCATCCGCGCATCGCGTTCGGCATCATCGCCGAGGATGCCGGTCCTGCTGAGTACGCTGGCGCGAAGATCGCGCACGATTTTGTCGCGGCCTGGAGCTTGCTTGCACGATAGGCGGGGAACGAAGAGAGAGAGGCTTGCTTCGAACGGGAGGCGGGATGGACACCCTGTTTCAGCAGTTCGAGAGGCCGATGACGGACGGAAGCGGCGACAGCTACCTGGTTTTCGTGCAGGGAAGGAGCCGGCCGCACGACACCTGGGAAGGCTGGCTGGTCTTCGAGCGGCAGCGCGACGCGCGCCGTTTTTCCACGCCGGTTGAAACGACGCAGCCGAACGCGCAGGCCGTGCTGTATTGGGCCAGCGGGCTGGAGAACACCTATCTCGAAGGCGCGCTGGAGCGCGCGCTGTCGGTCAGTATCGCGCCGCGATCGATGGCCGAGGCGCCGCCGCTCGTCGGCTACGGAGTCGACGCGGTCGAGCATTCGCGCAGGCTGACGCTGATCGAGCGGCACGTGCTCGCGCTCTTCCAGAACCTCCGTTTGACGCGGCTGCTGACCGAACGTGTCCTCGATCAACTGCCGTACGCGCATGCCGACGTCGTTCGCGCGCTGGAGGATCTCGGGCACCGCAAGCTGATCGCGCGGAAGACCCCGCAGGGCAACGACTGGATCTTTTTGACGGAGGAAGGCGTGCGCGTGACCGGGCTCACGGACGTTGTGGCGCGGTACGACGAACGTTTGTCCTTATAATTTCGCGGTGCCTTCAAAAGACCGCGATCGCCGGCGCGCCGAGCGCTATCCCACTGCATCGATTCCAGTGCAGCTCTCGGACATCAACGGCGAGTTGACCGATTTGAGTCTCAGCGGTGCGGCTGTCGTCCATCGATCACCTGTCCGGCCAGGCACACCATGCACCCTCATCTTCCCAAGTCACGGCGGCTTCTACATCCCCTGTCAGGTGCTGCGCTCGGTGGTGCAGGTGAGGCGCGGCGAGAAGGGGTCGGAGTACGTGTTCCGCTCGGCGATCCAGTTCTCGCCGATCCCGCCCGAGCAGGAGCCGTCGCTGCACGAGTTCCTCAATCTGCAGATCGAGAAGCTGCGGGAAAAACAGCGCCAGGCGGCAGCCGGCGCCTAGACGTCAATCACCTCAACATCGCGTTGATGGTCGTGTCGTGCGCGCTGGCCATCGTCGCGCCGTTTCACACCTTCCTCCTCGCCTACGCCATCCTCGGGCCGCTGCACTACCTGACCGAGATCTCCTGGCTGCACGACCGCGATTACTTCGCGCCGCGCCGCTGGGTGATCGTCGCCGGCGTGGCCATGGCGGTGCTGCTGTACGGCTTCGCCATGAAGACGTCGCCGGTCTACGAGATCGGCTTCGTCTGGTTCGCGTTCGCCACGGCAGCGATCGCGGTGTTCGTGCGCAGCTCCGTGAACGTCGTCGCGATGAGCCTCATCGCCGGCGCGGCGATCGCCTTCTCTTCGTCGACGCGCTCGTACGCGATCGCCGCGTACCTGCTCGTGACGATCGTGCACGTGTTCCTCTTCACCGCGGTCTTCATCCTGTTCGGCGCGATCAAGTCGCACAGCCGCGCGGCGCTGCTGTCACTCGCGGTGATGATCGGCTGCGCGGTCGTCTGTTTCGTCCCGTTCCCGGCGCTGATCGCGCCGGGCGCGCGCATCCGCGATCTCTACGGAAACTTCGAACAGCTCAACCAACTGCTCGGCGCGCGCGACGTGTACGCATCCCAGGCGGGCGTCGCCATCATGCGCGTCATCGCGTTCGCCTACCTCTACCACTACCTCAACTGGTTCTCGAAGACCTCGGTCATCCGCTGGCACGAGGTCTCGCGCGTGCGGGCGTCCGCGATCGTCGCGCTCTGGCTCGGCGGCGTCGCGGTCTACGCCTACGACTACCGCATCGGCTTCGCCGTCTTCTACGCCGGCAGCATGGCGCACGTGCTGCTCGAGTTCCCGCTCAATTTCCGGTCGTTCGGCGGAGTGCTGGTCAGCGCGCGGGGCGCGCTGGGTCACGGCGCCACCGCTGCGCAATCGGCATCTGCCGCCCGCTCCCGAAAGCCTTCGACGAAACGCGGATCGTCGGCGCGGCCTGCCGGCGCTTGAACTCGTTGGTGTCGACCATCCTCAGGATGCGCGCGACGAGCTCGCGGTCGAATCCGCGCGCGGCGATCGCGTCGACCTCCAGCCATTCCTCGATGTAGAGCTTGAGAATCGCGTCGAGCGTGTCGTACGGCGGGAGTGAATCCTGGTCGGTCTGATTGGGACGGAGCTCGGCCGACGGCGGCTTGGTGATCGAGGAACTAGGGATGATCTCGCGCTCGCGATTGATCCAGTGCGCAATGCGATAGACCATCGTCTTGTAGACGTCGCCGAGGAGCGCGACGCCGCCGCACATGTCGCCGTAGAGCGTGCAGTAGCCGACCGCCAGCTCCGACTTGTTGCCGGTCGAGACGACCATCGCGCCGGTGCGGTTCGACCAGGCCATCAGGATGTTGCCGCGGATGCGCGCCTGCACGTTCTCGTTCGTGATGTCGAATTTCTTCTCCCCGAACAGCTCGTCGAACGCCGCCTCGTACGGCTGATAGATCGGTTCGATCGGCGTGATGTGAAAGGCGATGCCGAGGTTCTCCGCCAGCGCGCGCGCGTCGTCGATCGAATGCTGCGACGAGAACGTCGACGGCATGGCGATGCCGGTCACGTGCTCCGCGCCGAGGGCGTCGACGGCGATCGCGGCGGTGACGGCGGAGTCGATGCCGCCGGAGAGTCCGATCACCACGTCCTTGAAGCCGCATTTGCCGATGTAGTCGCGGAGTCCGAGGGTGATGCCGCGGGCGATCTCCTCGTCCTTTTCGATCGCGAAGATCGACTCGCACGGCGCGCCGTGCAGCTCGACGAGCGCGTGGTCTTCCTCGAAATTCTTCGCGCAGAAGATCGTGCGTCCCTGGCTGTCGATCACGATCGACGAGCCGTCGAACAGCAGCTCGTCGTTGCCGCCGACCTGGTTCACGTAGACCAGCGGCGTCTGATAGCGCGTGGCGATGCGGGAGAAGATGTCGTAGCGCGCCTTCCGCTTGCCGGCGTTGAAGGGTGACGCGGAAATATTGAGAAAGACCTCCGCCCCCTGCCGCGAAAGCTGATCGACCGGGTTCTCGCAGTAGAGCTTCGAGCCGAGGAGCTCGTCGTCGAACCAGAAGTCCTCGCAGATCGAGATGCCGGCGCGCATCCCCGCGAGCTCGATCACGCGGACCGATTTCGCCGGCTCGAAGTAGCGCAGCTCGTCGAAGACGTCGTAGGTCGGCAGCAGCATCTTGTGCTGCTCGAAGATCACGTGGCCGTCCTGCGCCACGACCGCGGTGTTGTGCACCGGCTTGCCGCACCAGCTCGTGTTGTGCGTGATGCAGCCGAAGATCAGCGGCACGCGGCCGGTCATCGAGGCGAGCGCGTCGCGCGTGTCGAGCGCGGCGCGGACGAAGACGTCGCGGTCGAGGAGATCGAGCGGCGGGTAACCGGTGACCGCCAGCTCCGGGACCATCACGACGTCGGCGCCGGCCTTGACGCCGTCGTCGTACGCGCGGCGGATGAGCTCCGCATTCGAGGCGAGCGCGCCGACGGTGGGGTTGATCTGGCCGATGAAGATCTTCACGGCTCTATTCTCCCACCCGCCCGGTACAGATAGCAGATAGCAGATAGCAAACGAGGGAGATGGTATCTGCTATCCGCTATCTGTACTGGGCGGGTCGCGCGTACATTGGTACCGTGGTACATTGGTCCCATGGCAACCGAAGAAACCATCGAAGTGGAGCGCGTCCAGACCGGCGTACGGATGGAGAAGCGCCTCCTCAAAGTCCTCAAAGGCCTGGCTGAGTTTCACGACATCTCCCTCGGCGACCTGATCGAAGGGATCGTCCTGCATGCCTTCGACGGCAAGGTGCCGTTCGGCGACGCGAGCCTGGAGCGGATCCGCAGCCTGAAGAAGATCTACGGCCTCGATCTCGACAGCCGGGCCAGTCACCGGCTGCGCGAGGCGGCGCCGCCGGCGGCGCGAAAGCGGGTGCGCTCATGAGCGACTTCATCACCGCGTTCGAGGCGTGCGAGGTCGAGGAGTTCCATCACGCCGATCACGTCCGCCTGGCCTGGTGCTACCTGCGCGCGCTGCCGCTCCTCCCCGCCATCGAGCGCTTCACGACGTCGCTGAAGCGCTTCGCCGCGCACCACGGCAAGCCGGAGCTCTACCACGAGACGATCACGTGGGCGTACCTGCTGCTGATCCACGAGCGGATGAACGGCGAGGCGTCGTTCGACGAGTTCCGCGACGCGAATCCCGATCTCTTCCAGTGGAAGCCGTCGGTGCTGGAGTCGTACTACCGCGCGGAGACGCTCGGTTCGGATCGCGCGAAGCGGACGTTCGTGATGCCCGACCGCGCGGTGCCCTCATGACGCTCATCGATCTGACCCAGGCGGTCGCGCACGGAACCGTCACCTATCCGGGCCTGCCGCCGCGCGGATCGTCTGATCACGTCAGCTCGGCCAACCGCCGCCCGAGGTGGCGGCGCTCGCTCTCGTTGGTGGCGAGCGACAGGGCGCGCTCGTAACTGCGGCGCGCCTCGGGGAGTGCGCCGAGGCGGCGGTGGAGCTCGGCGCGGGCAGCGTGGAAGAGGTGATGGTCGTCGAGCGCGAGCGCGTCGATCAGCTCCAGTCCCCGTTGCGGGCCTGCCACCATCGCCACGGCGACGGCGCGATTGAGCGCGACGATCGGCGACGGTTGCAGGCGCTCGAGCACGTCGTAGAGTCGGACGATCTGCGGCCAGTCGGTCGGCGTCTCGCAATGCAGCGCGGCGATTGCGGCCTGGATGGCGAATGGTCCGGCGCCGCCGCGCAGCGCTTCCTCCACGAGCGGCAGCGCCTCGTCGATCTGCGCGCGATCCCAGAGGCCGCGCTCCTGATCGTCGAGCACGATCAATTCGCCCGACGGGTCGAAGCGCGCATCGCGACGCGAGTCGTGGAGGAGCATCCGCGCGAGCAGGCCGGTCACTTCATTCGCCGGCAGCAGCGCGCGGACGATGCGCGCGAGCCGGATCGCCTCGCGGCAGAGCTCCGTGCGGATCAGCGGCTCGCCGCGCGTGGCGGCGTAGCCTTCGTTGAAGACGAGGTAGATCACCGTGAGCACGGCGTCGAGCCGCTCCGCCATCTCGCCGACGCCCGGCACGACGTACGGAATCGCGGCGTCGCGGATCTTGCGTTTCGCGCGCACCAGCCGCTGCGCCATCGTCGGCTCGGGGACGAGGAACGCGCGCGCGATCTCGTCGGTCTCCAGTCCGCACAACGTCCGCAGCGTCAGCGCGACCTGCGCCTCGGGGGCGAGCGCGGGATGGCAGCAGGTGAAGATCAACCGCAGGCGATCGTCGGGAATCTCGTCGAAGTCGTACGCCGGCTCTTCGTGCAGCGGCGTCGGAAGCGCGGCGAGCTTCTCCGCGAGACTCGCCTGCCGGCGCAAGCGGTCGAGCGCCTTGTGCCGCGCGGTCTGGATGATCCAGGCGCGCGCGTGCTCCGGGACGCCGCTCTCGCTCCACTGCTGCGCCGCCGCCGCGAACGCCTCCTGCGCCGCTTCCTCGGCCACGTCGAAGTCGTTGAACATGCCGATGAGGGTGGCGACGATGCGGCCCCAGTCGGAGCGGTAGACCGCGTCGACGGCGGAGGCGGCTTCGGTCATGCTGGCGGGCATCGTAGATTTTTTTTTCGCGCCCTGTCGATTTCGCGCGTCGCCGTTCGATTCACTGGCGGAGGATGAAAAACATGAAATACCTGCTGCTGATCTACGACGATCCCAAGGTGTGGGAAAGCTTCGGCGAAGGAGAGGTCAACAAGATGATGGGCGAGTACCGCGAGTTCTCGACCCAGATCGGCGCGAGCGGCCACATGCTCGGCGGCGCGCAATTGCAGCCGCCCGAGTCCGCGACGACCGTGCGCATCCGCGACAGCAAGCGCCTGGTGCACGACGGCCCGTTCGCCGAAACGCGCGAGGTCCTCGGCGGCTACTACCTGATCGAGGCGAAGGACCTCGACGAGGCGATCGGCACGCGGCGCGCATTCCGTCGGCGCGCGTCGGGACGATCGAGGTGCGGCCGCTGATGTAAAAAACGGAGGGCGGCGGCATGGCCGCCGCACTCCGAAGTTGCCGTCTGCCCCCGCTTTTTGCAAGATTCGGGAGGCGAGGTGTGCAATGTCTGACGAATTCGGCACGGTGAATGTCCGGAAGGGGGAGCGGGGGAGGGAGATCGAGGCGATCCGGCAGCAGTACCGGCACCATCGCGACGCGCTGGTGCGGATGGTCGCCGACGCGCCGACCGAGCATCTCGCCACCGAGTATCAGCGCCTCATCCGCGACATCGACGCTTCCATCATCAAGCTCGACGAGATCGAGGGCGGCCCGGCGAGCTCGGCGGGATCCCGTCCGCTCGTCACCACGCCGGAGGCGGAGCGCGACACGCTCGTCACCGACACCATTCCGCCCGCCGAAGTCGAGCCGTCGCAGCAGAGCTCGCGCGTGCTGATGATCGTCGTCGCCGGCATCATCGTCCTCGGCGCGATCGTCTGGCTGCTGTGGCGCGCGAGCGGCGACGGCAAAGTCGTCGAGCAGCCGGTCACGGTGACTACGCCGGTCGTCGAGACCGTCGCCCCCGCGCCGGCGACGACCCCCGCGCCGGTCGCCACGGTCGCGGTCCTGAAGATCACCCCCGCCGCCGCGAACTACGGCGCGATCCGCAAGGGGACGCGCGCCGTGCGGCAGTTCTCGATCGAGAACACGAGCGCCGCCGCGGTGCCGGTGAAGGTGGCGCGCTCGACGTGCAAGTGCCTCTTTTACGACTACACCGAGCGCGTGCCGGCGCACGGCAAGGAGACGATCACCGTGACGATCGACGGCGCGCGCGCGAAGGCGGGCACGCTGCACGAGACGGTTCAGGTGACGTCGAAGAACGACCCCGCGGTCGTCGCACAGTTCGATGTGAACGCGACGATCGAGTGATGTTCGAGCTCGAGATCATCATCCGTCTCACCGCCGCGACGCTGCTCGGCGGGGTGCTGGGACTCAACCGCGAGCTGAAGAGCAAGCCGGCCGGACTGCGCACGCACGCGCTCGTCGCCCTAGGCGCCGCGCTGGCTACGCTCGTCACCATCCAGTTCGTCGGCGACATCGACCGCGGCGCGATCACGCGCACGATCCAGGGCATCATCGCCGGCGTCGGCTTCCTCGGCGGCGGCGCGATCCTCCGGGCGAAGGATCGCGATGAAGTCACCGGCCTCACCACCGCCGCCTCGATCTGGCTCGTCGCCGCGCTCGGCGTCGCCTGCGGCGGCGGCTTCTGGATCTCGTCGCTGGTCAGCGTCGTGCTCGCGCTGCTCGTGCTCGTCGTCGGGAGACCGATCGAGGCGTTCGTGCATCGCAAGTTCGTGGCGAAGAAGAATGGGCCGCGTCTTCCGGACGAATGAATCCGATCCGCGCGGCCGGTCGTAACTGCGTGAAGTGAAGACGCTCTGGAACCCTCAATCGCGCAGCGCGCTCTCCGCGCGCATCAACCGGCTCACGCCGCAGACCCGGCCGCTGTGGGGTCGGATGAACGCCGACGAAATGGTCGCGCACGTCACGCGCGGCATGCGCATGGGGCTCGGCGAGATCGAGACGCACACCCGCAACACCATCCTCCGCTTCTGGCCGCTCAAGCACGTGTTCGTCTACTGCCTGCCGTTTCCGAAGGGGAAAGCGAAGGCGCCGCGCGAGCTCGTGACGCACGGGACGACCGTCGGCGAATGGTCCGCTTCGGTCGCCGCATTGCAGGCGACGCTCGACCGGTTCGCCACACTCGAGCCGAATGCGAAGTGGCCCGCGCATCCCGTGTTCGGGCCGTTGACCGGACGGGCGTGGGGCGCGCTCGGGTGGCGGCATCTCGATCATCATTTGCGACAGTTCGGAGTCTAGGTCGGTGCTGGGTGCTGAGTGCTGCGTGCTGTGTGCGGCGCGCTGAATGGTGCTGAAGCGCAGCACCCAGCACTCAGCACCCAGCACGTAGCACCTACAATCCCCGGGTGCACTTCATCGACATCGCGATCATCCTCGCCTACCTCGCGGCAGTCGTCGGCGCCGGCGCCTGGTTCGGACGGCGGCAGCAGACCACCAACCGCTACTTCTTCGCAGGGCAACAGGTTCCGTGGTGGGCGATCGGCGCGTCGATCGTGGCCACGGAGACGTCGACCATCACCTTCATCTCCGTCCCCGGCATCGCCTACTCGCGCGGCGGCGACTTCACGTTTCTGCAGATCGTCTTCGGGTACCTGATCGCGCGCGTCGTGATCTCGATCTTCTTCATGCCGGCGTACTTCCGGCGCGAGCTGGCGACGGTCTACGAGCTGCTGCAGGAGCGCTTCGGTCCCGCCGTGAAAGGGCTCGCCGCGTCGCTCTTCGTCGTCATGCGCACCATCGCGGACGGCGTGCGCCTCCTACTCACCGCGATCGTCCTCGCTGCGGTCTTCAGCTCGATGCATCTCGTCGCCGGCACGACCGCGATCAGCGCCTCGGTCATCGGCATCGGGCTGGTGATGATCGTCTTCACGCTGATGGGCGGCATCGAGGCGATCGTCTGGGTCGAAGTCGTGCAGCTCGGGATCTACATCCTCGGCGCGATCGCGGCCGCGGTCATCCTCGCGAACAACATCCCGGGCGGCGTCAGCGCGGCAGTGGCGCTGGCGAGCACGCATCAGAAGTTCCGCTTCCTCAATTTCGCGCTCGACGCGACGAAGACCTACACCTTCTGGGCGGGCGTGATCGGCGGCTGCTTCCTGACGATGTCGACGCACGGCACCGACCAGTACCTGGTGCAACGCTATCTGTGCACCGACAAACCGCGCAACGCGGCGAAGGCGCTGCTCGCCTCGGGCGTCGTCGTGCTGCTGCAGTTCATCGGCTTCCTCTTCATCGGCGTGCTCCTCTTCGCGTTCTATCGCCCCGACCTGCTGCCGAACTACGCGACCCTCGGCGCCGCCGCGCCGTTCCGCGCGGCCGATCAGGTTTTCCCCGACTTCATCACTCGGCACATGCCGGTCGGCCTCTCCGGACTCGTCGTCGCCGCGATCTTCGCCGCGGCGATGTCGTCGTCGCTGAACTCGATCGCCGCCACGTTCGTCGCCGACCTCTACGCGCCGCTCGTGCGCAATCGCAGCGACAAGCATTACCTCAACGTGTCGCGTCTCCTGACCGTCCTCGCCGGCATCCTGCAGATCGCCGTCGGCCTCGCGCTGATGCAGCAGACGCAGTCGGCGCTCAACACCGCGCTCGCCATCGCCTCGCTGATCAACGGTCCGATCCTCGGCGTCTTCCTCCTCGGCTGGGCGAAGCGCGGAGGCCCGGCCGCCGCATTCACCGGCATGGCCGCCGGCCTGGCGACGGTCCTCACCGTCTCCTTCGCCACGCACATCGCGTGGCCCTGGTTCACGTTCATCGGATCGCTGACGACGCTGATCGTCGGCCTGCTGATGTCGACGATCATCCGGCGTCCCGCGCTAGCCGTAACCCCGTTGCTATTCTTCGTGACGATGTGCGCAACCGCTCCCGCGCCGCGGAAACCGGTCACGCTCGAGTCGCTGACGCTCGACGAGAAGATCGGCCAGCTCTTCGTCGTCGGCGCGCGCGGCGTCTTCATGGGCGAGTCGTCGTGGGCGTATCAGCAGCTCCTGCATCAGGTGCACGACAACCACATCGGCGGCTTCATCTGGTTCCAGTCGAACGTCTACGAGACGGCGATGCTCGACCGGAAGCTGGCCGAGCAATCGCGCGTGCCGCTGCTGATCAGCGCCGACCTCGAGTCGGGCGTCGGCATGCGCTTCCTCGACACGACCTTCTGGCCGTCGGCGATGGCGATCGCGGCGACCGGCGATCCGTCGCTCGCGGAAGCCGAGGGGAAAGTCGTGGCGAAGGAGGCGAAGGTGCTGGGCGTGAATCACATCTTCGCGCCGGTGGCCGACGTCAACGTCGATCCCGACAATCCGGTCATCAACACGCGCAGCTTCGGCGAGGATCCGGCGGAGGTCGCGCGCTACGTCAGCGCCTTCGTGCGCGGCGTGCAATCGGAGCAAGTACTTGCCTGCGCCAAGCACTTTCCGGGACACGGCGACACGCGCGTCGACTCGCATCGCTCGCTCCCGATCCTCGACGTCACGCGCGAGCGCCTCGACCGCGTCGAGCTCGTGCCGTTCCGCGCGGCGCTCGATGCCGGCGTGAAGTCGGTGATGATCGGGCATCTCGCCGTGCCGTCGGTCGACGACACGCCGGCGCCGGTGCGCGAGGGGATCGTCAATCCGTACGGCACGCGCGCCGAGGAGGTCACGCGCAACGGCACGCTGCCGGCGACGGTCTCGCCGAAGATCGTCGGGCTGCTGCGCAACGACCTGCACTTCGACGGACTGCTGGTCACCGACGCGATGGACATGGGCGGTCTCGCCGAGCATTTCGACGCCGGCGAGGCGGCGATTCGCGTCATCGAAGCGGGCGAGGATCAGATCCTGATGTCGCTCGACACCGACGCCGCGATCGCCGCGGTGAAGGCGGCGGTGGCGAGCGGGCGGATCTCGGAGGCGCGCATCGATCAGTCGGTGCGGCGCATTCTCGCGGCGAAGGAGTTCGCGCGCAGCGTCGCGGCGCAGCCGGAGGAGATCTTCACCACGATCGACGCGAAGGAACATCGCGTGCTGGCGGAGACGATCGCGCGCAAGGCGCTCACCTGGGTGCGCGGCCCGGTCGCTCTCGCCAATCGCCCTCGCATCACGCTGGCCGTCGTCAGCGATTTCCCCGAGCCGGGGAATCCGTTGTCGGAGCTGGAAAGAGAACTGAAGAAGCGCGCCGACGTGCAGACGATCCTCATCGACTCGCGCTCCACGCAGGCCGAGGTGGACGCGATCCTGGCAAAGCAATCGGACTGGCTGATCCTCGCGCTCGCGATCCGCGCGCGCAGCGGCTCCGGCTCGATCGCGGTGCCGGCGACGGTGCGCAATCTCGCCCTGCCAGCCAACACCATCGCCATCTCGTTCGGCAGTCCGTACGTCCTGCGCGAGATCCCGGCCGTGCCGACCTACATCTGCGCGTACGGCATTCAGCCGGTCATGCAGAGCGCGGCGGTGCGCGCGCTGTTCGGCGAGGCGAAGGTGAGCGGCAAGCTGCCGGTGACGATCCCCGGGCTGTACAAGCGGGGAGAGGGGATCGCGAATTGAAACGGCTGCTGATCGCGCTGCTGCTGTTCACGTCGTGCGCGACGCTGCCCCATCCCGAGGATCGCGCGATCGAGGCGGGGATCGCGGCGCACAAGTTTCCGGGCGGCGTGTTGTGGGTCGAGCGCAACGGCGCCGTCTATCGCCGCGCGTACGGCCTGCGCGCCATCGTGCCGCACGAAGAAAAGATGACCGAGGACACGATCTTCGATGCGGCGTCGCTGACGAAGGTCATGGCCACCGCGCCGTCGATCTGGATCCTGATCGAGCGCGGAAAGATCGCGCTCGATGATCCGGTGCAGCGCTACATCCCGGAGTTCCGCCACGCCGACATCACGATTCGCCATCTCCTCACGCACACCTCCGCGCTCTCGCCCGACGTCCCGCTGAACTATGAGTGGAGCGGCTACGACACCGCGCTGAAGCTCGCGCTCGAGGACGAGCCGACGAACCGCCCCGGCGCGATGTTCCGCTACAGCGACATCAACTTCATCTTCCTCGGCGAGATCGTGCGGCGCGTCAGCGGCGAGCCGCTGAACGTGTTTGCGGCGAAGAACATCTTCGAGCCGCTGGGGATGAAGGACACGGGGTTTCTGCCGATGCAGTGGGGGGACAGGCGCCCTCGCCTGTCAGAGCGCATCGCGCCCACCGAGTTCGGCCTGCGCGGCGTCGTGCATGATCCGAGCTCGCGCCGCATGGGCGGCGTCGCCGGCCACGCGGGACTCTTCACCACCGCGAAGGACGCCGCGATCTACGCGCGCGCATTGCTCGGCGGGTGGCTGAAGCCGATGACCGAGCGTGCGACGACGGACAGCGCGATCGGACGCACGGGCGGCTGGGATCTCGACTCCGGCTACTCCCGTCCGCGGCGCGGCGGCGCAACGTCATTCGGCCACACGGGCTGGACCGGCGGAATGATGTGGATCGACCCCGAGTCGCATTCGTTCTACGTCTTCCTCTCCAATCGCGTGCATCCCGACGGCAAGGGCTCGGTCACCCAGCTCCAGGTGGCCCTCGGCGGCGATGCGCCTCCCGGCATGCGCTTCCCGAACGTCGTCAGCTTCATCGTCGGCGGCGCGAACGCGCGCAACGGCATCGACACGCTCACCGCGAATCGCTGGGACGTGCTGCGCGGACATCGCGTCGGCCTGATCACGAACGTCAGCGGCGTCGATCGCTCCGGCAATCCGACCGTCGACCTGCTGCGCAGCGCGATCGGCGTCGATCTCGTCGCCGTGTTCACGCCGGAGCATGGCTTCGGAGCGAAGATTGGCGTGCCGGTCATCAGTCTCTACGACGAGCGGCGCAAGCCGACGCGCGAGCAGCTCGCGAACCTCGACACGCTCGTCTTCGACATCCAGGACATCGGCACGCGCTTCTACACCTACATCTCGACGATGGAGCTGGCGATGGAAGCGGCGGCGGAGGCGAAGGTGCGCTTCGTCGTCCTCGACCGCGTCAATCCGATCGGCGGCGAAGTGGTCGAGGGACCGGTGCTGGAAGGGAAGACCGATTTCGTCGGCATCCACGACATCGCCGTCCGCCACGGCATGACCGTCGGCGAGCTGGCGAAGATGTTCAAGGACGAGAAGCACATCGACGTCGACCTCGTCGTCGTGCCGGTCACCGGCTGGAAGCGCGAGATGTTCCAGGACGAAGCGGGCCTGGCGTGGACCAACCCATCGCCGAACATGCGCAGCCTCCGCGCCGCGACCCTCTACCCCGGCATCGGCCTGCTCGAGAGCGCGATCTCCGTCGGCCGCGGAACACCGACGCCGTTCGAGGTCATCGGCGCGCCGTGGATCGACGGCGAGAAGCTCGCGCGCGAGCTGCACGTGCCCGGCCTCGCATTCACCCCGATCCGCTTCATCCCCGACGCCGACATCTTCGCAAAGCAGGAATGCGGCGGCGTGCGGATCACCATCACCGACCGCCACGCCCTGCGCTCGGTGGCCGCGGGACTGACCATCGCGGACACGCTCGAGCGGATGTATCCCGGCAAGTTCGAGCGCGGGAAGATGACGCACCTGCTGCGGGGGAACGGGGCGGTGGAGCCGTTTCTGGCGCGGCGGGCGAAGTACCTGATGTACTGAGCCGATAGCTCAGATTTACCGTTTTTTCGGCGTCTCGTGCTTCGGTTGATTCGTCGGCGTGCGCTGCGATGATGCACTTGGCTGCATGTTGTCGAGTCGCCGAGCCCAGGCGCCATCGGAAGTGCTTCGGCTGGCGCGTTCGATGACTGCCTTCATTCGTTCTGCATTATTCATGTCGTGCCTGCTTCCTAATGAGATGTATGTCGAATGCTCACACCGGCAGTTGCCAGAGCCTCGCCAAGCTCTGTTACGGCAATTCGTTCGCTTCTGATGTAGGACCGTGGATCGCTTTCAATCCGAGGGAGTGCGGACCGTTTGATCTCATCCCAGATGATGATACGGCCATTGTCATCCTTTCGGACCGGCATCAGAAAGAACTCTCGAAAGCGAAGAGGAGCAAAGCCGACGAACGGCTCGAACAGCACTTTTCCTGAATCAGCACTCTCGAGAGCGATCGAATCACGGAAGAGCCGCGCGACCTGGCTCTTGGGATACGGCTCGATGTACACGAGACGCTTCAAGCCGGAAGCGACGATGTGTTTTGCGCAGTTGTGGCAGGGGAACGTCGTTCCGTACATCGTTGCATTGCGGAGCGCTACGCCACGTCTTGCCGCGTCCGTGATGACGCCCATTTCCGCGTGGACTGCTCGGCCGAATTCGGTGATGGCCATGAAACGACTGCCTTTCAGCCGCTTCGCGGTCGAGCTCACGATCTCATCTGATACTTCTTTTTCGGGATCGAGCCGCTCGAGCAAATCCTTGAGGATCGCCAGTTTCATCTCGGCATTCGGCTCGTCGGACTCGATGACGCGAAAGTCTCGGCCGTCGCTTTCAGATCCGGGCCAATAGAATCCGCCGCCGGCTTTTGCCACTTCGTTCGTACCGACAGCGAGCACCTGCCCGTCATCGGTGCATGCGGCATATCCGACTTGTCGCGAAAGATCGGAAGATCGCAATGCGGCGCTGTACGCGAACTGCATTCCCATCTCGTCGAGAGTCGGCGTCTCGAACGGATGCGCGAAAAGAATGGCCACGATTCGCCGCACAGACATTTCAACTGTGGTCTTGTCTTCCGCGTTCAAGAACGCATCCGCGAGCGGAAACGTGTCGCGAACATCCTGGCCGGTCGCGACCCGGCCCTCGATCTCGTCGCGCTCGATCAGTTTTTCCGCCATCCAGATGCATTCGCGCATCTCCAGGTTCTTCGATTTGGCAATTCGAGCCGCGAGCGCGTCGCGCCGACGTTCTCGCGAGGCATATGCGCTCACGAGAAAGAATGCATCGCCGTAGACCTGCCTCAGCCGGGTGACCTCCTCGGGCCGCTTCAAGGAGTTGAGGATGTATGCCGTTCTGGCCCGAGGCTGATCTTCGTGCTCCGCATCGTCGTCGTGTTGCCGTTCGATGCGTATTCGAACGACACCGAGCAAGGCCATGACGTCGTTCGTCGTCTTCTGTCTCAGATCGTTTCCCGCATCCATGTGACCAGAGATGTAATTCTCCTGATCGTGGATCGCCGCGATCTGCTCGTACGGCTCGAGATCGTGGAGGAGGTGACTCAGCCGGATCGGGAAGGAGGTGTAATTCACTTCACGCAGCGCATTGGCGAAGGACTCCGCGATCGAGGGAAGATCACAGCCGACGGCGCCTACAAGGCCGATGACGATCTCGGGGCCAGAAGGCATGAAGATCATTTTACCGCTCACCCGGGGAGCCTCTACTGTGGGTAGAGCACCTAGAGCCGCAACCATTTCGTAACTTGCCACTGACCCGAAATTCTGTTTGACTGACCGCTCGTTCAGCGTGGTGAACATGCGATCAGCCAGGTCGAAAGAAGACGTCGTCTCCGAGTTTCGCGTCCAGAGCATTCAGGACGCGGCCATGCGCGTGATCTCCCGCAAGGGGATGGCGGCGGCCACCATCGCCGAGATCGCGCAGGAGGCGAAGATCGCGAAGGGGACGATCTACCTCTACTTTCGCGACCGCGACGAGCTGGTGGAGAAGACGTTCGAGACGGCCATCGGCCAGTTGCACGCGCGGGTGGACCAGGCCATCGCGGCCGGCGGGTCGTTCGAGGAGAAGCTGCGCGGCTACATCGGCGCGAAGCTCGCCTTCTTCCAAGACCATCGCGAGTTCTTCCGTCTCTTCGTCTCCCGCCGCATGCCGGAGGGGAGTCCGCAGCAGCAGCGGCGGCAGAAGCGGAACTGCCAGACCTACCGCACGCGTATCGAATGGATGGCGTCGGAGCTGAAGGGGGCGATGGATCGCGGCGAGATCCGGGAGATGGACCCGCTCCCGCTCGCGCTGCTGCTGGTCGAAGGAAGCACCGCCATCGTGATGGAGCGCCTCACCGAGGATGCGCCGCCTCCGCAGGAGAAGGACGTGAACCTCATCGTCGACGTCCTTCTCAATGGAATCAGGAGAACAGTTTGAAACGAATGCTGTCCGCCGTCTGCTGTCTGCTGTCCCTCTCGGCCACCGCCGAGACCCTCACCCTGCAGCAAGCGCTCGCCCGCGCGCTGCAGGTCAACAACACCATCGAGCGCGCGCGTGCCGAGGTCAACGTCGTCGATCAAAGCAGGAAGCAGCTCCTCTCCGCGGTCATGCCGCGCATCACCACCACCGGCGCCGCGACGCGCAACAGCGAAGAGGTCGCGTTCGGGAGCGGCGAGGACGCGCGCACCGTGTTGCCGCGCAACGACTGGAATTATCGCGTCGTCCTCTCGCAGCCGATCTACGCCGGACGCCGTGAGTTCCGCGCGTACTCGCAGGCGAAGCTCGGCGTGGAGAACGCGCGTGAGGCGGAGCGCGGAACGGAAGACGCGGTGCTGCTGCGCGTGGCGTCGAACTACCAGGCGGTGGTCGACGCCGACGCGCGCATCGACGTCGAGAAGAAGAACATGGAGCTCGCCGAGTCGCGGCGCAAACAGGCGCAGGCGTTCTACGAGGCGGGCGAGGTGACGAAGGTCGACGTGCTCCGCGCGGAGACGGCGATCAAGGCGGCGCAGCGGCAAATGGCGCTCGCGCAGCAGATCCGGCAGATCGCGGTCAGCGTGCTGCGGCAGGACCTCGACCTCAATGAGGACATCGACGTCACGACGCCCGATCGTTCGCTCCCCTCGCTCCCGGTGCAGACGGAGCTCGAGCAGCGCGCGGAGGCGTCGCGTCCCGACGTCATGGCCGCGCGCAACAACCTCACCATCGCCAGCCTCGAGGTGAAAAAGCAGCGCGGCTTCTGGCTGCCGACCGTGACGTTCGACGGCGGCTGGGTGAATCAGAAGTCGTCGTTCCCCGCGAGCAAGTACAGCTACGGCGCGCTCCGCTTCAACATCCCGCTGCTGCAGTCGGGCGAAGTCGAGGCGCGCGTGGCGCAGGCGAAGGAGCGCGAAAAGCAGGCGCAGCTTGCGCTCGAGGATGCGAAGACGAACGCCCGAGAGGACGTGCGCAAGGCGCTCATCGATCTGCGCACCGCGGAGACCGCGCTCGGGCTCGCGCAGGAGCAGCTCGCGGCGGCGCAGGCGGAGTATCAGCAGTCGTTCGAGCTCTATCGCGCGCAGGAAGCGACGTCGCTCGACGTCGCGTCGTCGGAGACCGCGCTCGCCGATGCGCGCCGCGCGGTGGCCGAGGAGACTCTCAATCGTGATCTCGCCGAGCTGCGCGTCTGGTACGCCGCGGGCGATCTGAAACCGGCTTTGGGAATTGGAGAGACGAAGTGAAGCGAATTCTTTTTGCATCGATGATCGCGCTGGTGTTCGCCTGCGCGAAGAAAGAAGCAGCCACCGCGACGGCAACGGCCGAGGCACCTGCCTTGCCGGCTGATGTCCAGCAGGTTGCGACCGCGGCCACGACCACCGAGGCGGAGCAGACGTCCACCGTCACCGACATCGGCGGCACGGTCATCGCCACCGGCGAGTTCGTCTCGCCCGTCCGCTCCGAGCTCGCCTCGAAGCTGCCGGGACGCGTGGCGAAGATGTACGTCGACGAAGGCGATCACGTGTCGAAGGGCTCGCCGGTGCTGGAGCTGGAGACCGACTACACGCGCCTCAACCTGCAGCGTGCCGAGGCCGACACGGCGCGGGCGAAGGCGATGGCGGACGACGCGCGTCATGATCTCGATCGCAAGAAGGAACTGATCGCGAAGGACTCGATCCCGCGCGCGACGTACGACCGTTCCGAGGCCAACTATCAGTCCGCGCTCGCGGCGATGCAATCGGCGCAGGCGCAGGCGGCGATGTACCGCCAGCAGCTCAGCGACTCGACACTCCGCTCACCGATCGAAGGGGTGATCGAGGACAAGCGCACCGACGTCGGGCAGCGGCTGCAGGACAACACCGTCGCCGCGGTCATCGCGCAGATCTCGCCGCTCAAGTTGCGATTCCGCGTGCCGGAGCGCTACCTCGCGACGATCCGCAAGGGGCAGGCGGTGAAGGCGACCGTCGATCCGTATCCGGGACAGGTGTTCGAAGGACATGTGTCGGTGGTCGGCGGCGTCATCGATCCGGCGACGCGGTCGTTCATCGTGGAGACGGAGTTCGTGAATCGCGATGGGAAATTGAAACCTGGGCTGTTCGCGAGAGTGGAGATGTCGGCGCGCTGATGTTGCCGGTTACCGAGTTGCCGGTTGCCGCGCGGCAACTGGTAACCGGCAACCGGGAACTCGCTCCGAAGGAGCAAAAACAATGCATAAACTCGCCGAAATCTGCGTCCGCCGCCCCGTCTTCGCGACGGTGCTGGTGCTCTCGCTCGTAGTCGTCGGGTACTTCGCGTACCTGCAGCTCGGGGTCGATCGCTTCCCGAAAGTCGACTTCCCGACCATCACCATCAGCACGCATCTCACCGGCGCGGCGCCGGAGGAGATCGAGACCGACATCACCGACAAGATCGAAGAGGCAGTCAACACGATCAGCGGCATCGATCAACTGCAGTCGATCTCCTCGGAAGGTCAGTCGCAGGTCATCGTGCAGTTCGTGCTGGAGAAGGACACCGACGTCGCGGCGCAGGAAGTGCGCGACAAGGTGAACACCATCCTGCGCGATCTGCCGAAGGACGCCGATCCTCCGATCATCCAGAAATTCGATCCCGACTCGATCCCGGTCATCGGCATCGCGTTGTCGGGACCGGCGCCGATCCGCGACATCACGGAGTTCGCGGACAAGAAGCTGCGCCGCCGCCTCGAGTCGCTCAACGGCGTCGGCCAGGCGACGATCGTCGGCGGACGTCCGCGCCAGATCAACGTCGTCGTCGACACCGAGAAGCTCGCCGCGGTCGGCCTGACCACGGCGCAGGTGGTCGGCGCGCTGCAGACGCAGAACGTGCAGATCCCCGGCGGCAAGGTCGAGCAGGGGCTGCGCGATCTGACGCTGCGGACCTACGGCCGCGTCGAGACGCCGCAGCAGTTCTCGAACGTCACGATCATGAGCCGCAACGGCTACCCGGTGAAGGTCGGCGACGTCGCGCGGATCGAGGACAGCGTCTCCGAGCCGGAGTCGGTGGCCAGCGTCGACGGCAAGCCGGCGGTGGTGATGTGGGTGCGCAAGCAGTCGGGCACCAACACCGTCGAGGTCGTGCAGCGTTTGAAGGAGCGCGTCGCCGAGCTGCAGAAGGACCTGCCGAAGGGCTGGAACATGCGCGTCGTGCGCGACCAGTCGACCTACGTCATCTCCGCCGTCAACGCGGTGAAAGAGCACCTGATCCTCGGGTCGCTCTTCGCCGCGCTCATCGTCTGGTTCTTCCTCTCCTCGCCGAAGCTGAAGACCGCCGCGGCGCTCGTGCTGGCGACGCTCGCCGTCTACTTCCTGCTCTTCGGATTCGAGGAAGCAGGCAGGATGGCGGTGCCGCTGCGCGTCGGAGGCGTGCTCGTCGCGCTCGGGATGCTGACCTACTTCTTCCGAAAATCGCGACCGACGATCATCTCCGCGGTCGCGATTCCGAGCTCGATCATCGCCACGTTCGCGGCGATGCGCTACGAGAACTTCACGCTCAACGTCATCACGCTCCTCGCGCTGACGCTGGCGGTCGGCATCGTCATCGACGACGCCGTCGTCGTCCTGGAGAACATCTTCCGCTTCATGGAAGAGAAGAAGCAGACGCCGATGCAGGCCGCGGTCGAGGGAACGAAAGAGGTCGGCCTCGCGGTCATGGCGACGTCGCTGTCGCTGATCGCGGTGTTCCTGCCGGTCGCGTTCATGGGCGGGATCGTCGGACGCTTCATGAACTCGTTCGGCGTGACGATGGCGATCTCCATCGCCGTCTCGCTCCTCGTCTCGTTCACGCTGACGCCGATGATGTCGTCGCGCTGGCTGCGCCGCGAGGATCTGCATCACGAGACGGGCTCGCGCGAGCACGGCGTCTACGGCGCGATCGAGGGGACATATCTGAAGATGCTCGACTGGTCGATGGCGCACCGCTGGGTGATCGTCATCGCCATGTTCGCGGCGCTCTTCTCGATCGTTCCGCTCGGCGCGGTGGTAAACAAGAACTTCCTGCCGCAGGATGACGAGTCGCAGTTCGCGGTCAGCGTGCGCGCGCCGGAAGGGTCGAGCCTGGAGACGACGCAGACGATCATGAGCTCGATCGACGCGAAGCTCCGGAAGGCGGTGCCCGAGGTCGAGATCACCGTCATCACCATCGGCGACGATCCGCAGATCACGCAGAACCTCGGCTCGATCTACGTCAAGCTCGTGCCGGTCGAGAAGCGCGAGCGCGATCAGTACGCGATCATGGCCGACGTCCGCAAGAACATCCTGCCGCAGTACGCGCGGCTGAATCTCCGCACCTCGGTCTCGCCGGTCAACGTGTTCGGCGGCGGCGTGAACGCCGACGTCATGTACTGGATCGGCGGTCCCGACCTGAAGCAGCTCGAGAAGTACTCCGACGTGCTGCTGGCGAAGCTGAAGGCGATGCAGGGAACGGCCGGCGTCGTCGATCCCGACACGAACCTCATCACCGGCCACCCCGAGCTCGGCGTGCACATCGATCGCGACAAATCCGCCGACCTCGGCGTGCGCGTGCAGGACATCGCGTCGACGCTCAACGTGCTCGTCGGCGGGCTGAAGGTGACGGATTACTACGAAGGGGGCGAGCAGTACGAGGTGCACGTCCGCGCCGAGCATGCGTACCGCAAAGATCCTCAAGGGATTGAGCAGGCGCAGGTGCCGTCGGCGAACGGCTCATCGGTGCAGTTGCGCGACGTCGTGCGCATGCTGCCCGGCTCCGGTCCGTCGTCGATCAACCGCATCTCGCGCCAGCGCCAGGTGATGCTGACGGCGAACGTCGCGCCCGGTCACTCCGCGCAGACGGTCATGTCGGCGATCGAGTCGGAGACGAAGAAGCTCAACATGCCGCCGCAGTACCAGTCGGGCTTCACCGGCCGCTCGCGCGAGCAGGGACGCGCGTTCGTGAACTTCATGTTCGCGTTCCTGCTGTCGATCATCTTCATGTACCTGATCCTCGCGGCGCAGTTCGAGTCGTGGATCCATCCGATCACGATTCTCCTGGCGCTGCCGCTGACCGTGCCGTTCGCGCTGCTGTCGATCTTCGTGCTCAATCAGTCGCTGAATATTTTTTCGATGCTCGGCATCCTCGTGCTGTTCGGCATCGTGAAGAAGAACGGCATCCTGCAGATCGATCACACGAATCAATTGCGCGCCTCGGGACTCGATCGCGCGCACGCCATCCGCGAGGCGAATCGCGATCGGCTGCGGCCGATCCTGATGACGACGCTCGCGTTCGTCGCCGGCATGATCCCGCTCGTCGCCTCGAGCGGGACCGGCGCCGCGACGAACCGCGCCATCGGCTCGGTGATCATCGGCGGGCAGTCGCTCGCGCTGCTGCTAACGCTGCTCGCGACGCCGGTGGCCTACTCGCTGTTCGATGACGTGCAGGAGTGGTTCAAGCGACGGAGTGAGGCGAAGGAAGTCGCCGAGGCAGAGCCGGCGTAAAGCGACAGGCGAGGGCGCCTGTCCCCCCACAGGACCGAGGTTGTCCGGCGGTGTTCCAGTGGGGGCACAGGCGCCCTCGCCTGTGCGGCGCTCAGTCCAGCGCTTCTACTTTTCCATCAAACAGATGCACCGCACACCGGGAGTCGCGATAGATCCAGATCGCGGCTCCCGGGCCGCGCGCTTCGTCGTTCGGACGCTTCTCATCCGGCGCGCCGACCTTCGCGGTCAGTTCCGCGGCGGTGATTCCCGGCTCGACCGAGGCACATGAACCGTGCGTGGCACCACTCCCGGTAGACATCGCGGAGGCTTGCGTGACTTTCGAGTGCGTCATCAGCGGACGGCCGAAAATCGCGAGCCAGGCGAAGGCGAAGAGGGCGCTGCTGAGCATCAGGCCGCGCGGCTTGCGCGCGAAGAGCGCGATGCCGGCGAATACGAGCCACTGCGCGAGCGCGGCGGCGGCGATGATCGGAATGGCAATCGGCGGCATCAGTTTTCCTCCCCGTCGTAGCGGATCAGCACGTGGTCTTCGAACACCTTCGTCCCGTTGCGGCCCCAGGCGCGGAGGTCGGTGTCGAACTGCGCGACCGGGTTGCCGGTCAGGCGCTGGATCGCCTCGTCCGTCGTCGCGCCGTCGCGGAACGCGTCGAGCATCTTCGTCACGCCGGCGCGGCCGTACTTCGCCTCGACGTAGCGGATGATCGTCTGCGATTCGATGTACGCCTCGCTGATCATCCCGGGATCGGGCGAGCCGCGCAGCACCGCGTCGAGCAGCGAGACCGCGAGGAGGCGGTCGTCGGTGTACATGTTGAAGGCGTTCGGCGAGTACGGCTTCATCTCGATCCGCTGCGCCAGGCCTTCCTGGAACCAGTGCGGCGCCTGGTCGCGCGTCCGCTGCGCGATCATCGCGTGGCAGAGCTCGTGGCTCAGAATCGCGACGATGTCCGGCTCGTACGCCATGACCCCCGCGAATGGCAACGTAATCTTTCCCGTGTAGAACCCGACGATGAAGTCGCTGCCGGTGTAGGTCGCGCGGAACTCGTCCCACCAGACGATGTTGACGACCACGCGCTTGAAGTCGGGCACCGGCACCCACGCCTGCAGACGCGCCAGCTCTTTCTCCAGAATGTCGCCGACCATGTTCGCGCCGGCGGCGTTCATCTCCTGCGGCACATGCAGCTCGAAGTGCGCCGTGGTGTAGGTGGTGTACGAGTTCGCCAGGCGCTTGTTCATCTGGATCTGCCGCACCTGTTCGTCGAGCATCGGATTCGGACGCATCGCCGCCGACTTGTCGAGCATCTTCACGCCGAGCTCGAACTCGTCGAGGGCGGCGAGACTCGAGCCGAGCTCCGCCAGCGCCTGCGAATCGTTCTGCCGCTGCAGCACCTTCGAAGCGGCGACCGAGGTGAGGAGATGCTTCGCGTCGACCACGCGGTCGCTCCGCTTCAACGCCTCGCTGCGGAGGAAGAAGAGCGTCGGCGGCACATGCTCGTTCGACGGCGACATCCCGTCGGTCAGTTTCAGCAGGTCGTCCCAGCGGTTCCGCTTGGCCAGCGCGGTCGCCGCGCGGACGATCCGCTCGCGTGACGCCGGTTGTGCGAAGGCGCCGGCTCCGCTGCCGGCAGTGCTGAGGAGCTGCGGTAATTCGTTGAGCGATTGTTCGTCGCGATCGCGCTGCCATTCGGCGGCGTCGGCGACGCGCGTTCCGGCCGGCGCGATCGCCGCGCCTCCCGGAACGGAGAGCTGCTGATTGCCGATCTGCACGTGCATGAAATCGCCCGACACCCACGCCTGTGCGCCGGCCGGCAATTCGATCGCGCGCGTCGAGGTCTCAGGCGCCGCGAACGTTGCCTCGGTCGGCGCGCTGAGGCCGATCACATTGACCGTGCTCTCGCGGCGCAGCACCGACCAGAGCGCCCCCGCTTCGACGAGCTGCGAGCGCTGCGCGGGACGCATCGCCCACGCGCGCTTGAGGTGCGTTTCGGATTCTTCCTGATGTCCCTTCTGCGCGGCGAGCAGCGAGAGGATGTAGTGCGCGTCCGGCTTGCGCGAGCCGATGCGGTCGAGACGCTGGAGGTAGCCGGCGGCGCGGTCCTCGAAGCCGAGGGCCATGAGCGCCTGCGCGGTCTCGAGCCAGAGTCCGTCGCGGCCGGGACCGAGGTTCACGGCGTGCTCGTAGGCGACGACGGAATTGGCTTCGTCGCTCTTCGTCAGTGCGAGTCGCGCGCGGAGGATCTCCGCGAGCGGGAACTCCGACGGCGACGGGAACGCGTTGAGGCTGCGCGCGACCTGATCGGTGCGGCTCTGTTGCAGGTCCCACTGCGCCTTCCAGAGATCGGCCACGCGTCCCACCTCGCCCGAGCGTGGCGCCGCGGCGTAGAGCGCGTCGACGTCGCCGCCGGTCGCTAGCGCGCGGCGCAGCGCGAGTAGCGGACGGAGTTGCAGCTCGGCCGTCACCGGCTTTGCCACGTTCGTGGGAGCCGCGGCGTGACGCGCGAAGCGTTCGTCTTTGAGGAACGCCAAGGCGGCGCCGCCGATGGCGATGCTCATCCCGAGGGCGACGAGCGCCTTGCGTTTCATGGATGCGCCGGCAGCGGCGAGGGTCGCGGCGAGGAGTCCGGCGATCAGCGTCGCGATCGCGGGGAGGCGCGTCGGTTCGGCCGATGCGATCGCGGCTGCGGCGACCGGCGGAAACACTTGCGGCGTGCGCGACTTCTGCGCCAGGACGCGGATGTCGGCGACGCGGTAGTCGTTCCCTTCCTTCTTCATCTCCAGGACGATGCTGTCGTCGACGCCGGTCGGGTAGTCGACGGCGAACACCGCCGCACGCTCCGCCATCGCGGGGACGATCGTCTGCAGCTCCCACGTGCTGTCGGTGGGTGGACCGAGTCGTGTCTCGATCTCCTCGAGGTTCAGCGTCGAGCCGGCGGCGAGTTGCTCGGCTACTGCTTGCGGGCCGCGCGCGAGGTAATCGGCGACGACGCGCGTCGCGGCGCGCTCCGCTTCCGAGAGGGGACGGACGTCGGCACGGAGGCCGAGGGCGAGCAGCGCGGAGAGGGCGAGCGCCGCGCGGAGGGGTCGGGACATGTGGTTCTCCTGGATGGGGGATTTGGCGATTATATGCCCCCTCCCTTGACAACCCTCAGACACCGACTTACTGTATTAGTAACTTAGTACAGTGAATCGGAGGTCCATTGTTCGACATCAACGCCACTGACGCTGCGCCTATCTGGCGGCAGATCGAGGAAGGGATGCGGCGGATGATCGCCCTCGGCGCTCTCAAGCCCGGCGACACCGTTCCCTCCGTCCGCGATCTCGCCCAGCAGCTCCGCGTCAACCCCAATACCGTCGCCCGCGCCTACCAGCGACTCACCGAGCATGGCGTGTTCGCCGTCCGGCGCGGGGAAGGGACGTTCGTCGCCGACGAGCCGTCGCAGCCGAAACGGTCGGAACGGAACGAGGTGCTTCGCGACGCCTCGGTCCGTTACGCCAGCTCGGCCATCGCGGTCGGCGCCTCGCTCGACGACGCCGTCGATGAGCTCAACACCAGTTACGACAAGCTCGTTCGCGAGCACAGGAGGAAGGTATGAACCAGGCGGAGACGCCCGCAATCCGCATCGCCGGCATGACGGTGCGCTACGGACGCCGTGTCGCCGTCGACGCCGCGTCGCTCGAAGTCCCGCGCGGCTCGGTGCACGCACTGCTCGGCCGCAATGGCGCCGGCAAATCGTCACTCGTCCGCTGCGCCCTCGGGCAGCAGCGCGCCTCGTCCGGAAGCGCCGAGATCCTCGGCCAGGACTCATGGAAACACCGCACGCACCTGATGGAGCGCATCGGCGTGGTGGCCGAAGAGGCCGACGCCCCGCCCGAGATGCGCGTGCAGCAGCTCGCCGATTTCAACGCGCGGCTCTACTCACGCTGGGACGGCAAGGCATTCGACGCACGCCTCGACCGCTTCGGCATCTCGAAGCAGCCGCGCTACGGCGACCTGTCGAAGGGACAGAAGAAGCAGGTCTCGCTCGCGCTCGCACTTGCGGCGTCGCCCGACCTCATCGTGCTCGACGATCCGACCCTCGGTCTCGACGTCGTCGCGCGGAAGTCGCTGTTCGAGGAAGTGATCGCCGATCTCGCCGACCGCGGCACGACGGTCTTCCTCACCACGCACGACCTGGCGGGCGTCGAAGCGATCGCCGACCGCGTGGCCATCATGAACGGCGGGCGGATCGTGCTCGACGAAGAGCTGGAAACGCTCAAGGCCCGCTTCCGCCGCATCCGTTTCTCCGCCCAGCCGCTGGCGCTGGAGGCGGCGAGCTTCCGCACGGCGCTCGTCCGGAGCTGGGGTGCCGGCACCGAGGCCATCGTTTCGAACTATGACGACCTCACGTTCGAGCGTCTCCGCTCGAGCGCGACGGTCCAGAGCGCCGACGTCTCGGCGATGTCGCTCGAAGAAATTTTCATCGCTGTCGCAGGAGAAGGAACCAAGTCATGACACACGCACTCGCCATTGCCCGCCGCGATCTCGCGGAGCGCACCTCGGTCTTCATCGCCGCCGCCGTGCTCGCGGTCGTCCCGTTCATCCTGACGCTCGTCCCCGGCATCACGTCGTTCAGCCGCACCGACGTCATCACCACGATGGGCACGCTGCTCGCCGTCGGGTTCACGCTCGGCCTCGCGCTCGTCCTCGGCGTGACGATGATCGGCCGCGACCTCAGCGAGAAGCGGATGTCGTTCTACTTCTCCAAGCCGATCTCCGCGTCCGCGATCTGGTTCGGCAAGCTGGCCGCGGCGATCCTCTCGCTCGCCATCTCGTTCGCCGTGCTCTTCGTGCCGTCGTATCTCGCCGGCTCGACGTCGTGGCAGAAGAGCTGGAACGTCGAGCTCCCGATCGCGTTCGCCCTGGTCGGGACCGTCGCGCTCGCGCTGCTCCTCTTCGGACATCTCTTCGGGACGATGTTCCGCTCGAAGTCTCCGCTCATCGCGCTCGACGTCGCGCTGATGGTCGTCACCGGACTGGCGCTGATCGGCATCGTCCGCCCGCTGCTGGAGGGATTCGGTCTCGAGCTCGCCGGACGCGTGACGTTCGCTCTCGGCGCCGCGATCCTGCTCATCCTCCTGGTGTGCGGCGCGTGGCAGTTGTCGAAGGGACGCGCCGACCGGAAACAGAATCACGTCGCTCTGTCGCGCTTCGTCTGGATCTCGATGGCCGTCGTGCTGGCGATCGGCGGCGCGTTCACCGCGTGGGTGGTCATGGTGTCGCCGGGCGATCTCGAAAGCCCGAGCGTGTCGCAGCCCGAGCAGGGAACGTGGAGCTTCCTCTACGGCAAGGCGAAGAACCGGATGGATTACAACGCGCTCTTCGCGTACGACCTCGCCACCGGCGACAGCGTCCGCATCAACGGCATCCGCTCGTGGTGGAGCTCCGGTTTCTCGCGCGACGGCAAGCACGTCGTCTACTTGAAGCTTCCAAACTTCCGCGCCTCGGAGGGAGATCTCTACCTGATGCCGCTGCGCGCCGGCGCGAAGGCCGAGCCGCTGCACATCAACGTCACGCGCGGCGGGGTGTACACGTTCTCCGACGACGGCACGCGCATCGCGCTGATCGATTCGGAGGGGATTCTCTCCGTCCACGACCTGGCGTCGAAGAAAGCGCTCGTCTCGGCGAAGATCCCGGTGAAGGGAGCGAACCGGCGCCGCTTCTTCTTCGTCTCGCCCGACGTCGTCCGCGTCTACGTGCAGACGCCGCAATACGGCTCGCTCAAGCTCGCCGAGTTCTCGGTGGAGATCTACGAGGTCGACCTGCGGACGCGCGCGCTGACGCACACCGGAACGTACCGCTGTACGACGAAGAACTTCGGCATCACCGTCTCGGCCGACGGCACGCGTGCGCTGACGGTCGAGCGCGACGACACCGGCATCAGCCGTGCGAACGTCATCGATGCACGGACCGGGCAGCTCATCGCCCCGGCTCCGGCCGCGACGATGGTGCACAGCGCGCTGCTCGCCAACGGCTCGGTGGCCACGCTCGATCAGACGTCGGGCGACTGGACGCTGACCGTACACGGCGCCGACGGATCGGAGCACAAGACGCCGATCGGAAAGATGGAGCGCGTGTACTTCGTCCGTCAGCTCGAGGGCGACCGCCTGGTCATCGCCGGCAAGGGAGCGAAGACGTGGTCGATGATCGTGGCCGATTACGCGCATGGCTCGATCGTGCGCCGCGAAGAGGACGCGCATGCGTCGTCGTTCGGATACGAGGAGTGGTACGGCTCCGATCCGCGGCGCTCGGTGGCGGCCGCCGATCAGCCGATCGCCATGACCGACAGCGCGAAGACGCTGTACGCGTGGCAGCCGCTGTCCGGCGCGAAGAAGAAGCTCGTGCAGTTCTGATGTGAGGCGCGGACGGCCCGCAAGGGTCGTCCGCGCTTAAAACTGCTGCAGCACGCGGAGGTCGTTCTCGAACAGCGTGCGGATGTTCGGGATGTCGAACTTCAGCATCGCCACGCGATCGAGTCCCATGCCGAACGCGAACCCGCTCCACTCCTCGGGATCGATGCCGACGTTGCGCAGCACTTGCGGGTGGATCATTCCGCAGCCGAGGATCTCCATCCAGCCGGTCTGCGAGCAGGTGCCGCAGCCCGCGCCTTTGCAGAAGACGCACGACATGTCGACCTCCGCCGACGGCTCGGTGAAGGGGAAGAAGCTGGGACGCATACGCATCTTCGACTCGGGGCCGAAGAGCTTGCGGACGACATGCTCGAGCGTCGCGCGCAGGTGTCCGATGTGGATCCCGCGGTCGACGATGAAGCCCTCGGCCTGATGGAACATCGGCGAGCGGCGCATCGTGATCTCGTCGCGGCGGAACACGCGGCCGGCGGAGAGAACCTTGACCGGCGGCTTCCAGCGCTCCATCGCGCGGATCTGGACGTTGGAGGTGTGCGTGCGCAGCAGCAGCTTCTCGACGTCGACGAAGAACGTGTCCTGCGTGTCGCGCGCCGGATGGTCGGGGGTGAAGTTGAGTGCCTCGAAGTTGTACCAGTCGCTCTCGATCTCCGGACCGGGATCGATGGTGTAGCTCATGTCGCGGAAGATCTGCTCGACCTCGCGGCGGACGATGGTGACGGGGTGGAGGTGCCCGAGGCGGGGCGTGCGGGCGGGGAGGGTGACGTCGATGAGCTGGCGTGCCTCTTTGCGGCGCGCTTCATCGGCGGCGACGCGCTCCCGTTTCTCGTTCAGTCGCGCCTGTGCCGCTTCGGAGAACGGATTGATCGCGGCCCCGAGCTGCTTCTTCTCCTCGGGCGGCAGGTCCTTCAGCTTGCGAAAGAGGTCCTTCACCACACCCTTGCTGCCGAAGTAGCGGGTGTGCAGATCCTGCAGCTCGCGCGAGCTGTTCGCGCCGTCGAGGTCGCGGTCGAAATTCTTCTGAAGGTCTTCGAGCATTTCAGCCATCAATAAAAACGCGGGCCATTCTAGCCCGCGTTCTCTCGTGATGCGAATGGGATCGAGCTAGGCCGTGGCCTGCTTTTTCTTTGCCGTCTCCTTGTCGAGCGCGGCGCGGAGCTGCTGCTTGTTCAGCGCGCCGCGGGCGCTCTCGACGATGGCGGTGAAGGCGGCGGCGTCCTGCACGGCGATGTCGGCCAGGATCTTCCGGTCGAGCGTGTTGCCGGTCAGTTTGAGGCCGGCGATGAGCTGCGAGTAGGAGATTCCGTTGAGACGGGCGGCGGCGTTGATGCGGGCGATCCAGAGCTTCCGGAAATCACCCTTGCGATCCTTGCGGCCGGTGAAGGCTGCGTTGAGCGCCTTCTCGACCTGCTGCTTCGCGATCCGATGACCGCGCGACTTCATTCCCCAGTAGCCCTTGGCCAGCTTGAGAATTTTTGCGCGGCGATTCTTGCGCTTTGGACCTCGTTTGACTCTCGGCATCGTTTCTCCTCGTTTCGTGCGTTAAGAGCGGCCGGGCCAGGAGTGGTGAATTGCCTCGGCTCGCTCGGGTTGATGCTCGCTTGTTTTTGCGAGCTAGTAGGGAAGCATCCGCTTCACGGTCTTCTCGTTCGCCTTCGACACCTCGGTCTCACCCGCGAGCGCGGCCTTACGGCCAGGCGACTTCTTGGTGAGGATGTGCGAATGGAACGCGCGGCTCCGCTGCAGCTTCCCGGTTCCCGTCTTCTTGAACCGCTTCGCGGCTCCACGGTGCGTCTTCATTTTCGGCATGACAGTCCTCTCGTGCCTAAGCTGGGGTCGAAACCAGCTTGAACTGTTTTGAATTCCTAGACTTAATGGGCTGCTTTGACCGGCGCGATGACCATGGTCATCCGGTTTCCCTGGATGTCGGGATGCGGGTTCTCCGCCGCTCCGACTTCCTTGATCTCGGACAGCAGCCGGTCGAGCACCGCCCGTCCCAGCTCCATGTGCGTCATCTCGCGTCCGCGGAAGCGGATCGAGGCCTTGACCTTGTCCCCATGCTGCAGGAAACGGATGATGTTGTTCTTCTTGAAGTCGAAGTCGTGCTCGTCGATGCGGGGGCGGAACTGCACCTCCTTCACCACGATCACCTTCTGCTTCTTCTTCGCTTCGCTCTGCTTCTTCTTCTGCTGGAAGACGTATTTCCCGTAATCCATGATCTTGCAGACCGGCGGGTTCGCCGTCGGCGAGATCTCCACGAGATCGAGCACTTTCTCGCGGGCCATTTCCTGTGCCTGTTGCAGCGGCACGATGCCGACCTGCTGTCCTTCGGAGTCGATGAGGCGAACCTCAGGGATTCCTCGGATCATGTCGTTGATTCTTGATTCCGGTTCGGCGGGTCGGCGGTCGAATCTCGAGTTTCGGCGTGGCGGGTAAATACGAACTTCCTCCTTTATTTTGACCGATGAATCTACGGACAAAGCCCTATGAAGTCAACGATCGGCAGTCGATCAAATCCTTTGTCTGCTTGATGAATTCCTCGATGGTGACAGTGCTCTGCTCGCCATTCCGGCGGCGCACCGCGACCGTTCCGCTCTGCGCTTCCTTCTCCCCGACCACCAGCATGAACGGCACTTTCTTCATTTGCGCGTTGCGGATCTTGGCTCCGAGCTTCTCGTTGCTGCGGTCGACTTCCGCCCTCAGCTTCGCGGCCTTGAGCTTCTTCGCCACCTCGTCCGCGTAGTCAGTGAACTTCTCCGACAGCGGCAGGACGGCGGCCTGCACCGGCGAGAGCCACACCGGGAAGACGCCGGCGAAGTGCTCGATGATGATGCCGATGAAGCGCTCCAGTGACCCGAGGATCGCGCGGTGGATCATCACCGGCCGGTGCTCGTGGTTGTCGGCGCCGATGTACTCGAGCTTGAAGCGCTCCGGGAGCGCGTAGTCGAGCTGGATGGTGCCGAGCTGCCACGGACGGCCGATGGCGTCGGTGACCTGGAACTCGAGCTTCGGTCCGTAGAACGCCCCTTCGCCCGGGTTGATGTGGTACTTCAGCCCGTTCTTCTCCAGCGCGTTTTTCAGGCCTCCCTCGGCCGCGTCCCAGATCTCGTCAGTGCCGAGGCGCTTCTCGGGACGGGTGGAGAGCGCGATGCGCACTTCCTTGAAATCGAAGGTGTCGTAAATCTCCTTGATCAGCCGCAGCTCGCGGTCGATCTCGTCCTCGATCTGCTCGGGAGTGACGAAGAGATGCGCGTCGTCCTGGGCGAACGCGCGGACGCGCGCCAGACCGTGGGTCACGCCGGAGCGTTCGTAGCGGTGCAGGCGCGCGAAGTCGGCGAGCCGGATCGGCAGGTCGCGATAGGAGCGTCTCTCCATCGCGTAGATCTGGGTGTGACCGGGACAGTTCATCGGCTTGAGGCCGTACTCCCGCTCATCCGCCTCGAACATGTACATGTTTTCGCGGTAGTTGTCGTAGTGGCCGGAGATCTTGAACAACTCGACGTCCCACACCAGCGGGCTGACCACTTCGCTGTAGTTGTCGCGGAAGTAGAACTCGCGGACGAAGTCGATCAGCTCGTTGTAGATCACCGCGCCCTTCGGCAGGAAGTTCGGCATCGCCGGAGCGAACTGCGAGAAGTAGATGAGGTCGAGCTCCTTGCCGATCTTGCGGTGATCGCGCGCCTTCGCGTCCTCGACCCGCTTCAGATACGCGTCGAGCTGTTCCTTGTCCGCCCACGCGGTGCCGTAGATGCGCTGCAGCATCGCGTTGCGCTCATCGCCGCGCCAGTACGCACCGGCGACGGAGAGGAGCTTGAACGCGCCGAGGCGGCCGGTGGAGGGGACGTGCGGTCCGCGGCAGAGATCGAACCATTCGCCCTGCCGGTAGACCGACAACGGCTCATCGCCCGGGATGCCCTGGATGATCTCGACTTTGTACTTCTCGCCGAGCTTTTCGAACGTCTTGATCGCCTCGTCGCGCGACAGCTCCTCGCGGCGGACCGGCAGATCGCGAGCGGCGATCTCCGTCATCTTCGCTTCGATGGCGCGGAGGTCTTCGTCGCTGAACGGACGGTCGGTGCCGAAGTCGTAAAAGAAGCCGTTCTCGATCACCGGTCCGATGGTGACCTGGGTTCCGGGGAAGAGCTCCTGGACGGCCATGGCCATGAGGTGTGCGGTGGAGTGGCGGATGGTGTCGATGCCTTCATCCGATTTCGGGGTGACGATCTCGACCTTCGCGCCGTCGGGGACGGGGGTGTAGACGTCGACGACCTTGCCGTTGACCTTGCCGGCGATCGCGTCCTTCGCCAGACGCTTGCCGATCGAAGCGGCGACGTCGGCGACGCTCGCGCCTTCGGGGACTTCTCTCATCGAGCCATCGGGAAGTTGAACGTGCATGTTGACCTCTGAAAATGAAAACAGGGCCGATTGGCCCTGTCGATTCGTTCTTTTTTGGATTAGAAGACGATCAGCGACAGGGCGGACGCGAGTCCGTCGTTCGAGTCTGCCGAGTCGTCGTCGTTCGGTTCATGGCGCAGGTCGCGGAGTATAACACGCGCCCTCACAGACGAATTCGGTCCGGTCGTCGTATTATCCGGTGGGTCAACCGAGGTCCGGATCTGATGAAAAAATTACTTTCCATCGTGGCGCTCGCCGCCGCGCTTCCCCTTTTCGCCCAGGAGCAGCCGCTGCTCCGCTTCTACAACAATGACTCCGCGGCGTCGCGCGACGTCGTCGTCACGTGCGGCGGCAGCGAGCGGACGATCACCATCGCGCCGCATGCGTCCGCCGACGTCGAATCGGTCTGCACGTTCATCGCCCCCGCGGACGTCACCGCCGTCCGCGCCGACGCGTCCAGCCAGTGGAACGCCGGCGCCGACGCGACGTCGTGCCCGACCCTCCCGCTCCTTCTTCCTCCGTTTGGTTGCGTCTCCGGCATCGCCTCGGCCGCCGTGGGCGAGATGCCGAAAGCGACCTACACCTGGAACGTCGACGGCGCCACGATCCTCGGCAACGACGGCGGCAGCCGCATCTCGATGAAGCTCGGCACCGGCGACTCGGTGAAGGTCGCGGTGACGATCAAAACCGACGACTGCACCATCACCTCGAACGGCGTCATCAAGCTGACCAACCCCCTCGACATCAAGGACCTCGCCGCCAACGCCGGCATGCTCCTGCAGCCGGTGACCATCACCTGGGAGTACAAGGGCGAGCCGACGAGCCAGACCCTGAGCGGCACCGACTTCGGGACCGCGATCGCCATCCCCGCGAGTCAGACCAGCTACACCTACACGCCGATCACCGAAGGGCAGAAGAGCGTGACGCTGACGGCGATCTCCGAGCCGCACGTGGCGCAGCCCGGCAACTCCGGCGGACGGCGGCGTCCGTCGCAGAAGCAGCCGGTCAGCGCGACGACCTGCGGCCAGGTCAGCGAGACCGTGCAGTACACCGTCGGCAACTGCAGCCTGCCGAACGTCGTCATCTCCGTCCCCGCCACCGTGAAGCCGGGCGTGACGTTCAAGGCGCAGGTGCACATCTCGAACACCGACGTGACGCCGGTGCTCAAGTGGACGATCACCAACGGCTCGCCGATCGGCGCGGTCGACGGCCCCGACGTCACGATCGTCGCCGGCCAGAGCGGTGAAGTCGGCGTGAGCGTCGAAGCGCGCTTCACCGACACCTGCGTCGCGACCGTGCGCAAGAAGGTCGACATCAACGGGAAGTGCACTGAGCCGACCGCCACCGTCTCGTACGGCGGCACCGACTGCAAGCGCTCGCTGATCAAGATCAAATTCACCGGCCAGAGCCCCTTCGGCGGAACCTGGTCGGACGGCGTCACGTTCAACTCCACCAGCACCGACTACACGCGCGAAGTCGCGGGCGCGGGGACCTACTCGCTGCGGGAGTTCCACGACGCGGTGTGCGACGGCTCGATGACCGGCGTCGCGACCGTGCCGGCCCTCGGCCGCGTCACGATCTCGATGAAGGGGAGCAACTGCAACAACGGAACGATCGTGGCGAAGTTCGAAGGAACGCCGCCGTTCACCGGTGTCTGGAGCGACGACCAGACGCGCATCAACACGAACGAGTACACGATGGAGCACAAGCCGGTCGTCGGATATCCGCTCTACTACGTCGGCGATTTTCGCGACGTGAATTGCACGGCCGACAATGGCTGGAGCGCGTCGAACCAGATGCGTCTCAACGACCCGCCCTGGGTCACGGTGCGCTATGAGGCGTTGAGCTCGACGCTCTGCTCCACGCCGGAGCGTGCCGTCATCCTCAGCGCCGACGTGATGGGCGATCCGCCGATCCACGTGAAGTGGTCCGACGGCGTGGTGCAGGACCTGCCGTACACGCCGGCGCGCCGCATCATCTGGCCCGAGGGACGGAAGTCGGGATCGCTGACCCTCTCGGTCGTCGAGGCGAGCGACAAGAACTGCCCCGCGATCATCAAGAGCCCGTCGTCCCAGACCGTCGTCTTCGCCGACTGGCCGAAGGTCGAGCATCCCGACAGCGACAACTTCATGTGCTCCGGCCAGCAGTCGTGGGCGAAGATCACCAGCACGCCGCCGCCCGGCATCCCCATCATCTGGACCATCACCAACGGCGAGATCGTGAGCGGCCAGGGGACGACCTCGATCGTCTGGAAGTCGGGCGCGCCCGGCAGCGACGTCACCATCCGCGCCAAATACGACTACGGGAACATCGACTGCGAGACGACCGGCACGGCGCTGCCGAAGCCGCACGTCCGCGCGTCGATGACCGTACCGGTGACGTCGATCGCGAAGACGACGATCAACGCCGGCGAGAGCATCGGCTTCAGCGTTACGGTCGACGAGAACACCGAGGGGTGGGGCGTGTGGAGCGACAAGGCGCAGGACGTGTCGATCGTCAACTGCAAGGACAACGCGAGCGGTCCGCACACCTGCAACTACGTCTACACGAACACCACCGGCGCCGGCGTGAAGCCGATCATCATCGGGTACTACAGCCCCTGCGAGGGAACGAAGCAGACGTCGTTCAATATCACGGTGAAATGAAAACGTGCATCACCGGCGCGCCGGACCTACCATATTTGGACAGCCCCGACAGTCCACGGAGGTCCGATGCGTCGAGCGCATGCCGTCTGCAGCATCATTCCCCCGCACATCTACCGCCACATCGCGGAGCATGGCGCCGATGACGACCGCCGCCGCGCGCGCCTCGCGCTCGAAGCATCCGCGCACACGCGCGGGCAGCGCGAGGCGGTCGCCGGGATGCGCGCCTTCGTCGATGTGAGGGCGGCGCAGGCGGGCCGCCAGCGCGCGGTCTACGACGCGAAACGCAAGCGCGCGCTGCCGGGAACACTCGTTCGCGGCGAAGGTGACGCGGCGACGGGCGACAAAGCGGCCGACGAGGCGTACGACGGCTCGGGCCGGACGTACGACTTCTACAACAAGGTCTTCCAGCGCAACTCGATCGACGGCCGCGGAATCCGCATCGATTCGTCCGTTCACTACTCCGTCGACTTCTCCAACGCGCAGTGGAACGGCAGGCAGATGCTCTATGGCGACGGCGACGGCCGGCTCTTCAACCGCTTCACCGCGGCGCTGGACGTGATCGGTCACGAGCTGACGCACGGCGTGACGCAGTACAGCGCGGCGCTCGAGTATCACGATCAGCCGGGCGCCTTGAACGAGCATTTCTCCGACGTCTTCGGGATCATGGTGAAGCAGCACGCGCTCAAACAATCGGCGAAGAAATCAGACTGGCTGATCGGCGTCGGCATCTTCACCTCCGGCGTGCGCGGCGACGCCGTCCGCTCGATGAAAGCGCCCGGCAGCGCCTACAACGATCCGACTATCGGACGCGATCCGCAGCCGGCGCACATGAGCAATTTCGTGAAGACGCACGACGACTCCGGCGGCGTCCACATAAACTCCGGCATCCCCAACCATGCCTTCTACCTTCTCGCCACTTCCCTCGGCGGCAACGCCTGGGACGTCGCGGGCAAGATCTGGTACGTGACGCTCACGCAGAAGCTCGGTCACACCGCCGACTTTCAGCGCTGCGCTGACGCGACGTTCACCGTCGCCGGCGAGCTGCACGGCAAAGGCAGCGAGCCGCAACAGGCGGTCGCCGCCGCGTGGAAGGCCGTGGGGATCGAAATCTCCGCGAAGGTCGCGGCAGGCGAGAAACGGATCCCGATCCGCCGCGCGCGTCCGATTGTGCCGGCGTTCGAGCCCGCGACAGGCGGCGCGGAGTTTCCGGCGGACGCGGCGCGATAAACGCGCGAGCGGGTCCAGCTCACCAATCGGTGCTCGACGACAAGACGCCACGTCTCACGTCGAACCGTGTCTGCTTATACATCTCACACGTCGAGATGTGACGGAAGATCGCGGTGCAATTGGAGAGTGCCATGGACAAATTTGTCTGCCCGGTATGCAGGACGAGCCTTACGAAGGATGCCTACGAGTCGGCGCTGGGAATTCTCGAAGAGAGGGATAGTGAGCTCGTGCGCCGGGAGGAAGAGCTGGAGCAGCGCGAGAAGGAGTTTCAAAGCGAGAAGTCGGCACTCATCCTGAAGGCTAAAGAGGCAAGACAGAAGGGTGTCGATGAAGGGACAAACGCCGAACGAAAGCGCGCCGAACGTGCGCTCGCGGAGCAGCGCGAAGACCTTGCACGGCAGGAACGTCAGTTGGTCAAACGTGAGAGTGAACTGAAACGGCAAAAGACCGAACTGATTCAGAAAGCCAAAGACGCACTCGAGAAGGGCATCGAGCAGGGTGTGCAGGCCGAACGGAAACGAACGGAGCGACTGCTCTCAGGGCAGGAGTCGACGATCACCAAGCTGCAGGAGAAGATTCAGCAGCTCGAAAAAGGCTCCACACCGCAGACAGAAGGTCTGGAGTTCGAGGAAACACTCACCGAACGCCTCGAGCAGGAGTTTCCCTCGGATTTTGCTGTCCTTGTTACTACGGGGAAGCGAAAGGGCTTTTCCGGTATCGATGAAGACGACGGTGTTCTGCTCGTGGCGCCACTGGGCGTCATTCCGCTCGTTCGCCTTCTCCGCCTCCACTTGATCCAGCTACATCAGGCACGTCTCACGGAGGATGAGCGCGCCAGAGCAGCCGAACAAATCGTCAAGTACTTGAACGGGCCGCAGTTCAAGAACCCGCTCGAAGACATGATCGCGCGAGCCAGAGATCTGCAGGCTTCCATTCAGGTAGAGGTAAGACAGCACCTCAAAACGTGGAATGAGCGGTGGTCGAGTTATCAGTCAATTGAATGGGACGCGGCCCAGGTGCAATCGAATATACAACTCGTGTTGCAAGGACGGACGCCACGAGTATTCTCCGCGCCCGATGTGCGGCCATTACCGCTTCTGTCATCGAAAGAGTAAGAGAGCGGCGCGGCCCGGTTGTCAGAGGACCTCACCATGAAAAGAGTATTTGTCACTGCGGCGGCCATGCTGATGGTACTCGCTGGTCCGGTCGTTCCTCCCGCGGAGGCCGCCACCTGTTACGGTTACAACCCCTGCAACGCGTGCAAGAACTGCAAATACTGCAAGCATTGCGCGAAAGAGGGCGGCACGTGTGGCGTGTGCCGCACCAATAATTCCTCCCGACCGCAGACGCCCCTCCTCCGATAGGGCTGCGGCACCCATGGCTCTCCTATTGCACTTCCGGGAACGAGTGTGCGCGAGATTGCGCGCCGTTCCAGGGAGGAACCGATGGGACTCTTCAAGAACCTGATGTACAAGATTTTTCACGCCGCTGGCAATGCCGAAGCTCCGCCCGATGCGCGGAAACCGGGAGAGAGCAGCGCAACGGCAACGCCGGCGGGCGGAGCGCAGCCGGGTGCAGGCGCCACGCCGCAGGGCCCGGTCGACATTGCCGCGGTTCTCGACAGGATGGCGGCCGCGAATCACGAAAAGCTCGACTGGAGACACTCCATTGTCGACCTCATGAAGCTCGTCGGTATGGACAGCAGTCTCGCAGAGCGCAAAGAGCTTGCCGCCGACCTGAAGTACACCGGTGACACGAATGACTCCGCGACGATGAACATGTGGCTGCACAAGGAAGTCATGCACAAACTGGCGGAGAACGGCGGCAAGGTGCCGGCGGAACTACTGGCCCACGAGGCGGTGCGATGACTTCGATTCTCGACGCGGTCCGGCAGCAGCTCGGCCCGGACGCGATTCAGCAAATGAGCGGCGCATTGGGGGCCGATCCCGCGGCAACCTCCGGCGCGGTCTCTCTTGCATTACCGGCAATCCTCGCCGGGCTGTCGCACAATGCGTCGCAGCCACAAGGCGCCGTGGCGCTCGACACCGCTCTCGATGCGCATGACGGCAGCATTCTCGGCAACCTCGGCGGCATTCTCGGCGGCGGAGGAGGGATCGGTGGCGCGATCCTCGGCCACATCTTCGGCAACCGCCGCGGCACAGTGGAACAGAAGGTCGGTCACGGCTCGGGCCTGAACGCCGCGCAGGTCGCGCAATTGATGGCGATGCTCGCGCCGATCGTCATGGGCGTCCTCGGGCGCATGAAGCAGAGCAAGCAACTGGACGCCAATCAGCTCCCCGACGTCCTGCAACATAGTCGCGAGCAGGGGGAAAAGGAAATTCCCGGTCTTGGCGGCCTGCTCGACGCGAACAATGACGGTCACGTCGCGGACGACGTTCTCCGCATGGGCACCTCCGCACTCGGCGGTATGTTCGGCAAGAAGGGCTAACTAACCGCCGGCGACGCCTGCGGTACACTTCGAAGAATCAAGCGACGAAGCCAACAGACGGACCGGCAGGTGCGTGCGCGGACTGCACCGCCGGCCGATTCCTCTGCGAAGGTCTATTTCCCCGGCCTGCACGCACTTCGCTTTTTCGCCGCGCTGGCGGTAGTCATCGGGCACGTCGAGCTCCTCAAGAAATATCACGCCTATCCGAACGCCGCCGATAATCCGGCCGTCTATGAGCTGGGCAGGATCGCGGTAACGTTTTTTTTCGTCCTCAGTGGTTTTCTCATCACGTTCCTGCTCCTGGAGGAAAAACGCGAGACCGGCGTCGTGTCGATTCGTCGTTTCTATGTCCGGCGAATCCTTCGTATCTGGCCGCTTTACTATCTGACTGTCTTTCTGGCGTTCGTCGTGCTGCCGCATCTTCGGAGCTTCGACATCCCCGGTTTGTCAGTTGCAGGAGCGCCGGTGGCCTTGTTTCTGATGCTGCTGCCTCAGGTGGCCCTGAGTCTTTATCCTCCGGTGCCTTATGCCGAGCCGTTGTGGTCCATCGGCGTCGAGGAACAGTTCTATCTGCTCTGGCCTTTGTGCGTGTTGCGCGTGAGAAACGTCTTATGGATCGCGGTGCCGGTCATCGTGGCGGGGATCGCGCTCAAGCAGGGAGCTTTGGCATTTGCAACGACGCTCCGCGACAAGGACCGGCTTCAATTCTGGAATCACTTCATCGATTACTTCTACTTCAACCGGTTCGAGTGCATGGCGGTGGGCGCCGTCGGCGCCTGGCTCATTTTCGAGCGTAAGAAAACCATCCTGGGATTTCTGTTCAGCGCGCCGGTCCAGGTTCTGGTGTACGTCTTGTCGGCGTATGCCATTCTGACCACGCGCGGGAAACCCTTGCTTTCCTACCTGCCGCATTCCGTTCTCTTCGGCATCATGATCATGAACATCGCGGCGAATCCGCGTTCGTTCCTTAGGCTGGAGAACAACGTATTCGTTCTGCTCGGAAACATTTCCTACGCGATGTACCTGCTCCACGAAATCGCGATTGGCGCGGTCATGCACGCGCAAACGACGCTGGCGGGTCACGATGCGCGAGGTGTTGGCGAGAACGTTCTTCTCTACGCAGCCAGCGTCACCGCCACTGTTGTCGTGGCGACTCTTGCGTACAAGATGTTCGAGCTTCCGTTCCTGCGTCTGAAGAAACGGTATGCAGTCGTACCGAGTGGAGCCGCAACGTGAAACAACTCGCACCACAACAACGCGAACTGGTTTCATCGCTCGCTGCACGGCTCGGAGCGATCCGCGGGGTCAAGGCCGTCGTGCTTGGCGGATCGCATGCTCGCGGGCGCGCACGGGCGGGATCCGACCTCGATCTCTACTCCGGGAGACCGTCGAATTGACGGACGGCTTGTACCAGCCACGCTTCATGCTGCCGAAATAAGCGCCGCCGTCCGTCACCGTCCAGTCGAGGGGAGTGCGCTCATCGACGGCGTCATTCCGGGACAGTGACCCCGCGGCACGCTGTCGAAGCCTTCCTGATTGTGTCCCCGGACGGGCCTGTACGAAGGCTTGCCTCACACGACTCGCAGTCTTCGTATTCGATGGTCTTGGCGTCAGGGTGTGTGCAATTGGTAACGCCCCAACTCGATTGCGTGTCGTCGCACTCCCGTATGATCTGGCCGATCAGCACAATCGGGATCGAGGGTCCAATGGGACCGTTGTAGCAATCGTACTGACCGTAGTATTCATAGCCCCAGAACGATGTGATCTTCTTACGACAGATCGCCGCCGATGCGGGAGTGGCGATGAGGATTGCCAACAATGCTGCGATGACCCAAACGGCTTTGCTTTTGTGCATGGCGCACATATATACATCCGGAAGCAATGTGGTGCAATGGACAAATCTTGAGCACCCTGAGTGCAAGGCACCGCGCTGACTCAGTGTCTTAGCTCCCAAGTTCATCATGTCGCTCAGATGGTCGGTGTTCGCCCTTCTTGTCCTCCTCGCCTTTTTCGGCGTGCTGCAGTTGTTCGGAATCCAGCCTGGAGAAGACAACAATCGCTGGCTCTTGTATCTGTTCATCTCTGCCTGGCCGCTCGTGTCGCTGGCTGTATGCGTCGCGGCGATACGGGTTGTGAACGTCCGTCGCCGGGTGGCCGCCGCGGCGCTGCTCGTCGCAGTCTCATCGCTGGCCGGCTTCATCGCGTGGGGCAGGCTGTATGCCGGACTGTGGTAACGACGCTCCCGGAGGCGTGGTACATTCAGCAGGAATTCCGCACAAGAGGCTGAGCACATGAACGACGACATCGCCGCGCGTCCCACCGCACCGTTTACGGTTTTCTACCGGACAGCGACGGGCGAAGGGGGCTTCATCTGCCGTTCCTGTCCCGTTCATCGCAATGACGTCTTCGCCCGACTCGGCGATGCGTTTGCCGCCGCCGCGCAGCATCTCAATCTCTGCCGCGCCGCTGTCCGTCACCGTCCGGTCGAGGGGAGTGCGCTCATCGACGGCGTCATGCATGGCGTCGTGCTGCGCGAGGGAATCATGATTCTCGCGCTCGACACGGTTTTCCGCGCGGCGCCTGCGCCGGTGCGAGTCGTCGCGTAGCGCTACGCCACGTCCGTCGAGAACAGCTCCCGAATCCGCGTCGCCACCGCCGACTCCTCCACCGTCGCGGCGATCTCGTCCGCGATCGCGCGGAGCTGGATCTGGTCGGCCGGCGTCTCGGCGCGGAAGCGGCGGCGCAGCGTGATGGTGGCGAGGTTGAACTTCGCCGGCGAGAGGCGGGCGAGCTCGGGGAGCTCCTCGAGGAGTTTCGCCAGGGGGCGATTGCTCAGGGTGTCGGCGAACTGCGCCATCTCCCAGAACGTCAACGCGGTGCGGCCGCGGCGGATCAGCGTCGAATCACATTCCTGTTGGATCATCGGACTCCTCACGAGATCAATGCGGTTTCGGCTGACGGCAACAACCAGTCTTCGATCGCCATCGGCTCGCCGTACAGGTAGCCCTGCAGCAGGTTGCAATGGTTCTGCCGGAGGAAGACCGCCTGCTCCTCCGTCTCCACTCCTTCGGCGATCACTTCCATCTCCAGGCTGTGCGCGACGCCGATCACGGCGGCGACGATCGCCGCGTCGGAACGGTCTGTGGTCACGTTGCTGACGAACGCCTTGTCCACCTTCACCGTCGAGACGGGGAACTGCTTGAGATAGGCGAGCGATGAATAGCCGGTGCCGATGTCGTCGATCGAGACGCGCACGCCTGCATCGCGCAGCCCCCGCAGCAGCACGCTCGTCGCGTCGGGATCCTGCGCCGCGACGCTCTCCGTGATCTCCAGCTCGAGCAGGTCGGGCCGCAATCCGGTCTCCGCGAGGATGCGGTTTACCGTCGTCGCGAACTCCGCGCGCTGCAACTGCTTCTGCGAGATGTTCACCGCGACGCGCACGCCGTCCATGCCGCGCCGCTGCCACGCCACGGCGTCGATGCACGCGCGCTGCAAGACCCAATCGCCGAGCGGCACGATCAATCCCGTCTCCTCGGCGATGCGGATGAAATCGATCGGCAGGAGGAGTCCGCGCTCCGGATGCTGCCAGCGCACCAGCGCCTCGAGGGCGATGAAGCGGCGGTCGAAAGCGTCGACGATCGGCTGATAGTGGATCAGGAAGTCGCCGCTCTCGACCGACGTGCGGAGGCTGTTCTCGACGATGAAGCGCTCGGTGGCGCGGCGATTCAGCTCGATGGTCGACACGCGGTACGTGTTGCGTCCCATCTGCTTCGCCTCGAACAGCGCGCTGTCGGCGCTCTTCATCAGCGACTCTTCGTCCACGCCGTCGGCGGGGAAGAGGGCGATGCCGATGCTCGCGGTGAGGAAGATCTCGCGCGTTCCGATGGCCAGCGGCTTGGCGATGGTGTGCAGCAGCTTGCGGGCGATGCGCTCCACGTCGGCGGTGCTGACGACGTCGGCGATCAGGATCTGGAACTCGTCGCCGCCGGGACGGGCCAGCGTGTCGCCCTTGCGCAGCACCGACGCGAGGCGCTCGGCCATCAGCACGAGCGCTTCATCGCCGAACGTGTGTCCGAGGGTGTCGTTGAGCTTCTTGAAGTCGTCGAGGTCGATGAACATCACCGCGGCGTTGCGCTGACTGCGCCGCGCGTGCGCGATGCCGATGCGGACACGGTCTCGGAAGAGCTGCCGGTTCGGCAGGCAGGTGAGGACGTCGTGGTACGCGTGGAACCTGATCTGCTCCTCGGCGCGCTTGAGATCGTTGATGTCGACGACGGTGCTCTGGAACAGCGTCGCGCCGTCGATCTCGATCCGCGACACGCTTTCCAGCACGCGCACCGATTCGCCGTTCGCCTTCTTCAGATTCAGCTCGACGCCGGGGATGGTGAGCGCCGAGGCGAGCATGTTGTTGATCTCGAGCCGCTCGGCCGGGACGATGTGGAACTGGCCGATGTGCTTGCCGATCAGCATCGCCGGCGACGCCACGCCGAGCATCCGCGCGAACGCCTGGTTGCAGTCGGTGATCGTCCCGCTCGTGTTGCAGGTGTAGACGCCCGCGAGGTTGCGCTCGAAAAGCATCCGGTAGCGCTTCTCCGAGGCCTCGACCGCGCGCTGCACCTCGCGCGTCGCGGTGGCGTCGCGGAACGTCCAGATGCGTCCGACGATCGCGCCGTCGAGGCGGTGCGGGATCGAACAGCGCTCCAGAATCCGCCCGTCCTTCAGCTCCAGCACGTCGGACGTCTTCGATTCATTCAGCCAGTCGAACGCGCGGGCGCGGGTGCGGAAGTCGTCCGGATCGACGAGCTGATTGATGGCGTGCGAGAGCAGGTCCCTGTCGCGCGACTTCGACGCCAGTTCCTGTGAAACGTTCCACATCTCCGCCGCGCGCCGGTTGTAGAGGACGATGCGGCCGTCGCGGTCGAGGACCAGGATTCCTTCTTCCGTCGAGTCGATCGTCGAGCGGAGCAGGGCCATGCTCCGTTTCATCGTCTCTTCGGTTTTGCGCAGGTGGCGGCGGGCGCGGAATATGACGGTGGCGCTCGCGACAAAGGCGATGACAAAGACTGCGAACGTGAGCGGCAGGTTCATCGCACCGGCAGCGGGAAGTCGGGGGGCTTGGAGGCAGATTGCCACATTTCCCTCCGATCGTCACCTTCCGGCTTGTTGCGCCTGACGCAGTTGCGGCCTTCGGTTTTTGCCAGGTACAGGGCGCGATCGGCCGCCTCGACCAGCCGCATCGCGGTGTCGATGTCCTTCGCCGGGAAGGCCGCGACGCCGATGCTCACCGTCAGACGCGCTGGTCCGCCGGTCATTTCGAGCGGCGTCTGGGCGATCGAGACGCGCAGGCGCTCGGCCAGCATGAACGCCTCCTCGAGAGTCGTCTCCGGCAGGATGATGGCGAATTCTTCGCCGCCGTATCGCGACAGGATGTCGGACGAGCGGATGCCCTGCGCGATCATCGTCGAGATCTCGGTGAGCACGTGATCGCCGATGCGGTGGCCGAACGTGTCGTTCACCTTCTTGAAGTTGTCGAGATCGAGCATGGCCATGGCCAGCGACCGCTGGTGGCGCACCGCGAGGTCGAAGTGGCGGCGGATCTCCGTCTCGAAGAAGCGGTAGTTGAAGACCTGCGTCAGCGCGTCGATGACGGAGAGCTGCTCGAGGATGAAGAGCCGCGCCAGCAGCGTCTTCTGGCTGGAGACGGAGCGGCGGATGGCGCGAAGGCGTGCCGCGAGCTCACTGGCGTCGATCGGCTTGCCGATGTATTCGTCCGCTCCCGCCTCGAAGCCGCGCATCTTCTCTTCATGCGACTGCAGAGCGCTGAGAACGACGATGTAGCGATGCGTCTCCGTGGCGCCGGACGCGAGGCGGCAAAGTTCCAGGCCGTCGCCGTCGGGGAGGCGGCGGTCGATGATGGCGATGTCCCACGGATACTCGCGCAGGATGCGCGTCCCCTCGGCTACCGAGGATGCTTCGAGCACCACCCCGCCGGCCCGTTTGCTGATGGCGACGAGCAGTTCACGCACCGCGGGATCGTCATCGATCACCGCGATGACACAGGGATCGGGATGGGGCATGGGGTGGCATTCATGCAATCCATACGCCCTCGTGGGCGCGGGGCAACGACGCGTTCGCGAGCACCTTGCGCACGTCGCCGGATCGCATTCATATGAGCCATCGGTACATCAATGCCATCCACGATCGGATAAATCTCGTCTGAAGGACAACAGAAAAATGTCAGGCGCGTTGCGCCGCTCGAAGCCGAGACTCGAGAAGCAGCCATGCGCGTAACCACAAGGCGGAGCAATCAACGCAGCCGGCCGGGCCGGCGGCCGGGCCGGCTCAGAGGGCGCGGCGCTCTTCCGCCATCAGCGGCACGTCCCGTGTCACCTTCCTCGTCTCATGGATGGCGGTCGCCACTTCGCGGATCGTGGTCGCCAGGCGGAGGACGTCGAACGGCTTGCGGATGATGGCGTGGGCGTGATGGGCGGGGATCCGTTCGAACACCAGATCGTCGAACGCCGTGACCACGAAGATCACCGGCACGCGGTCGCGGGCATCGCTGTGGAACTGTTCGAGAAAGGCGAAGCCGTCGACGCGCGGCATCATCAGGTCGAGGAGGATCACGGCGTAGTCGTGGATCGCGGTGAGGCGGAGCGCTTCTTCACCGTCTTCGGCCGAGTCGACATACAGCGGCTCGCGGCGCAACGTGGTGAGGAGCATTCCTCGGATCGACTCGTCGTCCTCGACGACGAGGACCCGGGGGGTTGAAAACATGTCCGAGGAGGTATGCAACATTGGCACCCGGCGGCTTTTTGGCCAACAAAAACGCCGCCCGGAGGCGGCGTGGATTGGTGTCGTTTGGTAGGCTCTAGCGGACTCGAACCGCTGACCCCCACCGTGTCAAGGTGGTGCTCTAACCAACTGAGCTAAGAGCCTGTTGAATCAGTATCTGCCGCCAACGAACGAGGTTTTGTACCTATTCCCTCGGCGGGGACGAGAGCATAACCGGGATGCGGTTCAGCAGTCCAGCGCCTTGCGCAGCTTGGTTTTGGCCCGCATGTACAGCGGTCCGACCGATCCGATCGGCAGGTCCAGCGACGCGCTGACGTCGGCGTAGCTCCGGCCCTCGATCGCGATCTGCATGCAGAGCTCGCGCGACCGGTCATCGAGACGTCCCATTGCCTGGCGGACGATCATGCGCGTGTCGTTGTCGGCGACGTTCGTGTCGGTCAGCGACTCGAGCAGCTCGCCGTCGCTTTCCGTCTGCCGGCGGCGCATCCGGTCGAGCTGCTGGAGGCAGAGCTTCGACACCGTGCCGGCCAGCCAGGTGCGCGGCGTCCGGACGTAGCCGCGCTTCTCGAGGAAGAGGAGCCACGCATCCTGCACGACATCCTCCGCCTGTTGCGCCGACAGTCCGTAACGCCGCTGCGGGATCGAGCGGAGGACCTTCGACGTGTGCAGGTAGAGCGCCTCGAGATCGACGTGCGCGGCTGCGTCGGCAGCGCTCTCGATCTCCGCGAGGACTTCGAGGATCGCCTCGAGGATCACCTCGTCGCCGCTTCCTTTGAACACCACGCGATTCGAGCCGCGCTCGAGCACTTCGGCCGCCATCTCCGGCGTGGCGTAGCCGGTCATGGTGATGATGCGCGACGCCGGGCTGACGCGGCGGATCTCGTCGATCAGCAGCAGCCCTTCTTCGCACGTCTGGATGCAGAGGTCGGCGACGATCACGGGGTAGTGCGTCTCTTCCAGCATCGCCGTCGCCGTGCGGCGGTCGTTCGCGCCCGCTGCCTCGAGGTTCTCGATCTGCAGCCAGGCCGTGAGCCCGTCGACAATCATCGGTTCGTCGTCAATGACCAGTACTCGCTGTTCCATCATCTCTTCTCCGGCTCCCTTTAGACCAAGAGAAGTGCCAGTGATAGATTCATCGCAAGTCATTGGCAAAATTAGACTTGGCGATTTATCGAACTTTCGTAGCTGTTCGAAAATCAGACGCCCGTACGGATTTTGGGGGTTTGGGGGTCTCATCTGAAACTCAACTTGACGTGGCGTTAAGTTGAGTTTCCAGATGCGACCCCATGTACACTTCAGGCTCATCCATAAGTAATCTTTTGAAAAGGGGGGACCCCGGTATGAAACGCCTCGTGACGCGTGTCCTGTTTTTCGTCGCGATCCTGACCCTCGCGACCCCTGGCACCGTGCTCTTTGCCCAGGAGACCACGGACAAAAAACCTGAAGAGAAAAAGACGGCCGAGGAAGAGAAGAAGCCGAAGGTGACGGAGGAAATGGTCGTCACCGCCACCAAGCGCGAGGAGAAAGTCCAGGACATCCCCATCTCCGTCGCCGCGCCCACTGAATCCGAACTGCGCGACCGCGGCGCGGAAACGATCGAAGACATCGCCGCCAACGTCGCCGGCTTCACCGTGCAGAACCTCGGACCGGGCCAGAGTCAGGTCGCGATGCGCGGCGTCTCCGCCGGCCAGATCGTCCGCGACCAGCCGGGCGTGAAGGAGCAGGTCGGCGTCTACCTCGACGAGTCTGTGATCTCGCTCTCGCTCTTCACTCCCGACGTCGATCTCTTCGACCTCAATCGCGTCGAAGTGTTGCGCGGACCGCAGGGCACGCTCTTCGGATCGGGCTCGCTGTCGGGCACCGTTCGCTACATCACCAATCAGCCGAAGCTCGGCGTCAACGAGACGATCGGCGAATTCACCGCCAGCACGATCGAGCAGGGAAGCCAGGGCGGCAGCGCCAAGGTCGCGGTCAACGCGCCGCTCGGCGACACGTCGGCCATGCGCTTCGTCGGCTACTACACGCGCTACGGCGGCTACATGGACGCCGTGCAGCCCGACCTCTCGGTGCAGAAGGACGTCAACAGCGGCAACCGCTACGGCGCGCGCCTCTCGTTCCTCTTCAAGCCGAACGACCGCCTCACCATCACGCCGCGCATCCTCCATCAGAAGGTGGACATGGACGGCTGGAACCGCATCGACGTCTACAACATCCTGGCGAATCCGTTCACCACGACGCGTCCCAAAGTGACGCTCGGCGACCGCCGCCAGTTCACGCAGTTCGAAGAGCCGACGGTCGACAAGTTCACGCTCGGCGATCTCGGCATCTCGTACAACCTCGCGAACGGAATGACGCTGTCGTCGATCACGTCGTACAGCGACCGCGACGTCGACGTCATCCGCGATGCCACGGCGCTCACCGCCAGCATCACCGGCGGATCGATCGGACTTCCGGCGAACGTCTACACGCTCAACGCGCCGCTCGACGACGCCACGCAGGCGAAGATGCTGACGCAGGAAGTGCGGCTCGCGGGCAGCTCCGCGAAGCTGCACTGGCTCATCGGCGGGTTCTACAGCCACATCGACCGCGACTACGGCCAGAGCCTCGACGTCGCCGGATTCGAGACGCTGACCAAGATCCCGACCGCCGGTCACTTCGGCGCGGGACGCGACATCCTCTATTTCTCCGATCTCAGCTACAGCTTCCGCCAGAACGCGATCTTCGGCGAAGCGACGTACAGCGTGAACGACCGCCTCGACCTGACCGGCGGTCTGCGCGGCTACGACTTCAAGGAGAACCGCCGCCAGACATTCGACGGCATCTTCGCCGACGCCGGCACGTCGACCGGCAAGACCGACGCGAGCGGCGTCGCGCCGCGCGTGATGCTCAACTACAAACTGAGCGACACGACGCGCCTCAATGCACAGATCTCCAAGGGCTTCCGCCTCGGCGGCATCAACGATCCGCTCAACGTGCCGCTCTGCACGCCGGCCGACCTCGTGACGTTCGGCGGTCATGACAGTTGGAAGGACGAGACGCTCTGGAACTACGAGGTCGGCGCGAAGTCGACGCTGATGGGCGGCAAGGGCTCGCTCAATGTTGCGGCGTTCCAGGCCGACATCAAGGACCTGCAGGCGACGGTGACGGCCGGCTCGTGCTCGTCGCGCGTCATCTTCAACGTGCCGAAGGCGCGCAGCCGCGGCGTGGAAGCGGAGTTCCAGGTCGTGCCGAACGAGCACTTCGATTTCGCCATCTCCGCCAGCCAGATCGACTCGACGCTGCGCTCCACGCTGACGTCGACCGACACGGCCGGTCACGTGAGCGTCGTTGCCGGCATCAAGAGCGGCAATCGCCTGCCGACGGTTCCGGAGTTCCAGATGGCCTCCGCCGCGACGCTGCACTGGACCATGAGCAACATGGCCGGCTATGCGACCGGCGTCTTCCAGCACATCGGCGACCGCTACACGCAGATCGGCGATCAGGCCGACGGCTTCGGCACGGTCAACCTGCTGTCGTTCGCTCCGAACAACATCGGCGGTCCGTACACGCAGAACACGTTCACGTTCGATCCGAAGCTGCCGGCGTACGACATCGTGAACCTGCGCGTCGGCCTCCTGAAAAACCGCTGGGACACGGCGCTCTTCATCAACAACGTCCTCGACGAGCGCGCCTTCCTGGCGCTCGATCAGGAGCGCGGCACGCGCGCCCGCGTCGGATATCTGACGAATCAACCGCGCACGATCGGCATCAGCACGCGGGTCGTGTTCTGACGATCAGCAGAAGAACGTTCATCGCAAGCGTCGCGGCGGCTCCACTGGCGAGCCGCCTCGACGCATCCTCGACCGCTTCTTCTAGCAGGGCTCACATCAAAGTCATCGGCGCCGGCGCGTTCGGTGGCTGGACCGCGCTCCATCTCCTCGAGCGCGGCGCGCGCGTCACGCTCGTCGACGCGTGGGGGCCGGGCAACTCGCGCGCGAGCTCCGGCGGCGAGTCGCGCGTGATCCGCGCGGTCTACGGCCCCGATCGCGTGTACGTCGAGATGGTGAAACGTTCATTCGAGCTGTGGGAGAAGCTCGATCCATCGCTCTACACGCAGACCGGCGTCCTCTGGATGCATCGCGGCGACGACGCGTACGTCCGCTCCTCGCTCCCGATCCTCACGGAGCTCGGCTTCCCCGTCGACAACCTCACGCTCGCCGATGCCGCGCGGCGCTATCCGCAGATCAGTTTCAAAGGCGTGCAATCGGTCTGGCTCGAGCGCCGCGCCGGCGCGCTCTCCGCGCGGCGCGCGTGCGAGGTCGTGCGCGATGCGTTCGTGAAAGCGGGCGGCACGTATCGCACCGAGACGGCGAAGCCGGAAGCGCGATCGGGCGCGGATGTCTACGTCTACGCCTGCGGTCCGTGGCTCGGGAAGCTCTTCCCCGACGTCATCGGCAACGCCGTCCGTCCCACGCGCCAGGAGGTCTACTACTTCGGCCCGCCGCGCGGATCGGAGCTCTATCAACCGGGACGGATGCCGGTCTGGATCGATTTCGGGAAGCGCATCGTCTACGGCATTCCCGACATCCATGGCCGCGGTTTCAAGCTCGCCGACGACACGCGTGGCGTCCCGATCGACCCGACGACCGCCAACCGCACGCCGAGCGCCGCAGGCATCGAGCGAGCGCGGCGGTTGCTCGCCGAGCGCTTCCCTGAGCTGGCGAAGGCGCCGCTGATCGCGTCCGAGGTCTGCCAGTACGAGAACAGTCCCGACGGCAACCTCATCGTCGACCGCCATCCGGGCGCGAAGGACGTCTGGCTCCTCGGCGGCGGCTCCGGACACGGCTTCAAGCTCTCGCCCGCGCTCGGTGAAATGGCAGCGGCCGCCATCCTCGGCGGCGGCGAGATCCCCACGCAATTTCGCCTGGAGCGCTTGCGCAAAACCGAGAAGCGGAAAACGCAGTTCGAGAAGTAGGGCTACGCTGGCACACCCGTTGCCCTCTGCAATCGCGGAGGCTTTACCGAATGCATCGCAAACAACTCTCTACCTCAGTAGCCGTTTTTCTCCTGCTCTTCGGACTCGCCTGCGGATCGATGAACCGCGTGCTGCCGTCCTCGGTCGACGCGAAAGCGATGGAAGCGGACGTCCGCGGCAAGATCGCCGAGGCCGTTCCGTCGAAGACCTTCGCCATTGAAGTCACCGTTGACGATCACGCGATCGTCACGCTCGAAGGTCACGCCGACAGCCAGTCCGACATCAACAAGATCGTCGACGCGGCGGGGAGCGTCTCCGGCGTAAAGCGCGTCATCAACAAGATTCACGTGCAGTAGTCAGCGATCCGTAACTCTTTATCGACACTCCGATTTTGACGGTGCGCAGCGGGAAATCCGGACCTACGTTGTTGAGCAGTTCTCGCTCGAAATCCTGGCTGATCGTCAAAAACGGAGGCTCCGTCGATGAAGCGTGTCTTTTGTCTGATTGCAGCGTTTGTCTTCGTCACCGCGGCTTTCGCGCAGCGCCCGCAGATCTCGCCGGGTGTCGGCAATGCCGTACTGCTCGCGCACAACAGCATTCAGCTCGATCGCGACACCGTGGTCGTCTCCGGCGACGTCATCGTCAATGACGCGACGACCGGCCCGGTTCTCGGCGAGAAGGCGCTGTCGCTCGATCGGAACGTCACGACGCCGGCCGGCTACAAGGTCGCGGCGACGTCGATCGACCTCGACCAGGCGGCCGTAGTCGGCGGGAGCGCGTACTACAACACGCTCGTCAATCAGGGAACGATCGTCGGCGCGCAGTTCACGCCGCTGGCGCTGCCTGTCTACGCGAACCTTCCGCCGGCGCTCATTCGCGTCGCCGGTACTGACAACGTCGTCGTCGCCGATTTCGCGACCGTCGCGCTCGACGAGGGCTCGTACGGCACCGTGACCGTCGGCCGCGGCGCCACGCTGCGCCTGAACGGCGGCGGTTACGCGTTTCTCTCGATCAGCATGGCGCGTGACGGAAACCTGCTGTACGCCGCGCCGTCGGACGTCGTCGTCACCGGAGGCGCCGACTTCGGCAACAACGTCACTATCGCGCCGGCGGCCGGCTCGGGCCTGACCGCGGCCTCGATGCGCATCCAGGCGGATGCCGCCGCGTCGCCCGCGATCCATGTCGGCCAGGGGGCCAAAGTCTCGGGCACGCTCTACGCTACCGCCGGCTCGCTCGTCTTCGAGCAGAACGTCGTCGCCACCGGCGCGTTCTTCGCGGGCGACATCCGCGTCGGAAACGGCGGCCGCTTCACGATCAACAGCGCGTTCAACGCGGCGCCGTCGGCGAATGCGCAGACGGTCTTCACGACCGACACGACGCCGCTGGTCATCACGCTGACCGGATCCGATCCCGAGGGCGAGGCGCTCTCGTTCAGCATCGTCTCCGGACCGTCGGCCGGAACGCTCTCCGCGCCGGTGTCGACGTCGCCGACCAGCGCGACCGTGACGTACACGCCCGCCTCCGCGGGCGCTCCCGACTCGTTCGTCTTCCGCGTCACCGATCCGGGTGGACTGAGCGGCGACGCCGTCGTCCGGATCAATCCGCAATCCGAAGATCCGCCGCCGCCCGCTCCGACGACCGTCGTTGCGACCGACGCGGCCGCCGAGGTCAAGCAGGACGTACCGCTCACGCTCGATCTGCGCGGCACCGCGCCGGCCGGCGTTTCGCTCACCTTCTCCATCGTGCCGAGCAGCGGGCCGTCCCACGGCTCGCTCGGCGCGGTCACGCAGGGCACCGAGGTTCCGCAGCGGAGCGCGACCGTCGTCTACACGCCCGACGCGGGCTACACCGGTCCCGACGCATTCCAGTTCGAAGCGTGCGGCGTGATCGCCAGTACGACCGTCTGCGATTCGGCGTTGTTCGCGCTCACTGTCGAGACGACGGTCGCCGAGCCGCCGAGTCTCGCGCACGACGTCACGGTCTCGACCTTCACCGATCAACAGGTCGTCATCTCCCTCGGCGAGAGCACGTTCTCCGTCATCGCCCGCCGCTTCACCGTCCGTCCCGATGCGGCGATGCTCGATCCGGTCGAGATCGCAGGCAATGTGGCCGACGCGAACTTCGACGGCTTCGGCGACAACGCGAATGCCCTGCCGGGATCGGTGCCGGTCTTCATGAGCGCGGGAGTGAACGGCATCGGCGGCGCCGGCTCCAACGGAACCGTGCGCATGCAGTTCGAGTGGGACATGTCGAGCATCGTCGGATCGGTCGACGCGCTGCAGAGCGCGCAGGTCGTCCTGCCGACGCATCGCGGCACGATCGACTCGCTCGACACCTTCTTCTACTGGGTCGCGGCGAGCGGCGACGGCAATCTGACGAACTCCGACTTCGAATCGCCGGCGGAACAGATCTCCGACGCCATCATGTCGGTGCCGCCGTCGATGCCGATCAACGCGGACGGCACGTTCAGCTTCAGCGTCCTGCCGCAGATCCGCGCTGCGGCGAAGAACGGCTACAGCTTCTTCGCCATCCAGGGCCGCGTCGACGAGAGCCTCACCGGATCGGCCCGCGGCCTCGAGGTGCGGACCACGGCGAGCGGCAACGTCACCAGCAACGACGTGCCGATGCTCTCGCTGGCCACGCCGGGCGTCACGGCGCCGCTGGTCTACAGGATCACGGTGCTGCCGCTCAACGGCACGCTGACCGATGAGTTCAACAACGCGATCACGGTTCTTCCGTACACGCTGCCGTCCGCGCAGGTGCGCTACCAGCCGAACACCGGATTCACGGGACTCGACCAGTTCACGTTCGACGTGAGCGACGGCTTTACGGTCAGCTCCGCGCTCGGCAAGATCGGCGTGTTCGCGTCCGATTGCGCGACGAGTGTGGCGGGATGCAATAACGGACGTTGACGTAAACGAGGAGTGCGGCGGCTTGCCCGCCGCACTCCGTGGTACAACGGCCGGATGCGCAAGTTCGCTCTCTGCTGCCTGTTGTCCGCCGTCCTGTTTTCGTGCGTGAACGCTCCCCAGGAGACCGCCACCACCGCGCAGGCGCCGCGCTCCGGTCCGGTGCGCATCGGCTTCTCCATGGACACGCTGAAGGAAGAGCGCTGGCAGCGCGACAAGGCGCTGGTCGAGCAGCGGGCGAAGGAGCTCGGCGCCGTGCTCGACGTGCAGGTCGCGAACGGCGACGACGCGGAGCAGACGAAGCAGGCAGACAACATGTTGACCAAAGGGGTCGACGTGCTGATCGTCGCGCCGCACAACGGCGAGATCGCGGCGTCGATCGTCGAGGCGGCGCATCGCAAGGGCGTGCCGGTCATCTCGTACGACCGCCTGATCCGCAACGCCGACGTCGATCTCTACATCTCGCACCAGGTCGTCCGCATCGGCCAGATGCAGGCGGAGTACGCGCTGCAGCACATGCCGAAAGGGAACTACGTCCTCATCGGTGGCTCGCCGACCGATTACAACGCCGTGCTGCTGCGCAAGGGACAGATGGAGATCCTCGAGCCGGCGGTCAAACGCGGCGACATCAAAATCATCTCCGACCAGTACGCGCGCGAGTGGAAGGCGGAGGAGGCGCTGCGCATCACCGAGGACGCGCTGACCAAGAGCGGGAACAAGATCGACGCGATCGTGGCGTCGAATGACGGCACCGCCGGCGGCGCGATCTCCGCGCTCGAAGCCGCGGGGCTCGCCGGCAAAGTGCTGGTCACCGGCCAGGACGCGCAGAAGGACGCGGTGCAGCGCATCGTCAAAGGCACGCAGACGATGACGATCTACAAGTCGATCACGCCGCTCGCGTTCGGCGCCGTCGATGCCGCGATCAGGCTGGCGAAGAAGGAGCCGGTCGAGACGCACGACAAGATCAACAACGGCAAGAAGGACGTGCCCGCGATCCTCATCCCGCCGATGTCGGTCGACAAGAGCAACGTCGACGCGACGATCATCAAAGACGGCTACCACTCGCATGCGGATATTTACGGGCAGTAATCGCGCATTCTGATGATCGAGCTGCGCGGCATCACCAAGCGCTTCCCGGGCGTGCTCGCGCTCGACGGTGTCTCCTTCGATCTCCGCGCCGGTGAGATCCACGCCCTCGTCGGCGAGAACGGCGCCGGCAAATCAACGCTGATGAACATCCTCGGCGGCGTCTATCCGCACGGGACGTACGACGGCGAGATCATCGTCGACGGCGAAGTGCGCCGCTTCGACAGCGTGCGCGCATCCGAGGACGCCGGCATCGCGGTCGTGCATCAGGAGCTCTCGCTCGTCCCCGAGTTCTCCATCGCCGAGAACGTCTTCCTCGGGCGCGAGCCGCGCAGCTTCGGCGTGATCCGCGGCGAAGAGATCCACAGCCGCGCGCAGCGCCTCCTCGATCAACTGCATCTCGAGCTCGACGCCCACACCCCGGTCGGCGAGCTCGGCATCGGCCAGCAGCATCTCGTCGAGATCGCCAAGGCGCTCGCGCGCGAGGCGCGCATCCTCGTGCTCGACGAGCCGACCGCCGCGCTGACGTCGAGCGAAGTCGAAGTCCTCTTCGGAATCGTGCGCCGTCTGCGCAACACGATCTACATCTCGCACAAACTCGACGAGGTGTTCGCCATCGCTGACCGCATCACCGTCCTGCGCGACGGCCGCACAGTGAGCACGGATGACGCAAGCGCGCTGGACACGCGCCGCCTCATCGCACGAATGGTAGGCCGCGAAGTGACTGAGATCTTTCCGCCGGTGCATCGGACGCCCTCGGACGTCGTGTTCGAAGCGCGCAATGTGTCCGTCGACGATCGCGTCGACGATGTCAGCTTCAGCGTGCGAAGCGGCGAAGTCCTCGGCATCGCGGGGTTGGTCGGCGCCGGCCGCAGCGAGTTGTTGATGGCGATCTTCGGCGCGCATCCCGGACGCACCCACGGCGAGTTTTTCGTCAACGGCGCGCGCGTCGCGATCGACGCGCCATCCGACGCGATCGCCGCCGGCATCGCCTTCGTCACCGAGGACCGCAAGCGCTTCGGGCTGATGCTCGAGCACACCATCGTCACGAATCTCACGCTCGCATCGCTGAAACGGATCTCCGGTCCGCTCGTCACCGACGTCGACGCCGAGACCGCTGAGGGTGAGCGCGCGATGAAGGAGCTGCGCATCAAGGCGAGCTCCGTCTTCACCGTCGTCAACACGCTCTCCGGCGGCAATCAGCAGAAGGTCGTGCTGGCGAAGTGGCTGCTGACCGGTCCGAAAGTGCTGCTGCTCGACGAGCCGACGCGCGGCATCGACATCGGCGCGAAGCAGGAGATCTACGTCGAGATCAATCGCCTGGCGGCGGAAGGGATGGCCATCGTGCTCGTTTCGTCGGAGCTCCCCGAGGTGCTGGGGTTGTCGGATCGCGTGCTCGTGCTGCACGAGGGGCGGATGACGGGTGAATTCACGCGCGCGGAAGCAAGCGCGGAAGCCGTCATGGCGGCGGCGACGGCATCATGAAAGCGCGCGCCTACACGATGCTCCTGGCGCTCGTCGCGATCTGGATTTTCTTCGCGCTGCGCACCGAAAACGCGCTCTTCCTGCGGCCCGGCAATCTGGCCAATCTCCTCAAACAGATGTCGGTCACCGGCGTCCTCGCGGTCGGCATGCTCTTCGTGATCATCGCGCGGCACATCGACCTTTCGGTCGGCTCGGTGGTCGGACTCGCCGGCGGCATCGCCGCGATGTCGCAGGGCTGGGGACTCAGCGCATCGCTCGGCGCCGCGATCGCCATCGGCATCATCGTCGGATTGCTGCAGGGGACGCTCGTGGCCTACGCGAACATCCCGTCGTTCATCGTCACCCTCGGCGGCCTGCTGTCGTGGCGCGGCGTGATCCTCTACCTGAGCAAAGGAGAGACGATCCCGGTGCGCATTTCCGTGTTCCGCCTCCTCGGCGTCGCGTTGATCACGCCCGCGTCGGGCATCGTGCTCGGCGCGATCGCCATCGCCGCCGTGATCTGGCTGACGCTGCGCCGCAACCGCGCGCGTGCGCGGCACGGACTCCCGGTGCCGGGTCTCGCCGCGACCATCGCGCGCATCGTGATTCCGTCGATCCTCATCGCCGTCTTCGTCTACGTCATGAACCTGCAGGGCGGCGTCCCGCTGCCGGTGATCGTGATGCTCGCGGTGGCGATCCTCGGCCACTTCCTGACGCAGAGCACGACCTTCGGCCGCTACCTCTACGCCATCGGCAGCAACCCCGACGCGGCGCGACTGTCGGGCGTCAACTCGCAGCGCTACATCGTCGGCGCGTTCGCCTTCCTCGGCGCCCTCGTCGGCATCGCATCGATCCTCCACACCGGCCGCGTCGGCAGCGCATCCCCCGATGCCGGAACGTTGATGGAGCTCGACGCCATCGCCGCCTGCGTCATCGGCGGCACGAGCCTCATGGGCGGCCGCGGCAAAGTATCGGGCGCATTGCTCGGCGCCCTGGTGATGGCGAGCCTCGACAACGGCATGTCGCTGCTCAGCGTCGAGAACGCGACGCAGTACATCATCAAGGGGATGGTGCTGGTGGCGGCGGTGGGGTTCGATATGGCGGGGCGGCGGCGAAGCTAGGTCGCGCCACGCTTCTCGAGGTGCTGATCGCGATGATCTTTCTTGTCCTCGATCTGTTCATCGCGCCGGGAGCGGGAGGGGACCGGCTGGTCGTATGGGCCTACGCTGATGTCGTATTGCTTCATCCAGTCCGGCAGGGTGGGCATCTGATCTTTCTGCGGATAATCGGCCATGTCTAATCTCGTATATTGTCACTTTTTAATGTTGTTGAAAAGTGGTTCGTATTTGGTCCTGATTAATTGTTCGCGCTCGAGATAGGACGCCGGATACATGGGCTTCCGCTGCGCTGCCAGCCAAGTCTTGTGGTAGCCGAGACTGTCTTTGCGCTTTTGTCGCGTCCCTTGAATGATCAAGGAGAAAAGCTCGAGGTAACGCGACGGACCCACGCCGGTAAACGGCACGAACCGCGCGAGATGAATTTCGCCGCACTCGAGACATCTGCCGGCAGCGTCAAAGGAGAGCGCTTTGGTCGCGCCGCAGGAACGACATTTTCGTTCTTCGCCGATCGGCTCACGAGTGTCACCGCATGCTGCACACACTCGTTGGTGCAGCGTCGTGGTGATCTCGTGTTTGTACATTTGCGCGACCTGGCTCTTTGGGTACGGCTCGATGTAAACGACGCGGCTGATGCCGGCGCCCAGGATGAGCTTGGCGCACTCGTGGCAGGGAAACGTCGTCGAGAAAAGCTCCGCATCTCGTACCGAAGTGCCATTTCTTCCCGCGGCGAGCAGCGCGTCCATTTCCGCATGTAACGAACGACTGAATTCGAGCAAACCCATGATAGAGGCTTTGCTCAAAATGAGCCGCAGGTCGTCCTTCGTCGCGTTTTCGGGACACCATTTCGCTCTCGTGATTGCGTCGTGGATCTCGCCGAGGATCTTCTCCTCGTAGAGCTCGAAGTGTCACGATCGTGCTTGATGTCACGGTGGTCGTAATGATCGTTCGGCCAATAGATTCCGCCGCCCGCTCGCGGCGTGTCGTTGCAACCGACGCAGAGCAGATCGCCGTTGCGTGAGGTAATTGCCGCGCCGACTTGTCGCGCCAGCGATCCGGACCGAAGCGATGCGCCATGCGCGTGAAACATCGCTGACTCCTCCCGAGTGGGAGTGGAGTCCGTTTTCCCCATCAGCAATCCGACAAAACGAACGACCTCGCTCTTCATTCGTTCCAGGGCCGCGGGTGTGCCGTCATCGAACGAGATGAACAAGTCGGCGGTTGGAAACGTGTCCGTGAGCTTTTGCCCGAACGGTGACTGCTCGTCCTCATCGCGCTGAACCAGGTCCTCGGCGGTTTCGAGCCATGCTGCAACGTTGGTCGTATTGCGACTCTCCGCGATCCGTTCCGCGAGCGCTGTGACGCGGAGCCATTTCGGCGCTACAACGGCGATGAGGAAGAAGCCTTCACCGTAGACGGCACGCAACTGCTCCACTTCTTCGGGCCGCTTCAATGAATGGATGACGTAGGCATGGCGTTGCGGCGGAAGCGTCCGGGTCGTTGCGATCTGCTGGATGGCGCGGAGCGCCAGCGCGGCGTTGTTGTCGAGCATTCTGCGGAGCGCGTTGCCGCCGTTCTGATAGGACCGGATGCGTTGATCCTCGGGTGTCTTGGAGAGCGCTACCGGTTTGCCGTCATCGACGAGCCGGTATTCGTTGAGAAAGTTGCTCAAACGGACCGGTACAGCCGTGTAGGTCACGGTTGTCAGTGCATCGGAAAGCGCGGCCGTGACTTTGCTGAAGTTTGTCCCGACGGGGCCGGCGAGACCGAATACCAACTCGACAACTTCGTTCCTGGGAGATGCCACGATTTCTCCGAATTACGGCACCGGAGCGCAGTACTGCAGCGGCAGCACGTTCTCCACGATCGTCGCCGTCGCCCCACCTCGAATCACATACTCCGACGCTCCATACCGGTCCGCGCCCGGCGTCCAGTTGTACGTGTAGCCGAGGTGCGTCCAGGGGTAGCCGTTCGGGATGGTGTGCAGGTAGAAGACCTCGACCGCCATCCATTGATAATGCGCGGGCGTCGTCGTCGACGGGAATGTGTTGCCGCAATTGGCCGGGACCGGTGAGCCGGATGGGATCGTGCATGGATAGCGCGTCGTGATCGTGTCGTCGGGCGCCGGACGGAACACATCCGACGCCGCGACGGTCAGCACGAGGAATCGCGTCGTCGCGGCATCGGGCGGAAGTCCGAGCAATTCGCGCAACTGCATCTGGACGTCGCCTTTGAATCCGCGGCAGATGTCCTGCACCTCGGGCACGCCCGTGACCCACATCCCGAACTGTCCCGCGGTGATCGTGTCGCCGGGCTTGCCGTCCTTCGACGTGAGCGTCGCCACGAGCACGTTGCCCTTCTCGTCCGGCGTCAGCGGACGGAGCGGGCGGACGTGCCACGGCGTGTACACCGAGGCGTCGTAGATCGAGCGCTCGTACGCGTTCCACAGCACCTGAACGTCGGCATTGGCAGGCAGCTCGAACGGCTGTTGTGCGTGAAGGGAGAGCGACGCGAGGCAGACGACGAGCAGGAGGAGTCTGGTGCGCATGACGGAATTATCACCGCTCCTGCAGATACTCGTACGGCACGATCGGCGGTGTCACCCGCACCTGCATGCCGCCGAGGGTCGGTTGCGCGAAACGGTATGCCTGCTCGTGGAAGAGCGGGACGATCAGCGCGCGGCGGGCGATGACCTGTTCGAGCTCGCGATAGATGCGATGCCGCGTGCGGGGATCGGTCTCGCGGCGCGCGCGCTCGAGGAGGAGGTCCGTCTCCTTCGTCCCGCACATGCGGCCCCATTGTGAATCGGTGTGCAGGAGCGTGTAGACGAAACCGTCGGTGTCGGAGTAATCGGCGACCCAGCGGCCGAAGAAGATGTCGGTCGACTCCGTCGCATTGGCGCGCAGGAACTCCGCCCGCTTCGCCGCGACTTCCAGCTCGACGCCGCACGCGGCGAACGTGGTCATGATGTCGCGCGCCAGTCCGGCGTACGAGCCTTCGTACAGCGTGTGCAGCATGGCCTGCGCGCGGACGACGTGATTGAGCGGCTGCGTGATCGTCATCTCGGTGCGCGACGCCGGCTCGTGGCCGAGCAGGCCGGTGGGGATGAGGCCGTGCGCGGCGACGCCGAGGCGGCCGAGGTTGCGCGGCACGATCGCGTCGACGTCGATGGCGTATGCGATGCGGCGGCGCAGCGATTCGTCGTCGAACGGCGGGCGGTGAATGTTGAAGATGAGGATGCCGGTCGCCAGCAGCGGCGTCTGCCGGTACGTCGCGGCGAAGCGCGTGTCGCGGCGGAATGCCTCGACGTCCTCGGGCAGGAGGTCCCACGCCATCGAGTACTGCCCTTCGCGGAAGCCGCGGGCGATCTGCGGAGGCGAGACGTCGAAGTCGAACGTCAGCGCGCTGCTCTTCGGCACGCCGTCGATCCAGTAGTCGCGGTTCGCCTCGAGCTCGAGACGCTTGCCCGGCTCGAACGACGAGATGCGGAACGGGCCGGTGCCGGCGAGCGATGAGATGTCGTGGCTGCGCAGCTCCGCGCCTTCCGGGACGATGCACGCCGCCTCGTACGCGACGAGCGCGGGGAAGAACGACAGCGGCTGCTCGAGGTCGACGAGGAACTCGGTGGTGCTGAGGATGCGGAAGCCGCTCAGCTCTTTCGCCGTGCCGTCGATGAGCGCACGCGCGCCGCGGATCGGCGCGAGGAGCCAGCGGCTCTCGCTCTCCTCGTTGCGCAGCAGCCGCTCGAACGTGTAGCGCACGTCGCGCGAGGTCAGCTTGCGGCCGTCGTGGAAGCGGACGTTCTCGCGCAGCCGGAAGTAGTAGCGCGCCCCGGCGTCGTCGGCGCGGAAATCCTCGGCCAGCCACGGCCGGATGCCCGCGCCCTCGGAGTGTTTGGTCAGCGGCTCGAAGATGTTGGGGACGACTTCGAGCTGCGCGACGGTGGAGACGAGCGTCGGATCGAGGCTCCAGATCGCGGCGGTGAGGGGAACGCGGAGAGGTCCACCTTCGCGCGGTGCGATGCCTGCGGCTGGCGTCTCTTTCGACAGCGTCGTGTAGTTGACGTACGGCCGCGCGGGACGGAGCTGCAGTCCGCTGACTCTGCGCGAGGCGACGCGATAGTCGATCTCGTGGAACAGCGGGACGAAACGCGCGTCGCGTCCGAGGGCGCGCTCGAATTCGTCGTACACGCGCGAGCGCGCCGCGGGCGAGCGCTCCACGCGGGCGCGCTCGATCAATTCGTCGAGCTCTCCGTCCGCGCAGTAGTTCCGCCACGCGCCGAAGCGGCTGTGGAACAGTCCCGAGGCGAACGTGTCGGGATCGTCGTAGTCGGCGTTCCAGCGCCCGATGAGGAGATCGAATCCGGCGGAGCTCTGCCAGCTTTCGACGAAGCTCGCGGTGGTCGGCGTTTCGATCGTGCAGTCGATGCCGATCGAGCGCCAGACGTCGAACAGCAGCGTGGTGAGCTCGCGGTAGCGGTCCTGCAGCACGGGATGCACCGAGGCGCGGATCGTGATGCGTTCAGGCACCAGCGCGCGCGCTTCGTCGAGCGGCATGACCTTGCGCCGCCGCCCCGGATCGTGTCCCAGGATGCCGGGCGGGAAGAGTCCCTCGGCCGGTTGCGCGAAGCGGCCGATGGTCCGCTGCACGAGATCGCGCGCGTCGATCACGCCCGCCATGGCGCGGCGGATGTTCGCGTCGCGCGTCACCGGGCCGGCGACGTTGAAGGTGATGCCGTAGATGTTTTTCTTCGGCGTCTCGGCGATCGACGCGCGTAGCGGACGGTCGCGCAACACGCGATCGAGGTCCTGCGGCAGGAGATCGCGCACGATGTCGAAGCGCTCGGAGCGGAGACCTCCGACCATCTCCGCCGCGCTCACGTCCGCGGAGAACTGGATGGCGTCGACGAGCGCCGGCGCGGTGCGCCAGTAGTGCTCGTTGCGGCGCACGGTGATCGAATCGGACGCGAACGATTCGAAGCAGAACGGGCCGGTGCCGAGAAAGGCGTCGCCGCGCGGAATGGCGAGCGCGGTGCGCGGCGTGCCGAGGAGCGCGGGGAGAATCGGCAGCGGCTCGTTCAATTCGATCAGCAATTCGTTCCCCGCCGCGGTAAGGCCGGAGATCTCTCCGTCGGAGTCGATGCCGCGGATCGCCGCGAGCGACGCGGGCAATTCGAGCCGCGTCTGCCGCACCGCGAATTCGAGCGCGCGCTTCACGTCCGCGGCCGTCACGGCGGCGCCGTCCGAGGTGCGAAGGCGCGGATGAATGACGAACTTGAACGCGCGGCCGTCATCGAGAAGCTGCCAGCGTTCGGCGGCGAGCGGCACGACGTTGCCGTCGCGATCGACGGAGGTGAGCGTCTCGAAGACCGTCGAATAGATCTCCGACTCTTCTTCGATCTCGAGGTCGATCGGATGACGCGCCAGGACCGGCGTGAGCATCGCAACGGATAACGTCCCGCCGCGCGCGCGTTGCGGCTGCGCGATGACACGCGCGGCGCGGATCCCCTCGGCGCGATCGAGGTAGTCTTTCGCCGTGCTGTATTCGGCGCGGAGATTGGCGAGCGTCGCGCCGAGGGCGAGGAGGTCGAGCAGCGCATCGGATGCGGCGTCGGGACCGGCCGACGCGACACCACGCTGCACCCATTTCCGTGCCGCATCGAACTGCCGGCTCTCCCACGCGATCTGCGCCGCGAGCAGCGCAACGGCGATGAACCGCTCGCCGCTCGCATGCTCCTCCGCCGCGATCTCCAGCTCGCGCAGCGCCGCGGTCGAGCTGCCGTTCATGCGATGCGCCTCGGCGAGCAGCAGGTGGATGTCTGCCTCGATGACGTTGCCCGGATTCGCATCCTCGAGCGCGGAGAGGACCAGCCGTCCGCTGCGCAGCACGTCGTCGGGACTGAAGGCCGCGAGCGCGGTGCGCGCCACTTCGAGTCCGTACTCGATGACTTTCTCCGACACGTCCGCTTCCCAGTAGTGATGAAGGAGCTGCGCCTGCACGCCTGCACGTCCGTGCCGGCGCTCTTCGAGCCGCTCGGCGAAACGGCGGTGCAGCGCGCGGCGACGGCGCGGCGAGAGGCGCGAGTAGAGGACGTCGCGCAGGATGCCGCTGGAGAAGGTGAAGTGATCGCCGCGCGACTCCGGCAGCTCGTCGAGCAGGCGCGCGGCGACGAGGCGGTCGAGCGTGTCGTCGAATTTCGGATCGTCCGTCAGCAACTCGAGGTCGTACGAGTCGAACGTCTTGCCGAGGACCGCGGCGGTGGAGAGGAAATCGCGCAATGGATCGGGCAGACGCTCGATGCGGTCTTCCACCGCCTGCTTGATCGTCGCGGGCAGCGAATCGGCGGCGATGCCGCGCTCGCCGGTCAGACGCCACGCGCCGCTGTCGCCTGGCGCGATGTTGCCCGCATCGAGCAGCGAGCGCACCAGCTCGATGGCGAAGTGCGGATTCCCCTCGGTCGCGTGGAACAGTTTTTCGTCCAGCGCCGGCTCGACCTTCACGCCGCCGAGGATCAGTTCCACCAGGCGGCGATGCTCGGTCGTGGAGAGCGGATGCAGCACGATCGGCGTGAAGCGCCGGTCGCCGCGGAACGACGAAAGGAGAATCGAGAGCGGATGACGCTTGTCGATGGCCGTTGCGCGATACGTCGCGACGAAGAGCGTGGGCGTGTGATCCATGCGCCGGATCACGTACTGCAGCGCCTCGACCGTGACGTCGACGGTGTGCACGTCCTCGAGCAGCAGCACCATCGGACGTCCGTTCGCGATGCGGATCAGCGCCTTCGCCAGCACCTCGAAGATGTAGGTGCGCTCGTCGATCCGCCGCCGTTCGTGGCGCTGCGCGAGGCCGGGGTAGCGCGCGTCGAGCAGCTCCGTGAGCGCCGGGAAGAACTCGACGAGATCGCCGGCGACGTCGGCGAAATCGCTTCCCGGCGTGGAGCGCGTCGCGGCGGGGGAGCGGAGGTACTCCTGGATGATGTCGCCGAAGCCCTGGTACGGCAGCGACTGATCGAAGCCGTGCATGCGCGCGTGGTAGACCGGAATGCCGCGCGCGACGGCGAGCTGCTCGAGCTCCTCCGCCAGGCGGCTCTTGCCGAGCCCTTCGTCGCCGGCGATGGCGACGAAATGCGCGTCGCCGTTCCCCGCCACCTCGTTCAGCGCCGACTCGAGCTGCGCGAGCTCGTGATCGCGTCCCACCAGCGGGGCGCGCTGCGCCCGCACTCCGCGCTGCAGACGCCGGGCGGCGGTGACGTGCGTCGCGCCCGCGCCGTCCGATTCGAGCGCCTCCGCGCATTCCGCGAGCGCCGCCGCGACCTCGGACATCGAGCGCGGACGCCGCTGCGGATCTTTTTCCAGGCAGTCGTCGACGATCGACTGCAGCGCGCCGGCCGCATGCGGTGCGCGCGCCGCCAGCGGCGCCTGCCGCTCGTTCGCGATGCGGTAGAGCGCGGCCGGGATGTCGCCGCCGAACGGCGGCTCGCCCGCCAGGCATTCGTAGAGCACGCTGCCGAAGGAGAAGATGTCCGACTGCGCCGTCACCGCGCCGCCGCGCACCTGCTCGGGACTGAGATACGCGATCGTCCCGATCAGCGACCCCGGTTGCGTGAAGCGCTTCTCGAACGTCGCCATGGCGATGCCGAAGTCGGTGAGGCGGACGCGCAGTGAATCGCCCTCGCGCGTCACGAGGATGTTCTCCGGCTTCACGTCGCGATGGACGATGCCGCGCGCGTGGCTGTACTCCAGCGCCTCGGCGACCTGGCGTCCGATCTCCACGATCTCCGCCAGCGTCGCTCCTTCGCGGATGAAATCGTGGAGGTGGACGCCGGCAACGAACGGCATGACCAGGAAGAGCGCGCCCGGATCGGCGCCGACGTCGTACGCCACGACGATGCCGGGGTGATCGAGCCGCGCGATCAGCCGCGCCTCGCGCCGGAAACGCTCCTCGGTGTCGGCCGTGAGCATCTCCTGCGGGATGATCTTGACCGCCACCTCGCGCTCCAGCCGCGGGTCGTGGGCGAGATACACCACTCCCATCCCCCCGCGGCCCAGCTCGCGCAGGAGCTCGTACCGATCACCCAGTCGAGACCCGATCATTTGGTGATTCTCTCTGGAATTACGTGGGGTGGGGCGATTCGGTCGTGCACTTGAAACCCTCGGCCGTTCCGTCCGTTCATAATGTCCAGCGATGCAACCCAAAAAGTCGAAGAAAACTCTTTTCATCGTGATCGGTGTGGCCGTGGTGCTCGTCATCGCCATCGGCGCGATCGTGGCGAAGCGCAAGAAAGAAAAGCCGATCGAGATCACGACCGACAAAGCGTTCCGCAAGTCGGTGACCCAGTTGGTCACGGCGACCGGGAAGATCCAACCGGAGATCGAGGTGAAGATCGCGCCGGAAGTCTCGGGCGAGATCATCGAGATCCCGGTCAAGGAAGGGCAGCTCGTCCGCAAAGGCGCGCTGCTGCTGAAGATCAAGCCGGACAGCTACCAGGCGCAGGTCGAGTCGCAGATGGCCGCGCTCAACTCCGCGCGCGCCGCGAGCGTGCGCAACAAGGCGGAGCTGGCGAAGGCCGATCAGGACTACAAGCGCGCGCAGCAGCTCTTCAACGCGAAGCTCCTGCCCGAGTCGGACCGCAACACGGCGCAGACGAATTACGAGATCGCGAAGTCGGCGCTCGATTCGTCGCTGTTCGAGATCCAGCGCGCCGAGGGAGCGTTGCGGCAGATCCGCGACGCGCTGTCGAAGACCATCATCTACGCGCCGGCCGACGGCTCCATCAGCTCGCTCACCAGCCGCGTCGGTGAGCGCGTCGTCGGCACCGTGCAGTTCGCCGGTACGGAAGTGATGCGCATCGCGAACCTCGACAACATGGAGGCGCGCGTCAACGTCAACGAGAACGACATCGTCAACGTGCACGTCGGCGACGTCACGCGCATCAGCGTCGACGCCTATCCCGACCGCAAGATCCAGGGCCTGGTGCGCGAGATCGGCAGCACGGCGATCACCCGCAACGCCGGCTCGCAGGAAGAGGTCACGAACTTCGAGGTGAAGATCTCGATCCCGGACCATTCCGTGCAGCTCCGTCCCGGCATGAGCGCCACGGCGGACATCGAAACGGCGACCGTGCCGGATGCGGTGGTCGTCCCCATCCAGAGCGTGACCGTGCGCAGCATCGACAGCCAGCTTTCTCCCGAGGAACGCGAGAAGCAGACCGCGGACCAGAAGGCGAAGGAAGGCGGCGACAATCGCGCCGAGACCGTCAACGAGACGCTGGAGAAACAGAAAGCGCGCGAGCTGCGCGAGAAGCTCGAGCGCGTCGTCTTCATCCGCAACGGCGACAAGGTGAAGATGCAGAAAGTCGAGACCGGAATCGCCGACAGCACCTACATCGAGGTGAAGAGCGGCGTGAAAGCGGGCGACGAGGTGGTCTCGGGCTCGTACACCGCGATCTCGCGGCGGTTGAAGGATGGCGCGAAGGTGGCGCTGGAGAAGCCGGGGAAAAGTTAGCAGTTGATCGTGGGCAGTTGGCAGGAGTCCGACGGCCAACGGTCAACAGAGAGCGGCCAACATGATCTACGAGCTCGCCGAGGCATTCCGCATCGCGTTCTCCGTCATCCGTGCGCACAAGATGCGGAGCGTGCTCACCGCCCTCGGCGTGATCATCGGCATCGTCGCCGTGACCCTCATGGGCTCCGCCATCTCCGGCATCGAGATCGGTTTCGAGCGATCGCTGTCGGTCATCGGCGACGACATCCTCTACGTCGAGAAATGGCCGTGGCATCACGTCGACGACTGGTGGAACTACCGCAACCGCCGGCGCATGGAGCCGCGCTACGCGGAAGAGGTGAAGCGGATCATCCGCGCCACGCCGAAGTCGGAGCTCGTCACCGCGGTGCCGACCATCAACACCATCCGCAGCATCAAGTACGGCGACAACGAGGTGAAGGGCGTCTTCACGCAGGGGACGACCGACGAGTTCCTCGTGACGTCGACCGCCGGGTTCAAGGACGGGCGCTTTTTCACCGACACCGAGTCGCGCGGCGGCCACAACGTCTGCGTCCTCGGCTACGACGTGGCCGAGGTGCTGTTCCCGAATCGCAGCGCCGTCGGCAACACGGTGCTCATCGACAGCATCCCGTTCCGCGTCGTCGGCGTTTACGCCAAGCAGGGGACGTTCCTCGGGCTCTTCAGCTTCGACACGTACGCCGTCGTGCCGCTCACCGCATTCACGAAAGTCTTCAGCGCGCGGCTCGATACGTCGATCCGCGTCAAGGTGAAAGACAAGAACCGTCTCCCCGCCGCGCGCGACGAGCTGACCGGCGCCATGCGCCGAATCCGCGGCCTCTCGCCGGAACAGAAAGACGACTTCTCGATCAACGAGCAGGAAGGGCTGCGCAACTCGATCGGTCCGGTGAAGGCAGGCATCGCCGGGGCGGGGCTGTTCGTCACCGGACTCGCGCTCTTCGTCGGCGCGATCGGCATCATGAACATCACGTACGTCAGCGTGCGCGAACGGACGCGCGAGATCGGCACGCGCAAGGCAGTCGGCGCGAAGCGGAAGACGATCCTGCTGCAGTTCCTCGTCGAGGCGGTGTCACTCTGTCTCGTCGGCGGCACCGTCGGCGTGTTTCTTTCGTGGCTGATGTCGACCGCGGTCGCGGCCGCGTTTCCCTCGTTCCCGATGACGTTTTCGTTCGGCTTGGTTTTTGTCGGACTGATCGTCTCGACCATCACCGGAATCTTCTCCGGCATCCTGCCGGCGATCGCCGCGTCGCGGCTCGATCCGATCGAGGCGCTGCGGTATGAATGAGACCATCCGCCTCGCGCTGACCGCGCTGCGCACGAACAAGCTCCGCTCCGTCCTCACCATGCTCGGCGTGGCCATCGGCGTCTTCTCCGTCATCGGCGTGATGACCGCGCTCAGCGTCATCGCCACGTCGATCGAGAGCGGCCTCAGTTTCCTCGGCAGCAACCTCTTTCAATTCGCGAAGTACCCGGCGGTCAACACCGGCGGCGACCCGGAGATCAAGTACGCGAACCGCCGCAACATCAACTTCCAGCAGGCGATGGAGTACAAGCGGCTGATGGAAGGGCAGGCCGGCGCGATCTGCCTCAAGGTCTTCGACGGCGGCAAGCCGGCGAGCTACGACCGGATGAAGATCCAGGGCCTGACGCTGGTCGGGACGAACGAGAACTTCCTGATCGCGAACTCCTACACGCTCGGCTACGGGCGCAATCTGTCGTCCGAGGATGTGGAGCTGGCGCGAAGCGTGACGGTGGTCGGGAAGCGGATCGAGAAGAAGCTCTTCCCGAACCAGAGCCCGATCGGCAAGACGATCAAGATCAACGAGAAGCCGTACCAGATCATCGGCGTGCTGGCGGAGAAGGGCTCGAACTTCGGGCAGAGCCAGGACGACCTGATGCTCGTGCCGATCACGCGCTACTTCTCCGACTTCGGCTGGGTGAACCGGACGATCAACATCGCCACGCAGTCGACGTCGCAGGCGACGTACAACCAGACGCTGGACAAGGCGATCGGCGCGATGCGCGCGGCGCGCGGACTGAAGCTCGGCCAGGAGAACGACTTCGCGGTCTATTCGAACGACACGATGGTCGCGGCGTTCGCCCAGATCGCCGGCCAGATCCGCATCGGCGCGTTCATCGTCAGCGCCATCGCGCTGCTCGCCGCCGGCATCGGCATCATGAACATCATGCTGGTGAGCGTGACGGAGCGGACACGCGAGATCGGCCTGCGCAAGGCGGTCGGCGCAAAGCGGAACGACATCGTGCGCCAGTTCCTGCTCGAGGCGATCGTGCTGTCGGAGCTCGGAGGTCTCGCCGGCATCATCATCGGCGTCCTCGGCGGCAACGGCATCGCGCTCTATTTCGAGATGTCGATGGTGTTTCCATGGGGCTGGGCCATCACGGGACTGATCGTCTGTTCCATCATCGGGACAGGCTTCGGTTGGTACCCGGCGTGGAAAGCGGCGCGACTGGATCCGATCGACGCGTTGCGGTACGAGTAGCCCTCGTGGAGCGGCGGGCGCCCTCGCCCGCCGAGGCGACAGGCGAGGCGCCTGTCGCTCCACGAAGGATGTACGCTTCGCTTCATGAGATTCGAAGGCAAAGTCGAGCGCGACGGCCGTTTCTGGCTCGCCGAAATCCCGTTGCAGGACGCAATGACGCAAGGCCGCACGCGCAAAGAAGCGCTCGCGATGGTCGTCGACTGGATGGAGACGATGGTCAACCGCCAGGGCTTCACCGCCGAAGTTCATGCCATCAGCAGGAGTGAGTTCGAGATCTCCGGCTCGGATGCCGCGGCCATGACCGCCTTGCGACTTCGCCCGGCGACGACTTCGTGATCAAGCGGGCGTCGTAGTCTCGACGTCGCCCCCTCCACCAATATTTCCCCCCATCCGCGGTCCCGCTACAGTGGATTGTCTTAATGTGGCACTTTCCGAAGTAAGGTGCTCAGACTCGAGACGACCATGGTGGGGAACCGGAAGAGCGATCTGCTCGGATGCAACGATCCGCGGCTCGGGCCGTTGATCTGCGCGGAGGGGGACGATTCGTGGCAGGTCGCGCTGGAGCGGCTCCTCGTCGACCATGTCCGGCCTCTGGTCGACTCCATCCTCAGCCGCGCGCGCAACTCGGTCGTCGAGGCGGACCGCGAAGACATTGCCGCGACGGTCGTGCTTCGCCTGATCCGCCGGCTCCAGTACGTCGCGGAGCGGGAGGACGATGCGATCGTGGTCCTCGACGACTTCGTCGCGCGCCTGACGGCCAACGCGGTCTGCGATGTGATGCGCCGCCGTTCGCCGGAGCGCACGCGGCTGAAGAATCGCATCCGCTATGTCGCGATTCGCGACCGGCGCTTCGCCATGTACGCGGACGGCAGCGCCGTCGGACTGGCCTCCTGGCCGCCGCCGCGCCTCACCGTCGAGCCGCTGCCTCACGACGCCGCCCCGGTCATCACCGCGGATCGCAGGCAGACGGCCGAGGCGATGAGCGCGATCTTCCGCCAGGTCCGGCGCCCGGTGCTGATCGACGACCTGGTGCGCATCCTCGCGGAGCGCTGGGGGATTCAGGATGCGCGGATCGCAGCGACGGAGGTCGAGGCGGTCGAGCCGGCGATCCGCATCGAGGCGCGCCAGTACCTCGACGCGGTGTGGAGCGAAGTGTGCGAGCTCCCGCCGCATCAGCGCGCCGCGCTCCTGCTCAACCTGCGCGATCCCGATTACGACAACGCCGTCGCCCTCTTCGTCATGACCGGCGTCGCCACCGCGGAGCGCATCGCGGAGGTCCTCGGCATGACGGCGGAACAACTGGCCGCGATCTGGAACGATCTGCCGCTCGACGACCTGGCCATCGCCGGCAGGCTCGGCGTCGCGCGCCAGCAGGTCATCAACTATCGCCGCTCCGCGCGCGAGCGTCTCAACCGGCGGCTGAAACGGAATTTATGAATCACGACACCAGCGATGACCTGAACGAAGAGCATCCCGCACTCGAGGAAGAGCTCTTCGCTTACGCCGACGACACGCTCGATTCCGTGCGCCGGGCCGGCGTCGCCGCGCATCTCCTTCACTGCGCGATCTGCCGGCAGGACGTCGCGGACGCGCTGGAAGAGCGGAAGGCGGCGGCCCGCACGCGTCCGCGCTGGCCGCTCGCCGCGGCCGCGGCGCTGCTGATCGCCATCCTCGCGGCTCGCTACATGCTCGACCGCAAGCCGGTCGAAGCGCCCGCCGGTTACGGCCGGGCCGACTGGAACACGCTCGTGGCCGACGTCACGCGCGGCGCACCGGTGCCGGTCTCACCCGTGCTCGCGGAGCTGAAACCGCGCCGCGATCTGCTGCGCGGAAACGGCGAGAACGGTCCCGGTTCCGTCACCACCGGCATGCAGCCGTCGGGCACAGTGGAGGAGTCGGACCGGCCGTCGTTCTCCTGGCCCGCGACGCCGTCGGCGACGTACGTGGTGCGCATCGCAAACGGCAGCGAGGTGATTCACAGCCCGCCGCTCGACCGGCCGCAGTGGACTCCCGAGCGTCCGCTGCCGCGCGGCGTGACGTACACGTGGCAGGTCGAAGTGCGGCCCACGGGGACGATCATCCCCAGTTCGCCCGATGTTCCACCGATGTTCCACATCCTCGATGCCGCGGCGGAATCGGAGCTGGTCGAAGCGCGCCGGAAGTTTGCGCACGACGACCTGCTCCTCGGTCTCCTCCACGCGCGCGCCGGTCTGATCGACGACGCGCGCAGGCACCTGCACTCCTGGACGGCGGCGCATCCGAACGATCCGCGGGCACGCGCGCTGGAGGGCCGGATCCCGTGATGCGCAGATTCGTCATCCTGTTGACGATCGCGCTTGCGCCGCTCGCGCATGCCGCGGACGTCGATCCGCTGGTGGCGCGATTCGCCGCCGCGCTCAGTGGTGGAGACCTCGCCGGCTTCGACGCATTGCGGGCCGACGTGCCGCTGAGCGATGAGTCGTGGTACAGCGTGCGCGAAACGCTGGAGCGGCTCGAGTGCATCACCGTTCCGTCGTGGCAGATCGCGGACGTGACGGGGGACGAGCGGTCGACCACGATCCACGTCGTCCTCGATGCGACCGGCAGATCGAAAGGCTCGAAGCATCGCGAGCAGCGCATCACGCCCGACTGGACGCTCGTCGCGGTGCGCGATGCGCATGGCGAGTGGCGCCTTCGTTCCGCCTCGCTGACCGCGCGTGTCGTCGCATATCGAGTGCTGGCCGGCGGCGAGCTCGCGGCCGAGGCAGCGGCGGTCGATCCGGCCTTCGTCGCGCACGAGTTGTGTGACGTCGCCGCCGATGTGCTGGTGAACAAGCCCGACGATCCGCGAGGAGCAGCGGTGCTGCGTCGTGGTCTCGAGCTCGCCGCCTCGTCCGGCGATCCCACCGCGCAGTCCTACTGCTGGCGCATGAGCTCCACCACGGAGCGCCTCGCCTCGCGCTACGACACGGCGATGGCGCATGCCGCGATCGCGCTCTCGTTCGCCGAGCAATCGGCGATTCCGGACGAGATCGTGCGCGGCCGGTTCATGCACGCGCTCGCCGAGTGGTACGGAGGAGATCCGCGGCAGGGGCTCGCGGAGATGAAGCGCGCGACGGACCTCGTCGATGAGATCGACGATCCGCGACTCTCGTTGAAGGCGCTGGCGATGCTCTCGACCTTCTACCGCTTGCGCGGCGACGCGCGGAGCGCGGTCCTCGCGGCGCAGCGTCTGGCCGCGCTTTCGAAGCGCTACGGCTGGGCGGAGGGGGAAGCGGACGCGGAGATCTACCTGGCGATGGATCACGTGGCGCTCCGCCACTACGACGTGGCGAAAGAGCACTTCGAGCGCGCCGAGGAGCTGTTCCAGCGCGGCCGGAACGCCCCGCTCGCTTTGGCGGCGAGGTTCAACCGCTCGGTGATCACGGCGCGGATGGGTGATCCGAAGGGGGCGATGAAGCTGATCGCGGAAGCCATTCCGTTCAGCGACGGAGCGCCGCGCGCGGTGATGTACGGGTCGCTGGCAGAACTGCAGCGCGAGCAGGGCGAGCTGGCCGCGGCCGACCAGTCGATCCATCACGCACTGGCCGAGGTGCCGCCGGAGGAGGAACGGCTGCGGCGCGATTTCCTCACGGAGCTGAGCCGCATCCGCCGCGCGCAGAAAAGGCCGGCCGAGGCGATCGAGGCGGCGCGGCAGGCGATCAGGGCAAAGGGCGACGTCCCCGGCGTGATGGGGGTCGAAGATCCGTCCTCGGCGGCCGTCGCGCTGGCCCTCGCGCTCCGCGATGCGGGGCGGAAAGGCGAAGCGGTGCGCCGTCTGCGCGAGGCGATCGACTCGTTGGAAAAGGAGCGCGCGTCAACACCTCAGGACATCATCAGCGCCGCCGGTTTTTTTCACGACAACACGGAGCCGTACATCGCGCTGGGCGAGCTGCTCGCCGATGCGCACAAGGACGGCGAAGCGTTCCGCGTGGCGGAGCGGATGAGGGCGCGCGCCCTCGCCGACGCCCTGCGCACCGGACGCGAAGAAGACTCCGGCATGTCGGACGAGGAAAAAGCGAAAGAAGCGGCGCTCAACCGGAAGATCGCCGCGCTCAACCGCGCGCTCCTCACCGCAAGATCCGCGGCGGAGAAGAAGCGTCTGCGCGCCGAGCTCGGCGGCGCGCGCCGTCTCCTCGAGGAGCACCGTACCGCGATGTTCTTCGCTCATCCCGAGCTCGCCCTCAAGCCGCTCGCCGCCGTGCAGGAGTTGAAGGCGATCGAAGGGACGGCGATCGTCGAATACGTCGTCGGCGAGAAACGGACGCTCGCCTTCGTCGTGACGCAGGTGAACGGCTCGATGCGGACGCGCGTCTACAAGCTTCCGCTGCCGCGCGGGGAATTGGCGCGGGTGACGGCGCGGCTCGGCGACATGATCGCCGCGCACGATCTCGACTACGGCCGCCTGGCGAAGCGGATGTACGCGATGCTCCTCGCGCCGCTCGAGAATGCGTTCGCCGGCCAGGCGTCGATCTGCATCGTGCCGCACGACGTGCTGTGGCGCGTCCCGTTCCAGCTCCTGATCGACGGCAACGGCCGCGCGGTCGTCGATCGCTTCGCCGTGTTCTACGCGCCGTCCGTGGCCATGCTCACCACCGCCACGTCGCGCCGGACGCAGAAGCCGAAGGGGCAGCTCCTGGCGATCGGCAACGCGAAGCTCGACGCCGCGGAAGAGACGCGCATCCGCGCCGTCTACCGCGACGCGACGCTCGGGCCGCTCATCGACGCCGAACGCGAGGTGCGCGAGATCGGGCGTCTCTACGGCGACGCGAAGATCCTGACGGGCGACAACGCGCGCGAGGAGACGTTCAAGCGCGACGCGTCGCGCTTCCGCGTGATCCACATCGCCACGCACGGCATCGTCGACGACCGCGCGCCGATGTACTCCGCGCTCGCGCTCACCGCAACGCCGGATGGTGACGACGGCCTGCTCGAGGCGCGCGAGATCCTGGCCATGAAGCTCCACGCCGATCTCGCCGTGCTCTCCGCCTGCGATACCGCCGGCGGCTCGATCGACGCGGGGGAAGGGGTGATCGGACTGGCCTGGGCCTTTCTCGTCGCCGGATGCCCGTCGACGGTGGTCAGCCAGTGGGACGCGGAGTCGGCGTCGACCTCGGAGCTGATGATCGAGCTCCACCGCCAGCTCCGCGCCGGCGTGTCGAAACCGGAGGCGCTCCGCCGCGCCGCGATCGCGCTGCGCCGCGACCGGCGGTACGCGCATCCGTTTTATTGGGCGCCGTTCATCGTGGTCGGCGCGCCGTAGGCACGTAGGTCGGGTTCTCCAACCCGACTGGACGGGTCAGAGGACCCGTCCCACGTCCCTGTCATCAATCTCTGACATCCGTCGGGATGAATGGCGGTCGGCCTTTCCTTATGTTGGGTAAGATCGAAGGGCGTCGGTAAGGTATCGCTGCGATACCCTGCTGCCGGGTAGCAAGTCAAAGTCAGCAATGGCTGAAAAGCACGGCGCGATTCGGGAAGATGGGGCGCTTCTCGCGGAGCGGGATCGTCTCGATGAAGCCCTGTTCGCGCGGGCCGTGCCGGTCATCGACGCGGTGATCCGGCGGCGCTGCCGCAACTGGCGAATCGCCGCCGACGTTCCGGGCGAAGTGCGCAGCGAAGTCCTGCTGCGTCTCCTGCGGCGCCTGCGCGACCGCGACAGCGAACCGATCGAGCGCCTCGACGAATACATCGCCGCCATCGCCTCGCGCGCCATCGACGACCTGGTCCGTGCCGCCTTGCCGGAGTGGGCGCGGCTGAAGCATCGCGTCCGTTACGTCCTCGACCACGACGACCGCTTCGTCATGACGTTGTCCGCCGACGGACGGACCGTCTGCGCGCTCGCGCAGGCCATTCCGTTCAGCCGGCGCCGGGTGCGGTCGAGCGCGGCCGGCTTGCTGGCGAAGACGATGATCGACGTGATGCGGCACCTCGAGCGCGCGCCGTCGATCGACGATCTGGTGACCGACGTGGCAGCGCGCACCGGAATCGCCGATCCGGTGCACACGGAGGACCTCCGCATCGCCGCGCCGCGCATGCAGGAGCCCGACGTTCCGTTCGAGTCGATGCAATCGCAGCGCGCGCTCTGGGCGGAGGTCCGGGAGCTGCCGCGGCGGCAGCGGCTCGCGCTGCTGCTCAACGCGCGCGATCCCGCGGGCGACTCCGTTCTCCGCCTGCTCATCGAGTCGAGCATCGTGACCGCGAACGAGCTGGCGCGGGTGCTGGAGGTCCGCGAATCGGACCTCGAATCGTTGATCGATCGCCTCCCCATGCGGGACCTGGCGATCGCCGACTGGTTGCATTTGACGAGACAACAGGTCATCAATCTCCGTAGCGCGGCACGCGACCGGCTCGCGCGCCGCACGGCGAGGCAGCGATGATCAGAGATGCTCTCGGAGTGGCAGAGGCCGAGCACCCGACCTACGAAATGATGGCCGCGGTCGTCGACCGCACTGCCGATGACGTCACGCGCGAGATCGTGGAGAGCCATTGCGAGGTCTGCCCGCGATGCGACGAAGAGATGCGCGATCTCCGTGCCTTCGCCGGTGAAGCGGAGCCTTCGGTCTGGCCGCGGATGGCCGCCGCGGCTGCCGTCATGATCGCGGTTACGACCGCGGGCACCTGGTACGTCACGCGGCCGCGAACCGAGACGCCGCACGTCCGGCCGCGTGTCGTCGCCGCCAGCGGCTACGGCCGCGCCGATTGGGACGCCGCGGTGCGCGACGCACTGGCGCGCGGTGCGATCGAGCATCAGCAGCAATGGCCCGCGGCCGATCCGCTTCGCGGCTACACCGGCGACGCGCCGGCCGACATGAGCCCCGTCGCCGTCGTCGTCGCGTCGACGACCCCGATGCTGACGTGGCGCGGGAAACAGGGACGGTACGTCGTCAGCGTCTACGATTCGCTCGAGCGCGTGGCGCAGAGTCCGTCGCTGGAATCCGCCGAATGGCAGGTCTCGCCGCCGCTGACGCGCGGCAAGACGTACGCGTGGCAGGTCGAAGTGCATCGCGGCTCGTCGGTCGAGCTGCTCCCCGCGCCGCCTGTCCCGCCCGCGCTCTTCCGCGTGCTCGATGAACGGAGCTCCGCCGATCTCGCCGAGGCGCGGCGCCGTTTTCCCGACGACCACCTCCTCCTCGGCGTGCTCGAGGCGCGCTCCGGGATGCAGCAGGAAGCGCTCGCCGATCTGCGTGCTCACGTTGCCCGACATCCCGATGACCGCAAGGCCGCGGCGCTCGCCGAGACCGTCGCGCATTGGTGAATCGATGCGCCGCGCCGCCCTGTTCGCACTCCTCCTCTTTTCCGCGGCGACGCTCTGCGCCGACGAATGCCTCGTGCCCGCCGCCGTGCGCGCCGACTCGCCGGAGCGCGATCTCGCCACGGTGATGGCCTTCGCCGATCCGGCGCTGCAGGACCGCCTGCTGCACGATTGCGGCGATCTCGTCTCGCCCGAGCTGGTCGATCACCTCGTCGACCTCGGAGTGGTGCTCGGGACGAAAGGACGCATCGCCGATGAAGAGCGTCTGGCGCGCATCGCCGTCGACCTGGCCACCGAAATGCGCGATCCGCGTTCCCGGGCGCGTGCGCTCTGGCTCCTCGCCAGGGCGAAGGATACGCAGGGCGACTACGACGAACCGCTCGTGCTGTATGAGGAATCGCGCGCGCTCGCCGAGGCGAACGGAGATCGCGACACCACCGCGCGCGCGCTCATCGGTCTCGGGTTCACTTACGTCAACCGGTTCGAATTCGACAAAGCGCGCGCGCCGCTCGATCGCGGACTCGCGATTGCGCTGGACGTCGGCGACTACTTCATCGCCGACAACGCCGCGCTGGCGAATGCGCTGATCCACTTCTACATGGGCGAGTACGTCGCCGCGCTGCGCGACTACGACCGCGCGCGCGATTACGCGGAGAAGGCGGGCGATCGCATCGTCGTCGCCGCCACGATCGCCAACGCCGCGCTCGTGTTCCACGAGATGAACAACTACGAGGTGGCGGCCGACCGTCTTCGCGACGCGATCGCCATCTACCGCAGCCTTGGCAACAAGCGGGGTGAGATGCGCAACCTGCGCAATCTCGCCGACGCCGAGGCGGCGGCGCGTAATCTCGGGCCGGCCTCGCGGCACCTCGATCAGATCGAGGCGTATCTGGCGAAGGAGCCGAACGACCGGCTCGCCGCGTACGCCGCCGCCACGCGCGTGACCATCGCGCAGTACGGGCACGACGTTCAGGCCACCGATCGGATGGCGACGCGCGCGCTCGCGCTGGCGAAGAAGAGCGACGACCTCCATCTCATCACCTCGCTGACCACGACGCTCTCCGATATCCGCTTCGAGCAGAAGCGCTATCGCGAATCCGCGGAGCTCGCGGAGCAGGCGGTCGAGTTGTCGCAGCGCGACCCGTTGCTCTTCCCGCAGGCCAAGATGAACGTCGCCCGCGCGTACGGGAAGCTGGGACAGCATGCCGACGAAGCGCGGGCGCTCGACGCCGCGATCGACGCGATCGAGAGCCAGCTTGCGAATGTCCCCGGAACGGAAGAGGAGCAGCAGACTTTCTACCGCGACAAGACGGGACCGTACTACCAGATGTTCCGCCTGCTCGTGATGCGGCAACGTCCGGAGGAAGCGCTGGCCGTGGTCGAGCGCTCCCGCTCGCGATCGCTGATCGAATACCTCGGGCGCAACCGCGTCTCCGCCGATCGCGACATGCTGTCGGAAGAGGAGCGGAAGGAAGACCTCGCGCGGCGGCAGGAGATCGTCACGCTGCATCGCGATCTCCGCGAGCTTTACGGACAGCCGAAGAAGGACGCAGCCGCGATCGCGCGCCTCGAAGACCAGGCGCGCTGGAAACGATACGCGCTGCAGGACTACGAGGTGCGCCTCTACAGCCGCCATCCGTCGCTCGCCCTCGCGCGCGGCGCGATCCCCCGGCCGTCGCTGGCGGACATTCAGAAACTGATTCCGCGCGACGGCGCGATCCTGCAGTACGTCGTCGATACCGAGGACACCTGGCTCGTGATCATCCGGCGCAGCGGCGCGCCGTACATCACGAAGGTGCATCTCAAGGCCGCCACGCTCGAAAAGCGCGTCACGACGTTCGTCCAGCGCATCGCCCAGCGCGACCTCGCCAGCCGCGCACACGCACGAACGATGTACGACCTGCTGCTGAAACCGGTCGAGCCGCTGCTGCGGACGACGAAGTCGCTCTGCATCATCCCCGACGGTCCGCTCTGGCACGTCCCATTTCAGGCGCTCATCGACGGGAAGGGACAGTTCCTCGTCGAGCGCAAGACGGTTTTCTACACGCCGTCGCTCTCGCTGCTCGCGTGGTACGCGCGCAATCCGCCGGCGCCGTCGTCGAAGGCGGGCGTGCTCGTGCTCGCGAATCCGGAGCTGACCGACGGCACGGTGAAGATGGCCCGCGCCATCCAGCGCGGTGAGGACCTCGGGCCGCTCCCCGAGGCCGAAGACGAGGCGCGCGAGATCAAGGCGCTGTACGGCAACGACGCCACGGTCCTCGTCGGCGGACGGGCGACGGAAGCGTTCGTGAAGCGGAACGCGGGACGCTATCGCATCATCCATCTCGCCACGCACGCGGTGTTCGACGACACGAGTCCGCTGCACTCGCATCTCATCCTCGCGGCGGGGAAGAGCGCGGCGGAGGATGGCCTGCTCGAGGCGCGCGAGATCATGAATCTCGACCTGGCCAGCGATCTCGTCGTGCTGTCGAGCTGCGAGACCGGCCGCGGCCAGGTGCGCGGCGGCGACGGCCTGGTCGGAATGTCGTGGGCGCTGCTCGTCGCGGGATGTCCAACCGCCGTGGTCAGTCAGTGGAAGGTCGGCTCCGCCGCCACGGCGAGGCTGATGACCGAGTTCCACACCCGCCTCTCGCGGCTGCCGCCCGATCAACGCCGCACCGGCGCCGCGCGCGCGTTGCGCGACGCCAACCGCGCGGTCATGAGCCTGCCGGAGTTCCGTTATCCGTACGACTGGTCGGCGTTCGTGGTGGTTGGGAACGGGTGGTGAAACCTCGGACTGCGGCGGCCATGCCGCCGCCCTGAATGCCGATCATCGCGGCGCCGAACGTGCCCAGGGCGGCGGCATGGCCGCCGCAGTCCGAGGTGGTGATCAGCTATTCCCCGCCTCGATGAACTTCACGATGTCGTTCGACAGCGCCTCGGCCGAGGGCCGGTGCAGATACATCATGTGCCCGCCCGGATAGTCGTGGATGGCGAGGCGTTTCGGGTCGATGCCGCTGTGCTCGAGCATGTACTTCATGGCGAAGTACGACGTCACGAGGTCGTTGTAGCCGGCGGCGGCGAAGACGCGCAGCGCTTCGTTGTCCTTCGTCCCCTGCGCCAGTGAGCTGGTGACGTCGACGAAGCCGGCGAAGGCGTGGTTTGCGCCGGCGGGACGCTTCCACTTCCGGTTCGCCGCGTTGTTCGACGGGTTGTAGCGCTTGTCCCACTCCACGCCGAGCTCGTTGCGCAGGTAGTTCTGGAAGCTGGAGATGTAGACCGGTCCGGTCTTCGCGTTGAACGGATCGCTGAGCGGCTCCTCGGCGATGTTGTCCAGCTCGTCCTGCGTGTAGCGCGCGTCGAGGAGGCCGAGCGACTTGCCTTCATCGCGCAGGAGCTCCTTCGCGAAGCGCGGCGGCGTGACGCGCAGGTTGCTCCGCACGAGGTACTCCTTCGACAGTCCGAGGTACTGATGCAGCTTCTCGCCGAGCCGCTCTTTCTCCGACGCTTCGATGCGGTCGCCTTTGAAGAGCGCGAGGAGATATTCGCTGCCGGCGAACTGCTCGACCTCGCGCAGGAACGCGGCGAGGTCTTTGCCCTGATTCGGAATCCTGTGGTGATACCAGGCGGTCGCGGCGAGCGCGGGAAGGGTCGTGGCGAAACTCTGGTCGTTGCCTTCGAGTAGGAACGGCAGCGTCGCCATGTTGAGCGCGGGGGAGATCAGGATGACGCCGTTCAAGCCGACGCCGAGGTCGCCCTGCAGGCGCGGGATGAGGAGCGACGTGCGGATGCCGCCGTAGCTTTCGCCGAGGATGTACTTCGGCGAGTTCCAGCGATTGTGCTGCGTGATGAAGGTGCGGATGAACTCCGCCACCGAGTCGGCGTCCTCGTCGTAGCCCCAGAAATCTTCATCCTTCTTGTCGCCCGCGGCGCGGCTGTAGCCGGTGCCGACCGGATCGACGAAGACGAGATCGGTGGCGCGGAGGATCGTCGCCGGGTTGTCGCGCAGCTTGTACGGCGGCGCGCCCGGATCCTGCGCATCGCTCGGGATGTCGATCAGCTTCGGACCGACCAGTCCGAAGTGCAGCCAGAGCGACGCCGAGCCCGGTCCGCCGTTGAAGACGAAGGTGATCGGCCGCGTCTCCGGATTGGTCGTGCCGTCCTTGGTGTAGGAGATGGTGAAGAACTTCGCCGTGCTCTTTCCCTCGCCGTCCTTCAGCAGGATCTCCTCGGCGGTGGTGGTGTAGGCGATCTCGCCGCCGGCGATCTTCATCCGGTGCGGCTTCACGAACTTCGCCGGCGCTTCTTCTTTTTCCTTCGGCTTGTCGGCTGCCGCTTTGTCCTTGTCGGCGGGCTTCGGGTCGTCCGCGAACAGCGGCAGGGCGGCGAACGCGAATGCGAGTGCAAAAGCTCTCCACTTCATCATGCGGGGGAGTATAGGCGGGGGTCCGGCGGCGAGGAGTCGCGATCGGGTTACGGTTTCACGCAGCAGCGGCCCGTGTAATCGATGCGATGCAGCAGCGGCCGCGCGCCGGCGGACGCGAAGTATTCGTCGGTCGCTTTCCGCGCGCCGCTCCAGTAGCCGTAGTCGTCGATGATCAGGACTCCGCCCGACGGGACGCGCGGGTAGAGATGCTCGAGCTCGTGGCGCGTCGACGCGTACCAGTCGGTGTCGAGGCGCAGCAGCGCGATCTGCGGCGGAGCCGAGGCGGGGATCGTCGTCAGGACGTCGCCCTCGACGAAGCGGACGTTCGGGTAGCCGGTTCGCGCGAGGTTCGACTCGACCACTTCGCGCGAAGCGATTCCGTGGAACGGGCCCGTTTCGTCGTCCTCGCGCAGCACGTCGCGCGCGGGACGGCCGCTCATCGTCTGCACGTCTTCGTCGGCCGGCGGCGTCATGCCGGTGAACGTGTCGTAGAGCCAGAGCGTGCGCGACGTGTCGCCGCGGCGGAGGAGGGTGAGGGCCATGAGCATGACGGAGCCGCCGCGCCAGACGCCGCATTCGACGAAGTCGCCGCGGACGCCGTTGTCGAGCACATGACGCGTCGCCGACCAGAGCGCGTACATCCGCTCGATAGACGTCATCGTCTCCGCGCGGCAGAGCTCATACAGCTCGAGGAACTCCGGCTCCAGATCGAAGACGTGGCTCATGACACGCGCCGCAGGTAGCCGTCGACGTTCCAGGTGACGTTGGTCCCGAAGTAATCGCAGAGCGCGCGGTCGATCTCGTAGCGGCCGCCGGTGCGGGCGAGAAATTCGTGGATGGCGCGCAACGGTCCGCCGCCGTACGAATCGGCGGCGCGCATCGCCGTGAGGATGCCGTCCTCGATGACGATGTATTCGCCCGGCTGCAGCCAGCGGTCGAAGAAGTCGAGCACGGCCGCGGTGGTGGCCGCGAGGTGATTCGAGTCCTCGACCACGAGCAGCGGATGCTCGACCGCCTGCATCTCCAGCACGTCGCCGAGCCGCGTCGCATCGCCCCGCAGGAACTGCACGTTCGGATGCTCGAGGGTGGGCGGCTGGAGGTCGATCGAGATCACGCGCATCCCGGGACGTTGATCGGCGAACCACATCGCGCTGCCGCCGCGGTGCGAGCCGATCTCGATCAGCGTGCGCGGCGCGGCGCGCTCGAGCAGCAGCGGATAGAGCGCCAGATCGAACGGGTTCTTGAGCATCGGAACGCCGCGATACGAATACGCCATCGTTCCCTGCTGGATCTTCATCAGCAGCTCGTACGGGATGTCGCTCACGAGGCTCGCATCATCTCCAGAAAATGCGCTTTCGCCGAAAGGATCAGCTCGCGCTTGGCCCCTTCGAAGCGCGCCGCCGCGCGATCCATCAGCGCCGAGCGCTCCTCGACGCTCAAGTCCTCGACCGTGTGCCGGCGCACCGGGACTTTCTTGGTGTTGAGAAAGACGACCGAGTTCACGCCGGTGTCGCAGACGTACTCGAAGCAGTCGGCGTAAAACTCCATCGTCACGTGCAGCCAGCCGACCCAGTGGTGATAGAGGTAGTCCTGCTGCACGACGAGCGAGCGGCCGGGGATGAGGTGGGGAAAGAACTGCCACGTCACCCAGTCGCACACCGTCCAGTGCTTGGCGACGTCGATGAAGAGCAGCTCAATCGGTCCGCCGCTCCACGACTGCTCGAGGATGTCGCCGGCGTGCACTTCGACGAGATCGGCATACGGCGCGATGTTCCGGTCGAACTGCTCGCGGAAGCTCGCGCCGGCGGGCGTGCTCTCCGGAAAATAGACGCCGCGCGTCCACTCCTCCACTTCGAAGCGATCGTACGAGTGCATGACTTTGCGCGTGGCCGTGCGGTTGCGCCGCAGGCCGTCCGCGAGCGCGACCGTCGATCCGCCGAGGAAGGAGCCGGCATCGACGATGGCGCCGTCGCCGCGGTAGACGTTCTCCGCGAGGTGATGCAGCAGGCGCAGCTCATCGTCGACGAGCATCGTCGGCGCGCCGGCCGGAGGAACGGGCTGATGGCGCCATGAGGTCCCGATGATCTCCGCCTCGCTCGACTGAGGGCGGCGGAAAACCGCCTGATATGTGTTCGCATTCTTCACGACGCGGCGATCGGTTCGATTCCAGAGCCGCGTGACGATGGCAGTCGTCGTCCAGACGAAGAGCCGCCGCAGCCGTCCCCCTTTTTCCTGCGCGTTCTCCCAAGCGATCCACCCGAGGGTCTGCGCCAGCGAGTGCACCGGCAGGACGTCGATCACCTCGAGGCCGGCGTTGCGCCCGAGCTGCGCCAGTCCGTCGGCGGTGTAGCGGCGGAAGTCGCCGGGCGAAGGGTGATACGGCTGCAGGAACGGCACGGTGACGACGAGATAACCGCCTTTGCGCACGACGCGCGCGAGCTCGCGAATGCCGCGCTCGGCGTCTTCGACATGTTCGAGCACCGCGTTGCAGAGCGCGGAGTCGAAGCTGTCGGCGGCGAACGGCATCGATTCGATCGGTCCGATGACGACCTCGGGATCGTTCGACGCGATGTCATACCGCGTCACTTCGGTCACGCCATGGCCGCGGAGAAATTCGCTGATGTCGCGCGTGCCGCACCCGGCGTTGAGCATCCGGCCGGAGAGATAACGGCCGACCGGCTCGAGCTCCTGCTCCAGCGGCTGGAAGTAAACGGGGCTGCGGTTGAGAAAACTCATCCTGCTTCGGCGAGGCTGAGGAGGTGCAGCCGCGAAACGCCGTCGTCGCTCGACGTCTCCGCCGCGCGGGCCCGCGCCAGGCGGCCGAGGAGACGGCGGCGCTCGGGATCGGCGGCCAGCTCGACGATCGCGCGGCGGATCGCCGCGACGTTGCGCGGCTCGACCACGATGCCGCTCTCGCCGACGACGATGCCGTTGTCGCCGACGTCGGTGACGATGCACGGCAGGCCGCACAGCATCGCCTCGCCGACGGCCAGCGAAGTTCCTTCGCCGAAGGCCGACGCGAGGAGAAAGATGTCGGCGGCGCTGAGCACGCTCACCACGTCGTCACGCCAGCCGAGGCCGATCAATCCGCGCTGCGGCGGCAGCGATTCGGTTCCTTTGCCGACGGCGATGGTGACGATGCCGGGCAGGTCGCGGACCGACGCGCATACGGTCGGCCAGTCCTTCATCGGATCGACGCGCGCCACGACCGCGACCGCGACGTCGTCGGGCCCGATGCCGAGCTCCCCGCGCACCACCTCGCGCTGCAGCGGATCGTGGCGGAAGACGTCGGAGTCGATGGCGTTGCTGATGACCACCGCGCGCCGCTCGTGAAAGCCGAGGCCGTGGTGGTAGTCGCGCGCCTCTGTGCCGTTGTAGACGATGCCGTCGACGCGTGGCGAGAGGAGCGCGTTGAGACGTACGGTGGCCCGGAAGCGGAGCTTCAGTTTCTGCGTGCCGAAGCCGGTGCAGAACGCGCCCCAGAAGAGGCGCGGACGCACGCGCGCGATGAGCAGCGCGATGAGCGCGAGGAGATTCGCGAAGTAGTCCCACGCATGCACGACCTCCGGCCGCCGCGCGCGCATGATGGCGGCGAGCTGAAAAGCGCCGCGCAGCACGTGGTGGTACTCGGTCATGCCGAGGTCGGTGACGGAGATGCCCGCATCCTCGAGAGTGGGACGGAAGACGCCGCCGGGACGAAGGGTGACGACGGCGATGCGGCGCGAATCGCGCTGCTGCATGACGATGTTGGTGAGGAGCCGCTCCGCTCCTCCGCCATTCAGCGAGTACGAGACGTACAGCGTTTCAGGCGTTCCGGGGCGCTTTCCAGAAATGATGAGGTGATTATCGCATCCGCAGCTTGCGCGCGAGCCACGATCCGGCGCGAACGGCGAAAGAAAGTCCGAGGTCTGCTGCCGTCAGCGCAAGCTGACTCGGCGAGATGCGGCGCGTCTGACCGGCGGCCGCGCCGTAGCCCGCGGCGAGCATGTAGTAGCGATCGTCGGAGGAGACGTCGCCGTACGCCGCGATGCGCGCGGGCAGGGCTCCCTTCACGTCGATGGCGCAATCGGAAGGACGCTCGACGACGACCTCCGGATAGGGCCAGATCCGCTCGGCGCGCGTGACGCAGAAATCGGCGAGACCGAGGAACGGGCTCTCGATCGACAGCGCGCGGCCCGACTTCGCGCGCGCCAGCACCTCGCGCCGCACGAGCATCGCGCCGGTGAACGTGGCGCCTTCGAAGAGTGAGAACGCGGCGCTGCCCCCGAGCGGAGGAATGATGCGCGCGCGGCGGCGCCCGATCACACGGCCCGCGGGGATCAGTCCGTCGGCCGGCGCGTGATTCATCGCCTGCAGCATCATTTCGAAGGCGCGGGGAAGGATCGAGACGCCGGAGTGAATGAGCAGGACGGTGTCGGCGGCGATGGTCGCCAGCGCGCTCTCGATGGCATCGGCGTCCGCGGTCATCAGGTCGATGTTCTCGACCGGCAGCGACTCGCCGCCGCGATTGAGGACGAGGAAGCGATTGACGCGCGCGCACTTCACGAGCGAGTCGATGGTCTGCTCCAGCCGCGCGCCGGGATGGTGGTCGATGATCGCGGCGACCATCGGCAATTCACGCCCGGCGTTTTCGTCGCGCATGAACGTCTTCCAGTGAGCGTGCATCGAGGTCCAGCTCCGGCGCGTCTCGTCCGGCGGCACGGCCGGCGTTGCGATCCAGCCTCCGCGTCCGATCGCTTCGCGCAGCGCGTTGCTCAGCCCTTCGGTCGACGGATCGAACAGCACGCGATCGCGATCGCCGGCGGCGATCAGCTCCGGAATCCCGCCGGTGCGCGCGGCGAGGAAGGGGATGCCCGCGCCGAGCGCCTCGTACACGGTGCACGGCGAGTTGTCGGCGGGCGAGGCCATGACCGCGAGCTTGTCGCCGCCGCGCAGGTACGCGAGCGCCTCGGGCTGACCGAGGTCGGTGATCGTGCGGATCGGGAAGTTCCAATCTTTCGCGCGTTTCGCGAGGTAGTCGAGCGCCGGCATCCCGGCGCAGCGTTCCGGCTTGCCGAGGAACGTAATCGTGATGCCGCGATCGGCGAGCTGATCGCGCAGCAGGTTCACCGCGTTGCAGAAGAGGCGAAGACCTTTGCGCTCCTCGAGGCGTCCGAAGAAAACGATCTCGCGCGTGGCGCTGACGCTCCGGTCCGGCTCTTCTTGCCGCGCCGGCATCACGTACTGCTGCACGAACGTTTGCTCCGGCATTTCGAATCGATGCTTCGCGATCCAGTCGAGCAGGTACGCGCTCGGACTCCAGAGCATGTCGGCGCAGGCGATGCTGACCCGCTCCGCGTAGTCGAAGGCCGCCGCGAGGCGGTTGGAGGGCAGCACGTGATTCAGCTCGAACACCCAGCGCGACGGGCTGTGCAGCGCGACGACGAGCAGCGAATCGTTGAAGCCCAGCCCGAGCTTCTTCGCCGCGAGGCAGAGGCTGCCCTCGCCGCAGCAATCGTTGAAGTGGATGACGTCGAAGCGGCGCCGCGAGAGCCGGTCGTAGACGAGCGACGGGATTCCGAAGCCGCAATCGCGCAACGGTCCGGCATACGCGTTCAGGGCGTCGAGTGACAGTGACTCCAGCTCGATGCCTCGCGCGGCGTAGTGCTCGATCCACGGCGCGAGATCGATCTCCGGATTCCACACCGTGCCGGTGTAGAGCACGGTGACGGCGAGACCGTCGGCGGCGAGCGTTTCGGCCAGACCGGTCATCGCCGTGCCGACGCCGCCGTTCTTGAACGGACCGATCAACTCCCCGGTGACGATGCAGACGGACGGTCGGCCCGGCTCGCCTTCCCAGGTCTGATCGCGAAGCTGCCGGTACGCCGTGCGCGGCGGCGCTTCGAGCTCGAACGCGGCGAGATGCGGCGGCAGTTGCCACGCCACGTTCGGATCGGGGACATGCGCGACCGGCGCGACGTCGCCGCGCCAGGCGAAGCCGACGATCTGCGCCGTCTGGTAGATGACGACGTTGAATCCCTTGTCCGCGAGGTAGTGCAAACCCTCGGCGACGGCGGGCGCCGCGAGGTCGTGAAAGATGAACCCGCAATCGTCCGCGGCGTACGGCAGGCAGGCGATCGTGTCGCGCAGCGGCGCGGGCGCTTCGTGGTCGCCGTCGATGAAGAAGAGGCTCCATTGGTGGGACGCGGCGGCGATCGATTCGGGACTGCGTCCCCCGATGAGCTGCACGCGATCGGCGACGCCGCAGCGCGCGACCGACTCTTCGACCGATGCGCGGATCACCGAATCGTCGTGCGCGGGATCGATGACGTCGAGCGTCACGCCGGCGAGCGCGAGATGGCAGGTCGACCAGCCGAGCCAGCTTCCGATCTCCAGCGCGCGTTTGCCGGCGAACTGCAGCGCGAGGTTGTGCAGCAGTACCGCCTCGTCGCGATTGAGAAAGCCCATCAGCGGGAAACGCTCGTCGGCGTACCAGACATGCGGCACGTCGCGGCGGAGGTACTTCCACGGATGATGCAGCGGATCGCCCGGCCGCATGTGAGGGAACGCGGCGTCGGGCCGCACGACGCGCAGACCGGGGGAGATGTAGTCGTACAGGGACCAGGTCGGGGCGGCGTCGGCGGGCTTTGTCGGGGAAGCCGCCAGCTCGGGCATTTGGGGACTACTGTAACATCGGGCTCTCGTGCTCAGAGCCCACCTCCCCGCCCTCCGACGACTGAAGAACCGCTGTTCCGACACGATCGCCCGCGCACTGCTGGCTCGCACGCCGTCGCGGGCCTGGCTCCGCTCCGCCGCGCGCGACCTCGCCACCGCCAGCCGCGGCGCGATGCTCGCCTCGCTCGCCATCTACATCCGCGCCGCGATGCGGGAGAACGGCCGCGCGCTCGCGCGCACGCTCCTCGACGGCGCGGTGCGCATCGACGACGGCTCGATTCTCGTGGCCGGCCAGAAGCTCCGCTCGTACGTCGACATCTCGGTGCAGGTGAAGCTCGTGCGCATCGCCATCGACTACCTGACGTCCGAGCCGCTGCAGCTCGCCGAGCTGCTGCTCGAGCACGAGCCCGACTCGCGCGTCGCGCTGCTGGTGAAGGCGGAGCTGCTCATCGAACGGGGCGAGCTCGAGGCGGCGATCGACGTCATCCAGCACGCGCTGCGCGTCCAGGCGGTCTGCATCACGGCGCAGCAGTTGTTGTTCCGCGCGTACGAGCTCAAAGGAGAGCCGCGCGACTACGACCTGAGCGACCGCTTCTGCCATCTCCCCTTCACGCATCTCTCCACCGGCTTCCGCGGCACGTCGTTCGCCTGCGCCTGTCCGGCCTGGGTGCCGTTCTCCATCGGCAACATCAGCGAGGCCGAGTCGGCGGACGCGATCTGGAATTCCGAGGGGGCGCAGGAGATCCGGCGCTCCATCCTGGACGGCGATTACAGCTACTGCAGCCGGACGCAGTGCTCGTTCATCACCGCGCACAAACTGCCGCTCAAGTCCGACATCACCACGCCGAAGCTGCGCGCGTACATCGACAACCACCTGACGCGCATCGACGAGCAGCCGGAGATGGTGGAGCTGAATCACGATCCGACGTGCAACCTCGCCTGTCCTTCCTGCCGCACGGAGATCGTGGCGGCGAAGTCGGACGAGATCGACGTCTACGCCGCGGCCGCGGAGAAGGTGATCCTGCCGCTGCTGAAGAAAGTGGATGGACACACCTACATCACCGGCGGCGGCGAGGCGTTCGCCAGCAAGCATTTCCGCTCCATCCTCCGCTCGCTCAACCGCGAGGAGTATCCCGGCCTCCACGTCTACCTGATTACGAACGGGCAGCTCATGACGCCGCATCGCTGGAGCGAGTTTCCGGACCTGCCGGAGATGCTGGCCATCGTGTCGGTCTCGATCGACGCGGCGCGCGAGGAGACGTACGAGCAGGTGCGCCGTCCGGGGAAATGGGCGCCGCTGATGAAGAACCTCGCCTTCCTCGCGGAGATGCGCCGCGAGAATCGCATCCCCCGCCTCGGCTTCAACTTCGTCGTGCAGCAGGCGAACTTCCGCGAGATGCTGGAGTTCATCGACCTCGCCGACGCCCACGGCGCCGACAGCATCTGGTTCCAGCGCGTCGTCAACTACGGCGCCTACGGCGAGGCGACATTCGCCGATGTCAACGTCTGCGCCCCGACCCACCCCGACCACCCCGAGCTCCTCGAAATCCTCCGCAACCCCGTCTTCAAACGCCCGATCATCAACATGCACATGCTGATGGCGCTCCTGCCGGAGGTGGTGGCGTCGGACGAGCGGATCGAGTTCTTGTACTGAGGGGAGAGGTCACTCGAACGTGATCGTCAGAACGAGATCGTTGTAATCCTTGTCGCCTTCGCCCGTTCCCGGCCGGCTGTCGTCGATGCGCACGTAGTAACCGGTCGGAGAGGGCTCGATCGCCAGGCGCGACGGCAGCCACGGCAACTCCGAGCGGTTGTAGCGGCCATCGGGATCGTCGGCCTTATGCCACGCGGCGAGGATGTACTGCTTTCCCCCTTCGAGCTTCTGCTCCATGTTGCGCGTCTGATTGCTGCCGTTGCCGCACCGCATGATCTCGGTGCGGTGCTCGGCGTCCTTCCCTTCGTACACGATGACGGTGTTCTCGTAATAGCTCTTGTACGTGCGGGTGACGGTTCCCTGCTTTTGCGCCGGAGCGATAATCCAGCCGACTTCGGCGTGCACCTTGGGGTTGCCGTCGGGGTCGGGCATCGTCGCGCTGACCATTCCGGACGACGTCTTCGGCTTTGACGCCTTCTGTTTTTTGGCATCCGCCTGCGCTCCGGTGAAGATGAAACAGAGACCGAGGAAGACCGCGATGGGAAACGCTCGCGTACGCATGACGGGATCCTTTCGCTATTGCTTCTGAAGCTGTTGAAGAAGGGCGGGCACCTTTTCCGCCGGCACGGTTATGTGCAGCGTGCAGCGGATGGCAGGCGTACCGCCGCCGGCATCGACGATCGACGGATGCTCGAGTGTGGCCGGAACGTCGCGCAGCGCTGGCGGCAGCCCGTCGCGGAGGTTTGCGATCGTGAGGCTCTTCGGAAGGAGCGTGCGCAACTGATCGACCAGCCACGGTCCGAAGATGTTGTCGCGCAGGAGCTCTTCGAGCACGCCATTGCCGTGCATCTCGGCCAGTTTGACGTCCACGTTGATGGTGTCGCCGGCGACGACCGGCGTGAGCTCGAGGGCGACGTCGCCGTCCTGTTCGATCTTCGTCTTCGCGCCGAGGACGCAGAGCCAACGCTCGTAATGGGCCGAAGCGGTGAGCTTCGCGATGGGAGGCGCGGCGATGAGATCGACCGTGTGCGCGTCGAGCTTGTCGCCGCAATCGTCGTTGCGATTCACCTTCGCCCGGACGATGTCGCCGATCTGTTTTCGGAGGTCGGCGAGATTCACGGTGAGATCCGCATTGACGTCGAGGGCGTCTCCCTTGTCGGCCGCCGTCGCCGTTCCTGAGACCTTCAATTCGACCTGACGCCCCTCGACCGGCACGTTCACCGAGAAGCCTTTGAAGGGGAGTGTGAAGCTGTCGGCATGCGATGGACAGGCGAGCATCACGAGCATGAGAGCGGCGAGCGTTCGGGTCATGTTCTTCCTTCCCGCCATGCGCCGGCGGCAGCCCACAGCATGAACGCCAGTCCCGCCAGATACGCCCATGTCTGAAACGGCGGATAGATCCACGGCCCTTGCTTCGCCATGCGGCTGAGCCGGGCCGCGTCTTTCGGGTCGGTCTGTTCTTTTGCCATTCGTTCCAGGTTGTCATGAATCGACGGCGCGAGCGGCGGGAATCCACTCCAGCCTCCGATACCAAAAAGGAGGTCGGCGATCTGGCAGCTTCGCGACGTGTACATGTATCCGGCAGCGCCGGGCTGCTTCGGGCGCGTCAGATCGAAGTACGAACAGAGGAGGATGGTGTAGGCGATGATCGGGACTGCCAGCAGCCAGCAATCGAACCCGCGCCGCAACACGTTGCGCCTGCGGGCCGGCCATTTGGAGTCGGGGTCCACGTCATCGAGTGCGGCGCGGGAAAAGGGAGCGCGGAAGCGTTCATCGGCCAGCAGCGTGCGGCGCAGGTCGACGACGACTGCGCGGCGCTGCAGCACGTGGAGAAACGTTCCAAAAATGAAGATCGGCGCGAGGATCGAGAGGAAGGCGACGTTGAACGTGCCGGCCAGCCAGGCAACGCCCGGCGAGACCTCCGTCGTCGGGATGCGGCTGGCGGCGGCGAAGAGAAGACCGAGTCCGCTCGAGTAGAGCGTGAACTTCACCAGCTTGTCGCGTTCCTCGGTGTAGTACTTCAGTTCTTCCAACGGTCAATCTCCGATCTTCCAATCGCCCAGTTTGAGCAGCGGCACGGTGAGCGCGACCACGAGATGTGCGCCGAGCACTCCGCCCGGAAGCTCCTGGAACGACGCGCTCTTCACGTGCGGTTCGTACGCCGCCGCGTCGGGACTCAAGGCCGCGGTGATGCTGCCGCTCCCCGCGGCGGCACTCAGCGTGCCCGACACCATGGCCGCCAACGCGTCGTACAGCGCGCGGTCGGCGAGCAACTTCGCCAGTTGTGCATCCATGCCCGACGCGGGCGTGATGTCGAATGCCAGTCGTTCGTTCGCGCCCACGTTCGCCTGCAGTCGAAGCGCGAGCGCACCCGCGACGAGCAGTGGTGTGCCGCGCGGCTTTGCATCCGCCCCGCATTCCACTCGCCGGATCGTCGCGTTGGACGTGATCTCGGCGAACGTCGCAGTCCCGTTCTTCACCGGATGCACCGCCGCGTTACGCAGCGTGATGCTGTCGCCGCAAGCGCGCGTGATCGATCGCGCGAGCACGATGGCGGCGAATTTCTTCTGTACGTCGCCCAGATCGATGACGGCATCGACGTGGACGTCGACGTCGGGTGGTCTGAAATCCATCGTCACCGGACCGGTGATGAAGAGATCGACGTGCGTTCCGTCGATCGAGGTGCCGACAGGATGCTGTTTCAGTGACAGGGTGAGCGAGGTGGCGGACATCGCCACCGCGAGCGCGGCAAGAGCAAAGCTGAACCTGAGCAAGCGGGACCTCGTTCATTCAAGGAGTGTCGCCGGTTCCGATTTCCCTACCTGCTGAACGTACGTTCCACCTGACACACGCTGTCTGTCTTAACAGACGCCGGCGTCGCTCGCGCTCGCTTCCGCGTGAGAGCGCATCGCTCCCGAAGCGAGGCACTTCGGTTGCGCTTGAGCGGCGGCGTGAAACTTCGACTGCTCCTCGCGGCATCGCTCATCGTTCGTGTTTTCTTCACCCTTTTCTGCCGCATCGACTCCGACGAGCCGCAGCACCTGCATGTGGCGTGGGGATGGAGCCAGGGGCTCGTGCAGTATCGCGATCTCTTCGACAATCACTTCCCGCTGCTGCATCTCCTCTTCGCACCGCTGATGCGCGTCATGCCGGAGAGCTCGACGTCGTTTCTCCTGATGCGCATGGCCATCGCGCCGTTCGCGATTGCGTGCGCGTGGCTGCTGTACGTGATCGGCAAGCCGATCATCGGCGAGCAGAAGGCGGCGATCGCGGCGGTGCTCTTTAGCCTGATGCCGCCGTGGTTGCCGAAGAGCGTCGAGTTCCGCAACGACACGCTCTGGATCTTCTTCTGGCTTGCCGCTCTCGCGCTGATCCTCGGGCGCGAGCGGCCGGCGTGGCTCGCCGCCGGCGTGATGGCCGCGCTCTGTATCCTCGCGTCGGTGAAGGCGCTGCCGCTGCTGCTCGCGCATGCACTCGCGTTCGCGTCGCAACGGCATTCGATTTCGTTCCGCTCGATGGCGCGCGTCGCATGCGGCGCGGCGATCCCGCTCGTCGCCGCCGCGCTGTTCCTCCAGACCTGCGGCGCCGTCGGCGACATGATCTACGCGACGCTGCTCTTCAACGCGTCGCTGCCGGTCCACGCGGCGCGGCGCATCGGCGGCGTCCTCGCGTTCGTCGTCATCGTTCCCGCGCTCACGCTGCGCGGTCCGCGTGAGAACCACCTGACGCTCGCCGCGATCTGGTATCCGATCATCCTGCTCTGCTTCTGGCCGAGCCTCACGCCGCGCGATTTTCTGCCGCTCGTTCCGCTCGCGTCGTTGGCGCTCGCGTCGATGCTCAGCAACGACGGGCGAGGCGCCCGTCGCTCCACGAAGGCTGACGACTCGCGCCGTCTCCTTCCCTCGTGGAGCGACAGGCGCCCTCGCCTGTCGGCCCCCACGATCGTCTTCATCGCCGCGACCATCGCGTCGATCTGCTACGCGCGTCTCTGGCGTCCCGCCGACACGTCGCGCGCGCAATTCGTCGATGCTGCCGTGTCGCTCACCGCGCCAACGGATTTCGTCTTCGATCTCAAAGGCGACGCCGTCTTTCGCCGCAGGCCGGTCTTCTTCATCTACGACATCGTCGGCCGCGCGCTGACCGGCAACGGCACGCTCCCCGATCGCGGACCGGAGGCGATCGTCGCCAGCGGCTGCTGCGTGGCGATGGCCGACTTCGATCACATGCCGCCGCGCACGCGCGCGTTTCTGAACGAGCACTTCGTCGAGCACGGCGTGCTGCGCGTCTGCGGAACGACCGTGCGTGACGGCGCGTTCACGATCGCCGTGCCGCAGACATACGCGGTGATCGCGCGCGATCCGTCGCGGGTGATGATCGACGGGGTGCCGTATCGCGGGCCGCGGTTTCTGTCCGAGGGACGGCATACGGCGAGCGAAGACGGCGCGCGCGTCGTCTGGTACCGAACCGTCCGCTAAAGTCGACGTGCGTGTATGGTTTGGCGTACACATGCGCCACTCGCTCCCCCGTTTCCTCTCTGGGCGGCCGGAACTTCGGTGGCACTCCACACGCCTAATGAACGTGCCCGGAGGTCACATGTCCCGACTGTCTCTCGCTGCATTCGTCGTCGTTTCCATCGCCTTTTCCGCGCTCGCGCAGGAGGCGGCCCCCACGCGCTTCTTCATCGAAAAAATCGAAGTGCGCAACGCGAAGCGTGTCTCGCCGCAGATCGTCATCGCCGAATCGCTGCTGCGCGAAGGCGCGGACTATTCGGAAGATGATCTGCGCGCCGCCTCGGCGCGGCTGCGCCGCCTGCCGTTTCTCGTCTCCGCCGATTTCGCGCTGGAGAAGGGGACGGAGCGCGGCCGCTACCTGCTCGCCATCAACATCGTCGAGACGAAGCCGTTCTTCTACTACATCGACGCGCGCCCGACGCTGATCGACGACAGCCGCAACGTGATCGACTACGACATCGATCCGATCGAGGAGTCGAAGGACGCGGCGCTCGGCTTCCGCTGGTTCGTCGGCGGCCGCGGCGTCGTGCACGTCGGCATGACCTCGCGCCGCGACCGCCAGACCTTCACCACCGACTACTCCGCGTGGGCGGTCGGCTACACGCGCTACGACCTCTTCGGCACGCGCGCCTTCGCCACGCTGAACCTGCGCCTGCCGTTCGACTCGCCGGCCGAGGGACTGATCTCGCCGCAACTCGTGGCGGGAGTGCCGCTGACCGCGAATCAGACGCTGACCTTCGACTACGAGGACACCTTTTTCCGCCGCGACAAGATCACGCTCATGAACACCGAGTTCAATCGGCAGGACGCGGAGCGGCTCATCTCGCTCGCCTGGACGTACAACTCGACCAACCAGCCGTTCGTCCCGACGCGCGGCACGATCGTGCGCGTTTCACCGTTGCGCTCGATGCGCGACCGCTCGTCGGTCCACTTCATCCATCCGATTCCCGGCCCCGGACCCGACGCGTACACGGAGCACACGAACGGCTACGGCCTCGACTTCACCGCGCTGCGCTACTGGGAGCTGTCGGAGCTCAACTCCGTCTCCGCCGGCGTGCTCGCGGGATGGGGCAGCGTCGACGATCGTCAGAATCCGGCGGTCTTCACGCACATCAAATACAGGCCGGCGTACCAGATCGTCCGCGCCGGCTGGTCGCGCAATCTCTGGCGCGATGAATCGAAGGCCGGCGATTCGCGCGTCGAATTCGATGCGCGGCTCGTGAAGCGCCAGCGCAACGTGCGCGACGGAGAGGTGGCGTTCGGCGTGACTCCGAACAAAGAAAGCTCGATCCAGACGTCGGTGAGCTGGGTCCGGCGCAGTCTCTGGGGCACGCTGCGCCTCGGGGTGGGATACGCGTGGGGCTACTGATCCTTGCGCTCGCCTTGATGCCGGTTCAGCCGTCATTCACGACGGCGCCGGGACGTGTCGTCGCCGTCGTGCTGCCGGCGTCAATGCTGTCGGATCGCGACGTGCAACGCCAGCTCGCCAGCGGCCTGACCACGACGTTCGTGCTCGTGGCGCGTCAGCGCGAAGGAAACGCGCGCGGCGCCGCGCGCATCGAGATCCGCTTCGATCCGTGGGATGAGGTGTGGCTCGTGCGGCGGATGGGAATCGACGGCAGGGAGGACAAGCAGCGGATCGCGACGCGCGAGGCGCTGGAGAAATGGTGGTCGGCAGCGGTGCCGGTCTTCAGCGCGAATAGTGCGCATGTCGCGCTGAACGTCACGTTGACGGTGCTCCCGTTCTCGAGCGCGGAAGGGGAGGACGCGCGGCGCTGGATCGCGGCCGATCAGGGCTCGCCGCTCGTCGCCGCGCTGATCGGCACCACGCTCGATGCGAAGCCGATCCGCTCGTGGCGCTGGCAGACGGAGGTCGACTTCAAGTGACCGGCGGACGATCGATCGCGCTGTTGCTGCTCGCCGTCATCGGCGCGACGCTCTTCTTCTGGCTCGTCGTCCATCAGGTCTCCGCGCTCTGGCTCGACGTCGCGCTGCGCCCCGAGGTCGGGGCGGCACTGCAGCAATCGATGGACGATCAGAAGAGATTGCGCGCGCTCGATGCCGAACATCGCGACGATTACCGCGCGCGTTTCGAGAACACGCAGAAGCTGCTGCACCGCCTCGACGTCATCCGGATGAATCGCGAAGGGATGCTGCGCCGTTTCGAGATCATCCTCGCCGGCATCTTCGCCCTCGCCGCCGCGGCGGTCGCGAGCTCGCTGGCGCAGCGCTACCGCCGCGCGCAGGCGCTCGAACGGCGGCAGTACCTCGACCGCGTGTCAGTGCTGCAGGAGAACGCGCGGCGTCACGCGCATGAGATGAAAGGGCCACTCACCGCCGCGCGAATGGAGCTCGAGCGCGGCGAGATCGAGAGTGTTCACGAAGAACTGGAACGGCTGGCGAAGTTGTCGCGGCAGCAGGCGTCGTTCGCGGCGATCGGCAAGCCGGTGCTGCGCCGCGATTCGCTGCGCGCGATCGTCGAGGAGTTCTGCGCGACGTTCGCGAACGCCTGGCCCGGCGTCGCGCTGCGGTCCGGCGGAGGCGATGCAACGATCTGCGCTGATCGCGACATGCTGCGCCAGGTGCTGGTCAATCTCTGCTCGAACAGCGCGATGGCGATCGACGGCGAGGGCTCGGTGACGTTCACGATTACGCGGCGCGCGCTCGACGTCACCGACACCGGCGGCGGCATCCCCGACTCGCTCCGCTCCTCGGTCTTCGACCCCTACGTCACCACGCGCCGCACCGGCGAGGGGATGGGCCTCGGGCTGTCGATCTCGCGCAAGATCATGCTCGACCACGGCGGCGATCTGCAGCTCGCGTCGACCTCGACGTCCGGAACGACGTTTCGCCTGACCTTCGGAGAGACCGAATGCAGTTGATCCTGCTGGTCGAGGACGACGCGAAGATCGCCGCGAACGTGACGCTGCGCCTGCGCGAGGAAGGCTACGGCGTCGTCGCGTTCCGTCGCGCGGAAGAAGCGTTGGCGTATCTGCGCGACACGCACAACATCGCCCCCGACATGGCGCTGCTCGACGTGCGCCTCCCCGGCACGAGCGGCATCGACCTGCTGCGCGAGGCAGGGGAGTTGATGCCTCCCGCGATCGTGATCTCGGGCGAGGCGACGATGTCCGAAACCGTCGAAGCGATCCGCCTCGGCGTGCACGATTTCATCGACAAGCCGTTCAGCCGCGAGCGGTTGCTCAAGTCGGTGCGCAACTGTCTCGAGCACGAATCGCTGCGCCAACAGTTGAAGGCGCTGCGCGCGCAGGGAGAGGAGATCGTCGGCCGCTCCGATGCGATCAAGGAGCTGCGCGCGACGATCGAGAAGGTGGCGCAGACCGATGCGCGCGTGTTGATCCGCGGCGAGAGCGGCAGCGGCAAGGAGCTCGTCGCCGGCGCGATTCATCGCCTCAGCCGCCGCGCGTCGAAGACCTTCGTCCGCCTGAACTGCGCGGCGATCCCGTCGCATCTCATCGAGGACGAGCTGTTCGGTCACGCGCGCGGCGCGTTCACCGATGCGAAGACCGCGAAGCGCGGCCTGTTCGAGGAGGCGGACGGCGGAACGCTTTTCCTCGACGAGATCGGCGACATGGAGCCTGCGCTGCAGGCCCGCCTGCTGCGCGTGCTGGAGGACGGACGCGTGCGCCGCATCGGCGAGACGACCGACCGCCAGGTCAACGTGCGCGTGCTCGCCGCGACGCATCGCGATCTCGAATCGATGGCCGATTTTCGCGACGACCTCTTCTTCCGCCTGTCAGGCGTGCCGATCGAAGTCCCGCCCCTCCGCGCGCGCCGCGACGACGTGCCGCTCCTCTTCACGACCTTCCTGCAGCAGTTCTGCACGCGGAACCAGCGTCCCGCGCTGTCGGTCGAGCCCGCGGTGCACGAAGCGCTCTCCGCCTACGACTGGCCCGGCAACGTCCGCGAGCTGCGCAACGTCGCGGAACGGTTGTCCGTGTTCGGCATCGATCCGATCACCATCGAGCAGCTTCCCGCGACGGTTTTGAATCCCGCGGTCCCGCACATCTCCGACGACACCCCGATCGTGCCGTTTCGCGACTTCAAATCGCAATGTGAGAAGGAGTACATCGAGTCGGTGCTTCGCCGCACGCAATGGAACGTGAGCCGCGCCGCGCAACTGCTCGATCTGCAGAGGACGTATCTGCACGAAAAGATCACGGCGCTGGGGATTCGGCGGCCGGAGTAAGGGGGACGGACTGGCTATGATGACGCCATGTCCGTGCCTCGCGACAAGATCGAAGCGCTTCTCTCGCAGCCGGAGAGCACGACCCTTGATTTCAAGGACGCGGACTATCTGGCCGCTGGCGCAAAGCCGGAGCCGAAGAGTCGGATCGTCAAACACATTCTTGCCTTCGCAAACACCTATCGCCGCGAAGACGCCTACATTCTCATCGGCGTGAAAGAGCAACCCGGGTCACGCGCGATCGTCGCGGGACTCGTCCAGCACCTCGACGGAGCAAGTCTGCAGGAGCTCGTGAACAAGAAAACGAATCGGCCTGTCGAGTTTGAATACGACACGGTGACGATCGATGGGAAATATGTCGGAGTCGTGCGCATCCCGCCGCAACCACGGCCGACGTACGTGGTCAACAACTACGGAATGCTGAAGGCGGGCGAAGTGCGATTCCGTCAGGGCAGCAGTACCTTCGTCGCTTCGCCGGAGCAGATTTACAAGATGGGTGTGGATGACATGTCGCGCAGCGGCGATGCGGAGCGCGGGTCGCTCGACAGCATTCTGAAGAACACGACCTTTCACAAGCGCGCCATCCGGCTGATCGATGACATCAGCAAATTGCCGGGACACTTCGACGACGACAGGCCCCCCGAATATGCGGGCGAATTGCGAGCGTTGCGAAACGCCTTCAATGCCGAGTTTGACGCGTTTGATGCCGCGGTCACGGCGGCGCGGGCAATGCTCGGTTCAATTCGGGGACGCGTGCCCGTGCCCGATCAAGAAGCGCTCACCGCGATTCTCGACGCGCTGAGTGAATATCAAAATGCGGTGAACGCTCTTGTTCAAACCTCACACGAACGCTTTGGCCTTCAACATCGGCTTCCGCGCGACGAAGCAGAGCGAACCGCTGGAGTTCTGAGCAATCTCGTCGCGCAGCGCCGCATCTGAGCGATCGAAGTGGTTGGGACCTAAGCCCCCACCTCCACCCGATTCCTCCCACCCTCCTTCGCCCGATACAACAGCTCATCCGCCGCCGCGATCGCGGCCACGGTGTCGTAGCGCGTCGCGATGTGCACGCCGAGGCTGATGGTGACGTGGAGGTCGGGTGCGATGGCGGAGAAGTCGAGGCGCTCGACGGCGGCGCGGAGGCGCTCGGCGATCTCGTGCGCTTGATGCGCGTTCGCGGCCTGGAGGATGACGAGAAACTCTTCGCCGCCGATGCGGCCGATCTGGTCGCCGCCGCGGAGCTCGAGGCGGCAGGCGCGGGCGACGCTTTGCAGGACCGCATCGCCGGCGGCGTGGCCGTAGGTGTCGTTGATCCGTTTGAAGCCGTCGATGTCGAGCATGATCAGCGCCGCATCGCGTCCCTCGCGCTTCGCGGCGTCGAACGCGATGTCGAGCGCGGTGAGGATGTGCCGGCGATTCGGCAGTCGCGTCAGCTCGTCGGTCAGCGCCATGGTGCGCATGCGGCGGGTGTTGACGACCTGCCGCCAGAAGAGGATGGCGAGGGCGGCGGCGAGGAGCGCGGTGAGCGCGCTGACGACGATCTGCAGCCTGCGGCTCCGTTCGGCCTCGCGCAGCGCGGTGGCGCGGAGCGCGTTCTCGCGGGCCAGCGCGCGGTTCTCGCGATCCTTCTTCTCCGCGTCGAATTCGACGCGCAGCCGGGAGGAGATCTCGTCGCGCCGCGTCTCGGCGAGCTTCTGCTCCAGCGCGGCGTGGCGCGTCGATGCGTCGTACGCGTTGTGCCAGTCGCCGAGCTGCGCGTACACGAGCGCGATTTCCGAGGCGTTTTTCTCGAGGTAGCGGACGTTGTCGTCCTTCTCGAAATACGTTCGCGCCGCATCGAGCTCGCGCAATGCCTCGGCCGTGCGGCCGGCCCTGCGGCACGCCATGCCGCGGTACTGCCTCGTGACCGCCACGCTCCACTGGTCGTGTTCCCGTTCGTAGTACGCGAGCGCCGCATCGAGCAGCGGCAGCGCCTCGGACGCGCGCCCCTGCTTCGTCAGACTCAAGGCGAGCGCGCGCTTCGTGTACGCCACGTCGGCGGCCTTGTTCAACCTTTGAAACATCGCCAGCGCGCGGCGCTCGTGCAGCTCTGCCGCCTTGTAGTCCCCCTTCATGTCGTACGTGCTGCCGATGTTGAACAGCGTGTCGGCGAGATCGCTCGGCTGCCCATGCTTCTCGTACTCCACGAGGAGCTGGCGGTAGTACTCGATGGCGCGGTCGAACTGCGCGACGTGCACGTCGGCGTAGATGTTGGCGATGACGGAGAGCGCTTCGAGCCGTTCCGCGTGGTCGCCCGCCTGGGTGCTGAGGCGAAATGCGTTCTGCAAATTGCTCAGCGCATCGGCCATCGCGCCGCGGTTGTATTGCAGGTAGCCGATGTTGTTGAGCGCCCTCGCCTCGCGCGTGACGTCATGGGCCTGACGCGCCAGCGTCAGCATGGTCCCGAACTCGCGCTCGGCCTCGGCTGTCTTGTTCTCCGTCATCAGCGCGCCTGCGCGACGCTCACTGTCGAGCAGCCGCGATGTCACCGCGTCGGCGGCGAGGAGCTGCGCGGCGGCGAGGAAGAACGCGAATGTGAATTGCGCGCCGAGGCGCTCGGGGACCAGCACGCGGTGCGATTGTGGCATGACCGAAGGACGACGAGAGCGCCTCCGGCGGGCGGGCCCGGCCCGCAGCGTTAGTCTTTAGGGCTTGGCCAACAAGCGCTGCGGGCCGCGCCCGCCCGCCGGAGGCGCTCCGGTCGTTTCAGTGACATTCATACTCATTGCGCGTATGGTGAAGGTCTGTCGAGGAAACTTCCTCGGCCCTTCGGTCCTTCTGAACTAAGTCAGAACCTCCGGACCATCCTCCCTTAGCTTCCGATTTCTTTCTCGCTGCGCCTGCCGCGGACGATGGAAGAAGGAGCACAGATGAAACTCTACGTGGGAAATCTCTCCAGGCAGGTCAACGACGCGCAGCTCAACGAGCTCGCCGTGCCGTACGGGACAGTGGTCTCGGCGAACGTGGCGACGGAGCGCTCGACCGGCGAATCGAAGGGCTTCGGCTTCATCGAGTACACCAACGCCGAGGAAGCGCGCGCGGCGATGGCGGCTCTCAATGGCCGCGACGTCAACGGCCAGGCGCTCAAGGTCGACGAAGCGAAACCGCGTAAATAGCAGGAAGGAGATACCTCATGTTCGTGTGGGCATCGATTGCAGGCGTTCTCGTTGTCGCATTTCTCGGATGGAATCTCTATCGCCGTTTCGGCTCCGACCGCATCGCGCAGCTCAATGACGGCCGCCGCGCGACGTCGCGCATGGTCAGCCGCGGCGAGCTGGTCGACGGCAATCGTCATCTCGCCGTGGCGATGGCGGTGACGGAGTCGACGTTCTTCTACGAAAACTCGGATATGCAGGCCTCGCTCGATCTGGAATGGATCCGGGAGATCGAATACGACACCGCGCTCGCCACCGGCGCACCGGTGCACGGCGGACGGGTGCTGCGGCTGCGCACCGACCGGCAGGTGTTCGAGTTCGTGCTGCCGCCCGACGACGTGTCGAAGTGGTACGTGATGCTGCCGCCGCGTCAGGCGGCCAGGCGCGAGGTCGCGCCGCCGCAGCAGACGGTGGCCGCCACATGAAGGTCACCGTACGCGACCGCGAGGTCTTTCTGCGCGAGCGCCTCAGCGACCGCCTCGAAAACGCCGCGCGATTGCGCTGCGCCGAGCACGGCGAGCCGGTGGTCGCCGTGACGATCCACGCCCGCGAAAACGGCTGGTTCGACGCGACCTGGATCACCTGCTGCGAGACGCTCCAGCAGCAGGCGGTCGCGATCGTCAAAGAGCGCTGCTAGGAGTACGACCGGGAGCGCCTCCGGCGGGCGGGCACGGCCCGCAGCGTTAGTCTTTAGGGCTAGGCCAACAGACGCTGCGGGCCGCGCCCGCCCGCCGGAGGCGCCCTCGTCGTCCCCTCGTCATCTCTCGATGTTGATCGACTCTTTCTTGCCGCTGTTCGCCACGGCGATCATGACGCCCAGCCCGATCGCGATCACGATGCCGATGATCGTCCAGCCGGTGCCGATCCGTTCGAGAACGCCGCTCTTCCAGAGGGCGGCAATGATTCCGCCGAGCATGATGATGTAGCCGACGAGGTAGATGCCTGTCCATTTCATGCAGGTCGTCAGTGCAAAACCGGTTCCGTCTGCTTGATTCAGGTAGGGAAACGAGCCCGGCCGTCCCCTCCTCATGTAAGGAGGCCGCATGGCCGGCGAACCGTGGGATCCCGCAGAGCGCGAGCGAAAGTATCGACGCCGCAAGAGAGCAGGGCTGACGCGAATCATCTCCGAGGGCGATTCGTGGTTCGACTATCCGCCGCATACGAATGTCATTGACTGGATCGACGCGACGGAGCGCTTCGCCATTCAGCGATTCGAAGTGAGCGGCGACACGATCCACAACATGGAAGCGACCAGCGACAAGGTCGCCGCGGCCGTCGTGAGCGAGCAGCCGCTCTGCGTCCTCCTCAGCGCAGGCGGAAACGACGTCGTCGAAGAAGCGTTCATCAAGCAGCTCTTCGTCGAGCATGATCCCGATCTCACGCCGCGCCAGCATCTCGACGCCGCCCAATGGCAGGCCAAGCTCGATCAGCTCTCCAGGGATTTTCTCCACTTCATGGACGACCTCGGCGAGCACGTCCCGATCATCGCGCACGGCTACGACTACATGCCGCCGAGCAAGAAGGGAGCGAAGTACGACGGCTTCCGCGTCTCCGGTCCCTGGGTTCTCCCGGCGATGCTCGCCAGGCACATCGACGACCCGGCGCTGCAGCGCGCCATCGTCAGGGAGATGATCAACGACTTCAACGACCTCCTGGCGAAGATGCAGACGAAGTATCCGCTGCACTTCCTGCACGTCGATCTGCGCGGCGCGTTCGTCGAGAGCGACTGGCTCAACGAGATCCATCTCAAGAAGAGCGGCTTCAAACGCGTCGCCCAGGCGCTGATCGCGGCGATCGACAATCGCCTGCCGGCAGTGTTGCAGGCGCGGAGGGATGCAGGACTATGAAACGCCTCGCGGTCATTGCTCTCCTCTTCGCCAGCGTGCACGCCGCCGCGCAATGCACGCCGGCGCTCAACGACGCGAGCCTCGACGTCGTCTCGCACGGTCTCTGGCGCGGCATCGACCTCGGCGGGCGAATCTTCGCCGAGCCGCGCGTCGAGGCCGGTCTGTGCGGGCGTCCCGCGACGACCGTCGGGACACGCGGCGCCGATCTGACCATCGAGGGTTGGGTTCCCCTCTCCAGCGGCGGGACCGATCTCGGTTCGGCGCGCGCGCGTTACCTCTGGTATTTCGGCGAGCTCAAAGAGACGTCGATCGCGGCCGGCATCCGCGAGTCGCATTGGGGCGATTCCGGTCCCGACCCCTGGACCACCGAGCTGTCATTCGAAGCGCGCAAACGGATCGCGGTCGAGAGCCAGGGATTCAGAGCGTTTTCGTTCGTCGAAGTTGCGCGCGATCTGAATCGGTTCGAGGCGACGTACGCGCGCGTTGGAATCGATCACGAGGTCGGCGGCGCGAACCTTCCGTTCCAGGTCGCGGCCACGCTCTATGGAAGCGTCAGCGATTACGCGGGCGACTTCGGATTTCACGACGCGCAGCTCTCCGCCTGGGCTCTGCGGCGCATGGGCGCCGGCGGCAAGGTGCGCCTCGGAGTCGGCGGCGGATACGACCGCGTGTCGCGCGACATCGGCCGTTCACGCGCGTGGGCCGGCGTCACGGTCCGCCTGCGCAACGACACGTAGGCCGGGTCCTCCGACCCGGCCCACGCCGTCGCGGAATTACATCTTCGTAAACGTGAGCCGCGCCACCGGCGGCTTGTTGCCGTTCACCACGAAGTGCGGCGTCGCGGCCGCCGTGGTCGGTTTCTTCGGATTGTTGTCCTTGTCCGCGGCCTTGTACGTCGTCCCGTCATCGCCGCCCGAGTCGTACGCGGCGAGGTCGACCGTCTTGGTCGCCACCCACTGGCCGTTCTCCATCAGATCGACGTTCGCCACGCCCGCGAACCAGTCGGGACTCGGCGCGATCATCGCCACCGCCGAGACCATCGGGAACTTGCTGTCGGCCATGAACGTCACGCTCTCGGTCTTCGCCGCGTCGCGGATCGGTCCGGTCTCGAACAGCACGCCCGCCTTGCCCGCGGCGATGGCGTCCTTGATCTCCTGATCGAGCGGGCTGTGCTTCCCTTCCTCCGACAGTTTTTCCAATCCGGGAGTGGGAGGCGTGCCTTCGCGATAGATCGCATAGTCGCCGGCATGCGTGGCGCCGATCAGGCCGGAGAGATGCGGACCGGTGAGCACGCCCTCCTCGGGGTACTCGAACGGGTGCGTCTCCTTCGTCCAGAGACGCGTGAACGTCACCGAATACTGCGCGGTGTCAGTGGCGGCGGCCGGCGCCGTCGTCATCGCCGCGGTTGGAGTGGTGTCGGCGGCGGGCGTCTCCGTCTTCTGACAGCCCATCATGCCGGCGAGTAAGAGCGCGCCTGTAATGCCCATCAACTTCGAAACTGCTTTTGTCATTGTTCTCTCCATTTCTTTTTTGTCGATCTCACAGAGGAAAGGTCAGGACACCGTGATTGCCGGCGGCGACCACGACACGTGTCGTGCCGATGGCGACGCCTGTAGGTCTGCTTCCGTCGGGGAGGGGAATCGAGCGCACGACGCGCGGCGACGAGGGCGTGCTCACGTCGATGAGGACGAGCATCGGTCGCGGCGACGAGCCGACGACGGCGGCGAGATGATTGCGGACGTCGACGTTCACTCCTTTGACGCCGAGGTCGAGGTTGGCCACGAGAGCAGGCCGGTCGGGATCGGCGATCGAGACGACCGTCAATCCGCGCAGCGTCGCGATGAGCAGCGTGTTTTCCTCGAGCGCTGTCTCGATCGGGAAGTTCGCCGGCTTTGCGCCGCCGGCGGTGAAGCCATACGTGTTGAGCTTCAGCGCACCGGCCTTTGTCAGAGACGAAGCGGCGATGCGCACTGAGGTCAGGCCGAAATACGGTCCCCAGCGATGAGTGGAGACGAAGGCGTGGTTTCCGTCCGCGGTCAGCAGGACATCGGGCTGGCCGCGGCCGCAATCGATCGTCGCGAGCTGCGGACCGAGCGCTCCCGCCGCGTCGTACGCGCGCAGCGACATGAGCGACGTTCCGCCGGAGACGATCACCCGCCCGCCGCCCGCGGAGACGCCGGAGAACGGTCCGACCGCGACCGCGACCGGCGCGGACGCGAGCGCGAGTTTCGTGGAGAAGACGCTCAGGTGGCCGGGAGGACGGGCGTCGAGCGCGAACAGCAACTGATCGGCGACGGCGACATCGTCCACGCTCTCGCTGCCCCGCGGCGGCGGCACGATCTGCAGCACGTTTCCCGACGTCGCGTCGACGACCGCGAAGCCGCGCTCGCCGAGGGAGACGAAGGCGAGCGAGCCGTCGATGGCGACATTCGCCGCTTCACCCGCGCGCGTCGTCGGATACGTGGCGGCGTAATACGCGAGCGCGAGCCACGGCCAGCCGAGGATGACGGCGAGGACGATCAACAGCACGACGCCGGTACTTCGAATGTTCATGTGCCCCGTTCGATGCCGGTCGCCGGAAAACGTTTCAAACGGTGACCCCCGTTACCGCGCATGGCCATCCGCGGGCCGATGCTGGGGGCAGTGATCCGTTCATTCCGGTTCGTGCTGCTGCTCGTCGTCGTTCTCGTGGCCCCGGCTCTGAGCGCGATCACGTATGTCGTTCCCACTGACCGCTTCGAGATCGAGCGCTCCAGTGCGGTGATCGTCGGACGCGTGCTGCGGTCGGATGAGTCGGGACCGGAGACGATCACCGAGGTCGCGATCGAAGAGGCGATCAAGGGCGATCCCGGATTTCTCGTGCGAATCCACATTCCGCGCGCTGTCCTCGGCGCGCCATCGTTCGCGGATGGAGAGCGCGTGCTCCTTTTTCTCTATCGGCGCGCGGACGGCTCGTTCGTCGTCAACGACCTGCAGCTCGGCGCGTTCCATTTCATCGACGGACTGTTCGTGCGCGATGAGTCGGAGCTCGTCGGTTGGGATCCGGACGGCAAGGTGCACGAGGAGCGTCCGCGATCGGCGGAGCAGTTTCTCGATTATGTCCGCGGCGTGGTGCGAGGCGAACCGGTCATCGATGATTACTTCGTTTCACCGCATACATCCGTTGCGAATGTGAAGCTCGACGCGGCGTACACCGCGACGTCGTACATGCTCCAGTACAACGGCGGCGTCGGCTCACGCTGGAACGTATTTCCCTCCGCCGTGAACTGGAATCAGGGCAATTCCGAAAGCGGCGCGCTCGGCAGCGGGACGCCGCAGATCAATGCCGCGTTCAATACGTGGAACGCCGGCGGCGCGCATTACGTGCTGGCCGGTGCGACGCCGAACACGAAGGGTTTTCTCGAGGCCGCGGACGGCGTCAACAACATCGTGTTCGAAAAAGACCTGACCTCGTTTGGTCTTCAGCCGTTCAGTTGCACCAATGGCGGCGCGCTCGGTTTAGGCGGCATGAAGAAGGCGGGCTTTGGCGCGAGCGCGCATGTGTTCCATGGCGAAACGTTCGCCACGACGCTCGAAGCGGACGTCAGCATGAATCAGGGAATCGCCAACTGCACGACCGCGCAACTGGCGCCCGGCGAGTTCGCCACTGTGATCACGCACGAGCTCGGGCACACGCTCGGATTCCGCCACTCCGATCAGAACCGCCTCGTCAACGCCGCCTGTTCGACCGATCCCTCGCTCGAATGCGACAGCCACGCGCTGATGAATCACACGCTCGTTTCGGGCATCAACGGTCATCTGCAGACGTGGGACAAGACCGCGCTCGCCGCCGTGTACGGAAGCGGCCCGGCATGCGTCCCGCCCTCGATCACGCAGCAGCCGTCGGGCGCGACGATCAACAGCGGAGGGAGTGCCCAACTCTCGGTCAATGCCGCAGGAACGGGCCCCTTCACGTATCAGTGGTACAGCGGCGCGGGTCCTTTGAGCGGCGGAACCACGGCCACGATTTCAGTCAGTCCGTCGGTGAGCACGTCGTATTGGGTGCGCGTCACCGGCCAGTGCGCGCCGTCCGTCGACAGCAACAGCGCATTGGTGACCGTGAAGACGTGCACCGCGCCGCGGATCGTGCAGCAGCCGCAGGATCAGCAGGCTTCCGCTGGTACGACGATCACGCTGAGCGTCGGCGTCAACGATGCGAGCGCCACTGTCGCCTGGTACCAGGGCCCATCAGGCAACACGACCTTGCCGGTCGGCATCGGAGCAACGATCACCAGTCCGGTGCTGCTGCAGACGACGCAGTTCTGGGCGCGGGTGAGCGGGTCATGCGGCTCCGTGAACAGCGATGCAGCGACGATTACGGTGACCGTGGCGCGCCGGCGATCGACGAAATTCGCGGAGGTTATACTCCCTCTCGCCCGATGGACCATCTGATCGTCGCTCACCCGGGACACGAACTTCTTCTTCACGGCTGGATTTCCCGGAACAAGCCGGTCGTCCACGTCCTGACCTCCGGGACTCGCCTCGGACGCACAGCCGATCTCCTGCGCAATCTCGGCGCACGCCCCGGCACGATCTTCGGCCGGCTCTCCGACCGCGAGGCGTACGCGATGATCCTGGAGCGCAACAGCGCGCTGCTCCTCTCGCTCGTGACGGAGCTGGCGGAACAACTGGAGAGGGATCAACCGGCGATCATCGTCGGCGATGCGGCCGAGGGCTACAACCCGGTCCACGATCTCTGCCGGCTGATCGCCGGCTCCGCGATCGCGATGGCCGGTGCATCCACGAAGCAGTACGAGTACGCCGTGGTCGACCATCCGCATTCGTTCGAAGTGATCGCGATCGATCTCGATGCAGGCGAATACGCCGCCAAGATGGAGAGCGCGCGCGGACACGCCGCTCTTCTGGCCGACATCGACGATCTGCTGGCGCGCCACGGCGCGGACGCCTATCGGCGCGAGGCTCTCGGCCGCGTCGCCGATTGGACGGCGCTCGGCGGCGATGAATCGCCGTTGTACGAGCGTTTCGGCGAGGAGCGGGTGGCGGCGCGGCGGTACACGCAAGTGATCCGCAGGCGCGAGCACATGCTTCCGTTGCGCGACGCGCTGCGCGACGCGGTGGAAAAGCGCTCATGCGCGTTCTGATCGCCGGCCATTCGCTCGGCGAGATCGGCGGCGTGCAGCGTTACGAGCACGACCTCGCGTCGTGGCTGCTCGCACGCGGCCATTCGCCGGTCGTCTACGCCACGGAGCTCGGCGATGCCGCGCGCCAGCTCGATGCGAAGACGATCCCGGTCGTCGACGACCTGCGCACGATCACCGCGCCGGTCGACGTCATCCACGGCGACAGCGCGGTCGAGACCATGGCCGCGCTGCTCCACTTTCCGAACACGCCGGCCGTCTTCGTCTGCCACGGTTGGGAAAACATCGGCCGCACCACGCCGCGGTTCCCGCGAATCCTTCGCTACGTCGCGGTCGACGACACCTGCGCCGACCGTCTCCTGACGCGCGAAGGCATTCCTCCCGAAAAGATTTCGGTGCTCCTCAACGCGATCGACGTGACCTCCTTCCGCCAGCGCGAGCCGCTCCCGGCGAAACCGCGCCGCGCGGTCGTCTTCGGCAATCTCGCGCACGAGCTCACGTTCCTGCCGGCGATCCGCGAAGCCTGCCGCCGCGCGTCGATCGAGCTCGACGTCGTCGGCGCCTCCGCCGGCACTGCCGTAACCAATCCCGAATCGATCCTCGGCGCTTACGACATCGCGTTCGCCAAAGCGAAGTGCGCCATGGAAGCGATGGCCTGCGGACTCGCCGTCATCCTCTGCAGCCAGAGCGGCGTCGGCGGCATGGTCCGCTCCGCCGATTTCGATCGCCTGCGCCGCCTCAACTTCGGCATCCGCACGCTGCAGAAACCGCTGACCGCGGAGACGTTTCTCGCCGAGCTCGCGCTCTACGACGTCGACGACGCCCGCGCCGTCTCCGATCGCATTCGCAGCACCGCCTCGATCGACGAACTGCACGAGTCGCTCTTGTCGACGTACGAGGCCGTGATCGAGGAGCACTCCGTCGCCGCCGCCGACCCGCTCGCGGAGAGCCGCGCCGCGGCCGCATTTCTCCACGACCTCGCGCTTCGCGATCGCTACCGCGAGCGGAGTCTCTGGACGCTGGCAAAGGCGTCGCAGCGAATGCTGCGGATGCCGGTCGTCGGCCCGGCCGCGACGCGGGCGCTGCGGTGGTTGATTCGGTGCCGCTGATCAACCCGCCAGCGTCTCGCTGACGGTCTCCAGAAATCCTTGCATTGCCGGAGTGAGCCAACGGTCCTTGTGCCAGAGGACGTGCGTGGCCAGATCGAGATCCGGTCCCCGCCAGGGAAGAACGCTCAGCGCCCGTTTTGCGATCGCGGAGGCGACGACCATCTCGGGAAGCAGGGCGATGCCCATGCCCAGCGTCGCGCACTGCTTGATGGCCTCGACGCTCGCGAACTCGGTGACGCCCTGAGGTTTCACGCCGCGTGCGTTGAGGATGCGCTCGAACTTTTTCCGGTAGGCGCAGCCCTCCTCCGTGAGCAGCAGAAGATGGGCCGCGAAATCGGCGGAACGAACGGTTGCCTGTTGCAGCAGCGGGTGATCCGGCGCGGCGACCAGCACGATGCGCTCCCGGTTGAGTTTCTTCGAGCCGAGAGCCTTCTCCTTCACGGAATCTCCGAGGCGGATCACCAGGTCGTAGTCGCCGTTCTGCAGCGGCAGCGTGAGCGGCCAGTCGACATACGGACGCAGGACGAGCCGGACGTGCGGGTGACGCTGCCGGAATCGGCGCAACGCCAGCGGCAGGCGATACGTGAGTACGCTTTCCGGCGCGCCGACGCGAAGCGGTCCGGCCGGCTCGTCTCCGAAGCGGACGGTATGCCGCGCTTCGTCGACCGTCGTCAGCACGCGGCGCGCGTACGGAAGAAACCGCGCGCCCGCGTCCGTGAGCGCCAGTCGCCGCGGATACCGGTCGAGCAGCGGCGTTCCGAGCTCTTCCTCGAGGTGCCGGATGTGGGAGGTTACGTTCGACTGCACCGTGTTCAGGCGCTCCGCCGTGCGCGTGAAGTTGAGCTCCTCGGCAAGAGCCACGAACATCTGGAGCTGACGCATTTCCATGGTCGATCTTTGAAAGAGATTGTAATCATTCCATCGATCTATTGGACAGTCTGCAGGTGCGTGCCCAGAATGACGCGCCATGAACAGAGAATCCGACTGGGCAAGTGAATGGTCCTCCATGGACGGCGTCGTGTACCTCGACAGCGCGGCGCACGCCGTGATGCCGCGCGTCACCCGGGCCGCGGTCATGTCGGCGCTCGCATTGAGCGAGCGTCCCGATCGCTTCGACGATGCCGCATTCTTCGAAGTGCCGGATCGTCTGCGGGTTTCGCTCGCGAAGCTGATCGGGGCGAGCCCTCGTCAAATAGCGCTGACGACCGGTGCCAGCGCGGGTCTTCAGGTCGTCGCGCAGAACCTGGCCTGGAATCGCGGGGACCGCATCGTCATCGCCGCCGGCGATTTCCCCCTGCAATACGCGACCTGGAAACCGATGGAGGCCCGCGCCGGCGCGGAGCTCGCGATCGTCACGCCGCGCGGATGCTTTCTCACGGCGGACGATGTGATCGAGGCGATGACGCCGCGAACGCGCGTCGTCTCGGTGAGCCACGTCCGCTTCGATGACGCGTCGCTGCTCGACGTCGCCAGGATCGCGGCTGCGTGCAGGGCACGCGGAGCGCTGCTCGTCGTCGACGTCAGCCAGTCGTGCGGCGCGGTCCCTGTCGACGTGAAGGTTCTGGGCGCGGACGCGGTCGTGGGCGCGGGCTACAAATGGCTTCTGGGGCCTTATGGCACCGGGTTCTTCTGGGCCAGCGACACGTTGCTCGAGCATTTGCCGCCGGGCCCGTTTTATTGGACCGGCCAGAAGGGGGACACCTTCGCGTCGTTGAACATGGTCGATCCGGAGCCGAGCGACGGCGCCAAACGCTTCGACGCTCCTGAAATGGCCACGCCGTTCAATCTCAATCTCGTGGCGCTGAGCGCGTCCGTCGATCTCGTGCTCCGCCTCGGACCGGAAGCCGTACTGCAGCACAATCACGCGCTGATCGATGCATTGTTCGAGCGGCTGCCGGAGCACTGCGCACCCGCCAGCCCGCTCGAGCGCGCGACGCGCGGACCGTTCGGCTGCTTCACGGCGGGTCAGCCCGGCGAGACCGCGGCGCTGTTCGAGCGACTACGGGCCTTGAAGATTTTCGTGAGCCTGCGACAGGGGAAAATCCGCGTCGCGCCTCATCTCTTCAATTCACTGGAACAGATCGGCAGGGCGGTGACTCGATGCCGCTGATTGAAGAGCGCCTCGCGAAGTTGAACATCGTTCTGCCGGAGACGCTGCCGGCAGTGGTGGCTGGATACACGCCCAGCTTCGTTCCGTATGTGCAGACCGGCAACCTGCTCTACCTCTCCGGAAGGCTGGCGAAGAAAGACGGCAAGCCCTGGCAGGGGAAACTGGGGGAGGATCTGACGACGGCCGAAGGGCAGGAGGCCGCGCGCGGAGTGGCAGTCGAATTGATCGCGACACTGCGGGCGGCCGCCGGAGACCTCGATTGTGTCCAGCGCATCGTCCGGCTGCTCGTGCTGGTCAACGGCACGCCCGATTTCGACGAGCCGCATGCCGTCGCCAACGGCGCGTCCGAGCTCCTGCTGCAGGTCTTCGGCGAACGGGGCGCCCACGCGCGCACGGCGTTTTGCGCAAGCCAGCTTCCATTCGGGGCGTGCGTCGAAGTGGAGATAGTCGCCGAGCTGGCTATTGATTGATCTGAAAGCGCGCGACGTCGTCGGAGACGATGACCACGTCTCCTCGGCTCACCGGAATCTCGTTGATTCGCGCGGAATGCTTCTCGTTGAGGAACGTTCCGTTCGTCGATCCCATGTCGACCACGACGATCTTGCCGTTCTTCGGTCCCACCCAGACGTGGCGCTTCGAGACGCGGCCGTCGTTGATGATGATCTGCGCCATCGTGGCGTCCCGCCCGATGTAGATACCGTTCGCTCTGATCTCGAATCGCTGTCCGGCGAGCGGGCCTGACGTGAAGTGGATCGCCCCGAGCATCGCAACCGGCACGGTCTTGTCGACGAACATCGGGTCGGCATTCGGCTTGACCGGCATCTGCGGCGATCCGGGCGGAACCACAGCCGCCTGCGCGGGAGCGGCCGGCCTCTTTCCTCTTCGCACGAGGAAGACGATCAATCCGATGACCAAGGCGACGCCGACGACGAAAACGCCGGCGACGCCGAGGAGAATCGGCCACAGCGGCGTGCTCTTGTCGTGGCCCGCGCTGATTTCCTGCTGCGCTTCGGTGATGATGCGCTCCACTTCGGAGTGCTTCGGGTAGAGGCGCCGGACTTCCTCGAACTTCCCGATGGCGAGCTTGTACTTCTGCTGCGCGAAGAGATCGAGCCCCTCGCGCCAGAGCGTGTCGACCGGTCCGAGCTTGTTGTTCGCACCGGCCTGCTTGATGAACTCCTGCACCGTGCTCGCGGCGACGGCGAACGTGAATCCCTGCACTTCCTGGCCGTTGACTTCGTCTCCGCGGAACGTGAGCAGGCCGACGACGTCTCCCTGGTCGTCGACGACGGGGCCGCCCGAGTTGCCGTGCGTTGCCGGAGCGCTGATCTGGAGAACGGGGGCCCCTTCGGTCGTCGCCTTGTGCGCCGAGACTTTTCCGTCGGTGACCGACGCTTCCAGCGACGACTTCTCGTCGAGCACGTCGGTGTCGGCCGCGGCCGGATATCCGACGACGGTGACGTGATCCTGGAGATGCATCTGATCGGAGTCGCCGAGCTCGAGGATCGGCGCGTTTTTCGTCTCGACCTTGAGGATGCAGACGTCTTTTCCTTCGCCGACCGGAGCGCCGTAAGCCTTGATCTCGAAGGGAAGACGGTCGCCGTTCGGAGCGATGACGATCTGAATTTTCCGGAACGTCCGGAAGGACGAGCGCCGCACGATCCGGTCGATCTGGGCTTGTGTCAGGTGGTCCAGATCGGTGTTCGCTGCCCGGGCGACCATTTGCAGATATCGCCTGGTGATCGCCTTCTTCGCCGCTTCATCGCCGTCATGAGTCTTCTGCGTGACGTGGGCGTTCGTGGCGATGTAGCCGTTCGGATCGATGAAGGCCCCTGAACCGAGGCTGATCATGGGGACTTTGAACGTGCGCCCCCAATCCGCGAAATCGATCTCGGCGTAGTAGCCGTCGGCGATGCGGACGACCGCCGGTTTCACGATCATCGCGACGCGGAGTCCCTCGCGCTCCGCGAGCAGCGGAAGGCTGACAAAAAAAAGAACCACGACGACGATGGCTCTGCGTGTCGGCATGAAGGCTCCGCGTTTTTGTGATGGAACGAAATCTTACCGCCATGGTCGGCTGGCGACAATCACGAGGGGGCTGGGGCGGAGCGCTCCCAAACGAAAACGCCGCCCTGGTGGGCGGCGTCTGGTGGGTTGCGATTTGGTAGGCGCTAACGGACTCGAACCGTTGACCCCCACCGTGTGAATGACGATCCGCGTCCCTGGACATCCTAGGATGTCCGTGGGTTCAATAATTTATGAGCGTCTCGGGATGTCTTAGGACGCCCCAGGATGGCCGTAGGGCGGACCCTGCGAACACTTCACGAGCACTAGGCGATTTTCGCAAGGGAGTCCCACTGAGACTCTAGCTACCGACGACTTTGGCCAGTCGCCACATAGAAACTGGCGCGTCGGATCGATGGAGAGCCATCCCAATGCGTCGCACGCCGCGCCTCTGCGGGAGAGCGGCCCTGCGCGCGAACCTTCGTCGCTTGGGACGATCCGCCATGCAACGCCGCTCGTCCTACGGAATTCGAGACGTTGGCATGATTCGGCTCGGGCGTGGTCGCAATGAATCGGTTGCCCTGTGAAACGAACGATTGCTTTGCGAGGCGAGGGCTTTGATTCGCGATATCAATTAGCTTTGCGACACAAGATCAGCGTGGCGGCGTTGATGATCTCTCTATTATTCCAAGTCCGCGCGGCACTGGCCGTACAATGGATGCTTCCTTGCTGGATTCGACGAGTGTCTCGAGCGGCTACCTTGGGGATTGTCGTTCTCGCCGGGCTTGCGATCGGCGCAGTCGCGCTGCGTTTCATAACGCCGGTCGACGACATCACGCCGCGTATTCGCCTACTCAGGGCCGGAAGTTCACGTCCAACGCCCGGTCGGCTCGCAGGCGAGGTTCGCCACCGACCCTGGAGGCGTCAACATGTGTGGTCCGATGCCGAGCTCACGCACGTACTTGGAGAGGTGATAGCGGAGCCGCGCCGGCAAAGAAGTGTTCTCGACGACGCTGTCATTGATTTGGTGAGCGGGTCGATCGATAAAGCAATCGCCGGTTTTGAGTTGGCCAGTTCGAAAACGCGCGATCAACAGGAAGCGCTGACGGATCTCTCCGCCGCATACCTTGCTCAATTCGATGCGCGACACGACTGCATCGATCTATTGCGCGCCGTCAACGCCGCGGATCGCGGTCTGCGCCTTTCTCCCGGCAATGTAGAACTTCGGTTCAACCGTGCCATCGCCCTGGCGCGTCTTGGGGCCCGCACGCTCGCGGCGCGAGACGTCAATGCAATGGACGCCGAGGACAGTTGGCGTCGCGAGGCTGCCGCGAACGTGCAGGCGCTGGACCGGCCCACGGTCGATGAGGCGTGGCAGCGCGAGCTGCCGCGGCTGGATGCTCCGGCCGTGACCGCAGTTGAGGTCAACGATGCGGTCGCACGCATGCCGATGAGCGCACGCGTATTCTGCGAGTCGCAACTACTGCCGCGGTGGGCGGTCGCCGCCGAGCGTGGCGAGAGACGCCAGGCGGCTCATGATCTGCGACTTGCGAGCCTGATCGCGGACGCGCTGCGGCGCGCACGTCATGACGAGCTGGCAAGTGACGCCGTCGAGTCGATTCGCCGGATCATGACGAGTGGCACAGCCGTTGACCGCCGGCGGCTGTTCGCCGGGTTACGTGCGTTTGGGGACGGAACAGCGCTGTACGAGGAGCAAAAACTATCGTCAGCGGAGAGGCCGCTCCGCGATGCAGTTTCGGATCTCGGCGCGGTCGGCAATCCGCTTGCGTATTGGGCTCGCTTTTATCTCGCGATTTACGAGTATTACGGAAACGCTGCGGGTGGTTTCGCGAAACTCGAAATGCTGTTGCACGGCATTCCGATCGACCGCTATCCGGCGTTGACGGGCCGGATCGAGTGGATTGCTGGTACCGCGGAGCAGGTTCAGGGGCATGTTCAATCATCGATGCGTCGGTATGAACACTCCGCGGCGTGTTTGCGTCGCGTGGGCGGCGACCCCGCCGCCGCGTTCGTCACGGTGCTCCTCGCACAGACATATACCGCTCTTGGCGAGCACCGCGCCGCCTGGAACGCGCGGCTGCAGGCATTTCATTCGGTGCCCTATAGCGAGGGGCTGCGGCGCAACATCGCGATGTGGTCCGAGGCGATACAGGCACTCGTTCGCCAGAACGCTCTCACGCTAGCGCGGCCACTGGTCGAAGAGGAGGTCGTCGCGGCGGAAAAGTGGGGACGCGGGCTCGGCATCGCAACGGCGTACCTTGATCGCGCCGCATATCGGCTGGAAGCGGGCGAGCAGGAAGCTGCATCTGCCGATCTCCGCCGCGCAAAGGATGCGATCGCGACGATGGAAGCTGGAAAGCTTCGCGATCAGATGACCTATGTTGCGCTGCTTACCGACGGCCTTCTGGCGCGCCGCGAGTCTCCTGAACGTGCTGCTACGCTGCTCCGTGCGGCGCTCGGAGCACAGGCAAGCACCGGAACGATTTTCGATTCGATCACTTACACGACCGAGCTCGCGAACATGCAGATCGCGAGCGGCGACAACGCCGGAGGCGCGGCGAGTCTGACAAACGTGATCAGTCTCATGGAGCGTGTTCGCGCCACAGTCGAGGATCCAGTCACGCGAATGCAGGCGTTCCGGCAGGCGCAGCCGGCATTCGACCGTCTCATCGAACTGCGCATGTCGGCGGGCGACGTGGCGGGTGCCTTTGCGTTCATCGAGCGTGCGCGCTCACGAGTCGTTCTCGACATGCGCAGCGGCGGGAATGGCGGTCGCTTCATCGCACTTCGCGATGCGGAGCGTCTCGTCCCGGAAGGAACGGCGCTCGTGAGCTTCGTCGTGCTCGAGCATCAGGTCGCGGCGTGGATCGTCGGAAGCGGTAATGCGCGATGCGTGACACTCGACGCTGAAAGGCACAGTCTTGAGCGTGAGATCGACGCGTTGCGGCTGGAGGTCGCGCGCGATGCCTCGGCGGACGCGATTCGAGCGGCGAGTGCGCCACTGTACCGTCATCTCATCGCTCCGCTGCGGCTTTCTGATCGCGTACGCTCTCTCGTCATCGTCCCCGATCGTTTTCTGGCGCGCGTGCCATTTGCGATTCTTTTTGACGACGAGTCGAAGCAATATCTGATCGAGCAGCGCGAGGTCAGCCTCGCGCCGAGCGCGACGGTTCTCGCCCGCAGGGCCAGTCCGATACACCGGCAGTTGCCGCAGACGGCACTGGTTATCGCCGTTTCGCGGCCGGGCTCGTTTCGCGGCGCCGAGATGCCCGGATTGCCGGGCGCCGACCGCGACGGCGCCGAAGCTGCCGCCGTGTATTCACACGCAATCTTTTTCCGCGGTGACGAAGCGACGCGCGGAAACTTTCTCAAAGCGTCCCTCAATATAGACGTGATTCATTTTTCGGGTCACGCCGTCATAGACGCCGAGTCGCCGCGGCGCTCCGTGCTGCTGTTTGCCGCGAAAGACTCCCCTGCGTTCGAACCGCTTTCGCTCGGCGAAGTGCTCGACTCGGGACTTGCGCACGTCCGTCTCGTCGTGCTCGCCGCGTGCCGGACCGAGGACTCGCTGGCCGACGACCGTGAGGGTCAGATGGGACTCGCAGGCGCCTTCGTCGCGGGCGGTGCCGACGAAGTGTTCGCGAGCTCGTTCGACGTCGCCGACGAGACGGCGGCACCGCTCATGGCAGCGTTTCATCGTGCCTATCGCGAAAGCGGCTCGGCTTCGGCAGCCTTCCGTGCAGCGGTCCTCAGCCTGCTGCGCGACCATTCCGGGCATTCAAGCGCCCCGGCCGTGTGGGGCGGGTTCACGGTAATTCGCGGAACGATGACTGATGGAGGTGTGCGATGAAACTGATTTTGACGATTTCGGGATTGTGTCTTCTCGCGTGCAAGTCGGATGACGGCAATCCTTATCCCGGGGAGCCGTCGAAGGTCGACGTCATCATTCCTGACGCGCCACGACACGCGCCACGGATTACCTACAATCCGCTCGATTATTGGCGGTTCGGCAGGCACTACACGCCGGACATCGTGCCCGATGTCGACGGCGGTCGATTGGCTGCGATCGATTTCACCAACGGCGGTCTTCTGAAGCTTGACGTCGACAACCCGCCGCCGTTCAGCATGGAGTGGGGAAGCGACAAGACAGTGCCGCAATATGCGACGGAAGAGAAGTGGATGCGGTGGGTGCCGACGCTGAAGGAACTTGGATTCGGTAACGTGACAGTGCCGCCCAACGGACCGGTGACCGGCTCCACCGTACGACTCACGCTTCCGGGTGGCCACATCATGAGCCGCAATGTAGTCAAAGAAGCGAACACTCAGGACATTATCTACGTCAAGTGGAAATACCCAGTGGTTTCGATCGTCAAAGCCTTGGCGAATGAGATTGTCTGTGAGATCGACAATATCGTTCACGTCCGCCTCACGGACGCTGGCGACGAAGTGCTGAGCATGGACATGAACAGCGCGCGAGAGGTGCGACTTTCCATCAGCAATGACCTCGCGAAAGTTCCGAAGGAGTACCTGAACGAAGTCGATAAGCTCGAGCATGCAGTTCATTTCGACGTGCTCACGCCGGTCATCAACCCGCCGTTCGATCCGCCTTACAAGGAACAAAGAACAGCACGGCCGATCTGCAATCAGGCAATTTACGTCTATACGGGCAACGAACAACTGTTTTCAGAACGGAAGAAGCACACATGCCATTCATAGACGGCGTGCCGGTCGAAGTGACGGTTGTGGCGTCCGCGGTTTGGCGGCGGACCAACATGGACCTCCCGTCGCGCGGATTCGTTGATCCGGGCTGGATCGATCCAGGTGACATCGAGGCCTTTCAGAAAGCGGGCTGGGAGTTTCACACGGGCCCGGCGGAATGGCATCACGCCGAAGACGGTGTGGCGAATTCTTACGAGTCAGGCGTATTGATTCGCGATGAGGGGCTTGGCCACTTGATCCTGAGCGATCACATCGCGATCCATACGCGCAACGCATCGATCTCCGACACGATGATTAAGGCGGACATACTCTTCGATGGACAACGACGGCTGAATCTCGAGAAGGCTGTCTTTGACGTCCGGCTGAAACCGGTGGGCAACGATATCCTCGCGGCCGTGACCACGGCGATCCAGAAGTTGCGTGGCCAGGAAGTCTACGCGGAGCCCATCGTCATCTATCACCTGCTCAATAGTGCGAGTATCTCCGCGCCTACTGGAAGTCTGGAGCCGCAATGGACGACGATTCATCTGCAGGAAGCATTCCGCGGCGTAAGAAAACAGGGCGATGGTATTTACCCCGCGGTCATTGATCTCGGTTTCAAAATGCACAGCAGTCTCTCCGTCGAGTGGCAGGCGGCGTTTGACAGAAACGGCATACGGACGTCGCCGCCATCGGGAACGGACCACGGTACTGCCTGCGCGGCTCTCATCGCGGCAGGTTCGAACAGGCTCGGCCTCACCGGAGCGGCCCCGAACGCGAAGCTGATCCTCGTCAGTGTGGAAACGGTCACGCCTGAGACTGCACTCGTCGAAGCTCTCAAACTTTGTGCCGCGGGAGAAATGAACAGGGTGCCGGCGGACGTCATTTGTTGCAGCCTCGGTCCGCAGAATCGCGGGATTCTGCGCTCGCAGACTCTCGAAACGGCGCTGAACGAGGCGGGAAAGGGCAGGAGCCGCAAGGGAACGCTGGTGGTCTGGGCTGATATCGAACAGTCACTGGACATTCCGGCCACCAGCGTCGAAGGCTACGACCCGGTACTCTGTGTCGGAGGCAGTCTTTCAATCGACGCAGTCGCGGCGGCGCCTTGTGGTTTCGGCATAGGCCTCGATCTGTTGGCACCGGTCTCGGCCGACGTTCTGGTCGTTCTGAATCAGTCTGACAGCGTTGTGCAAAGAATGACCGGAACCAGTGTTGCGGCGCCGCAAGCGGCTGGCGTCGCTGCTCTGCTGCTTTCCAATGACAGCAGTCTGACGGCGGCGAAGCTCACCAATTACCTGCGCGAGAGCTGCGATCGGCCAGGAGATGCATCTGCAACTCACCGAAACGACATCGGGTTCGGCCGCCTAAACGCGCTGAAGGCAGTGAACAAGCTCTGAACCTGGATAGAATCTGCCGCAGCGTCAATCTTGACAGCCGCTAGCGTGCCATTTACTCCGGAGTGTCACCAGCAGGAGGAAATGATGACGTGGCGCCAATCGACCCTCCTCGTTCGTGCGAAAGTCAGTTTGCGCGGCTCGACCTGAGCCGTCAGCAGTCATCAACCTGAGAAAATCGGCCCCGGAACGTCTCTCGCGGCGTGTTCCTTTCTGCGAGAAGGATGAGCGAAAACACGAACGCCGCTCCGTCTTGCGACGGGAGCGGCGTGGATCGTGTGCCTTGGTAGGCGCTAACGGACTCGAACCGTTGACCCCCACCGTGTGAAGGTGATGCTCTACCGACTGAGCTAAGCGCCTATGGGATCTCTGTCAACGAACGACCGGGGCATCGTATTTCGCGCGGGGGGCGGCGTCAACCGCGGGCGGAGGTGGTCACGAGGCTCTTGATCGCGGCGACGAGCTCGGCGGGGTCGATCGGTTTGCCCAGGTGCATCTGGAATCCTGCGGCCAGTGCGCGGACGCGGTCGACGCCGCGGGTGTAGGCGGTGAGGGCGATCGCGGGGACGCGGTTGAGCGGCGAGTCTTTCTGGCGCAGGCGGCGGATGAAGGAGTAGCCGTCCTCGCCCGGCATCTCGATGTCGCTGACGACGAGGTCGGGACGCGTGGTCTCGAGGATGCGCATCGCGGCGGGGACGTTCTCTGCCGCCGAGACGATCGCGCTCGAGCGCGTGAGGATCGTGGTCAGCAGCATGCGCGCGTCGTCGTTGTCTTCGACCAGCAGCACCGACACGCCCGAGAGATCGGCGAGGCCGTCGCGCGATTGCTGCGGCGTCATCTCGATCTGCGGTTGATACGCGATAATGATCGGCAGCCGCACGGCGAAGCTCGCGCCTTTGCCTTTTCCTTTGCTGAACGCCTGCACCGTTCCGCCGTGCAGCTCGACGAGATGGCGGACGATGCCGAGGCCGAGCCCGAGGCCGCTCTGCTTGCGCGCGAGCGTCGTGTCGGCCTGGCTGAAACGATCGAACACGTACGGCAGGAAATCGGCGGAGATCCCTTCGCCCGTATCGCTCACGCAGATCTCGGCATGCGAGTTCACCCGCTCCAGCCGCACCTGCACGCGGCCCCCGCGCGGCGTGAACTTCACCGCGTTCGACAGCAGGTTCCAGACGATCTGCTGCAGGCGGTCGTGATCGCCGGAGACGAATCCGGCACTTGGATCGAGCACGCTGTCGAGCTTCACGCCCTTCGCGTCGGCGGCCGGCCTCACGACGTCGATCGCGGAGTTGATGACGTCGATGAGATCAGTGGGCCGCACCGACAACCGCATCTTGCCGGCGTTGATGCGCGAGAAATCGAGGATGTCCTCGATCAACCGGCTTTGCGCCCGCGCGTTTCGATCGATCGTCTCCAACCCCTCGGCGAGCATCGTTCCCTCGGGATCGTTGCGCAGCAACTGCACCCAGCCGATCACGCTGGTCAGCGGCGTGCGCAGCTCGTGCGACACCGTGGCCAGGAATTCGTCGCGCGCCCGTGTCGACTTTTCGGCGACGGCGAGCGCCCGCGTCGTGGCGCATTCCATCCGGAAGAGAGCCGCGGCGAGCGGCAGCGCCTGCAGCAGGAATTCGATGTCGTGCGGATCGCCGCCGAGAAACGCGAGCGCCGTTCCGTCGGGGAAGCCGACGGCGTGGATGCGCTTGCCGTCGAGCTCCGCATCAGCGCTGCCCTCGCTGATCGCGCGCGTGATCAGCGCCTGCCACGCTCGTCCGTTGCGCAATTTCTGGGGGAAGCCGGGAGCGGGGAGCGACTCACCGCTGTCGGGATCGCGGATGAAAATGATGAGGTCATTTGCGCCGGCCTGCCGCGCGAGCTCGCGCGCCGCGTTTGCGCGTGACTCGGGGACAGCGAGATCGGCGATTGCTGAAAGCATTCGATCCCTGAACTGCACGCCGTGCGCCCGCCGCTCGTTTCGCCGAGAATGGGATGATGAACCGCATCATCCGCGCCGCATTCGGCGCCGCCGCGACGGCCATGCTTGCCGACACCATCGAGCGGCAGCTCATCGCGGCGCCGCATTACCGCGGTGAATGCAGCGATCACTTCGACGGCCGGAAGTTCTTCAACGCCGATGAAGGGGAGCATGGGCGCGAATCGTTCTTCAAATGGATGCTGAGCCGCGAGCGCGGCTATTGGCGGGAGTGGGTGGACGATCCGCCGGGACCGCCGCCGCCGAGCCGGGTGGGAGGCGGACGGATGCGCGTGACGCTGATCAATCACGCCACCGTGCTGATCCAGACGGACAACGTCAACATCCTGACCGATCCGATCTGGTCGCGGCGCTGCTCGCCGTTCGCGCATGCCGGACCGAAGCGCCATCGCGCGCCGGGAATCCGCTTCCGCGATCTGCCGCCGATCGATTTCGTGCTGATCAGCCACAACCATTACGACCATCTTGATCTCCCGACGCTGCACGCGCTGCGCAAGGCGCACTGGCCGCGCATCATCACGCCGCTGGGAAACGATCGCTTTCTGCGGCGGCATGGGATCCGGAACGTGATCGCGCTCGACTGGTGGCAGTCGTTCGAGAACATCACACTCGTACCGGCGCGCCATTTCTGTTCGCGCGGACTCAGCGATCGCGACGCGAACCTCTGGGGCGGCTTCGTCATCGGCGGACCATCGGGTCACGCGTACTTCGCGGGTGACACCGGCTTCGGCGGACACTTCGCGCAAATCGCGGAGCGCTTCCCGTCGATCCGGCTGGCCATGCTGCCGATCGGCGCGTATCTGCCGCGCTGGTTCATGCAGCCGGTGCACATGTCGCCCGACGAAGCGGTGCAGGCGCACGCCGCGCTCGGCGCCGCGCTCTCCGTTCCGATGCACTACGGCACGTTCGATCTCGGCGACGACGGCGAGCTGGAACCGATCGAGCATCTCCGGCGCGCGATGGCCGAGGCGGGAGATCCGAACATCGCGATCCTCGAACATGGAGAAGGCAGGGAGGTCTGAATGCTGCGATCCCTCGGTGCGGTCTCACACGGAATCATCGACTACCTGATGGTCATCATCCTGATCATCGGCCCCGCGGTAGCGGGGTTCGGCGCGACGAAGCAGGCGATGTTCTGCTATTTCCTCGCGGCCGTTCACTTCGTGATGGCAGCGCTGACCCGGTTTCCGCTCGGCGTGAAGAAGATCATCGGCTTCCCGCTGCATGGGGTGATCGAGGCGCTCGTGTCGATCCTGCTGATCGTGCTGCCGTGGATCGCGAACTTCGCCGCCGGCGTCAAATCGCGCAACTTCTTCGTCGCCATCGGCGTGCTACTCGGCGTGATCGCCCTGCTCACCAACTACCGCGGCATCACTTCTTCGAAGATTTCTTCGAAGACTTCTTCGAAGCCGACTTCTTCGACGAAGACTTCTTAGTCGACTTCTTCGAGGAGGCCTTCTTCGTCGATTTCTTCGACGACTTCTTGGCCGGCGGGACCTTCGCCCCTTCGCGTCTCGCCTCGGAGAGTCCGATGGCGATGGCCTGCTTGCGGCTCTTCACCTTCTTGCCCGAGCTGCCGCTCTTCAGCGTGCCGCGTTTGCGCTCGTGCATCGCGCGCTCGACTTTCTTGCTCGCCTTCTTGCCGTACTTCGACGCCATGACAATTCCTCCTGCCCATCAAGTTGTGCAAGAGGCGTGCTGGAGAGACAGCAGATAGCAGATAGCGGATAGCAAGGGAGCCGCGAGAAATTTGCTATCTGCTATCTGCTATCCGCTATCTCTATCTGTTCATTCTCCCGTCTCGAGGTAGCTCGAGCGCGCCATCACGTTCGTGGCCTTGCGATCGACCTCCACTTCGATCGTGTGCGTGCCGACGAAGTTCTTCTCCGGCTTGCGCACCTCGAGCTCGTAGTGGCCCTGCAGCGTGCGCTGCAGGCGATCGAACGCCATGGCGGGGAAGCGGTACGTGCTGGCGTAGAAGCCGCCGGTGTCGTTCGCGGCGGTGGAGAGGCCGAACGCGAGGTCGTGGTAATCGGCCTCGGTGATGTCCATGGCGAACACGCTGACGCGCGCGGCCTCGAGCACGAACTTCGCGATCGGATATTCGGGACGCATGATCACCTGATGCGCGACCCGCTCGCCGAGTCCCCAGCCGAACATGATCAGCGACTTCGGTCCGGGGATGGAGCGCAGCGCATTGCCGATGCAGATTAGCGCCTTCTCCGGCGTCCCGGCCTTCTTCATGTCTTCGCGGTTGAGGTGCTTGCGGATCGACGGATTGGGGACGATCGGCGGCTCGTTCGGCTCGTCGATCGCCAGCGCGTCACGCACCGCGCCCTTGATGCGCGCCTTGTCGTCGGTGAAGTCGAGACGGAACTTGAGGTGCGAGTCGTACTGCAGCACCGCAACCTTGTCCTCCGGCTCGAGCGACTCCACGAGCTCGTCGGCGTTGTGCATGACGTGCATCTGCCCGCCGATGCGCGCCTTGTTGCGCGCGAAGTCGGTCTGGATGAAGAAGACGAGCAACCGTCCCGCCGGCGCCGGCTGCTGATCGGGATTCGGATTCTCGACCTGCGTGCCGATCGTCGCCAGCCCGCGCGCCGCCGCCGTCTCCGGGATCCACTCGACCGATTCGACCTTCACCGGCTTCCCGTCGATGCGCACACGGAAGTTTTTGATGGTGAGGTCGGTGACCGGCTCGCCGTGATAGTCGGTGACGCGGGCGTCGACGATGACGCGTTCGACGGAGATCTTTTCGGTGACTTGCGCTTGAGCGCGCCCGCCCAATAGCAGATAGCTGATAGCAGATAGCAACAGCAGCAACCGCGATTTGCTATCCGCTATCCGCTTCCTGCTATCTATCTCTCGCATGACAGCAGCTTACAATCGGCCCATGCATCCAATTCGCGTCGTTCTGGCAACACTTCTGTTCGCATCCTCTGTCTACGCGGCGTCGTTCGACGAGCTCTTCCTCGACAAGACGATGCGCGTCGATTACTTCCACACGGGCAATAAGGGCGAAGAGATCGTGGCGCTCGATCGGGTAGTCTCGGACGGCCCCTGGCCGGGCTCGCGGACGCATCTCGTCGACACGACGAACCTCGGCAACTACTACTTCGAGGTCGTCGATCGCGCGACGAATCAGGTCATCTACTCGCGCGGCTTCGCGTCGGTGTTCGGCGAGTGGCAGACGACGGACGAGGCGAAGGAGCGCGCGGGGACGTTCACCGAATCGGTGCGCTTTCCGTGGCCGCGCAAGCCGGTGCAGGTGGTGATCAAGAAGCGCGACAAGCAGAACGCGTTTCAGCAGCTCTGGTCGACGCTCGTCGATCCCGACTCGCATTTCGTGAACAAGGCCGACCTGCAGCCGATCGGCAAGGTGTGGACGGTGTTCGAGAACGGCCCGGCCTCGCAGAAGGTCGACCTGCTGGTGATCGGCGAGGGCTACACCGCGGCCGATCAGGCAAAGTTCCACAAGGACGTGCAGCGCCTGACGGCAAAGCTCTTCGACACCGAGCCGTTCAAGTCGCACAAGAAGGACTTCAACGTCCGGGCGATCGATCTCAATGCGTCGGCGAGCGGCGTGCATCGCCCGCGCACGCGCGACGACCGGCGTACGACGATCGGCACCGAGTACAACATCTTCGATTCCGAGCGCTACGTGTTGACGCTCGACAATCGCGCGCTGCGCGACGTCGCGTCGGCCGCGCCGTACGACTTTCTCGAGGTGCTGGTCAACGACAAGCAGTACGGCGGCGGCGGGATCTTCAACGATCAGGCGACGGCGGCCGTCGACACCGGCTTCGCCGAGTACGTCTTCGTGCACGAGTTCGGACATCACTTCGCGGGCCTCGCGGACGAGTACTACACGTCCGACGTCGCGTACGAGACCGGTGGCGAGCATCCCGAGCCGTGGGAGCCGAACATCACCGCCGACGGCGCGCATCCGAAGTGGATGGAGCTGGTGGACAAGGACGTGCCGCTGCCGACGCCGTGGATGAAGGAAGAGTTCGAGAAGCACAGCCGCGAGATCCAGGCGCGTCGCCGCAAGGTGCGCGCGGACAACCGGCCGGAGACGGAGATGGACGCGCTCTTCCGCGAGGAGCAGGTCTGGGAGACGAAGTTCCTCGATCACGACGAGAAGTACGCCGGCAAGGTCGGCGCATTCGAGGGCGCGGGCTATGAGGCGAAGGGGCTGTATCGCCCGCAGACCGATTGCATCATGTTCACACGGGACGAGGTCGGCTTCTGCAAGGTGTGTCAGCGCGCGATCACGCGCATCATTGACTGGTACTCGAAATGAAACGACTGCTCATCTTTTCGCTCTTCTTCGCCACCGCGTGCACGCACATCACGCGCGACGTCCAGCCCGACGCCGGTCCGGCGATCCGGCGGATGTCGCAGGAGTTCGCCGAAGCCGCGAGCTCGGGGAACATCGACGGCATGATGGCGATCTACGCGTACGACGCGCTGCTGCTGCCGCCGAACGCGCCGGAGTTTCGCGGGCCCGCGGCGATCCGGCAGTACTGGTCGGGGATGATCGGCGCGAAGCCGAAGGTCACGCTGACGCCTGTGACGATCCTCGAGTCGTGCGAGCTGGCGACGGAGATCGGGAGATACGAGCTGACCATCGGTCCGATGAAGGACGAAGGGAAGTACGTCGTGACGTGGCGCCGCACGGGCGGTGAATGGCGTGCCGTGGCGGACATCTTCAACTCGAACAAGCCTCCACAAATGTAGTGTTCAAAGAGACCTACGATTTCTGGCGCGGTGAGACCAGTCTCATCGATCCGCGGCCCGCGGCCGCCGACGAAGAACTGCGCCGCGTGACGCGCGCCTTCGCCTCCGCGGGCTCGTCGCGCCGCTCCGAGATGCGCGACGACATGAGCATGAACGATTTCTATTCGCTGCTCACGTTCGCGCGCCGGGCGTCGGTGTTCGCCATGCGCTCGCGCGACAGCCAGTGGATCGTCGACGCGCTGAATTCGATCGCCATCGTGGACGCGCATCGCATCGACGAGCGCGACATCCCGCTGACGCTGAGCGTGGTGCACCACGCCGCGGAACGGATCGGCGTGGAGACGAAGAAGAAGTTCGAGGCGGCGGCGATGCTGGCGGAGAAGAAGCCGGCGGAGCTGATCCGCTCGTTCGTCCGCGGCGACGAAAAGTACAAAGACCTTCGCCGCTCCTGGGGCCACGACGAGATCGTGACCTCGGCCGGCGTCGGCATCATCAGCCGCGAGTTCAGTCCCTACAACCCGACCGGCGACATGTCGACCATGGCGGTGGCGATCGCGCATCTCGTCCGCGACGATCACTACGTGCCCGACACCGTGGCGATCGCGTCGAAACTGCCGGGCGTCTGGTTCCGCACCGACGACGAGACGGGCCTGCAGGCGCTGCTCCGCCACGTGCGCGCGGGATTGACGGTGGAAGGACGCCTGCGTCCCGAGCATCGCCCGCTGCAGGAGCTGCAGACGCTGACGATCTTCGCCATCGAGCTCGAGGACGCGTCGACGTCGGAGCAGTTGCTGCGCATCGCCGCGACTCATCCGCCGCGCGAGGAAGGACGCCTCGCGCTGCGCGAGAAGGAGCTCTTCTGCATGGTGATCGGACGGCCGATGGCCGAGGCGGAGCCGTTCGAGACGGGCGAAAGCCTGGCGCGGTTCCGGGAGCCGTTGATGAACGCGCTGCGCGGCTATCAGGTGCGCTGAAGCCGCCACGCGTGCGTCGCCTGCGCGGCTGCGAGGAACGCGATCGCGATCAGCGCGTACACCGCGGTCACCATCGGCGTCGCGCTGCCGTTGAAGCCGGCGAAGTCGAACGCGGGAGTCACGCCCTTGTCGTTCACCGCGACGTACAGGAACGTCAGGAAAAGCACGGTGAACGTCTTCGCGTTGCCGCTGACCGTGCCGAGGAACGTGGCGGCGGATGCGATGAAGAGGATGCCGATGATGAATGGAAGCAGCGTCGAGAGCGTGGCGAGCGAACGGATCAGCGGCACGATCGCGAACGGCGCAAGCACGAACAGCGTCGAGAGCGTCTTGAAGGCGACGAAGCGCGGCTGCAGGTAGGGCGCGGCGTAGGTCAGCGCGCTCGTTCCGGCCTGCGACTCGCGTGAGGCGATGCCGGCGATGGCGATGCCCATCGCGGCGACGACGATCGGTCCCGAGGCCTTGAACGGCGTGACGATCGAAACGATGGCGAGGACGACGGCGGCGATCGCCAGCAGCGGCGTGGCGCTCGTCGTCAGGATTGCGTCGGCCAGCGCCGAACGGACGAGCGACGGTCCGCGTCCGCCGGTCACGAGCAGCATCGACGCGCGCGTGAGCGGCTTGAAGAGGCGGTTGATCCGCGCGAAGAGCGAGTCGCGATGCTTCGCCGCCGACGGCTTCACGCGTACCGGATCGAAGCGGTGGAAGAAGACACGCGCCAGCAGCAGGATCGGCACCGGCATCAGCATCGACAGCAGGCGCGGCACGATCCAGACGCGGTCGAGCACGAGTCCGTGAAAGACGAACGTCCCCTTGCTCGCGTCGAAGCTCGAGGCGCCGACCGAGATCGAGGTCGTGTGCAACTGGCGCTTCAGCGAATCGATCATGAAGCTGAGGCCCGAGATGTCGAACGCGCCGAGGAAGCCGGGGCCGTTGCCTTTTTCCGTGCTCGTCACGGTGACGGCGAGCAGGATGGTCCAGAGAAAGAAGAACGCGACGTCGCCGAAGCGGCCGGAGAGGAAGGGGATCGATTCGAAGAGGAGCGCGAAGGCCGACACCGTCACGATCACCGAGGGGACGATGAACAGGTATTGCCTGGCGAAGATCAGCGGCTCGAGCGGCGCCTCGCCGCGCACGAGGATCATCGTCATCGCGCTGCACATGAAGCCGAAGGTGAACGTCGTGAGGAAGACGATGTTGCCGGCGAATTTGCCGATCAGGTACTCGATGCCGCTGACGTTCGTCGAGGCGATGACGAAGCCGCAGCGCGAGCGCGCGTCGCGCGAGATGGTGTTGGAGATGACGTAGAAGCCGAAGAGTCCGATGAAGAGGCCGGCCAGCGAGGCGGTGGCCATGCCGACGGCGGCGGAGTTGTAGAGCGCGCGCTGCCCGTTGATCTGCAGCAGCGCACGTCCGGTCGACGGCGCCGGCACCCAGCCGTATGCGATGGCGCTCAGCAGCAGGAAGATGACGAGCGTCGAAAGGCGGCGGAAACGGATACGGAAATCGGCCGCGATGATGGCGGCGATTCTCACGCCGCGACTCCGCCCATCACCGAAAGGAACGCGTCTTCGAGTCGCGGCTCCGCGGGTGTCGCATCGGCGAGCGGCTTCGCGCCGACGGTGCGCACGTGCACGCCGTCGGGTCTGCGCACGGCGTTCGACACGACGAGCTCTCCGCGGAATCGCTCGAAGCGCTCGGAGCTGACGACGACCTCCCAGACGTTCCCTTCCGCGCGTCGCAGCAGCTCTTCCGGCGTGGCCAGCGCGACGAGCGCGCCGTGCTTCATGATCGCGATCTCGGTGGCGATCGATTCGATGTCGCTGACGATGTGCGTGGAGAGGATGACCAACCGTCCGACGCCAAGGTCCGACAGCAGATTGCGAAACCGCACGCGCTCCTCGGGGTCGAGTCCCGCGGTCGGCTCGTCCACGATGACGACCTCGGGATCATTGATCAGCGCCTGCGCGATCCCGAGCCGCTGCCTCATCCCGCCGGAGAACCCGCCGATCGTGCGGTTCGCGACGTGATGCAGATTGACCGCCTCGAGCATCTCGCGGATTTTCGCGGTGCCGTGCACGCCCTTGAGCGCCGCGAAGTAGCTCAGGAACTCGAGCGCCGTCAGGTTCTCGTAGACGCCGAAATCCTGCGGCAGATAGCCGAGCGTGCGCCGCATCAGCTCCGGCTCGCGCGCGATGTCGCGATCGCGAAAGAGGATGCGGCCGGTGGTCGGACGCGTGATCGTGGCGATCATCTGCATCAGCGTCGTCTTCCCCGCGCCGTTCGGTCCGAGGAGCCCGAGGACGCCGCCATTGACGCGCATCGAAACATCGCGCACTCCGAAATTGCCGCCTTTGAACTTCTTCGAGACCGATTCGAGCGTGAGCATGACGCTACGGTATACGGCGAGGCCGAAGTTAAGTTAAGGGGGTCAGGTCTGGAAACTTAACTTAACGCTCCACCCGCCGCCGCTAAGTTAAGTTTCCAGACCTGACCCTAACGCATGATCGCTTCGGCGATGGCTTTGTAGTGGCCGGCGAAGTGGTGGGCGCCTTTGGTGCGGATCGGGGTGGCGAGGGTGGGGTCGAGCGAGCGGCAGAGGGAGTCTTTTTCCTTTTCGCCGTAGACGCAGAGGATGCGCTGGCCGCGCAGTTTCTCGACCTCAGGGCGCACGCGATACTGCGGCTCTTTCGGATGCAGGAAGGGGAAGCGGTAGTAGCGGAAGTCGATCGTCGATTCGAGTCCGAGGAGCGCGATGAGCTCGATGTTGCGCTTGTCGGTGAGGCGGCTGGCCATGAACGGCAGGACGTCGGCGCCGCGCGAGTAGCCGATGAGGATCACTTTCGGGCGATGCCACTTCGTCTGATATTCGCGAATGATCTGCTCCAGCGCGTGCGCCGATTCACCCGGCGTGCGGCGCTCGCTGAAGTAGTCGGGCGTGATGAATCCGACGACGGAGACGCCGTGCTCGTTGATGTCGCGCGCGAGCTTGTCGTCGATGCGCCGCCAGCCGCCGTCGCCGGTGAGGATGATGGCGAAGGTGTCGCCCGCTTTCTTCGCGGGGAATTCGCGGATGGGAAGGGCGGCGAGCAACAGCAGCAACGCGATCACTTCGTCACCACCCCCCGCAACCCGCCCGCGATCAACGCAGCGAGATTCGTGAGAATCCGCGGCAGCGCCAGTCCACCCGGCGACGCGAGGTACTTCGGCTCCCACACCGGATCGAATTTCTCCTTGTACTGACGCAGTCCCTGGAAGTTGTAGTAGTCCTCGCCGAATCGATATGCGAGCGCGCCGACGCGATTCCACAGCGTCCCAAGCGTGCGGTTCTCCAGTCCGGACAGCGGCGCCATGCCGAGGTTGAACCAGCGATAGCCTGCCTGCGCGCCGTGGATCATGAGGTGCGCGAAGATGTAGTCCATGACGCCGGACGGCGCGTCGAGCGCGTGGCGCATGAGATCGACGGAGAGCTCTTCGCCGCTTTCCCAGAGATTGGCGAAGGCGACGACGCGTCCTTCGCGCCGGACGATCGCTACGGGAAACCGTCGCACGTAATCCTCGGCGAAGAATCCGAGGGAGAAGCCTTTCTCGCGCGCTTTCTTTTCGGAGAGCCAGGCGTCGGAGATGGCGCGCAGCTCGGGCAACAGAGGCGCGGGATCGCGCACGATCTCGAAGCCGCAATTCTCCGCTTCGACGCGCCGCATCATCTTGCGCATCCATTTGCGCGAGCCGCCTTCGAGCGAGAAGTCGCGTAGATCGACGCGCGCTTCTTCGCCGATCTTCAGCAGCGTCAGTCCGAGGTCGAGATAGAGGTGGAGGTTCTGGCGCTGGATCTCGTAGAAGACCGTCCAGCCGGCGTGCAGGTCGCAGAGCTCCCGGAACTTCCAGATCAGCTCCGCCTTCTCCTCTTCCGGGCCGACCGGATCGCCCATCGCGATCCAGCTCCGCCCCTCGACGCCGTACATGATGAATGCGCGGCCGCTCTCGCTGAAGAGGAACGGCTTGTCGCCGAGCAGCGCGAGATTCCCCTGGCTCGTCGGCTCCTCGCGCACGATCGCATGCGCGCGATCGAGCTCCTCGGGCGACGGCGGATTCTGATCGGGTGCCGCGGGACGCAGCAGTCTGCGGATCGCGACGAGCATCAGGATGCTGAAGACGCCGATCGACGCGCGGAGGAATCGCGGCGCGTCGCCGCGCAGCGAGAAGTGCCACCAGAGATCATTCGAGTACTCGACGTGCTTGTAGCTGAAGAAGCCGAGCCACATCGACGACAGCAGAACGAGTCCGATGGCGAAGAGCCAGCCGGGGCCGAAGCTCTCGTTGACCAGCGAGGCCTTTCGATAGAAGTGCCTTCGCGACGCGACGAGCCCGAGGAGCATGATCGAGAGGATCAGCGCCTCCTCGTAGTCGAAGCCTTTGAAGAGCTCGAAGACGATCGCCGCGCCGAGGATGACGACGGTGAGCTGGTACGCGGCGTCGAGCCGGCGCTGCAGGCCGCGGGAGAGCATCAGCAGCGCGGCGCCGGCGAGCGAGCCGAGGAAGTGCGAGACCTCGACGATCGGCAGCGGGACGAAGAGGCGATGCGCGATCTCCGGCGTGGCGCCGGAGAAGAGCAGCACCGCGCCGCCGATGAAAATCGTGAAAGAGAGGAGATGCGGAGCGATGCCGGGCGCCCAGCGTCCGAAGACGCGGGCCACGCGCGCGACTCCTTCGCGGCGCTCGAGCAGCTCGTGGATGGCGAGCAGCAGGGTCGCGAGGACGAGCGGCAGGAGGTAGTAGATCGCGCGGAAGGCGACGAGCGATCCGAGAATCGCGCCGGCGGGATAGAACTGCGCGAGGAAGACGAGGATGACGGCTTCGAAGATGCCGAGGCCGCCCGGCACGTTCGACACGACGCCGGCGATCTGCGCGAGGAGGAAGATGCCGAGGAAGTGACTGAAGCCGATCGGGAGCTGCTTCGGCAGGAGTATGTAGAGCACCGCCGCCGCGATGATCCAGTCGAGCGAGGAGATCGCGGCCTGCGCCACGAAGACGCGCGGTTTCGGCAGCTCGAACTCCCACTGTCGCACGCGCAGCGGCTCGCGTTTGACGGCGATCCAGAGCAGATAGATCGCCGCCGGGATGATCATCAGCAGGCCGATGAGCCGCACGGAGTGAATCGGCAGATGGATCGACGGCGGCACGGCGGGCGGCATGACGATGAAGACGAAGCCGCCGAGGACCACGAAGCCGAGCCAGAAGCTGATCGTGCAGAAGGCGATGACCCGCGCGATGTCGACCGCGCTCAGCCGCCAGGCGCTGTAGAGGCGATAGCGCAGCGAGCCGCCGACCACGCCGGAGAGTCCGACGTTGTTGTTGAACGCGTAGCCGATGAACGACGCGAGCGCGATGCGCCGGTACGGCAGCGCATGGCGAATGTAGCGAAACGCCAGCGCGTCGTAGCCGGTCATGGTGAGGTAGCCGAGGATGGTGAGGAGCGTCGCGAGCGCGATCTGTGCGGCGGGCAGCGCGCGCAGGTAGTGCATCACGTCGCGGTAGCGGTAGTGGGCGAGTGTGTCCTCGAGCACGCGCAGTGCGACAGCGAAGAGAGCGAGGATCAGCAGCGGCTTGAGGAAGGGTTTGAGACGGTGCACCGCGCGACGATTGTACTTTTTTGCTACTCTCCCTCCCCGTCCATGTCCATGTCATTCGTGGTCGGTGCAGCGGCCGACATCTTTCCCGCGGATTTCGCTCGCTCCGTCGATGCGGAGCTCTGGAAGCGCTATCCGGCGCCGCGCGACAGCAGCGAAGAGGCGTGGCGCTCCGACGTCGTGGAGCATGACGGCTGGAAGCAGTTGCAGCAGCTCGCGACGTCGATGCTCGGGAGCGGACATCCGTCGCAGCTCGCGGACGTCGATGCGTATCAGATGGTCTGGGTGCCGGCGGCGTTGCCGCACGTGGAGCATGTCGCCATTCCGAATGCCGCCGATCCGCTGCAGGTCGGGAGTCTGCCGGCGCTGGTGGAGGAGCTGCGCGTCTTCGCCGGCGCGGCGTCGCTGCCGACCGACGACGTCGAGTTGATGGAGCTCGCCGCGCACTACCTCGAGGACGACCTGGCGTTCGACAAGGACCTCGAGATCCAGACGTACGTGCAGTTGATGCTGGCGGCGAAGCAGGCGTCGGCGCGCGGGCAGGCGTTGTGGATCTCTACGTAGACAGCGGACAACGGACAGCAGACAGCGGGAGGACGGGCCGCTGCCCGCTGTCCGTTGTCCGCTGTCTAGACGAGTCTGGACGGCGGCAGCAACGACTTATTGATCGCGATCGCCGCCACCGCCCCATCCGCGGCTGACGTGACCGCGAGCTGCGAGCCGGGGGCGAGGTCGCCGATCGCGTAAACGCCTTCGATCGTCGTCTGCTTGTAGTCGTCGACGGCGATGCACGGCTCTCCTTCGAACACCTGGCACCCGAGGTCCTCGGCGAGCGTGCAACTGCGGACCGTGCCGATGGAGAAGAAGAGCGCGTCGATCTCCACGCGCTCGCCGGTCTCGAGGACGGCGTGCGCGACCTGATCGCCGTTGCCGGTCAGCGCGATCACCGGCTCGTCCTTGATGTCGATCCCCTCGGCCAGCGCCTTCGACGTTTGCTCCTTCGTGAATTCGCGCGGCTTGCCGTTGACGAAGATCGTGAGGTCGTCGCTCCACTGCAGGAGCTTCAGCGCCAGTCCGACGACGCGCTTACCGTGGCCGATCACGCCGACGCGCTTGCCGGTGACTTCGTAGCCGTCGCAGTCGGGGCAGTGATAGACGCTGCCGGGATAGAAGTCGGTGAGGTGCGGGATGTCGGGGACGAGATCGCGCACGCCGTACGCGAGGACGACGCGCCGCGTGCGCATCGAGCCGGCGGAGGTGGTGACGCAGAACGCGTCGCCGTCGCGCTCGATCTTCGAGCACGTGCAGTCGCAGACCTCGACGCCGGCGTCGATCGCTTCGTCCCGTCCACGACGCCGCAGCTCGGCGGGATCGATGTTGTGCTGGCCGATGAAGCCGTGGATGGCGCGCGACGCGTAGTTGCGCGGCTTGCCGTCGTCGCAGAGGAGGACGCGGCGGCGGTAGCGCCCGAGGAAGATCGCGCAGGTCAGGCCGGCGGGGCCGCCGCCGATGATGATGCAGTCGTAGATCGATGCGGAATCAGGCATGTAACGTTGGAGTGCGGTGGCCATGCCACCGCCCTGGGGGCGAGGGCGGCGGCATGGCCGCCGCAGTCCGAGGTCATCGCATGCCGCCGCCGGAAAGCATGTACCGCTCGCCGGTGCCGGGACGGTCGACGCGGATCGACACGTTGCTCGCGGGGATCGCTTCCTTCTCGCCCTGCCGGCGCACCCAGACCACCACCGTGTAGATGCCGGGGCCGTCGGTGAAGGGGACGGTGAAGGCGAAGTCGCTGCTCGAGTTGACCGCGTAGTCGTGGCGGCGATCGGGGAGCGAATACGTGTCGATCACGTTCGCGGTGATCGGCGAGATCGGCTGCGGGAGCGGCTCGTAGTGGACGCTGATCGCATCGGCGAGATAGCCGTGTTGCGCGCGGCCGGCGGCGACGATCTTCTCGTTGATCGATGCGGCGCGGGGGAGCGCATGCGTCCAGTTGATGTAGCGGCGGACGAACTCCTGCGTCAGGCGGAACTCTCCGTCCTTCCACGCCAGGCCGATGCCGACGTGCGTGGCGTGCGGGTCGAGGATCGTGCGGCGATGGCCGTCGTGCGGCGCGTGCTCCGCCATCATCGCTTCCTGCGAGCGGCGGATCATCTCGTACAGCGCGCGGTCGTTGAAGCGATACGTCGCCGACCACGCCGCCGCGTTCTCGCTCACCGCGTCGTTGCCGCCGGCGAACGAGTAGCGCATGTACGGCGCCTGGCCGTCGATGGTGAAGTGTCCGGTCGTGCCATTGCGGATCTGCGCGCGGCAGTACTCGTCGGCGAGCGCCGAGGTCCAGCCGTCGAGCTCCACCGGTTTGAGGCCGTGATGCTTGCGGTCGGAGTTGATGAGGCGGAGGAACTCCTGGCGCAATGTGAAGCGTGTTTCGTCGAGCGGGCTTTCGCCCTGCGCGAGCGTGCTCGCGAGCAGGATGACGATCGAGATGACGACGCGCTTCATCATTTCAAGGGTAATTCAATTTCCACTCTGAATCCCGGCTCGAGATTCTCGGCGCGGACGCTGCCGCCGTGCTCCTCGATCGCCTTGCGCGCAATTGCAAGGCCGAGGCCGGTCCCGCTCGACTTGGTCGAAAAGTAGGGATCGAAGATTTTCGGCAAGAGCTCGGCGGGCACGCCCGGACCGTTGTCCTCGATCGAGATGACCGCCTTCGAATCGACGCCGTGGCTGCCGAGGCGCACGCGTCCGCCGGGAGCGGCCTGGAACGCGTTCTCGATCAGGTTCGCGATCGCGCCGCGCAGCAGGCGCGCGTCGCCGGAGTAACTGCTCGGCGTCGACGGCTCGATCTCGGCGTGGAAGTCGATGCCCCGCTCGCCGCTCGCGGAGTAGTCGTTGGCGATGTCGTGCAGCAGTTTCTGCAGATCGAGTGGACGCCGTTTCACCTGGCGCAGCGACGCGTAATCGCTGAACTCTTTCGACGTCTCGCGCAGCGTGACGACCTGGCGGAGGATGTTGTCGACGGCACTGCGGACGACCGCCGGCAGCGTCGGATCGTCGCGCTCCGCGACCGCGCGCAGATGCTCCGCGGTGAGCTGGATCGGCGTCAGCGGATTCTTGATCTCGTGCGCGACCTGGCGCGCCATCTCGCCCCACGCCTCGAGCCGGTTCGAGCGCAGGATCTCGGTGACGTCCTCGGCGATCAGCATCTCCTCCGGACTGTCGGGCAGCGGAATGAGCGAGACGCGGAACGTGCGCGGATTTCCCTCCGACTCCAGCTCGAGCTCCGCCGACTCGACGTGCAGCGGACGATGGCGGTCGAGCATCTCGCGCACCGGCTCCGGCAGCTCGCCGGTGGGGAAGAGCCGGCGCGCGGCCTCGTTCATCGTGCCGGCGTGGCGCGCGTCGTCGAGCACCACGACCGCCGCGTTGATGTTCTCGAGCAACGTCTGCAGGCGGTCGCGCTCGTGACGGAGATCGTTCTGCTGGCGGCGGATCGATTGCGCCATGTCGCGGAATGTCGTCACGAGCAGGCCGATGTCGGGATCGGCGGGGGCGTGCACCTGGACGTCGAAGTCGCCGCGCGCGACAGCACGCGCGCCGGCCACGAGGCTCTGCACGGGACGCGTCACGCTGCGCGCGGTGCGGAAGGCGACGCCGATCGCGGCGATGACGATGAAGACGAGCAGCATGTAGATCGTGGTCGCGAGGTCGTTGACCTGCGCCTCGATCTGCCGCCCCTGCACGATGAACGGCAGGGCGAGCGTGTAGTTGCGGCCGCGCACGAGATTGATCGGGCTGTAGATCTCGACGTACTGCGTCGATCCCGCGCGGCGCACGGCGCGGAAGAGCTGCTTCCCGCCGACGACGATCGCGGAGTAGACGTCGCCCGGCAATCGCTCCGATTCGACGTGCGCGGCGAAGAGATCGCGGCGGCTCGAGGCGACGAGCTGCTCGTCGCGATAGAGATGAAGGTCATGCCCGATGACGCGCGCCAGCCAGCTCAGGATCTCGTCGTCGAGTATCTGCTCCGGCTGCGTGGGAGTGGCCGCCGACGCGAGGTAGTCCTCGATCACGCGCTGCGCGGCGGTGAGCGCGGTCTGGCCGCGCTCGACGTACTCGGCTTCCAGCCGGTTCGCGAGATAGGCGCGGACGAACAGCACGAAGACCATCAGCGGCACGACGACGACCGCGGTGAGATAGAGCGCGGTGCGGGCGCGGAAGCCGACGCCGCGCGGGAAGCGGCGCAGGACCTCGATCAGCGACGGGATCGATTGGATGAAGATCGCGATCAGCGCCGCGGCGATGGCCCAGATCACCGCGCCGCCCGCGCGGCGTGCCTGCTGCGCGGCCGTGGGGATGGAGAGCGGAAAGGCGAAGAGCGCTTCGTCGGTGCGGCGGAGATAGATGGCGGATGAATCGCCGAGCAGCCCGGTCACCCACGCGCCGCGCCCCGGCTTCATCGTGGCGATGTACCAGGCGGGACTCTGCGGCAGGCGGACGTTCGTCGCGCCGTGCGCGTTGCCGTCGCGGTCGTAAACCGCCGGCTCACGCTGCGCGTGCAGCCCGGTGGCCAGATCCTCGGTGCCGGCTTCGAAGAAGTCGCGATAGACGTCGGCGAACGACGTGGCGCCGGGATCGGCGGGATTGACGACGTGCACGCTGCCGCGCGCGATCGTCGTGCCGAACGCGGTGACGTCGAAGTCGTGATGCAGCAGGACGCGCGTCAGCGTGCCGATCTGCAGGATCTCTTTCCCCACCACGGTGCCGCGCTCGTTGAACTGCGGCAGGCCGACGCCGAAGCGGCTGATCACGTTGCCGGTGAAGTCGTCGCTCACGGTGATGACCGCGGGGATGCGCCACTTCGAAAGATCGGAGCGCAGCCAGAGCGCGTACGCGAGGTCCTCGAGGTTCATGCGGCGATAGTCGTCGGGGAGGACACTGCTCAGCTCCGTGCGCGAGAACTCGTTGTGCAGCGTGTCCTCGATCATCGTCCGCAACTGCCCCGCTTCGCCGACGACGAGCGGCGCGTAGGTCTCGGCGATGAAGCGCCGCGCGCCGTCGCGCTCGAACTGATGCACCGGCATCCAGACCGCGAGGCCGCAGAGGACGGCGGTGACGAGCATCCGCAGCGGTGGGGCCGGCGCCCACTCGCCCCACTCCCAGACCCGCGCGATGCGCAGCACGGCGTACGCGAGGCAGAGGAGCGACGCGAGGAGGATGGCCTGCGCCGCGGACGTCGGGATGATGTGATCGGGGAGCGGCGAGACGCGCGAGTTGTCCGCGAGGTTGCGGACGAGGAGCACGTAGCCGATCGCGGCGGCGACGGCGATGACGAGCCGCGCGATCTTGAAGCGGGTGTTCTTCGTCGCCACGAGGACGATGCCGAGGATGGCGATCGAGGTGGTGAGGAGATCGAAGGGGGATTTGCTGAACGGACCGAGGAGGCGGGAGCCGTAGAGATCGAAATGGAGGATGCGGGAGGGGTCGTCGACGACTTGAAGCGGCAGCAGTGCGAGACGCGCGAGCGCGATGAGGAGGATGGTCGTTGCCGGTTGCCAGTTGCCGGTTGCCGGCAACCGGGAACCGGCAACCGGGAACCGCAGCAACACCATGACGACCAGCGCGCCGGCCGCGAGCAGAATCGCCGCCGCGTTCCGTCCATTCACGCTCGTCGTTTCGAGCACCTCGCGCGCGGAGCGCGGCGCGATGTCGATCCAGAGATCGCCGTCGGGCCGCCGCTCGATGAGCTGCCGCACCATCCCCGGCTCCTGCCGCAGATAGCCGGCGTGAAAGGTCGCGCCGGTGGTCCACTCGGGATCGTGCGGATGGATCGAGCTCGTCGTGCTCGGCGCATTCGCCACGCGCTTGAAGCTCTCGACGACGTAGCGTCCGGCGACGCGCGAGCGGACGATGTAGAGGTTGGTGGCGTCGAACTCGAACGTCTTCGCCGCCGCCCCGCGCAGCTCCTCACCCCACCAGGCGAGCAAGTCCCCCTCGGGCGTCCGAATGCGCGCGCCACGCGTGCGCGATGGCGGCACTTCATCGCGCAACAGCGCGAAGAGCTCGGCGCGCGTCGGCTCGCGGTGAAGCGATGCGATCCGGCTCTCGACCCGGTCAGCCGTGGCGTCGAGCTCCGCCTCGACCGTCGCCACGCGCTGGCGGACGAACGTCACGTCCTCGCGGATGTGATCGGCCGAACGCCGGCTGAACGTCGCCTCGATGGAGCGGAGAGAAAAAAAGGCGCCGGCCTGAATCAGGCCGGCGAGGAGGAGGAAAAGCGCCGCCGCGCGTATGACGCGAGTGCGCATCGCCGTTGTCGTTATTTACTGGCCGACCTTACCGACACCACCGACCAGTGATCGCCCTTGTTGCGCAGCGTGATGTAGAGATCGCGCGCCTCGGGCTTGCCGTTCGCCTGGATCGTCCAAGCCGCGGTGATGTGGTACTGCCCCTCGGCGCTGACCTTGCGCGCGCTGCGCTGCTCGAACGACGTCGGGTTCGTCTTGCTGAACAGACCGTCGAGCAGATACGCCGCCTGATCGCGGCCGAAGAAGCCGCTCTGGCTCACCAGTCCGGGGAACTGGAGCATGACCTGATCTCCGTCGGCGATGCCGGCGACGATTGCCTGCGCGTCACCGCTGCCGAAGCCGCGGGTCAGGTTCGACATCGCCGTGTCGAGGTCCTTGAACTGCGCCGACGCGATCACAGGGAAGAGCGTCAGCGAGAGCGCCACCGCCAGATTTTTCCAGAGTCTCATGGTCGTCCTCATGCCTGTCGTAACCTTGGTCAATAAGCGATTATTCTAGCAAATTCAATAGTTTAGGTGTGGTGATTCGAGGTCGGTCCGTCCTGTTTCGAGGCCGCGCCGCCGGGCCTCCGCGAGGAAGTCCTCGGGGGGTCGCGCAACGACGCGAAGCGGTTGATTCGTAACGGGATGTGTCATCGCGAGCTCGGCCGCGTGCAGCATCGGACGCGCGGCATTTCTCTCTCCATAGAGCCAATCGCCTGCCAACGGATGTCCTACGGCGGCGAGGTGGACGCGGATCTGATGCGTGCGTCCCGTCTCCAGGATGACGTCGACGAGCGAGCCGCTCTTCGTCGCCTCGAGCGGCTGGATGTGCGTGACCGCCCGCTTGCCGTCGTCGCGCACCGCGAACTTGATCGCGCCGATCCGCGCCAGCGGCGCGTCGATGGTCTGCCGCTCCGCCAGCTCCCCCTCGCACAGCGCGAGGTAGCGCTTCCTGATCCGCTTCGTCTCGAACTGACGCGTGAGCTTCGCGTTGATGTCGGCGCGCTTGGAGAAGAACATCACGCCGCTCGTCCCGCGGTCGAGACGCTGCATCAGGAAGACATGCCCGCACTGCTCCGCGACCTGCTCCAGCAGCACTGGCTCATCGGCGTCGTGCGCGCGCTGGACGATCAGGTTTGCGGGCTTGTTGACGAAGATGAGGGCGTCGTCGTCGTAGAGGATTTCGAGCTGTTGAGCTCTTGAGCCATTGAGCGGTTCAGGCATCTCAATCGCTCAACCGCTCAAGGGCTCAACGGCTCGACAACGTGCAGCTCCCACGGCCCTATGCACGTCAACTGCAGCACCGACTCCTGCGGGATCCAGAGATAGTGATGAACGTTCGGCGGATTGACGTAGAAGCCGCCCGCGCGGAAGGTCGTTCCCTTCTTCTCGAACTTGTCGCCGAAGCCGACGATCACGCGGCCGCTGAGGACCGTCACGCGCTCGTCGCGCGGATACCAGTGCGGCGGGATGACCGACCCTGCCGGCAGCTTGATGCGCATCGTGAACATCCCCTCCGCCTTCGGATCGCCCTCCAGCACGGCGACCTGCGCGCCTTTGGGAAGGGTGGGCGGGGCGGGCTTCCAGTCGGTGTGGGTGATCTGGATTTGCGCGACGAACGCCAGATAGCAGATAGCGGATAGCAGATAGCAAAAGACCGATCGGCGCATCAGCGGATTATCCATTGCTATCCGCTATCTGCTATCCGCTATCTAGTCCGTGGAGCGATACAACAAGAAGTCTTCCCGCAGTTGCGCGAACTCCCGCAGCGACGTCTCCCACTCCGACACCCACTCGTCGACGTTGCCGCCGTTCTCGACGATCTCGCGATAGCGCGAGCTGCCGGCGAGGAGGTCGATGGCCAGGCGGTCGGAGACGAACTCGTACGTCTCGCGGCGCCAGTCGAACTGCTCGGGATCGAGATCGCGCGCGACCTTCACGCACCAGAGTCCCGTGCGATACGGCTCGAACACGCCGCGATTGGTCACGTGCAGCTCGACGCCGCCGCAGACCTTGCCCGCGTGCTTCTGGAACTGCGGGAGGAAGTAGTGCGGGCGGAAGCGGACGCCTGGGAGCTCGAGCGCGTTGAGGCGCTCGGCGAGCTTGAACGGATTCAGCCACGGCGCGCCGAAGAACTCGAACGGATGCGTCGTGCCGCGTCCTTCGCTCAGGTTCGTCCCTTCGATCAGGCACATGCCGGGATAGACCGTCGCGGTGTAGACCGTCGGCATGTTCGGCGACGGGATGACCCACGGCAGTCCGGTGTCGCCCCACCACATCCCGCGCCGCCAGCCGCGCATCGGGACGACCGTCAGATCGCACTCGAGATGAAAGACTTCGTTGAAGTAGCGCGCGAGCTCGCCGGCGGTCATGCCGTGACGCGTCGGCAGCGGGAACATCCCGACGAAGCTCGAGTACTTCTCCTCGCGGATGTTTCCCTCGAGGTGATAGCCGTCGATCGGATTGGGCCGGTCGAGCACGATGACCTTCAGGCCGAGCGGCGCCGCCTCGCGCATGCAGATGGCCATCGTGTAGATGAAGGTGTAGTAGCGCGAGCCGATGTCCTGGAGGTCGATGACCAGCGCGTCGAGGTTCTTGAGCACGTCGCGCCGCGGCACGAGGTCGGCCTCGCTGCGGCCGTAGAGCGAGTAGACAGGGAGGCCGGTGAGCGGATCGTCGGAGTGCTCGACGTGCGCCATGTCCTGCGCCTCGCCCCAGATGCCGTGCTCCGGTCCGAAGAGCGCGGTGAGCTGCCAGCCGCGCCCCGCGTGCAGCAGGCGGACCGAGTGCTGCAGATCGCAGGTGACCGCGCTGTGGTGTGTGACGAGTCCGATCTTGCGCCCGAGGATCGGGGCAGGCTCGTCGAGGAGAACTTCGAGTCCCGGTTGTACGTTCATTCGTGTTTTGTGTCGCCCGCCAGCAGTTGCAATGCGTGTGGAATCAGCGGCAGCACCGCCTCGAGGTTCTCCCGAGCGCCCCGCTCACTGCCCGGTAAGTTCACGATGAGTGCCGATCCGCGCGTCGCGGCCTGCGCGCGCGAAAGCGGCGCGAGCGGCGCGGTCCTGCGCATCACTTCCCCGAATCCCGGCACCACGCGATCGCACACCCGCATCGTCGCCTCGGGGGTCACGTCGCGTGCCGCGATGCCGGTGCCGCCGGTGGTGACGACGAGCCGCGCGCCGTCGCCGGTGGCGTTCTCGATCGCGATGCCGATGGCTTCGATGTCGTCAGGCACGACGACGATCGCATCGACGTCGCAGCCGTTCGCCGCGAGGAGCTCGCGCACCGCGGGACCGGAGCGATCTTCACGCTCGCCTCGCGAGGCAGCGTCGCTGCAGGTGATGACGCGGGCGCGTATCATCGCGCGCGATTCTAATGAAGCGAACGGACTTCGCCTATGACCTTCCGCGCGAGCTGATCGCGCAGGAGCCGCGCCCGCGCGGACAGTCGCGCATGATGGTCGTCACCCCCGGCGCCCCCATCGAGCACGACTCCTTCGCCAACTTCCCCAACCGCCTCGGCGCGCGCGACGTCCTCGTCATCAACGACACCCGCGTCATCCCCGCCCGCCTCTACGCCGAGCCGAAGGGGCAGATGAAGAACCGCATCGAGCTGCTGCTGACGCGGCAATTGGACGATCAAATGTGGGAGGCGTGGTGCAAGCCGGCGAAGCGGGTGAAGGCCGGCGATCAGCTCCGCTTCTCGCCCATCCTGACCGCCGCGGTGATGGCGAAGCGCGACGACGGCACGGTGGTGGTCCGCTTCGAAGGTCCGCACGAGGAGCTCGAGCGCGTCGGCGTGCCGCCGCTGCCGCCGTACATCGCACGCGAGACGCCGCGCGAGTCGGACAAGGAGTCGTACCAGACCGTCTACGCCGCCGAGCGCGGCGCGATCGCGGCGCCGACCGCCGGCCTGCACTTCACGCGCGAGATCCTCGACGCCATCGCCGCGCGCGGCATCGACGTCGTCCGCATCACCCTCCACGTCGGCCTCGGCACGTTCAAGCCGGTGAAGGTCGACGACCTCGCGGAGCATCGGATGGACTCCGAGCGCTACACGATTTCCTCCGAGGCTGCGGCGACGCTCAACCGCGCGCTCGAGGAGAAGCGGCCGATCGTCGCCGTGGGGACGACCAGCGTGCGAACGCTCGAGAGCGCGATCCGGGCGGGGGAGGGGCGGTTCGTCGCCGGATCAGCGGAGACGTCGATCTTCATCACGCCAGGCTTCGAGTTCCGCGCGGTCGACAAGTTATTGACCAATTTCCACCTGCCGGAATCGACGCTGATCATGCTCGTGTCGGCATTCGCGGGAGTGGAGACGATCCGCAACGCGTACGCGACGGCGATCGCGGAGAAGTACTTTTTCTACAGTTACGGGGATTGCATGCTGCTGGTGAGATAGCAGATAGCGGATAGCAGATAGCAACCCGCCCTCCCGCGTTTGCTATCTGCTATCCGCTATCTGCTATCTAATTATTCACCAGTACCCCGTCGTGATCTCCGCATCCCCGCACACGATCGCCTGACAGGCCAGGCGCTCATCCTCGCTGAATCCACGCTCGCCGGAGACGCGTACTTCGATCGTCGTCGGGGGGCTGAGGTTCTCGGCGCCGGTGACGACGCGGACGCGGCACCTGGCGCAGATGCCGATGGCGCCGCAGGAGTTCCCGAGGGGGGCGCCGGCGCGGCGGGCGACGTCGAGGAGCGTCTCGTCGGGGTTCGCCGAAGCCGAGCGGCCCAATGGCGTGAACGTCACGATTCTTGACGAGGTGTTCACAGGATCTTGGCCGCGCTCCGAGAAACTTCGGGGCAGTATTCACGTCTATTAGAGCAGATCGCCTGGAGGAGACAATGAACGCCACGGATGAAACCAGAATCGCTGATGAGATCGTTCGAGTGCTGCCGGAGGGGAGTGTGGTGCGGGTCTGCAGCGACGACCGGGAAGCGATTCGGTATGCCGTCCGCGATGCGTCGCTGAAGCTTCGCACGATCGTGCTGCGCCGCGCTTCGCTGCGCAAACTGCTGAACGACCCCGCCCGCGCCGTCAAGGTCGAGTACCTCGGCCGCGAGCTGGCCGAAGCGGCCGCGCAGCGCAGCGAGTACCGCTACCCGCGCCCGGTGCGGCTGCATAACCCGATCATGCCGATCAGGCTGCGGATGTTGGCCGTTGGCGGGATCTTTTGATCGTTGCCGGTTACCGGTTACCAGTTGCCGGGAAAGGCAACCGCAACCGACAACTGGCAACCGTTAACCGAAAAGTTCTGACGTTTCGCAGGTCAACCTAGTGACAAACCGACGTTATGGCGACATATTGTCTCCATGGCTGTCGATCTGGATGACCTCGACCTTCGCATTGTCGGCCTTCTCCTACGCGACGGGCGCTCCCCTGCCTCCCAGATCGCGGATCAGGTAGGCCTCTCCCGTCCCGCCGTCGCCGACCGCATCGAAAAGCTCGAACGGCTCGGCGTGATCCGCGGGACGACCGTGGTCGTCGATCCCGAGGCCGTCGGACGCAAGGTCACGGCGTTCGTCGCCGCGCGCGGGTCGGTGCATCTCACGCCGAAGGCGCTGAAGATGTTCCGCGACATCATGGCGCTCGACGAAGTGCTCGAGACGCACACCGTCGCGGGCGACGACTGCTACCTCATCAAGGTCCGCACCGACTCCATCGCCTCGCTCAACACGCTGGTCGGCAAGCTGAAAGAGCCGCCGCTGTCGCTCAGCACGCGCACCACGATCGTGATGCAGACGCATTGCGAAAAAGTCGGCGGCATCGTCCTCGGGGAGGCCATCTGATGAAGCACGACAAGCTTCTCGCCTACGTCGCCTTCGGCATCGTCTGCCTTGTCTGGGGGACGACGTATCTCGCCATCCGCGTGGCGGTGGAGACGATTCCGCCGCTGCTGCTCACCGGCATCCGCTACCTCGCCGCCGGTCTGATCATGCTCGCCGTGGTGAAGATCCGCGGCGAGAAGCTGCCGACCGATCCGCGCGTCCTCCGCGAGCTCGCCCTCATCGGCGCGCTGATGGTCGGCGGCGGCAATCTCGCGGTGGTCTGGGCCGAGCAGTACGTGCCGAGCGGCATGGCCGCGCTCCTCGTCGCCACCGCGCCGTTCTGGGCGTCGATCCTCGAAGCGATGCGCAAGAACGGAGAGCACATCGGAATGCATCGCGGCCTCGGCATGCTCGTCGGGTTCATCGGCGTGGCGCTGCTCGTGACTCCGGGCAGCCTGGCCGGACAGCTCGCTCCCGGAGTGCTCGCCGGCGCGATCGTGATCCAGATCGGATCGCTCTGCTGGCAGTACGGCATGGTCCGCGGCAAGCACTACCTGCACGGCGTGTCGCTGATGCCGTCGGCGGCGCTGCAGATGCTGTTCGGCGGAGTGCTCGTGCTGACGGTCGGCCTGCTGATCGGCGAGGGCTCGCGCTTCGTCGTCACGCCGCGCACGTTCGCCGGACTGGTCTACCTCACGATCTTCGGATCGGTGATCGCATACAGCGCGTTCATCTTCGCGCTCGCCCACATGCGGGCCACGAGCCTCTCGCTCTACGCCTACGTGAATCCCGCGGTGGCCGTCGTCCTCGGCTGGCTGATCCTCGACGAGAAGCTGACGTGGGTGTCGATCGTGGCGATGGTGGTGATCCTCGGCGGCGTCGCGATCGTGCAGACCGCCCGCGGCGAGAAGGAGCCCGCCGCGGAGGTCGTGGTGGAAGAGAAGAAGAACGCGGCCTAGGCCCGATCGATCCTGCACGCGAAGCACCCGTACGTCGGGAACCGCGCGTGGACGAACGCGACCTCGGGCGACGCGAGGAACTTCTCGAGCGTCGCATCGAAGTCCTCGGGCGTGAGCATCGCGGCCTCGACGATCGACTCCTCCTGCGAGTACGCGCGGAGGACGAAGCGCTCGCGCAGATAACCGGAGCCGGTCGGGAACGCGGAGCGATCGGCCTGCTCATCGCTCTCGTTCGCGAGCAGAAAGACCGGCCCGAACTCCTTGTACGGACCGCTCTTCGCGAACGGCGAGAAGCTGGCGAGGATCAGCTCTTCGCCCGGCCTGGCGCGGCGGAGGACGTCGCGGCACGGCTCGCCGCCCTCGGCGCGCAGGCGTTTGACCGGTTGTCCCTGGTCGTCGATGCCGAGGGTGCGGGCGCGGTGGATGAAGTCGGTGGGAAGCGGTGCGATGTTGATGTTCATGCGCTCCATTTTGGGGAGCGGCGCGCGATCGCACTATCCGGTTCTTGCGGTCAAAAACCCCTTCAGCAGCATCTCCGTTCCGATCGCGCTCGTCACCAGGCGCTCGCGACGATCGTTGCGGATGCGCGCGGTCCAGTCGGTGAGGCCGCCGTCGCCGAGGGGGAGGTCATCGACCCAGACTTTGAAGGCGACGCGCTGGTAGTACGACGTCTTTACCAGCCGCTCTTCATCGCGCGCGACGATCACGTCGGGGCCGAGCATCTCGCGCAATTCATCGAAGTTCTCCGCGGCGAGCGTCACGCGCAGCGCGGCGCGGCGGAACTCCTCCGGCAGCGTCGAAAGGAGATGCAACTGGATGCGGATGTGCTCGACGATGCCGCGCATGGCGAACGCGTCGCCGCGGCCGGCGCTGCAGAGGCTGAGGATGCGGAAGTGCTGCGTGTGGAACTTCTCGCGCACGCGTTGCGCGCGGACAAGGCGCTGTGAGGTGCAGAGGTGCACTTCGTCGTGCGTGTCGCGGCGCTGCGCGCACATCAGCGCCATCACGTCGGTCGCATCGGCGAGCACTTCCTGTCCGCGGATCGTGGCCATCACGTTGTGCGGATGTACGGGGCCGAGCGTGCTGACCGTGCCGTGCGGCGCGAGCGGCGAGAGCTCGACCGCCTCGAAGTGCGGCGGCATCTCCGCGAGGAGGTGCGCGTCGAGCTTCGTGAATGCGCGTTGATCGACGGTCGAAGGAACGACGAACGCGTCCGATTCGAAGCGGCGGCGGATGCCGTGAACGGAGAGCTTGCGCGCGCGGCGGGCGAAGAGCTCGAGGAGGAGCGACGTCAGCTCGGGCGAGGACATCGACTCGAGCGCGTCCAGCGCCTCCGCGCCGATCTTGCGCGCCGGACGTTCCCAGGGCGCGGTCATCGCTAGCCGTCGCGCTTACATTTCTCGATGATCTCGCGGATCTTCGAGTCGGCTCCTTCGATCGGCAACTGGCAGGTGCCGGCGCCGCGGTGACCGCCGCCGCCGTAGCGATCCATCAGCTTGCCGACGTCGGTGTTCGACGTGCGGTTGAAGATCGAATGCCCGAGGGCGCAGACCACGAACTCGCCGCGCTTGCCGTCGAAGATGCGCACCTGGATGTTCTGCTCGGGGAACATCGTGTAGACGAGGAAGCGGTTGCCGGTCGGCATCGACTCCAGGCCGCGCAGGTCGGTGACGATCACGTTGCCGTCGACGCGCGAATGCTTCTGCGTCACCTTGCGGAACTCTTCCTGCCCTTCGAAGTAACGCTCCACGCGCTCTTTCACATCGGGCTCGGCGAGGATCTCGTCGACCGACTTCGTCGGAATCCATTCGACCATCTTCATCATCAGGTCGCGATTGCTGATGCGGTAGTTGCGGTGGTAGGCGAGGCCGGTGCGCGGATCCATCACGTACGAGAGCAGGATCCAACCCGTGGGCTTCACCACCTCGTCGTGCGTGAGGTGCGCCGAATCCGATTTGTCGACCGACTCCAGCAGGTCGTCGTACTTGCGCAGCCGGTCGTCCTGGTAGTGGTTGTAGACGACGCGCGCGGCGGACGGCGCGACCTCGAAGCGGCCCTCGAACGAGACGCCGTCGACGTCGTTGCGCACGGCCTCGCTGGAGTGATGATCGAACCAGAGGCCGACGCCCGGCACGTACGGGAGGTTGGTCAGCACGTCGTTCGCGCCGACCGCGATCTTGCCGTCCTGCACGTCTTTCGGATGGACGAAATCGATGGCGTCGATGTCCATCACTTCCTTCAGCAACACCGCACAGACGAGCCCGTCGAAATCGGATCGCGTGATCAACCGCATCGTGATACTCCTGTGAAGATTTCCTTCGATTCTATCCCAGCCATGTCGCGCCTCATTGCCATCGCCGCCGCAGTCATCGCCGGAGCATTCGTGTTCAACATCGCGTCGCAGCCCGGCCCGCTCGCATCGCGAATCGGATCGTCTCCCGTCGTCGTGGAGCTCTTCACCTCGCAGGGCTGCTCCTCCTGTCCGCCCGCCGACGAGCTCCTCGGACGCATCGCACGCGATGCCTCGTTGCGCGGCCGCGTGATCCCTCTCGCGTTCCACGTCGACTACTGGAACCACCTCGGCTGGCGCGATCCGTTCTCGTCCGCGGAGTGGTCGCAGCGTCAGCGCTCGTACGTGCAGGCGATGGGACTCAGCGGCGCGTACACGCCGCAGGCGGTGGTCGGCGGCAGGCGCGAATTCGTCGGCTCGAACGAGGGGCAACTGTTCAGCGCGATCGAGGAGGCGTCGAAGAAGAAGACGACGGCCTCGGTGTCGATCGCGAACGACGTCGCGCGCATCGATGCGCCGCGCGAGCTCGAGCTGATCGCGCTGACGGTGGAGAACGCGCAGACGACGAACGTCGCGCGCGGCGAGAACGGCGGACGGACGCTGACGAACTACGCGATCGTGCGCAAACTGACGCGCGTCGGCACGGTGAAGGGCAGGATCGAGAAGCCGCTGCCGGCGGGGACGAATGTCGTGTTGCTGCAGGATGCGAAGACGATGGAGATCGTCAGCGCTGCAACTGCCGGACAAACTCGTCGATAGTCAGCGGCTGATGCAACGCCGATGAAAGTACGCGGCTCGCGTCCTCGCGATTGATGGCGATCGCGGCGTTCGCTTCCTGAACGGCTTCGGCGTTGCGGCCGCCGCCGGCATAGATCAGCGCGAGATAGACGTGCGGCTCCGCTGATTGCGGACGCTCCTTCACCGCCGCCTCGAACTGCATGGCCGCGCCGGCGTTGTCGTTCATGCGCGAGAGGAGCGCGCCGAGGTTCATCCGGACGTCGTATTGATGCGGGTCGAGGCGGAGCGCTTCGTTGTACTCGGCGAGCGCTTCCTGCTCGCGGCCGGCGCGCGCCAGTTCCGCGGCGTGATTGTTGTGCTCCGCGGCACGCCGCGACGGATCGTTCGGATTGACGTCGAAGGCCTCGCGCAGTCCGTTCAGCGCGATGTCGTCGTCGGCTTTCAGCGTAAGTGCCTCGCGGAATGTGCTCGAGGCCTCCTCGTAGCGTTTCGCCTTCATGTAGTGCAGGCCGAGCATGTCCATCGCGATGCGATTGCGATTGCTCACCGCGATCGAATGCTTGAAGAGCGTCTCGCTGTCTTTCCAGTACGACGTCTGGAGGAACGCGACGGTCGTCAGCGCGACGATCACGACCGGCGCCACGAATCCGCTCTGCGGGATCTTGTCGGCGAGCAGCCAGACGAGCGCGAACGTCAGTCCGATCTGCGGCAGGTAGGTGTAGCGGTCGGCCATTGAAGCGGAGCCGAGCTGGATGAAGCCGATCACCGGCACCGCCATGCCGAGGTACCAGAGCCAGCCGGTGAGCAGATAGCGATGCCGCTTGCGCGCGGCCCATACGATCGCGGTGATCGCGAGCAGCACGGCCGCGCCGAGGAAGACCCGCGACGGCGCGATGACGAGGCGGAGTGGATACGGGATCGCGAGGCTCGACGGCCAGAACATCTTCCCGATGTACGCGACGTACGACAGCACGGCGTTCGCCACGCTCGCGGCCAGCGAGACGTGCTCGGACGAGGCGATGGCGTTGATCTTTTTCTGCGTGAGGAACGTCGTGGCGAGGCCGGGGATGAGGACGACGAAGAACGGGATCTTCTCGATGACGCTGCGCTTCAGTTCGAAGCGATTCAGCGGCCAGTAATCGATCAGCAGCAGCACGAACGGCAGCGTGATCAGCATCCCCTTCGCGGTGAGGCCGATGGCGAACATCGCGACCGAGGCGATGTAGTGGCCGCGATTCTGCGATTCAGCCCAGCGCGCGTAAAACCAGATCGCCAGGAAGAAGAAGAGCGCGCAGAGCACGTCCTTTCGTTCCGCCACCCACGCCACCGACTCGACGCGCAGCGGATGCACGGCGAAGAGCGCCGCGACGAATGCGCTGCGCCAGACCATCTTCGTCGTGCGTCGCAGAAAGAAGAAAAGGAGGAGCGTCGACGCGATGTGCAGCAGCACGTTCGCGTAGAGCATCGGCGCGGCCTTCACGCCGAAGAGCGAGATGTCGAGGAGGTAGGTGATCCAGGTCAGCGGATGCCAGTTCGGCGCGAACGACGTGAAGGCGAAGCGGAGCGCGCTCGCGGTGAGGCCCGCGTGCACCGCCGGGTTTTCGGTGATGTATTGGTCGTCGTCGTAGTTGAGGAAGGTGTGCGTGCCGACCTGCGCGTAGATGATCGCAATCAGCACGACCAGCGCCGCGCAGATGACGTAGTCCCCTGGTGGAGCGACAGGCGCCCTCGCCTGTCGTGGCTTTTCGACGGGCGAGGCGCCCGTCGTTCCACCCTCACCTTTGCGCTTCGAGGAACTTTTCATACGCGTCGATGTTGGTCGGATTCGGCTGGATGTGCACGGCGTTCGTGAGCTGCGCGTTCGCCTCGTCGTGGTCGATCGCCTTCGCCGCCTTGACCTCGGACACTGCCTCGAGGAAGCGCCGGTCCGAGGCGTACACGAGCGCGAGGTAGACGTGCGGCTCGGGCGATGACGGCAGGCTCTCGGCCGCCGCCTTGAACTGCTCGATCGCGCGCGCATTGTCGTTGCGGCGGCTGAGGATCGCGCCGAGGTTCATGTGCGCGTCGTACTGCGCGGGATCGATACGCAGCGCCTCGTTGTAGTGCTGGATCGCCTCGTCGTCGCGTCCCGTGCTGGCCAGCATCGCCGCGTAATCGTTGTGGCGGTCGGCGAGCTCGGGACGCTCGCGCACCGCCTGCTGATACGCGGCGAGCGCGCCGTCGAAGTTGCCGCGTGCGCGCTCGAGCGCGGCGCGCGTGGCGACGTCGTCACGCGATTTCAGTGCTCGCTCGAGCAGCGGAATCGCGTCCTTCGTGTTGCCGCTGGCGAGCTTCAGACGGCCGAAGTCGAGTAGTGCTTCCTCGTTGTTCGGATTGATCTCGATCGCGGCGTTGAGCTCGCGCTCCGCGGCCGCGGTGTCGTGCGCGCCGTTGTAGATCTCGCCGAGGAGCGTGTGCGCGATGTCGTTGTTCGTCGTCACGTCGATCGCGTGGCGGTAGAGCGTTTCGCTGTTCTGCCACGTCAGCGTCTGCCGGAACGTGAGGATCGCGAAGATCGCGACGATGGCGGCGGTCGCGCCGATCAGCGCGTTGCGCGGCATTTTCAGCCGATCAATCAGGAAGACGACAGCGATGAAGATGCCGATGCTCGGGATGTACGTGTAGCGGTCCGCCATCGCCTGACGCCCGACCTGCACGATGCCGATCACGGGGACGAGCGTGCCGAGGTACCAGAGCCAGCCGACGATCGCGTACGGCGCGCGGCGCGCGAAGTAGAGCGCCGCCGCGGTGATGGCGAGCAGCACGATCAGCGCGCCGAACGTCAGCGCCGCCGACGGCGGACGCATCGGATAGATGATCGCGAGCTTCGCCGGCCAGGCGAGCGTGATCAGGTAGGCGACATACGACTGGATCGCGTTGCCGAGCCGCTCGGCGAGCGGGATGCCGACGGCGATCCCTTTCGCTTGCGCGCGCAGCGTCAGGATGATCGCGGGGATCACCATCGCGAAGAGCGGGATTTTTTCCTTGATGCGGAATCCGCGTTTCAGCGGCCAGTAGTCGAGCAGAATCAGCGCGAATGGCAGCGTGACGACCATCGGCTTCGCCAGCAGCGCGAGCGCGAAGACGCCGATCGTCACGAGGTAGCGCTCTTCGACGTAGAACCAGATCGTGGCGAGGAAGAGGAGCGTGCTGAGGACGTCCTTCCGCTCGCTGATCCAGGCCACCGATTCGACGTGCGCCGGATGGAGCGCGAAGAGCGCGGCGATGGCGGCGCTCGGGAACGTACGGCCCGTCATGCGCCGCATCAGGAAAAACAGCAGCACCGAGCTGAGGGCGTGGAAGAGGACGTTGATCGCCGCCAGCCGTCCGGCCTCGACGCCGAAGATCGAGACGTCGAGCTGATGCGAGATCCAGGTCAGCGGATGCCAGTTGAACGCGTGGTAGGTCGTGAACGCCCACGCGATGTTCGTCGCGTTGAGGCCAGTGCGGACGTGGCCGTTTTGCGTGACGTAGATCGGATCGTCGAAGGAGACAAAGTCGTGTTTGATGACGTGCGCGAAAGAAACGAGCGTGGCGATGAAGAGGATCGCCGCGAGGGTGCGCGCGCGGCGGAGGTCGGGCGGCGGCGGCGCGACGGCCACCGACTGTTGCGGCTTCGGGTCGCGGTCGTGTTTGGATCGGGATCGTTTGCCCACGTGGGGCGGATTCTAACTGGCTCCGTGCTTTAATCGCCGCATGCCTTCCATCGCACCTCCTCCCGTCCGCCCCGTCACGCTCGCCGAGATCCGCGCGGCGCGCGAGCGCATCCGCAACGTGGCGGTGCGCACGCCGCTGATCCGTCTGTTGCACGGCACGGACGCGCCGGAGATCTGGCTGAAGCTCGAGAACCTGCAGCCGATCAACGCGTTCAAGATTCGCGGCGCGGCGAATGCGGTGGCGCTGCTCTCGGATGAAGCGCGGGCCAAGGGCGTCTGGACGATCAGCGCGGGCAACGCGGGACAGGGCGTCGCGTACGCGGCGCGCGAGGCGGGCATCCCGTGCACGGTGGTGGTGATCGAGACGGCGCCGGAGACGAAGATCGAGCGGATGCGCAACCTCGGCGCGACGCTGGTGCGCGCGCCGTTCGACGCCTGCTGGAACGCGATGGAAGCGCGCGAGTTCCCCGGCGTCGAGGGGACGTTCGTCCATCCGTTCGACGATCAGGATTTCGTCACCGGAAACGCGACGCTCGGACTCGAGATCATCGAGGACCTGCCGAACGTGCGCACCGTGATCACCGCGATCGGCGGCGGCGGTCTGATCTCCGGCGTCGGCAGCGCGATCCGTGCGGTCGCTCCCGACGTCCGCATCCTCGGCGCGGAGCCGGAGACCGCGGCGCCGGGCGCGGCCTCGTTCGCGGCAGGCGAGCCGCGCGTCTTCGAAGGTTGGCAGGCGACGTTCGTCGACGGCGCCGGCGGCAAGAGCATCTTCCCGCGCATGTGGGAGCGGATGCACGGCGTCGTCGACGGCTCGATCGTCGTGACGCTCGACGAGGTGAAGCACGCGATGCGCCTCGTGGCGGAGAAAGTGCGCGTCATCGCCGAGGGGGCGGGAGCGCTGGGTGTGGCGGCGGCGCTGTCGGGGAGGGCGGGGGAGGGACCGATCGTCGCCGTGGTGTCGGGCGGCAACATCGATCTGAAGAAGTTCTTCGAATTGATCCTCTAGCTCTTCTTCTTACGACGGTCGCGTTTGAAGGCGTGCCGCGCCTCGGCTTCCTCGATCGAGTGCGACTCCTTCAGGTCGGCATCATTTTTCGCCATCTCCGCGAGCCGCTGATAGTGGATGTGCAGCACCTTCAACTCTTCCTCGGAGAGATCTTCGATGGAGATCAGCCGATTGCTCGAGCCTTCCAGTCCCGCCACGATCTCATTGAGCTTCAGTTGCAGCGCGAGCGCCTCTTTGTTCTGCGACCTCTGAATGAGGAAGACCATCAGGAAGGTGACGATCGTCGTCCCGGTATTGATGACGAGCTGCCACGTGTCGGAGAAGTGGAAGACCGGTCCGGTGACGAGCCAGACGATGATGGTCCCGGCGGCGAAAAGGAAGCCGGTCGTCGAGCCTGCCCAATCAGTGACGCGTGTGGCGAGGCGAGAAAGCGCGCCGCCGCGGCCGCGTGTGCGTCGATCGTCTGTCATGTCTGATGGATCGGCGAGGCAGGTTCGGTGCCACCGCCCGCCCGTGACAGATAGCGGACAGCAGATAGCAACGGGAGGCGGTTGCTATCCGCTATCTGCTATCTGTACTGGGCGGGTGGGCGCGTATCAGGCGGTTGCGGCCAATCCCGCCGCCCGATCATCTGCGCGAGCGGCGTTTCGATCACGGGGATCTCGATGCCGGCGACGTTCGCTTTCAACGCGGTCGGGCGCGGCTTGTCGATCTTCGCTGCGGTGCGCACTTCGATCGCTTTCGGGTCGATGACGGCGATCCCTCCGTCCCGCTTCACGATGATTCCGGGGACGAGCACATCCGCATTTCCGGGGATGTTCTTCAGCAGCAGCGTCGCGCGCTGAATCGTCGGCGTGCTGAATTCGACCGTGACCGTGCCGGGCGGGACGTCGAGCAGGATGAACGAGCCGTTCTCCGCCAAACCGCCCGAGATGTACGGCGCGCCCTCGACCCAGACGTTCATCGACTGGAAGAGCTGCTGTTTCCGCGCGGCCTCGGTTTCGACCGTGCGGAACGTCGAGTTCTCGCCCCCTTCGACGTCGGAGACCCAGCCGCGCACGCTGACCGGCTCCTTGCTGACCACCGGGCCCTTCGATTCCGAGGGGCCGCAGGCGACGAGGATCAGAGGGAGGAGAAGGAGCGAGAGACGGCGCATGCGTCGAATGATAGCTGCATGACGCCATGCGATAATCCGGCTGCCCTCAATGAAGCGATTCATCCTCCTCACCTCCCTCACGCTCCTCGCCGCCGCTTCGATCGTCCTTGCGCAAGCGACGACGCAGGCCACGCTGCGGACGCAGAGCGGCGACCGGCAGATCGCGGTCGCACATCAGAACGGCCAGACCTACTTCTCGGCCGAAGACGTCGTCTCGGCCCTCGGCGGCAGCGTTGCCGCCGACGCGCACGGCTATCGCGTCACGGTCAACAACAACGTCGCCGCGTTCGGGCCCGACAGCCGCTTCGGCGTGGTGCGGGATGACCTGATCGAGATGCCGGCGCCGCCGGTGGTCATCGACAACCATCCCTTCGTCACCATCCAGTTCTTCCAGGGCTTTCTCGCCAAGACCGCCGACCTCGACGTCGTGTGGGACGAGCGTACGCGGCTGATGCAGATCCGTCCGCTGCAGCACACCGTCGTCGGCGTGCAGGTCTCCGTGGCGAATGTGCAGGGGATCTCGAAGATCGTCTTCACGCTCAGCCAGAGCTCCGGCTACGCGATCGTGAAAGAGCAGGGGGCGTACACGATCCGCTTCGCCGCGCAGATCCGGCCGCCGTTCGCGGAGCAGGCGTACGAAGATCCGAACGTGGCGAAGATCACGTTCGCCGGCACAGACGTCCGCGTTCAGCTCACCAGTCCCGACGTGGTCGGCGATGCGTACAAGCTCGAGAATCCGTCGCGCGTCGTGCTCGACGTGCGCAAGGCGACGCCGGGCCCGAGCGGTCCGGCACTGGCGGCGCCGACGAAGCCGATCGATCGGCCGGGCATCCACACGATCGTCATCGATCCGGGGCACGGCGGGAAAGACATCGGCGCGACCGGTCCCGGCGGCCTGCTGGAGAAAGACGCGACGCTGGCGATCGCGAACAAGCTCGCTGCCGCGCTGGCGACGAAGCTCGGCGCCCGCGTGATCCTGACGCGCGAGGACGACAGCGTCGTCTCGCTCGACTCGCGCACCGCGGTGGCGAATCAGTACAAGGCCGATCTCTTTCTCTCGGTGCACGTGAACGCCGCGCCGACGAAGGGCGCGCATGGTTCCGAGGTGTACTTCCTGTCGCTCGAGGCCTCGGATGAACTGGCGCGGAAGTCGGCGGAGTCGGAGAACGCGTCGTCCGGTCACGCCGATACGCAGAGCGACCTGAAGCTGATCCTGTGGGACCTCGCGCAGCAGGAGTACCTGGCGGAGTCGAACCACTTCGCGCAGTCGATCCAGGAAGAGATGAACGCGCTGGCGGGGATTCAGAACCGCGGCGTGAAGCAGGCGCCGTTCAAGGTGCTGGTCGGCGCGACGATGCCGGCGGCGCTGGTCGAAGTCGCGTTCATCTCCAATCCGGATGAAGAGGCGAAGCTGAAGAACGAGCAGTTCCAGAACACGGTCGTCGACGCGCTGACGCGCGCGGTGCAGCGGTACAAGACGGACTACGAGGTGCGGATCGGCGTGGCGCAGCCGCCGGCTCCGGCCCCGGCGCCGCCGAAGACAGGCGACGCGCCTGTCGCTCCACCACCACCGAGGACGGGGACGTAGTGCGTCGCGTCGTCGTGCTCGCGCTCGCGATCGTCGTCATCGCGGGCTGCAAGAAGAAAGAGAATCCGAGCAACAACCTCACCGCCGCGAACAAAGTCGCGATGCGCGCGGTGCGGCTCTACTTCGAAGCGCCGAACATGCTGCTGTCGGCCGAGCCGCGCAATCTGCCGCTGCCCGAAAATCCGGCCGGGGCGATCCCGGTCGTCGTGCGCGAGATGATGAAGGGCCCGGCCACGCCGCAGCTCGCGCGGCTCTTTCCGGCCGACACGGTCGTCCGCGCCGCCTACCTCCTGCCCGACGGCACCGCCTTCGTCGACCTCGGCGGCCAGACGCTGACCGCGGGATGGGGGACGGGGACGCACGTGGAGCTGATGGCGGTCTACTCGCTGGTGCAGACCGTGACGGCGAACTTCCCCGAGACGAAGCGGGTTCGGCTGCTGATCAACGGCGAGCCGGCGGAGACGCTGGCGGGCCACGTCTGGCTGGGCAAATCGTTGCAGCCAATGACGGATCTCGTCGATCCGGCCGCTCGGTAATCCAGTCCGACTGGTCGGTATGGACCGAACGCTCGTTTTGTTCTAGACTCCCTCTGTTTCCAAATGCGACGGCTATCGCCTGAGGAGTCAATGGCTTGTCACGGTGCTGTTACATTGAGAAATTTTTCACAATGTGCGCTATACTTCGTTCGTACTAAAGACAAAGGCATACTGGATGGGCAGGCGAGTGCCGCTTTCTGTTGTAACAGCCTGCCTCTTTTTACAACCTCTTGAACTCTTCTTTGAACCTTACCGACTTTAGATCTCGCCCCTGAGCGGTACGCGTCACCCATCCAGTTAGGACCCCGGAACCCCGCCAAACCCGTTGGCGGGGTTCTTTTTTGTCGGCACGGCCGACAGCGTTGCTTGGCCAAGCCTCCTTCAGGCTTTTCGGCTGACGGGTCAAATCGGCGCTAAACCAAAGCGGCCAGCGCCTGCTCGATCAGCAATCGCGCATCGGCGTTGACGCCCAGCCAGCGAATCGCGGCCAGCATCCCATCCGCGGCGGCGAGGATTTTTTCCCGTCCCACTTTCTCGCGCAGCGCCGCAAGCTCCTGCCCATCCGCGGCGGCCTCGGCCAGCACGTCTCCGGCCAGCGCGATCGCGCTCTTCACGTCATCCTGACCGGCGATCAGCGCGGCGGCGGTGAGCAGCGACACCGTCTCGTTGTGCGACGCGAAGCGCTGCAGCGCGGCGATGATCGCCTTGCGCAACGCGACGTCGATCTCCACGTCGCCGCCGACGAAGATCTGCTGGCAGCGCGACTTGATCGTCGGCAGCAGCAGGTCGTACGAGCGCGTCAGGAGGACGAAGAACGTGTCGCGCGGCGGCTCCTCCAGCGTCTTCAGCATCGCGTTCGAGCCGCCGACGCTGAGCGCATCCGCCGGATCGACGATGAACACCTTGCCGCGCCCCTCGTACGGACGCATCGTCGCCGCGTTCACCACCTCGCGCACCTGCTCGACGGAGATCATCTTCCGCTCGCCGCCGACCTCGACGAAGTGAACGTCGGGATGCAGCCGCTGCTCGACGCGGCGGCACGACGTGCAGTCGTCGCCGGTCGTGCCGTTGAGACATTCGGTCGTCTTCGCGATCCCCATCGCGGTCTCGCGCAGCGTGGTGGGCGATGGGCCGTGCAGCACGATCGCGTGATGCAGCTCGCCGCGGCGCGTGGTGTCGAGCAGCAGCTCGACGGCGGTCGCGCTCATGCGAAGACCTCGTCGACACGTTTGCCGACTTCCTCGATCGACCCGCTCGCGTCGATGACGATGAACCGCTTCGGCTCCGAGGCCGCGAGCGCGAGATAGCCTTCGCGCACCCGGCGATAGAAGCGCAGGTCTTCGGCTTCGAAGCGCAGCTCGTCGCCGCCCCGTCCGCGCGCGCGGCGCAGTCCGGTCTCTTCGTCGAGATCGAAGAGGAGCGTCTTGTCGGGACGCAGCGAGCCGGTCGCCCAGTCGTTGAGCGCGCGCAGGCGATCGAGATCGAGCAAACGCCCGAAGCCCTGATACGCGAGCGTGGCGTCGGTGTAGCGATCGCAGAGGACGACCCGTCCGGCATCGAGCGCGGGCTTGATCACCTCGACGACATGCTGATGCCGCGACGCGGCGAAGAGGAAAACCTCTGCCAACGGATCGAGCTTCGAACCGGCGTCGAGAAGGATGGCGCGAATGCGATCGGCAGTCGGCGTCCCGCCCGGTTCCTTGGTGATGACGGGATCGGAAAAGCGCGTCGCCAGACGCCGCAATTGCGTCGTCTTTCCGCAGCCGTCGATCCCTTCGAAGGTGATGAACATGCGGGCGCGATGCTACACGTTTCCAGGCGCTCACCGCCGCCCGGTGACCGGTGACCTTTCGCCTTCGAGCACGACGCGCCACGCTTCGAAGGCGAAGGAAGGTCTGCCATGCAAACATCAAAAAGCATCCGCGTCGATGGACATGTGAGCCCGGGCTTCGAGCCCGTGCGCGAGGCATTCACCGAGAATTTTTCCAGGCGGCATGAACTGGGCGGTGCCTGTTGCATCTACCACCGCGGCGAGAAGGTCGTCGACCTCTGGGGCGGCGTGCGGAACAAGGCGACCGGCGAGCCCTGGGAAGAAGACACGATGGTCATCGTCTACTCGACGACCAAAGGCCTGGCGGCGATGACTCTCGCGCTCGCCCATTCCCGCGGCTGGCTCGATTACGAGGAGCGCGTCTCCACGTACTGGCCTGAGTTCGCGCAGCAGGGAAAAGAAACCATCACGGTCCGCCAACTCCTCTCGCATCAGGCGGGCCTGTTCGCCCTCGACGAGCCGGTCGATCGCAGCGTGATCGCCGACCTCGATCGCCTGGCGGTCGTGCTCGCGCGCCAGAAACCGGCCTGGGAGCCGGGCACGCGGCAGGCCTATCACGCGATCACGCTCGGCTACTACGAAAACGAATTGCTGCGGCGCATCGATCCGCGTCACCGCAGCCTCGGACAATTCTTTCAGGACGAAATCGCGACCCCGCTGGGTCTCGACTTCTACATCCGTCTCCCGGAGTCGATCCCGAGCTCCAGGCTGGCGACGATCGCCGGCGCCGGCTGGATCGCCAGGCTGCGCGGATTTCCGATCCGCTTCGCGCTGGCCGCGTTGAATCCCCGCTCCAACATCCGGCGAGCGCTCATCGGCTCCGAGCTGCCGCACGACAAGCAGCGCGTCTATGCGCGCAACTTCGAGATTCCGTCGGGCGGAGGCGTCGGCACCGCGCGCGCGATCGCTCGCGCCTACAGCGTCTTCGCGACGGGCGGACGCGAACTGCAATTGCGGCCGGAGACGCTGCAGGCGTTGTCGGCACCGGCGATCCCCCCGACCCGCGGCTTCTACGATGAATGCATGCTGTCCGACTTCGAGGGGCTTTCCCTCGGCTTCATGAAGAGCAGCGAGTTGTGGCCTTTCGGAAGCGAGGAAGCATTCGGAGCGCCGGGCTCGGGTGGCTCGCTCGGCTTCGCCGATCCGAAGAGCGGCATCGGCTACGCGTACGTGACCAGTCGGATGGGGACGTCGCTGACCGGCGATCCGCGCGATCTCGCCCTGCGAAACGCGCTCGACGCGATCGTTTCACGGCGCGGCAGTGCTGCTTTCGGCTACAAGGCCGTCGCGTAAGCCGCGCAGGTAGTGCTCGCGCATCAGGGTCTCGAACGCCGTGTTGCTGGCGAGTAAGCGGAAGCGTTCGCCGAGGCGGGCGCGGCGGCGGAGGCGGGCGAGGTGTCGCTCGTCGGCGAGCGTGCGGGTCGACAGCTCGTGCACGCCGAGGAAGTGACCGAGCTCCGGATGCTTCTGGTAGAAGATCGCGCCCGACTTGCCGACCGTGTACTGGCGGCGAGCAAACGAGTCGATCGTCATCGGATGGTGATGGCGTGTGACCGCCTTCGCGTTGTAGCGGATCTTCAGTCCGAGGTCGTTCAGGCGGTAGGCCAGCTCGATGTCTTCCCAGGCGGCGGAGGGAAACGTCGTATCGAACGGATGATCGACAAGTAGTTGACGATCGATCGAGATGTTCGATGTGTAGAAGAAGTTGTAGGGAACGACCGCGCCGTCCTCGATCAGTTTGTAGCCGAACTGCAGGCCGTAGTCGTTGATGTAATCCATGAACGCCGTGACGCGCTCGCCGTGCGGCCAGCCGGTGTAGCCGAGGCAGGCGAGGAGCGGGTTGTCGTTCGAGTCGCGATGCACGCGCGCGTGCTCGGCCAGGAAGCGCGGCTCGGGGACCGTGTCGTCGCCGATGAAGATCACGAACTTCCCGCGGGCGAGGGTCACGCCGTGATTGCGCGCGCGTCCCGGTCCGCCGTTCGGCTGCGTGCGGAACGTGATGCCTTTTCTCTGCGCGATGACTTTTTCCGTGTCGTCTTTGGAGCCGTCGTTGATGACGATGATCTCGAAGTCGGGGGCGTCCTGCTGCGCCTCGAGCGCGTCGAGGACGCGGAGGAGCATATCGAGGCGGTTGTAGGTCGGGATGACGAGGGAGAAGTACATTAGCCCGCGAATTCTAATGATCAGAGTCAAGATCTGCTGCATCGCATCCATCGACGAGGCCCGCGCCGCTATTCACGCCGGCGCCTCCGCCCTCGGGCTCGTCTCCACCATGCCGAGCGGTCCCGGCGTGATCCCGTGGGAGCGCATCGAGGAGATCGCCGCCGCGGTCCCCCCGCCGATCGCGACCTTTCTCCTGACCTGCAGCCAGGATGCGGCGGAGATCGCGGAGCAGCAGCGCCGCTGCCGGACGAACACGATCCAGATCTGCGATCACCTCGTCACCGGCACGTACGACGAGCTGCGGCGCGCGACGCCCGGCATCAAGATCGTGCAGGTCGTTCACGTCACCGGGGAGGAATCGGTCGACGAAGCGATCGACGTCGCGCAGCACGTCGATGCGATCCTCCTCGACTCCGGCAATCAGAAGCTCGCGGTGAAGGAGCTCGGCGGGACTGGCCGAACGCACGACTGGCGGTTGTCGCGGCGCATCCGCGAGTCGGTACGCGTGCCGATTTTTCTCGCGGGCGGGCTGACGCCGGACAACGTGCGCGATGCGGTGGAGAGCGTCGGGCCGTTCGGACTCGATCTCTGCAGCGGCGTGCGGACGAACGGCGAGCTCGATGAAGCGAAGCTGCGCGCGTTCTTTCAGGCGCTGCTCAGGCGCTGAGCCCGCCGTCCACGCACAACACCTGGCCGGTGATCCCGCTCGCGTCGTCGCTCAGCAGGAACGCGATCGCCGCCGCCACTTCGTCCGCCTTCACCGAGCGGCGCATCGGGATCTGGCGGATCATCTCGCGCTTCACCTCTTCCTCGAGGCCCGCGATCATGTCGGTCTCCACGAGCCCGGGCGCGACGCAGTTCACGCGGATGCCGCTGCGCGCGACCTCGCGGGCGAGCGACCGGGTCATCGCGATGAGGCCGCCCTTCGCCGCGGAGTAATTCGCCTGCCCGACCACGCCGTGCAGTCCCGACAGCGACGCCACGTTCACGATCGCGCCGCGGCGCTTCTGCATCATCGGATGCAGCACCGCGCGCGTCAGCGCGAACGCGCCGCCGAGGTTCGTGGAGATGACCTCGTCCCACTGCTCGTCGCTCATGTGGTACGTCAGCGCGTCGCGGCGGATGCCGGCGTTGTTGACCAGCGCGTCGATCGAGCCGAAGCGCTTCAATGTTGCGTCGACCACCTCGTTCGCGGCGTTGCGGTCGCGGACGTCCGCCTCGTACGCGGCGATGCGCTCGGGATCGGAGGCCACGAACTCACGCGCAGCATCGGCGGACGACGTGTAGGTGACGGCGACGGAGTAACCGTCCATCAGGAGGCGCATGGCGGTGACGCGGCCGATGCCGCGCGCGCCGCCGGTGATGAGGGCAGTCTTGGCCATAGCTGTTGAGCTATTGAGCTGTTTAGCCGTTGAGCTGGAATCGAGCGCTTAATCGCTCAACAGCTCAACCGCTCAAGAGCTCTTTAACTCTCTTCCTCGTACTTGTCCTTCAACGTCGCCACGACGCCCGGATCGGCGAGCGTCGTTACGTCACCGAGCGCGCGCCCCTCGGCGATGTCGCGCAGGAGGCGACGCATGATCTTTCCCGACCGCGTCTTCGGCAGGTCCACCGTGACCAGGATCTTCTCCGGCTTCGCGATCGCGCCGATCTTCTCCGACACGTGCTGCTTCAGCTCCGCCTCGAACTTCTCCGGATCTTCGAGCGCGTGCTGGCGCTCCGACTCCTTCACGATCACGAACGCGGCGATCGCGGTTCCCTTGATGTCGTGCGAGATGCCGACGACCGCGGCCTCGGCGACGGAGTTGTGATCGACCAGCGCCGACTCCACTTCCATCGTGCCGATGCGATGGCCGGCCACGTTCATCACGTCGTCGACGCGCCCGAGGAGCCAGAAGTAGCCGTCCTCGTCGCGCTTCGCGCCGTCGCCGGTGAAGTAGATGCCGTCCCACTTCGACCAGTACTGCTTCACGTAGCGCTCGGGATCGCCCCAGATGCCGCGCAGCATCGATGGCCACGGCGAAGTCACGGCGAGATAGCCGCCGCCCACTTCGACCGGGTCGCCTTTCTCGTTGAGGATCTGCGCGTCGATGCCGGGGAACGCTTTCGTCGCGGAGCCGGGCTTCGTCGGCACGATGCCGGGGAGCGGCGTGATGAGGATCGCGCCGGTCTCGGTCTGCCACCAGGTGTCGACGATCGGGCAGCGCTCGCCGCCGATGTTGCGGTGGTACCACATCCAGGCCTCGGGATTGATCGGCTCACCGACCGATCCGAGGAGGCGGAGCGACGACATGTCGTGAGCCTTCGGCAGCTCCTCGCCCCACTTCATGAACGCGCGGATCGCCGTCGGCGCGGTGTAGAAGATCGAGACCTTGTGCCGCTCGATGATGTCCCAGAAGCGGTCCTTCTTCGGCCAGTCGGGCGCGCCCTCGTAGATCATCACCGTCGCGCCGCACGCCAGCGGGCCGTAGACGACATACGAGTGTCCGGTCACCCAGCCGATGTCCGCGGTGCACCAGTAGACGTCGGAGTCCTTCAGGTCAAAGACCCACTTACACGTGGCGTAGCACTGCGTCAGATAGCCGCCGGTGGTGTGGATGATGCCCTTCGGTTTGCCTGTCGTGCCCGAGGTGTAGAGCGTGTAGAGGAGCTGCTCCGAATCGACCCACGCCGGCTCGCATTCGGCGGACGCCGTCGACATCAGCTCGTGATACCAGCGGTCGCGCTCCGGATGCATCGTCAGCGTGTCTTCCAGTTCATCCGCCGCCGCGCGGCGCATGACCACGATGACCTTCTCGATCGTCGGACAATCATCGGCCGCGCTGTCCGCGGTCTTCTTCAGCGGGACGAGATTGCCGCGCCGGTAGCCGCTCGTCGCGGTGATGAGGATCTTCGCCTGCGCATCCTGGATGCGATCGCGCAGCGCCTCGGCGGAGAAGCCGCCGAAGACGACGGAGTGCGCGGCGCCGACACGCGCGCAGGCGAGCATGGCGATGACCGCTTCAGGAATCAGCGGCAGATAGATCGCGATGCGATCGCCGGTCTGCACGCCGAGGGACTTGAGGACGTTCGCGAACTTCGAAACCTCGGCATGCAGCTCGCGATACGTGAAGCGCCGCACTTCGCCCGGCTCGCCTTCCCAGATGATCGCCGTCTTGTCGCCGCGCGCGGCGAGATGACGATCGAGGCAGTTGTACGACGCGTTCAGTTTTCCGCCTACGAACCACTTCGCGTACGGCGGATTCCAGTCGAGGACCTTGTCCCACTTCGTCTGCCAATCGAGCTGTTCAGCCCAGTTCGCCCAGAACCCTTCGCGGTCCTGCGCCGTCTTCGAGTAGACGGCTGCATCACTGACGTTGGCCTGCTTCCGGAATGCATCGGACGGTGGAAATTCGCGGTTTTCCTGAAGCAGCGCGTCGATTTCGTTAGCCATGATTCGCGAATTCTATAATTGAGGTCATTCATGAAAAGAGTGTTGATCGGAATCGCGCTGTTCGTCGTGTGCGCCTACGGCGGTGGCTGGCTGGCGGTCGCCGGGATGAAGCAGCGCTACGTCGAGAGCAAGTGGCCGGAGAACCTCGGCACGCTCGCCGGCGTCGCGCAGCGTTATCCCGACATGGAGACGAACGCCGCGGCGACGACGCTCACGAAACTCACCGCGGACCTCGGCGTGAGCACCGTGCCGCTGGTCAAGAAGACGAGCCGCGATTACGACGCGATCAAGGAGCCGCTCAATACGTACTTCCGCGCGGAGCTCGAGCGGGTCGGCGATCAGTTGCAGTCGCCGCCGGCGAATGTCGCGGCGTATCTCGCGCAGCACGACGCGCAGCTCAACGCCATTCGCGATCACGTCGTCTCGGCCGGCCCGATCCGCTGGGTGCAGCACTTCAAGCTCGGGCACGACGCGCCGCTCCCGAATCTCCTCGGACTCATGACGCTGACGAAACTCTTCACCGGGCGCGCATTGGCCAAGGCGGCGAATCACGACGCGACGGCGTGGGACGACCTGCACGCGGTCTGGCTGCTCGATCGCGAGCTCTGGAGCCGGCCGGAGCTGATCTCGCAACTGATCGCGCTCGCCGGCTCGCGGATGGTGAATGCGTCGGCCGCGAAGATGCCGCTGCCGGTGGCGCCGTGGTTCCACGAAGTGCAGTCGTTCGATTACGACCACAGCTTCGCCGCGTCGTATCAGGCCGAGGCGTGGATGATCAACAACGCGCCGCGGCCGGCGGTGCAGCGGCCGTTCTTCGATGCCTGCGCGCTCGACGCGGTGGAGAAGATGCGCCGCTGGACGGCCGACCTCACCACCGCGAAGAGCTGCGATCTCTCGACGGCGCAGACGATGGACATCGCGGCGTGGAACACGCTCGCGCAGGTCGCGATACCGAACCTCCGCGGAGCCTGGCAGCGCTTCGGCCGTTTCCGCGCCGAGCTCGAAGCGACCGACAAGATCCTCGCCATGCGCCGCGGCGAAACGCCGTCACTGGCGACGCGCTGCTCCGACGGCACGTGGTCGGTGAGCGCCCTCGGACTGAAGTTCAGCAAGGACATCGCCGTGCCCGATCCGGGGATCAAGTATCCGCTGTCTTACAAACGATGAAGAGGAGTCTCGTCATCGTCGTCGTCGCGCCGCTTTGCGTGATCCTCGCGCTCTGGGCCTGGGCTTTTGCCCTGCGACGCAGGTACGACGCGCGGACGTGGCCCGACAACCTCGGCACGCTGGAGACGGCGCCGCGTCATTTCAAGACCCAGCCGAATGCCGCGGGACTCCGGCTGACGTCGATGCCAACGGCGCTCGATCGCGGTCCGGAGTCGCTCCGCGATTACCTGAAAACGGAGCTCGAGCGGAGCACCGGGGAAATCGCCGCGCCGCCGCCCGGCCTCGCGGCGTACCTGCGCGAGCAGAGCGCGCAACTCGATCTCATCCGCGATCACATCCTCGCCGCCGGCGAGGTCAGAAATGCCGATTTCCGCCTGCACTTCGGGCTGACGAAGCGGTTCGTCGCCCGCGCCTTCATGAACGGTTCGTGGGACGACCTGCACGCGGCGTGGCTCCTCGACCGCCCGCTGTGGGAGCGCCAGCAGGAAATCCCGGTTGCGCTCTACACGACGCGCATGCTGAACGCCGCGGCCGCGAAGATGCCGCTGCCCGTGCCGCCGTGGCTCGACGAGTTGCGGTCGTTCGATTACGAGCGTCGCGTCGCGGCCGCGTATCAGGCGGATACGTTCGACAGCCGGCAGATCACCGACCAGGTTCTGGGTGAACATCGATTGATGTCGCTCATCGACGGCTGGGACGCGGTCGCATCGAACGCCGATTTTTCGGAGCAGGTTCGCGTCCGGACCGGTGAGCTGCTCGCGTCGAAGAGCTGCGATTTCGCGAACGATCCGCTGATCCGGAAGCCGCTGCCGGTCGCTTCCTGGAACGCGACCGGTCATGCGCTCGGCCCGTTGAAGTTCCTGGATTGGAGCAGCGTCGCCCGCTTCCGCGTGGAGCGCGAGGCGACCGACAAGATCCTCGCGCTTCGCCGCGGAGAGACGCCGTCGGCGGCGACGCGCTGCTCCGACGGCACGTGGTCGGTCAGCGCCCTCGGCGTGAAGTTCAGCCGGGACATCGCCGTACGAGATGAGATCAAGTACCCGCTGGCGTACCAGCGATGAGCTGACCCATTGCGCCTCCTCGCACTCATCGCCGCCACGATTCTCCTGTTCTGGATCCTGGTCACGGCTGCCGCGCGCATCGCGGTGAACGACGCCATCAAGACTCCGTGGCCGGATGGACTGGGCGTCATTCGCGACGTGCCGAAGCGCTACCCGGCGCACAAGACGACGGAGGAGGCGAAGGCGTTCGTGCAGCTCGCGGGCGCGGCCGGCGTGCAGGTCGGAGCGCGAGGCGAAGAAGTCCCGGTCGACCTCATGACCAGCGAGCTGCAGAAGCAGCTCGTCGATTACATCGTGGCGCAACTACAGAAGCCGGATGACGGCGTCGATCTCCCTCCGCCGGAGCTCGCGGCGTTTCTCGCGGAGAGGCGCCTGGGGATCGCGTCGATCGTCCGCTTCATCAACGGCATGACGTCGCGGATCGATTGGAGCGAGAACGTCTACGCGGACAACCCGCCGTCGCCGAACGGAAGCGGCTTCGGGCTGCTCGCGCGCGTGATCGCCGCGGATGCCTTGCTGCGAGGCCGCGACGGCGACGCGGCGGCGTGGGAGAACGTTCGGGCCATGGATGCGCTGGCGCGGCCGATCTGGAAGCGCGGCGAGCCGTGGAGCATTTCATACGCGCTGTCGGTCAGCCGGCTCGCCAACGGCACCGCGCGCAAGCTGCCGCCGCCGCTCCCCGCGTGGTGGCGCGAGGTCGACGCATTCGACGCGCGGCATGCGCTGCTCGCCGCGAATCAGGCGAGGACCTGGTCGTGGTGGCACTGGACCGAGACGCACTGGCGGCCGAAGGGCGTGCTCACCGTGCTCTTCGCGCCGTATCTCGATGCGTCGGTGGCCGATTTCCTGAGTCGCGGCCGGACGACGGCGGAAGAATTCGTTGCGATGCGCAACTGCGGCGTCGACGCGGATGCCATCACGCGCCGCTCCGCGATTCCGCGCTGGAGCATCCTGCACACCTTCGGCCCGGGACAGAACGGCATCGACGAGCAACGCGTCCGCGTCTACGACTTCGAGCGCGACGCCACCGCGCGGGTCTTTGCCATCAAGGAGCATCGCGCGCTGCCGGCGACATCTCGCTGCGCCGACGGCACGTGGTCGCACGCGAACGGCGTGCTGCAGTTCAGCGCGCCGATTCCATTGAAGCCGCCGGGGAAGCCGGCGGTGCCGCGCACGTTGCGCTACTGAAGATCTCGCCGAACTCCTCCGCCGCCGGCCGCTTGCGCGGATCACGCTCGAGAGCGGCGAGGATCAGCTCCTCGATCCGCGGCGGGAGCTCGACGTTTCGTTCGCGGAGCGGAATCGGAGTCTTGTCGAGCTGCGGCATCACGATCCCTTCGAAGGTCGGGTCGACCTGGAAAGGGCCGATGCCGGCCAGCATCTCGTACGCCAGGATGCCGAGGGAGTAGACGTCGGCGCAGCCGTCATGCGGCTCGCAGCGCAGGCGCTCGGGGGCCATGTACAACGGCGTGCCGATCACCTGATGCACGGCGGTGAGCGCGCGGTCGTCGCTGTTGCTCGCCAGCTTGGCGATGCCGAAGTCGAGGACTTTCACCACCTCGCCGTCGCGCCCCTGATGCAGAAAGATGTTGTCCGGTTTGATGTCGCGGTGGACGAGACCGATGGCGTGCGCCGCGGTCAGCACCTGGCAGACCGGGACGAGAATCGCCGCCGCGCGCGCGACGCCGAGGCGCCGCTGCATCGAAAGCTCACTGCGCAGCGTGTGTCCCTCGAGCAGTTCGGTGACGAGGTACGCGATGCCGGACGACGACACGCCGGAGTCGATGACCGCGACGGCATTCGGATGATTCACGCGGCAGGCGGAGATCCCTTCGCGGCGGAAACGCTCCAGATCGTCAGGTCGCGCCGCGGCGGCGAGCGACTGGAAGATCTTCACCGCCACCGGCCGGTCGAGCGACAACTGCACGGCGCGGAAGACCGTGCCGAAGCCGCCGCTGCCGATCCGGCTCTCGATCCGGTATTTGTGATCGAGCACCGTGCCGGGCAGCACGTCCGACAACCGGCTGAAGATGCACGACTCACGCTGCTGCGAGCGGAGCAGCTCGTCGTTCATCCGCTGCAGCTCCTCGTTGCGCGATTCGAGCTGCCGCTGCAGGCCGGAGATCTTCAGTTGATTCTCGATGCGCGCGAGCACTTCGCCGAACTCGAACGGCTTGGCCACGTAGTCCGCGCCGCCCGCCTCGAAGGCCTTCACCTTGTCGATCACCTCGTCGAGCGCGCTGATGAAGATGACCGGCACCTTGCGCAGATCGGAGTCGCGCTTCATCTCGCGGCAGACCTCATAGCCGCTCATGCCCGGCATGTTGATGTCGAGCATGACGAGGGCGGGACGCTCGGCGCGCATCGCGGTCAGCGCGCGGGCGCCGGAGATGGCGACGCGCACGCGATAGCCGCGGTCGCGCAGCATGCCGCACAGGACGTCGAGGTTCGCCGGCGTGTCGTCGACGATCAGCAGGTTCCAGCTCGAAGGGCCCATCGTCAGAGTCGCGTCGTCGGGCATCATTCCTCCGCCGTGGCGAGCAATTGCTGCAGTTCGTCGAACCGGTAGCGCCGGATCAGATCGTTGAGATTGGCCGCCAGCGTCTGGTCGATCGGCTCGACGTCGGAGACCCAGGTCGCCGCCTCGATGACGTCGCCGCGGTCGAGCGCGTCCTGGATGCGGTCGCGCAGGATGCGCGGCAGGCGCGGGGTGCGCGGCGCGGCGGCGCGCGGCGGGATGTCTCGCAGCATCTCGTACTCCCAGCGCACGCCGAGGTGCTGGGCGAGCCGGGCGAAGAGCGTCTCCTCGAGGAAGGGCTTGGCCACGAAGTCGTCGCAGCCCGCGGCGATGATCGTCTCGCGGTCGTGATCGAACACGCTCGCGGTGAGGGCGATGATTTTCGTCTGCCGCGCCGCCCCTTCCGCCTCGCGAATGGCGCGCGTCGCGGCGTAGCCGTCGAGCACCGGCATGCGGATGTCCATCCAGACGAGGTCCGGTTTCCACGCGCGCCAGATGTCGATCGCTTCCCTGCCGTCGTTCGCGCAGCGGACCTCGAAGCCGACGGAGCGAAAGAGGCGCTCCAGCAGCATGCGGTTCTCCGACGTGTCGTCGGCGACGAGCAGGCGATACGCCGGCTGGCCCGCCGCGAGCGCGATCACCTTGCGCCGTTCCGGTGCGGCCGCGACGCCCCCTTCCGCCGCCGGCAGCGGAATGTCGAACGAGAAACGCGCGCCGGCTCCGGGCTCGCTCTCCACGCGGATGTCGCCGCCCATCAGGCGCACGTAGTTGCGGCAGATCGCGAGTCCGAGTCCCGTCCCGTCGGGGTGCGTCGAGCCGGCCTGCGTGAAGGCTTCGAACAATCCCGGCTGATCGTCGCGCGCGATGCCGCGCCCCGTGTCTTCGACGGCGAATGAGCCCTGGCCGTCGCGCCACGCGACCGACAGCACGACGCGTCCGCGGTCGGTGAACTTCATCGCGTTGCCGAGGAGGTTGATCAGCACCTGGCGGAGCTTCGCCTCATCGCCGCGCACCGCGGCGGGGACGTTCGGCGCGGCGTCGATGGCGAACGCCAGTCCCTTCGCTTCGGCGCGCAGGCGGAACATGTCGCCCACCGCCGCGAGCATCCGATGCAGGTCGAACCCCGCGAGCTGCGCGGTGACGCGGCCTGCTTCGATCTTGGCCATCGACAACACGTCGTTGATCAGCGTGAGCAGGTGATCGCCGCTCTTCGACAGCGCCTCCAGCGAGCGCAGGTCGTCCTCGCTACGGTCGGGCGAGCGCTGCATCAACTGCACGAACCCGAGGATCGCGTTGAGCGGCGTGCGGATCTCGTGGCTCATGTTGGCGAGGAACTGCGACTTCGCGCGCGTCGCTGCCTCCGCCGCTTCCGCCGCCTTCTGCAGCTCGGAGTAGAGCCGCGCGTTCTCGATGGCGATCGCGGCCTGACGGGCGAAGGCGCGCGCCACGCCGAGCTCGCGCGTGCGGTAGCGCGCAGGGTCGACGCTGTCGATCGTCAGCGCGCCGATGATCCGGCCGCGCAGCACCAGCGGCACGCCGATGTTCGAGCGGACGCGGTTGAGATACGGCTCCGACTTCCAGTCCGGCGCGTCTTCATCGATCGGCAGGATGAACGGCTCCGGATCGGCCGCCAGCCGCGCGTTGTACGGGTAATCGGCGAGCGGACGCGCGCGGCCGAGATCGGTCTCCGGGATGCCGCGCACCGCGATGACCCGCATGACATCGCCCTCGAGGAGCTGGATGCTCGCGCTCTCGTATTCGATGACGCTCCGCAACTGATCGAGGATCTGCGGCATCACCACCGACAGGTCGAGACTCTGATTGATCACCTCCGCCGCCGCCTGCAGCCGCTCGGCGAGCTGCCGGGAGCGGTGCTCTTCCTCGTACAGGCGGGCGCGCTCGACGGCTCCGGCGATCTGGCCGGCGATCGTCATGGCGAGATGCATCTGCGACGTCGTGAAGCGCTTGCCGGGGTCGGTGTGATCGAAGCCGATCGTGCCGATGACCTCGTTCTTCGCCAGTAGCGGCACGATCATCCGCGACTGGGTGTGGTGCGCGAGAGCCCATTCGATGTTCAGGCGGGGATCGGCGAAGGCCTTCTCGATGACGATCGGCTGGCGCAGCGAGATGAGGCGCTGGTTGAACTCGGCCGGATCCTTGATCACCAGGCCGACGGCGTTCTCCTCCGACGGATCGACGGAAAACCAGGACACGACGACCGCCTCCGTTTTTTCTTCGTTGAGGAGCGCGATGCCGCCGCTGTGCGCGTCGAAGAGGAGGACAAACTCGCGCGCGATCGAGGTCAGCATCGGTCCGAGCTCGTTGGTCGAGGTGATCGTGGCGGTGACGCGATTCAGCGTGGCCAGCTCCTGCACGCTGGCGTCGAGGTCGGCGGTGCGCTCGCGGACCTTGGCCTCCAGGTCGCGATAGAGCGCGCTGTTCTCGATCGCCGCGGCGGCCTGATTCGAGATCGCGGAGAGGAGTTGCACGTCGTCGTTCGAATAGGCGTTGCGCTCGACGGTCTGGACGGAGATCACCCCGATCACGCGGTCGCGCGCGATCATCGGCACGCCGAGCCACGACTGCGCGTTGAAGCCGTCCGCCGCCGGCACCAGCGTGCTCGCCACCTGCTCTTCGGAAGTGCCGAAGCGGAGCGCCTGCCGGTGCTGCACGACCCAGAAGTTGTAGCCGAGGCCCGGAGCCCGGCGGTGCACCGGCTGCCGTTCACCGTGGTGCATCTTGTAGGCGAAGACCAGCTCGCCCGTTTCGGAGTCGAGCAGCGCGACTTTGAAGTTCGTAACGTCGACGACCTTGCCGCACTCTTCGTATAGCGCGTTGAAGAGCTCCTCTTCGGAACGATCGAAGGAGATGGCCTGGCCGATGGCGGTGAGCGATTGCGTGCGCTCGAGCTGACGGCGCGCGGAGTCGTTGGCGTCGGCGAGGCGGCGGCCGATGGCGTTGATGATCACCCCTGTGAAGGCCAGGCCGAGGAGCATGCCCGAGCCGCTGGTCATGTACCCGAACACCATGGCGATCACGTACGGAAGGGCGGTGACGTAGATCGACGTGTCGATGAGGCAGATCGTGGCGATCTTTCGCCATGCGTACCCATACGTTCGGGCCACGAGGGCCATCAGGATGTTGTTCGACGCGCAGATGGCGATGCTGCCGAGCGCGATGCGTAGCGCCATCGGGCCAGCCGTGTTCGTGTAGATCGCGGAGCCGATGAGCACGGGGATGCCATACACCGTCGTTTGTGCCGCGATGCGTGCGTGCTCCACCGTGCGGTCACTCGAGCCGAGGCGGAACAGCACGAGCAGCCGTGTGACGATCGCCGCGCCTGCCGCAATCCACGCCGAGAGAATGGCGCCGAGGATCGGGAGCATCGCCATGCACGCGATCACCAGGAACGAGACGAAGACCTTGTCGGTCAGCTTGAACTTCAGCAAGCCGGCGGCAAGCGAGAACGCGGTGAAGATTGCGATGACGTGCCACGGAATCGCCGCCGCCTCGCCTCGCCGCGCGATCGTCTGCCAGATCAGGATCGCCGCGCCGGCGATCGCGTAGACCACGAGCACGCGGATCGTCCATTCACGCCGCGGCTTCTCCACATCGTGAGCCACGATGGCCATAAGTCATCCCGGATGTCTGGTGTGGAGATATGGTACTGCGGAACTGCGATTCTTACATCCTGATCGCCAGCTTCTCGTACGCCACGGTCGGCGCGGTGAAACTGAGCTCGAAGCCGTCGACGTCGGGGCGCGCGAAGCGGTAGGCCTGCTCGTGGAAGAGCGGGAGCAGGAGCGTATGGCGGCGGAGGATGGCGAAGATCTCGCGGTAGATCTCGTGGCGCAGCGCGGGATCGAGCTCCACCTCGCCGCGCTCGATCAGCGCATCGACGTCATCGCGCCCGCAGAGCTTGCCCATGATCCCGGTTCGCGAGTGGAACAGGCCGACGAAATCGTGGCCGTCGGGATAGTCGGCGATCCAGCGCGTCAGCAGGAGATCCGCGGTAGCGAGCGACTCGGCCTGATTGGAGAAGTTCTCCGAACGGGAGTCGACCACGCGCACGGGGAAGCCGTGCACTTCGAGCCGGGCCAGCAGCTCCTGCCCGAAGCCGGCGTACGGCCCCTGATACGCCGAGTTGAGCATCGCCGTGAGATGGGCCAGTGGCTCGGGCGAGATGCGCGACGTGCTCTCGTCGGTGTCGACGACTTTCCCTTCCGGATCGTGTCCGAGGAGGCCGGGCGGGGTGAAGCTCAGGGCGCGGATTCCTTCCCGTCCGACGTGGCGCGTGACGAGGTCGTCGACGTCGATACCTTTCACCAGCTCGCGCCGCAGCGCCTCGTCGGTCAATGGACCGCGATGGCCGTTGAGCGCGAGGTAGTACGTCGAAAGGAGCGGCACCTCGCGGTAATTCGGTGCGTAGCGCGGATCGCCGCGCAGCGCTTCGACGTCGGTTGGATAGAGATCGCGCACGACCGAATAGCGTCCGCGCAGGAAGCCGTCGCGCATCTGCTCCGGCATGACTCCGAGGGAGAAGACGAGCTTCTCACAGCGAGGCAGCCCGCGCCGCCAGTAGAACGGATTCGCTTCGAGCTCGACGCGGTTGCCGGGCTCGAAGCGCACGAGGCGGAACGGGCCGCTGCCGAGGCAGCCGTCGCGCCACGAATTCGCGGCGGGGGTCGAGTGCGCCGGAATGATCGACGTAGCGGTGTTCGTCAGGAGCGCGGGAAAGAACGCCACCGGTTTGTCGAGCAGGATCGAGAACTCGCGGTCCGAGCGGATCTCGAAACCTTCCAGCGTCTCGCCGCTTCCGGCGAGGACGCGTGACGCGCCGGCGATGGAGGCGAGCACCGCGCGCCGCGCGCCGGTCTCCGATCGGAGCAGGCGCTCGAACGAATAGCGGACGTCGTTCGACGTCACCGGCGAGCCGTCGTGGAACGTCACCCCTTCGCGCAGACGAACGTCGTAGCGCCGTCCGCCATCCGCCGCTTCGAGACTCTCCGCCAGCCACGGCTCGATGCGCGCGGCGTCGGTGGCGCGCGTGAGCGTGTCGAAGATCTCCGGCATGATCTCGGCCTGGGCGATGGTGATGGAGAGCGCGGGGTCGAGCGTGGTGAGATCGCTGTTGAGCGCGATGTGCAGCACTCCCGGCACCGGTCCGCTCGCTCTCGTTCCCGATTCCGACTCCGCCGGCCCGAGCGCCTCGGCCTCCTCCAGCCGGAGCTGCGCCGTGGCGTGATCGCCGCGCACGTTCGCGATCGTCGCGGAGAGCGAGAGCAGCTTGCGCAGATCGTCGCGATCGCCGGCGGCGCGTCCGGCGACGATGCCGCGCTCGACCCAGTGCCGCGCCTCGTCGAGCCGCCGCCGCTCCCACGCGGTGTCGGCGGCGATGCGTGCCGCGCGAGCCGCGGCCGCCACCCGATCTCCTTCGAACAGCGTGAACGCTTCGCTCGCGCTCTGCAGCGCGGCGTCGGTGTGCCCGAGGATCCGCTGCGCGGCGGCGATGATGCACTTCGCCTCGCCCGCCACCAGCCGTTCGTCGCGGCTCTCCTCGTCGACCATGTCGAGCACGACGCGCGCGATGCGCATCGCGTCCTCGGCGCTGACATTCGCGAGATAGCGCTGCGCCAGCGGCAGACCGTATTCGAAGACTTTCTCGCGGGCGTCGGCGTTGGCGAAGTGATGCACGAGCTCCGGCACGACGCGATCGGAGCGCGACGAGCGCCGCTCCAGCTCCGTCGCGTAGCGGAGATGCAGCGTCCGTCTGCGGCGCCGCGGAAGGGACGTGTAGAGGACATCGCGCATCGCCGCGCCGGCGAAGCTGTAGACGTCGCCGCGCGCTTCGCGCTCCTCGTTGATGATCCCGGAGTCGAGCAGCGTCTGCACCGTGGCGTCGAGATCGACGGAGTCTTCGAGGAGCAGCTCGAGATCGGCGAGATCGAAGCGGCGCCCGAGGATCGACGCGGTCGACAGCAGGCGCCGGTCCTGCTCGGGCAGGCGCTCGATGCGCCGCGCGACCGTCTCCTGGATCGTCGCGGGCAGCTCTTCCCATTCGCGGCGGCGGGAGAGCTGCCAGACGCCCGCGGCCATGAAGATCATGCCGCTCTCCAGCATCCCTTTCACCAGCTCCATCGTGAAGAGCGGATTCCCCTCCGCGCTCTCCCAGATCCGCGTGATGACCTGATCGTCGATGTGGCGGCTGCGCAGGAGGTGAACGATGAGCTCGTGCGTTGCCTCGAACGACAGCGGCGCGAGATCGAGCGGGACGAAATTGGGATCGCCGCGCAGGTTCTGGATCAGCGTCCGGACCGGATGCCCTTTCCCCGCGTCGTCCGATCGATACGTCGCCACGACCATGATCGGATGCGGGCGGAAGCGGCGGAAGAGGAACTGCAGCGCCTCGAGCGAGACGTCGGCGTCGTGCGTTTCCTCGAGGACGAGCAGCAGCGGCCTGCCGCCCGCGAGGCGGACGAACGCGCGGCTGAGCTGTTCGAAGATGCCGGCGCGGTCGGTGGGAGCATGCGGCGGCTCCGATGCGGGAAGGAGCGCGCGCAGTGCCGCGACGTCGTTGAGCGAGGGGAACAGCGCGGCGAGATCGCGCGCCAGATCGGCGAGCGGCGTGACGTCGCCGGCGCTCGATTTCACGAAGTACTCTTCGATCGCTTCGCAGTACGCCTGGTACGGGACGCCGGTGTTGGAGAAGCGTCCGCCGAGGACGCGCACGTTGCGATGCTGCGCCTCGCGCCGCAGCTCTTCGATCAGCCGCGTCTTTCCGACGCCCGCGGCGCCGCCGATCACCACGAGCTGGCCATCGCCGTCGATGGCGCGGTCGAGCCGATTGCGGACGAGGCGCAGCGGCTCCTCGCGGCCGACGGTCGGCGCTTCCATGACCGAGGGGATCGGCGCGGCGGCGCGGCGGCTGATCGCGGGAATCCGCTCGTTCGCGGTCGTCGACTGCAGGTCGATCGAGCGGAGAGTGTTGACGATCTCGCTCGCGCTCTGCGGACGCTCGGCCGGCGATTTCGCCAGGCAGCTCATGATCAGCGACGCGAGCGCGGGCGGGAGGTCGGGACGGAGTGTCGAGAGCTGGCGCGGAGCGTCGTGCTCGATGCTCCAGAGGATGGCGGGGAAGTGCGCGTCGAACGGCAGCGAGCCGGTGAAGCATTCGAAGATTACGGTGCCGAGGGAGTAGAGGTCGGAGCGCGCGTCGATGTCGCGGCGGCTGATCTGTTCGGGCGTGAGATACGACATGCTGCCGACGATCGATCCGCTGCGCGTCTGCCGTTGCTGCTGCGCGGAGAGCGCGAGGCCGAAGTCGGTGAGGCGCACGCGCGGAGGAGCGTTGCCGTCGCGCGCGACGATGATGTTCTCAGGCTTGATGTCGCGATGCACGACGCCTAGGGAGTGGCTGTGCTCGAGCGCGTCGGCGACCTGAATCCCGATCTCCACGATGTCAGCGTCGGTGAGGAGTTTCTGTTCGAGGAAGCGCCGGAGGTTCGCCCCTTTCACCAGCGGCAGCACGAGGTAGAGCGCGCCGTCATGCTCGCCGACGTCGTAGACGGAGACGATGGCCGGGTGGTCCATCGCGGCGACGATCCGCGCCTCGGAACGGAATCGCGCTTCCGATTCGGGCGTGAGCGCAGAAGGGGCGAGCAGCTTCACCGCCACCTCGCGGCCGAGCAGCGGATCGCGCGCGGCGTAAACCACCCCCATGCCGCCGCGTCCGATCTCGCGCAGGACCTCGTACCGGTTCCCGAGCCGAGTGCCGATCATGCCGGCTAAACCCGTGCGAAGGATCCGACGATCGACTTGAACACGCCCAGCCCGTCGGCGTTGCCGAGGAGCTCCTCGGAACAGCGCTCCGGGTGCGGCATCATGCCGAGGACGTTGCGTCCCGCGTTGCAGATGCCGGCGATGTTGCGCGCGGAGCCGTTCGGGTTCGACTCGCCGGTCACGCGGCCCTCGGCATCGCAGTAGCGGAAGATCACCTGACGATTGCGCTCCAGCTCATCGAGCAGCGCGTCGTCGGCGAAGTAGTTTCCTTCGCCGTGCGCGATCGGGACGCGCATCAGTTGTCCGCGCTGCAATTCGGACGTGAACGGCGTGTCGGTCTCCTCGGTGCGGAGGTAGACGTCGCGGCTGAGGAAGCGGAGATGCTGGTTGCGCATCAGCGCGCCCGGCAGCAGGCCGACTTCGGTCAGCACCTGGAAGCCGTTGCAGATGCCGAAGACCAATCCGCCCGCGGCGGCGTGGCGCTTGATCGGCTCCATGATCGGGGCGAACTTCGCGAGCGCGCCGGCGCGCAGGTAATCGCCGTATGCGAAGCCGCCCGGGATGATCACGCAGTCGGCGCCTTTGAGGTCGGTGTCCTTGTGCCAGAGGACTTCGGCCTCCGCGCCGAGGACGTTCTTCGTCACGTGCAGGGCATCGTGATCGCAGTTCGAGCCGGGGAGGATGACGATTCCGAATTTCATTTGCTCGCGCTCACAGCTCTCGGGACTTTGTAGATTGTAAGGTAGCCCGCGCGGTCGGTGACGATCAGCGTGTTCGCGTCGCGATCGTAGGCCAGCGCGTACGCGTTCACGCCGTACAGCGACGCCGGCATGACCTTGCGGCTCGAGGCGGTGAAGACGCCGCCGCTCGCGGTGCAGCGGCGCTCGGCGTAGAGCAGCAGCTCGGGCGACGCGAGCGCCGCGATCTGCGGACCGCTTCCCTCGGGGAGGCAGATCCGCTCGCTGCTGACCAGATCGCCGAAGTCGATGGAGATGCGCATGCGGCCGTCGCCGTTGCTGCTCATCTGCTTCGCCGACTTCGTGACCAGCGGCTTCTCGAACAGCGCGTCGCGGCTCAACGCGATCAGCGCGCGGTCGTTCGCCGCGAAGAGCGCCGACTCCATCACCTTGTCGGTCTGCATCGGATCGCGCGTCAGCTCGTTGAACGTCGCCGTGTCGTACAGCGCGACCGCCGTCGCCTTCACGTTGCCGAAGTCCTCGGGGCCGATGACCGCGAGCGTGGAGCCGTTCGACGTCACGGCCATGGCCATCGGATCGGCGAAGGGGATCGTCTTCAGCTCCTTCTCGCCGCGCGCGTCGTAGACGTGCACGCGGCGCCCGAGGAGGAAGAGGAAGCGGCCGGTCGGATCGGGGAGCGCGTCGCGGATCGGCTCGCCCTCGATGGTGATCTCGCGGACGATTTTGAAGTCGGGGAGCTCGAGGATCGTGGCGCTCTCGTCGCTGCCGTTCGCGATGTAGAGAAGGTTGCGGTCGGCGCTGGCGCGGAGCGTGACGAGCTCTTTCGTCGAGGCGATCTCGGCGGAGTCGAGCACGAGCCGGTTTTTGATGACGCCGGTCTTCGGATCGACGGCGATCACCGCCTGCGGCTGAGCCAGTCCGACGTAGAGCGTGCCGTCGCGGCCGATGGCCACGCCGTGCGGGTCGCCTTCGACGGCCCAGCGGCGGATGACCTTCTGATCGTGGGTGGGAACGGGTGTGAGGGGCTTCGGCTGCGCGAACAGAGTGGCAGCCGCGGAGCAAGTGAGCAGAATGAGGCCGGCGATACTACTCCTCGAGTGTGTAGGAGAAATGTTCGATGACGGTATTCGCGAGGAGCCTCTCACACATTTGTCGAAGCTGCGATTCGATGTGGTCTCGATTCTGCCCACTGTCCGCAAGCACAATTCGAAACAGCTTCCCGACCCGCACATCTTCCACCCCCCCGAAACCGAGCGAGCTCAGCGAGTGCTGAATGGCCTTCCCCTGAGGATCGAGGACGGACGGTTTGAGCTCGACGATGACGGTAGCTTTCATGGGGGCGAATCATAGCGCGGGGGCGGGCTCACCGGCCCTCGGGAAGCGGTCTGGCGCCCAGACCGCTTTGCCTGACCGGAGACCAAGGCGGTCTGGCGGCCAGATCATTTTGGAATCAATCCTGATATCGCTGTCTGCGCGCCAGACCCGCGCGCCTCAACGCGTGACGCGGATGTCAAAGCGCGTTGATCGCAAGCAGGACGCTGACGGCGAGCCGTCGCATCACCAGACCTCAGCGGATGGCGCTCACGCGTTGAATGCGAAAGCCGTCGCACGCTTTCAGCCGTAATGTCCAGCCGAGATCAGCGGCGTCGTCCAGCAGTCCGAGTTCGCCGCGCGTGATGCATTGACCGTCACCGATGTAGCCCGGTTCCATGATGGCGTGCCGCGATTTGTCCACGCTGCGGAGCGGATCGACGTGCGGAAGTCCGAACCAGTGGCCGATCTCATGAAGCATGACGATGTCGAGCCTTATCCGCTCTTCACCGCGGCCGAAGAGTGGACTGTCGTTGCCGACAAACACAAAGTCATTCGCGTTCAGCTCGATGGGCATTCCTGCTCCGGCGCATCCAATCACATCGGCGCTTCCGCCGCAGCGGCTCGGCCGCCCGGCAACTGCAATGTGCATCGCGGGAGCGCCGGAATCGTTGCCCGCAAGGAACTTCGCCAGCGGTGTGGCGTCGGCGCGGAGACGGGCGGTTACTGCAGGTGGCGTAGCCGTCAACCGTACGTATTGCGCGACCGGCCGCCCCGAGAGAGCGAAAAACGTCGTTCCCGAACCTCCGGGCGTCAGGACGGCTGGACCTTCGAGCGTCAATCGCTCGTCGATGAACATTTCCCCGTCGACTCTCACCGCCAGGAGGTGATTTCGTTCGCAGCGGGAACATGCGGCGCGCCAGAAGGCGATCGAGTCGAGAGCGGCATTGCGAATCGCTCCGCGGCAAGTGGTATTGCATTCCACAGCGGGTGCATCAATGGTGATGCTGAGACCGACCGCTGAGATGAACTGCGCGGGGCGCTGCACGACGAGATCGCGACCGGGACCCCAAACCGGTTGTCCTTCGATGCGCGAGCGGACACCTTCCTGCATGCAGACGAGCGACCAGTCGGTACCGCGGTCGGGTTCGGAGGAAACCGTTCCTTGAATCGGTTTCAGTTCAGCGGTGCCTTCACCCATCGTCAGTTCGTAAAGCTTCCGCTCGTTGCTGCCCCTGGCTGTCGCGATCGTGTGAATGCCGGGCAGGACGGCGATGCGCTCGATGCCGTACGGACGTGTCACGATGCCGCGATCCGTGACGAGCATGACGTTTCCGCGCATCGACTGCGGCAGTTCGTATACCTGGTAACGTTTCGCTTCTTCCGGCGGCCATCCGGTCCGCTCGGACTCGACGTCGATCGCGGCGCAGAGAAGTGCGAACAACGTGGCTACCGATTGCTTTTTTCCGAGAATTGCCCGGTCGAGGTACGCAGCGACGATGCGATCGAGCCGATCGTCGTCACTCAGCAGTTTCCGGCAGGCCGTGTCGGTTCCCTGGTAGCACAGCGTCCCGCGAAAATTATGAATTGCCGCCCCGACTTGGACCGGCAGCGCGCTGTCGAAGAGCACAGCGTGTGCGCGCCCCCAACGTTCGACGCCACGGCGGCCGAGCTCCAGATCGTCAGCCGCCTCGGGCGCTGATCGCGTGGCGGCGAGAAGAGCGGCAAGCACGATAACGCGGGCAATCATGGGGACGACTCTCTCGGCGCCGTTTTCGACACCGTCGCACAAGCAAGGGCCGCTGCGTTCAGATTGACGATTGAACAGACACGGCTGTGCAACTGCTCCAGATATTCACCCTCTTCTTCGATCAACTTCTGGAGAATTGCCCCGACGTTCTGCTGTAGCTCTGAAGCCGCTTCGACGCCGACTCGACGCTTGTATTCGAGGCCGGAGCCGTCGTCCGAGACGGTCGCTACGAGCTCCGTCACCCGCTCGGCGATACGACGCAGGCGCTGTTCAGGCGCAGGATGCGTCGATGCTCGCAGCGGGTACCGTACTGGTGTACGCGAGGAGAGTGCGTCGCAAACGAAGCGTTCTGCCGCCCAATCGAGACAGCGCGGCGTGCCCGGTAATGGAACGCGATCGAGATCGAATTGCGGATGGAGCTTGCCGGGTCGTTTGGCTGCGAGCTTCTGGATTCGATTTGCCGCGAGGAGAATCTCGTCGACGTTCCAATATAGCGAGCCCCGCGCGCTAAGGAGCGGTTGTCGCAGCGGCGCTGTTGGCAGTACGGCGATCAGGGCGTCGAGTGTGAGACGGTCCGCGGCTTCCTCCTCCCTCAACTGAGGATCATGTCCGCACGCCGTTTTCAGGGCCTGCAGGCGGTCGCTGCGCGCGCCGCGCAAAGGGACGCTTGTCACGTCAGATAGGAAAGAGCCCTCATCGCGTCGGAACAGGTGACCGATCTCGTGTGCGAGCACATAAAAGAGCGCCGGCGCCGCTTCACTCTTCGTGATCAGGGCGGCGATTGACGGCGCAGAGCAGCGGATGACAGGTCTGCCATCTGCTCCGGCGACGCAGAGTCCATCCACCTCACCCATGTCGTCTACGGATGCTGGACAGGTCGAGGAGGGTGGCGCGATGATTTCGATCGACAGCGTGTCGTCTCGTGCCGCTTCGCGGTTGACGATCACCGTCGTGAACAGAAGATGCCGATCGAGCCTCGCGTATGCGGCGAGCACTCGGCGTGCTTCCCGCTCCACCTCCGGTTCGTTTACACCACTTAACCGGCAACGAGTCGGCGTGGTTGCACTTGCCGTCGTGGCAACCGCAAGCAACATCGCCATGAGACATTTCCGGGTCAAAGCTTTCTCCGGTCCTGAAAAACGTCGAATACGACTTTGTTGCCGCCTGCTGTCTTGAGATATGGCCAGCGCGTATACGCATGTTTCAGAAAGGCAACTGACGCGTCGAGGGCGAGATCCGCGGCGACGGTGTGCAGTGTCCTGTTTTCCCACGCCTTCACATGCTGACGCCCGCGCACGGATCGATCGCTGTCCTTATTCAGATCGTGATGGTCTTCCGTCGCATCGGGACATTTTTTTTCGACACCCCAGACGACATAGCCGGAGTGGAGATTGCGAGTCTGGCGCAACTGTGCGATTTTCGCGGCACCCGCCGCAGTCCAGACGGCGATGATGGGGCAGTCCTCATATCGGACGCCGTCGTCGCGGAGGATTTCGACGTAGTTGGAATGGGCATAGAAATCCTGCACGGCATGTAGGGCCTGGCCCAACGCGAAAAAAGCCAGTGCTGCCTCATTGGCTGCCGCCTCGGTTCGATCCTGCGCTCGCAATTGCTGCGCCGTGGCGACTCTGCGATCAATCTCAGCCAATAATTCGCCTATGTATCGCTCACTGTCTTCGAAGGCGCAGTTGTCGAAATGCGCCTTCGACTCGAACTGATGAATGCTGTCCTGCCAATACATGGCGTCGCGCATCTCGCGCATTGGTGCGTCGGCAAGTTTTTCGTTGACGACCAGACCCTGGAGAAGATTGCCATGTTTGAGGAGGGTGAACGCTCCACCGCAGTCGACGCAGATAACGTTCATCTTCTTGGCAAGGACCGGTGGTGTTGTCTGTGGCGGAGGCTCGGGCGCTGTTGCGACAGCGGCAATAAACAATGCGACTGCAATGACCATATGGCGCATTGAGCTCTCCGATTCAGTGGCGATACTCAATAGTAGCGCCGGAGGCCTTACATGCCCGCCCGCACGCCGAATCGGATTGTCCGCGGCGCCTGCCACGCCGACACGGCGTACAGCGGGTCGAATGCAAACGCCGGCAGCTCGGGATTGAGCAGCGCCGACTGGTTGCCGAAGACGTTGAAGACGTCGATGACGAGCTCGGCCTTCGACATGCGCACGCCGGCGTGGACGTCGGCGGAGAAGTAGGCCGGGAGGCGTGTGGTGCTGACCGGGGCGGACGACATCCACTGCGCGATTGCGCCGGCGGTGAAGCGCTGGTCGAAGGGGCGGCTCCATTGCGCGATCACGTTGTGGCGGCGGGGCGCGGCGGAGAAGAACGCGTCGAGCGCGTGGATGTCGGTGGAGGTGTAGACGTAGCTCGCGCGGAAGTGCGTGAGCGTCGACGTGAGGAGGGCGGCGTTTCGGTGGCGGCGGTGGATCAATCGCAAGCCTCCGCCGAGGCCGCGGCCGATGCGCTCGATGCCGGCGGTCGTTTCGTCTTCGTGTCTGGGCGGGAAGATGTACGTCGCATTGAGCGCCAGCGGCATGTCGTCCGCCGTATTCGCGAACGTACCGAAGACGCGCACGTTCGGCGTCCACATCCAGACGATCGATCCGTGCGGCGAGAGGACGCGCTCGTCGAAGTGCTGCAGCAGGATGATTCCGTTCGGCGGGATGTCCGCCGTCACTTCTTCGGCGCGCACTCCCGCGTTGATGGTGAGCCGCGGATCGGGCTGCCACATGTCGGTGAGGTACGCGGCGGTGTAGCGCGCATGCGAGAGCGGCTCGCGCATTTGCTCGCGCTCGACGCCCGCGCGAAGGAGGTGCGCGCCGAGGTCGCGAGCGAAATCGACGCGCGCGCGATTGCCGATTGCATTCGACCATGAGCCCTGCCGCTGCTCCTGATGCGAAACGGTTGCGTCGATCGTCGTGTCGCGTACGACCGCGAGCGCGCGCAGCGACTCGGCGATGCTGCCGACGGGCTGTGGTCCGAGGTCGTAATGCAGTGTGGCCGGATCGCCCGCGAGCTGGCCGGTGATCGTCAGTTGCGGATTGACGTGACCCTCGGCGCGCACGAAGAACGCGTCGGTGCCGATGCGGGTCGTCGAGCGACTGCCGAGGTACTCGATCACGTCGCGGCCCGACGCATGGTCGTACGCGGCGAAGAACCAGCGGTTCGAGAACGCGACGCCGGCGTCCCACTCGCGATGATCGGCGCGAACACCGCCGCGCTCGGCGTGGATCGACGGTTGCGCGTATGTCCACGCGCTCATCCGCGGTCCATGCCGCCGGGTCGTGGCGAGGATCAGGTTTCGCGACGCGTGGCCGAGCTCCGCGGGCGGCGCGCCGCTGATCACGTTCACGGCCTGGAAGAAGTCGACCGGCAGGTACATCGCCGGAAAGCCGAGGTGCATCTCGTCGCCGTGGATGCCGTCAGCGAAGAAGGCGTCGTTCGGGCTCAGCGCCGTCTCCGGTTGCGCGCCGGGAGCGAGTCGCGCGACGTCCGTAATGGAACGTCCGAGGGGGAGCATGCGGAGCTCGCCGAAGAGCGGCGTGTTGATCGGCGCGTCGTCGGCTTCGATGGTGGGAAGGGTGATGGTGATCCAATCGGAGATGCAGGTCGCGCAATAGCGGATGTTCCAGCGCACTTTCTGGCCTGCCGCGACGTACACGCTTGCGCCCGGACCGCCGTTGATGAAGGCGATCAGGTGCTGGCCCGGCGTGACGAGAAACCGGACCACGCCGCGAGCGTCGGTCCTGCGCGTCACGTCATCGACGCGGACCTCGAGTCCCTGCACGGAGCCGCCGTCGGTGAGGCTCGCGACGATCGTGATGACCGCGGTGTCGTCGCCTGCGCGCGCCGCCGTCGCACCGATCAACAAGGCGACGATGAGCAAGAGTCGATGATGGGGGCGACTCATAACGTGGCGCGGATGCCGAATCGGATGGCGCGCGGCGCTTCCCAGCCGAGCGGCTCGTCATGCACGCCCTCGGCCGGCGGAAAGAAGATGATGAAATTGTTCGGCGTCTGTTTGTCGAAGAGGTTCATCACGTCGGCGACGAGCGAAACATGGCCGAGGTGGACGCCGAGATGGAGATCGGTGCGGAAAAGCGCCGGCGCGCGGTCGTTGCTCGGGCGCAGCGGCGCGGACGACGACCAGGTGACGATCGTCCCGAATTCCGCGAAGTGACCGGCGAGGCTCGCGTAACCGGTCACCTCATGCCGTCGCGGAATGAAGATGTCGTCGTAGCCCTGATCGAAGGACGCGAGCAGGTAGGAGAGCCGCAGGCGGAGCGCGGTCAGGATCAGCAGGAGCGCGAGAAACGAGAGGCGACGCATATGCGAGCTCAGATGATGAACAGTCGCCGATATTCGTATCGGGCTGAGATTCACAGCCCGAACAGCGCCAGTTGTCCCGGCGGCGGCGGTGCCGGCGTGCGCGACAGATTGAAAATCCCCGTCGGCTCGTACTGCTTCGCCACGGCGAGCTCGATCGGCGCGCCGGTGCGGCGCAGGAGGCGCGTCGCCATGTCGCGCACGATCGTCTCGTTGTTGTTCTTCTGCGAGAGATGGATCAGGCAGAGCGTGCGCGTGGCGGGGCCGAGCATCCGCTCGATGGCGGTGATGGCGTCGTCGTTCGAAAGGTGTCCGTAGCGCGACATGATGCGGCGCTTGAGGTTCCACGGGTACGTGCCGGTGCGGAGCATGTCGAGGTCGTGGTTCGACTCGAAGAAGAGGCCGTCGCAATCGGTGAGGTGTCTGCGCACCTCGTCGTTCACGTATCCGAGGTCGCTGGCGATGCCGGCGCGGGAGCCGTCGCGCGACTCGATCACGAAGCAAGATGAATCGGCGGCGTCGTGGATGGTCTTGCGCGCGTGGACGTTCAGCTCGCCGATCTGGAACGTCGAGTTGTTCTCGAAGACGATCAGCGGCGTCTCATCGAAGTCGAAGCCGCCGGCGATGGCCGTCCCGCGCGAGCAGTAGATCGGGATGTCGTGCTTGCGCGCGATCCGCTCCGCGCCGTGGATGTGGTCGGAGTGCTCGTGCGTGATGACGATGCCGGAGATGTTCTCGATGGAGAGGCCGAGGAGCGCGAGCCGCTTTTTCGTTTCCCGCGGACCGAGGCCGGCGTCGACCAGGATGGAGGTGCCGTCGCTCTCGAAGTAGAAACAATTGCCGGCGCTTCCGGATCCGAGAGGGGCGACGAGCATGCACACGATGGTAGCATCGCCCGCGCGATGCCAATGGAACGCTTCGTGGTCGAGGGCGGCCGCCGTCTCGAAGGGACGATCCGGCCGGGCGGCAATAAAAACGCCGCACTGCCGATCCTCGCGGCCTGCCTCCTCACCGACGAGCCGGTCACCCTGCGCAACCTCCCGGACATCCAGGACGTGCGCGTGATGCTGGAGATCCTCGAAGGCCTCGGCGCGAGCGTCGAGCGGCTCGAGCGCAACATAGTACGCATCCACGCCAAGGGGGAGTGCGGCACGACGCCCGATCCGGCGCTGTCGAAAAAAATCCGCGCCTCGATTCTCCTCGCCGGACCGCTGCTCGCGCGCGTCGGCTCCGCGTACATCGCCAAGCCGGGCGGCGATGCGATCGGACGGCGCCGCGTCGACACGCACCTCCTCGCGCTCGAAGGCCTCGGCGCGCAGATCGAGGTCTCGGCCTACGAATACCGGATGAGCGCGCAGACGCTGCGCGGCAAGAACATGTTCCTCGACGAGGCCTCGGTCACCGCGACCGAGAACGCGGTGATGGCCGCGGTGCTGGCCGAGGGCGACACGCTGATCTACAACGCGGCGGCCGAGCCGCACGTGCAGGACCTCTGCAAGTTTCTGATCGGCCTCGGCGCGAAGATCGACGGCATCGCCTCGAACACGCTGCGCATCGAAGGGGTGGAGACGCTGCACGGCGGCGACTTCACCATCCCGAGCGATCACATCGAGGTCGGCTCGTACATCGGACTCGCGGCGGTCACGCGCAGCGAGCTGGTGATCGAGGACGCCGTGCCGCATCACATGTACGCCGTGCGGCACATGCTGGAGAAGCTCGGCCTCGACATCCGCGTCGAGGGACCGAACATCCGCGTGCCGCGCGATCAGGAGTTGCGCGTCCGTTACGACATCGGCGCCGCGGTGCCGAAGATCGACGACGGTCCGTGGCCGCTTTTCCCCGCCGATCTGCTGTCGATCATGGTCGTCATCGCCACGCAGGCGGAGGGGACGGTCATGATCTTCGAGAAGATGTTCGAGTCGCGCCTCTTCTTCACCGACAAGCTGATCTCGATGGGCGCGCGGATCATCCTCTGCGATCCGCACCGCGCGATCATCGTCGGCGGTCCGCGCCTGCAGGGAGCGGAGATCTCCAGCCCCGACATCCGCGCCGGCATGGCGCTGCTGCTCGCCGCGCTCTGCGCGAAGGGCGAGAGCGTGATCCACAACATTCATCAGATCGACCGCGGCTACGAGCGCATCGAGGAGCGGCTGAATCCCCTCGGCGCCCGCATCCGTCGCGAACGGGATGAATGATGCGCCCCGCCGTGATGGGGATTCTCAACGTCACCCCTGACTCGTTCTCCGACGGCGGCATCCACTTCGACCACACCAAGGCACTGCACGCGGCGCTGCAGATGATCGGCGACGGCGCGACGATCATCGACGTCGGCGGCGAATCGACGCGGCCCGGCGCGGCGCTGGTATCGGCCGAGGAAGAGATCGAGCGGGTCATCCCGGTGATCGACGACATCCGCAGGCGGAGCGACGTCACGATCTCGATCGACACGCGCAAGGCGAAGGTGGCGCGCGCCGCGATCGCCGTCGGCGCGAACATGATCAACGACGTCTCGGGACTGACGTTCGATCCGGAGATGCGCAGGATCCCGGAGATCCCGCTGATCGTCATGCACATGCGCGGCGAACCGGCGACGATGCAGCAGTTCACCGATTATGACGATGTGGTCGCCGACGTCGCGCGCGAGCTGCGCGAGCGGATCGAAGGGCTCGAGCCCGGGCGCGTGATGATCGATCCGGGGATCGGCTTCGCGAAGACCGCGGAGCAGAACCTCGAGCTGCTGGCGCGATGTCATGAGCTGACCTCGATCGCGCCGCTGGTGATCGGCGCGTCGCGGAAGTCGTTCATCGGCAAGCTGACGGGACATGCCGCGGGAGCGTCGCGCATGCCGGGATCGCTCGCCGCGGTCGCGGCGGCGAAGCGAGGCGGCGCGGCGATCGTCCGCGTGCACGATGTGAAGGAGACGGTCGATTTTCTGAAGGTGCTCTGCGCGATCGAGTCCCCCTCATCCGCCTTCGGCACCTTCTCCCCCGAACGCGGGGGAGAAGGGGGTTGATGTGACCTGGTTCGATCGCCTCCTCTCCCTGCAATTCACCTGGCGCGATCTGATCGACGTCGTCATCGTCGCCTTCATCATCTACGGCATCCTCGCGCTGATCCGCGGCACGCGGGCGATGCAGATCACGATCGGACTGATCCTCCTCGGGAGCTCCTTCTTCGTCGCCCGCGCGTTCGATCTGCCGGCGCTGGAAGCGATCTCGAAGCAGATCCTCTTCTACCTGCCGTTCGCGGTGATCGTGCTCTTCCAGCACGAGATCCGCCGCGGACTGGCGCGCATGGGAGCGAATCCGCTGCTGGCGTGGTTCCGCCATCGTCACGATGAGCTCGACGCCGCGGCGATCGTGACCGCGTGCGAGGTGCTGGCGTCGAAACGCATCGGCGCGCTGATCGTGGTCGAAGGCCTGCAGACGCTGCGGTTGTACGAGGAAGGGGCGAAGCCGCTCGATGCCGCGCTGACGTCGGAGCTGCTGATCAGCATCTTCACGCCGGGCGGTCCGCTGCACGACGGCGCGGTGATCGTGCGCGCCAATCGCATCGTCGTCGCCGGCGCGTTTCTGCCGCTGACCGCTTCGGCCGATCCACACCTCGCGCACGGCACGCGTCATCGCGCGGCGATGGGAGTGACGGAGGAGAGCGATGCGACGGTCGTCGTGATCTCCGAGGAGAACGGTTCCATCGCCGTCGCGCGCGAGGGCCGGCTGGTCGAGCACCTCGATGCGACGACGCTCACGCAGTCGCTTCGCGGCCGCATCGGGGGCTCGCGATGAGGTCGTGGATTTCCAACCTCGGGTTGAAGCTGCTCTCGGTCTTCCTCGCGTTCGTCGTCTGGTTCGTCGTCTCCGCGCCGCGGCGCGAGAACGTTTCCGAGCGCGCGTTCGCCGCGCCGCTCTCGCTCGTCGGCATGCCGCGCGAGCTGGTCATCACGACGCAGGTGCCCGACACCGTCAACGTCCGCCTGCGCGGGCGGAGCTCCGATCTGCGCGCGCTCTCGTCGCAGAACCTCGAGGTCACGCTCGACCTGCGCTGGGTGCAGGCGGGCGAGGCGCAGGTCACGCTGCGGCCGCAGGCGATCAACGTCCCGCCGAACGTCGAAGTCGTTTCCATCGATCCGAACCGCGTGCACTTCCGCGTCGAGCAGTTGCGGCAACGCGCCGTGCCGATCCGGCCGTTCCTCGTCGGTCAGCCGCCGGGCGGATTCGTGGCGGGCGATCCGACGATGCTGCCGGAGCAGGCACTCGTTTCGGGGCCCGCGTCGCAGGTGCGGAACGTCACCGAGGTGGCCACCGAACGGATTATCATGACCGGCCGCACCGCGACGTTCACGCAGAGCGTGGCGGTCGTTTCCGACACGCCGCTGGTCCGCGTCATCGAGCCGCTGACGACGCAGGTCACGGTCCCGGTGCTGCCGGAAGTCGGCCCGAATCCGCCGACCGACACCACCGACACCACATCGAAAAAGAAGGCCCCATGAGAGTCCTGTTTGGCACCGATGGCATTCGCGGGAAGGCGCATGAATATCCGCTCGACCCGCGAACGATGTTCGCGCTGGGGGAGGCACTTGCGCACCGGCTGAAAGGCGGCAAGGTGCTGATGGGGATGGACACCCGCGAGTCAGGCCCCGAGATCGCACGCGCACTCGCGGCCGGGATCACGTACGGCGGCGGCGAAGCGGTGCTGATCGGCGTCGTGCCGACGCCCGCGGTCGCGTATCTCTGCCACACCACCGACGCCGCGGCGGGGCTCTCGATCTCCGCCTCGCACAATCCGTTCGGCGACAACGGCGTGAAGATCTTCGGCCACGACGGGATGAAGCTCGCCGACGCGATCGAGGAAGAGATCGAAGACGAGATGCGCGCGGTGCGGCGCGAGGAAGTGACGATCTCCGACGCGCCGCTCGCTGATTCGCCTGAGCTCATCGAGCGCTACGAGGCGTTCCTCCTTTCGACCCTGAAGCCGAAGGCCCTCGCCGGGAAACGCGTGGTGCTCGATGCCGGCAACGGCGCGGCATATCGCATCGGCCCCGAGGCCTTCCGCCGCGCGGGCGCGGACGTGACGGTCATCAACGACCAGCCGAACGGGACGAACATCAATGAGGGCTCGGGCGCGCTGCATCCCGAGGGATTGGCCAAGGTCGTGGTCGAAAAGGGCGCCGACTTCGGCGTCGCGTTCGACGGTGATGCCGACCGCGCGATCTTCGTCGACGACGCCGGCAAGGTGCGCGACGGCGACGAGATCATCTATCTATGGGCGCAGCGGCTCCAGCGTGACGGCAAGCTGCGCGGCGGCTGCGTCGTGACGACCGTGATGTCGAACTTCGGCTTCGAGGAGCAGTTGCGGAAGGACGAGATCGAGCTCTGCCGTGCGCAGGTGGGGGACAAGTACGTCCTCGAGATGATGCTGGAACGTAACGCGATCCTCGGCGGCGAGCAGTCGGGACACATCATCGATCTGAGCGTCCACACGACCGGCGACGGCATCCACACAGCGCTTGTTTTTGGTGAGTTGCTCGCCGAGGCCGGGCGGCCGTTCTCCCAGCTACGGACGTTCACGCCTATGCCGCAACTCCTTGTGAACAAGAAGGTTGCGTCGAAGCCGCCGCTCGAGTCGCTCTCCCGCTACAACGCGGCGCTGGCAACGGCGCAGGCGGAACTGGGTGGGCGGGGACGCATTCTGATCCGCTACTCCGGCACCGAAAACCTCGTTCGGGTCATGGTCGAGGGAGAGGATGGCGCTCTCATCCGTCGGATTGCCGACGACCTTGCCGCTGTTCTGGTCGCGGAAATCGGTGCGTAGAAACGAATTCTCGGCAATCGCAAGCTGCCTCTAGCGGAACCTGAGACCCGTCGCTATACTGCGCCATTCATTTTTTGACCCTTTGGCGGGAGAGCGATCGATGGCGAAGGTGCAGGGTAAGAAAACGGCTGTAGCGAAACGAGCTGCGAGCCGTCCGGCGGCACGTCCCAAGGCCGCATCGGCAGTGAAAAAGGCCGCGAAAAAGCCTGTTGCACCGAAGGCCCGAGCCGCCAAGACGAAGTCCAAGCCCGCGCCGAAGCCTGTCGCGAAAGCCAAAACCGTCGCCAAGACCGCCCTCAAAGCGGTCAAAGCCCTGGTCAAACCGGCGCCGAAACCGTCGCCGAAGCCGGCCGCGAAACCGGTGCCGAAAGCGGTCAAGCCCGTGCCGGCTCCGAAGGTCGCGCCGAAGGCGGTGGCCCCTGTGAAACTGCAGCCGAAACTGCAGCCGAAAACGCAGCCGAAACCGGCTCCGAAGCCGGTCGCGGTTGCCGCCCCGGCCCGCCCCGCCGCCCCTGTCGTCGACGACAAGAAGCGCGCGCGCCGTCCGCGTCCGCGCGTGACGTCGGGCGGCGGTCCGGCCGCGAACTGGCTGCACGTCGGCGAGAAGCCGCGCCCGTCGTCGTTCATGCCGGCGCCGCCGCGTGCCGAGGCACCGTCGCTCGTCGCCGCACCGCCGGCGTCGTCCGACCGCCTCATCCGCAACGAAGACCTGATCGCGCCGACCGTTCGCACCGTGCCGGTGCGCATCGACGTCGAAGCCGCCGGCGGCCGCGTCTACATCTATCCGAATCCGGTCGAGGTCTCGCTGAAGCCGGGCGAGGGCATCGAGTGGGATTTCCGCTACCTCGGCGGCGCCGACGTCACGGTCGACGAGATCGTGATCGAGTTCGAGAAGCCGTCGCCCTTCCCGCAGCAGATCTTCCGCTGCCGCAAGCCGGGCATCGGACGTCCGCAGCGCCAGCTCTCCGGCGGCGCGACGCAGGCGTCGAGCGGCCGCCGCGTTCAGTACACGCTGCGCGCGATGACGGCGTTCAAGACCGAGCTCGGCGTCGCGAAGCCTTTCGTGTTGATCGGCTAGGCTCCTCAGACCCTCGCCCGCGTGAGCGGGAGAGGGTGGCCGGAGGCCGGGTGAGGGTGGTGGGCCGCAGCGCCCACCACAACCCGAACGCGATCGCGAACATCAGCACGAAGCGATACGAGTGGTTCGCCGTCCCCCAGAAGTTGCGGGCGAACGCGCCGTAGTGCACGCGGCTCCATGCGCCGAGGCGCAGCACGTAGATGCTCATGACCTCGGTCGCCAGCGCGAGGATGTGCGTGACGTACATCAGCAGCGATGCGATGGCGAAGCGCAGCATGTTGCGGTCGGAGAAGGGCCGCGGATTGATGGCGAAGAGCGCCGCGAGCAGCACCCAGTTGAACGTCAGGTCGATGACCGGCAGGCCGGGGCGCGGCGAGCGCGGATCGAAATCGCTGCGATCGACTTTCACGTCCGTGCCGGTGGCGGTGAGATGCGTGACCTTCGGACTCTCGAACGTTCGCATCAGCAGCTCCGCGCCCGCGGCGACGGCGCGATCGTAGAGCGGCGACACGCCGACCCAGATCACCACCGCGACGATGAATCCCGCCAGTCCCTTAAGAGCCGTTTGCCAGTCGATTCGGGGCAACGCGTGCGCTCCACTGAAGGAAGAAGACGATGGCGGCGAGGATGACGACCACCTGCCAGACGGCGGTGTGGAAGATCTGGAAGAGCGACGGTTTGTAAGCGCCGATCAGATAGAGCGAGATGATCCGGATCTCGTTGATGAACTGCACGATCAGCGCGCCGATGCCGAGCCCGATGAGCCGCGCGCGCCAGGACGCGGGAAACGCTCCGATCGCCGCGAGCAGGATCAGCATCGCCTCGATGCCGTTGCAGCCGTTGTTGATGTTCACCGCGAAGCGCGACGACGCGATGGTCGTCCCGTTGACGATGACGTTCTGACCGATCGCATGCAGCAGCGCCCCCGCGGCGACCGCGATGGCCTTCGTCGCGGGCACGATGACGTGGTCATTGACCGGGTTCCAGGCCACCAGGAGATACATGGCGATGAGGGCCACGAAGAACTTGATGAGGAAGATTTTCTGGTCGCGTTTCATGGTGTCGGAAGGAAGCAGATAGCAGATAGCGGATAGCAAAAAATCGACGCGGAAGACTGGTTGCTATCTGCTATCCGCTATCTGCTATCTCGCGTGCACGCGCAGTGTACACTCCCGCCTCCGATGCCGCTGATCCCTCCCTACACCTCTTCCCTGGTCGATCTTCTCGATCCTTCGACTTCGCTCAGGACAGGCGCTGAACTGGCCCCATACGCCGCGACGTTGCCGTCGATTCAGATCTCGCCGCGCTCGCAGTGCGACCTTGAATTGCTGGCCACTGGAGCGTTCACTCCGCTCGATCGATTCATGTCACAGCGCGACTACGAGCGCGTCGTCGCGGAGATGCGTCTGGCGAACGGCGTCCTCTTCCCGATTCCGATCACGCTGCCTGTCGATGAGGCGCCCGCGCTTCATCACGACGTCGCGCTGCGCAGTCAGAAGAACGAGATCCTCGCGGTGATGACGGTCGAGGAAGTGTACGGCTGGGATCCGGATGAAGCGGCGATGAAGGTGTTCGGCACGACCGACCGGCGGCATCCGCTCGTCGCGGAGATGGATCGGTGGGGAAAGTTGAATGTCAGCGGAAAACTGCGCGTGCTGCAGCTTCCGACGCCTCCCGATTTTCGGGAGTTGCGGCGGACGCCTGCGGATGTGCGGGCGTTGCTGGAAGCGCGCGGTCACTCGAACGTCGTCGCGTTCCAGACCCGCAATCCGATGCATCGCGCGCATGAGGAGCTGACCAAGCGGGCGATCGCGGCGATCGACGGCGTGCTGCTGCTGCACCCCTCGGTCGGCATGACGAAGCCGGGCGACGTCGATCACTACACGCGCGTCCGCACCTACAAGGCGCTCACCGAAAATCATTACGACAAAGATCGCGTCGTCCTTTCATTGCTGCCGCTGGCGATGCGGATGGCCGGTCCGCGCGAGGCGCTGTGGCACGCGATCATCCGCCGCAACTTCGGCGCGAATCACTTCATCGTCGGCCGCGATCACGCCAGTCCCGGCGCCGGTTTCTACGGCCCGTACGACGCGCAGGAGCTGGTGGCGAAGCACAGCGACGAGATCGGCGTGACGATGGTGCCGTTCCACGAGCTGCTCTACGTCGCGGACGAAGACCGCTACGAAGAAGCTTCGAACATCCCGTCCGGCGCGACGACGCGCTCGATCTCCGGCACGCAGGTGCGCGACGAATTCCTCGGCCAGGGCATCCCGCTCCCGTCCTGGTTTACGCGCCCCGAGGTCGCGGCAATCCTCGGCGAGAGTTACCCGCCGCGTCATCGCCAGGGCGTCTGCGTCTGGTTCACCGGACTCTCCGGCGCCGGCAAGTCGACGACCGCGGAGATTCTCAGCGTGCTGCTGCTCGAGCACGGACGGCAGTCGACGATGCTCGACGGCGACGTCGTCCGCACGCACTTGTCGAAAGGCCTCGGATTTTCGAAAGAGGATCGCGACACGAACATCCTGCGCATCGGTTTCGTCGCCGCCGAGATCGTGCGCCACGGCGGCGTCGCGCTCTGCGCCGCGGTGAGCCCGTATCGCGCCACACGCGCCCAGGTTCGCGCGATGGTCGGCGCCGGGCATTTCATCGAGGTCTTCGTCGACACGCCGCTCGACGTCTGTGAGTCGCGCGATGCGAAGGGGATGTACGCCGCCGCCCGCCGCGGCGCGATCAAGAACTTTACCGGCATCGACGATCCGTACGAAGCGCCGGAGACGCCCGAGGTCACGCTCGATACGACGAGCGTGAGCGCGGAAGAGAACGCGCGGCGGATCGCTGATGTGCTGCGCGAGCGCGGTTTCGTGCGCTGATCACTGCAGGTACTGCTGCAGGCGCGCCGCCCGTTCTTCGAAGCCGCTGTCCGTCGCGGCGTCGATGGCGGTGAGGAACGAATCGCGCGCCGATTCATCGCCGGTCATCATCCGGAGCTGGCCGTCGACTTCGAAGAAGTGCGATGCCAGGACCGGGAAGCGGTCGAGCATGCGGCGCGCGGCGTTCATCGTCTCCGTGACCTCATCGAATCGGCCGAGATCGGCGAGCGCTTTCGACCGCTGGAGGAGCGCGAAGAGAAACCACGGGTCCATCCCCTGGCGGTCGAGCCACGTCATCGCTTCGTCGATCGAAGCGAGCGCCTGCTCCGGCGCGAGACCCGCGCCGGTGTGCCATCGGCCGATCGCCAGTGCGCGAAGGCCGAGCGCGAAGCCGTCGCCGAGGCGCGCCGCTTCGCGGAATTCGTCGTCGAATTCCGTCGCCTGCTGCGGAACGTCGTTCGACGTCTCCGCCAGCAGGAAGAGCCACATCGCGGCGACGCGCGCGAGACGGGCCGCATCGCCGCTGTGGATGACGTTGGCGTACGTCAGCTCAAACGTGTCCAGCACGGCCTGCAGCGTCGCAGTTGCCGACTGCACGATCGCGAGCTGCGCAATCGCAAGCCATGAATCGACCGCGGCCTCGTGCGACGGTGGCGTCTCTTCGGCCATCGATAGCGCGACGCCGAATGCGTCCGAAGACCTGTCATGCCACAGCGACGCGATGATCAGCCAGGAGCTGGCCTCGAACGCGAGCTCGCTCTCCCTGATCCGCATCAGACTCTGCATGCTTTCGACGCTCGCGTTGCTGATCACGCCGTTCAGGTCGGGAACGCGGATGAAGCGTCCCCACGCCGCGCCGAGGCGTCCGTAGTGGAGTTGCACGGCGCGGTAGTCGGCGGTGCCGCGCTCGCCCGGTTCTTTCCTCACGATGCGATCCATGATCCGCACGCCCGGTTCCGCTTCGCCGATCGCTTCGAGGATCGCGCCGAGGCAGAGCGCCGCGGCGGAGATGGTGAGCGAATCGGCCCATTGACGCAGACCTGTTTCCACCAGTGCGGGACCGAGCGCCTCGTGCGCCGCGATCGCGACGTCATTGCCTGACATCGCGTTGAGATGCTGCGCGACGTCGGCGACGACGACCTGCCCTCGCTCTTTGTGCGCGGCCATGAGGAGTTTCGCCCCTGCGCCGAGCTCGGGATTGCCGGGGAACGCGATGAAGGTCGCGCCGGCGCTTCGTTCCGCTCCCTGCCGCAGTCCGAGGTAATCGGGATTTCCCTCGAGGTCCGCGGCGGAAAAGCCGGCGTAGATCCAGTGCGCCGAATGCAGCGGCTCGAGGCATTGCTGCAGCGCGGCCGAGCGTCCGCGGCGCCGCTGTTTCAACGTGTCGATCATCGAAAGGTGATCGCTGACGGAGCCGTGGATCTTGATCACCGGCAGCGCACTCGCCGCGCCGATGTTCGCGAAGCCGTCGTCGTCGTACGCGACGACATGCGGTACGCCGCGCCGCTCGAGTGCGAGCTCGATCAGGCGATCGAAATTCGTCGTGACGATCGCCTTCACCCGTCCCGTCGCGCCGAGTGCGGCGATCGCATCGTGCGCGGAGTTGATGACGTCGACGTCGAGCGCTTGCAGCGCGCGGAAGTAGCGCTCGCCACACATCTCCTCGATCAACTGCGCCTGGTACTCGGGCGGAAAGCGATCGGCCGCCCGCTGCTGATCGATGAGGACGCGGATCTGCGAGAGCCAGTCCGGCCGCTGCAGTCCCGACTCGAGGCGATCGCAGAGCGCGTGGACGATCAAGCGATTCAACGCCTTCCACGCCGGAACCGCGGATGGCCAGCCGGCCGATACCCCCGCGCCGGCAAGGATGACGATGTCGTCCATCTCTCAGAGTATGGACTGGCGTCCTACATCATCGTCACGCCCGCGAGCAACAGCACGCCGGTGGCCGACACCGACACGTTGCGCACCTTGCGTGAATGCACGACGATCGAATGGCCGTAGATCAGCGGCACGAGCGGCGCCTCTTCGCGCACGAGCCGATGGATCTCGCGCTTGTTCTCCTCGGTCGGATATTCGCGGAACTGCATCAGTGCCGCATCCGTCAGGGGGTGTTTCCAGCGGCTGCTGTTGGTGCGGTTGTCGCCCTCGCACGCCTTCGACCAGAGCAACGCCTCGAAGAAATCGGCGGGATCGGGCGTGTCGGCGATCCATCCCGCGAGCGCGAGGTCGAAATTGCCGCGATCGAGATCGTTGAAGAACTCCTCGCTGGTTGCGGGCTGCACGACGTCGATCGCGATCCCGACTTCGGCGAGCTGCTTCGCGATCGCCGTGGCGACGGGACGCGGTTTCGGCAGGTAGGGGCGGGGCGCCCACGGCACGAGCAATGACAGGCGTGAAGGTTTCGAGCCGTTGCTGCTCGCGAGGAGGCGTCGCGCTTCTTCGCGATCGGTCGCCGGCAGTCCGCCGCTGCGTCCCATCATCGGCGGGAGCAGCGTCGGCGCGACGAAGGCGACGGGGTTCTTGTCGTACGACGCGGCGGCGATCTCGTTCGGCTCCAGCGCGAGCACGAGCCCGCGGCGCACCGTTGCGTTGGCGAGCGAATGGCGCTCCGTGTTGAAGAAGAGGATGCCGGTCGAGTTGGCCGGTTGCACCGACGGACTGACGCCGGGAATCGCATGCGCGGTCAGTTGCGCCATGGTCAGCACGTTCGTCACGTCGATCTCGCCCTGGCTCAACGCGTCCATGAGCTTCTGCGGCGTACCGTCGCTCTCCGCCGGATAGACGCGGAACAGCAATTCGTCGATTCCGTTCGCATGCGCGTGATGCGGATTGCGCACGAGGCGGAGGTTCTGCTCTTTCTGCAGCAGCTTCACGTTCGGACGGTGGTCGAACATGAACGGACCGGTACCGAGGAGCTGCGTGCCGCGATCGAGGACGATCGAGCAGTTGCTCTGCGTCAGCGTGAGATCGAAGCGCGGGTTCGGGGCGCTCAGCGTGAACCAGACGCGGTCTCCGCTCACATCGACGATCGCCTTGTTCAGCAGCGCCTTCGTCGAGCGCAGCGAGCGCGCCACGATGTCCGCCGTCACCGCGGTGCCGTCGGAAAAGTGCGCGCCGTTCCGCACCGCTGCGGAGAACTGCAGGCGTCCTTCCGTCCGCAGCGGCTCGAGAAGATGAGGGCGGACGGTCGTCTCGCCCGCGGGCAGGAGGTACGGCGGCTCGAAGATCTGTTCGAGCACCATTCCACTGATGTTGTCGGCTGCATCGCGCGGATCGATTTTCGCGATGGAGCTGAGAGTACCGACGCGGAGAACTTTCATGCGCCGCGCAGTATACAGGTGGAAGTGCGGAAGTGTGCCTACGGGCGCGCGATCGCCGCGTGCTGCTCCTGAATCGTGGAGATCGTGCTGACCCCCTCGCGCAAAACGCGGATGGCCTCGACGCATGCGGTCGTCGCCGAGAGCGTGGTCAGGCAGGTGATCCCGAGCTGCAGGGCGGTCTTGCGGATGTAGGTGTCGTCGTAGTGCGCGGAGCGGCCGAGCGGCGTGTTGATGATCAGCGAGACCTCGCGATTGATCATGCGGTCGACGACGTTCGGACGCGACTCGTGCACTTTGGCCACGAGTCCGACCTCGATGCCGTGTCCGGTGAGGAACTCGCGCGTGCCCGCAGTCGCGATCAGGTTGAAACCGAGGTTCACCAGCTCGCGCGCGAGGTCGACGACGATCGTCCGCTTATCGTTGTCGTTGACGGAGATGAACGCGCAGCCGCCGAGCGGCAGCTTCACGCTCGCGCCGAGAAGCGCCTTCGCGTACGCCTCGCCGAAGGTCGGCGAGGAGCCCATCACCTCGCCGGTCGATTTCATCTCCGGCCCGAGGATCGTGTCTTCCTTCGGGAAGCGGTTGAACGGGAAGACCGGCGCCTTGACGAAGTAGCCTTCCACGCGCGGCTCGCTCGTGATGCCGAGCTCGCGCAGCGACATGCCGGCCATCACCTTCGCCGCCACTTTCGCGAACGGCACGCCGGTCGCCTTCGAGACGTACGGCACGGTGCGCGACGCGCGCGGGTTGACCTCGAGCACGTAGAGCTCGTTCTTCAGGATCGCGTACTGCACGTTCATCAGGCCGATGACTTTCAGCGCCTTCGCCAGCTCCACGGTGCGGCGGCGGATGCGGTCCTGATCGCGGTGCGTGATGATGTACGGCGGGATGACGCAGGTCGAATCGCCGGAGTGAATTCCCGCTTCTTCGATGTGCTGCATGACGCCGGCGATGACGACGTCGGTGCCGTCGCTGATCGCGTCGACGTCGAGCTCCACCGCGTCCTCGAGGAAGCGGTCGATGAGGATCGGATGTCCCGGTGCGGCCTCGACGGCGTAGCCGATGTATTCGCGCAGTGCGCTTTCGTCGTAGACGACCGCCATGGCCCGTCCGCCGAGGACGTACGACGGGCGGACGACGACCGGATAGCCGATGCGCTGCGCGACGCGGAACGCTTCCGCTTCGCTCGACGCGGTGCCGTGTTCCGGCACGAGGATGTCGTGCTTCTGCACGAGCAACCCGAACCGCTCGCGGTCCTCGGCGATGTCGATCGAGTCGACCGAGGTGCCCCACATCGGGACGCCGGCGGCGGCGAGCGCGTTCGCCAGCTTCAGCGGAGTCTGTCCGCCGAACTGCACGATCACGCCTTCAGGCTTCTCGAGGTCGACGATCTCCAGCACATCCTCGAGCGTCAGCGGCTCGAAGTAGAGACGGTCCGACGTGTCGTAGTCGGTCGACACCGTCTCCGGATTGCAGTTGACCATGATGGTCTCGAAGCCGATTTCTCTGAGTGCGAATGAAGCGTGCACGCAGCAGGTGTCGAACTCGATCCCCTGGCCGATGCGATTCGGACCGGAGCCGAGGATCATGACCTTGCGCTGATTCGTCGGCGCCGATTCGCATTCGGTTTCGTACGTCGAGTAGAGGTACGGAGTCGATGCCTCGAATTCCGCGGCGCAGGTGTCGACGCGTTTGTAGACGGGACGGATGCCGAGCGCCTGGCGCTCGTCGCGGACGTCGCGTTCGGTGCGGCCGGTGAGGTTCGCGATCTGGCGGTCGGAGAAACCGTTGCGCTTCCAGTGAAGGAGGCGCTGCGCGCCCTTCGACGCGATCTCGTTCTCGAGCGCGATGATCTCCCGCATGTGCCGCAGGAACCATTTATCGATCGACGTCAGCTCGTAGATCTCGTCGACCGACATCCCCGCGCGGAACGCGTCGCCGACCGCGAAGATGCGGTCGGGCGTCGGCGTGCGGAGCATCGCCTCCATCTTTTCCGGCGCGGTGTGGCGCGTCTCCAGTCCGGCGACGCCGATCTCGAGCGAGCGCAGGCCCTTCTGCAGCGCCTCGTTGAACGTGCGGCCGATGGCCATCGCCTCGCCGACCGATTGCATCGAGAAGCTGAGGAGCGGCGTGGTGTTGCGGAACTTCTCGAACGCGAAGCGGGGGATCTTCACCACGACGTAATCGAGCGTCGGCTCGAAGGACGCGGGCGTTTTCTTGGTGATGTCGTTCGGGATCTCGTCGAGCGTGTAGCCGGCGGCGAGCTTCGCCGCGAATTTCGCGATCGGAAAGCCGGTGGCCTTCGACGCCAGCGCCGAGGAGCGCGAGACGCGCGGGTTCATCTCGATTGCCAGGCGGCGTCCGGTCTCGGGATGGACCGCGAACTGGATGTTCGAGCCGCCGGTCTCCACGCCGATGGCGCGGATGATCCGCTTCGCCTCGTCGCGCATCGCCTGGTATTCGCTGTTGGTCAGCGTCTGCTGCGGCGCGACGGTGATGGAGTCGCCGGTGTGCACGCCCATCGGATCGAAGTTCTCGATGGAGCAGACGACGATGACGTTGTCCGCCTTGTCGCGCATCACCTCGAGCTCGAATTCTTTCCAGCCGATGACCGACTCTTCGACCAGCACGGAATGAACGGGGGAGAGGCCGAGGCCGTACGCGACGATCGAGCGCAGCTCTTCGATGTTGTACGCGATGCCGCCCCCTTGTCCGCCGAGGGTGAACGACGGGCGGATGACGAGCGGATAGCCGATCTCGGTCGCGATCTGCTCCGCTTCCTGCATCGACGTGGCGTAGCCGCTGCGCGCGACCTCGACGCCGATGCGGCCCATGCATTCCTTGAAGAGCTGCCGGTCTTCCGCGGTCTTGATCGCCTCGTAGTTCGCGCCGATCAGCTCGACGTTGTGCCGCTCCAGCGCGCCGTTCTCGTACAACGCCATCGCCAGGTTGATGCCGGTCTGGCCGCCGACCGTGGGGAGGATCGCGTCAGGCTTTTCGCGCTCCAGAATCCGCTCCAGCACCTCGGGGGTCAGCGGCTCGATGTACGTCCGGTCCGCGAACTCCGGGTCTGTCATGATCGTCGCCGGGTTCGAGTTCACCAGGATGATGCGATAGCCCTCGTCCTTCAGCGCCTTGCACGCCTGCGTGCCGGAGTAGTCGAACTCGACTGCCTGGCCGATGACGATGGGACCTGAACCGATGATGAGGATGGAGTGAAGGTCGGTGCGCTTGGGCATTTGCGGCGTGGAGGATAGTACACGAGAGGGTGCGGAGGTACGCGGGTACGCAGGTGCGCGGCCTCCATTACCGCGGACCCGCGTGCCCTCGCGCCCGCGGACCCGGCGAGATCATTGCTGTAGTCTCGTCCCATGACCCGCCTCGTGCAGTGGGACCCCTTCCGCATCCGCGTCAACGCTGACGCCCTCACCGCAGTCCTCGGCAACAAAGCCGCGCTCACCTTCACCGACGGCGCGATCGAAGCCACCGCCGCCGGGATGCGTGCGCGCGTCACGCTCGCGGCGACGACGCCGCACGAGCTGCGGCTGTCGGTCGCCGTGCAGGACGGGCGTCCGGCGATCGTCGTCACACTCTCGCTCGACGCGCTGCTGCCCGGCTTCGTCGACGTCACGATCGCCGGCGCGGAGATCACGAAAGAGGGCGTGTTCATCGATCTCGGTCCGGGCGGGGCCGACCCTCCGTCATGATCGTTTCGTGGGATGCGATCGCGGTACGCGTCGACGGCGCGCGCGTGAATGCGCTCGCCCGCGAGCGCGTCGCCGGTCAGCTCGACGAGATCAACATCACCTTCCGCGCCGGCAGCATCCGCGTCGCGGGGCGGAAGAAGGTGGCGATCCTGCCGGTCCCGTTCTCGGCAGAGATCAACGCGATTCAGGTCGACGGGAAGAATCTCGTCGTGCCGGTGTCGGGCATTCCGTCGATCCTGCTGCCGATCCTGCGCGGCATCGTCGCGGCGAAGGTCCCGGCGGGTGTGTCGATCCACCCGCCGTTCACGTTCGTCGTTCAGCTCGACCGCTTCATCCCGCCATTCGTCGACGTCGACATCCGCGCGGTACGGATCGTCGACGGCGGGTTGATGATCGACGTCGGTCCCGGCGGCGTCAGAACCTAGGTCCCTCGATCTGCCACTCGAGGTTATTTCCCGAGTGGATCGTCACCGACTTGACGATCTGCGGACCGTTCATCGCCCAATACAGCGTCAGGCCGGTGTTGTTGTCGCGCCAGAGGATGTCGCTCCTGCCGTCGCCGTCGAAGTCGCCGATGCCGGCGACGCTCATGTTCAGATTGCCGCCCCACTGGACGACCGTCGAGGCGCGGATCGTCCCGGCGGTCAATTGCCAGAGCAGCGTCAGCCCGTCGCTGTTGCGCCGCCAGAGGATGTCGGTGTAGCCGTCGGCATCGAAGTCGCCGACGCCGGCGATGGTCCAGTCGAGATTGCCGCCGTTATTGATGACTTTCGAGGCGCGGATCGTCGCGCCGTCCATGAGCCAGAGCAGCGTCTGGCCGGTGGGGTTGTAGCGCCAGAGCACGTCGTCTTTGCCGTCGAAATCGAAGTCGCGCACGGCGATGAGCGTCCACGCGAGGTTGTTGCCGATGTGGACCGGCGTCTGCTGCACGCTGCCGCTGCCGTAGTACTTCCAGATGCTCGTCGCGCCGCTCTGCGTGTCGCGCATGAGGATCTCGCCCATACCGTCGCCGTCGAAATCGCCGGTCGCGGCGACCTTGAGCGTGGGCGACGGGATCGCGGGCCAGACGACTTCGCCCTTCGGCAATCCGGCGTGGACGTACATCGCCGACAGCTCACGCGTGCTCGTGCGCTGCCAGAGGATGTCGGTGGTCGCGGACCAGCCGAACGTGTTCATGCCGACGATCTTGTAATCGGTCGTCCCCGAATTGCGGAGATACGGCGTGATCGTGCTGATGACGCCGTCGTAGGTCAGCGTCCAGATCAGCGTGAAGCCGTTGCCCGGGTTGCGCCACAGGATTTCGGCTTTCAGATCGCCATTGAGATTGTCGCGCACCGATCGCGAGATTCCGTACGGTCCCCACGACTGGACCCCCGGCGGCGTAATGAGGGAGACCTCGCTGTACTGCTGACCGTTCGTCGGGAAGGTGAACCGGATCGTGTTCGCGTCGACGATGGTGAAGGGCGGATGAAGGACGTAGAAACCGCCGGTCAGGGCCACGCTGGTCACGCATCCGAAGTACGAGCCGGAAATGGTGATGACCGTGCCGGGATGGACATAGTCGGGCAGCACCGAGGTGATCTGCGGCTCGAGCGTGATGTTGACGTAGCGCGTGTAGGCGCTGCTGCAGCCGCTCGCGTTCGTGACCGTCACGTTGAGCGCTCCGGACGTGCAACCGCCCTGGAACGTGATCGTCCGCTGCGCCGGGTCGCTGGTGATCGTCAGCCCGCCGGTCGCGGACCACGAATACGTCGCTCCGATGCCCGCGTCGGGGACCGACGCCGTGTACGGAGTCGACGGGTGGATGACGTTGTCGGACAACGCGATCGACGAATCGGGCGGCGGCAGGATCTGAACCGTGACCGTCGGATAGTTCGTCGACAGGCAGGCGTCGGCATTGTTGACCACGAGCGTGTACGTCGTGGTGGTGCTCAGGGTCGCGGTCGGGGTGCAGCTCGCGGCGTTGTCGAGCCCCGTGGTCGGGTACCAGTGGCATTGCACGGCGCCGCTTCCCTGGAGATGCACCGGCACCATCGGACAGACGGGACCGGGCGTGCCGGTGATGACGGCGGTGGGAGCCGCGCAACTGTAGGTCAGCAATTGGTCGACGTCGACGACGCGGCCGTCGCCGTTCGTGAAGGTGACGGTGTACGTGCCGGCGAGCTGCGCGGGAGCGGTGAACGCGATGCTCGCCGCGCTGGTCGCGCCGACAGCCGCCGCAACGCCGCCGACCTTCACGGTGATCGGAGCGACGAATCCGCGGCCGGTGAGCGTCACCGCGCCTCCCGCGGCCGGCACGCTGGCCGGCGACATCGACGTCACGGTGACCGGGAGATCGTAGGCATAGAGCTCATCGCTGGCGATGAACAGCCGGCCTCCGCTCTCCGCCGCTTCGGGGCGATCGGAACCGAGGGTCATGAGGATGGAGGTGCCGGCGGCCGTGCCGTCGGTCTCTTTGAGGTATTGATAAGAACCGCCGAAGTACAACCGGCCGCCCGCGACTGCCAGCAGATCGTTCGCGCTGAGCGTCGTGTCGGTCGTGGTGGTGAGATCGGTGCTCATGATGTTCGGCTTGTTGTAGTACAGCCGTCCATTGAGGCTCTTGAACGTCGTGGTCCAGACGCTGGAGCCGGCGAGCGTCGGATCGAAGCAGGAGGTATCGCCGGCGTTCCCCATTGAACAATAGCCGTGGGAAAAACCGGCCCCGTAAGACCAGGTGAACAAGAGGCGGCGATTGAACGAGCCGAGTAGTCTGAAGCCTGAATCGCTCAGCACGATGGTCGTTCCGGCCACGGTGGCGTTGCTGCGCCAGAGCGATTGCGGACTGCCGGTCGTGGAGACGTAAGCGTAATTGCCCGCGACGACCACGTCGGTGCTCAGGCCGACGTTGTTGGCGCCCGGTTTTACCTTGAACGTTCCTTCAGGCGTCGTGTTCGACGCCCAGAGCGAATAGCCGTCGCTGAAGAAAATCCCGTGGCCGAACTGCACCGGTCTGCCGAATCCGGTATTCGCGCCGATCGTCTTGATGGCGAACGTTCCGGGGACCGTCCCGTCGCTGCGCCACAATGCGACGCCGTCAGGACCGGACGCCGAGAAATAGAGCCGGTTGTCGACGCACGTCATGTTGTCCGGACTGCCACTGTTCGGCGAGGAGCCGTTTGTGCCGGGATAGAGGTCGACGAGCATCGCCGTTCCGGCTGCGGTTCCGTCCGAGACCCACAACTCTTCCTGCTGGCCGGTGTAATACGCGAAATACCCTCTTGTGCCGCACGGAACGATCTCCCGGATGCTCGCGGCATTGGTGAGGACTTTCTGCGTGCCCGCGGTGCTGCCGTCGCTGAACCAGAGATCGGTCGTGCCGCCGCCGTCGTTCGCCGTGAAGAGGACGCCGCCGTTCAGCCGCCGCAGCATTCTGGGCGTCGACGATTCGGTTGCCTCGTAAATGGTCTTGACCACGTTGCCGCTCGCCGCGCTGCCGTCCGTTTTCCGCAGGTTGCCCGCCGCGTCATACGTCGCGAACAGCACGTTCGTGCCCAGGGCGGCCATCGGCCAGACATGAGTGTCGCTCGCTCCCTGGAGAAACGGGTCGAGCTTGTACGTGCCGCCGATCGTTCCGTCGCTGCGCCACGCCTGCGTGCCGATGCCGTAAAGCGCCCACGTTCCCGCCGAAGTCGCGTTCTTGCGAGCCGACCCGTCCGGCGCATTGGCCAGCCACGTCGTGTTCGTCCCGTCGAACGCCCAGAGACCGACCGTCGTATTCGGGACAATGATCGCCGGTGACCGGAACAACAGCGTGCCGTTGGACAGCCGGCAGAGTGGGATGGCGTCGAACGTCGCGCTGCCGCCGGGCATCGACGACGCGAGCGCCGTGGTGCCGGCATTCGTCCCGTCGCTCCGCCACAATTTCATCCCCGTCCCGTCATTGCCGGTGAAATACATGTACGAGCCGGAGATCACGACGTTCGTATCGAGTCCGTTGTACGTAATGGCCTGCGTTTTCGTGAGCGCAAACGAACCGCCCGGCGTGCCGTCCGTGCGCCAGAACTGTCCGGTGCTGTTGGTGAAGGTCTTGAGAAAGACGACGACATTGCCGAACGTCTGCAAGGCGATGGGGAACGTGTTCTGTCCGGTCAATGGATCGGCGATGGCCGTCGTCGTGCCGTCGGTCCGCCACACGGTCCAATTCGTCGACGTCGCGCTGTCGCTCGCTACGAAATAGAGGCTCGTGCCGACCGGCGCCCAGGTGCGGTAGTCCTGACTCCACTGGGTCGCGATCCGTAGTTTCGTGCTGCTGACCTGCGTCGTGCCGCCGGTCGTCCCGTCGGTACGCCAGATCCATCCGAGCTGTCCGAACATGCTGTTGTCGACGTTGTAGAAATAGATCGCATTGGACGTCGGCATCAGGACGCTGGCGTAGATGTCGGGCGTCATCGCCGGAAGCGTGAGCATTTTCGTCCCCGCGACCGTGCCGTCGGTCGACCAGATCGAGCCGAGGTATGTGAACCACGCTTTGCCGTTGAAGGCGACCGGCATACTGCCCGCCGGTCCGAGCTCGATCGTGCCAGCGTCTGTGCCGTCGGTACGAAACAGCTTGGTTGCGGTCGTGAAATAGACGTAATTTCCGATTGTGACGAACTGATCCGGATACGATCTCGTCGAGACCGGCGTCGTATTGATGTCTTTGACGAGATACGGCGCCGCGGCGTGGGTTTCCGGGGCGATGGAGAAAACGAGTGCGACAATGACTGCGGTCAAACTGAAGCGCAACGGCACACCTCGGGCAGGTTGGAATGGGTCTTGGATTTGAAGAACGGACCGGACTGCAGTTATTAGGATAACACGTCATGGAAACGATTACAGAAGAACGGGCTCAGCGTTATTACGATCGCATTCGCCTGAACATCCAACGCTATCTCGACCGAAAAGGGGGCGTGCTGGAGAAGACGGGCGAATACCTGCTGCTCGTGCCCGATTTCTTCATCCTCCTGTGGCGCCTGGTCACTGATCCGCGCGTGAACGGGAAGAACAAGGTGCTGCTCGGCAGCAGCATCGCGTACTACATCATCCCGTTCGACTTCATCCCCGAGGCCTTGCTCGGACCGATGGGCTACATGGACGACCTCGTCCTCGGCGTGTACGTGCTCAACAAGATCATGGGTGACATCGACCCCGCGGTCGTGCGCGAGCACTGGAGCGGTCAGCACGACGTGCTCGAATCGATTCAGCGCGTGCTCAATGCCGCCGACAGCCTCGTCGGCAGCGATCTGCTGGGGCGCTTCAAGAAGATGATGAAGTAGGAGCGCGCCTCAGCGCTCCACCACCACGATCGCCACCGCCAGCAGGATCAGCGCGATCCCTTCCGCGACCGCGCATCCCGGCGCGATGTTGCCGCCGGCGAGCATCGCCTGCATCTCCGCCAGCCGGCGGCGGAAGACGATCAATGCGACTCCGGCCAGGGCGACGAGAACGGACCCCGCGATAGTCCAACTCATGGAGAGCAGTCTACTCTGGGTGGAATTTTGTGGACATGAGTGGACCAAAGTGGTAGAAGTTGGGCTTCGTAAGCGATAACGAGAGCCAGCCGTGGAACTCACCGTACTCATGGGGCACGCCCCAGCCAAGGTGGACGAGAAGGGTCGTCTGAAGATCCCGGCCGGTTTCCGCAAGCTCATTGAGGACAAGTTCGGAGGCGATTGCTTCATCACCTCGACCGACGGCGAGCGGGCGCTGATCTACCCGATGGCCGTCTGGGCCGACTTCCACGCGCGCCTGGCGAAGGTGCCGTCGACGTCGGTGGCGAAGGTGAAGCTGCTCGAACGGATCAACTACTACGGGCAGGCCGGCTCGATCGACGCGCAGGGGCGCGTGCTGATCCCGACGATCCTGCGCAACGTCGCCGGCATCACCGAGGACGTGGTGGTCATCGGCAACAGCGACCACCTGATTGTCTGGAACGAAGAGCGGATCCAGCGCCGCATGACCGAGGCGCCGATGACGGCGGAGGACTTCAAGGAGTTGGAGCTGCACGGAGTGTAGACACTCCGATGAAACACGAGCCTGTTCTTTTACAAGAGATCACCGACTACCTCCGGCCCAACCGCCCCGACGGAACGCTCGTCGACGCGACGGTCGGACTCGGTGGACACGCGGAGGCGCTGCTGGAGCGCTATCCGGATGCGCGGCTGATCGCAATCGACCGCGATCCGGTGGCACTGGAGCGCAGCCGCGAACGGCTGGCGAGGTTCGCCGGCCGCGTGACGTTCGTGCGAGGACGACACGAGCAGCTCATTGACATCCTGAAGCAGTCGAACGTCGATCGCATCAGCGGCCTGCTCGCGGACCTCGGCGTCTCATCGATGCAGCTCGACGACGCCTCGCGCGGATTCTCGTTCCGCTATGACGCGCCGCTCGACATGCGGATGGGACCGGAGGGAACGAGCGCCGCCGACCTGGTGAACGGACTCGATGAGCGCGAGCTCGCGCGCATCCTCCGCGAATACGGCGAGGAGCCGATGGCGCGGCGGATCGCCGGGGCCATCGTCGCGGCGCGCGCCGACGGACGGATCGAGACGACCACGCGGCTCGCGGAGATCATCCGGAGCGCAAAACCGCAGCGTCATCCCGAGCGAAGTCGAGGGATCGATCCGGCGACGCTGACGTTCCAGGCGTTGCGCATCGCGGCGAACGAGGAGCTGGTCGGACTCGACAGGTTCGTCGACGACGCGGTGAGCATGCTCGAGCCGGGCGCGCGCATCGCGGTCATCTCCTTTCATTCGCTCGAAGACCGCATCGTCAAGCGCGCGCTGCGGCGGCTGGAAGGGGAGTGCACCTGCCCGCCCGGCATGCCGGTGTGTGGATGCGGCGCGCAGGAGATCGTCGAGATATTGACCGGTAGGCCGGTGACTGCCAGGGATGAGGAATTGGATCGCAATCCGCGATCGCGCAGCGCGAAGCTGCGGGTGGCGGAACGAAGTGCCTTGCTCGCAGCCAAAGAGCAAGGGTGAAGGTTGGGGAAGGGTGGGTGTGAGTACGGTCCGGGGAGCTCGGGAGGGGTGGAGCGTGGAGCGTGGGTGTGACGGGATGGCTCTTCGAATCGTGCGTGTAGGCAGATCTTCACCCTTGTTTTTTGGCTTCGGGCTCCACCATGTACTACACACAGAAGAAACCGATCGAGAACGCACACATCGTCCGGGAGCGCGACCGACGCCGCTTCCGTGAGCTGCTGGCTGTCCTTTCTCTCGGCGCGCCGATCGGCTTCTTTCTTCTCCTCTTCACCTGGCAGAACCTCGAGGTCATCCGCCTCGGCCATGAGGCGACGCGGTTGCAGAAGTCGCGCAAGGAGATCGAGGACGCGAACAAGGCACTGCAGCTCGAGCTCGATCGACTGACGTCGCTCGATGCCGTCCAGCAGAAGGCCTCGGCCCTCGGGTTCACGCCGACCGACGCGCACGCGATCGTGACGGTGGAGCGACAGGCGCCCTCGCCTGTCGAATCGTCGAACAGCCGGCAGGCGAGGGCGCCTGCCGCTCCACCAGGGCTTTCGCGATGACCACATCGCACAAGCGCCTCATCCAACTCTTCGCCGGCCTCACCGTCTGGGCGTTGATCGTCGTCGCGCGTCTCGTGCAGGTGCAGCTCGTCCGCCACGACTACTACACGAACCGCGCGAGCCGGCAGCAGGAGCGCACCGTCTCGCTGAATCCGGTCCGCGGCTCGATCGTCGACGCGCGCGGACGCGTCCTCGCGGAGAGCGTCTCCGCGGTCTCCATCTACGCCGATCCGCAGCTCGTGACCGATCGCAAGGCCGCGGCGAAAGCGCTGGCCGCGGTGCCGGGCCTCGGTCTCACCGCTCGCGAGATCGACGGGAAGCTGCAGAGCGACAGCGGCTTCGTCTGGATCGCGCGACAGCTTCCGATGGAAGCGGCGGCCGAGCTGCGGACGCTGAAAGTTCCGGGCATCTCGTTCATCGAGGAGCATCGCCGCTCGTATCCGCGCGGCAGCGTCGCGGCGAACGTGATCGGCTACGTCGGACTCGACGGCGAAGGACTCGCCGGCGTCGAGCACTCGTTCGATCACTACGTCCGCGGACGCGCGGGCCGCGTCACGATCCTGCGCGATGCGCGCGCCGGCACGTATCTCGTCGGCGGCGAAGGAGCGAACCGCGCGGTCGACGGCCACAACGTCGTCCTCACCATCGACTCCGTCGTGCAATTCATCGCCGAGCAGGCGCTGGCGAAGGCGGTCGACAAATACCACGCCGCCTCCGGCTCCGCGATCGTGATGGATCCGCGCGACGGCTCCGTCCTGGCGATGGCCTCGGCGCCGACGTTCGATCCGAATCACTTCAACGATTTCTCCTCCGCCGAATGGCGCAACCGGACGGTGCAGGACCTCTACGAGCCGGGATCGACGTTCAAGATCGTCACCGCGTCGGCCGGACTCGAGGAGGGGATGGTCACGCCGTCGCAGATCATCGACTGCGGCAACGGCTCGATCGAGATCGCCAACGTCGCGATCCACGAGCACGGCGGCAACGCGTACGGACTCATCCCGTTCGAAGAGGTGATGGTGCACTCCTCGAACGTCGGCACGATCAAGGTCGGCCTCGCGGTCGGACCGCGCCGCTTCTACGACTACATCCGCCGCTTCGGCTTCGGCGAGCGGACCGGCGTGCAACTGCCGGGCGAGGCGCCGGGACTCGTGCGGCGCACCGAGAAGTGGTCGATGCTGTCGAACGCCTCGATGTCGATCGGCCAGGAGATCGGCGTCACGCCGCTGCAGATCGCGGTCGCGATGTCGACCGTGGCGAACGGCGGCATGCGCGTCGCGCCGCGGGTCATCGACCGCGTCGTCGACGCGAACGGAAAGACGATCCATCAGCCGCAGCGGAGCGCGCCGGTGCGCGTGATCTCGGAGAAGACCGCCGCGGTGATGAACGAGATCCTCAAGGCCGTCGTCACGCGCGGCACCGGACAGCCGGCCGCGCTCGCCGAGCACGTCGTCGCCGGAAAAACAGGCACGGCGCAGAAGGCGGGACGTGGCGGCTACTCGCCCGATAAATTTGTTGCGTCGTTCTGCGGCTATGTCCCGGCCGACCGCCCGCGCCTCGTGATCCTCGTCGTCGTCGACGAGCCGAAGGGGGCGCAGTACGGCGGCACGATCGCCGCGCCGGCGTTCAAGGAGATCGCCGAGGCGACGCTGAGGTATCTCGGCGTGGCGCCGTCGATGCCGTCGCGGACCATCGATCTCGACGCGCCGCTGTTGGCCGAATTCTCGCAACCAAAACCGCAGCCGCATGCCGGCGTCCCCGACGTGCGCGGCCTCGATACACGGGCCGCGATCACGCGAGCCGTCGCCGCCGGATTGCAGGTGCGGGCGGTGGGGAGCGGCGTCGTCCAATCACAAATACCGGAGCCTGGTCAGGCCTTGCCATCGAACCGTCTTCTGACACTCGCCTGCGCGGAGATCGCGAAATGAGACTGCGCGATCTGCTCCGCGATGTCCCGCTGCGCCACGACGTCGACGACGTCGAGATCAGCAGCGTCACCGCCGACTCGCGCCTCGTGAAGCCGGGCGCGCTCTTCGTCGCCATCCCGGGAACGGCGATGGATGGGGCGAAGTTCGTGCCGCAGGCGCGCGGGAAAGGTGCGGCCGCGATCGTCACGTCCGATGACGTCGAAGATCCGCGCGCCGCGCTCGCCACCATCGCCGCGAATTTCTACGGCCGTCCCGCCGACAAGCTCTCGCTCGTCGGCGTCACCGGTACATCCGGCAAGACGACCACCACGAAGATGGTCGAATCGATCTTCGACGCAACCGGCGAGCCGGTCGGACTCATCGGCACGATCGAATACCGCGCCGGTGACGAGCGGCTCTCCGCCGATCGCACCACGCCCGACGCCGTCGTGCTGCAGGAATGGTTCGCGAAGATGGTCGACGCCGGCGTGCGGCACGCGGTGATGGAAGTCTCCTCGCACGCGCTCGCGCTGAAGCGGACGCACGGCGTGAAATTCAGAGTCGCGGTCTTCACGAACCTCTCGCAGGACCACTTCGATTTTCACGAGGGCTTCGAGGACTACTTCCAGGCGAAGCGGATTCTCTTCACGCAGACCGAGCATCGCGTCGTCAACGCCGATGATCCGTACGGCCGCCGGCTGAAAGAAGAATTCGGCGACGCGATGACCTTCGGGCGCGCGGACGCCGACATCACGCCCGACGTCGAGGTCTCCGTCCGCGGACTGCACGGCAAGCTGCGCACGCCTGCCGGCGACATCGCCGTCGAGTCGCGGCTGATCGGTCTCCCGAATCTTTACAACTGGATGGCCGCCGTCGGCGCGGCAATCGCCGCGGGCTGCACGCGCGAACAGATCGAGACCGGCATCCGCAATCTCGAGGCGGTGCGGGGCCGATTCGAAAGCGTGGGCGACGCGCCGGTCGTGATCGTCGACTACGCGCACAAGCCCGACGCCCTCGAGAAGCTCCTCCACGCCGTGCGGGAGCTCGCAAGCGGGAAGCGCGTCTCCGTCCTCTTCGGCTGCGGCGGCGATCGCGACAAGGGGAAACGTCCGCTGATGGGCGAGATCGCCGCGCGCCTGGCGGACGAAGTCGTCCTCACCAGCGACAACCCGCGCAGTGAGAATCCGGAGCGGATCCTCGACGACATCGAGCGCGGCGTCGGCGACGTGCCGCACAAGCGGATCGCCGACCGGCGCGTGGCGATCGAGCAGGCGATCCTCGGTGCCTCCGACGACGACGTCATCGTCATCGCCGGCAAGGGGCACGAGACCTACCAGGTCATGGGCGAGCGGGTCGTGCATTTCGACGACCGGGAAGAGGCCGAGCTCGCTCTGAAAAAGCGGCGTCAAAAGGCAGCACGGAAAATCAATTGAAATTAGTCATGAAATCGATTTACACTTTCCCGCGCCACAGCGGGTGTTCTCTTCCGGCCCCGCCGTTCCGCTTCTGTGAGCGTGGACGGTCGGGGATCGCCGGGCAGCTTCGGGGGAAGGGCGGCGATCGGAGCGCGGCGGGGTCGGAGGAGAGTACCCGCTCAGTCAGCGGACAGCGGACAGCAGACAGCAAGCCGGGTACTCCCGCTGTCCGCTGTCCGCTGTCTGCTGTCCAGACGAGGAGGCCAGCATGCCCGCGCTGACCTTCTCCCAGATCGCGAACATGGTCGGCGGCCGTGTCCTCTCCGGCGGCGAGCTCACCACGCACTCCGTCGTCATCGACTCACGCGAGGTGAAGCCCGGCTCCGTCTTCTTCGCCATCCAGGGTGAGCGGCTCGACGGCCATCAGTTCGTGTCGCAGGCGCTGCAGACGGCGCTCGGCGCGGTGGTGTCGCAGGCGCCCGAGAACATCCCCGCTGACAAGGGCATCGTGCTCGTCGGCGACACGACGCTCGCGCTGCAGATGCTCGCGCGCGCCATCCGCCAGCGCTACGACTTCACGCTGATCGCCATCACCGGCTCCGCCGGCAAGACGACGACGAAGGAGATGATCGCCACGCTCGTCGGCACGGAGAAGCGGACGTTCAAGTCGTGGGGCAACTTCAACAACCTGATCGGCTGCCCGCTCTGCATCGACAACACGCCGGACGACGCGGAAGTGGTCGTCAGCGAGATGGGGATGAACCACAAGGGCGAGATCGCGCAGCTCGCCGGGCTCACCCGTCCCGACGTCGGCGTCTACACGAACATCGCGCCGGTGCACATCGAGTTCTTCGGAACGATCGAGAAAATCGCCGAAGCGAAGCGCGAGCTGCTGGAGAACGTGAAGTCGGACGGCACGATCGTGCTCAACACCGACAACGAGCACGTGATGCGCATCAGCGAAGGCTTCGCCGGGACGAAGGTCACGTACGGCATCGAGCACGAAGCGCAGTACCGCGCCACCGCGGTCACCGAGCGCGGACTCCTCGGCACGCGCTTCACCGTCCGCGCGGAAGGGGAAGACCGCGACTTCGAGCTCGCGCTCCCCGGACGGCACAACCTCGCGAACCTCCTCGCGGCGATCGCCACCGCGCGCGTCATCGGGATCTCGTGGGACGGCATCACGAACGGCATCGCCGAACTGAAGCCGGCGTATCACCGCGGAGTCGTCGTGCCCTATCGCGGCGCGACGATCTACGACGACACGTACAACTCCAATCCGTACGCGCTCGCCAGCGCGCTCACGCTGCTGAAGCAGGCGGATGCGAAGCGGCGTATCGCCGTCATCGGCGACATGCTGGAGCTCGGCGCCGACAAAGAGCTCGACTATCACCGCGACTCCGGCCGCGCGATTCCGAAAGAAGTCGACGCCGTGATCGGCGTCGGACGACGCGCGAAGTCACTGCTCGACGGCGCGCGCGAAGCGGGCCTCGCGGAGGACAAGCTGCATCACTTCGCAGACGCCGAGTCGGCGGGCGAATTTCTGAAAACGTTCATCGAAGACGGCGATCTCGTGCTGATCAAAGCGAGTCGCGGAATCGGTCTCGACAAGATCTTGACGATGCTGGCAACCGGAGGGGCGCACTAAATGCTCTACTACCTCCTCTACTACCTCTTCCACAACCGGATCGCCGGCTTCAACGTCTTCCGCTACATCACGTTCCGGACGGCGTTCGCCGCGCTCACCGCGCTGGTGATCTCCTTCATCCTCGGGCCGTGGCTGATCGAGAAGATGCGCCGCATCAAGTTCGGCCAGTACATCCGCGAGGAAGGTCCGAAGTCGCATCAGCAGAAGGCCGGGACGCCGACGATGGGCGGCATCCTGATCAACGTCGCGATCCTCATCCCCACGATCCTCTGGGCCGACATCCTCAACCCGTACATCTGGATCGTCCTCTTCGTGACCTTCGCGTACGGCGCGATCGGCTTCATCGACGACTACCGCAAGCTGGTGAAGAAGCGGAACCTCGGGCTCACCGCGAAGCAGAAGTTCGGGATGCAGTTCGGCGTGGCGCTGATCATCGGCCTGGCCATCGCGCTGCTGCCGTCGATCCACAACAACTACTCGACGGTGCTGACCTTCCCCTTCATCAAGCCGGAGCTGTTCAAGCTGAACCTCGGCTGGTTCTACATCCCGTTCATCATGGTCGTCCTCGTCGGCGCGTCGAACGCAGTCAACCTGACCGACGGCCTCGACGGACTGGCCATCGGCTCGACGCTCATCGCCGCAGTTACTTACACGATCCTCACGTACGCGGCGGGCAACTTCCGCGTCGCCGATTACCTCCGCATCGCGTGGGTGCCGCAGGCCGGTGAGCTCGCGGTCTTCTGCGGGGCGATGGTCGGGGCATCGCTCGGCTTCTTGTGGTTCAACGCCCATCCCGCGGAGATTTTCATGGGCGACGTGGGATCGCTCGCGCTCGGCGGCGCGATCGGTTGTCTCGCGGTGATGATCAAGCAGGAGCTGCTGCTCGTGCTCGTCGGCGGACTGTTCGTCGTCGAGGCGCTGAGCGTGATCATCCAGGTCGCCTCATTCAAGATCACCGGCCGGCGCGTCTTCAAGATGTCGCCGCTGCATCACCACTTCGAGCTGTCGGGGTGGAAGGAGACGAAGGTCGTCGTCCGCTTCTGGATCATCGCGATCATGTTCGCGCTGTTCTCCCTGGCGACGCTGAAATTGAGATGAGAACGCTCGTCATCGGAGCAGCGAAGAGCGGCGTGGCCGCGGCCAACTTCCTCGCGAAGCGGGGAGAGGAAGTCGTGCTCGCCGACTCGAAGGCCGATCCGGTGCTGCCGTACGAGCTCGACTCGCATGTCGAGCAGGCGTTCGGCCGCGACGACCTCGCGTTGCTCGAGCGTGTCGACGAGATCGTCGTCAGTCCCGGCGTGCCGCTCGACATCCCGCTCCTCGCCGAGGCGGGGAAGCATTCGATGCCGGTGATCGGCGAGATCGAGCTCGCCTACCGCCATCTCAACGGCACGGTCATCGCGGTCACCGGATCGAACGGCAAGTCGACCACGACGTCGCTCATCGGCGAGATCCTGCGCATCGCCGGACGTGAGCCGATCGTCGCCGGCAACATCGGCGAGCCGCTCATCGCCTCGCTCGACTTCGAGCGCCCGCGCACCTACGTCCTCGAGCTCTCGTCGTTCCAGCTCGAGACGGTCGACAAGTTCCGCGCGAACGTCGCGCTGCTGCTGAACGTCACGCCCGATCACATGGATCGCTATCCGACGTTCGAGTCGTACGCCGCCGCGAAACAGCGGATCTTCCGCAATCAGGAGCCGGGCGACCACGCGATCGTGAACACGAGTGTCGACGTCAACACACCTGCCGATCTCCTCCGCTTTTCCTCCACGCAGCAGGCCGACGCCTGGCTCGACGGCGACGATCTCGTCCTCGGCGACCGCCGCATCCCGCGCGCCTCGCTGAAACTGCAGGGCACGCCGAACATCGAGAACGCGCTCGCGGCGTGGCTCGCCGCGCGTGTCGCCGGCGTGAACGACGTCGACGTGCAGATCGCCTTCGGCACGTTCGCCGGCCTGCCGCATCGCATGGTCCTCGTGCGCGAGCGCGACGGCGTGAAGTGGATCAACGACTCGAAGGGGACGAACGTCGATGCGACGATCGCCGCCCTGCAGAGCTTCCCGTCGTCATCCGTCTGGCTGATCCTCGGCGGCTACGACAAGCACGGCGAGTTCGAGCGGATGCGCGACCTGGTCGGCGATCGCACGAAAGCGATCCTCACCATCGGCAAGGCCGCCGGCGTGATCAAGGAAAAACTCGACGGCGCCGTCCGCATCGAGCCGCTGGAGAACATGGAGCGCGCGGTGAAGTGGGCGTCGGAGAACGCGCAGAGCGGCGACGTGGTGCTGCTCTCGCCCGCCTGCGCGAGCTTCGATCAGTACCGCAACTTCGAGCATCGCGGGGAGCACTTCGAAGAGCTGGTGAAAAAACTATGAGTTGCCAGTTACCAGTTCCCAGTTATCGACAAGGCGCTGGCAACCGGCAACCGGCAACCGGCAACCGATCATGAGCAGAAAACTCACCTACGACACCTGGCTCTTCGGCGCCGCGATGCTGATCGTCGTGATCGGACTGGTGATGATCTACAGCGCCTCCGCGATCATCACGCTGCAGAAGGTCGGCGCGGACAAGCCGTACTACTTCATGACGCGCCAATGCATCTGGCTGATCGCGGGCGGCGCGGTGATGATGCTGTTGATGCACATCGACACGCGGCTGCTGCAGCATCCGCGCGTCATCGCCACGGTGCTCGGCGGCGTGCTGTGCGGGCTGGTGCTCGCGCTCTTCCAGTCGCCGATCAACGGCACGCATCGCTGGATCGTCTTCCCGCATCTCTTTCAGGTGCAGCCGTCGGAGCTGGCGAAGCCGGCAGTGATCCTCTTCCTCGCCTGGTTCCTGGCGCGGCGTGAAGAGAAAGTCAACGAGTTGACCACCACGCTGCTGCCGCTGGGAGTGGTCCTGGCGACGATCGCGGCGCTGATCCTCCTGGAGCCCGACTTCGGCACGGCGAGCACGATCATGCTCGTCGCCGCGGCGATGATCTTCGCCGCCGGCATTGCCTGGCGCTACATCCTTCTCTTCGGGATGACGCTGATCCCGGCGGCGGGGGCGCTGGCGTGGAGCGCGGCGTACCGGCGCGATCGCTTGTTCACGTTTTTGAACCCCGAGGCCGATCCGCTGGGAAAGGGATTCCAGGCGCTGCAGTCGCTGATTGCGCTCGGCACCGGCGGCTTCCGCGGACTCGGCATCGGCAACGGACGGCAGAAGCTCTTCTTCCTGCCGGAGCCGCACACCGATTTCATTTTTTCGATCATCGGCGAGGAGCTCGGCTTCGTCGGCGCCATCGCGCTGATCGGACTCTTCGCCTTCGTGGTGTGGCGCGGCTTCCGGATCGCGCGCTTCAGCCAGCATCGCTTCGAGTTCTACGCGGCGCTCGGCTTCACGCTGCTGATCGCGGTGCAGGCGCTGGTGAACGTGAGCGTCGCGTTGTGCCTGCTGCCGACGAAGGGATTGCCGCTGCCGCTGGTGAGCTACGGAGGCTCGTCGCTGATCACCAGCATGATCGCGGTGGGAGTGCTGCTGAACTTATCGCAACAGTCGGGTTGACGAGGACATGGGTGAGATGGGCGTGCTGACATTGATGATCGCGGGCGGTGGGACGGGGGGACACATCTATCCCGCGATCGCCATTGCGCGCGAGTTCCAGGCTCGCGACGTCACGCGCCGCGTCGTCTTCGTCGGCACGGAGTACGGCCTCGAAAAGACGATCGTGCCGAAGGCCGGCTTCCCGCTCGAGTTCATCTCCGTCGGCGGATTGAAGGGCAAAGGTCTCCTCGATCTCGCGAAGAACCTGCTGCGCCTGCCGGTCGGTTTCTTCCAGGCCTGGCGCGTCGTCGGACGGCACAAGCCGAGCGTGGTCCTCGGCGTCGGCGGCTACTCGTCCGGACCGGTGCTGCTCGCCGCCTGGATGCGCGGCGTGCCGACGATCATCCACGAACAGAACGCTTACCCCGGTCTCGCGAACCGTTCGACCGCGAAGTTCGTGAAAGCCGTGGCAGTCGCATTCGCCGAGGCAGGTCCGCGCCTCGAGCGCGACGACGCGGTCGTCACAGGCAACCCGGTGCGCAAAGAATTTTTCGAGGCGACGCGGGGGCCGGCAACGGGCAGGAATCGCGTCCTCATCTTCGGCGGCAGCCAGGGCTCCAAGATGCTCAACGACGCCGTCACCCGCGCGCTCCCGCTCCTTCCGCGCGATCTCGAGATCGTCCACCAGACCGGTCCGAAGATGCTCGACGAGGTTCAGCGCTCGTACGCCGAGTTCCCCAATGCGCGCGTCGTCGCCTACATCGATCCGATGGTCGACGAGCTGGCGGCGGCGGACATCGTCATCTCCCGCTCCGGCGCGATGACCATCGGCGAGCTCGCCGCCATCGGGCGCGGTTCGATCCTCATCCCGTTCGCCGCCGCGGCGAACAACCACCAGGAGCTGAACGCGCGGGTGATGGAGAAGGCCGGCGCGGCGATCGTGATCACGGAAAAGGAACTGACCCCGCAGGCGCTGGCCGAGGCCGTCGCCCGCATCGACCCGCAAAAAATGGGGGCCGCGGCGAAGGCGCTGGCGGCACCGGAAGCAACTAAAAAGATCGTCGATACGATCGAGAAAATCATTTAAGATTCAAGAGATAAGATCAGAATGAATTTTGATCAAATTAGGACCATTCATTTCGTCGGAATCGGCGGAATCGGAATGAGTGGCATCGCCGAGATCCTGAAGGAGTCTGGGATCTCGGTCAGCGGGTGTGACCTCAAACGTTCCGCGGCCACCGAGCTCCTGGAGAGCCGCGGCGTCTCCATCTCCGTCGGCCACGATCCTGCCCACCTCGAGGGGATGGACCTGGTCGTCGTCACCGCCGCCGTGAAGGGCGAGAACGCGGAGCTGGAGACGGCGCGGAAGCGCGGCATTCCGGTCATGCGCCGCGCGGAGATGCTCGGCGAGATCGTCGCCCGCAAGCGCGCCGTCGGCGTCTCGGGCACGCACGGCAAGACCACCACCTCCGCCATGATCGCCACCGTCCTCGAAGCGGCGGGACTCGATCCGACGCTGCTCGTCGGCGGCATCGTCCGCAACTTCGCCACGAACGCGAAGAGCGGCGGCGGCGACTACCTCGTCGTCGAGGCGGACGAATACGACCGCACGTTCCACCACCTCCACCCGGAGATCGCGGTGGTGACGAACATCGAGGCCGACCATCTCGAGTACTACGGCAGCTTCGAGGCGATCGTCGAAGCGTTCCGCATCTTCGTCGACGGACTTCCGGAGAACGGTGTGGTCATCGGTTGCGCCGATGAGCCGGAGGTGGCGTCGCTGCTCGCGCGGACGCGGCATCGCGTCATCGGATACGGCTTGAACGCGGGCGACCTGCGCGCCACGAACCTCGAGTTTCACGAGCGCGGCTCCATGTTCGAGGTACCGGGCGTCGGACACTTCAAGCTCTTCGTCCCGGGCGAGCACAACGTGCGCAACGCACTGGCCGCGATCGCCGTTGCGCGCGAGCTCGGGCTCGCGCCGGAAGCGATCGTCTCGGGTCTCGCCCGGTTCATCGGCGTCGACCGCCGCTTCCAGATCCTCGGCGATTACGGCGGCGCCGTCATCGTCGACGACTACGCGCATCATCCGACCGAGATCCGCGCCACGCTCGCCGCGGCGCGCGGCGGCTATCCGGGACGGCGCGTCGTCGCGCTGTTTCAGCCGCACCTCTACTCGCGGACCCGCGACTTCGCGCAGGAGTTCGCGAGCGCGCTGCGCACCGCGGACGTGGCGATGGTCGCGCCGATCTTCGCCGCGCGCGAGAAGCCGATCGAAGGCGTTTCGGCGCGGATGATCGCCGAGGCGGAGCCGGGGATCGAGTTCCTCGACCGGAGCAACAGCGAGATCTTCAACCAGTTGCGTCGCCGGCTCGGGCCGAACGACATCTTCATCACCATGGGCGCCGGGGACGTGCACGAGATCGCGGAGATGCTCGTGCGGGGGGGCGTGCAATGAGCGCCGGTTTCGAGACCACGCAGCGCTTTCTCCGTCCGCTCGACGCGGGACGCGTGCGCCGCAATCAGCGCCGCATCCAGTTGCAGCGCATCCTCACGACCGGGTCGAAGATCCTGCTGGCACTCGGCGTCATCACCGTCGGATTCTGGATCTGGCAGCACACGCAGTCCGACTCGCGCTTCGCGGTGAAGGAGGTCGAGATCACCGGCGCGAAGCACACGCCGCGCGCCGCGCTCGCCTCGGTGACCGCGGGCTACACCGGCACGAACCTCTTCAAGATCGACATCGCGCGCGTGCAGAACGACCTGCGCGGGCTGTCGTGGGTCAACCGCATCGACATCGAGAAGAAGCTGCCGAACACGCTGCGCATCAACGTGACGGAGCGATCGCCGGTCGCGCTGGTGCGCACGGGCGAGCGGATTCAGTACGTCGACGAACAGGGCGTGACGTTCGCGGAGCTGTCCCCGGAGGTGGGGGACGATGATCTGCCGTTGATTGATTTCCTGGTGGAGCGACAGGCGCCCTCGCCTGTCGATTCTGTTCCGACGGGCGAGGGCGCCCGTCGCTCCACGACGGATCCGGAGCTCGTTCGAACCGTCACCTTCGTCCGCGCCCTGCGCACCAGCGATCCGCTGCTCTACTCGCGCATCTCCGAGGTTCATCCGATCGCGCCGCGCGGTTTCGTCATGTTCGACCGCGAGCTCGGGGCGACCGTCTACGCCAACGCCGAGGATGTGTCGGCGAAGTGGCGGAATCTCTATTCGATCGTCAAGGCCGAGCGCCTGGGGCGCGGCGAGATCGAGTACGCCGACCTTCGTTTCTCCGACCGCATCGTCGTCAAACCCGTTCATCCGATCACGACCGCCGCGGCGGCTCCCGTTCAGACGGTGCCGGCCGTGGCAATCACAAATTAGGAGAGCACCGCCATGCCTCGCACCGAAGACAAATACATCGTCGCTCTCGACATCGGCACCTCGAAGGTCTGCGTCCTGGTGGGCGAGATCAACGACCGCGGCCAGCTCGAGATCATCGGCAAGGGGACGTCGCCGATGAAGGGGACGCGCCGCGGGAACATCATCAATCTCGACCAGGCCATCGACGCCGTGAAGAAAGCGGTGGACGAGGCCGAGGTGATGGCCGGGCTGCAGATCGAGTCGGTGTACGTCGGCATCGCCGGCGATCACATCCGCTCCGTCAACTCGCGCGGCGTCGTCTCCGTCATGGGCAAGCACAAGGAGATCGCGCGCGAGGACATCGACCGGGTGATCGAGGCGTCGAAGTCGATCAACGTCCCGGCGGAGCTCGAGCTGCTGCACGTCATCCCGCGCGAGTTCGTGGTCGATGGGCAGGACGGCATCCACGATCCGCTCGGCATGACCGCCACGCGGCTCGAGGCGAACGTGCACATCGTCACCGGCGCGCGGACGCACAACCAGAACATCCTCACCTGCGTGAACAAGGCGGGCATCGCCGTGCAGGAGCTGGTGCTCGAACAGCTCGCGGCGGGCGAGTGCACGCTGACGCAGGACGAGCGCGAGATGGGCGTGCTGCTGATGGACATCGGCGGCGGCACGACCGATTACGCCGTGTTCCTCGAGGGGAACGTCGTGCACACCAACGTGCTGCCGGTCGGTGCGGGACATTTCACCAGCGACATCTCCGTCGTGCTGCGGACGCCGATGGAAGACGCGGAGCGGATCAAGAAGCGCTACGGCTGCGCGCTCGGCTCGCTGGTGACGGAAGACGATCCGATCGAGGTGCCGACCGTCGGTGGACGCGCGCCGAAGATCCTGTCGCGGCACGAGCTGACCAACATCCTCGAGCCGCGCGCGGCGGAGATCGCGAAGCTGGTCTATCGCGACCTGGAGAAGGTCGGGCTGGACAAGGAGATCCGCTCCGGCGTCGTGCTCGTGGGAGGCGGCGCGGAGATGGACGGGATGATCGAGATGGTCGAGCAGATCTTCGACCAGCAGGCGCGCAAAGGTGTGCCGCGCGGGCTGGGCGGACTGTCCGACACGGTGAATGGTCCGGAATGGGCGGCAGCCGCGGGGCTGCTGCTGTGGGGCTTCCGTTCGCAGTCGAAGGTGCGGAAACGCCCGGTGAAGGGGCTGGCGAAAGTGGCGCAGTCGTTTCGGTCACTTTTTGCTGGGGGATAGGCGCATGGCGCAAGGCGCGTGGCGCGCATGTTCCGTCGCGCCTCGCGCCCAGCGCCGCGCGCCGGTAAATTTCATTGAATCAGTTACAAATATTGGTTACTCTCTCGGGAGACGGTAAATGATCACATTTGACGAAGCACCCGGCGCCGGCACTCTGAAGGTCACGCTGGAAGAAGAGTCGCTCGGGGCGAAGATCAAAGTCGTCGGGGTCGGTGGGGGTGGTGGGAACGCCGTCAACCGGATGATCCAGGCGGGCATCAAGGGCGTCGAGTTCCTCGTCGCCAACACCGATGTCCAGGCCATGCGCAATTCGCTCGCCCCGGTCAAGCTGCAGATCGGCGGGAAACTGACCAAAGGCCTCGGCGCGGGCGCGAATCCGGAGATCGGCAAGCAGGCCGCGCTCGAAGACACCGATCGCATCCTCGAGGCGCTCTCCGGCGCTGACATGATCTTCATCACCACCGGCATGGGCGGCGGCACCGGCACCGGCGCGGCGCCGATCATCGCGTCGCTCGCCGCGGAGCTCGGCGCGCTGACGGTCGCGGTGGTGACCAAGCCCTTCAACTTCGAAGGGAAGCGCCGCCGCGTGCAGGCCGAGCATGGCATCCGCTCGCTGCGCGACACCGTCGACACACTGATCACCATTCCGAACGAGCGGCTGCTCAACTTCGTCGAGCGCGGCACGTCGCTGAGCGATGCGTTCAAGATCGCCGACGACATCCTGCGCCAAGCGGTGCAGGGCATCTCCGACCTCATCACGGTGCCGGGCGAGATCAACCTCGACTTCGCCGACGTGAAGACGATCATGCACGGCATGGGCATGGCGCTGATGGGCACAGGCGTGTCGTCGGGCGAGCATCGCGCGGTCGAGGCGGCGCAGCGCGCCATCTCGTCGCCGCTGCTCGAAGAGGCGTCGATCGAAGGGGCCAAGGGCGTGCTGATCAACGTGACCGGCGGTCCCGACATGACGCTCTTCGAAGTGCACGAGGCGGCGTCGATCATTCAGGAAGCGGCGGACGAAGAGGCGAACATCATCTTCGGCACGGTCATCGATCCGCGGATGGGCGACGACGTGAAGGTGACGGTCATCGCCACCGGCTTCGACTCCGCGACCAAGGGCTTCCTCAACACGCGCGGCGAGCAGCTCGCCACGCCGCCGCCCACGCGCGCCGGCGTGCCGATGCGTCCCGCCGCGAGCGCGACGCAGATCGCCGCGCAGCACGAGGAGCCGGCCGCGCCGCCGCAGATCGGCGCCGAAGGTGAGATCTACGATCCGCCGTTCTTCCGCAAAGGGATGTCGCGGCCGGACGGCAGCGGTGGTTTCGGTCCGATGGCCAACAGCGATTTCGGCACGGACCTCGACATCCCGACGGTGATTCGGAACTTGAGCGACTAAGTCACAAGGAAAGAGTGCGCCCCTCCTGCGCGCTCTCGGGGGGCTGGGGGAGAGGGACCCCAGTCCACTGCTCCACCCGGGGCACGGTTCTTCCGCCGTGCCCCACTTTTTTCTCCGGCGGCGGCGGGGGGAACAGGATCGCGTAGTTGCGCAACTGGACCATCGAGACCCAGAGCGCGAGGAAGACCGCGACGATCGCCGTCAATCCCTTCTCCCGCGTCATCGTCTCGATCAGCGACGGTGTGAGCACGAACAGCGCGAGCATCAGCGGGGTGAAGAGCATCACGTCGTAGTAGTAGGGATGGATGACCACCGCCTGGCTGAAGACCGCGGCGTAGATCAGGTAAGCGCCGAGGAGCGAGAGGAGCGCGACGACGGCGTCGTGCGGAACGCGTCCGCGCATCGCGCCAATGACGATGAAGATCGTCGCCGCGGCCGAGGCGAAGAAGAGCCAGGGCCAGCGGAAGAAGAGGGGACGCGTCTTCTCCGTCCCGAAGTTGCGGCGGGCCAGGTCGCGGCCGTACGCGATGTCGAGATGGCCGTTGTAGTACTGCGTCGAGCCATCGAGTCCGGTGCGGAAGCTGAACTCGCTCCCCACGGTCTGAAGCTGCGGGTCGAGCGCCTTCGCCAGCGCGAGCTGTCCCTTGAAGATGCCGAGCGCGAGGATGATCGGCACGGCGGTCACGAGCGCGAGCCGCTTCCACGACGCGCGGCGTTCGCCCGACAGCAAGACGATGAGGAGCCACGAGGCCAGGAAGCCGAGGCCGGCGACGTACTCCATGTACGTGAGGAAGAACGCCGACACGGCCTGCACGATCATCGTGGTGCGTGACGGCGGCTCGAGGTCGGCGAGCAGGAAGAGGCAGACGAACGGCAGCCACCAGCCGCGCGCCGTCATCTCCCAGTAGATCAGCAGATTGTCCGGAAACGTGAAGTAGACGGCCTGAAACGCGGCCGCGACGGCGAACGCGTGGAGCGGCCGCATGCCGAAGCGCCGCGCGAGGCGGAACGCGAGCAGCGCGAGCAGCACCGAAGAGAGCAGCGAGACGAGCTGATTGTGCAGCTTCAGCAGCCGCCAGCTCGGATGGCCGGTGATCGCCGCATAGAGCTTCTCGAGGACGAAGCCGGAGACGAGATAGCCGCCGGTCGCCGACTGATACACCTGTGGGACGTCGTGCGGACCGGGAAAAACCAGTAGTCCGGCGGAGCGAAAGTATCCGTGCTGCAGCCACCAGGTCGTCGTGAACTGCTCGCGTTTCGCGGTCGAGACCGTCGCCAGTTCCTCGGCGCTGCGGTGATGCACGGTGGCGAGCGCGAAGCCGAGGAGGAGAGCGCCGAAGAGGAGGAAGAGCGACAGCAGGCGCAGCGATGCCATCTCGCGATTCTCACTGTCGGACATGCGCGCTATTCTATCGACGATCCGATGACCAACTGGCGCCTTCCATTTACCCAGATCCATCTCACGGGGCGCGAGCTCGATTACATCCGCCGGGTCATGGAGTCGAATCACTTCTCCGGCGACGGTCCGTTCACGAAGCAATGCGAACGCTGGCTGGAGCGCGCCACCGGTTCCGCGCGCGTGCTGCTGACGCATTCCGGCACCGCCGCGCTGGAGATGGCGGCCATCCTCTCCGGCGTGGGCGAAGGCGACGAGGTGATCATGCCGTCGTTCACCTTCTCCTCGACGGCGAATGCCTTCGTCCTTCGCGGCGCGCGGCCGGTGTTCGTCGACATCGACCGCCGCACATTGAACATCGATCCGCAGCAGGTCGCCGCGGCGGTCACATCGCGTACGCGCGCCATCGTGCCGGTGCACTACGCGGGCGAGGCGTGCGACATGGATGCGCTCGAGGCGATCGCGCGCGAGGCCGGAGTGATGATCATCGAAGACGCCGCGCAGGCGCTGCTTTCGACCTGGCACGGACGCCCGCTCGGCGGCATCGGCACCATGGGCGCGATCAGCTTCCATCAGACGAAGAACGTCGCCGCCGGCGAAGGGGGCGCGCTGCTGGTGAACGATCCGGCGCTGATCGAGCGCGCGGAGATCGTCTGGGAAAAAGGGACGAACCGCAGCCGCTTTCATCGCGGTGACGTCGACAAGTACACCTGGGTCGACGTCGGCTCGTCGTATCTGCCGGGAGAGCTCATCGCCGCGTTCCTCTTCGCGCAACTGGAGGACGCGGAATCGATCACCGCACGGCGCCGCGCGATCTGGGACCAGTACCACGCGGCGCTCGAGCCGCTGGAGCAGGAAGGGCGGCTCGTCCGATCGTCGTCGCGCGGCAACGGGCATCTCTACTATGTCCTCCTGCGCTCGATCGAAGAGCGGACGGAGGTCATCGAGGCGCTGCGCAGGAAGGGGATCTTCGCGGTCTTCCACTACGTCCCGCTGCACAGCGCGCCGGCCGGAATGCGCTACGGCCGCACGCACGGAACGCTGAGCGTGACGGACGACATCAGCGATCGTCTGCTGCGCCTGCCGCTCTGGCCCGACATGACCGGCGACGACGTCACGTACGTCGCCGACGCGCTCGCCGCGGCGCTGGGCGCTCCGCTGCAGGCGGGGACGTTCGAGCGATGAGCGAAGAGCCGCGGCTCTCGGTGGTCAGTCCCGTCTATCACGCCGAGGATTGTCTCGAGGAGTTCGCGTCGCGCCTCGGCGCCGCGCTCTCCGGCCTCACCGATTCGTACGAGGTCATCCTGGTCGACGACGGGAGTCTCGACGGCTCGTGGGAGCGCATCGCGAAGATCTCGCGGGAGCGACCCGGATTCCGCGGACTGCGCCTGAGCCGCAACTTCGGCCAGCACCTCGCCATCGCGGCGGGACTCGCTGCCGCGCGCGGCAAGTGGGTCGTGGTGATGGATTGCGATCTGCAGGATCCGCCGGAGCTGATCCGCGAACTCGTGCGCAAGGCGGATGAGGGATACGACGTCGTCGGCACGATTCGCCGGTCGCGCTCCGCGTCGATCTTCCGGCGCGCGGCGTCGCATGCGTTCTACGCCGTGGCGCGCGTGCTCTCCTCGCCGCACGTGCGTCCCGGCTCGAACACGTTGTCGCTGATCAGCAGAAAAGTCGTGGCGGCGTATCTCCGCGCGTTCGATCTCTACAGTCCCTACCCGTTCATCGTGAGCTGGCTCGGCTTCCGCGCGACGTACATCGAGATCGACCACGCGCCGCGCGCCGCGGGATCGAGCTCGTACACGTTGTCGAAGTTGTTCCGCTTCGCGCTGAACGGCCTCGTCTCGCAATCGACCCGTTTGCTGCACATCAGCACCGTCATCGGTCTGCTCTTCAGCCTGATGTCGGTCGTGCAGGTCGTGCTCATCGTCTACTGGCGATTGACGCGCACGGCCGTCGTGGCGGGATGGGCCAGTCTGATGGCGGTGCTGTGGCTCGTCGGCGGCACGATTCTCTTTTCCCTCGGTGTGATCGGCCTCTACATGACGCGGCTGTTCGAGCAGACGCGCAACCGGCCGTATTTCGTGGTCAGCGATTCGACGGAAGACGCGCCGGACGTGGCTTCTCGAACACTGCAAGAATCGAGGTTCCCCAGGGAAACGGCAGACGCCACCCCAGCGGCGTCTCCAGCGAAAAGATGAAGCGCAGCGCCTGATTCAGCGCCGCCGGCGGAACGGCGTGCGTGCGCGCCAGCAGCGCGCGAATCTGCTCCGCGCTCATCGTCTTCACGTCCGGCGCGAACCAGCGCCGCGCCAGCACGAGCGGGCTGAGAAAAAACATGAAGTAGCGCGAGCGGCGCAGCACGAGGCTCGTCTCCGCCGCCAGCCGCTCGAAATCGGCGCGCCGGTAGCGGCGGAGGTGATGCACCAGCTCGTCGTTGTACGAATGGAAGAAGGGCAGCGCGGGCGTGGTGACGAAGAGCAGGCCGCCCGGCCGCAGCGCCGCTTCGATCTGGCGCAGCACCGCCGCGTCGTCGTTGAGATGCTCGAGCACGTCGAGCAGGAAGATGACGTCCCAGCGCTCATGCCAGCCGAGGTCGTAGAGATCGGTCTGATGGCGCTCGGCGAAATGGCCGACCACCGGCCCGGCGAGCGTCAGCGCTTCGAGCGATGAATCGGCGAGTGCGAGCTCGCCGAAACGCGCGCCACGATGTTCGTGCAGATACGCGAGCCAGCCGCCGCAGCCGCCGCCGAGGTCGATCGCGCTCAGGCCCTGCTCACGGACTTCGGAGTCGAGCGCGTGCAGCAGAAAGCGATGGCGGCCGCGATACCAGAAATGCTCCTGCTGCATCCGCAAGAGCTGATCGAAGTGGGCCTCTTCGTACTCCTCGGCGCGATGCACGACCGGCTTCGCCGGACGATGAATGACGTCGCTCACGTCAGCGCTTCCCGTTTGCAGAAGAGGCGATCGAGCAATGCGGTCGACAGGAGAAAGAGGAATGCCTGGCTCTCGCGCGGACTGGCGGGAGCGTCGCTGCTCAGGACCTTCTTCACCAGCTTCGACGCGAAGCGGGTGTCGAAGATCCCGACAGCGTCGAGCTCCCGCTCCGACAGCACGCTCTCGAGATAGTCGGGCTTCGCGTCGCGGAACGGTTGCACGTCCGGCGCGCGGTACGGAAGTTTGGGCCGGGTCGCGATCTCCGGCGGCAACAGGTCAGCGAACGCGGCACGCAGCACGCGCTTCTCCTCGCCCGACGGCGACAGCAGGAAGTCTTCCGGAAGGCGCGACGCCGCGTCGACGACGTCGGGATCGAGAAACGGACAGCGCGACTCCACGCTGTGCGCCATGCCCGCGCGGTCGCCCTGGGAGGAGAGGAGATAGCCGGCGAGGAGCGTCCGGAACTCGAGCCACTGCGCGCGGGCCATGGCCGGCCAGGTGTCCGCTCCCTCGGCGTGCATCCAGTCGCGCAACTGTCGCAGCGGGTCGTCGCCCTGATCGCGGAGGAGGCGCGTGGCGAAGCTCGAATTGTGAAATCGCATGTGATGCGAGAAGAATGGATCGTCCGCTCCGCCGGAGAACTGCTTGAACAGCGCGAAGAGCGGCGACGCGTCGCCGTGGAGATGCGACTCGTACGGATAGAGCGCTGCGATCATGCGCCTGATCTCGTCGTCGCCGGCCGCGCTGCTCCGGATCTTCGTTTCCTTGAAGATGTCGTAGCCGAGGAAGACCTCGTCCGCTCCTTCGCCAGTCAACACGACTTTGATGCCTTGCGCGTGCACCTCGCGCGACAGCAGGTACATCGGCACGAAGGCGGTGCGGAACACGGGCGCCTCGGCGTGCCGCAGCGCGTCGGGGAACGCGGCGGCGATGGCGGCGTTCGAGACCACCAGGCGGTGATGCCGCGTGCCGAGCCGTTCGGACATGATCCGCTGGGCCGGCGCTTCGTCGAACTCCGTCTCTTCGAAACCGACGGAGAACGTGCGCACCGTTCGCGTCGAGCACTGCACGGCGAGCGCGGTCACGACCGCGGAATCGATGCCGCCGCTCAGATACGTCCCGACTTCGACGTCGCTCCGCAAGCGCAGGCGGACGCTCGCTTCGAGTCTGGTGCGCGTCTCGTTTGCCGCCGCGTCGATGTCGGTCTGTTCGGAGCGCCGGTCGAGCGGGAGGTCGTAGTAGCGGCGCACCACCGGCTCCGGCGCGAATGTGACGTACGAGCCGGGCGGCACCTGCCGGATGTCGCGAAAGCCGGTCGCCTCGGGCAGCGGCGTCCAGGTGCGGAAGATCGACGCGAGCGCCGGCTCGTCGAAGGAGAACTCGAAATCGTCGAGCGCGAGAAAGGCCTTCAGCTCGGAGGCGAAGGCGAGCCTGCCGTTCGACCAGCGATAGAAGAGCGGCCGTTCGCCGAAGCGGTCGCGGGCGAGCACGAGCGAGTCCTGCACCCGGTCGTAAAGCGCGAACGCGAACATGCCGTTCAGCCGCGACAACGCGCCGGCGCCCCATTGCAGCCATGCACGGAGCAGCACTTCCGTATCCGAGCGGCTCTCGAAGCGATGGCCGTGCGACTCGAGCTCGTGGCGCAGCTCGACGTAGTTGTAGATCTCGCCGTTGTACGCGAGGCAAAAGCGGCGCTCCGGATCGAGCATCGGCTGATGGCCGCCCCCCGCGTCGATGATGCAGAGACGCGCGGTGCCGAGGGCCACGCGGTCATCGGAGTAGCAACCGGTTTCGTCGGGACCGCGATGGCGGACCTGCGCCAGCATCCGTTCGACGGCGCGCGGATACTCGCCGCCGCCATCGTTCCAGTGCCACAGTCCGACGATGCCGCACATCGATCGTTCTCCGTCAGCCGAGCAGCGACCGGAAGCTCACGTGCTGCACGTTGCGATTGATGAAGAAACCGAACTTCGTGAGCATGTTGCCATGTCCCGTTTCGACGAAGCGCGTCACGCCCGCGGCGGCGAGCGTCTCGATGCCGCGCGACCAGCGGACGGGGCGGAAGAGGTGCTCGGCGAGTGTCTCTCCCGCAAAGAAGTCGCCCGTCACGTTGTCGATCACCGGGATCGACGGCGGCTTCAACGGCTCGTCCTCCAGAAAACGCGCGAACGCCTCGCCGGCCGGCCGCATCAATTCGCAGTGCCACGGCCCGGCCGCCTGCAGCTCGATCGTCTTCATCGGCTTCAGGAGCGGCAGTTCCTGCATGACGGTTGCGGCCGCGCGTTTCTCCATCGACAGCGTGTATTGTCCGACGGCGTTGTAGTTCGCGATGGCGACGAACAGACCGCGATCGCGCATGCCCGCGCAGAAGGTCTCCAGCGCATCCTCCGCGACGCCGATGACGGCGATCATGCCGCCCGCGCTCGACGCCGCGCATTCATCCATCAGCGTGGCGCGGCGATGGACGATCCGCACCAGTTGCTCGTATGTGATCGCCCCGGCCGCGTAGAGCGCGGTCCACTGGCCGACGCTGTAGCCGGCGACGCCGGCGATCGGCTCAGTCAACGCGCCGTGCTCGCGCAGCAGGTCGAGGCTGACGACGCTCGCCAGGACGATCATCAGGCTGCCGGTGACGTTCGCGTGCATCGACGTCCGGCGTGCGCGGAGGTCGAAGCCGATGACCTCGCTCATGACGTCGTGGCGGCGGCGGAACGACTCCAGCTCCGCCAGCTCGTCGAGCATCGTCCCGGTCTGCGAGCCCTGTCCCGGGAAGAGCAGTGCATCAGGCATTCAGATCGATACCAACCTGCATGGCCTGTTGCGTCACATCGGCGGGGTCGGGGATCTCGGAGGCGCGGCGCAGCCCTTCGTCACGCGACATCAGGCCGTAGCGCACCTGTTCGGCGATCTCCGTCGTGTACGGATTGAAGCCGTGCTGGCGATGATGCATGACGATGCCGACGTCGTTGAGCCGGCAGTTGCTCGACTGCGCGCCGGTGTCCGCGGGCCGGTCCCAGCCGAGGGGGTGAATGGTGTCGATGATCTGCGACTCCGACACGCTCAGCGTGAGCATCGGATTGATGACGTTGAGATGCGTCAGCGTCGAGCGGCGCAGGAGCTCGGGGTCGATGTCGAAGTACCGCCGTGCCTCGGCGCCGAAATGCGATTCGTACTTGTCGAGCGTCGACTTCCGCGCCGCGAGCTGGCTGGCCAGATCGATGCGGATCACCGCCGCGTCTTTCGGCACCTGGCCGCCGAGATAGCCGCCGGCGATCGTGGGGATGCTTTTCTCCAGCGCCGTGAGCACCGCGATGTTGTTGATCAGGTTGATGCACGAGTTGCAGATCGCGCTGCCGCGCGTGATCGCCGAGCGCGCGTGGATGCCGGGCGTCGTCGCGCTCGTGCGGTACATCCTGTTCATGAACGAGGGCGACGGCTTGAAGAGCAAAAAGTCGACTTCCAGCGCGGAGGTGACGCGATGGCCGTTCTGCAGCGCCTGATCGGAGAGGAAACCGTTGTCGACGGTCAGCGCGAGACAGCGCGCGCCGTACTCGCGGACGAGGAGCTGCAGGGTGAAGGTCGAGTCTTTTCCGCCGCTGTACGCGACGACACAGTCGTAGCGGCTCGTGCCGCGATTCGCTTCGATCACGGCGCGCATCGCGTCGCGGAGCGAATCACGGATAGCGGCCATCTCGTCGATGGACGGCGCGGAGCGGCAGACGTTGCACAGGCCGTCGTCGCCGATCTGCACACCCGGGAACGATGAGGAGAGGATGCAGCGGCTGCAGATGCGGTCAGGCACTGATGCCTTCATACGTCCGCGCTTCCACGAGATTCGCGATGCGGCTGATCGAGGTCAGCTCGCCGCTGAGGAGGTCCGAGTCCTGGATCTTCACCTTGAATTCGCGCTCCAGGAACTGGACCAGTTGGACGAAGCCGAAGGAATCGATGATCTGCGTTTCGAAGAGATTCGTCTCCCTGTCGAAGTCTTTTCCGAGCTCGACGAGGAACTGTTCTTCCACGAATGAGCGGAGCGTCTCTTCGATCGCCGCCCGGGGCTGTGCGTTCAATGGGTGTCCTTCGGCCAGCAGTGGTAGTAGTGGAATTGACGCCCGGTCGGCTCCAGTCCGAGGTTGGCGAACAGGCGGAGCGACGCGATGTTGTCGTCGTAGATCCGCACTGTGAGCCGCCGCGCGTCGGGATGTGTGGCCGCGACGCGCTCCAGGTTGTAGCTGATCAGGTTGAGCGCGACGAAGCCGCGGCGGAACTCCGGATCGACCGCCAGGTCGTAGAAGACGACGTTGCGATCGGCGTCGAGCGACGTGCAGTGATAGCCGACCGCGCGGGTTGCATCACCGGTGGGATGGGCGAACGAAACGAGACCGTCGCGGTTCTGCACGTGGGCCTGCAGCAGCGAGAGTTTGTGCCGGCGGAACGAGGCCTGCGGAATGTGGGGATCGCTGGCAAATCTCGACGTCGGCGCGAATCGCATGAGCTCCTCGAGCGTGGCCCAATCGGCCTCGGATTCCAACTCCCGGACATCATACCGTAGCGCCACGAGCCGCACTTTCGACAGCGCGGTGTCGCGATCGCCGTGCAGCTCGACGATCGTGCCGCGGTCGTCGAGCAGCGTCGTTTCGAGTTTGCGCGAGGCTTCGATCCAGACCAGATCGAAGTCCGCGGCAGCCGCGTTTTCGATGAGCGCTCGGGCCGCCGCGTCATCGATCGTTTCGCCGTGCGGAAGAATGACGGAGCCGACGCGAGGGGCGAGCTTGCCGCTGTCGAACGGTTGGAGGAGGGGCTGGAGCGGCATGGGGATAAAAAAAGTGGGGTGACCCCGAAGGAGTCACCCCACGCGCTGCGTGATGCAGCAGGGTATCACTTACTGCTTGTTGAGAGCCTTCTCCAGCTCGGCGAGACGCGCTTCGAGCTTCTGGATCGTCTCGTGCTGCGCGACGGTGTAGAGGGTGAGCTCTTCGACCTTCTGCAGGAGGTTCATGTTGAAGCCGCCGATGTCGACGCCGTTCTTCTTGATCTCCTTCTCCGAGGGGATGTCCGGCAGATGCTTGTTGGTGGTGATGAACGTCTTCAGGGCATCGAGCGACATCAGGTTGTAGCCCGGCTCGAAGACGAAGTCGGGAACGGTCATCGTCACGCCGCCGACGCGGATGGCGTCGGTGACTTCGAGACCGGTCGAGGTGAGCTTCATCTCGGTGTTGTTCTTGACGGCGAAGACGATCTCGCCGGTTCCGGTGGTGGGCCGGGTGCCGATGAAGCCGCGGCCGACGCCGGCAACGCCGTTGTAGCCGAAGATGAAGCCGTCGGTGTTGTCGGCGAAGTTCGGACCCGCTCCGAGGCCGATGATGGCGTCGGCGTTATTCGCGCTCTTGACCAGGATCGTGCTGTTGCCGGCGCCCGGGTTGTTCGTGCCGGTCGAGTCCACATGCAGCCTGGCGTCGGCAGACGCGGTGCCGATGCCGACCTCGCCCGAGGCATTGATGTCGATGGAGCTCGTCGGCGCGCCCGGACGGATGCGGAACGGAAGGCGCGAGCCGCTGGTCACGTCGCGGACGAAGAAGTTCGCTTCGTTGCCCGCCACGTCCCACGTCTGCGCGGTGAAGCCGCCGCTGTTGTTCTGCTCGAAGCGCAGAGCCGGCGTGTTGCTGGTGTTCACGTGCAGGTCGAGGACCGGCGTCGAGGTACGGAAGCCGACACGGCCCGTGCTGTCGACGAAGATCGAGTTCGTCGAAGCGCCGGCGGTGATGGTGAACGGAACCTTCGAGCCGGTGATGTCTTCGATCGAGAACTTGCTCGCGCCGCCGCACGCGTCGTTGGCGGTGAGCTGCCAGTCGTTGGCCGGGCAGCCCGCGGTCGTCGACGTGTCGTCGAACTTGATGCGGGTGTTGTTCTCTTTGAGGCGGATGGTGTCGAACCCGAACGACTCGTTGTTCACGCAGTCGAGGCCGACGCAGGTGCTGCCCTGCACGATGAGGTCATCGGCGATCACCTGGTCGTCAGTCGTCGCTTTGAACTTGGCGTCGCTGCCGGCGTGGAGGCCGCCCGCGGTGTTCGTCGCCGGGGTGCGCTGATTCTCCGTCGCCGTGACGAAGTTGCCGCCCATCACGGAGAGGACGCCCGACTGAACGAGATTGTCGCTCACGCCCGCGTCCTTCAGGATCTGCGTGGCCGCTCCGTCGTCGCCGCGCTCACGCGCGTCGGCGAGCGCCTTCTTCACGTCGGCCGAGAGGCGCGGCGTGTAGCGGAGCTCGAAGGTGTAGGTGCCATCGACCGCGAGATTCGCGGGGATGTCCTTCAGGCTGAAGGTCGGTGCCTGACCGCGGGTGAAGTCTTTGGTGTAGTACGCGCCGGAGGGACCCGACACGACGAGAGTCACGCTGTCGTAGTCAGGCGCGGCCTGCCACGACACCCCGCTGGCCGAGATGTTGGCCTTAGGAGCAGCGAGAGCGATACCGGGGATGAGTAGTGCTGCGACGAGGACACTGATGAGAGTCTTTGTGGAGCGAGACATGAAATCGTTTCCCCCTTTCGATGGCATGAGCGGAAATGCGAGGATACGGCTACACCGGGCCTGCTTGCTGATGCGCCGCCTTGGTTTTGTTGGACGTCAGGAAATATAGGTCAAGATGAGCTGACGCGCTATTGAAATATGGAAACACGCGAGGACGGCTCTCTGGGAAATCGATCGATCCGGCTGGGAAAACGGCTATTTCGGCGTGTTTTTCCACGCGTGGTAGATCCGCTCCTCGATTCGCCTCCGGTGTTGCTTCCGGAGGACGCCGCGACCGAGTCTCGATATCAGTCGCTCATCGACCGGAACGATCCGTTTCGCGAGGCCCGCTTCCGCGAGGGGACGATCTGGCGTGGCGTTCTCAGCCGTTTCGTCCCCCCTCCCGCCCGCGTCCTCGACCTGGGCGCCGGCGACGGCGCGATCGAGCTCGCCCTGAACAACGGCGGCTATCGGACCACCAGCGTCGATCGCGAATGGAACACCGTCGCCCCCCGCCTCGGCGTCCGCCGCGTGATCGCCGACGCGACCGCGCTCCCGTTTCGTGAGGCGACGTTCGACGCCGTGATCTGCCTGGAGACGATCGAGCACTTCACGAACGCCCGCGCCTCGTGCGCCGAAGGCTCGCGCGTGCTGCGCGACGGCGGACGCGTCGTCCTCATCACGCCGTCGCGGCTCGCCTGGATCTTCCGCCGCGATCCGCACTTCGGCATTCGCTTTCTATTGATGTTGCCGTCCGCCATGCAGCGCCGCATCGCCGCGCGCCGCGGCTTCGATCAGCCGCATCACTTCGTCGACCGCATCTACACGAGTGCCGCGTCGATCGCGAAGCTCTTCCCGCGCTGCCGCATCGAGCACACGATGACGCGTTCGCGCTTGCCGAAGAGGTGGTTCTGGGATGCGCTGGTGTTGAAGAAAAACGTGCTGAGTGCTGAGTGCTGAGTGCTGGGTAGAACACGCAGCACCTAGCACTCAGCACCCAGCACGTTGTTTGTTCACTCCCATTCGATCGTGCTCGGCGGCTTGCTCGAGACGTCGTACACCACGCGATTCACGCCGCGCACCTCGTTCACCACGCGGCGCGCGATCCGATCGAGGACGTCGTGCGGCATGCGGTACCAGTCGGCGGTCATGAAGTCGGTCGTCGACACGGCGCGCACCGCGAGGACGTTCTCGTACGTCCGCTCGTCGCCCATCACGCCGACGCTGCGCACGGGGAGCAGCACGGCGAACGCCTGCCCGATCTCGCGATAGAGGCCGGCGCGGCGGATCTCGTCGATCACGATCTCGTCGGCGTTCTGCAGGATCTCGACGCGATCGGCGTTCACTTCGCCGAGGATGCGGACCGCGAGGCCGGGGCCGGGGAAGGGATGGCGCCAGACGAATTCTTCTTCCAGTCCGAGCTCGATGCCGAGCTGCCGCACTTCATCCTTGAACAGCTCGCGCACCGGCTCGATGAGCTGCAGCCCCATCTTCTCCGGCAGACCGCCGACGTTGTGATGCGTCTTGATCACCGCCGACGGTCCCTTGATCGACACCGATTCGATGACGTCGGGATAGAGCGTCCCCTGCACCAGGAACTCGACGTCCGGCAGCTTCTTCGCTTCTTCCTCGAACACGGCGATGAACTCGTTGCCGATGCGCTTCCGCTTCGTCTCCGGATCTTCGATCGCGGCGAGCTTGTCGTAGAAGCGCTGCCGCGCGTCGATGGCGATGAAGTGCAGGCCGAGGCGGTCGGAGAGGCGCGACGCGACCTGCATCGCTTCGTTCTTGCGCAGCACGCCGTTGTCGACGAAGACGGCGGTGAGCTGATCGCCGATCGCTTCGGCCACGAGCAGCGCGGCGACGGTGGAGTCGACGCCGCCGCTCACCGCGGCGATGACTTTGCGATCGCCGACCTGCTGGCGGATCTCTTCGACTTTGCGCCGCCGGTAGTCGCCGAGGTCCCACGACGGCTTGCAGCCGACGATGTCGAACAGGAAGTTCCGAAGGATCTGCGACCCCGCCTCGGTGTGCGTGACCTCGGGATGAAACAGAATCCCGAAGCACTGCCGCTGCTCGTTCTCGAAACCGGCGATCGGGGCGCTGGGGCTGGAGGCGACGACGCGGAAACCGGGAGGCGCGGCGACGATGCGGTCGCCGTGACTGGCCCAGACATGCTGATGCTTCGGCGTGTTGGCGAAGAGCTTCGAGCCGGCGGTGACGTCGATCTCCGCGCGGCCGTACTCGCGCTCCGCCGCTGCTTCCACTTTCCCGTCGAGGAGGTAGGTGGTGAGCTGCATGCCGTAGCAGATCGCGAGGATCGGGACGCCGAGGTCGAAGATCTCGCGCGAGCAGATCGGGGCGGAGTCGGCGTAAACGGACTGCGGACCGCCGGAGAGGATGATCGCGCGCGGTGCGAGCTCGCGGATCTTCGAGACCGGGTAGTCGAAGGGGTGAACGACGGAGTAGACGCGGTTCTCGCGGACGCGGCGGGCGATGAGCTGCGTGTACTGCGAGCCGAAATCGAGGACGAGGACGGTCTGGTCAGGATTCACGCGGGGGATTCTATCGGGGTCAGGTCTGGAAACTTAACTTAACGCTCCACCACCACCGTTAAGTTAAGTTTCCAGACCTGACCCCCAAAGGTTCCCCAAAAGGCAACGGCCGCCGGGCTCGCAACCGGCGGCCGTCGCGAGGTAGGAATTGCGGCGGTTCTTACTGAACCACCACGGCGTCGCGCGAGGCAGGCTGGAAGCCGCTCGCAGAGACACAGCCGAGAACGTAGGAGCCTTCCGGCGACTTGCCGTCGGAGGACTTGTGGATGGAGAGATCGGCCAGGCTGAGCCAATCCTTGCCTTCGGCGCAGAAGCTGCCGCGGCCTTCGATCTTGCCGGCCGGGTAGAAGCCCTTGTTGGTCATCGTGCCCTTGAGGTTCAGGCCGTAGACGTTGGTGCTGAAGTCGACGTTGCGGACGGCATTCGGGGAGCTGAAGAGGATGTAGTTCGGGGCGTCGGTGGAGCGCGCGGCAACCTTGGAGGCGCCGAACGCGGTGGCGTCGGTGGCGCTGGACGAATTCATCGGGGTCGAGGCGCAGGCGGCGGTGAGCATCAGGGCGAGGGCAGCAGCGATTTTCTTCATGGCGAACATTTCTCCTTTATGTTTACGAGTTCTTTACCGTTTGGAGTTAACCGGCGCGCCGACGTCACATTTGCATGCCTCGGGTCGCAGCTCCCTTGGCGAAGGAGGTGACGCCGGCGCGCGTCGTAATACCGTTGTTCGTTACGTCCTTCGACGCATTGATTCGTAAAAAGTTGGGGAAGGTTGCGTAGGAGGGAGGGCTGTTTGCGGAACGTTCACCGTGTTGACAAAAACGCCGGCGGGCGCCGGCGTTTGTCACGTGAAACTGAAAGCTTGTCCTACAGCAGATTGCGGAGCTCTTTGCCCGGCTTGAAGCGGATCGTGTTTCCGGGCGGGATCTTCACTTCCACTCCCGTCTTCGGATTCCGTCCGATCCCCTTCTTGCGCTGTTTGACCTGAAAGACGCCGAATCCTCGGAGCTCGATGCGCTGCCCGCGCGCGAGGGCATTGCGCAGACCTTCGATCACCGTATCGACGGCCTGAGCCGCTTTGACGCGCGAAATTTCCGACATCTCCGCAACCTTGTTGACGATGTCCGCCTTGATCATGGCACCTCCGGATGGGCGATTATATCTCCTTCAGATGGAACGACATCGCATCGATCACTGGCTCAAGCACGTCTGCCTTTTCAAACACCGCGCTGACGCGACCGAAGCCTGCCGCGGCGGGAAGGTGAAGATCAACGGCCTGCGCGTGAAGCCCGCCTCTCCGGTCAAGGAGGGCGACGTCGTCGAGTTCCTCCTCGGGACGCACTTCCGCCGCGTCGTCGTTGCCGCACTTCCGGAGAAGCAGGCGGCGAAGGAGCTGGCGCGTACGATGTACATCGACGAGACGCCGAAGCAGGACGTGGAGCAGATCACCACCGTCATCCGCGAGCGCGGCGCGGGGCGTCCGACGAAGAAAGAGCGCCGCGACATCGAGAAGCTGCGCAGTTGATCACCTGCGCCGCTCGAGCTCTTCGCGCCACCCGGCGATGACCTGCAGCGGCGACGTCGCGTTCGATATCTCGCGTTCCAGCACGAGCAGGCGTCCGTCCGGCGCCGCCTCGACGCTTTCGATGTCGCGCTTCCCGCTGTACACATGCACCGGCGTCGCTACGTCGATCGCATCGCCCGACGTCTTCACCTGCGCCGCGAAGAGCTCGGTGCCTGTGAAGAAGTAAACCTCGCGGCCGTCGCGGCTCCACACCGGCCGCCAGCCGCCGTCGGCCGAGACGCGCGTGCGGTCGGAGTGATGATCGAGCGGCGCGATGTAGATCTCCGACCGTCCCGACTCGTCGCTCGCGTACGCCACCCACTTCTGATCGGGCGAGACGCGCGCGACCGCTTCGTTCGCCGGCGTCTGCAGCCACACTTCGGAATTCATGTCGGCGGTGGTGAGCATCAGATCAGTGCCGGATTTCGGATGGGTCGCGTAGAAGAAGATCCGGCCGTCCTTCAGCCAGTCGCACGAGAACTGAATGGAGCCCGGTTTCGTCACGGCGCGTTCCGCTCCGCCGTTCACCGGCTTTGTGAAGATGAAGGGCGGAGCGTCGGCGTCGGATGTGTAGGCGATGGAGCGCCCGTCGGGAGACCAGAGCGGCGCGCTGTACTCATGCTCGGCGTAGGTGAAGTGACCGAGCGACTTCGATCCGAGATCGGCGATCCAGACGTCGCCGCTGCCGGTGCGGATGTCGGTGATGGCGAGCACGAGCCGCTTGCCGTCGGGCGAGAAGCGCATCACGGGCCGATACGCATTTGAAGGAAGCGCCTCGCCGAGATCGCGGCCGGTGCGATCGATCCAGCGCATCGACGACGAGCGAAGCGCGCTGGCGTAGACGATCGTGTCTCCGCCCGCCGCGACGGCCGCCTGCCCGATCGCCAGATACGACCAGACACCGTCCGCGAGCGTTTCCGCTTTTCCCTCGAGCTGCAGTTTCTTTTCGTCGAAGCGCTGCGCGAACAGCGTTCCCTGGCGAACGAAGAGGAGATACGGCGCCACGTAGACCGGCCGCGCGACGTGGTCCATCAATTTGCGTGCTTCGCCGCCGACGGCGTCGCCGATCCAGAGATCGGTGTCGTGCGTGTTGACGCTGCAGAAGAAGAAGTGGTTGGTTGCGCCGATCGCCTGCATGATCGACGCGCCGAGGCCCGCCTTGTGAGGCGCGAGTTTCTTCGGCGCACCGCCCCCGCTCGGAACGATCCAGAAGGTTCCGTCCTTGAGCACCTCGGTGTAGACGACGTTGCCGTCATGCATCCACGTCGCGAACACGCCGCTGGCGGCGACGTCGCAAAGAATCTGCACGCTCCCCTCGTTCAGGCCGACGGTCTTCAGCTTTCCGGCCGCCGCAAAACCGAGCGTCCGTCCATCGGGTGACCAGAACGGCGAGGTGCCCTCCTCGGTCCCTTCGATCGGTGTGGCTGTTCCGCGCGTGAGATCGCGCAGCCAGAGCCTCTCTTTCCGGTCCGCGCCCTGGGCGGTGTAGGCCAGCTTCGTGCCGTCCGGCGATACGGCGAGCACGCCATCGAGCGGATTGCCGATGATGAATCGCCCGCCCGGCGGCGGATTGATCTCGAACCGCAGCGTCGGTTGCTGCGCGGCCGGTTTTCGCAACAGCGCCGCCGTGAGTCCGAGCGCGAGCAGCGCGCCGATCGCCGCGACGATGACGAGCGTGCGCTTGCTCGTGCGCGCGACACCGGCAGTCGGTGCATCGCCCCCTTCGCCGATCCAGCGCAGTTCATCCGCGACGTCGCTCGCCGCCTGCCAGCGATCGGCCGGATCTTTGGCCAGGCACTTCATCACCAGGCGATTGAGCGCGGCGGGCGCGATCGGCTGCAGCTCGCGGATCGGCTGCGGCTGCGCGCTCATGATCTTCGTGATCAGGCTGGCCTGGCTCTCCGCCTGAAACGCGCGCCGGCCGGTGATCATCTCGTACAGCACCGCGCCGAGGGCGAAGACGTCGGTGCGCGCATCGGCCGGTTTCCCTTCGAGCTGCTCCGGCGCCATGTAGGGGAGCGTGCCGAGGAGCGTTCCTTCAGTCGTGATCGCCTTGCCGATCACCGTCGTCGCGTCATGGCCGTGCGTCTCTTCCGCTTTGCGCGCCAGTCCGAAGTCGAGCAGCTTCGGGCCGCTCTTCGTCAGCATGATGTTCGCCGGCTTCAGATCGCGATGGACGATGCCGGCGCGGTGCGCCTTTGCCAATGCGTCGGCGATCGCCGCGCCGACGCGCAGCACATCGTGCAGCGGCATCGGGCCCTTGAGCGGCTCGCCGTCGATCAGCTCCATCACGAGGTATTCGGTCCCGTCGTGACTCCCGACGTCGAACAGCGTGCAGATGTTCGGATGATTGAGCGCCGAGATCGCCCGCGCCTCGCGCTCGAACCGCTCACGCGCCATCGTCGTGTTGTTCGCGCGCTCGGGGAGGATCTTCAGCGCGACCGTGCGATCGAGCCGCGTGTCGCGCGCGCGGTAGACCTCGCCCATTCCGCCCGCCCCGAGCAGGGCGACGACTTCGTAGGGGCCGAGGCGGGTGCCGGCCGGCAATTGCACGATGAAATCAAAATAGCAGATAGCGGATAGCAGATAGCGGATAGCAGATAGCAACCCGCCCTCCCGCGTTGCTATCTGCTATCCGCTATCTGCTATCTAAAGCAATCAGGCGTTCACAAACCGCCGCATATCCACGTTCAACAACAGCCCGATGGCCATGAAGAACATCATGGTCGACGAGCCGCCGTACGAGATCAGCGGTAGCGGGATGCCGGTCGTCGGCAATACGCCGATCTGCATCGACACGTTGATCAGCACGTGAAAGATGAAGAAGGCGATGAGGCAGATCGCCAGGAACGTGCCTCCTCGGTCACGCGCATTCTTGGCGAACGTCAGCGCCTGCACGATCAGGAAGAGATACAGCGCGAGCACGATGCTGACGCCGATGAAGCCCCACTCCTCGCCGAGGACGGCGAAGATGAAGTCGGTGTGGCGCGCGGGGAGGAAGGCGAGCTTCGCCTGCGTCCCCTGCTTGAAGCCTTTGCCGTGGATGCCGCCGGAGCCGATGGCGATCTTTGCCTGCGTGACCTGATACCCCGACCCCAGCGGATCGCGCTCCGGGTTGAGGAAGATCATCACGCGCTCGCGCTGATACGGCTTGAGAATCTTGAAGTAGCCGATCGGCACGATGATCAGCACCGCGAGGATCATCGTCGCCCAGACGCGCCAGCGGATGCCGCCGAAGAACATCGCCACGCCGATCAGCGGCGCGAACGATGCCGCGGTCCCGAAGTCGGGCTGCACGAAGATCAGGCCGACCGGCAGCGCGATGATGCTCATGGCCACGATGAACGAGCGGAGATTGAGATACGCGCGGTCGTTCGAGTCGAAGAAGCGCGCCAGCATCAGCGCGGTGAAGACCTTCATGAACTCCGCCGGCTGAAACTGGAACGAGCCGATGTGGATCCACGACTTCACGTGCGCCGTGACCCGTCCCCACAACAATAAATAGAGGAGCATCACGTTGCCGATGCCGTAGAGGATCGGCGCGATGTCGAAGAAGACGTGGTAGTCGATGAAGGTGAAGAGCGTCATCAGGCCGATGCCGATGCCGATCCAGATCAACTGGCGATGAAAGAGGCTCAGGTTCGGGTCGGTGAAGTACGTCGCGCTGTAGAGCAGCAGGCATCCCACCGCGGCGATGACCAGCGCGGTCCCGAGGAAGTTCAGGTCGACGGTCGGAAACGCGCGGTCGCGCATCACTCGCGACATCAGTGTCCGATCTCCGATCCTTCGGGCTGTGCGGCGGCCTTCGGCATCTGGCCCGGCTGCGGCGCTTCGCCTTCCTTGATCGCCTGCAGCGTCTCCGGATTGGAGAGGTCGAGCCGTGCACCTTCGAGCTGCTTCTGGAAGCGCGCCTCGTACAGCAGCTTCGCCAGCGGCGCGGAGTCGGTGCCGCCGTGCGCGCCCGCGTGCTCGACGAAGACGACGACCACCATCTGCGGATTGTCCGCCGGCGCATACGACGCGAACCAGGCGTGGTCGCGGCTGAGGAATGGGAGGCCCGCGGTGCTGAACCACCCCGACTGCGCGATGACCTGCACCGTGCCGGTCTTGCCGGCGATGTTCAGGCCCGCGACGCGCGCGTTCGAGCCGGTGCCTCCTTCTTCATTGACCACTTTCCAGAGGCCGTCGTGCACGTGCTGCATGACCTCGGGGCGCAGCTTCAGCTTCTGCAGCGTCTGCGTCGCGACCTTGTAGCGCTGCACGCTGGCGTCGGGATTCGTGTGCTCGATGTAGCGGACGACGTGCGGACGATAGAGCGTCCCGCCGTTCGCGATCGTCGCCATCATGGACGCCACCTGCAGCGGCGTCACGATCAGCGGACCCTGGCCGATGGCGACCGAGATCGTCTCCGACGGATACCACTTGCGATGCTGTTTCGTCGCCGCCCACTGCGTCGACGGGACGATGCCGGCCTTCTCGCCGTCGAGGTCGATCTGCGTGATCGCGCCGAAGCCGAGGTCGTGCGCCCACTTCGAGATCTTGTCCACGCCGAGGCGCGCGCCGGTGTTGTAGAAGTAGATGTCGCACGAGACCTTCAGCGCCTTCTCCACCGCCGTCTCGCCATGTCCCTGCTTGCGCCAGCAGCGGAAGCGCCGGCCGAAGAAGACGCCGCTGCCGCCGCAGTCGAACGAGGTGCCCGGCCCGACCGCGCCTTCCGCCAGGCCCGCGACCGCCATCACCGCCTTGAACACCGAGCCGGGCGAGTAGAGGCCCTGGATCGATCGATTGAGCTCGATCTTGAACGGATTCGACGTGATGTTCTTGTAGACCTGCGGCGTGAAGCGCTTGGAGTAGACGTTCGGATTGAAGGCGGGCGAGGAGACCATGGCCAGCACTTCGCCGTTGCGCGGATCGAGCGCCACGGCCGATCCGACGAACTCGTTCTCGATGAAGTACTGCTCCGCGCGACGCTGCAGCTCGAAGTCGAGCGTGAGATAGACGTTGTCGCCGGCGACCGCTTCCTTGCGCGCCTGCTTGTATTCCTCGAGGCGGCGGCCGTGGCTGTCGTACTCCCAGTACTGCGCGCCGTCCTTGCCGCGCAGCCACTTGTCGTACATCAGCTCCACGCCGCGCTTGCCGATGAGGTCACCCTGCTTGAGGTCCTTGTGCGAGGTGAGGTCTTTCTCGCCGACCTCGCCGATGAAGCCGAGGACGTGCGCCGACATCGTGCCGTAGGGGTAGTTGCGCCGCTGCACCGGATTGACCGTGAGCTCGGGGAACGTGAGGTTGTGCGCCTGGATCGACGCCACCTGCGGCATCGTCAGATCCTCGGCCACCTCGAACGGATGCGTCGCCGGGAGCGCTTTTCCTTTTTCGAAGCGCGCCTCGATCTCCTGCGGCGGGACCTCGAGGATCTGCGAGAGGAACGAGATCAGCTTCGGCCGGTGCGTCGCGTCGGTCTTCACCAGCGGCGCCATGATGATGCGGTCGAGCGTCACCGAGTAGGCGGGCTGGTTGTCCGCGAGGATCTTGCCGTAGCGGTCCATGATCAGGCCGCGCTTCGCCGGCGAGACGATCTCGCGCAGGGCGTTCGATTCGGACAGGCCGCGGTATTTCTCCGCCTGCACCCCCTGCACGAACCAGAACGAGCCGGCGAGGAAGACGAAGATGCCCAGGACGCCCCACATCACGGCGTTGATGCGGAAATTGATGAATTTCTGATCGTCGCGGTAGACGCGCATGACTCCCTACCATCCGCCGATCGGCCTGCGAGTCGCGTCGATCGGTTCCTCACGCAAGAAAAGTGTCAGTAATTGGTAGACGAGCATGCCGAAGAGCAGCGTGAAGATCGTCTTGACGAGCAGTCCCTGCTCGAACATCTCGATCTTCTGCTTCACGAGGATGTTCACGAGGATGTAGATCACCAGCTCGTTCACGATCACCGCGCCGGCGAGGCAGGCGCCGAAAGCGAGCGTGCCGCGCAGCACGAGGCGCGCGTTGATGTACGCGATGGTGTAGGCGCAGACCGTGAGCGAGAAGGCGTGCAGGCCGAACATCGCGCCGGAGAAGGCGTCCTGCACCAGCCCCGCGGCGACGCCGGCGATGATCGCGCCGAAGACGTTTCCGCCCATCGAGTAATAGATGACCAGGATGACGTACGGGTTGAAGAAGGCGAGCGCGTTGGGGAAGAAGCTATCGAGCAGAGAGTGGAGCGTGAGCGCGATCAGCAGGCCGATGATGAAGCGGAGCCATCTCAAGGGGCGTACCTCACCACGGGCGCGGGGACTTTGCGGGTATGGATCACGATCACTTCCTCGATCGAGCCGAAATCGACGGCAGGCTTGATGACGATGCTCTTGAAGAGGTCGTTCCCCTTCTCCGCCTTCACCACCGTCCCGACCGGGATGCCTTTCGGATAGATGCCGTCGATGCCGGCGGTGAGCACGGTGTCCCCGGGCACGACGTCGGAGAGCGACGGGACGTCGTACATCTGCGCCGCGCTGCCGCCGTCGCCGCGGACCACGCCCTGGCGGCGCGTCCGGTCGACGAGGGAGCCGACCGCGCAGTTGCCGTCGGTCATCAATTGCACTTTGGCCATGTCCTTCGTCGTCAGCACCACGCGTCCGAGGAGTCCGCTCGCATTCACCACCGCGTCGTTCACCTCGATGCCGGCGTCGGAGCCGCGGTCGATGACGATCGATTTGAAGCGGCCGGAGGTGTCGAGCATGATCGCGGTCGCCAGCGTGGTCGGCATGTCGACCTGCTCGGAGTAGCCGAGGAGCGTGCGCAGGCGGCGGACGTCGGACTCGGACTGGGAGAGCTTCAGGTTCTTCGTCGTCAGGTCGGCGACCTTGCGCCGCAGCTCCATGTTCTCGTTCACCGAGCGGCGCATGTCGAGATAGCCGTGGTACATGTCGGAGGTCGAGCGTCCCAGCCAGTTCACGGTCTTCGGGACGGGGGAGAAGATCGTCATCACCGTGCGCTCGAACATCGTGCGCGTCTCGTTGCCGTAGCGCGTCTGGCTGCTGCGGCTCATGACGAGGAAAAGCAGCGCCAGTACGACGAAGAAGAGGAGCGTCGGCCTACTGCGGATTACGTCTTCCATGTTTCCGTGAGGGACTGAGCAGGTTCGTTGCCAGAAAGCGGTGCTGGGTGCTGAGTGCTCGGTGCTGGGTTACGCAGCACGCAGCACCCAGCACTCAGCACGGTGTTATTCGATGGAAATCTTCCTCAACAAATTGAAATCCGTCAGCATCTGCCCCGTCCCCAGGGCGACGCACGCCAGCGGATCCTCGGCCAGCGTCACCGGCAGGCCGGTCTCTTCGCGCAGGCGCTTATCGAGGTTCTTCAGCATCGAGCCGCCGCCGGCGATGATGATGCCTTTGTCCATGATGTCGGCGGAGAGCTCGGGCGGGGTCCGCTCGAGCGCCACGCGCACCGCCTCGACGATCGTGGCCACGGTCTCGGAGAGCGCTTCGCGGATTTCCTCGTCGCTGACGACGAGCGTCTTGGGAACGCCTTCCACGAGGTCGCGTCCCTTGATCTCCATCGTCATCTCCTCGTCCAGCGGGAAGGCCGAGCCGATCTCCATCTTGATCTGCTCCGCCGTGCGCTCGCCGATGAGGAGGTTGTACTTCCGTTTGATGTACTGAATGATCGCGTCGTCCATCTCGTTGCCGGCGACGCGCACCGAGCGCGAGTAGACGATGCCGGCCAGCGAGATGACGGCGACGTCGGTCGTCCCTCCGCCGATGTCGACGATCATGTTGCCGGTCGGGTCGGTGATCGGCAGTCCCGCTCCGATCGCCGCGGCCATCGCCTGCTCGATCAGATAGACCTCGGTGGCCCCGGCGCGCAACGCGGAGTCGCGCACCGCGCGCTTTTCGACCTGCGTGATCTCGGAGGGGACGGAGATGACGATGCGCGGCTTCACGAAGTGCTTGCGGCCGTGCGCCTTCTTGATGAAGTAGCTGATCATCTTCTCCGTCACTTCGAAGTCGGCGATCACGCCGTCCTTCATCGGACGAATGGCGACGATGTTGCCGGGCGTGCGGCCGAGCATTTCCTTCGCTTCCTTGCCCACCGCCTCGACGTTGTTGTTGATCTTGTTGACGGCTACGATCGAGGGCTCGCGCACGACGATGCCCTTGTTTTTGGCGTAGACCAGAGTGTTGGCTGTCCCGAGGTCGATCGCCAGATCGTTCGAGAACATCGATAGGAGTGATTTGACCGCCATTGCGTTGAGTTGAATCCTTTACCAGGTAGTTCGAGGAACCTGAGTTGCCGCGGTGCAAAAGACTTGCCCCGGGTATTTGAGTGTAGGACAGGCGCCTCGCCTGTCCCGATATTGCGGAGGTTACTCCTCGCTGACGATGACCGATTGGGATTTTACGTTTGGATTGCCGGCCGGATCGACTGCTTTGATGATGATGTCGTTGCGGCCGATCTTGCCGAGGAAGATCAGCTTCTTGAAGTGGCCGTTCGATTCCACCTCGACTTCTTCATTGTTGATGAACACCGTCGCGCCGGGCTCAGTCGTCCCTTCGATGATGTAGTTCGCTCCGCCGACGCCGAACGGCGCCTTCATGTTCAGCTCGGGAGGAGTCGTGTCGCCGCCGGTCGCGTTCGCCGGTCCCTTGCCGCCGCCGCTCACGCGGAACCTGCGGAACTGCGAGTACGGTCCAACATCGCCGTCCGCTCCCAGCGAGGCCACGCGCCAGTAGAACGTCCCCTCGGACGTCACGCGCGCCCCCGCCGTCGTCTTCGGCCGCTTCGCGTTGATCTCCAGCGTCGAGAAAAGCCGCGAGCGCGAGACCTCGAGCTGATAGCCGCTCGCTCCCGGCACCGTGTCCCAGTTGAAGTCGACGCGCGACTCCGCGCTCATCTGGAACACCTGGTTGTCGGCCGGGCCGATGAGTCCCGGCGGCGCGATCAGCTTCTTCACCGGCGAGAGCGACCCGGCCTGCGTCGCCGTGACTTTCTCGCCGCCCGCGAGCTTCACCGGATCTCCGCCGGCGGTCGACGTCACCGCGGCGCTTCCCTTCATCGCCACGACGCTCGTCGCGTTGTTCTGCTTGTCGACGCCGACCTGCGTCGTCGACGCGGAGTCGATGACCACCTGGCTGCCCGGCGTGCGGACCGTCGAGGCGTCGTCGGTCGTCGCCACTTCGACCGGACCGACCTTCAGCTCGACGCCGTTCGTCTTCTTCGACGTCGTCGGATTGATCTGCGCGTAGATCTCGAGCAGCGCCGCCGGTCCCATCGTGTAGACCGAGCCGTTGGTGAAGATCAGTTCGGCGGAGCCGCCGTCGCTCGTCTTCACCCAGTCACCATTCATTAATGCTGTGCGCAGGTCGGCCGGCTTCCAGTCGCTCGTCGAGCCCTTCTGCACCTGCACGTCGCCTTCGACCGTCAGGAAGCGCGCGTCGTTTTCCCCTTCGCCGCCGCTGTGCGCGGAGCGGCTGATGGTCTGCGACTCGACCGCCGCGCTCTGCGCTTCGACGTACTTGCCGCCGCCGAAGAGCCCGTTCGCTTCCTCTAGTTTCTTCTGCGCGCGGTCGAATTCGTTGCGATGGCTCTGCATCTCCTTCGACGAGGCGAGGTCGTTGAGCGCCTGCCGCGCATCCGTGATGGCGGCCTCAGCCAGCGTTTTCGGGTTGCCTTTCTGGGTCGACCAGAACCAGTACGCGCCGCCGGCGATCACGAGAAGGAGGACGACCAGCCCGATCTGCTTGAGCCGATCGATCGAGATCAGGTACCAGTCGATACTCTCGGTACCGGTGCTTTGTTTCTTTTTTTTGGCCATCCGCGCGCGCAAATCGTTATAGCACAACGGAGATAGCGGATAGCAGATAGCAGATAGCAAACGGCGCCCCGGCGGCCTCCCTTGCTATCAGCTATCCGCTATCTGCTATCTAAGCCGTCCGCTGTCCCGAATTGCATGTGGGTGGAAGTAACGAGTACACTGCCGCGTTTTTTCGAACGCCTCGAATTTCCTCGAAAGGTCGTTTTTCCATGCTCAAAGTAATGCGCGAAAGCTTCCACCATCTGAAGTGGATCCTTCTCGCCGTCGTCGCGGCATTCATCATCGGTTTCGTTTTCATCGACATGGGCCTCGGCGGCGCCGCCGGCGGTCGCCAGCAGAATGACCGGGCCTACGCCGCGCGCGTGAACGGCTCGACCATCTCGTATCGCGACTACCAGCGCGCGCTGTACTTCACGACCGAGAACTACAAGCGGATGTACGGCGACCGCTTCGACGATCAGATGGCGCAGGCCATGGGGATTCCGAGGCAGGTGCTCGACACGCTCGTCGACCAGCGCCTGCTCCTGCAGGAGGCCGAGCGCCTCCACCTCGACGCGACGCAGGAAGAGGTCCGCCGCAAGATCCTGGCGATCCCGACGCTCAACCCCGACGGCAAGTTCGTCGGCAACGAGCTCTACACCCGCTTCGTGCAGCAGATCGGCTTCGACAACGCCGCCGATTTCGAGGATGACCTCGCGCGCCAGATCACCATCGACAAGATGGAATCGGCGCTGACCGGCACCGTCGTCGTCTCGCCGAAGGCGGCCGACGCCGAGTACAAGCGGCTGAGCGAGACCGCGAAGATCCGCTACGTCCTTTATCCCTCGGAGCGCGAGGCGGCGCTGATCCAGGTCACTCCCGCCGAGACGCAGGCGTACTACGACGCCAACAAGTCGAAGTACATGCACGGCGAGCAGCGCGAGATGCGCTACCTCATCGCCGACTACCTCAAGATCCGCCAGAACATCCATCCGACCGATGCGCAGCTTCACGATCGCTACGAAGCGCACAAGGCGGAGTTCAAGCAGCCGAAGTCGGCGCACGCGCAGCACATCCTCATCAAGCTCGAGCGGGACGCGACGCCGGAGCAGGATGCGGCGGCGAAGACGAAGGCCGACGCGCTCGCGGCGCAGATCAAGGCCGGCGCCGATTTCGCCGCGCTGGCGAAGGCGAACCCTGGCGACCCCGGCTCCGCGGCCAAGGGCGGCGACCTCGGCTGGTTCAATCAGGGGCAGATGGTCCCCGAGTTCGACGCGATGGTCTTCTCCGCTCCGCTCAACGCCATCAACGTCGTCCGCTCCCAGTTCGGCTACCACATCATCAAGGTGCTGGAGCGCAAGGACGAGAGCACCAAGACGTTCGACGAAATGAAGATTCAGCTCGCGAACGACCTGACCGACGAGCTCACCAAGACGCAGGGCCGCGAAGCGATCGCCCGCGTGATGCAGCAGGTGCGCGACGCGAAGCCGAAGACGGCGGACGAGTTCTCGAAGTTCGCCACCGACGTCGTCGTCTCCAAAGACACACAGTTTTTCCAGAAGAACGAAGCGATCCCCGGCCTCGGAAACAACACCGTCCTCAGCCAGTGGCTCTTCCAGGCCAAGCCGAATGATTTCGGAGAGGTGATCGGCACTTCGCGCGGTCCCGCCATTCCGTTCCTCGTCGGCGTCCGTCCCGCGGGCACGAGCCCGCTCGAGGACGTGCGCGAGAAGGTCACGGTCGACGCGCGCAACGACAAGGCGCTCGAACTGTCGAAGCAGAAGCTGCAGGCCGCGATGGCCGGCGCGCCGAGTGTCGACGCGATCGCCGCGAAGCTCGGACTCACCGCCGCCGACACGACGGTCCGGCGCCAGGGCGGCGCGACCGGCATCAACGGCGATACCGGGAAGCTGGCGGACGCGGCGATGTCCGCGAATCCGGGCGAGATGAAGGGCCCGGTCGTCGCCGGCACCGGCGCCATCGCCTTCCAGGTGCTGGAGCAGAAGAAGGTGACGCCGGAAGAAGCGGCGCAGAACCGCCAGGCGTACATCGATCAGCTCCGGCAGCAGGAAGCGCGCAGCCTGCGCCAGTCGCTGCTGCAGCGCCTGCGCAAGGCGGCGAAGATCGACGTGAACGACAAGCTCATCACCATCCAGCCGCTGGACGGTCAGACGGGCGCGTAGTCAGTGACGGAGATCGCGCCGAAGTGGAACGAGCCGGCGATCCGCGTGCTGATGATGCCGCGGGACACGAACGCGCACGGCACGATCTTCGGCGGCGTGATCCTCTCGTATATCGACCAGGCCGGCGCGATCGAAGCGCGCCGCCAGGGCCTGCAGTTCATGGTGACGGTGTCGATGGACAAAGTGGTGTTCCACGAGCCCGTCTTCGTCGGTGACCTCGTCAGCTTCTGGACCGAAACCCTCCGCATCGGCAACACCTCGATCACGACGAAGGTCGTGGTCGAGGTGATCCGCAATGGCGTCGAGCGCAAGACGGTGACGGAAGCGCAGGTGGTTTACGTGAATATCGGGGAAGATCGGAAGCCGAAGCCGATCGGGGTGTGATCTATGGGCGCACGTCGGGTGCGATCTCTTCCTCCGCGGTAATCTCGAAACAATCACCGGAGAGGTCTTGCTGGTAGATGACGAGGTTTGTGCCGCCGCGGCGCCGCGCTGACGGTACGAGCAGCCCAGCGTGTCCGAGCCAGTTCACCGCACTGCCGATGGTCCGGCAAGGTCCTTGATCGATACCAGCGAGGATGTCATCAGTGATGCCCAACTGAGCGAGAAGTCTGGCCGCCGTTAGATCGAGGAAGTTGCTCAAGGACACGTGGATCGTGAACAGCGTTCTCCTGGCTCGTGGACGGAGCGGTTGCAGGCTTATGTAGTACTCCGCTTCAGCCAACGCGGTCTCACGCTCGCAGCTCGTATAGATCGCGGCGGAATTCGGTTCGTTCCATCTGGCGCCTCCTGTATTCGCACGTGTCGGAGGCAGCGACGCGAACATATGACGGTAAACCGTCCCGTCCCATGAGGACACGGCTGCTGCTTGCAGAATGTCCAGCAGCTCGGGCCGATAAATCACGACTACGCGTAGGCGCCTGAGCGCAGTTGATCGAGAAGCGCAAACACGTCTTGTGTTTTTCCCGCCTGGATGCGTGCAGCCGCGGTCTCTCCTCCCAACTGTTTGTGAGGACTGAATAGCCACAGCTTCGCTTCTTCCGGCGAGTAGAACTCCGAAAGTTCAGCGAGAAAGAACTCGAGCTCGAGGAGGCGATGCAATCGATCTCTCTGCGGGTCAATCTTCCCCGTGCTCCATCGCGAGACTGTCTCAGGCGTGGTGTCGAGAAGTTGGGCAACGTCGCGGCCTGTGATTCCGCCTAGCTCTTTGATCTTTTCAATTCGCTCTGCGAGTGCTGAGGTCACGATGAATCATCCTTTCTCTTGAGCGGGCGGGCTCCGACTCCCGTTGTCTATTGATCGTTTGCATTGACGTAAGCATTGATATTGTTGGCAACAAAGTAATTGATGTCAACCGAGCTGGAGGATACTGTCGGCGGCCCCTCGAGCGCGGGACACGAACGCGCACGGCACGAGCTTCGTTTGTCCGTGGAGCAGCGTGGGCTCAAACTAATTGACCTCGGTGAGTTCACGATGCAAGGTCGATGATGTCCGACAGAATCACCTTGAGCGGCCTTCGAGCAGCGGCGTCCTGGATTCTGATCCTGCTCTTTACGCCCTTGGCCGCTTCTGAGATTGCCCGCTACATTTTTCCTGTATTTGGACTTCGGCCCGGGGACAGGTCACGATCGCTGGTTGCTTTTGCCATCCCTCTGGCGTTTGTCCTCGTGGGGTTTCTTTGTTCGTTCCGTACAGGAATCGTGCTCAGAGCGGTCCTCGCTTATGCACTCGTGGTCCTTGGGATCAACCTCGCGCTCGGGCCATTTGCAGGCGGCGCTCTGAGTCGAACGCCCTTACCGTGGATCTGCACGGGCACAGGCGTCGTACTGACCGCACTTGGTTTCTTTCTCCTGCGCGAACGGCGACCGGATCCTGCGGAGCCGCCAGCGAGCGATTGATGCCGGCGGGCCGTATGATTCGACGTGCGGAGCGCCGCGATCGGGTCGTGTCTGTGCTGTCGCCAACCACTCATTCATGGCCAGCCGTATCGGAAGCTTGCATCGGTGCTTGCGCAGGAAGCTGAGCGGCCATTGTGAGCCTCGCGATTGCGCGCCGTCTGCCCTCTACGCGCTGAAGCGGCCGCGCGAAGTTCGCGCGAAGGCTTTCGTCGATAGGCCAGATGATTCGACCTGCACGCAGGAAGAAAGACTCCTACAGCCGACAAAGGTGCGGCATATCGGCCCATGCTTATCCCCGCTTCGCGATGACCTTCCGAAGATCGCGCCGCCTGAAGACATCCACCAGGTCGGTGACTTCGCATTCGAGCGCGACTGCCAGACGTCAGCATCATCACCGCTCGCCGGCTTCTCGGCTGGTCTCAGGCACAGATGGCGCGCGCGATCGCGGCCGGCGAGATCGAGTTGATGGTCACGCCGTTCGCGAAGTGGGTCTGGCGCGACGAACTGGTGGCGAAGGCGATCGAGCTCTGGCCTCTCGATGTCATCGAAACGGCGCTCGGCGACGACGCGGCGCGCGTGTTGCCCGCGGCGATTCGCACGTGCGAGTTGCGCGATTCCGGGCTTTGCCGCGGCGCTTGAATGGCCGGACGTGATCGAACCGCTGCCTACGTGCTGAGAGCTTTTCCGCCGCGCATCGCATTCATCCCATCGGGCATGGGATCAATCCCATCGCGCATGGGATGAAAGCCACGCGGCATGGGATGAATGCCATCGCGCATGGGATGAATGCCATGCGACATGGGATGAATCTCGTCTGGAGGACAATGAATCCCATCGCGGATGGGATGAATGCCATGCGGCATGGGATGAGTCTCGTCTGGAGGACGGTAAGTCCCGGCTTCCGCTGCGCCATCTCTAGCGGATCAAGTCCGCGATCGCCGTGAACCCCACCGCCGTCGCGTGATCGAGCGCCGTATGCCCGTGACGATTCGCGATCGTGCGATCGGTGCGCGGATCGGAGAGAAGCAGGCGCACGACGTCGAGCTGTTCGTTGGAGACGGCGTGGAAGAGAGGCGTCTGGCCGTCGTGGTCGGCGACGTTGACGTCGGCGTCTGACCGGGCGAGGAGCCTTCGCACGATCTCGAGGTGGCCGCTGAAGGAGGCCTTCGTCAGCGGCGACCAGCCGAGCTGATTCCTGAGGTTGATCTCGATGTCGGGACGCGCGAGCAGCAGCTCGACGATGCGCGTGTGACCGCGGCCGGCGGCGAGATGCAGCGCGGTGTCTCCCTTGTCGTCGGCGGCGTTGACGTCGAGGTCGCGCCGCCCGAGGAGGAGCGCGGCGATCTCGATGCTGTTCGCGGCCGCGGCGCAGATCAGGATCGTCCAGCGGTTGGAATTGTTGCGATTGCCGACATCGGCATTGCGGTCGAGCAGCAGCCGGAACGCAGGCGCGTTGCCCGCGAGGCCGGCGCGGTAGAGCGGCGTCGTGTCGTCGAACTGCTTCGGATCGATCTCCACTCCGGGGCGGGAGAGAAGCTCGCGCACCTTCTCGTCGGACGTCAGGTCGTACACGACTTCGTGCAGCAGCGTCTTCCCGTTGCCGTCGCGCTGATTCACGTCCGCGCCGGGGATGGCGAGGTAGAGGCGCAGCAGTTCGGGCGGCGAGGTGCGCGCCCAGCTCCAGCGCTCGTAGTCGGGAAGGCTGCGCGCGAGATCGAATCGCGGATGCGCGACGATCGCCGCGACGATGCGCGCGTTGCCGGCGCGCAACGCGGTCATGAGCGGCGAGACGCTGTCGTGCCGTTGCGGGTCGCAGCGCGCGTTGACGTCGAGCGCGTCGTCCTGGAGGATCGCCGCCACGGCGGCGGCGTGATTCTCCTGAATGGCGCGCTCGAGAGAGGCGGACATTTCAGTCAGCGAACGTGGTCGGATTTCTGTCGTCGAGGATCGTGCCGAAGCTCACCGTGGCGAGCTCCTTCACGACGCGAAGATCGCGCGCCAGATTTCCGGTGATCGGGTTCACGTCCGGATGCCGCGTCGTCAGCTTCAGGAGAAAGTCGCGCGTCTTGGTGACGTCGGCGTGAACGGGAGTGAGGGCGGCCGGGACCAGTTCCGCCGGCGTTGCGTTGGCGGTCTCGTAGGCGAGGATGTCGGCGTCTTTCTGCAGCGGATCGAGCATGAACATGCCGGCGGCCAGTTTTCGCTGCACGGCTTCGGACAACGCGACGTCGATCTGCGACACCGGATGCTTTGCCGGATCGGCGGACGTCGGATCGATCGACGTCTTCTTGTGAATCGTGAGCCGCTGCACTTTCGACCAGTACGGCAGCGAGTTGTCGTAGCGCTTCGTCGGAAAATCGGGATTGCCGCCCACCAGCGTCCAGTCGGTCGGCTTCTTGAAGACCTGAACGTAGAACGGATGCAGGTTGAGCCCGATCGTCCACGCCTCGCGGTACATCTCCGACGCCGCTTTCGCTCCTTTCTCGATCGTCGTGAGCGGAGCCGCGCTCAAGGCGCCGATGCTCGTGCCGGCGGGAACGAAGACCTTGAACGTTCCGGCGACGGCATCGAAAAACGCCATCGGATTCGTCTTGTCGAGGATTCGCCAGGCCACGACTTCATAGCACGACGCATACGTCAGCTTCTCCGCCTCGGTGGCGGTATCGAAGCCGACGTAGCGATCGTCGACCGACGAATTGCCCGCGTGCATGGCCTCGTGCAGCAGCGTGGCGGCGGAGCTTTTCTTCAGCGGCGAGTCGATGACGTCCTTCTCGACGCGAATCTTCTGATCCACCTTTCCGGGAGGATCGGTCAAGCCGCCGACGCTCGCCTCCTCGTTATAGCCGGAGCGGTCCGTCACGATGCGGTCGAGCACATGCAGCGTGTTCATCCTCGTGCGGGCCGCGTCGTACTTCGTCTTCGCCGTCGCGATATTGGCCGCGCCGAAGACGTCGGTGAGCCACGTGTCGCGCGCGCCGCTGGCGATGTCGGTGAAGAGCTTGTCGGCTTCGCCGACGACCTTGTTCACGTTGGCGGTGTCGGTGGTGAGCGGGCGCGCGCCGCTGTCGATGAGCTTCGGGTCGCCGAGCTCCAAAGCGGGGAACTCTTTGATGAGCGCCTCGGAGTAGCGGCTGCGGCGCTCCAGCAGCGAGAGGGCGTCGAACGCTTTCTGGGTCAGACCGGCGAGGGCCGTGGTGTCGACTCTTTTGCGCTCGGCGGGGGTGAGCTCATCGAGCGCCTGCTGGATCAAGCGCACCGTTCCTTCCATGTTCGCGTCGTAATTCGCCCCCTTGCCGCCCGTCGACGACGTCAGCAACGCGCGCACGTTCGGCGGAATGCGGCGCAACTGGGTGACCGGCGACGGATGGGCGACCCGCGGATTGGCGTCGAGCAGATCCTCGCTCGACTGTCCGCGCGTGACGCGCTCCGCGACCGCTTCCGCCTGCCGCTCGTAGGCGTCGCTCTTCCCGCCGGCCGTGACGCCGGTCCGCTGCTGGATCACGTGCGCGGCCTCGTGCGCCGCGGTGTGCAGAGTCGGAGTGCGGGCGAAGCGCACTTCCGAGCCGCGCGTAAACGCCTCCGCCCCCATCGACCAGGCGTCGCGGCTGCGCTCCGCGCGAACGTCCGAGAGATCGTGATGCCCGAAGGATCTCTGGATCGTCTCGCGGAACGGCAACGGCGAATGCGTCGGCACGCGGCTGAAGTCGTGCGCGAAGCGCGAGGAGGCGGACTCCGGACGCGGGCTCCGCTGCGCCGCCTGCTGCCGCGGCTCGTTCCGCTGCAGCTCCGGAAGTCTCTGGTTTTGTGCGCGTGCCCGCATGCCGGATGTAAGTATTCATGGCCAGGCAGGCCTTTTCAAGGAACGCTGCTAAGATCGCGGCGTGAAAGGGGTTCCTATGCGCAAGACAGCGATCGCTCTCTTCACGATCCTCGTTCTCGTCTCGTCTCCCTTGCAGGCAAAGACGGCTTTCTCCGGAACCTATGCCATCACCGGCGTCAACCCGGGCGTGGGCGCGTACACCGGCACCCTCACCATTACGGCGCGGGGAGATGTCTACGACGTGTACTGGTCCATCGCGAATACGCATTACAGCGGCGTCGGCGTAGTTGCGAACGACACGTTGTCCGTGGCCTACAGCGCCGCCGATCATTCATGGTTGGGAGTCATGGCATATCGCGCGCTCCCCAACGGCCGGCTCGAGGGTAAATGGGCGGTTCAGGGCCGCGCCGGCGCACCCGGTACAGAAACGGCGACGAGAAAGTAGACGCTGATATGCGATCAACGGGAGTTGTTTTCGCGCTTCTGCTTCTGGCCTGCAACTCCGCGCCGACGGCTCCTTCGATCCCCGCGAGCGGCGCCACGATCGTCCTGCAATTCGGAAGCTCGAAGCAGGTGGACAGCGACCTGCGAGTCTCGTTCGCCCAGGTCGTCGCGGATTCGCGCTGTCCCGCGTCCGTGGTCTGTGCCTGGCAGGGGAACGGAGCGATTCGCCTCGACGTCACGACGAGCGGCGGCTCGCAATCGATCACCCTCAATACCGCCGGGGGCACCGGCTTTCCAACCGAGGCCTCCACGGGCGGCTACACGTTCGCGCTGGTCGAGCTCGAGCCGCAACGGAAGACGCCCGATCCGGTTCCGATGGAGCAATACCGGGCCACGATCCGCGTGATGCGCGCTCCATAGAGCCGGCTGCTCATGGTTCCGTATCGACGATGTCGCGTTTCGGCCGAAATGAGCCCTGCCGACTTCGCGTCGCATCTCGCGCTCCTTACATCCGCAAAGCAACCGTGGTTCCGATCGCTGGTCGGCAAATACGAATTCGTCGGCACGGTGTCGAACGAAGGCTTTCGGCTTATGCCTGTCGTTAGAGGCCGCAATACGTACCTGCCGCGCGTGACCGGCTCACTGAGTCCTGATGGCGGCGGGACACAGATCGAGCTCAAACAGACGCTCCATCCGATTGCCATCGTGGCCGTCATGGTGGTTCTTGGTGCTCCCGTCATTGCCTCGCTGATCGCACGTGATTTCGCCTCGGCCGCCGGCCTGACCGTACTGTTGGTCGTGTTTCACGTGATCATGTATTTCGCGGGATTTCTGCCTGAAGCACGGCGTATCGAAGCTCGCTTCCGGCAGCTTGCACGCTCCGGCTGACTCCGGGCGCAAGGGGGAAACATCATGCAGAAGAGCGGAGGATCGCAGACAGGAAAGTCTCCCTCCCAACTGATCGACGGACGGATCGAGGAGCTGGACGACTGGCGGGGCAAGATGCTCGCAAAGCTCCGCGCATTGATCAAAAAAGCCGACCCCGAGGTGGTGGAGGAGTGGAAGTGGGGCGGCCCGGTGTGGTCTCACGACGGATTGATCTGCACGGGCGAGACGTACAAGAAGGTCGTGAAGTTGACGTTTGCCAAGGGGGCCGCGCTCGAGGATCCTTCGGGCCTCTTCAACTCCAGCCTCGAGGGCAACACCAGGCGCGCCATCGACTTTCATGAGGGCGAGAAGATCGATGAGAAGGCCTTCAAGGCTCTCATTCGCGAGGCCGTGGCGCTGAACGCGTCCCGGTAGAATCTGCGCTATGGCGCGCGCTTCCTACTACCTCGCGGTGTTGATCACGCTCGGCATTGCCGCTCTTGCGATCGTCGTGTGGGACGTCCTGGGCTGGTTCGCGATTACGACGGTGCCACCGCTGGTCTCCGACCTCGCGCCGGTCGCCGGCACCTTGACGCTGGTGTTCGCAATCACGATCGTCATCGTCCTGCACCTTCGCGGTGCTTTCCCCTCCCTGCAGGGTCCCTCGATCAGTTCGGACGCCGGCGTCCACGATTTCACGCTTCATTACTCCTGGCCGTACAAGCTGTTCGCGCCGCAAGACGTCACTGCCCTGGGATCAGATCGCCAGGGTCGAGCTCATAGACGACAAGTTCCGCCTGGTCAGTACAACGGGCCGGCGAAAGTCGGTGGGCATGTCGATGGTCAATGCGATCCTGTTCGGCCGCGAGGTGGATGCGCGGGCGCTCACTTCTTCCGCGCGTCCCGCATCTTCTCCAGCCGCGTTCTGATCTCGGCCTCGAAGCCGATCTCCTTCGGCTCGTAGAAGCGGCGTCCCGCCAACGCGTCGGGGAGGCACTCCATCGCGGCGGTCTGTTCCTCGAAATCGTGCGCGTACTGATAGTCGCGTCCGTAGCCGAGGTTCTTCATGAGGCGCGTCGGGGCATTGCGGATGTGGAGCGGGACGGGGGGATTGTCGCCCTGACGCACTTCGCGCACCGCCTCGCCGTAGCCTTTGTATGCGGCGTTCGACTTCGGCGCGGCGGACAGGTACGCGACGAGCTGCGCGAGCGCGACGCCTGCCTCGGGCATGCCGAGGAAGTGAACGGTCTGTTGTACGGCGATGGCGAAGACGAGCGCCTGCGGGTCGGCGTTGCCGATGTCCTCCGACGCCGCGCGCACGAGCCGCCGCGCGAGATACATCGGATCTTCGCCCCCTTCGAGCATGCGGACGAGCCAGTAGACCGCGGCGTCGGCGTCGCCGTTGCGCAGCGATTTGTGCAGCGCGGAGATGATGTTGTAGTGCTCTTCGCCCGACTTGTCGTACATCAGCGAGCGGCGCTGCAGGATCGTCTTCACGCTGTCGACGGTGATCGGCGAGTCGCTCTTCGACGCCGTCTCCACGACGAGCTGCAACGAATTCAACGCTTGCCGCGCGTCGCCGGCACTCGTCGCGGCGACGAAGTCGAGCGCTTCGTCCGTGACTTCGATCCCGTAGCGATGCACCGTCTTGTCGCGCATCGCGCGACGCAGGATCGTCATCACCTCCGCGCGATCGAGCGGCGGAATGACGACGACTTTGCAGCGCGACAGCAGTGCCGAGTTCACCTCGAACGACGGGTTCTCCGTGGTTGCGCCGATGAGGATGATGTCGCCCGCCTCGACGTACGGCAGAAACGCGTCCTGCTGCGCCTTGTTGAAGCGATGGATCTCGTCGATGAAGACGATCGTCTTCGAGCCGCGCGCGTGCCGGCCGCGCCGCGACTCTTCCATCAGCGCCTTGATCTCCTTGATGCCGCTCGAGGTCGCGGAGAAGGTGACGAACTGCGCGCGCGTCGTCTTGGCGATGATCCGCGCGAGCGTCGTCTTGCCCGAGCCGGGCGGACCCCAGAAGATCATCGACGGGATGCGATCGGTCTCGATCGCGTTGCGGAGAAAGCGTCCCGGCGCGAGCAGCTCCTCGAGACCGACGACGTCCTCGAGCGACTTCGGACGGACCCGTTCGGGGAGGGGGGCGTCTTTCGGGGTCGAGGGCTCGGGCGGCGTCGTGTCGAAGAGGGTCATGAGAATTAAGAATGATGAATTGCGAATGAAGAATGGAAGACCGCGCTTCTTAATTCATCATTCGAAATTCTTCATTCGGCCGCTACGGACAGAGCAAGCCGAAGTCCAGGTTGCCTCCGCTGATGACAACCGCGACAGGGCCGCGCGGCCGTATCTTTCCCGCGAACAGCGCCGCGAGTCCCAGCGCGCCGGTCGGCTCGATCACGAGCTTCGTCCGGTACATCGCCCACTTCACCGTCTCGAGCAGGATGTCGTCGTCGACGCTGACGACGTCGCGCACCAGCTCGCGGATGATGGCAAAGTTGCGCTTGCCGATGGCGAGGGTGCGCGCGCCGTCGGCGATGGTCTTCGGCGGATCGATGGTCACGATGCTGCCGGTCTTGAACGATCGCTCGCCGTCGTTGCCCGCGGCGGGCTCGACGCCGTAGACGTCGCGGCCGTCGGCGGCCAACGCCGTACCTGACAGCAAGCCGCCGCCGCCGAGGGGGGTGATGATCGAGGCGACCTCGGGCCACTCCTCGACGATCTCCAGCGCGGCCGTGCCGGCGCCGGCGATGATCCGCTCGTCGTCGAACGGGGGCAGGACCGCCGCGCCGTTCTTCTCCGCGATCTCGCGCGCCACCGTGTCGCGGGTCGCCGAGGTGACTCCCGCCGTCACGACCTTCGCTCCATATCCCTCGGTCGCCTGGACTTTCATCGCCACCGAGCCTTCCGGCATGACGATCGTCGCCGGGATGCCGAGGAGCTGGGCGGCGTAGGCGACCCCCTGGGCGTGGTTGCCGGAGGAGAAAGCGACCACTCCGCGCTCCCGTTCGCCCGGATCGAGCTGGAGCAGGGCGTTCATCGCCCCCCGGATCTTGAACGACCCGGCCCGCTGCAGATTCTCGCACTTGAGCCGCACCTCCACCCCCGCCCGCTCCGAGAGGGAACGGCTGGCGAGGAGGGGCGTGCGGTGGACGTAGGAGGCGATCCGGCGGGCGGCGGCGTGGACGTCAGCGGCCGAGGGGAGGAGCTCCGGCTGGATATTGATATTTGAAGAGCTCACCCGCGTTAGTATAAACTCGCACAAACCAAAGCGGACGGGCACTTTGCGTCGTCCGGCGACGACAGAATAAGCCACGTACAGGTCATCATCGGGGTTGGAGGTTGGGGTTATGTGGAGATGGGTTAAGACCCGCGGCCTGGTTCTCACTGCAGTCCTTTCGCTGTTTGCGCCCGGACTCTTCGCGCAGACCACGGATCTAATCGCCTCGCTCGATCTTCCGGACGCGAATGCCGTTCAGTCCGGCGAGATCCTGATCAAAGGCTGGGCTCTCGATCCGGTCGGCACCTCGATCAGCAAGATCGAGCTCTACGTCGACGATCAGTTCCAGTACTCGACGAACCGCAACCTTCCGCGGATCGACATCATCGAGGCGTTCCCGAACTACCCCGGCATCCACAACATCGCGCCGGGATTCCAGACCGGGTTCAACGCCGCGCGCTTCACGAACGGCTCGCACACGGTCTTCGTGAAGGTCACGACGGCCGACAACCGGGTCTTCGAGCTGGGACGGCGGACGATCAACATCGACAACACGCTGAACCAGTCGCCGTTCGGCTCGCTCGACATCCCCGATCCGGGCTCCACGTTCAACGCCAGCAACTCCTTCCCGGTCCTCGGGTGGGCGGCCGATACCGACGGCATCGATCACATCGACGTCCAGATCGATAACGGCAGCATGCAGGAAGTGATGTACGGCGACGGGCGTCCCGACGTGGCCATCGCCTTCCCCGACTTCCCGGCCGCGCTCTTCAGCGGCTTCATCGCCAACATCGACACGACCCGCCTGCAGGATGGCCTGCATCAGCTCGCGGTGTTCGCGACCGACAAGCACAATCCGTCGGCCCGCCGCCAGATCGGCCGCCGCACGATCCAGGTCCTGAACAGCCAGGGGAACGCCAAGCCGTTCGGCTTCATCGATGAGCCGAAGCGCGACGCCGTCCTCTTCGGCAACCGCTGCGGCGTGCTGCCGCGCGTCTCGCCGCCGGTCAACCCGCAGTCGCACATCACGCCGGTGCGCGGCTGGGCTCTCGACGTCGCGCCGCGGGGCGACGTCGGCCGCGTGTCGTACGTCGAGCTGCTGATCGACGGCGTCCGCTGGATCTCCACCGACGACTGCGCGTACAGCTCGGTCTTCAGCGCCTACACGAATTGCTACGGCCTGCCGCGTTACGACGTGGAGAGGCTCTATCCGAACTACCCCGACTCGCCGCGCGCGGGCTTCATGTTCACGCTCGACGTCGGCGCGCTGCTCGCCCTCGGCGTCGCCCCGGGCAACCACGTCCTGAAGATCCGCGTCGGCGATCAGCAGGGAACAGTGGCCGAGATCCCGAGCCGCGACGGCATGCCGGTCTTCTTCCAGTGCGCCGAGGACACCTTCACCAGCCCGATCTTCGGCTTCATCGACATCCCGACTCCGTCCGATTACGTGAAGGGAACGATCACGATCCAGGGCTGGGCGCTCGGCGAATCGAACGTCCTCAACGGCGTCGACATCATCATCGACGGCGACCGCTACGGCGCCGCGCAGACCGGCTTCCCGCGTCCCGACGTCGCGCAGCAGTACCCGCATATTTTCAACAGCGGCAACTCCGGCTGGCGCTTCGTGATGGATACGACGAAGCTGACCAACGGCCGCCACCGCCTCACCGTCCGCGGATACGACCTCGCCAATCACGCATACGAGATCGGTTCGCAGGACTTCTACACGGCGAATCCGCAATAGCTCGCAGTTGGCCGTTGGCAGTGGGCAGTAGCCTCTGCCAACGGCCAACGGCCAACTATCTCGGCACCTTCACTAACAGCGACTGCGGCACGATCGTGATCACCATCGGCGTCGCCAGCTCGAACAACTCCCCATCCAACCCTACGTGCAGCGCCTTCCGCGACTGCACCTTCATCCTCAGCGTCCGAAACGAGCGGAATCCCGGCGCCTCGTGCACGCGTCCCGCGAGGTAGTGCGCTACGAATTTCATCAGCGCGATGCGCGGCAGGTGCGGCAGCCAGTAGACCGACAGCCGTCCCTCGGTCATCCGTTCGCGCGGCGCCTCGACTCCGATGCGCGAGAGGTCGTAGCGGTTGTTCGACACCATGAAGACGTGCGTTCGCACGACCTCTTGATGGTGCTCGCTCTCGATTGCCAGCGTGACGTGCGGATACTTGCGAAACGTTCCGTACGCGGCGAGCAATCGCGCCTTCCAGCGCGGGTAGTCGCGGCCGCGCTCCTCACGGCGCGCGACCATCTCGGGATAGAGCCCGAGCGAGAGGTTGTTGACGAAGAAGCGCTCGTTCGCGCGCGCGACGTCGATCTGCTGCGTCGTGCCGTTGACCGCGGTTTCCAGCGCTGAGCGCCAGTCGAGCGGGATGCCGAGGTCTTTGGCGAAATGGTTGTAGGTGCCGATCGGGATCACGGCGAGCGCCGCCTCGCTGTTGACCAGCGCCTGCACGACGTGATGGACCGTGCCGTCGCCTCCCGCGGCGACGAAGAGTTTCACGCCCTCCTGCATCCGCGCGCGGACGATCGACGTGACGTCGACATCGCGATTGAGCGGGACGACTTCGAGTCCTGCTTCTCCGGCTGCCGCAACGAACGCGTCCGCTTCCGGCTCCGGCAGCCTTATTCCTGATGTGCTGTTGAAGAACAGCAACCCTTTTGACGTCGGCAATTTTCGTCTCCGAGGATGGCGTTCGGGGGATTCAATGAAACGACTTGCGCTCCTTGTCTCCGTACTGCCGTTTCTCGTCCTCCCCATCCGCGCGGCTGATTCGCCGAAGGATTGCTCGCTCTGCGTCGGTGCGGTGAGCGACCTGACCACGGTCCCAGCAACCCCGGTGCCGCTCCTGGTGACCCTCCGTGAGGACCAACTCGCCACGGCCGGCCCCGCCCTCGATGCCCTCTCGCCGGAGCAGCGTCGCAAGACGACGCTCCTCGTCTCCTACGTCTTCGACAAATCCGCCGATCCGCTGCAGGAAGTGGAGAAACACACGACGGCGATCATCGACTGGGCCCGCACGCGCGGTCCGTTTCAGGCGTTCGGCGTTTCGTTCGACGCGCCGAATGCGGAGGTGGGGGAGTTCGCGATCAAGCGGCTCGCCGTCAGCGCGCAGGGACTGAACGTCGCGGACAAGATCGTGGCCGTGGGGAAAGGCGCGTCGGCTTACTACGATGAGATCCTCGTCCCGGCCGCGGGTGTCGCCGACACGTTGAAGTGGATCGCGGAGAACGATCCGACGAAAAAGATCATCGCCACGGTCGATCCGCAGTCGCCGAATGCGTTCTTCGATCTGGCGCAGGCACTCGCCAACGGCGCGACGCGCACGTATCTCAATGGACCTGCCGATCTGCCGGCGCTGGCGAACTTTAATCGGATGCTCGCGGGCGACTGGGCCTACGACTCGACCTCGCAGACGACCGTGCTCGATACGACCGGCAACGCCGTCACGATGCCGGTGCTGACGTTCGTCCGCGGCGAAGACCTCCGCACCATCGTCGTGCCGCGCGGAGACGCTGCCTCCGCGTCGATCGTCTCGCTGCCGAGCGACCGCTACGAACATCCGCGCCGCGTCGACACAGCGGGCGAGCGCGAGATCACCGACACGGGCCGCAAGGGCGGACACCTCCTCGTCGGCGTGCAGCCGGTGCGCGCGCCGTTCGCCATCACCGCCGAGCACGCGGAGAAGCCGCAGGCGAACGTGACGAAGGAAGCGATCGACATCGCCACGCAGCGCGGCATCGCGGTGGAAGAGATCATCCGCAATCACCAGGCGTACAAGACGTTCCAGGAGTCGATCCAGCCGCGCTATATCGCGCGCAACACGACGAAGCTCCGGTTCGACATGACCGGCGGCGAAGCGATCGAAGCCGCGATCTCCGGCGATTTCTTTTCGCAGCCGAAGGGACTCAGCGACTGGGTCTGGCAGGACTTCTACATCAATGGTGTGAAGTGGAAGTACGGCCGCATCCCCGAGCTGCCGATCATCCAGCCGGAGAAGGTCTCGCAGCTCCCGCTCGACATCCATCTCACCAACGAATACCGCTACCAGCTCGTGCGCGAGACGGACGTCGACGGCTATCACACGTACGAGGTCCGCTTCGAGCCGCCGCCGAACGCGCCGGAGGCATTGCCGCTCTATCGCGGCACGGTGTGGATCGACAAGCACACGTGGGCCCGCGTCCGCCTGTCGATGGTGCAGCTCCATCTCGTCGGCGAGGTGCTGTCGAACGAGGAGCAGGTGCTCTTCCAGCCGTTCGCGCGCGACAACAACGCGCCGCTGACCGCGGATGACGTCAACAAGCGCGATCCGCAGTCGATCTTCTGGCTGCCGCGTGAAGTGAACGCGGAGCAGGTCGTCTCCGCCGCCGGCCGCGCGACGCCCGTGCTGCGCGCGACGACGTTCAGCGAGTTCCGCATCGATCCGCCGGAGTTCGATCGCCTGCACGCCTCGGCCTCGGCATCCGACTCGCGCATGGTGCGCGAGACCGAGAAGGGGATGCGCTACCTCGAGAAGCGCGGCGACGGCGAGCGCGTCGTCAAAGAAGGCTTCGACACGTCGCGCACGTTCATGCTCGGCGGCGTGCACCACGACGCGGGCCTCGAGTACCCGGTCGTGCCGCTCGGCGGGGTCGACTACTTCAACTTCAACCTCGCCAACCGCGGCATCCAGACGAACGTCTTCTTCGCCGGCATCATCGTCGCGGCGAACGCGACGAATCCGAACGTCGCGAACACGCACACGAACGTCGGCGCCGATTTCTTCGCCATCGCATTGCCGACGACGAACTCGATCTATCGCAATGGCGAGGAGGAGAAGGGCGAAGACATCAAGTCGCTGCCGATCGGCCTCAACCTGCGCGCCGGACATCCGTTCCTCGGATTCGGCAAGGTCGACGTCTCGCTCGGCGTCGGACATCGCACGTACCGCAAGGGCGACGACACGCTGCCCGGCTTCGCCGTTCCGTCGAGCACGTTCGAGCTCTCGCCCGGCATCGACGTGCAGTACTCGCGCTGGGGCTACACCGTCACGAGCTACTACGACTACAACCACCGCACGTCGTGGAAGCCGTGGGGCGTGCTCTCCGAGTACGACCCGTCGCAGCAGAATTACTCGCGCTTCGGCGCGTCGTTCGCCAAGAGCATCTACCTGCCGAAGTTCCAGCGCCTGACGCTCGACGTGAACTACCTCGACGGTCAGCATCTCGACCGCTTCTCGAAGTACGAGCTCGGCTTCTTCGGATCGAAGCGCATCCACGGCATCCGTTCGGGCTCGGTGCGCGCGGAGAAGGCGGTGCTCGGACACCTCTCGTACGGATTCGTTTTCTCCGAGGCCATCCGGCTCGAGGCGTTCTACGACCACGGCCTGATCACCGACCGCGTCGCCGGTTACTCGCGCGAGCCGTTCCAGGGACTCGGCATCGCCGGCCAGACCGTCGGCCCGTGGGGCACGCTGCTGCGGCTCGACATCGGCAAGACGATCGGGAAAAACGCGCAGGACGGCTTCGTGGCCAATGTCGTCTTCCTGAAGTTGTTTTAAGTTAAGGGTCAGACCCTTAACTTAAGATCGCGTGAGGGATGCGGTCGAGCGGGACGATCTGCTCGACCGCGCCGCGCGACACCGCTTCCTTCGGCATTCCGTACACGACCGACGTCGCTTCGTCCTGCGCGAATGTGCGCGCGCCCGCGCGGCGCATCGCAAGCAAACCCTCGGCGCCGTCCGCGCCCATGCCGGTGAGCAGGGCGCCGACCGCGTTCGACGCCGCGGCGTCGGCGAGCGAATGAAACAGCACGTCGACGCTCGGCCGGTGGCGCGACACGAGCGGTCCGTCGCTGAGCGACACGACGTACTGCGCGCCGCTGCGCACGACCGACACGTGGCGGTTGCCGGGCGCGATCAGCGCCTTGCCCGGCGTGATCCGCTCGCCGTGCGTCGCTTCGCGCACTTCGATCGTGCACTCCTCGTTGAGCCGCCGCGCGAACGCGTTCGTGAAGCCGGCGGGCATGTGCTGGACGACGACGATGCCGGGCGCGTTCTGCGGCATCGCGGAGAGGATCTGCCGTATCGCCTCCGTGCCGCCGGTCGACGCGCCGATGCCGATCACCTTGTCGGTCGTCCACTTGAGCTGCGGCGGCGGGGCGGATCTTGCCGGCCTGCGCACGAAGAGCCGCGCCGAGGCCGCGGCGAGCACCGCATCCGCGATCGTCGTCGCCGACTCCTCCAGAAAATCGCGGATGCCGAGCTTCGGCTTTTCGACCAGCTCGACGGCGCCGAGCTCGAGCGCCTGCAGCGCGGGCTGCGTCCCCGCGCCGGCGAGCGTGGAGCAGACAACGACCGGGATCGGATCGGTCGCCGCGAGGCGCGAGAGGAAATCGAGTCCGTGCATGCGCGGCATCTCGAGGTCGAGCACGATGACCCGCGGCCGCTGCTGGCGGATCTTCGTCGTCGCCAGCACCGGATCGCTCGCCGTGCGCACGTGCATGCCGCGCGCGGCGAGGATGGCGGTGAGCATCTGCCGCACGAGTGCGGAGTCATCGACGACGAGGACGTCGATCATGCGTTCCTGATGTAGACGTGCGGCGCGACGGGATGGAGGTCGTTCCGTCCGCCGAGCGATTCGGCATGGCCGAGGAAGAGGAGCCCGCCCGGCGCGAGCCGCGCAAGCAGCGCGTCGCACACGCGGCGCCGCGACTCGGCGTCGAAGTAGATCAGCACGTTGCGGCAGAAGATCGCGTCGAACGGTCCGGCCGGATACGCGGCGTGGTGGTTGAGGTTCAGCGGCGCGAAGCGCACCATGCGCCGGATCTCGGGAGCGACGGCGATCATCCCTTCCTGCGACTGCACGCCGCGCAGCATGTAGCGCTTGAGCAGCCGCTCGGGAATGCCGTCCTTGCGCGACATCGGATAGATTGCCGCGGCGGCGCGCTCCAGCATGCGCGTGGAGATGTCGGTGGCCAGCACCGTGTTCGTCGCGCCGGGCAGACTCTCGGCGAGCAGCATGGCGATCGAGTACGGCTCTTCGCCGCTCGAACAGCCGGCGCTCCAGATCCGCGGATTGCGCCACACCGGCAGCAGTTCCTCTTCCATCAGCTTGAATTGCGCCGGCTCGCGGAAGAAGCGGGTCTCGTTCGTGGTGATGGCGTCGAAGAGTCGCTGCCGCTCCGCCGGATCGCGATGCGCGCGCTCGACGTAATCGCGATACGAGCGGATGCCGAGCGTGCGGATCCGCGATCCGAGGCGGCTCACTACGAGCGCCTTCTTGGCCTGATTCAGCGAGACGCCGAGCTGTTCGTAGACGAAGTTCCGCACCGCGTTGAAGTCGCGGTCGCTGATCGTGACCGGCGTCATGCCGTCGCTTCCTCCGGCGCCTCGTCGCGCGCGTCGAGCGCCGCGAGGATCTCGGTCGTGGACAGCGCTTTGTCGATGTCGAGCATCAGCACGAAGGCATCGGCCATGAGGCCCATGCCGAGGAGGAAGTCTACGCGGCCGTGGACGCCGAACGACGGCGCCGCTTCGATCTCGTTCTGCGCGAAGTCGACGACCTGCCGCACGGAGTCGGCGATCACGCCCATGATCGTCTGCTCGCTGCCCGAGAGCTCGACCACCACGATGCACGACGTCTTGCTGATCGCCGCCGGCTCGAGGCCGAACTTGACCGCGAGGTCGATCACCGGGATCACGCTGCCGCGCAGGTTGATGACGCCGCGGATGTACGGCGGCGTCGACGGCACGCGCGTGACGCGGCTGTACTCGAGGATCTCGCGCACGCGCAGGATGGGGATGGCGTACTCCTCGCCGGCCACGAAGAAGGTGAGGTACTGCGACCGTTCGATCGATGCGTTCATCGTCGCCTCGCCTCAGAAGCGCTGGAAGTCGGAGTCGTGATGATCGGCCGCGTGCGCATTGCGCGCGGACACGGTGGCGAGCACCGGCCCGCGCTTGCGCACCGGCATCATCGGCGTCACCGGATGATGAGCGGCCATGAGCATCTGCGTCTGCATGCTGCTGGTGCGCCGTTCATCGCCGAGGCGGAAGAAGGCGATCAACTGCTGCAGCCCCTCCGCCTGCGCCGCGAGCTCTTCGGCCGTCGACGCGAGCTCCTCCGCGGCCGAGGCGTTCCGCTGCGTGACCTGATCGACGTTCGATAGTGCGAGGTTGATCTGGCTCACGCCCGCCGCCTGCTCCTTCGACGCCGCGGCGACGTCCTGCACGAGGTCCGCCGTCTTGCGGATCGACGGCACGAGATCGACGAGCAACTGTCCCGAGCGCTCGGCGATGGTCACGCTGTTCGAGGCGACGCTGCTGATCTCCTTCGCCGCCTCCTGGCTCCGCTCCGCGAGCTTGCGCACCTCGGTGGCGACGACCGCGAAGCCGCGGCCATGTTCGCCCGCGCGCGCCGCTTCGATCGCCGCGTTGAGCGCGAGGAGGTTCGTCTGGTACGCGATCTCCTCGATGATCGTGATGCGCTTGGCGATGTTGCGCATCGCGTCGACCGTCTCGCGCACCGCGCCCCCCGCATCGAGCGCGTCCTTCGCGCCCTTGGCGGCCATCATCTCGGTCTGGCGGCTGCTGTCGGCGTTCTGCGTGATCGAAGCGTTCATCTGCTCCAGGCTCGACGTCGTCTCTTCGACCGACGCCGCCTGTTCGCTCGTGCCTTGCGAGACGCTCTGGGCGGTCGCGCTCACCTGTGCCGAGGCCGAGGAGAGCGCCTCGGCGCCGCCGCGCACTTCGCCGATCACCTGGCCGAGCTTCTCGACCATCGACGCGAACGCCTGTCCCAGGCCGTCGTGCTCCGAGCGGCGCGTCACCTTTACGGCGAGATCGCCCGCGGCGATCCGTTCCGCGATGCCGGCCATCTCCTTCTGCGATCGCACCAGCTCGTTCATGCCGTTGAGCATCTGGCCGATCTCATCGCGCGAGCGGACCGTGACCTCGGTGCGCAGGTCTCCGATCACCAGCTTCTTCGTCACGTCCGCGGCCTCGCCGAGCGGCACGGTGACGGAGCGCGCGATGACGACCGAGAGCAGCAGCGCCGCGATCGCGCCGACGATGCCGCTCGTCACCAGCACGCGGTCGAGCATCGCCTCGAGCTCCGCCACGTCGCGCGAGCGCGCCTCGAGCAGCTTGTTCTCGTCGGAATCGAACTCGTCCGCCGCCACGTGCAGCGCGTCGAGGATCGGCTTCCCCTTCTGCTGGACGAACAGCGCGTTGAGCTGCTCCGGGGTGGCGCGGCCCGCGCTGACTTCGCGGCGCAGCGCGATGAGCGGCTCCGCGGCTTCGCTGATCCAGCGCCGCTGCAACTGCTCGATGCGCCGCACGCGGTCGAGCTGCGCCTGCCGCGTGCCCGCTTCCTTCATCACATCCGACAGCTCGCGCTCGAACTCCGCGCGGCCGTTGTTGTAGTCGTCGAGGAAGTGATCCTGCCCGCTGATGATGAAGCCGCGCTCCGCCGCTTCGATGTCGAGCACGGTGCGCATCATCTGCGCCTGCTGCAGCAGCATGTCGTAGCTGTGCTTGCGCAGCGCGCCGGCCTCGGTCACGTCGCCGAAGGTGCGATACGACGTGACGACCACGATCAGCAGGATCGCGATCATGAGACCGAAGCCGAGGTAGAGCTTGGTGGCGATGCGAAGGTCACGAAACATGAGTGCTCCTTTTTGCACGGCGGTGATTTGCGGATTGGATGAGTTGGGGGACATCGAGGATCAGCGCGACGTCGCCCGATCCGAGGATGGCGGCGGACGAGACGCACGGGACGCGATCGAGGAAGCCGATCGGTTTGATGACGGTCTGCATCTGGCCCAGCAGCCGGTCGCTGCAGAGGCCGATCTTCCGATTCGCGTGGGCCACGACGACCACGCTCTCGCGCGTGATCGCGTGCGCCGGCGCGGCGAGCTGCAGGTGGCGGCGCAGGCGGAGGAACGGCAGCGCTTCGCCGCGCACGTTGATGAGCCCTTCCAGCCGCTCGTGCTCGCTCCCCGCCGGGAGGTCGAGGCATTCGACGACGCTGTCGAGCGGCACGATGAAGGTGTCGTTGCCGACGCCGAGGGCGAAGCCGTCGATGATCGCGAGCGTGAGCGGGAGCGTGATGATGAAGCGCGTGCCGCGCCCCGCCTGCGACTCCACGTCGATCGTGCCGCGCAACGTCTCGACGCCGCGGCGGACGACGTCCATGCCGATGCCGCGGCCCGACAGGTCGCTCGCTTCCTCGGTGGTGGAGAAGCCGTGGGTGAAGATCAGCTCCGCCGCGGCGTGATCGTCGAGCGACGCTCCGGCGTCGATCAGTCCCGCCGCGGCGGCGTGCTCGACGATGCGCGGAAGATCGAGTCCCGCGCCGTCGTCCTCCACTTCGATGACGATCCGTCCGCCGCTGTGCCGCGCGCGGATCGTGATGTTGCCCATGCGCGGCTTGCCGGCGAGCTGGCGCGCGTCGGGCGTCTCGATCCCGTGATCGATCGCGTTGCGCAGCATGTGCGTCAGCGGATCGCGGAGCGCGGCGATGACGGCGTTGTCGATCTCGACGTCGCCCCCTTCCACCGTGAGCTGCACGACCTTGCCGTGCGACGCCGCGAGGTCGCGCACGATGCGCGCGAAGCGCTGCAGGTCGGGGCCGACCGGCATCATGCGCAGGCCCATCACCAGCTCCTGCATCTCCAGATCGAGCCGGTCGGCGTCGGCGATCGCCTCGATGAGATCCGTGCGCGCGAGGTCGGCGTGATCGGCGAGCACTTTTCCGACGCGTCCGCGCGCGATCGCCAGCTCGCCCGCGAGGTCGACCATGCGGTCGAGCTTTTCGGTCGCCACGCGGATCGACTGCGCAACTTCTGTTTTTTTCTCGACGAGCGGGCGAGACGTCCGCTCCCCTCCGGCGAGAATCTCATGCGCGTTCTCGGGCAGCACTCCGCCGCCCGTGCATGCGGCGCGGATCACGTCGACCACGCGAAGAAGCTGGGTCACGGGCTGCGCTTCATCCGCCAGCACGTCCTCGAATCGATGGATGTAGTCGGTCAGCGCGTCGTACGACACACACGACGCGTTTCCCTTCATGGTGTGCACGGCGCGGAGCAGCAGCTCGCGCGCGTCGCGCCCCCCTTCGCCCGATTCGAGGTGCAGCAGCGCGGCCTCGATGTCGGCCAGGAGCTCGTCGGCCTCGGTGACGAAGGCTTCGATCAGCGCGTCGCGATCGATGTCCATCACACGACCTTCACGAACGTCTCGCCGCTGTCGGTGTGGAAGACGACTTTGCGTCCTCGCGTGCCGCCGATCGAGCTGGCGACGACGGCGATGCGCCGCTCCTGCAGGACGTCGAGCGCGATGTTGGCGTTCTTGTCGCCGATCGAGAGCAGCGCGGTCTCCGGGCCGAGCATCGACGCGCCGCCGAACACCTTCGCGTGCATGCGCGCCGGCGTCGCGCCGAGGGCGAGGATCCGGTCGATCAGCTCGTGCGTGGCAAGCATGCCGAAGCGCGCCGCGGCGTGATCCTTGCCGGCGATGCGGTGCGGCAGGAGGAAGTGATTCATCCCGCCGGCGCCGATCCGTTCGTCCCAGATCGCGACGGCGACGCACGAGCCGAGGATCGTGGTGATGATCGTCGGCTCGGCGGAAACGTGGAGGCGTCCGGCGTGCAGATAGTGCGTCCGCTTCTCCAGCGGAATGTGCATCGGGAGGGCCGACATCACGCCACCTCCTCGCGCTGCTGTGCATGCAGCGACGCCGTGTACAACGCCATGCCGGCGTGCGTGGCGAGCAGTTCGAACAGCTCGCGGTCCACCGGCTCGAGCGCGGGCTTGTGCTTCAAGAGGCGGAAGATCGCGATCGCGCCGATCACCAGGTTGCCGACGCGCAGCGGCACGCAGGCCGTGAGGTGCCGTTCCGCGGGCACGCCGGCCGGCTCGCCGTCGCGGATGAAGATCTCGTTCGACGTCACCGCCGTCGCCATCCAGCCGGTGGTCAGCGGCCAGTGCCGCAGCGCCGGCTCGTCGACGCCGAACCAGCCCGCGAGCGTGAGCTGATCGCCGCGCCGGTCGAAGATCGCAACCTCCTCGGAGCCGATGAGGTTGATGACGATCTCCTTGATGCCGCCGATCACTTCCTCGCGATCGAGCGTGGAGTGAAGCTGGTGGATCGTGACGTAGAAGTTCGCCAGCGTCGTGTTCTGCTGCTCGACGTCGAAGTACTGCGCGGCGTAGCGCGAGCTCTCCGCTTCCGTCTCCGTGAGGCGGAGGCGCAGCTCGCCCCGTTCCTTCGAATAGAACTCGATCAGCTCGTTCGCGCGCTTCATGTCGGTGGTGAGGCGCTCGTTCTCCGAGGCCAGGCGCGCGCATTCGACGCGGAACTTGTGCGACGCCTCGAGCTCCGCCTTCAGGTCGCGGTTCTGCGTGGCGACGAACTTGTACTCCTTGTCCAGCGAGCTGCAGAGCGCGCGCAGCTTCTCCATCTCCTCCCAGAGATGTTCGGCATAGCGGCGCGACTGGCGGCGGAGGATCGCCACGTAGGTCTGGATCGGCTTTTTTTCTTCCGTCACGTGCGCTCCTCTCAGGCCCCGAGAAAGTTGCGGATCTTGGTGAGGAGCTCGACGCCGTTGATCGGCTTGGTGACGTAGTCGTTGCAGCCGTTCTCGAACGCCGTCTCGATGTTTTCGAGCTCGCCGCGCGTCGTGACCATGATGATCGGCGTGCGGCTGGTGAGCTCGTGCCGGCGGAGCTGCCGGCATGCATCGAGGCCGCTGAGCCGCGGCATCATCACGTCGAGGAGGATGAGGTCGGGACGCTCGACCGGCGCGCGCTCCACCGCTTCCTGTCCGTCCTTCGCCACCACGAGGTCGTACGGACCCTTGCTCAGGATCATCCGCTCCATCATCAGGATCGTCGCGGAGTCGTCGACGAGCATGATCTTCTTCCGAGTGCCATTCGTTCCCTGCATGGCTGGCGAGTGTAGGGAGGGCGTTCCTACGAAGCTGCCGGAAGAAACAACGCGGCGTGTAGGAATTTGCGAACGAATATCGGGCGGGGATGTACGTCTGTCAGCGCGACGTGAGGCCGTTGACGATCGCGTAGCGGATCAGGTCCGCGTTGTTGGCGAGGCCGAGCTTGAGCAGCGTGCGCGTGCGATAGGTGCTCACGGTCTTCAGGCTCACGCCGAGCCACACGCCGATCTCTTTCAGGCTCTTTCCTTCCGCCGTCATCACCAGCACCTGCAGCTCGCGGTCGGAGAGCTGTTCGTGCGGCGGCCGCTTCCTGCGTCCCGCCTCCGCCGCGAGAATCTCGCCGAGCGTCGCGCTGACGTACCGCCCGCCGTTGCCGACGCGATGGATGGCGTCGATGAGGATCTCCGGCGCGGTGTCTTTCGTGACGTAGCCGGAGATGCCGGCGGCGAACAGGTGCACCGCGACTTCGCCCTCCGGCACCATCGTGTAGACGAGCAGCCGCACGTCGGGAGCGAGCGCGCGGATCTGCGGCACCATCTCGGGCGGGCGCGGATTGCCGAGGGAGAGATCTAGGACGATGACGTCGACCTTCTTCGAGTGGAGCGTGGTGAGGATCTCGGCGAGCGACGACGCGACGCCCGCCACTTCGATGTCTCCCGCGCGCTCGAGGATCTTGCGGATCCCTTCACGCACCGCGACGTGGTCGTCCGCGATCAGGATGCGCAGCGCGCGGCTCATCGTCCTCCTCCGCTCGCCCGCGGCAACTGGAGGCGGACGATCGTGCCGCGCCCGGGCAGACTGCGGACGCGGATCTGCCCGCCGATCATCGCGGCCCGCTCGCGCATGCCGAGGAGTCCGAGCGACTGCGACGCCGCGCGGCCGGTCTCGAAGCCGATGCCGTTGTCCCGCACCGTCACGGCCACTCCGCTCTGCGTCGCCCGCACGCACACCAGCACGCGCGTGGCGATCGCATGCCGCGCGACGTTCGTGAGCGCCTCCTGCACGATGCGATAGACCTGCGTCGCGGAGTGGTCGCTCACCTCCAGGTGCGGAGGCGTGACGCGCAGCGAGGCCTGCACGCCGCTGCGCTTGCGGAACTGTTCGACGCGCGATTCGAGCGCCGGGATGAGGCCGAGCCGGTCGAGCAGCGGCGGACGGAGCTCGGCCGCGAAGCGCTGCACCGACTGGATCGTGCGCGTGGTGATCTCGCGGAGCTCCGTCAGACGCTGCTGCAGCTCCACGTCTTCGTGATCCGACTTCAGCGTGGCAATGCCGAGGTTGAGCTCCGTCAACGACTGTCCGAGCTCGTCGTGAATGTCGCGCGCCATCTGCTTCCGCTCGGCTTCCTGCACCTTCATCAGTTTTGCCGCGAGCGCGCGCAGCTCCGCGGTGCGCTCCTGCACGCGCACCTCGAGCTGCATGTTCGCCTGACGAAGCCGCTCGTCCGTCTGCTTGCGCTCGAGCACGCGCGCCAGCGCCTCGGCGCAGAGATGCGCGACGAGCAGCGTCTCGTCCGGGAAGCTCTGTGGATGGATGCTCTCCAGCACCATCGCGCCGACCACTTCATGCGCTCCGTTCATCGGCACGAGGATCGTCTCGCCGTCGCCGCGCTTCCGCGGCGGTAGTGTGGCCATGCGTCCCGTCGAGCGGACTTCCGCGACGGCGTGCGCGATCGCGCGGTCCTCTCCCGCCGCCGCATCCTCGGACGAGAGGAGGTACACCCGCTGCGCGCCCGAGATCGCCGCGATCCGAAACAGCGCGCGCTGGATCGCCGTGTCCAGCCCGTCGGCGCTCTGCAGCAGGTCCGAATAGATTGCGCTGATCGTCGCCTCGATCTCCGCCTGCTGCAGGTACGCCGTCTCGCGCAGCTTCGTCTCCGTGATGTCGAGACACGTGGCCTGAATCACCGGCTCTTCTTCTTCGTCGATGCGCGTGGCGGAGATGCTGAGCCAGGCGTCGCGTCCGTCGCCGCGCCGGATCATCGCCTCGGTCGATGCGATCGCGCCGTTCTCAGCGAGCTGATCGCGTAACGCGTCCCACACCCCCGCGCCGCAGTACACGGCCAGCGAATCTCCCTCCAGCGCCCGGCGCACGCCGAGGTGATCGTTGAGCGCGAGGTTCGCCTCGATGATCGTGCCGTCGAGCGTGCAGCGGAGAACGCCCGCGACGTTGCGCTCGAAGAGCAGGCGGTAGCGGAGCTCCGATGCCTGGATCGTCCGCGCCGCCTCCACGCGCTCCGTGATGTCGGTGTGCACGACGACCGCGCCCCCCTCGGGGCCGAGGCGCGTGACGTCGAGAATCCACCACCGCTCTTCCTCCGGCGTGGCGCACGGATACTCGACCGACGCTCGCGTGCGCTCGCCGCGAAGCACGCTTTCGATCGCGTTGCACGCGGCGGCCGCGAAGCGGTCGTTCATCGCCCTGTGGCAGACGGCGAGGTAGTTCGTCCCGACGCTGCTCTCGACCGCGCCCGGCGTGTCGAGCCACGTGCGATTGACCGTGACGATCGTACCGTCGCCGGCAAGCACGGCAATCTGCGCCGAGACGGAGTCGATGACCGCCTGGCTCAGCGCGTTCAAGTCGCGTTCAGTTGTGTTTCCGTGCACTAGGACCTTTGGACGGCCGCGTATTGTAGAGCAATCGATATAATCGCCAGCCCTTATGGTTACCGTCCGCATCAAAGAGCTCCCGCAGCACATCGGCGAAAAAGTCACCATCAACGGCTGGCTCTACAACAAGCGCACCTCGGGCAAGCTGCAGTTCCCGATCATCCGCGACGGCAGCGGCTATCTGCAGTGCGTGGTCTTCAAGAAGGAAGTCTCCGAGGAGACGTGGAAGGCCGCGGATGAAGTGACGCAGGAGTCGTCGGTGCGCGTGACCGGCTCGGTCCGCGCCGAAGAGCGCGCGCCGGGCGGCGTCGAGCTCGGCGTCGAGACGTTCGAGATCCTCGGCGCCGCGCAGGACTATCCGATCACGCCGAAGGAGCACGGCACCGCGTTCCTCATGGACCTGCGGCATCTCTGGCTCCGCTCGAAGAACCAGCACGCCATCCTCCGCATCCGCAACGAAGTCGAGAAGTCGATCCGCGATTTCTTCTACGACCGCGACTTCGTCCTCATCGACTCGCCGATCCTCACCGCGAACGCGGCCGAGGGAACGTCGACGCTCTTCGAGACCGACTACTTCGGCGAGAAGGCGTTCCTGTCGCAGTCGGGCCAGCTCTACCTCGAGCCGGCCGCCGCATCGTTCGGACGCGTCTACTGTTTCGGTCCGACGTTCCGCGCGGAGAAGTCGAAGACGCGCCGCCACCTCATGGAGTTCTGGATGGTCGAGCCCGAGGTAGCGTTCCTCGAGTTCGACGGCCTGCAGGAACTGGCGGAGGAGTTCGTCGAGTACCTAGTCGCCCGCGCGATGGATCGCTGCGCCGAGGAGCTCAAAGTCCTGGAGCGCGATCTCACCAAACTCGAGAACGTGAAGCGCCCGTTCCCGCGCATCACGTATCGCGATGCGATCGAGCTGCTGAAGTCGAAGGGAATGCCTGCGAACTTCGGCGACGACATCGGCGGCGACGAAGAGACAGTGATCGCGAACTCGTTCAACGCGCCGGTGATCATCACGAAGTATCCCGCCGCGATCAAAGCGTTCTACATGCAGCCCGATCCGGAAGACCCGACGCTGGCCCTCGGCATGGACATGATCGCCCCCGAGGGATACGGTGAGATCATCGGCGGATCACAGCGCATCCACGACCACGACCTCCTGCTCCAGCGCATCCAGGAGCACGGCCTCCCGCTCGACAAGTTCCAGTGGTATCTCGACACCCGCAAGTACGGAACGTTTCCCCACTCCGGTTTCGGTATGGGCATTGAAAGATGCGTAGCGTGGATCAGTGGCGTGCCGCATCTCAGAGAGACGATTCCGTATCCGCGAATGCTGAATCGGATTTACCCGTAACCAGAGCGATTGAGCAGTTGAGCTATTGAGCGATTGAGATGGAAAGCGAACTGCTTAACGGCTCAACAGCTCAACAGCTCAATAGCTCCGTCCGCATCATCCCCCTCGGCGGTCTCGGCGAAATCGGGATGAACCTGATGGTCTACGAGTACGGCGCGGAGTCGATTCTCGTTGACTGCGGAATGATGTTTCCCGACGCGGCGACGCTCGGCGTCGACGTGATCATCCCCGACATGTCGTACCTCTTCGAGCGGGCGGAGAGCGTGCGCGCGATCTTCCTCACGCACGGCCACGAGGATCACATCGGCGCGGTGCCGTTCCTCGTGGAGAAGCTGAAGATTCCGGTCTACGGGATGCCGCTGGCCCTCGGCTTCGTCGAGGACAAGCTCGAAGAGTTCGGCGTCGAGGCCGATCTGCACGAGATCCAGCCGCGCGATGTGATCGAAGTCGGTCCGTTCCGCGTCGAGGCGATCCGCGTCACGCACTCGATCATCGACGCGCTCGGCTTTGCCATCACCACGCCCGCCGGCGTCCTCATTCACACCGGCGATTTCAAGATCGATCACACGCCGGTCGACGCGAAGACGACCGACCTCGCGCGCTTCGCCGAATACGGCGAGCGCGGCGTGCTCGCGCTGCTCAGCGACTCGACCAACGCGCTCGTGCCGGGACACGGGCCGTCGGAGAAGACGGTCGGCGCGGGACTCGACCGCATCTTCAACACCGCGCGCGGACGGATCATCATCACGACCTTCGCCTCGCACATCCACCGCGTGCAGCAGGTGATCGATCTCGCGCGCCGGCACAACCGCAAAGTCATCCTCGTCGGCCGCTCGCTCGTCGACAACGTCGAAACCTCCGAGCGCCTCGGCTACCTCCGCTTCCCGCGCGAGCAACGCGGCGCGAATCGCGAGCTCGCGCCGTCGGAGACCGTGATCCTGACAACCGGCACGCAGGGCGAGCCGTCGTCGGCGCTCTCGCGGATGGCGATCGGCGAGCACAAACAGATCGACATCACGCGCGGCGACATCGTCGTCATCTCCGCCCGCACCATTCCGGGCAACGAGCGCGCGGTCAATCACGTCATCGACAACCTCTATCGCCGCGGCGCCGAGGTCATCTCGCACGAGCAGCCCGACGTGCATGTCTCAGGGCACGCGTGCCAGGAGGAGCTGAAGCTGATGCTCAACCTGACGCGGCCGAAGTTCTTCATCCCCATTCACGGCACGCTGCGGCATCTCATCCATCACGCGCGGCTGGCGGAGCAGACCGGCGTGCCGCACGGCGCGGTGGTCACGAACGGCCAGGTGGTGGAGATCGTCGACGACGAGCTGCGCATCCTCGAGGAGCGCGTGCCGAACGGCAAGGTCTTCATCGACGCCGAGGCGGAGGAAGTGCCCGAGGTCGTGGTACGGGACCGGCAACACCTCGCCGAGGATGGATTCGTGATCGTGGTGGTAGCGGTCGATTCCGACGGACGGCTCGTGCGCGATCCGGAGATCATCACCCGCGGCCTCGTGCACGTCGACGAGAGCCAGGACGTGCTCGACGAAGTGCGCGAGCTGCTGGCGCAGATCTTCAAGACCAGTCCCGCCGACGAGCTGCGCGACTCCGACCTGCTGCAGGAAAAGATGCGCGCCGCGCTCAAGCGCTATTTCAGAAAAAACATGGGGCGGCGACCGTTGATCCTGCCTGTCATCTGGGAAATGTAAATGTCCATCATCGAAGCGATCGTCCTCGGCCTCGTGCAGGGCCTCACCGAATTCATCCCCATCTCCTCAACCGCGCATCTCGAAATCGTCCCCGTGCTCCTCGGGTGGGGCGATCCCGGCGCGGCGGCGAGCGCGGTCATCCAGTTCGGCACCTGGATCGCCGCGGTCATCTACTTCTTCAAAGACATCGTGCGACTGATCGGCGGATTCTTCCGCGGACTGATCTCGCGCCGTCCGCTCGCCGACGTCGACTCGCGCGAAGCGTGGCTCGTCATCATCGGCACGATCCCGATCGTCATCCTCGGGCTGGTGCTGAAGAAGCACATCGAGTCGACGTTCCGCGGACTCTGGGTGATCACCACGATGGTGATCGTCGTGGCGATCCTGATGGACATCGCGGAACGCTGGGCGAAGCGGCAGCAACTCCGGAGCTTCGGTCAACTGAACGTCATGGACGGCATCGTCATCGGACTCGGGCAGTGCCTCGCGCTGATCCCCGGCTCATCGCGCAGCGGCTCGACGATCATGACCGCGCTCTTCCGCAAGATCGACCGCCCCACCGCCGCGCGCTTCTCGTTCCTGCTTTCGATCCCCGCCGTCGGCGGCGCCGGCTTCCTCGAGCTGTTCCACGAGCGCCACCACCTCGCCTCGCTCGGCTGGACGCCGATCATCGTCTCGATCGTCGTCGCGTTCATCTCCGGCTACGCGTCGATCTGGTTCCTGCTGCGCTACCTCAAGTCACACACGACGCACGTGTTCATCTACTACCGGTTCGCGCTGGGGGCGGTGATGGTCGTGTTGTTGATGAGGGGGTACCTCAGATAGCGGATAGCAGATAGCGGATAGCAAAAAGCGAAGGCAGGTCGCGCGGTTCTCCTTTGCTATCTGCTATCCGCTATCTGCTATCTAATCCGACAGCACCTGCACTTCCGGAATGTTCCGGTACTTCTCCGCGAAATCGAGTCCGTAGCCGATCACGAACTTCGGATCGATGGAGAAGCCGACGTAATCGGCGTTGAACGGCACCTTGCGCGCGGCCGGCTTGTCGAGGAACGTCGCGGTCTTCACCGTCGCGGCGCCGCGGCTCTCGATGTAGCGGAAGACCTCGCGCATCGACAGGCCGCTGTCGATGATGTCCTCGACGATCAGCACCGACTTGCCGTGCATGTCGAGCTGCGGCTCCTTGAGGATCGTCACCACGCCCGACGAGTACTTCTGGTTTCCGTAGCTCGAGACCTGGATGAAATCGAGCGCGACGTCCTGCCCGATGTTGCGCACGAGGTCGGCGCAGAAGAAGACCGCGCCTTTGAGGACGCAGAGGGCGATGAGCTCCGTACCGGCGAAATCCGCGCTGATCTGGCGGCCCATTTCCGCTACTCGGCTGTCGATCTGTTCACGCGTGAATAACGTCGTCTGTGCCATCTGTGCCAGAATCATAGCATTCGACTTCAGGTGGGTTTCTCGACGTGTCCGTAACCGAAATCGGAGTCCTTCACGGGCGCTGGCTGCGCCTGTCGGACCGTTTCAAATCGCTCTGGACCTTCCACCAGTTCGCCACCGGCGTCTATCGAAATCTGCTGCGCGAAGAGCTGCCGTACAACTTCGATTTCCATCGCACGTACGAGCAGATCAAGGCGGTGACGAGCAAGTTGAACGCGACGGAGATCGCCGACGCGGCGACGGTGATCACGCGCTCGGAGTCGATCCTCGACCGCGCCACGGAGTCGCTGCTGAAGGCCGACGACGGCATCACGCCGTCGCTCGTCCGCCGCTTCTTCGAGAAGCTGAAGCGGCAGGACGACAACATCATTCAGTACCTGATCAAGTTCTATCTCTACGCCGACGCCGTGGAAGGCGACCGCCGCGACAAGATCGACTTCCTCTTCACGCGCATCGGCGAGGACTTCCATACGCAGCGCGACGAGTTCGCGCCGCGCGATTCGCTCGATTTTCGCGAGCGGATCCTGGCGCTCGTCTCCACGCTCCGCGTCGCCGATCCGCCGCAGGAGGAAGTGGTGCGGATGATCCGCGCCATCCGCTCGATGCGCGACGAGATCCTCGCCGCCGAGACGTTCGACGACCTCACCGATCGCAACCTGTTGAAGAACGCGCGGACGTTCAAGCATCGCGTCGGCGATCTCTACTTCCACCCCGACATCCTCTGCTCCATCATCGAGCTGAACGTCGCGGCGAAGAATCGCTTCCTCCGCCTCTATCACTCCGAGGAGCACCGGCTGCTGGAAGAGGCGGAGAAGCTGATGCAGCACGGACAGGCCATCGAGCGGAACTTCGGCGACGCCAACCCGCAACTGGTCGAGGAGATGGCGCGCTTCCGCGATTTCAAGGAGCGCTTCGACGAGCTGCGCGCGCAGTCGAACATCAAGCACGACGTCATCTCCAAGCTGAAGGCGAGCATGAGCGCGATCCTCGCGCAGCTCGAGGGGGGCATCGACCCGGCGGAAGAAGTCCTCGAGCTGCCGGAAGAGTTCCTCGTCGAGACCGAGCAGCATGAAAACGTCGCCGAGCGCTTCGGCAGCGACGACGTGCTGCTGCGATTCCTGATGCGCATCGCCGCCGCGATCGATCCGATTCCCGTCGATCTTTCCGACGAAGACATCGTCGAGCGCGTGCGCGACCTGCGCCTCGAGTCGTGGGAGGCGACCGCGTATCAGAAGTTGTTCGGACGAGTGCCGGCCGAGGCCGATGAGGACAACGAGGATCTGTGGATGCTGTTCCTCCGTGCGGCCGCGCTGCGGATCAAGGTGGACGAAGAGGCGACAATCCTCGCCACGACGCTCGCCGCCGGCGTCCGTCCCGACGCCGAGCTCCTCGGCAAAGCGAAGCAGAGTCTCGACACCGCGAAGGAGCTCGACGAGGACTTCGGCGACTTCCTCCACGAGGCGGTCTACTACTCGAACGCGAAGTTCCTGCACCAGCTCTACCGCTCGCGCTTCCGCCTCCTGCGCGGCTTCTCCGGGCTGTGGCTGATTTACGATAGACAGAATTAGAAGCTGTTGAGCGATTGAGCTGTTGAGCTGTTCAGCGGAGCTCAATCGCCAAACAGCTAAACAGCTAAACAGCTTATGAAGATCTATCGTTACGTCGATCGCGCCGAAATCCGTGAGTCTTCCACTCCGCCGGAAGGCGCCGTGCTTCTGCCGCCGTGTGTCCCGACGAAGATCGTCTGCATCGGACGCAATTACGCCGAGCACGCGAAGGAGCTCGGGAACGAAGCGCCGTCGGAGCCGATCATTTTTCTCAAGCCGCCGAGCGCCTTGCTCGCGCCGTTCGGGACGATCGTCCGCCCCGCGATCTCGCAGCGCGTCGATCACGAAGGGGAGCTGGCGATCGTGATCGGCAAGCGGGCGAAGGACGTGAAGGCGGCGCATTGGCGCGATTACGTCCGCGGCTTCGCCTGCGCGAACGACGTCACCGCGCGCGACATCCAGAAGCGCGACGTGCAGTTCACGCGCGGCAAAGGGTTCGACACCTTCGCGCCGATCGGCCCGTGCATCGAGACGGAGCTCGACGTCAGCGCGCTCTCGGTGCAGGTGCGCGTGAACGGCGACATCCGCCAGAACGGCAACACGCGCGACATGGTCTTCCCGTGCGATTTCCTGGTCGAGTTCATCACCACCGTGATGACGCTCGAGCCGGGCGACGTGATCTTCACCGGCACGCCGTCGGGCGTCGGGCCGCTCGCGGCGGGCGACAGCGTGGAAGTCGAGATCGAAGGCATCGGCGTGTTGCGCAATGCCGTGGGTTAGCGTGCGTGACCACCTCCTCCAACTCTTCCCCGGCCTGGCCAGACTGCCGGCCGACGCCTACATCGTCGGCGGCGCGATCCGCGACCTGCTCCTCGGCGGCGATCCCGCGGACATCGACGTCGCCTGCAGCGATCCGCTGTCCTGCGCGCGCGCGATCTCGCCGCGCGTGATCCGGCTCGGCAAGGAAGACCACCTCACCGCCTACCGCATCGTCCTCGGCGAGCACGTCTACGACTTCGCGCCGCTGCTCGACAACTCAATCGATCGCGATCTCCGCCGCCGCGACTTCACCGTCAACGCAATGGCCGTCCCGCTCACGGGCGATGAGCTGCTCGATCCGCACGGCGGCCGCCGCGACGTCGAGGCGCGCATCGTGCGGATGGTCGACCCGCTGAACTTCGACGACGATCCGCTGCGCACGTTGAAAGGCATCCGCCTCGCGGTGCGTCATCGCTTCACCGTCGATCCGGAGACGATGAGCGCCATCCGCGCGCGTTGCTGGCTGATCACGAAGGTCTCGGCGGAGCGCGTCGCCGACGAGCTCTCCGCGATCTTCTCCGCGAACGAGTTTCGCAAGGCGGTGACGCTGCTGCGCGAGAGCGGACTCGACGCCCCGATCTTCGGGCACGAGCTCGAGCCGTCACGCTATGTCGCGGATGAGGTCCCGCTCGCCGCCGCGCTCACGCTGCTGGTCGACGATCCGAAGGCATTCATGGAGCGCTGGCGCTTCTCCGACTCGCTCACGCGCGACATGCAGTTCCTGCGGCGGCTGATCGACGATCACTCGCTCGTCGCGCTGTACGACGCGGGGGAGTCGACCGCGCGGCAACTTCCGCCGCTGCTGCGCGCGATCGGGAAGGACGCGCACGTCGAGATGCCCGACTTCGCCACGACTCCGTTCCTCTCCGGGAACGACATCGCCGCCGCCACCGGCCTCCCGCCCGGCCCGCGCCTCGGGCAGATCAAGCGTGCGCTGCTCGAGGCGCAGATCCGCGGCGAGGTGAAGACGCGCGACGAAGCGCAGGCGTTCGTCGCTAACGCGTCAGCGTGACGTGCACCTCGCCGATCGTCGTGTGCAGATTCATCGTCGCGCGGCCGCCGTCGGGATTCACGAAATGCGTCGTGCCGGGCAAGACCCCTTCGCGCTCGATGATGCGATCGCCGAGGTGCGTGTGCACTTCGCCGATGCGGCATGAGGCGCTGAGCTCCTTCACGCCGGCGCGTGGAGTGGTGACGTGGATCTCGCCGGCGCGGAGGTCGGTGTCGATGTCGCCGAACGTGCCGTCGATGCGGATCTCGCCTGCCTTCGTCTCGAACTCCACGTCGACACCGGGCGGCACCGCGAGATCGAGATCGACCGCCGCGAACTTGCGGAAGCTCCAGCCGTGCGCATGCCGGCCGAAGTGGCGGCGGACGATCGCCTCGCTGCCGTTGGTGTAGAGCTCGATGTCGACGTCGTCGATGGCGCGCTGCGCCTCGGCGCGATCGTCGTCGTCATCGTATTCGCGGCGGATGAAACCGCTGGCCACGATGTCGTTGCTCGTGCCGTTGTGCAGATTGATCTCGCCCGCCGGGATGGCGATCACGACGCGCTTGATGCCGCGCAGCGGTACCGAGGCCGAGAAGTGGTGGGTGACGTGCCGGTCGGCGCGCGCGGTCAATGCGGCCGCGCAGAGAAGGGTGATGACCAGGAGTCGTCGCATGAGTGCCTCCGTCAGGTGGATAGAACGGAGGGGCGGGGGAAAGGTTTCGAACGCGCAAAAAAACCGAGGGGCCGGCGAACCGGCCCCTCGAGTACGACTCCCCAAAAAGTCGATTGGTATTCGCTTACTTTTTCTTGGACGACTTCTTCGCGGCTTTCTTAGCAGGTGCCTTCTTCTTCGTGGCCATTAAGCTCACCACCTTTCATGCCGTACGGGACCTCCCGGTCGCGCCTACTTGGCAAAAAACGCCGGACTGCTCCGGCAAACTTGAGTGCGAGGGAAGCGTGAAAGTGGGGAGACAGCTCTGACGACCTTCGACATTCACTGAACTCAGGATCCAGTTTTTGGCGATCGTCATTTCTGTACGTAATATGAGATGGTTAAACGATATTGTCAAGTAATTGTTTATCAAAATCGAAATGCAACCGCGGTGTTCCACGGTGTTCCACGATTTTGACGGCGGACGACGGACAGCGGACAGCAGGAGAACGAGCGAGCTCGCGCGACGATGATCAGCGGATTTGCTGTCCGCCGTCCGCTGTCCGCTGTCCGAGGTAGACGTCTCGCGTGATGCTCGCGCACGCACGCCACGTGAAGCGCGATGCGCGCGCCATTCCGCGATTCGCGAGCTCGCGACGCAGCTCTTCATCGCTCGCCACGCGCAGCATCGCATCGGCGAAGTCGCTCGCGTGCAGCGCGGCGTCGCCGGTGACTTCGATCAGCGCGGCCGCATGCGACGTGATCACTGCCGCGCCGCACGCCATCGCTTCCGCCGCCGGCAAGCCGAATCCTTCTTCGATCGACGGCACGACGACGGCGAGCGCGCCGCGGTAGAGCGCCGCGAGATCGTCGACGAAGCCGATGCACTCGACACCGTCGCGCGACGCGAAGCGCGCGAACGGCGCGCCGGCGAGCACGAGGCGCAGGTCGGGACGCGCCGCGCGAACGCGCGCGAAGTCGCCGACCAGCGCGTCGACGTTCTTGTGCGGCTTGTCGTTGCCGGCGAAGAGGAAGTAGTCGGAGGGCGGCGTGTCGCCTGGTGTGAACTGAGGATCGATCCCATTCGGCGCGACGACGACGTGATCGTCCGCGCAGCGAAACGTTTCGACGATGTCGCGCTTCACCGCCTCGCTCACCGTCAGCACGCGCGCGCTCTTCCGCACCGCGCGCCCGAGCATCGTCCGCGCGTAGAGCGGCTTCAGCGGATTGCGGTGGCGCGTGTGGAGGTGGATGAGGTCGTGGATCGTGACCACCACCGGCGTCGCGGTGAAGGGGACGACGTAATGCGGCGCGTGAAAGAGATCGAGGCGCGCGCGGCGGATGGCGCCGCCGAGATCGAGCAGCTCGCGCGCGGAGTAGTGGGGCGCGTCGAAGGGCACGTGCTCGAATCGCTTCGACGCCGGCGCCGGTCCAAACACCACGTATTCCTCGGGCGCGTCGATCTCTTCCAGACCGCGCAGCAGGCCGCGGATGTACGTGCCAATGCCGAAGTCGGCGATCTTGCGCGCGTCGATGCCGATTCTCATCCCCGGAGCAGCTCCATCATCAATGATGCGCTCCGATCCCAGCGGTAGAGCATCGCGCGCTCAGGACCGCGCGCGCGCAGCTCGCGCCGGAGCGACGCATCGCGCAGCAGGCGTGTCAGCGCATCACGAAGCGCGTCGCGATCGCCCGGCTCGATGAGCAGCGCCGCGTCGCCGGCGAACTCCGGAATCGCGCCGGTGCGCGTGGCGATGACAGGCGCGCCGCACGCCAGCGCTTCGAGCGGCGGAATGCCGAATCCTTCGTTGTGCGACGGATAGACGAAGGCGAGCGCGCCGCGATACAGCGCGCGCAGTTGCTCGCGATCGACGTAGCCGGTCATTTCCGCGTCGCCGAGCTCGAGCTTTCCCCAGCCCGCTGATCCGCAGAGCACGAGGCGCGGCTTCGGTCTCGGGATCGAGCGCCACACGTCGAGCAGATCAGCGAGGCCTTTGCGCGGCTCGAGCGTGCCGACGAACAGCACGTAGTCGCCCTCGCCCTCGCCCGGCGAGAAAAATTCATCCACGCCGTTCGGCACGATCTCGATCTTCGAGCGCGGCACGCCGAATCCGCGCACCGCCTCCTCCGCGACCGCGCGCGACACCGCCGCGACGCTTCGCGCGCGCTCCAGGCTGCGGCCGATGAAAAGGTCGTACGAGAGGATCGTGCTCAGCCGGTGCCGTCCCGGCATCGTGATCGCGGTGAAGTCGTGAATGGTGACGACCGCTGGTGTGCGTGACGCGACCGGCAGCGTCCCGTGCGGACCCCACAGCACGTCGGCGTCGATGCGCGGCAGGAGCAGTTGCTGCCAGAGCACGCCGAGCGGCGCGCGATCGATGCGGAAGCGGCACTGCTCGAGACCCGACCGGTCGTCGATCTCTGCATGCGCCGCGATCAGCGGCGGCGATTCGAAGGTGAGGCGCCGCGCGATCTCCGCTGTGTGCACGCCGATGCCGGTGCGATGTCCGACCAGGGCGCGGCCGTCAATGACGACATTCACTCCGCAACCATACGCAACACGCCGAGCGTTTGCGAGGCGCAGACATCCCACCGGAACTTCGCCACCTGCGCGTGTCCGCGCGCGACGAGCTCCGCGCGCAGCGCCGCATCGCTCGTGACCCGCGTCAACTGCGCCAGCAGCCCATCGACATCGTCGAAGTAGAGCGCCGCGTCGCCGCCGACTTCCGGCAACGACGACGACTGCGCGGCGATCGCCGGCACGCCGAACGACATCGCCTCGAGGAGCGGAAACCCGAACCCCTCATAGATCGACGGAAAGACGAACGCCTCGGCGCGCTGATAGACCGTCGCCAGCCGCGCGGCGTCGACGTAATCGAGATGCACGATCCCCGGTTCGCGCAGCCGCGGCGCGATCTCCTTCGACTTCCAGCCGATCTTTCCGACGACGACGAGCGAGCCGTCGTAGCCGCTCGCGCGCAGTTTCGAGAACGCATCGAGCAGCACGCCGAGGTTCTTGCGCGGCTCGATGGTGGAGACGAAGAGGAGGTAGCGCGCCGGCAATTCGTCCATCGGCGCGGGCGCGGCGGAGATGCCGAGTCCGGAGTGGATGGCGACGGCGCGCGACGGATCGACGTCGTAGAACGCGAGCAGATCGCGGCGCGTCGACTCCGAGACGCAGATCACCGCGTCGGCGCGCGCCAGCTCGCGCGTCATGTGCGCCTCGAGGTTGTCGAGCGTCTCTTTCTGCAGCAGCTCGGGGAAGCGCTTGTACGTCAGGTCGTGCACCGTCACCACGCGGCGTCGCGCGATCGCGCCGTGCAGGCGCGGCAGAAAGTAATTCGCCCCGAACATCACGTCGGGATCGATCAGCTTCATCCAGACGACGTACGCCGCCGCGGTGAAGGCGCGCGAGAGGCGCGACGGCGGCACGCCGCGCAGATCGAACGTGCAGAGCCGCGCGTTCAGCGGGATCGCCGCGTGCAGCGACGGGCCGAGGTCGGTGACGCGCGCGTCGCCGAAGAGGTAGAGCTCGACGTCGTCGTGCTTCGCCATCTCGTGCAGCAGGAAATAGAGATACCAGCCGACGCCGGTCAGCGGTTCGTAGAACGGGCGGATGTCGACGCCGATGCGCAGCTTTCGTTCGCGATGCGCCGCCGCCATCCACGCCGCGCGCAAACGCTCCGCGAGCGCCTGGCGTAGAGTGTGAAGAACGATCGCGAGCGTCCGCAACATTGAGCGCGAATCGTAATCGCAATGCGCAAACTCGTCATCGCCATCGTGATCCTCGCCGTCGTCGCCGCCGCGGTGTGGGTCTATCTCGTCACCACCACGCCGTCGCAATCGCGCGGCGTCACCTTCCCGCTCAGCGACGCGCAGCGCGCGCTGCTCGCGCAGGTTCCGGAATCGGCGGAGTCGTTCGTGCTCGTGCCGGGCGCCGCCGCGCTGCACGCGAAGCTCGAGGCGAATCCGGTCACGCGCGACCTGCTCGCGCGTGCGAGCGTTCCGCGGCCCTGGATGCTCGGCGGCGCCGACGTCGTCGTCTGGAGCGCGGACAAGAAGACGACCTACCTCGTGCATCTCGATCCGCTGCGCGCGCTGGTTGCGCGCGTCGCCGGCGCGAGCGACTCGGTGCTCATCAACGTGACACCGGAGAATCCGATCGACCGCGGCGAGCTCGATCGGATCGTCGCCATCGCCAACGCGTTGCCCAACGGCGACGCCCTCGCGGTGCAGCGCACGAAATCGCGCGGCGCGTTTCCGCCGATTCCGCGTCCCGCGGTCAGCAGCGTCGCGGTCACGCCGGCCGAGATTGTCATCACCTCACGCGCGCCGGCCGATCCGAATGACGTCATCCGCGCCGAGCCGCTGCGCGCGCGCTTCCCGAAGTCGGCGATCCTCACCGCGTCGTTCACCAAGCCGCCGCGCCAGCTCGAGCTGACGCGGATCATGGCGAGGGAGATCACGACCCTCCTCGCAGACGGCGGCACGATCGCCATCTACGATGTCGACACCGGGACGCTCCTCCCCAAACCGCGCGAGGTGATCGCCATCCCCGCCACCCCGGAGCGGCGCGAGGCGCTGGCGAGCGTCGTGAAGGCGATCGGCGGCACCGGCCAGGAGCTGACCGGCTTCCGGACGGTCGATTCAGGCAACGAGCTCGTCGTTTCGTTCGACCCGAAATCGATGGCCCATTATCTAAAGGATGGAGCGGACGAGGCCCGCTGGCCGGCAAACGTCTGGGCGGCGAAGGTCGATCCGGGACGTATGGTCCCGCTGCTCAACGAGATAGACGGCAATCCGGCGCTGCGGATCGTCGCCCCGAAGCTCCACCGGTCGGTGCGCGACCTCAAGCACTGGATCGGCTCGCTGGAGAAGGCGAAGTCGATCGAGGCGGCGGGCTCCAGCGACGGTTCGGCAGAGGAGTTGCGAGTGGTCATCAGCGCGAAATAGTTCCGTCTCCTCAGCAGTTTAGGGGCGAACATGCAACGCGACCCCATCATCGATTTCGACGTGATCGACAAGGACGGCCCGCAGTCGTACAGCGGCACGTTCACGTTCACGGCCGAGGAGCTCGACCGCGATGAGCTCAATGCCGTCGGTCCGGTCGAGATCAAGGTCGAAGCCGACAAGGGTGATCTGCCGGGCGAGTACCTCATCGAAGGGGAGACGCAGTTCGCCGGCGATCTGAACTGCTCGCGCTGCGTCGAGCCGTATCCGTTTGCGAACTCCGCGACGTTTCACGTAAGATTTCGCCCTCGTCCGCAGGCCTCCGAGGAAAACGAGGAAGTCGAGATCACCGATGAGGAAGAGCTCGACGTCGAGTATTACTCGGAGCGCGATGTTCCGTTGAAAGACCTGGCGCTCGAGCAAGTCCAGCTTTCGATTCCGATGAAGCCTCTGTGCGACGAGAAGTGCCTCGGTCTCTGTCCGACCTGCGGCTCGAATCGCAACCGCGAGTCGTGCAGTTGTGAAGGAGCCGGTTCCGACGACCGGTGGGGCGCGCTGAAAGTACTGCGGGAAGAGTTAGCAAAGAAACGAGATAGTTGAGTTGCCTGCGGGCAACCAGTAATTGAAAGGATTCAACGATGCCAAATCCCAAAAGACGCCATTCCAAGGCCCGCACGCGCACGCGTCGCGCCCACGACTTCCTCAAGGCGAAGTCGCTGTCGACCTGCCCGCAGTGCCACGAGGCCAAGCTTCCGCACCGCGTCTGCCCGAAATGCGGCTTCTACAAAGGCCGCGAAGTGATCGCCGTCAAGGACTCGTTCTAGTCTCCACACAGCGATGACCGCCGGCGGAACGACTCCCACGGCCTGCAGGATCGCGCTCGATGCCATGGGCGGCGATCACGCACCGCGCGAGGTCGTCGCCGGCGCGCTGCTGGCGGCGAAAGAGTACGGCGTCGAGATCCTACTGGTCGGCCAGGAAGAAGTCGTCCGCAAAGAGCTCGCCGCGCTCACCGAGCAGACCCCGCGCGGGATCGAAGTCGTCGATGCGCGTGAAGTGGTCGAGATGACCGATCACGCGCTGACGCCGATCCGCAGAAAGCGCAACTCCTCCATCCGCGTCTGCGCCAACCTCGTCGCCGAGGGACGCGCGGATGCCTTCGTGTCCGCGGGCAACACCGGCGCGACCTGGACCTCCGCGCGCATGGTGATGGGGATGATCGAGGGCGTCGACCGTCCCGCGCTCGCCGCGATCCTGCCGAGCCAGAAGGGACACACGCTCCTCCTCGACGTCGGCGCGAATGTCGACGCGAAGGCGAGTCACCTCCGCGAGTTCGCCGTCATGGGCCACTTCTACGCGCAGATGCTCTTCGCCAATCAGGAGCCGCGCGTCGGACTCCTCTCCATCGGCGAAGAAGAGGGCAAAGGGAACGAGCTCACGAAAGAGACCTACCGCGTCCTTAAAGAGACGGGCCTCAACTTCATGGGGAACGCGGAAGGACGCGACGTCTTCAACGGCAACGCCGACGTCGTGGTCTGCGACGGCTTCATCGGCAACGTCGTGCTCAAAGCGAGCGAGGCCCTCGGCGAGTTCGTCAGCAAGACGTTGAAGCAGGAAATGATGGCGTCGCTGCCGCGCAAGATCGGCGCGATGCTCGCGAAGAGCGCCTTCGACGATCTGAAGAAGCGGATGGATTACTCCGAATACGGCGGCGCGCCGCTCCTCGGCGTCAAAGGCGGATGCATCGTCTGCCACGGCCGCTCCAACGCGAAGGCGATCAAGAACGCCATCCGCGTCGCGCGCGACTTCGCCGTCAATCGCATCGACGAGAAGATCCAGACGAAGATCAGCGACCTGCACAACCGCGAGCATTCGTCCGAAGTGCTGGCAACGGAGTAGCACTCCGTTATCATTCGCCGCGTGGAGCACAACACCGCATTCGTCTTCCCCGGACAGGGGAGCCAGTACGCCGGCATGGGGAAAGACGTCGCCGAGAAGTACCCCGTCGCGCGCCGCGTTTTCGATGAGATCGACGAGCACCTCGGCTTCTCGATCTCGAAGCTCTGTTTCGACGGTCCCGACGAAGAGCTCAAGCTGACGCAGAACACGCAGCCGGCGATCCTCGCCGTCTCGTCCGCGATTCACGCGGTGCTCGAAGACCTCGGCATCGCCCGCCGCGATCTCGTCGCTGGACATTCGCTCGGCGAGTACAGCGCCCTCGTCAGCGTCGGCGGACTCACGCCCGCCGAGGCCGCGAAGATCGTCCACTTCCGCGGCAAGTTCATGCAGGAGGCCGTGCCGGTCGGTGCAGGCGGCATGGCCGCGCTGCTCGGACCGACCGTCGAGGAAGCGCAGGCGATCTGCGATGAAGCGGCGCAGGGCGAGGTCGTCTCCGTCGCCAACATCAACTCGCCCGGCCAGGTCGTCATCGCCGGAACCGCCGCGGGAATCGATCGCGCGATCGCGGTCGCGAAGACGCAGGGCAAGAAAGCGATCAAGCTCGAAGTCTCCGCCCCTTTCCATTGCGCGCTGATGAAGCCCGCCGAGGAGCGACTCAAGCCGCTGCTCGACGAAGCGCCGTTCAAGGATCTGTGGGTGTCGCTCGTGTCGAACGTCGACGCGTCGCCGATCGGCACGCCGACCGCGGTGCGCAACGCGCTGATCCGCCAGGTCGTGTCGCCCGTGCGCTGGGTGGAGTCTGTGCAGAAGATGATCGCCATGGGTGTCCGCCGCTTCGTCGAGGTCGGACCGAAGAACGTGCTCACCGGGATGATCAAGCGCATCGACAAGACGGTGGAGCTGATCAACGTCTCGGACGTCGCATCGATCGAAGCGTATGCGGAGAAACTGAAATGAAGATCGACCTCACCGGCAAAACCGCCCTGGTCACCGGCGCGTCGCGCGGCATCGGCGAAGCGATCGCCCGCCGCCTCGGCGAGTCGGGCGCGAAGGTGCTCTGCGCCGCGCGGACGATCGACGCCGTGCAGCGCGTCGCCGGCGAGATCGGCGCAAACGCCGTCGCCGTGCAGCTCGACATCACCGGCGCCGACGTGCGCGATCGCATCAAGGCGCTGCTCGAGGAGCACGGCAACATCGACATCCTGGTCAACAACGCCGGCGTCACCGAGGACGATCTGTTCATCCGCATGAAGCCCGACGCGTGGGATCGCGTGCTGCGGACGAACCTCGACTCCGCGTTCCACATCACGCAGGAAGTGTCGAAGAAGATGATCCGCGCGCGTTGGGGCCGCATCATCAACATCACCTCGGTGGTCGGACTGAGCGGCAACGCGGGGCAGGTCAACTACTCCGCGTCGAAGGCCGGCATCGTCGGCTTCACGAAATCGCTGGCGCTGGAGATCGGCTCGCGCAACGTGACGGTGAATGCGATCGCGCCCGGCTTCATCCAGACGGCGATGACCGATGCGATGACCGCCGACGCGAAGAAGAACATGGAAGACCGCATCGCCGCGAAGCGCCTCGGCACGCCCGACGACATCGCATACGCCGTCGTGTTCCTCGCCTCGGAGCAGGCGAGCTACATCACCGGCACCGTGCTGAACGTCAGCGGCGGCCTGTACATGTAAGCCGGTCAGAACTCGCGATCGCGCAGATGGAACGGCGAGAAGCCGCGCTCGTACGCCGGCGCCCAGAGCCACGCGACCGGCTCGTCATCAATCCGATCGAAGTGATGCACACCCGGCGCGAGCTGCACCGCGCCGCGATACGGAGCGCCGTCGAGCGTCCCGCGCGCCTGTCCGTTGCGATCGAGGACGACGTACATCGCGGGAATCGCCACCTCGAAGTCGCCGTGCGGCGCGATCCAGCCGCCTGACGCGCGCAAGCGGCCGACGTCGATGTAGTGCCCGAGGAGGAACGCCTTGCCCTCGGGCGGCCAGAAGGCGCCGTCCGCCTGCGCCACGTGGCAGTGCGCGTTGATCATGTCGCGCGCGATCGTGTCGGGAATCAGGCCGCGCTTCAGCGTCGCGCGTCCGACCACTTCGAGAATGAAGTAGTAGGGGCGGCGGCGATAGATCGTCTCGCCCTTGTAGTCCATCAGCGGCTCGCCGGGACGTGTCAGGTGCAACACCTGATTCATCATCGTCGTGAATTCCGGCGTGTCGTTCTTCAGCCACTTCGTGTCGTAGCCGATGCGCACGAGGCACACGAGCGCGAGCGCCGCGATCACGGGCGTACGAACGTGATTTGCGATGAGCATCGCGAAGACCGGCAGGATCGCGAGCAGATCGCGCGGCGAGATCAGCGGCCACCAGCAGATCAGCGTCGCCGGATAAACGAGCGCCAGCATCAGGATGAAGTTGTGTCGTGCGTACCGGAAGATCGCGACGAGCGCAGGGACGTAGAGCACGCGCAGCAACCAGCGATATGTGCCGGTCGCCGAGATCTCGTTGAAGGTGACGTTGCAGTAGACGAGGTTATGCCACGCGCCGAGTTTCACGAACGTCAACGCGATGATTGCCGGCACGATCACGAATCCGAGGATCGCCGGCAGCGCACGCCGCCACTCGCGCCGGCGCGGTGCCGCGGCGAGCGCGAGCGTGATGACGAGGAGCGACGTCTTCACCGACACGCAGGCGGCGGCGCCGAGCAGGAGTCCGCCGATGAACATCGCGCCGCCGGTGAAGGCGAGGATTGCGGCCATCCACAGCGCGACCCAGAGGTTGTCGTTGCGGTACTCGATCGATTTCAGAAAAAACGTCGGGATCAGATTGAGGATGAGCACCGACCAGACCGCGGCGCGCGTCGAGTAGATGCGTCGCGCGAGGAGGAACGTCGCGTAGCAGACGAAGATCCAGAGAGGGATCATCAAAGCGCGCATGCAGAAGAGGATGTCCGCGCGCTCGCCGAAGAGGGCGAGGAACGGGGCGGTGGTGAGGTGGAAGAGGGGGACGTGGTTATCGAAGAGGTCGCGGTACTGCACGAGACCGTGGGTCCACCCCCAGGCGACGTGAAGGTGTTGCGGCTCGTCGGAGTCGAAGCGGTAGCGGAAAAAGCAGGCGGCGCGGAGGGCCAGGAGCAGCAGCGCCAGTCCCGCCGAGAGGAAGCGCTCCCGTTTCGACAAGCGGGCGGATGGTAGCAAAAAACGCTCGACACCCGCGGGAGGGGTGAATAGAATCGCGCGCCTCGCTGTTCCGAGTGATTCCTGCCGAAACAAGCCGTTGTAGCTCAGTTGGCAGAGCAGCTGATTCGTAATCAGCAGGTCGCCGGTTCAAATCCGGCCAACGGCTCCAGAAGCTTCCCAGCGCGCAAACGCGACCGGCACCTGCATGCTCCCGAGGCCCCACCCCTCGATCCACACCTGCGGATCGCCCTGCTGCTTCACGTCCGAGCGCGCGAAATCGATGGTGATCGTCCGTTGCGCGCTCGCGAGGAGCGAGAAGAAATTGTCGCTGTAGAACGCCGGCAGGATTCGTGTCACGCCGTCAGCCTCGCGCACCTGGAGGCGTAGAAAGAACGCGATCGAGGCCGCCGTGTTCTTCGCCGTCACTTCGATGCGGTAGCGATCGGGATCGACGATCGCGGAGCCCTGCACGTCGATCTGCGTGGCGGGAAGTGCGGCCAGGCCGGTGTAATCACCGCCGGAGGGATAGAGCCAGTAGAGATTCGCTGAGTCGACGCCGTCGCCGCTCAGCGTGAGATGGACGAACCAGACGTCGAGGCCCGACGGCATCGTCACCTTCGCGCCGGTGGACGTTACCGACATCGGCGGCGCGCTGGCGACGGTCCCGCTGCCGGCGCTCGTCGTGTTGCCGTCGACGTCGATGATCGACGCGTTCCATGCGAGCGCAGACAGCGTCGACGGCGACGTATTCACCACCATCACTTCGTACGTCGACAGGTCGAGCTGCACATGCACCGGCTCGGCGGCGCAGCGGGCGCCGTAGAGCGCGGCGTTCGGATCGAGATACCAGTCGTACAGCGAGCCGCGCAGTCCGGGCCACGGGTTCTGCACCTTCCAGATCGCGAAGCCGGTCGCCTCGGTCCACATCTGTTCGGTGTAGCCCTCGATGAGCGCGCGGTACTGGATGTAATTCGCGAGCTGCGCGTAGAACGTGAACTGCTCGAGGGTCGACGGCGTGCCGTAGAGCGTGACCTGATTCACGCCGTCCGACGCCTGGTAGCCGATGTAGCAGTGCAGCGTCCAGTCGTCGTTGAACGGCTTCACGGTGGGGAAGTCGTTCGCGTCATTGGCCGGCATCATCCGCAGCACGCTCGCTTGCACCGGCGTGCCGACCGAGCCCAGCTCCGGGTTGAACGGCGTGTCCATCAGGATGCCGTTGCCGGGACCGCCGTAGAAGTCGGGCGGCTCGAGGATGCCGTACGGCCCGTCGATCGTCTGATTCGATCCCGCGATGTCCGTCGACTCCGTGACGTAGATCCGCGTCCCGTCGAGCACCGGGCCCGATGTCCCTTCGATCCACTGCTGCAGTTGCGCGGGGATCGGATCGGGCGGCGTCGACTCGTTGCCGCCGCACCAGAACAGGAGGCTCGCGTGGTTCCTCAGTAACTTGATGGTGTCCTCGGCGCACGCAAGAAAAAACGGCGGATACGTGTCGGGGTAGCCGAGGGTGTATTCGCTCGACATCCAGAAATCCTGCATCACGAGCATGCCGTGGCGGTCGCATGCTTCGTAGAACTCCGGCCGCTCGGCGATGCCGCCGCCCCAGACGCGAAGGAAATTGAGGTTCGACATCGCCAGCATGCGCACTTCGTCGTCGTAGCGTTTGCGGGAGAGCCGGAGCATTGCATCCGAGCCGATCCAGTTGCCGCCGCGGAGATAGATCGGCTGACCGTTGACCAGGAACTGCCGGCTGGTAGTGCCGCTCTTCATCTTCAGCGTATTGACGCCGAGCTCCCGCAGGCCTGCCTGCAGCGAGGCGGTATCGGACACGACGCCTCCGATCGTCACGGCGAGAGCGACTTCGTACAACGGCTGCGCGCCGTAGCCGTTCGGCCACCAGAGGCGCGGCTGGTCGATCGTGATCGTGCCGATCGTCACGATCTGCGCGCTCGCATCCGCGTCGAGCGTGATCGTCGTGCTCACCGTCTGCCCGTCGATCGAACAACTGACGTCGCACGTCTGAGCCTCCGGCGACGCATTGCTCAGCTCCGCGGTGATCGTCACCGACGCGCTGCCGTCACCGATTGTCGTCACCACGTGCGGATTGGCGATCGTCACGGCGCCGGTGACCTCGAGGCCGACGCGATCCCAGATTCCGGTGTTGCGGTCGGGGATCGGGAGGACCCAGTCCCAGCCGATCGTGTAGCGCTGCGTGACGTTCAGGGCGATGTTGTCCGAGCTGTCGACGCCGCCGTTGCCGCCCGGCGTGCCGGCCGGATCGGGCGGTGTGACCAGCACGGCCACGCGGTTTTCGGTGCCGCCGGCGTTGACCCACGGCGTGATGTTGAAGGCGTGGCGGAGGAACATGCCGGAGACCGGCGACGCGGTGAGCTGCTGGCCGTTGAAGAAGACTTCCGCGGTGTAGTTGATGCCGCGGAAGTGCAGCCAGACCTGCTGGCCGGCGTCGATGGCCGGGACGTCGACCGTCGCGGCGAACCAGTACGTGTAGAACGGCACGCCGGCCTTCGAGATGTCGGGGATCTGCTGGCTGTTCAGTCCGAAGTAGGGGTCGCGATAGACGCCGTTCTCGATCAGCGTCGTCAGCACCGTTCCGGGAACGCGCGCCGCGAGCCAGCCGTCGAGCGGATACGAAGGCTGCGAGATCGTCGTGCCGGGGTCGGTGATTTTCGATGCGTTGATCGCGGTCCAGCCACTGTTGAGCTCGATTGCGGCATGTGCCATCATTACGTCTCTCCACAAAAAGTATATCGGCTGGAATGGAGGCATCCGTCATGGCCACTGAGGCGCAGCTCCTCGCGTCACTCGGCATCACCGACTCCACGGTTCAGAACGACATCATCAGCGGTGCGGCGCGCCTGCTCGTTCTCGATTGCAGCGCACACCTCGACTGGGACTGGCTTCTCTCATTTCCTCTGCTCGCCGCGGGCGGCAGCGGCCAGCGCTCGTCGTGGTACTTCGGGACCAACAAGGGACCGACGAACACGATCTTCAAGCAGGCCGCGAGTCTGATCGGTAGCGCGGACTATCACTTCTCGATCTGCGAGATGGGCTTCCTCCGCGCGTTCGCCGACTCCGATTCGACGGACTTCGCCACGCTCTCCAGCAACGCGGCCACGAACGCCAACCTCCGCATCGCCGGCGGCGGCATCACCTCGCCCGACAATCTGCTCACGCACGGCGAGGCGTTCATTCGCGCCTATCTCGTCGGGCACACCTTCCTCGCGGCCAACCTCACCGCGCCGCCGCCGCCCGTATCGGTCTGGCTGCCCGACGACTTCGGCCACGATCCGAATCTCCCCATCGTCGTGCAGGCAATGGGATTGAGCGCCGCCGGCTTCGCGCGCATCCCCGGCAATGGCTCGGGGCCGACGCAGACAGTGTCCGGCGGCCCGAGCATGGCGACGACGCTGACTGCCGGTCCGATCGACTTCACGTGGACGGCGCCCGACGGCTCATCGATCTTCGCGCACTGGCTGGTCGGTTTCTACACGCAGGGCGGGGGCCTTGCGTCGGTCAGCGACATCACGACGTATCTCAACCTCAATGCCGATCCGTCGCCGACGCCGTACATCTACGTCCCGGTGATCAACGACTTCATGCTGCCGAATACCGCGATCACCGGCATCATTCAGAACAACTCGCCGATGACGTGGACGAACCCGGCGACCAGCGATGACGAGACGGTCTATCTCGCCGCCGGAGCGTTCGAGGATTACGCGCAACTGGCGATGTTCCACACGCTCACGTCGCAGGCGTTCAATCCGAATCCGTACTACACCGGCTGCTACGGCGCGCGTCCGGCGCTGAAGATCCTGCATCAGCGCGCCACGCGCAATCTCCTTGCGGCGGAGCTGTTCAGCGTCATCGCGCAATACGCCGAACCGGCCGGCGGCACCGCGTCGCTCGGCAGCGGCGAGAGTCAGGCCGAGCTGCTCGCCGAGGCGTGGAACCTGCTGGTGCCGAGCACGCATCACGACTACATCACCGGCACGGCCATCCCCGACGTCTATCACCGCGAGCAACTGACGATGCTCCGGCAGGCCGACTCCCGCGCGAGCTGGCTGCTGAGCGACGCGATGCAGTCGATCGCCGCGTCGATCAATCCGACGTCGTACGAGACCGGCGTCGCGGTCTTCAATCCGCTCGGCTTCGCGCGCAGCGAGGTCGTGGAGCTGAGCGCCGATGCGATGAGAAATCTGAACGTGCAGCTCAGCGGCAAGGGCTATCAGAACAACGCCGACGGCAGCTTCCTCTTCACCGGCTCCGCGCCGAGCATGGGTTATCAGACCAACTATCTGGGCTCGAGCTCCGCGCCTGCGAATCCGGCGACGGTGACGCCGTCGTCGACGAGCGTGGTGCTATCGAACGGTCTGGTGAGCGCAACGCTGACCCCCGACAGTAACGGCATCTGGGGCCTCACCTCGGTACTCGACGTCGCGGGCGGCAACACTGAACTGATCGCGACAGGTGCCGTGGCCAACGATCTCCTCTTCTATTTCGACACCGGCAACGAATACAAGTTCGGAATGGAGATCCTGTCGACCTCCTGGACGCTCACCGACGTGACGAGCAGCCTCTCGGCACCGACGGTGACGGTCGTCGAGTCCGGGCCGCTGCGCGTCTGCGTCTCGACCTCGGTGACCTACACCGATCAACACGTCACCATCGACTTCGTCCGCGAGTACATCCTCAACGCGAACGAGCCGATGCTGCGGATGCGCACCACCGGCGCCGCGCCGATGCTCCAGCAGCAGGGAAGCAGCGTGGTCGTGCAGTTCCCGCTTGCCGCCGGCACGAACGGCATCACGTCGATCGTGCGCGGCACGCCGTATCACTGGACCGACGTCCCGCCGTCGGAGATCTACTGGAACCAGCAGACGTTCCTGCCGACGCACAACTTCGTCATGCCGTTCGCCGATGAAGCGACGGCGCCGCTCTGCGCGATCTATCACCGCGACGTTCCGCCCTGGGGCATCTCGTATCAATGGGACCGGACGACGAAGGAGTTCGAGCCGAACGACGGCATCCTCTACGGCTGCCTTTTCCGCAACGGCGACGGGAGCTATTTCACCGGCTGGGTGGCCGATCCCGGCAAATACACGCCGTACGGCAGCGATCCCGAGACGCACGTGCGCGAGTACGCGCTGCGCGTGCCGACGGGACTCGGCGATGCGGCCAGCGGCGCGCCGCTCAGCGAGGCGCTCGCCTTTGCCTCGCCGCTTCGCGGCCTCTTCCTCGAGCCGTTGAACACGTCGCTCGCGGATCACATGTCGCTCGTCTCCAGCAGCTCCGGCGCGCTCGTGACCGTGGCGAAGTGGGGAACGGTGAATCCGAGCGATCTCGTGCTGCGCGTCTACACGCCCGGCACGACCGCGACCTCGCCGACCGGTGTCACGCTGACGATCGCCTCGATCATCAACGATTCGAGCGCTGATCTCACGGTCAACGGGATCACTGCGCTCGAACAACCATTGGCATCAGCAAACGATCTCGCGTTGTCGTCGACGGCGACGACCGTGTCATTCACCGCGAACACCGCGTTGACGACGATCGCGGTCAGTGCGTGACGGCGTGTCGCCGTAATGGTCCCGTCGGTCGGATGAAGATCCACGCGGCGCCGGCGAAGCCCTTGTCCAGCGGGCCGCCGACGATCGCGGTGTTGCCGTCGGCGGAGAGGGAGACGGAGGTTCCTTGCTGCGCGCCTCCGGTCGACCCGGAGCCAAGGAGCTTCTCGCCTTGTTGCGTCCAGATTCCTGCGCTCCGGGTCCAGACCCACGTGCCGCCGTCGCCGCCGCTGCCGCCGACGATCGCGGTGTCGCCATCGGCGGAGAGCGAGACGGCGTTGCCGAAGAGCGCGGCGCCGGCGTTGCCGGACGCGGTCAGCTTGCCCGACTGCTGCGTCCAGATTCCAACGTTCCGCTTCCAGACCCACACGGCGCCGGTGTTGTTGTTGTCGGTCAGCCCTCCGATGATCGCCGTGTCGCCGTTGGCGGAGAGCGCTGCCGACCAGCCCTGCCACGAGTTGCCGACGCCCGACACCGCGCCGAGTCCGACCAGCTTGTTGCCCTGCTGCGTCCAGACGCCGCCGCTGCGCGTCCACACCCACGCCGCGCCGTTGGCGGCGTTGTCGCCGTAGCCGCCGACGATCGCGGTGTTGCCGTCGGCGGAGAGCGCGACCGAGTAGCCTTGTCGCGAGCTGTTGCCCACCGCGCCGGAGCCGGCGAGCTTGTTGCCCTGCTGACTCCACACGCCTCCGCTCCTCACCCAGATCCACGCGCCGCCGCCGCCCGGACCGCCGTCGAACGGTCCTCCGACGATCGCCGTGTTGCCGTCGGCGGATAGCGAAACGGAGAAGCCTTGCTGCGCGCTCCCGACGGCGCCGGAGCCGACGAGTTTGTTTCCCTGCTGCGTCCAGACGCCGCCGCTCCGCGTCCAGACCCACGCGGCGCCGGCGTTGTTGTTGTCGAACGGACCGCCGATGATCGCGGTGTTGCCGTCGGCGGAAAGCGCTGCGGAGTTGCCTTGATTGGCGTTCCCGATTGCGCCGGAGCCGACGAGCTTGTTCCCCTGCTGCGTCCAGACACCACCACCGCTGTTCGTCCAGACCCACGCCGCGCCGGCGCTGCCGTTGTCGAGAATCCCGCCGACGATCGCCGTTCTGCCGTCGCCTGACATCGCGACGGAGCGCCCCTGAAACGCGTTCCCCACCGCGCCGGTGCCGACGAGCTTCGGCCCCTGCTGGAAGAACTGCGCGAGCGCCGGCTGGGAGGCGAGAACGATCAGCAGGGCAACGATGCGCATGGTCCGATGGTACTCCCGCCACAAAAAACGCATCGCCGTGTCTTCTCCCTCATGCGACGCAAACTGGTCGGTGCGGCGGTCTTCCTTCTCCTCGCCTCGGTCGCCAACGCCCAGCGCAAAGGGGCGGTCGACTGGATCTTTCTCGTCGACACGTCGAAGTCGATGCGCGGGGTGGGCGGGACGCGGGACATCTTCGATGACGTCAAGGCGAGCATCGACACGTTCGTGCGCGAGGCGAACGACGGCGATTCGGTCGCGATCTACACGTTCGATCGCGAAGCGGAGATGCATTCGTCGACCGTCATCGGCGGCAACGCGCGCGACGACCTGCAGACGATCGTCGGCGGACTGAACGCGAACGGCGACCGCACGCACCTCGGGCTCGCGATCAAGCAAGGACTGGAGCGCGCCGGAAGCCTGAAACCGGACGCGAAGCGCACGCACGCCGTCGTCCTCTTCACCGACGGCAAGGAAGACGTCCGCGGGATCAGGGATCCGGTGCGCATCGCGTCGAACGTCGATCGCGTCGGCGACTCGTTCGTCTTCTTCGTCTCGATGGGCGACGAGCACGAGGCGCAGCTCGACGAGTTCGCGCGGGCCGCGAAGAACACGACGGTCCTGCGCGCGCCGAGCGTGAGCGCGATTCGCGAGGTGGCGGAGAAGATTCGCGCGACGTTGCCGGAGCCTCGGCCACCGGTAACGACAACGACGGCGCCACTTCCACCACCACCACCGAAGAGCTATCGCTGGCTGCTCCTCCTCCCCATCCTCGCGGCGATCGCCTTCTTCGCCTGGTCGCGCCATCGCCAGAACAACCAGCTCGAAGGCGAGCTCGAGATCCTCCAGCCTCGCGTCGACTCCGCGTTCGTCGGACTCCCGCGCCTCGGGACGAGCGAGGTCACGCTCAGCTCGATCCTTCCTATCGACGCCCTCGGCGGCAGCGATGCGCGTCTCTTCGTCCGCCGCCGCGACGGCAACAAATCGGTCTGGATCTCCGCGCGCAGCGGCGCGCTGCGCGTCAACGAGGTCGAGACGCCGGAAAGCGAATTGTTCGACGCCGACACCATCCAGCTCGGCGACGCGAAGCTGCGGTTCAACCGTGCAGGTCACGAACGTCCTCAGGAGGATCTGTGAAAAACAACGTCGTCTTTCGCCCCACCGTCGTCATCGGCCTCGGCGGCACCGGCTACAACACGCTGCTGAAACTGAAGCAGCGCTTCGTCGACGCGTACGGCTCGCTCCCGCCGATCGTCAAGTTGTTGTCGATCGACACGACCGAAAACGCCGAGGGGGCGGCGGAGCGCGACGCGGCGGAGATCCGCCTCGATCACGGCGAATTGTTCGTCCTGCAGGTCAACAATCCGGAGCGGCTCGTCGGCAACGGAACCAATCCGCATCTCGACGAATGGTGGCCGCCCGAGGTGCCGAAGCAGGCCATCACCGCGGGAGCGGGACAGGTGCGGGCGCGCGGACGCCTCGCCCTCTTCGCCCGCGCCAACGAGGTCTACTCGCGCCTGCAGCGGACGATCGACGACGTTCGCAACATCCGCAATCAGAAACAGTCGTACGCCGAGCAGTTCCAGGTCTCGGCGCGCGCCGGCGTCGAGGTCTACCTCGTCGGCAGTCTCGCCGGCGGAACCGGCAGCGGCACGTTCCTCGACATCTCATTCATGGCGCGCGACATCGTCGGCGACAGCGAGTCGAACCTCACCGCCGTCCTCCTTCTGCCCGGACTCTTCACGCGCAAGGCGGGCGTGGCGCTGGTGAAGCCGAACGCGTACGGCGCGCTGAAGGAGATCGAGTACCTCTCCACGATGAAGGGCAACTTCCAGGTCGACTACGGCGTGCGGCGCGTCGACGTCACGCGTCCGCCGTTCGACCTCATCTACCTCATCGACAGCTCGAACGAGCAGGGACGCGTGGTGAGCGACGATCGCGATCTCTACTCGCTCATCGCCGACGGCATGTACGTACAGATCGGCTCGCAGATCGGCGTCGACAACGCGAACGCGGTCGACAACATCAAGACGCAGATCGCCACCGCCGGCATGGTGAAGGGCCGCTCGCCGCAGTACTGCAGCTTCGGTGTGGCGTCACTCGTCATGCCGAGCTTCGACACGCTGATCTACGAGGACGCGAAGCGCCTGGTCAACGACGACCTCCTCAACGGCGCCGTCGTCGACTCCGAGATCGAAGAGGAAGTGCAGCGCTTCATCGAGCAGAACCGCCTGCGCGAGGACGATTCCGATCAGGTGATCGAGTACCTCAGCCAACGCGAGGGAGGCGGCCAGCTCCGCTTCCCGATGTCGCTGCAGCAACTGAAGTTCGACAACAAGGCGCTCAGCGCGATCAAGAGCATGCATACCGTGCATCGCTCGCGCGCCGAGCGGCAGATCGCGCAGTCGATCGCCGCGAACATGGACGCGCTGCGCGAGTCGTCGGTCGCCGCAATCAACGCGGTCTGGGAGTCGACGGTCAATCGCGTGAACGGCTTCACGCGCGCCGAGCGCTTCTTCGAGAAGCTGCAGGCGAAGCTCGAGTGGTACCAGAACATGATGGACGGCGAGGCGAAGGAAGAGCGGACGAAGCTCAAGGCGCTCAACTTCAAGCCGGCCGAGGACCAGATCGGCGAGGCGGTCGGCGCGTTCATGCGGCGCGAGGCGAAGGTCAAGACCGCGTGCGAGGTCTACGGCGGTCTCGTCGATCGCGAGAGCGAGCTGACCGTGCGCGTGTCGCGGCTGGAGAAAGCGGTCGAGCTCTACTCCACGCTGCACGCGCACACGCAGTCGATCCTCAACTCCTGCTATCGCATCCGCGAGAACCTCAGCGCGTCGCGCAAGCAGTTCGAGCAGCAGTATCTCGATGCGGCGAATCCGCGCGGGACGTCGCGGCTCTTCGAGCAGGTGGTGAGCTTCGATCCGGGCGAGCAGCGGCCGAAGGTGACGGGCGAGGATTTCGTGAAGTGGTACGCCGATCATCACAACGCGTCGCTCACGCAGTGGTCGGGACTGAAGGCCTCCGAGGTGCACGCCGACATCCAGCAGTTCGTGCTGAAGTGCTACGAGCCGCTGACGTCGCTCACCATGGACGACGTCCTGCGCCGCTCGTCGCCCGACGTCGTCTCGCAGGAATTGAAACGGGTCGACAACCTCGCCGTTCCGCTCTGGCGCTACGACCTCGGGCGCATCCCCGTCGTCAACCAGGCGGTCATCAACGAGTTCTACCACTACGGCGTCGCCGACGCCGACAGCACGGTGCTGAAGGACGCGCGCTACGATGCCGGCGTGCCGAAGGGGAACGCGAAGCCTGCGATGGTCTCGACGCGCGATGCGCGGCGCATCCTGCTGTTCAAGGTCAAGACCGGCATCCCGCTCTTCGCGCTCTCCGAGATCGACGAGATGGAGCGCTCGTATCTCGATCCGAACAAGGTGATCTCCAATCACGTCGACCGGCGCTGGCAGGAGATTCCGAATCTCATCCCGCGCAGCGGCGACGGCGAGGCGCTGCGCTGGTTCGCGCTGGCGCAGGCGCCGGAGCCGTTCGCCATCATCCGGCGCGAAGGGGCGTGGTACTCGATCAAATCGAAGAACGGCCGGCGGCTGGAGAACAGCATGATCCGCCTCGGGCAGGGGCGCGTGCCGGCGTACGCGGCGTTCGAGAAGAACCGCGAGCTGGTGCAGGAAGCGGAGGAGGCGATCGACGCGATCGTCACCCGCGAAGGAGCGACGCGCGTGATCCAGATCCTGCGCGACTACACCGACGCGCTCTCGAAGCAGATGTCGGGCGCGGTCGACGCGGCGGTGAAGGACCAGGTGGAGAACGAAGTGCTGGCCATCGAGGAGTACGTGCGGCGGATGGAGCAGCTCTCCTGAACGGCCATGCTCAAACCGGTCAGCATCCTCGCTCTCGATGACGATGCGGCGGCGCTCGCCGAGGCCGTGCAGCGGCGCGTGTCGCAGGCGCACGGACTCGACGATCTCGTGCAGTGGCGGCGTGGCGACGCGCTGATTGACGACGCGATCCAGTCGATGCGCGCGCAACGGCAGCGGCCCGAGAGTCCGCTGCGCATCCGCGACGACATCAGCAATCGCGAGCTCGTGCTCGTGATCGTGTCCGCGGGCGGCCCCGCGCACGCGAGCGTGCTCGACACCGTCGCGCGCATCCGCCAGACGTACGAGTTACGGCGGCTCGCGTCGTTCTTCGGCATCGAGATCCTCTGCCTTCTCCCCGAAGTGACGAAGTCGAGCGACTACGCGGCCGCGTACGGCTTGCTCATGGCGCTCAGCGGCGCCGATCCGAAACCGTTCGGCGAGGTCTGGCTGGTGGACGCGACGAACGGAGGGCGCGTGCAATTCGGCTCGCTGGCCGAGGCGCTCGACACGTACGCCGATGCAGTCGCCGGCGCGCTGACGCTCGAGCCGGAGCTGAGCGGCGCGTTGCCCGGATTGCATCCGCGCGGGATGCCGCCGGCGTTCAGCTCGTTCGGATACGCGGAGCTCTTCTTCCCGCGCGAGCTGGTGCTGCAGCGCGTCGAATCGCGCTTCGCATGTGAGCTGATCCAGCATGCGCTTCTGTCCAGTGGAGGGACAGGCGCCCTCGCCTGTCTGCAAGCCAAACAATTCATCGTCCAGTCGCAGCTCACCACCGCGGCGGCGCAATCGGTCTTCAAGCGCTTCCAGCCGAAGACGCTGGCGAACGAGCGGACGCGCAGCGCGGACGAGCTGATCGCCGCCGTGCGCAACGAGCTGCAGCAGTTCCGCGATTCGGTCCACCTGCAGAACCTCGATGCGCTGGCGAAGCAGAGCGATCACGCGGCGGGCGTGGCGAAGGCGTCGCTCGACCGCGCCGTCGACGAGACGCTCGATCAGTTCGACTATCCCGCGGCGATCCGCTTTCTCGAGGCGCTGCTCGATCCGCTGCCCGACGTCCGCCGCGATGCCGACGCCTCGCCGCGCACTCTCGTCACCGAGCTCACCGGTGCGACCGCGGCGCTCGACACGCGGCTCGGCTTCGCGCCGAACACGGCGGCGAGCGACGCGGCGCGCAAGCGCGTGCGCGAGCTGGCGAACCTGATTCAGGATCAGACGCTCGTCGCCGATGCGATGGAGCCAGTCAGTGCTGCTGACCAGATTTCGGAGCTGGAGCGCGAGCAGCAGTCGCTGCTCGATGGCCTGCCCGAGATCGTGTTCGCCGAGGAAAGTGCGAACAACGCCGGACGGAGCAGCGCGCGCGACTCCGAGGCCGCGCGGCTGGCGGCCGAGACGCAGGCCCGGGAGCAGGAGCTGCGCGAGCTCTTCGTGCAGCGTCCGCGCGCGGAGCACGCGTTGCGCGAGGCGCTGGAGATGCGCCGCGCGTGGCTCTGGCGGCAGATCCTCTGGGCCGCGGCCGGCGTCGCGCTGATCTATGCGCTGAAGGGACCGACCTGGCTCGCCGCGACCGCGCTCGCGGTCTTCGCCATCGTCGCCGCGGTGCGCTACGCGAAAGAGATCGCGCCGCAGGTGCGCACGGCGCGCGAAACACTCGAGTGGATCCGCGCGCAGATCGAAGCGACCGACAAGGCGAAGAACGCCGCGTACAACGACGAGCTGCAATTCGAATGCGACATCGCGCATCGCCGTGCAACGTTGAACGTCCTGCGCCGCACGCGCGACGCCGCCAAAGAAACACTCACCCTCCTGCGCACGCGGTTTCATGAGCTGGAAAACGTAGGGCGGGTTCTCCAACCCGCCCCCATCACCTCATCCGGCCTCGCCATCTCCATCATCGACGACGCCGACGTCGACGCCTGGTACGAGCGCACCGCCGGCGATCGCAAGCCGGCGATCCGCGAATTTCCGATCAGCCGCTCCGCTTCACGCCATCTCGCCTTCGACGACCTTCGCGCGCGCATCGCCGCGCACGCCGCGACCGCCTTCAACGAGGTCCGCGACCTCACGCTCGCGCGCGCCGCGTCCGTGCTGGCGCAGGAGACGAAGCTCGCGCAGCGCATGAAGCGCTTCGTCGAGGTCAGCGCGCCGCTCATCGATCTGCGCGACGACGACCTTCCCGCGAATCAGGCGATGCAGCGCGACGTGACGATCTGGACGGAGCCCGACGACGCGCGCTGGGTGTCGCAACTGCAGCGCCGCTTCCCCGACGCGCAGCTCAAGGGCTCGCCCGACCTGCTGCGCGTGAACGTCGTCAGCCGCGTCCTCCACTTTCCCGCCTACGTCCTCGGCCAGATCGATTTCTATCGCTCGCATTTCAAAGGGATCGACGATCTCGTCCCCACCGATCTGCTGCTCACCGGTCCGGTCCGCGCCGCGTACGAACAGGTGCTCCTCGGCCGCGCCCTCGGCGTTCTCGAATGGCGCGATGGCGATTCGCATCTCGCCCTGGCCGAGCAGCTCGCGTCATCCGGCGCGGCGGCCATGCGCGAGCGCCTGCGCGAGACGCTCGCCCCGCGGCTCGAGATCGCCCGCGACGTCGAGCGCGATCTCCGCCGCCTGCTCGAGACGACGCCGCTCACCCCGCTCGACCGCGGCATCCTCGGCGCGCTGATGAAGCGCTACGCGCTGGTGTGATTTACGCGACCACGCTGCCGAGGTGACGCACCGCCGCCGCGAAGCCCTCGCCGATTCCGGAGCGGGAGAGCTGCACTACTTCGTTCAGTCCCGACGCCGTCCGGAAATGCAGTTCGTCGTACATGCAGATCGGGAGCTGCGGATTGTTGTTGAAGCGGCGATCCGGACCTCCGCTGCGGTTCACGTAGCGCCAGGTGTGGCCGACGACCGTCGCGTCGCCCGGCACGCCGCTCTCCTCGATGAACTGCTGCCGCGTGACCGAGACGTCGAGCGTGCGATACGACACCGCCCCGACGCCCTGCGGGTCGTAGACGAGCAGGCGATCGGGAAGGAAGTAGAGCGTCTGCCGGCCGGCGCCGACGCTCAGCACCGGCACGTTCGTGCGTACCAGCGGCGGCGCGGCGGTGCGCAGCAGCGTCGGATTGCGCCGCACGATCGCGCTCGCGCCGGCGTGGTACTTCCGGTCGTACACCGCGCCTGACGCGGCGATGTGCCACGCCCGCTTCGACGCCGACACCGCCTGCGCCCATTCGTGAAAGCGCTGAAACGATGCGTCGGCGCCCGGCTCGAAGTCGTAGAGGATCACCACCGTCTTGCGCATCGTGTCGCGATATTTCGCGGCGATGATCGCCGCCGTCCCGACGATCGTCGCGAACAGCACGAGCCATCCCGATCCGCTGGCCAGAGCGAAGAAAAGAAGACGATCGCGGCGGCGATCACCAGCGGCGTGAAGGCGAAGAGCCGCCGCTTCTGGCGGATCTCATCGAGCAACTGCTCCGAGGACGAGTCGGCGATCTGCGCCGCGCTCGCCGATTCGATCGACTGCAACGGCGCGTGCGTCGAGTCGGGGACGTACACCGCGGGCTGTGGCGTGCGCACCGGGATGCGCGCCGCCCGCGCCGGGTCGGTGAACGTGTGCTGGTAGTAGATGCCGCCGCGTCCCATGCGCACGTAATTGCCGCGCGGCCCGGTGCCGACGCGCAGTCCGCGCACGCCGGCCGACATGCCGAGCCCGGAGTTGGAGAGGTTGAAGCGGAACGGTCCGACGGAGATGCTCTTGCGGATGTGGAAGCCCATGCGGTGTCAGACACCGCGGCGCTTTTTTTGTGGCGCGAATCCGACCGACGACCGCCGGATCACGTTCCCCTCGTAGTCGAGGTAGAGCGTCGCGCCGCTCGCCGTGGTGACGACGATGTCTTTTTTCGTGTCGCGGTTGCAGTCCTCGACGTGGATCGCAACGATCGTCTCCGAGGCGGGCACGAGATGCCCGCACCAGAGCGGTTTGCCCTCCGCGATTTTCTTCGGGTTGAAGGCGATGATGCGGTTCTTGCCGGCGACGATGATTCTTGGCGCGTGATGGGGCGTCGCGCGGCAGATGGCGACGTGATGCAGCTCGTCGGGATGCGCGTACTCCGAACGCAGCGAGCCGTCGCCGTTGTAAATCGAGAGGCGCGAGCTCCAGAGCGCGACGACCTGCGTGGTGTGCTTGTGGAACAGATCACCGGCCGCGCAGGCGTGCAGGCGCTTCTCGTTGACTGTCCAGGTGCGATTTCCGTGAAGGTCAAAGGCGAGGAGCGAGTCGTCGGTGGCGACGATGACCTGCGAGTCGACTTGCGTTGCGGTGGTGATGGGCTGACCAATGTCGCGCTGCCATTGTTGCGATCCGACTCGAACGGTGACGATCGAGCCCGCGGTCGTGATGTGGAGCTTCGGTGCTTCCGGCGGCCAGCATTGCGCCAGCGGCATGTTGTGCGCTTCGCCCTCGATCGATCTCTGAATCGCCGACCCGACATTCGGATTGCGATTTTTCTGGATCCACTTGCGCACCTCGCGCTCGACGTACGCGGCGAGCGTATCGGCCGTGACCTGTCCTCGCGGCGCGCTCGCATTGCAGGCGAGGCCGTCGATCACCGCCGCGGTGAATGCTCCATTGCCGCGGGCCGGATCGTCGTACGCCAGGCCCACCATCGACAACATCGCCTGCCCGTGAATGTGCGGCATCTTTTGCAATAGCGGCGTGATGGCATACGAGATGCCGCGTCCTCCCGCGGCGATGCGTTCTTTGCACGCATCGATCAGGATCAACGACCGCGGAACCTCGTGCTCCGGAATCACGTCGAGCAGCTTCGCCGTGGAGTACGCGGTGTCCGATCCGAGGACGTACTGGATGCCGCCGCTCATGAAGCCATGCGTGGCGAAGGTCGCGATCAGGAGTCCGCCGCGTCCGGCAAGGGCCGCCTGTCGATTCAACAACTCTTCGAGATCGACTGCCGCCCGCACCTCCGCCCCTTCGTTCACCAGCTCGCGCAAGCGCCGTTGCGACTCCGGCTTCTGCGGCGTGCCGCCGAGGGCGAGGATGACGTTGCGCGGCGTCACGAGGTGCACGCGCGCATCGCACGCGAACGTGTACGCGAGATCGATCGCGTCATCGACCGCATACGGCACGTCCGGCGTGCTGCCGTCCTCGAACGTCCGCACGCCGACGAACAACCCCGCGGAGCGTTCCGGATCGAACGGCATCGCGGGCGATTCCGCCGCGGAAGGGCGCACCGATCGCGTGTGCCGCATCATCGGCACGACCGTCGCCGAGGCAAGGCCGATCAGGATCACCCCGATGGCCACCGGCTTCCAGTTGTTCACTTTGTAGAAAAGATACGTCCGCCGCGAATTTGTGGCGTGCGAAACCGGAATTGTTCGACCACGTGCATCCGCGCGCCGTCGATGCCGAGGACGTTCAGTTGATACAGACCGTCGCGCAGAAATTCGCGCGGGACCACGAGCTCGAAGGGCGGCTGCACGAGGTCCGAGATCCAGACGCGCTTCGGTGGTTCGTCCGAGACGATCTCGAGTCGATACGCCGGATCGCGCGGCGGATCGCTGAGCACCGGCGCGAGGTGCCAGCGCTCCTGATCAGGCAGCACGAGCTCCGGAGCTCCGCCGCCGCGCACCATCACGGAACGGAGCTCCTGCTTCGCGGCGATCATGTACGGCTGCTGCGGTTCGCGCTTCGATTGGGTGATTGCCACGATCGCGATCAGCAGACCGGCTGCGATGGGCAACCAACGGAGGGCGACGCGCGGCTTGCGCTCATCGAGCAGCGACGTCAGCTCGGGGTAGTAGACCAGCAGCGCCTGCACGCGCGCCGCGTCGGCGGCCGGCAATTCGCCGCGCAGAAATGCGACGACCTCCTCCGGCTCCGGCGGCCCGCCGAGTCGCTCCCGCTCCTCCGCCACCCACTCATCCAGCGCGGCATCCCAATCGTTCTTACTCATCGTCGTCTCCAGGCAGTTCGGCGCCGTCGGGCGGTGTCCCCACACGCTCGCGCAGGAGCTGTGCGCCGCGCGAGAAGCGCGTGCGCGCATTGGTCGAGTTGATGCCGAGCATCTTCGCGATTTCGTCGAAGCCGAGTCCCCTTCCGCGGAGGAGGAAGATCTGCTGCGTCAGCGGAGGAAAGGTGGCGAAGACCGTCTTGTACTCGTTCCTGAACCGGCGCTGTTCCTCATCGCTGATGAGCTGCGCCTCGGCGCGCGGCTGTTCACTCCGATCGGGCTCGTAGCCGGGCGGGATCGACGGCCTGTGTCGCTGGACCTGATTGATCGCCCGTTTGTGTGCCGCCGATTTCAGGTACGCCCACTCCGCGCCGTGCGGGATGTGGTCCGCGTGTTTCAGCGTCTCGAGCATCACCTGCTGGACGACGTCCTCCGCGTCCTCTTCGGACCGCCCGAAGCTCACGAGATCGTGAACCAGTGCCCGGCGGAACCGTTCGAATCGATCGACGTCCATGCTCCAGAGAAGAGACACGGCGCGCGGATGTTTGTGGCAGCGACTCCCATGTGAAGCGTTCGATCGACCAGTTCGTCGGCGTGACGATCGAGCGCGTGCCGTAGCCGATCTCGACGAGGAACTGCTCGAGCGGCGTCGATGGACGCGTCGGGTTCACGCGCACGCCGTCCCATTCGAGGATCGACGGGTTCGGGAGCGGCTCGTCGGTGGTCAGCAGGACGTACGTATCGACGCCGTACGGCGCGGCGACCTCGAACGTCGTGACGAAAATCTCCGGCGGCGGCGCGATCGCGTCGTCGACCGGGAAGTGGTTTTCGACCGAGCCGCTCGTGTTGCGCGGAAAGAGCAGGATGCTCCTGCCGTGGCTGTCGATGACGAAGACGTAGACGTAGCGCGCCTCGAGGCGCGGCGGGAGGTTGGTGCCGCGCAGCACGGCGCGGTAGCGCGCGTGACCGGTGACCGCTCCGCTGACGAGCGCGCGCGTCGATTCGCGGCGCAATGCGAGGTGATACGGCGAGCGGCCGATCGGCGGCGACTCGAGCAATTGCCACGCGAGAATCTTGCGCAGGCGGAAGGCGGCGTCGCGCAGGACGGGCGACGAATGTGCGACCCATGCGGTCCGCAGCGGAAGACCGCAGCTCCGGCGGTCGACGCGCGTGACACCCGGACGCACCCACGCGTACGTGAGGTGCCCATTCGCGTAGCGGCCGGTGAGGATGTAGTCCACGTTCGTAGGATTCGTCGTCGTCTCGACCGACTCGGGGAGTGCGAATGACGCCGGCGCCGGAAATTGCACGAACACCGACGAGCCGCGCGGAATCGCATTGATCGCCGCCTCGGCGCCCGCGTCGTCATCGCTGAACTGGCGGATCGGTGCGCCGGCGGCGAGAAGCTGCCAGCCGCGATCGCCGTGCCGGATGAGATGCGCCGGCGTGGTCGTCGTCGGATCGATGATCCATCTGAGCTGACGTCGTTTCGCGACGATGACGAGCAGGTGCCCGAGGCCTTCGATCGGTATGTGGCTCTTCGCGATGCGCGAGATGCAGACGCGCAACGGGCGTGGCGGCGAAGCGACCCAGCCGCTTTGTTCGAGCAGCATCCCCGGCTCGATGCGGCCGTGCTCGACGTGTGCTTCGCATTGGCCGAGCCCGAGGAGTTTGGTGACCGTGATGCGCGTGTGCGGATCGTTGGGGAGGCGGAGGTTGCTGCCGATCGAGAGGCCGTTCGCCCAGCCGCCCTGCAGCACCGCGGTGCCGTCGTTGCGGAGCTTTACCACCGCGACCGTCATCCGCTCGTCGCGGCGATCGACGCGCGCGCCGAGGAATGGCGCGCGGCGCGCCGACGCATTCGCCGCCAGCACCGGCTGCTGCGACGGCCATTCGGCGCGCAGCCGTCCGTGCGCGCGGAGGAACGTGTCGAGCGCCGGCTCATTGATCGACGCGTCGCGCATCGCGCGGATCCAGGCCCAGGTGAACGCGCCGCGGATCTGGCGATCGTCGTCTTTGGTCTCATTCGCCCGCTCGAAATCCTGCGCCGCCGCGATCACCAGAGCTCCGCGATCCTCGGGGCGCGGCCCGGCATCCGCACCGTCGGCGACGTCGCGATGGTCCGGCTTGATCCCGCGCACGATTGCGCCGGTCGGCAGGCCGCGCGCGCCCGAGCCGCTGTAGCAATCGTCGAGCATCACGGTCAGCCGCGCGCCGCGATCGAGGATGCGGTTGAAGAGGCGGCGCAGCTCCTTATCGCGGATGTCGCGCGCGCCGCGCCGCGAATCGGCGGGGACGATCGATTCGTCGTAGTGATCGGGCTCGCTGGAGCGCGTGTTCAGCACGCGCGAGCCGTGGCCGGCGTAGAAGAAAAAGACGATGTCGTCCTTAGCCGCCGGCGCGAGGAGATGCGCTTCGATCGCGTGCAGGATCGCCGCGCGCGTCGCCGCCTGATCGGTCAGCGTGACGATGTCGTGCGCCTCGAAGCCGTGGAGCAGCATCAGCATCTCGCGCATCGACTCGACGTCGTTCACCGAGCCGCTCAGGTTCCGCCAGTCGCGCTCCGGAACGGCGGGAGATTGCCGCGGGAGATGGGACGCGGTGTAGTCGTTGATGCCGATCAGGAGGGCGCGTTTGTGGATCGGTTGAGACGGCATTTGCCGGTTGCCAGTTGCCGGTTGCCGCGCCGCTGGCAACGGGCCACCGGTAACCGGCAACTCCTCCGCGGCAAATGCGAGCGCGAGGATCACGAGTAACCGTTTCACCGGCACGGCGTCACCTCCTCCACTTCCCGCTCCGTCACCGCGCCGTACGGCCAACTGCGGCCGGAGACGTCCTTGTAGATCACGCCGCGGAACGCGTGGTCGGCCGTGAACTGCTTCACGCCGCGGGGGAGCGTGTTGTACGCGCCGGCGCCGTAGTGCAACGCCTCGATCATCGAATCCTCCAGGATGATCTCCGCCTGCAGGACGAGCACGGAGCAGTCGCTGCCGGCGGCCGTCGCGTGAATGTGCCACGCGGTGTAGGGCGGGGCGGCGCAGCGCTGCGTGAGCAGGGCCGCGGCGGTGACGTGCGCGTCACTCCGCGGCGAGTTGCAGCTCAGCAGAATGATGAAGAGCGCGCCCGCCGCAAAACCTTCTCCCCGCAAGCGGGGAGAAGGTGCCCGAAGGGCGGATGAGGGGCTTTGGAACATTACGGGTAGTTCGACATCGGCGGGCAGAGCGTGCGGTCATCGGGACCGCGGCCCGCGTTCAGGCGCAGCGCGTTCAGCAGATCGGACCAGAGGACGGTCGACGGATGCACGTCGCTCCAATCGGCCTGCGGGTACGAGCCGAGCGTCGGCGCGGCGCCGGCGAACGGCACGAGCCGCTCTTCCTGCGCCGGGGCATTCGTCGCCAGGTCGTAGTACATCTCGAAGTGCTTGCCGGCGGCGGGCGCCGGATTGCTCGAGGTGATCGGCGGCGTGTGCGAGGGGAGGTTCACGACGGCCATCTCGATGATGCCGTTGGAGTCGGGCGTCAGGTGCATCGTGCGGCCCGGATCGCTGTTGAACTTCTCTTCCACCAGCTCGATGCTGTCGCCGCTCACTTCGACGTCGGCGCCGACCCAGGTGGCGATCGCCTGCGAGTATTCCGCGGTGTCGCCCTGGCCGTCGAGCCGCTTGAAGTGCACCGGCGTGACGTCGGTGCCGATGCGCGCGACGGAGTAGGTGAAGAGGTTGCCGGTGCGCAGGCGGAAGCGCGCCACCACGAGGTCTTCCGGCGGCGTCGAGCCGGTCAGATCGGTGTTGAGCGTGCACTCGGGGCAGAGCTCCTTGATGTTCGCCACCCAGGTGAAATCCTGGCGCTCGCTCGACGTCGTCGGAATGGCGATCGGATTGCCGTTCACCGTGGCGCGCGCGCTGGTGTTGATCGTCAGCGCCGGAAGGTCGGGATCGATCGAGCTTCCCTTCTGCAGCGTCAGGTCCGATCCGTCGAGGAGCCACGCGCCGCCGCCGTCGACGGCTGCTTCGAGTGAATCGACGGCGGTACCCGACGACTGTTCGGGATAGATGAACTGTGCGATGTCGGCGTCGTTGGTCGGGCAATCGCCGGTGCAGGCGCCGCCGCGGACGAAGACGAACGGCTTGTGCTGCGGAAGCGCGGTGCCGTCCGAGACGTGGTAATGCTTGGCGCAGTCGCCGGTGTTGAGAAGAAGGATGTCCATCTCGCCGTTGCCGGCCGGGATGAACGCGATGAGACCACTGAAAAGAATGTGCAGAATGAAACTACTCACGGTCGTTCTCCTTGTCATTTAGTGACGCGGAGCCGCGAACGGTGACGAGCCGTAGCCGATCACCTGATACGGGGCCCACGCGCGCACTGACCGGAGGACGTCGTTGTCTTTTCTGAGCAGTTCGATTTGCGCGAGTCGCATGGCCACTGCTGCATCGTTGCCCTCTCGGTAGTGCTGATGAAAAGACACGAGCAGTTCTTTCGCTGTGGCGTCGTCGATGTCCCACAGCGTTCCGACGACCGCGGGAACGCCGCGCGCGATGAGCGGGCGGACGAGAGGGGCGACTCCTTCCGGACCGACCGGCAGTCCGCCCGCGCTGCTGCACGCGCCGAGAACGACGAGGCGGGTGCGCACGGGCTTCAAGCGCGCGAGCAGTTGAGTGGCATCGAGCTCACTCGAGGCGAAGACCAGTTTCGAATGTGACGGAGCGGCCGGATCGATGACGGCGTGCGCGCCGACGTGCACGATCGCGCTCTCTCTCGCCCGGGCGATGAAATCCTCGGCCGTCGCCTCGGCGCCGGTGCGCACGACCGCATGCGGCGCGTACTGCTTCGCGATCTGCTCCACCTCTTCCTCCGCGTGCGGCGACAGTCCGAAGAGCAGCGCGGAGCCGTCGCGCTTCAGCGCGCGGTCCCGCTTCACCGAGAGCGCATAGAGCGCCGCGCTCCCCGCCATCGAGACCGGCATGTCCTCGATGAGATAGCGGCGCGAGACTGGATTGCGCAGCGCGGCGAACGGAAGCCCTTCCATCGTGCCGTCCGGGACGATCACCAGCCGCGGCGCGGCGCTGCCCGGCAGTTGCTCGATGACCGTCATCGGTGCGGTGATCAGCTCGTCGTACGCGGCGAGCAGCGCGGCGTCGATCTTGTAGGCGTTGTTCACCTGCACGGCCGCCTGCACTTCGCTGCTCCAGCGCCGGATCTTCGCCCGCCCCGTCTTCAGCGTCACCACCTGCCGCCTGTCGTGCGTGATGACCCAGGCGAACGTGACGTCGTCGAGGACCGTGTATTCGATGAGGAACGTGCCGTAGGGGAGCAGCTTCTGGATCTGCGCCATGTCGACCGGCGCGGCGTGTCCCGGCGCGAGCTTCAGCGCGAGATTGAGCGGCTCGAACGCGCGGGCGCGGTCGGCGTATTTGAACGCTTCGTCGGTGCGGTTTGTGGCAATCAGATAGCGGATCAGCTCGTGGTAGGTCGGCTGGAAACGGGAGAAGTACTCGTTCCAGAGGATGCGCTCGGGGTCCTGCTCGCGGCGATTCGCGAGTAAATTCGACTCCTCGGCGTCGAGCTCCGCGAGCGCCTTGCGAAGGTCCTGCTCCGCGTCGTCCGGTTTCCCCGCCGCGCGTTCCGCCGCGGCGCGCTGCGCGTAAAGCGACGCGCGGAACGACCGGTATTCGAGATCCTCGGACAATGTGAGCGCTGTTGTGAATTCTTTGATCGCATTCGCCGGCGAGACGCGCATCGCCAGTTGCGCGCGGACCTCGGCGATGCGCGCTTCGAGCGACTGGCGATCCTGAGACCCTTTCTTCAATACCGCGTAATGAGCGGCTTCGTTCAGATCCGCCTGCGCTCGTCCCAGGTCATCGTGGAGCTCGTATGCGGCCCGGCGGCGTTTAGCGATGCCGAGGTTCTGCTGCACGTCCGGAGACGTCGTCGGGTACTGCTCGACGACGTGAACCGCCATATCGGCGTAACGAAATGCCGCATGCGGATGATCGAGCGCATTTGCCACGGCGGCGATCTCGCCGATCAGGAGGTTTTGTTCGTTGATGGTCAGGACCTTGTGGGAATTGCGCAACGCGATCAATGCGTCGCGCCAGGCGCGGTCGAGCTGGCCGGTGACGCGCAGGTTGCCGAGCAGCCGCGACTTCGTGATGGCAATGCGCTCGGGATTCGGGAGCTGCTCATAAATGTGCAACGCCTTTTCGTAGTTCTCGTTTGAGGCGAGATAGTTGCTGTCGGGGTAAATAGCGAGATAGCCGCGGGTCGACAAGCTCAGTGCCTGCAAATCGAGATAGCCACGTCTGCGCGCCTCCTGCTCTACGGAATCGAGCACGCGGACGTCCTTCGTCACGCGCGCGGCGTAGACGTCGGCATACAGCGCGGTAGGACTATTGACGCGCCGTAGTTGCTCCGCCGCCGTCTTGCTCGTGCGTGCACTGCGGTACGCCTCATACGCGCTCTTCAATGCCGGACCGCTCGCCGCGGCGCAGGCATTCACTGCATCGAGCGGATAGGGATCGTGTGTGACCTGCGTGATCTGCATCGCGAGCTGCCGCGCTTCCGGGATGCGATCGGGCAGCAGCTCGTTCTCCAGGTAAAGAAGCGCGCTCGCCGGATAACGCGCCACCGATTCCGGTTTGCCCGGCTGGAATACCTGGTGTTCGATCTTCGCGTCGAATCCGAGCATGTGCTCGATTGCGGCGAGGTTTTCCTTCGCATATGCGGGCGGCTGTTTGTCATTCATCGCGTGCTTCGCCGCGTCGTATGCGTTGAGGTAATCCTCCGGTTTGTCCTCGATCTGCGCCCGTTTGTAATACGCGACCGCGAGGTCGCACATGGCGACGTTGTCGCGGTCAGCGAAACCCTTCAATGCGCCGATCGCCTTGTCCCTGCAGACCGGAAAGAGCCGCACCGCCTGTTCCCGGCTGCCGATCGTGCCGCACTCCGTGCCGCGGACCGGCACGTTCGACGGCTCCTCGACGAATCGCGGCCACTCTTTCGGCGCCGTGGTGTCGGTATGTGTAGGGCAGCCCGTTGCAAAGCTGCAGAGGACGGCCATGGCGATGAGCGCGGGATTTCTCAAGGCTCAAATACGATACGCGTTTTGCGGGAACGTGAGCGGACGATGATGATGCGCACCGGCGGCGGGAGCCGCGACGAGCGTTTCGAAACCCTGTACCGCAAGTACTACGGACGCGTGTACAAGTTCTTCCGGAAATTCGTCGGCGACGACGAAGCTCAGGACCTGGCTCAGGAAACCTACAAGAGAATCTACGAGACCTTTGCGCAATATCGCGGTGAAGCGGAATGGGCCTTCATCGAAACCACGGCGCGCAACGTCCTCTTCAATTGGGCCCGCGCCCGGAGGACGGCCAAACGGAGTGCGCAGACCGTCGACATCGACGGCCCCGGCTTCGACAACGATCCACCCGCACCACCACAACCCGACATCGCGGAGCGGCAGGAGGCAGAGCTGCGCAAGGCCAGCCTCTGGGCCGCGATCGCCGAGCTCCCGGAAGGGCAGAGGCAATGCATGGAGCTCTGGCTCGGCGACACGAAATACGAGGCCATCGCCCGGACGCTCGGCATCAGCGTCGATGCCGTGAAGTCGCGGCTCCGCGATGCCCGCAAGGCCTTGCGCACACGACTGGGAGAGCCCCTCCCGGAGGACGAAGAATGATCACGAAGTCGGAACTGCAGGCCATTCACGGCCAGAAGCTCGCGGAGCGCCGCCGCCGTCTCGGGCCGCCGCCGAGCAATGAAGAACTGTTCGCATTCATGCACGGCGAGCTCTCGGCGGACGACGAGGCGCGCGTCCGCGAGCTGCTCATCGCCTATCCCGAGCTCGCCCGCGCCATGGCCGAGCCGTTTCCCGAAGACGGCGACCTCTCCGAGGCGGAGCTGGACGCGCATTGGCGCTCGCTGCAGAAGCGGATCCATGGCGATCCGGTGCAGAGCCGCGTCCGATTCTGGCGGCGCACGTCCGCGGCGCTCGCCGCCGCGATGATCCTCGCGTTCGGCGGCATCGTCTGGCAGCGCCAGGCGTCGGTCGCGCCGGGCGTGGCGAGCAAGTACCTGCTCTTCCCCGAGGGTCAGCGCGGACCGGGTGACGCGGCGACGCTCGTCATGGCGGACGACGCGCCGTACGTGCTCGTCACGTCGCTCATCAATCCGCCGCGGTTCGAGAAATACCGGCTGGAGATCGCCACGACCGATCCCACGCCGCGCACGCTCTGGACCAGCCCCCCGCTCCGCCGTCCCGACAACGACACGTTCGAGATCGTCGTGCCGGGCGCCTTCCTCGCGCCGGGCCGCTACCAGGTCGTGGTGTGGGGCGTCAGCGGCCAGCGCCAGGAGAAGTGGACCGCCTACCCCCTGCGCGTGGCCGAAACGGCGCGCTGAAACGCGCCCTCGCGCGGATCGGGTACATTCCCGAAATGACCCGTTTGCGTCTTGCCGTCATCGTGTTGGCCGCGTGCGTCCTCGTGCCGGTGGCGCGCGCGCAGGCACTTGACGCCCGCGCGGCGGCCCGCGCGTTCTACGCGGCATTCGCGAGCGGCGACGAGCGCGCGGTGGCGGGAGCGTGGGCGCCGGCCGCGCCGGATGAGCTTCGCCGCCGCACGCGCTGGACGATGCGCGCGCGATGCATGCGGCTGCTGGCGCTCGACATCGTGGCCATGGAGACAGACGCGCACACGGCGCGTGTTTCGGTCGAGGCGCTTCTGGTGCGGCGCGCGCGCAACGGCGCGGACGCGGTCGAGCCGCTGGACGGCGTCCTGACGCTGACGCGGAGCGGCGGCCGGTGGAAGGTCGCGCAGTGGACGTTGCGGGAGGAACTGCTCGCCGTCGCGATCGCCGCCGCGCCGGATGCTGCCGCGCCGCTTCGCGATACGGAGCGCCGCGGCGGTGTTCCGTTGCTCAATCGCCTGCTGGCGCGGCATGCGCTCGCGGTGATCAACAACGGTGACGATGCACGCGGGACCGCGATCGCGACGCTGATGAAGCGATTGGCGCGCGAGAACGGCGACCTCGCCGGCGAGTCGCTCGCCTTCAGCATCGACACGATCGTTCTCAATCACGAACGTGACCCGGCCGCCATCGAAGCAGGCAGGACGAGCCTTGCACTCGCGGAGCAGAGCGGCGATCCCGATGCGCTGGCGAAAGCGTTGCTTCGTCTCGGCCGTGCGGAAGCGGGCGACGATCCCGGAATGGCGCGCAGCGATCGATTCGAGCGCGTGCTGGCACTGGCCGACGACCTCGAGGATCCGCTCCCCGCGGGCACCGCCGCCAGCCGGCTCGCCGCGCTCTATGCCGCCCGGCGCGACCATCGGCGCGCGTTCTACTACGCCGTCCTCGCGCGCGAGATCGCGGAGCGGAACGGCGACACGCTCACCAGCAGCGCGGCCGAGCTGAATCTGGCAGGGGAGTATGAATACGACGGCGACGTGCAGCTCGCGCGCGAGCACTTTCACAAGGCGCTCGACGCCGCGCGCCGCGCCGGTTACCGGAAGAACGAGCTGTCGATCATGGCCCACCTCGCCTCGCTCGAGCAGCGCCTCGGACACGAATCCGCCTTCCGCCGCCTGCGCGCGCAGGTGTTGCAGCGCGCCGGCGAGGAGGGCGCGGATGACGCCCTCGGCGAGATCTACGACAACGACCTGGCGGTGGCTCTCGACCGCGGGCAGCTCGCGGTCGCGGAGCGCGCCGCGCGCCGGGCGATCGATCACGCACCGCCGCACTCCTTCTATCGCTATCGCGCCTGGATCCGTCTCGGCAGCGTGCACCTGCGACAGCACAAGCCGCGCGCCGCAATCGAGGACGTGGCGCAGGCATGGGCCGTCGCTCCCACCGAGGGATTCGACGCGGCGCTGGTCACGGCCGAAGCGCTGCGGCAGTTGGGCCGCATCGCCGAGGCCACCGCGGCCATGCGCCGGGCGGTGTCGGAGGCGGAGGTCGATCGCGCCGCGGTCGTGGCGGACGACCGTCAGCGGCGCATGATCCTGAAAGAGAGGCTCGACCCATACCTCGGTCTCGTCGATCTCCTCGTCGCGCAGAAGCAACCGCGCGAGGCGTTGTTCGTCGCGGAGCGGGCGAAGGGACGCGCGCTGCTCGACATGCTCTCCGGCGCGGAAGTGCGGCTGCCGGCGATGTCGGACGAGGAGCGCCGCACCGAGCGCGAGCTCGCGGCGCGCGTATCCCGCCTCGAGGGAGGCGACGACGCGGAGCTCGCGCTCGATTCGTACCGCACGCAGCTCCGCGCGAAGTACACGCCGTTCGGCGGCTCCGCGGCCGCGCCGGCGGAGCTCGCGGAGACGGAACTGCATGCGTTGCTGCCCGACCGCCACATCGCATTCGTCGAGTACGTCGTGACGAAATCGCGCCTGCACATCTTCGTCGTGCGGCGCGATGGGGCCGGAGTCGCGATCCGCGTCCGTACCGTGCCGGTGGCGAGCGCCGATCTGGAGCCGGCGGCGCGGCGCTTCCGTGATGCGCTCGCCGGCGGCGATCTCCGCTTCGAAGCGCCGGCTCGCGCGTTGTATGCGCGGCTGCTCGCTCCCATCGAACGCGATCTGCGCGGTGTGACGACGCTCTGCCTCGTGCCGGACGGCGCGTTGTGGCATGTGCCGTTCGAAGCACTGATCGGTCCGCGCGGTGAATTCGTCACCGCGCGCATGGCCACCTTCTATGCGCCGTCGATCGCCGTGTACGCCGCCATGCGGCGCGGCGGAGGCAGGCATCGGGCCGCGCCGTCGCTGCTGGCCTTCGCCGATCCGCACGCCGCAGATGCGGAGCGCGAGGTCCTCGCCGCCGCGGCGTGCTGCCCGCGCCACACCATCTACGTCGGCGCCGACGCACTCGAGTCGCGGGTCAAGCGCGAGAGCGGCGGCTACGACATCATCCACTTCGCCACGCACGGCGTCATCGATGACGCCAATCCGATGTACTCGCATCTGCTGCTCGCGCCGGACGGCGAAGACGACGGCGTGCTCGAGACGTGGGAGATGCTGCGGCTCAATCTCCACTCCGAGCTCGTCGTCCTTTCGGCGTGCGATACCGCGCGTGGCAAGGTCGGCGCGGGGGAAGGGCTCATCGGCATGTCCTGGGCGCTCTTCGCCGCAGGCTCTCCCTCCACCATCGCGACGCAATGGAAGGTCGACTCCGCAACGGCGGCCGACCTCACGATCGAGTTCTATCGCCAGTGGCGAGGCCGCGGCGAAGTGTCGAAGGCGCGGGCGCTGCAGCGCGCACGCGCCGCGATCCGCCGCGACCCGCGGCGCCGCCATCCGTTTTTCTGGGCCTCATACGTGCTGATCGGGCTCGGCGACTGATCGCCAATTGCGCACCGCGGCGAGCAGCGACGTCGCGCGCGCGTCGGTCCGCGCCGCGAGGCTCAGCTCCGATTCCGCCGTGTCCATGACTCCGGCCCGCGCGCAGAGGATGCCGAGCAGGAGATGATCGCCCGGCCGCCGCGCGCGAGCCTCCTGCAACGCGGCAGCGCTCGCGGCATCGAGCACGTGCACGCGTGCCGGCCCTTCGGCCGCCGCCGGCACGATCTCGCGATGCGACGGCGTGATCACCTGCAGTTGCCAGACATACGACCTGCCGCGCGCGAGCTCGACGCCGGGCTGCCAGCGCGTCGCATCGAGCATGGGGCTCGACGTCAGCTCGCGCGCGCCATCGAAGACGACCACGCGATAGCGCGCATCCGGCACCGCCGGCCAGGTGAAGACCGGACGCGTCTCCTCGACGACCGTGCCACGCGGCGAGAGCTGCACGTCTGCCGCACTCGGACCGCCGCGCAACGTACCGCGCCGCGGTGCCAGGTCGTGCAGGATGGCCGGCATGGCGATGCCATTCCGCGCGGCGTCGTCGACGAGCGCGCGCCACGCGAGCTCCTGCGCGGACGGCAGCGTCGCGCCCGGGAGCGTGCGATGCGGACGCTCGCCTCGCCGGACGAGCGGCGCGATGAAGATCATCGCGGCGAGCGCCGCCGCGGCGGCCAGCACATACGGCCAGACGCGCCGCGTCCGGATCATCGAAGCTTTCGCCTGCCGCAGATCGTCCGCATCGGCGCGGCAGCGGCCGCAGACGGCGAGATGCTCCTCGATCCGCTCGACGGCGATGGCGTCGGCGGTGCCGTCGATGTAGGGGAAGAGCTCCGTCTCGGCATCGAGGTGGAAGTCATCGTCCGCGAGGAGCTGCCGGGTCAGCGTCTCCTTCTCCGCCGTCACGCGTTGCGCGCAAGCGCTGCATTGTGCGAGGTGGCGGCCGACGGAGAGGACGCGCTCCGGCGCGAGGCGTCCGTGAAGAAACGCCTGCACCTCGGACGGGGAGACGTGTTGCTCGTTCATTTCGTGACTCCCAGCCGCCGCCGCAGCCGTTCGCGCGCCGACTTGCGCAGGTTGATGACTTGCTGCCGCGTCACGCCGAGGGTGGCGGCAATGGAGAGGTCGTCGAGCGGGAGGTCGGTCCAGATTTCGGCGAGCCGTTCCGGCGACATCCCCATCGCCGCGGCGAGCTGGTCGAAGGTGGCGACGCCGGCGACGACGAGGAAGCCGGCCGCATTGACGCCCGCATCGTCGCGCAGATTGAGGAGCAGCGCCGCGCGTTGCGGCTCACGCAACTCGCCGATCTCGCGCCATACGGCGGCGAGCGAATGCTGCGCGATCAGGCGCTCCAGCACGTCACCGCGATCGGCCTCCGGCTCCGCCTCCGCTTCCTCCGTGACGTTCCACAGCTCCGCGGTGATGTCGACGAGCTGCTCGAAGGGAAGCGGTGCCCCGAGGTGCCGCAGCAACGCCAGCAGCGCTTCGGCCGGACGCATTGCATCGCGTGCCGCGTCCGGCACGCCGGCGCGCGCGAATGGTCGATCGACCGGCGTCACCTGTTTCCAGCGCCGGAGTCCCGCGTAATTGCGGCCGTCGTCTCCGCGCCACAACACGAAGCGGTCGTCGCGAGTGAAGACATACCGCAGCCGGTTGCGCAGGCGGTTGCGTGCCGGGTAGCGCCGCCTCATGACTTCCTGCGCGGCGTGGTGCACCACCGCCTCGACGTACGCGGGAAAACTGACGATCGCATCGTCGGCCGAAACGGCCACCGCGCGCAGCCGGCGCACGAGACTCAGCGCGGCCGTGGCGGCGACGTCCTCTTCGTCGGCGTCGCCGAGCGTGCGCACCGGCCGCAGCGCGTGCGCGAGGAGCCGCGTGATCTCCGCGTCGCGCGCCTCTTCGCTCTCCGCCTCGATCAGACGGCGCAGCGCCGGATCGTTCGCCGCGACGAGCTCCCGCACGTTGCGCCGCGACGTCGTTCTCTCCAGCCGGAGCTCACGCATTCGCGGAGAGCGTACCTGACGAGTGTCGTTTTTCCGGCCGGTAATAAATCGGCCGATCGCGCCTCCCCTCGGCGTGCGCCGCGCATGATGCGAGGGTGTCGGGCAAGGAGACAAACCCACATGAAACGAACCTTCAATTCCCTGATTCTCGTCGCCCTTCTCGCCACCCAGCTCATCACACCGAACGCGTTCGCCGCCTGTACCCAGGGAGGGCAATGCAACATCGGCGGCTGCACCGCCATGCAGTACCTCTACAACTACGACTTCTCCGAAACCTGCTCGCCGGTCGTGTGGTTCAAGAACACCGCCGGCTCCTCCACCATCGTCAAGAGCGGCGGCCTGGATATGTGCGACGGCTATTTCCAGAGCTACGTGCGGATGAACTACAACAACCTCTCCACGTCGAAGATCTGGCAGACCGTCGCCATTCCGTCCACTGAGACGCGCACGCACTGGCTGGCCGCGTGGAACATCAGCATCGACGATCCGCACCAGGATTCGCAGAACACTCTGTTCGTCCGCGTCACGGACGTCACCACGAGCACGATCATCGGCCAGAGCTCGGTCTATTACGGCGACACCACCGATCCCGACTGCCGCCTGGACATCCTGTCGCTCGGTACCCGCAACCTGGCGGGACACACCATCCAGGTCGAGATCGTTGGGTACGTGACCTACACCGATACGCACTTCTACCTGACGAACGTCAGCCTGGTCAGCTCCTTCTCGTAAGCACCGCCCGACCCCGGCGGTTTCGGCCGCCGGGGATTCAATCTCGGGTATCTTGCCCGCCGTATGCTTCTGCTTGCGAAGCGGGCCTTCAAAGGGTTCTTTCATCTTCTCGGATTCGAGATTCACTACACGCGCAAAGGGGTGGGGGTGGACGCGTTCGCCGACATGCGCACGCTGTCGGGCACCGAGCGTCCCGTGATCTTCGACGTCGGGGCGAACGTCGGGCAGTCGATCGAGATCTTTCGCAAGCGCTTCGCGCGCCCGTCGATCCATTCGTTCGAGCCGGGGCGCGCGACGTTCGAGCAACTGCAGCGCAACACCGCGGGGCTGGCCGACCTGCAGTTGAACAACGTCGCCCTCGGCGCGGCGAGCGGCTCGGCCACGCTCATCGAGAACGAGCGGACCGACATGAGCTCGATCCTCGAGCCGGGGCCCGACTCCTGGGGGGAGATCGAGCGGCGGTACACCGTCGACGTCACGACCGTCGACGACTACTGCGCGCAGCGCGGCCTCGAGCGGATCGACATCCTGAAGATCGACACGCAGGGCTTCGACCTCGAGGTGCTGCGCGGCGCGGAGCGGATGATGAAGAGCGGCGCCATCGGGCTGGTCTTCATGGAGATCATCTTCTCCGAGATGTACAAAGGCCTCCCGCGCTTCGACGAGACGTTCGCCTTCCTCGCCGACCGCCGCTTCCGCCTCGTCGCCTTCTACGACTTCTACTACCAGCGCGACCGGGCAGGGTGGACCGACGGGCTGTTCATCCATGAATGAGCGCGGCGCGGAACGCGCGATCACGATCGTCCTCGCGGCGGGCCTGCTCGTCACGGCGACGATCGTGACCAACGGCATCGATCACTTCCGCCTGCCGAAGGAGCTGGCGTTCCGCGCCGAGGCGATCGTGCTGCTGGCGCTCGCCGCGTTCTGGCTGACGTCGAAGCAGCGGACGTGGAAGCTCCAATGGCGGCCGGAGTTTCTCCTCGCCGCGGCGATCCTCTGCTGGACGCTCGTCACCGTCGCCACATCGACGAACCGGCAGCTCAGCATCGACAGCCTGATCACCGTCATCGCGGCGGTGGTGATCTTCATCGCGACTTGTCTTGCGGCGCAGACCGTCCGCTTCGAAGCGATCGACGTGCTGATGACCGGCGCGTGCATCAACGCCGTCCTCGTCATCCTGCAGGAGCTGAAGATCTGGACGCCGTTCAATCCGGCGCCCGACGTCAACACGCACCTCGGCAGCGTCGGTCTGCTCGGCAATCCGAACGACGTCGGAACGTACCTCGCGCCGGCCGCACTCGCCGCGATCGTGATGACGGTGACCGCGGAAGGAAAGCGGAGGGGCATCTACGTCGCGATCGCCACGCTGCTCGTCGCCGGAGTCGCGGCGAGCGCGACGCGCACTGCGATCGGCGCGCTGATCATCGCCCTCGCGGTCTTCGCCGTCTTTCACTCGCGGCGCGTCGCGCTCGCCATCGCAGCGATCGTCGTCGCCATCGGACTGCTCGTCGTCTCGCCGTCGACTTCTCTCGGCCGCGGCGCGCGCCAGCTCACGAAGGCCGCGGCCAGTCACGACTATCAGCGCCTCTTCTCCGAGCGCGTGCTGCCGTTCATCACCGCGTTCGAAATGGCGCGCGATCATCCGCTCGCGGGCGTCGGTCCCGGATGCTTCAAATACCATTACATGGCCTACCGCGTGGCGATGACCGGCAAGTATCCGGAGGAGTGGACGAAGGGTTATCCGATGAACTGGGGCGAGGTCCACAACGATCATCTGCAGGTCGCGGCGGAGAGTGGGGTGCCGGGGTATTTGCTGTATCTGGCGGCGATCGGGCTTTGTGCATTGCCGTTCGACAGGCGAGGGCGCCTGTCGCTCCACCAGGGCTTCGCACGCGGGTTGCGCCTGCCGCTGGCGGTGCTCGTGCTGGTCATCTCCATCGGACAATTTCCGCTGGAGCTCGCGGCGGCGCGATTGATGTTCCTGACGCTCGGGGCGCTCTGCCTGACATGGGATCGTGAAGATGTGGATGCGTAGCCTCGTTCGCATCGCCGCCGCGATCGCCGCGATCATCGGCATTCAGCAGCTCTGCATCGCTCCGTATCGCGGCAACCTCGCCATCGGCGCGGTGGAGTGGCGGAGTCGCGACGAACCGGACAACGCCCCGCGCGCGATCGCGCTCGCGCACCGGAACCTCAGCGACCTCGGCGCGGCCGAGCGCAGCCGCCGCCTCGATCCGAACTGGTACCTCCTCTACGGTGCGAACTGCGAGCTGCTCGGGCGCTGGAGCGAGGCGGCCGACGTCTACACGCGGGCGCTGCGCATCGACGACCGTCCCGAGATCTACGTCAGCCGCGGCATGGCCCGGCTGCACCTCGGGCTCATCCCCGAGGCCGAGGCCGATCTCGCCACCGCGGCGCGCTTCAATCCGAAAGTGCTCAATGAGCTCGACGGCGAGCTGCGCGAGCACGTCGCCGCTGCCGCCGGCCTCCGCTGATGCGCGTCCTCCGGCTCATCGCGCGGTTGAACGTCGGAGGGCCGGCGCAGCACGTCGTCTGGTTGCACGAGGGACTCACCGCGCACGGCGTCGAATCGCTGCTCGTCACCGGAGTCGTCCCGCCCGGCGAGCAGGACATGAGCGAGTTCGCCGCCGCGCGCGGCGTCACACCGGTCGTGATTCCGTCGATGAGCCGCGAGCTGTCGTGGCGCGATCTCTGGACGATCTGGAAAGTCTGGCGGCTGATGGTCCGCTTCCGGCCCGACATCGTGCACACGCACACCGCGAAGGCGGGCGCGGTCGGACGCATCGCCGGTCTTTTTTATCGCCGCGCGAAATTCGTCCACACGTTCCACGGCCACGTCTTCCATGGCTACTACGGCAAGTGGAAGACGCGATTCTTCATCGCCATCGAGCGGATGCTGGCGCGGCTGAACACCGATCGCATTCTCGTGCTGAGCGAGCAGCAACTTGTCGAGATTCGCGACGAGTTCCGCGTCGGGAGAGCGGAACAGTTCGCGATCGTGCCGCTCGGCATCGACATCGACGAGCTTCGTGGGTCGGGTTCTCCAACCCGACCCGACGGGTCAGAGGACCCGTCCCACGTCGTCGGCATCGTCGGCCGCATCACCGCGATCAAGAACCACGACCTCTTCATCCGCGTCGCCGCGCGCTGTCACGACCTCGCGCGCTTCGTCGTCTACGGCGACGGCGCCGATCGCGCGCTGCTCGAGGAGCGCGCGCCGCACGTCGTCTTCGCCGGCACGCAGCCGGCGCGCGAGATCTACGCGTCGCTCGACGTCGTCGCGCTCACCTCGCGCAACGAGGGGACGCCGCTCGCGCTGATCGAGGCGATGGCGTGCGGCAAGCCGGTGATCAGCACCGCGGTCGGCGGTGTGGTCGATCTCCTCGGCGAGGTCGTCGAGCGGCGCGAAGGCTTCGACATCCGCGAGCGCGGGATCACCGTCGCGTCCGATGACGCTGTAGGATTTTCCTCAGGGCTCACGCATCTCCTGCGCGATGAAGCGCTGCGCCGCGCGCTCGCGGAGCGCGGCCGTAAATATGTCGAGTCCAATCATTCGAAAGCGCGGCTCGTCGCCGATATACTCACGCGCTATCGCGAGCTTTCGCGATGAGTGATGAAAGTCCTGATTACTGGCGGAGCGGGTTTCATCGGCTCGCATCTCGCCGATGCCTGCATCGCCCGCGGTGACGAAGTCTTCGTGCTCGATGACCTCTCCACGGGCCGCCTCGAGAACCTCGCGCGCGTGGCCAACGACCCGCGCCTGCACTGGACAGCCGGCTCGGTGCGCGACAGCGACATGGTCGAAGAGCTCGTCGACAAATGCGACGTCATCTTCCATCTCGCCGCCGCGGTCGGCGTGAAGCTGATCGTGGAGAGCCCGGTGCGGACGATCGAGACGAATGTGCGCGGCACGGAAGTCGTGCTCGCCGCGGCGAGCCGGCAGCACAAGCGGGTGCTCATCGCGTCGACCTCCGAGGTGTATGGATTGAGCGAGCAGGTCCCGTTCCGCGAGGATGGGAATCTCGTGATGGGGGCGACGAACAAAGGGCGCTGGAGCTACGCCTGCTCCAAGGCGCTCGACGAGTTTCTCGCCCTCGCGTATCACCGCGAGAAGAAGCTGCCGGCGATCGTGGTGCGGCTCTTCAACACCGTCGGGCCGCGGCAGGTCGGGCGCTACGGCATGGTCGTGCCGACGCTCGTCGCGCAGGCGCTCGCCGGCCAGCCGCTGACGGTCTACGGCGACGGGCGTCAGACGCGCTGCTTCGCGTTCGTCGCAGACGTCGTGAAGTCGCTCCTCCTGCTGATGGACCACGCCGACGCGACGGGCGAGGTCTTCAACATCGGCTCGACGCAGGAGGTCTCCATCACCCAGCTCGCCGAGCGTGTGCTGGCACTCACCGGCTCGCGCTCCAAGATCGTCTACATCCCGTACGGCGAAGCGTACGAGACAGGATTCGAGGACATGCCGCGCCGCGTTCCCGACACGGCGAAGGCCATGCGTTTCATCGGATTCACGCCCTCGACGTCGCTCGACGACATCCTGCGCGCGGTGATCAAAGACCTCAACTAGCTTGGCTCCGTTCATCACAGCCGCCGTCGCGGCATTCATCGCATCGCTGGCCCTCACGCCCGCAGTGTCCGCGCTCGCGCGGCGCATCGGCGCGGTGGCCAAACCGAAGATCGACCGCTGGCACTCGAAGCCGACGGCGATGCTCGGCGGCGTGGCCATCGCCATCGCTACCATCGCCGCGCTCCTCGCCTTCGTGCCGCTCTCGCACGACAACCTCGCCGTAGTCGCCGCGAGCAGCGCTCTCTTTCTCCTCGGCCTGGCCGACGACTTCCTGCACATGAAGCCGTATCAGAAGCTGATCGGCCAGCTCCTCGCGGCCGCCGCGGTCGTCGCGTTCGGACTCGTGCTGCCCTGGACGCCGTACGGCATCGTCAACATATTGATCACCATGTTCTGGCTGGTCGGCATCACCAACGCCGTGAACATGCTCGACAACATGGACGGCCTGGCCGTCGGCGTCTCCGCGATCGCCGCCGCGTTCCTCGGCGTGAACTTCATTCTCAATCACCAGGCCGGCGAGGCGCTGATGCTCGCCGCGTTCTTCGGCGCGCTCCTCGGCTTCCTCGTCTACAACCACCATCCCGCATCGATCTTCATGGGCGACTGCGGCTCGATGTTCGTCGGCTTCTTCCTCGCGTCGATCGCATTGGTGAGCGGCACCGGCGGCGGACGCTCGCGCAGCGTCATCGCCGTGCTCGCCGTGCCGGTCATCGTCCTCCTCGTGCCGATCTTCGACACGACGTTTGTCACGCTGATGCGCAAGCTCGCGGGCCGCGCCGCCTCGCAGGGGGGACGCGATCACACCTCGCACCGCCTCGTGGCCCTCGGCCTCTCCGAAAAGTGGGCGGTCTGGATGCTCTACGCGTTCGCCGCCGCGGCCGGCGCGCTGGCCATTCTCGTGCGCCGCACGTCGCTCGAGATCAGCCTCGGCGCGATCGCGGCCTTCACCGTCGTCCTCGCGCTCATTGCCATTCGACTGGCGCGGGTTCGGGTGTACGACGAAGAGTGAGCGGCGCGATCGCCGCCAGCACATACAGCATTGATCGCAGGCGGAAGAGCGTCCCGAAATTCGTGACGCTGTAGAACATCGGCCCCGCGGTCGCGAAGAAGAGCAACACGGCGAAGACGAACAGCGGCGTGATCCGCGCGCCGCCGCGCAGCGCCTTCACGCAGAGCACGATCGCGAAGACGATCACCGCCGAGAAGACGACGGTGTCGAAGTCGGCGAAGAACCAGAAGCCGCGGCCGCCGCCGATGCGGACCAGGTTCAGCGGTTGTGCCGCCGCGCGGGGGACGAACGTCGCCACTGCGCCGCTGGCGATCGGCGACGGCGCCGCCGGGCCCGCGTGGATCGCGGTCGCGCCCCCCGTGCTCTCGAATCCCTTGCGCGGAGCGGTGGCGTAGTACTTCACTTCTTTCGCCAGGGCGACCATCGGCGTGACAACCGGCGGTGCCACCGGTGCTGCCACTGGCGCTGCCACGGGCGTCACTACCGGCGCTGCCACAGGAGCGACCACTGGCGCGGCCACCGGTGCCACCACCGGCGCCACGGCCACCGGCACTGGCCTGCGTCCGGCGAGCACGTTGCGGACCGGCGTCGGAAGCTCGGTGCCGCCGCCGAAGCGGAAGGCCTGCCCGAGGAGCAGGAAGAGGAGGAGCGCGGGCCACCAGCGGCGCGTGGAGATCGACGACATCACGAAGAAAATCGCGGAGAGGCCCCAGGCGATCCCGGCGAGGTACCAGCGCGTCCCCGCGATCAGGTACACGAGCATCACCAGCGCGGCCGCGCACGGCAGCCAGTTGCGCGGCGCCTCCTGCCAGCGTTGAAGTGCGTAGATCAGCGCGACGATCAGCAGAAAGAAGAACGTGTCCTTCAGCGCCTGCAGCGACCAGAGGATCATCGCGGGACCGAAGGCGATCACCGCGAGCGTGAACGTCTTGCGTCCATCGCCGATACGCTCGATCAGCGCGCAGGTCGCGAGGTACGCGGCGCAGTTGAAAAGAATCGCCGTCGAGGCGACGGCGCCGAACGCGGCGCAGAAGATCGTGAAGGCCTGCACGAAGGTGTACGACGGATACGTGCCGTTCACCGTGAGGATCGCCAGCGGTCCGCGCGGGATCAGTTCATTCGCGTAGCCGAGGTACCAGGGACCGTCGATGGCGAAAAACCAGAAGCCGTTGCCGAGCTGGAGCGAGCGTGCGATCGGAAGCTTCAGCCAGGAGATCCAGAAGAGGACCTGGCCGGCGAACGCGCGGATCAGAAAGCCGGCGGCGACGATCGGCGATTGTTTGCGCGCGTAGCGCCAGAGGGCGACGCAGGCGATGGCTGTGAGGATGAGTTGCATCAGGTGGACCGGAGCGCTGCCGCGAGAGCGTCGGCTTGCGGCTCGACATCGTAATGCGATTCGGCGAAGGCGCGGCCCGCAATCGACATCCGCTTGCGAAGCTCTTCGTCCGTGACGAGACGCCGCAGCGCGGCGAGCCATTCGTCATCGGTGATCGCTGACAGATGCGTCTCGCCCGCGATGCCCATCGCTGCGCAGACGCCGACGGGGCTCATCACGAACGGCACGCCGGTGGCCATGTACTGCACCGCCTTGAAGCCCGCTTTCCCCGCGCTCCATTCGTCGTCCGCGAGCGGATAGATGCCGATGTCGAGCGCCTGGAAGTCTTCGACCTCGCGCTCGAGCGACCACGCGCGCGTCTCCGCGCCGGGGATGTCGCGTCCCGCGCCGACGATCAGCAGCCGGAAGCGCACCTCGCGCGCGAGCCGCTCGAAGATCGGGAGGAGGCGCTCGAGGTAGGGGAAGGTGCCGTGCGTGCCGATCCAGCCGATGACGGGCTCGCGGGTGCGCGGGCTCGCGGGATGAAATCGCTTCGTATCGACCACCGTCGGAATCACCACGCCCTTCGCGTACTCCGCGATGTGCGGGCTCCCGCACGTCACGGTTCGCGCCCATTTGATCAGCCGGTCGGTCTTCGACGGCCACTTCAGCCACGTCGAAAATCGTCCGTAGACCGGACTCGCGTACGCGATCCACGTCGCGTCATCGAGATCGAGCACGAGCGGGCGGCGCAGCACGCGCGCGATCAGCCATTCGATGACCGGCGGTCCGAAGAGCATCGCCTCGCGCTGCACGAAGACGACGTCGGCGCGCATCGCGCGGACCACCGCGCCAAAGCGCAGCAGCGTGCGCCACGCCAGCCGCGGCAGCTTGCGCAGCAGACGCCCCGGTTTGTACAGCGCGTCGAACAGCGCGGCGTCGAGGAACGGGGAGAAGGTGACGTCGATCCCGCGCCGCGCGAGCGGCTCGATGAACTGCACGATGCGATAGCGCGACGAAGCGGCTTCGACGGGATAGGAGGCGAGGGCCAGCACGCGAAGCCGCTTCATCGCTTCATCACCGCGTCATAAAGCCGCCGGTACCGCGCACCGCCGACCGCATGCAGGTCATACCGCGTCCGCGCCACTTCCCGACACCGCGCCGCAAGCCCCGGCTCGCCCCGCAACTCCTCCACCCCTCGGAGTGCGGCGGCCACGCCGCCGCCCTGCAGAACGACGCCCACGCGCGATTCCGGAATGACCACATCGAGGTCCCCAATCCCCGCCGAAGCAATCACCGGCAATCCCGCCGCAAGGTACTCCGCAAATTTCGTCGGCGACATCGCCCGCCGCGCAAACGACTTCCGCACCAGCAGCAGCGCCACATCCGCTGCGCGCAGATAACGCGGCACCTCATCCGGCGCAACCTGCAGCACGCGATAGTGCTCGTATCCCGCGCGTTCAAACGAGGCAGTGATCGCGTCGGTGGACCCTTGCGTCAGCACCAACCCGAACGCCCCCGCCTCCGCGATCAGCGCGACCATCTCGTCGATCAGGTAGTAACCACCGAGCGCCCCGGCATAGACGAAGACCGGCCGACCGGTGGCGATCTCGACGCGATCATCCCCCGCAAACCGCGCCGGATCGATGCACGTCGGAATCACCTCCAGCGGCTTCCCGCAGCTCCGGATCGACTCGCGCGCCTTCTCCGTCAGCACGACGAAACCGTCCGCCGCGCGATAGAGCCAGCGCTCCGCCGCCTTCGTCACGCGGAAGAGCAACCCGTTCGCGCGCCAGTTGCCCGAATCGACGTACTCCTCGGCCAGGAATCCGCGGATGTCGAAGATCAGCCTGCGGCGCGAGAACAAGTTCGCCAGCGCGCCGATCGCCGTGCCGACGTGACTCCGTCCGTGAATCAGATCGAATTTCCCGCGCCGCGCGAACCACGCGCCGCGAAGAATGTCGAACGGCTTGAGCCACGTCCGCTTGTGATACGGGAGCGAGAACCACGCGATGCCGTCGAGCGACACCGGCGTCGCAATGCCCTCGCGCTCGAACGTCAGCAGCGACATCTCCACGCCGCCCGCCGCGAGCTCGCGCAGGTACGGCAGCACCTGCGTCTGCACCAGCGGCTCGCGCAACCCGAAATAGCAGACGTAGAGAGCGCGGATCGGCATGCGAAAATGCGACCCCTTCATTATGAGTCTCACCACTCGAGTCGTGCGCGGCAGCCTCCTGAATCTGATCGGCCAGGCCGTGACGATGCTCGCCACGCTCATCGCCACGCCGTTCGTCATCCGCATCCTCGGGCCGGCGAGCTACGGCATCCTCGCGCTGGTGCACGTGCTGATCGGCTACCTCTCGTTCGCCGACATGGGGATGGGAACGGCGTCGACGCGCTTCGGCTCGCTGGCGCACGCGCGCGGCGACGACGAAGGCGAAGCGACAGCGATCTGGTCGGCGCTCGTCCTCGCCGTGATCCCCGCCGCGACCGTCGCGCTGGCGCTGACGATCGGCGCGCGTCCGCTCGTCGAGCATGGCCTCCGCCTCCCCGCGGAGCTGCACGATTCCGCGATCGTCTGCGTGCGCCTCGCGGCGCTCGGCTTTCTCGCGCGCTCCGTCGCCGGCGTGCTGAACACGCCGGCCGTCGTCCGCCTGCGGATGGACCTCGTGGTCCTGATCACCTCCGGCACCTCGGCCGCGCAGATCGCACTCGTGCCGATCGTCCTCATCCTCGGCGGCGGTCTCACCGGCGCGGTGATGGTCGTCGCCGGCGCGGCGATCGCCGCGGCGCTGCTCTACGCGATCGCCGGCGCGCGGCTCCTGCCGCCGCTGCGCCGCCCGCGCGTGAGCCGCGAGCTGCTGCGATCGCTGGCCCGCTTCGGCGGCGCGCTCGTCGTCTCCCTCATCGCCGCGACGCTCCTGGCGAACATCGAGAAGCTGCTCCTCCCGCGTTACGCCTCGGTGCAGGCACTCGCGTTCTACTCGATCGCCTTCACGCTCGCCTACATGCTCACGCAGTTGCCGGTGGCGATGATGCAGTCGCTCATCCCCGCGTTCTCGCAACTGCACGTCAGTCCCGACCGCGCGCCGCTCGAACAGCTCTATCGCCGCGGCCTGCACGCGATGCTCTTCTGGGCCTTGCCCGGCGCGCTCTTCATCGCCGTCGTCGCGCGGCCGTTCTTCACGCTCTGGGCGGGCGCCGAGTTCGGACGCGAGAGCACGCTGCCGCTCTATCTGCTCGTGGGCGGCGTGGCCTGCGAGATCCTCGCGCTCGTCCCGCACGGACTGCTGATCGCGTTCGGACGGACCGACATCATCGCCCGCATCCAGGTGTCGTTGCTCATCCCCTATGTGATCGGATCGGCCGTGCTGATCCACTTCTACGGCGCGCCCGGTGCCGCGATCGCGTGGACGTTGCGCACGATGGTCAGCCTCATTCTCTTCTCGCACTTCGCCGGACGGACGTCGGGCTTCCGGTTCGTTCCGTGGCCCGACAACAAGCGCGATTACGCGCTCAGCGTGGCGATCCTCGTGGTGCCGATTGCGATCGCGTCGCTCGCTTCGCCGGTCGTGCGCATCGCCGTCGCGATCGCCTCGGTCGCGCTCTACGGCATCGTCATCGTGACGCGCGTGCTGAGCGGCGACGAGCGCGCGGCGTTGCAGCGGATGCTGCCGAAGGTCACATGAAGGTCCTCTTCGTCGCTCCATCGTCCGCGACTGTTTCGGGTGGCGCCATCGCCACGCGGCAGACGCTGCGCAGTCTCGAGCCGCACTGCGAGATCCATCACCTCGTCTGTGATGTGCCCGAGCCGAGCCGTCCGCGGATGTACGCCTCCGCAGCGTGGGCCGCTCTGACAGGACGCAGCTACTGGGAAGTGAGCTGGCGCAACCGCGAGCTGCGGGAAAAGGTCGCGCGTCTGCATGCGCGCGAGTCGTTCGACGTCATCCATTGCGAATGGCTGCAGAGCGCCGTCCCGCTGCGCGGGCTCGATCTGCCGCTCGTGATCCGCGCGCTCGACGTCCACTTCGTCGACATGGAGCGCTGGGCCGGCGATCGCCGGTACTGGCGCGAGCAGGCGAAGCGCTTCCGCCACTTCGAGGCCGAGACGCTGAATTCGGCGCGCGCGGCGGTGGCGTTGTCGCGCGAAGACGAAGAGCTGCTGCGCGAGTGTGGCGTGCGGAACATCGTCACCATCCCGCCGCCGCGGCCCGTCGAGGCGGAGAACGGATCATCCGGCGAGCCGCTCGCGGTCTTCGTCGGCCGCCTCGACATGGCGCCGAATCGCGAGGCGTTCTTCCTCTTCGCGAACGAGGTCTGGTCGCTGATCCGCAGCCGCGTCCGCGTCGTTTTCGCCGGAGGATTTCCCGATGCCGAAGTTCGGCGGCGCGCGGCCGAATGCGGCATCGAGCTGATCGCGCCGCTCTCCGACGCCGGTGCGGCGCGGTTGTTCGCCGATGCGCGGATTTTTCTCTCGCCGGTCAGGTCGGGAACCGGGATCAAGATCAAGACGCTCGATGCGATGGCGTACGGCAAGCCGATGATCGGCTTCCGCGGCGCGTTCCGCGGCGTGCCGGTCGAGCACGGCGTGCACGCGATGATCGCCGAGTCACCCGCCGATTTCGCGCGGCAGTTCGACGAGTTGATCGACGACGCTCCGCGGCGCCGCGCGATCGGGATCGCGGCGCGCGAGCTGATCCGCGACCGCTTCGATCCTGTCACGCTGGGCGCGCGCCTGCGCGACGTCTACGCGAGGGCACGATGAAGGAGACGACCACTGTCCGCCTCCTCCGCGTCGCGTTTCGCGCCTGGCCGTTCATGCACGGCCGCGGCTGGATCCTTCGCCTCGCGCGTCTCCTCCTCGGCCATGACCCCGTCCTCTTCGACATCGGCGAAAAGAGGTTCATCGAAGGAGACCTCGACGACTGGATGAACGTCTGGGCGTTCATGTGCCGCCACGAAAAGGACGCTCCGTTCCAGCAGTCGCTGAAGCTCGCGCCGCAGGGCGGGGTGGTCTTCGACGTCGGCGCGCACGTCGGTTTCTGGTCGCTCCTCGCGTCGCGCCGATCGCGCGTGCACGCATTCGAGCCGCTGCAGGCGGAGCGGCTGCGCGCGCACGTTCTGCTGAATCACGCGGACGTCGTGGTGAACGAATGCGCCGCCGGCGCGGAGAACGGCACGGCGTCGTTCTTCGCCGTCCATGGCAACAGCGGCGCGTCGTCGCTCGCGCGCCGGGCGGAGAGCGACGTCGAGGTCCGCACGGATGTCATCACCCTCGATTCGTACATCGCAGAAAAGAAAATCGATCGCGTCGATCTGCTGAAGATCGACGTCGAAGGAGCCGAGCTGCTCGTGCTGAAGGGAGCGCACGAGCTCTTGCGGCTGGAGCCGGCGATCTTCTTCGAGGCGGACGATCAGCTCGCGCGCTCGTTCGGCGCCACCACCCGCGAGGTGAAGCAGTTGCTCGTCGATCACGGCTACGGGATCTATCGCTGGCAACGGTCGCGATTCGTCCCCGTCACCATCGACGAGCCGCACGGACACGAGGACCTGTTTGCGCTGAAGGCGCGACACGTGTCACAAATGACCAGACCGTGAAGACGATCTCCGTCATCATCCCGGCGTACAACCACGCCCGGTATCTCGCCGAGGCCATCGACAGCGTGCTCGCGCAGACGTATGCGCCGCTCGAGATCATCGTCGTCGACGACGGTTCGACCGACGACACGCCCGCGGTCGCGGCCTCGTACGGCGATCGCATCCGCTACATCCGCCAGGAGAACGCCGGCGTCGGCGCCGCGCGCAACAACGCCATCGCCGTCGCGCGCGGCGAATATCTCGCGTTCCTCGACTCCGACGATGTCTGGCTGCCGGAAAAACTGGAGCGCGAGATCGCGCTCTTCGATTCCGATCCGGAGCTCGGCTTCGTCCATTGCGGCGTGGAGAAGTTCGACGAATCGGGGCAGACCACGATCTCGATGACCGGCATGGAAGGCTGGATCGCGACCGACCTGCTCCGCCTCGATCGCGAGGTCATCGCCGCCCTCGGCAGTTGCCCGATCGTTCCGAAGCGCGTGGCGGAGGAAGTCGGCGGCTTCGATCCGCGACTGCCGCCGTCCGAGGATTGGGACTTCTGCTATCGCGTCGCGCTGCGCTATCGCGCCGGCTTCGTGCCGCTGGTGCTCGTGCGCTACCGGCTGCACGGCGGCGGCATTCACCTCAACGTGCCGCGGATGGAGCAGGGGATGATGAACGCGCTGGCGAAGGCGTTCGCATCCGATGATCCCGCCGTGCAGTCGCAGCGGCGCAGCACGTACGGACGGATGCATCGCATCCTCGCCGGCTGCTACTTCCAGAAGCGCGATCCGCGGCGCTTCCTGCAGCACATGGTCAAGAGCCTGAGGTACGACGTGCGCAACGTCGGATATTTCGCGGCGTATCCGCTGCGCCTCGCGCTACGCGTTTTCCGCTAGTTCCAGTGGGGGTACAGGCGCCTCGCCTGTACGGTCACGAGCGCAGCGAGTGACTTCACCGCGGACAGGCGAGGGCGCCTGTCCCCCCACTGGACGCTAGCCAGGCTCGTAGCATGAGCTCCGCCCACAAGTGGTACTTCCACTCGTCCCGCCCCGCGAGAAACTCGTTCCACTTCGGGCGCGCGGCGTCGTCGATCAGCGACTCCGCCCAGTCGCGCAGGCGTCCGCGCAACAGCGACTCGAGCGGAATGCCGAAGCCCATCTTCGGCCGCTCGATCAGCGACGACGGGACGTAGCGGTCGAGCACTTTTTTCAGGATCCGTTTCCCCGATCCGCCGCGCACTTTCATCGCCAGCGGCAGCGTCCACGCGAATTCGACGAGCCGGTAGTCGAGCAGCGGCTCGCGCGCCTCGAGCGACACGGCCATGCTCGCGCGGTCCACCTTGGTCAGGATGTCGTCCGGCAGATACGAGATCTGGTCGAAGAACATCATCCGCTCGACCGGATCGTCGAGCTGCGCCCAGTTCGCGCGCTCGGTCACCGGCGCCGCGGCGGTGTTGTTCCAGTGCGAGACGAGCTCGAAGTACATCGCGTCGGGATCGTTCGCCGCCATCACCCGCGCCACCTTGTGAATGCGCTCGCCCGCCCGCGGCTTGAAGAGGAGGCGATCCCACGCGCGCGGCGAGAGCGCCGTGAGCGCGCGCCCCGCGATCGCCGGCGTGCGCGCCAGCCACGGAAAGAGCCGCTGGCCGATGAAGTAGCGGACGTAGCCGCCGAAGAGCTCATCGCCGCCGTCGCCGGAGAGACTCACCGTGACGTGACGCCGCGCGAGCATCGAAACGAGATGCGTCGGGATCTGCGACGAATCGCCGAACGGCTCGTCGTAGATCGACGGCAGCTTTCGAATCGTATCGACGACGTCGTCCTCGGACATGTAGAGCTCCGTGTGATCCGTGCCGAGGTGTCGGGCGACGGCTTTGGCGAAGGGGGCTTCGTCGTAGGCGGACTCGCTGAAGCCGACGGTGAACGTGCGCACCGGGATGCGGCTCTCCGCCTGCATCAGCGCGGTGACGATCGATGAATCGACGCCGCCGGAGAGGAAGACGCCGAGCGGGACGTCGGCGATCATGCGGAGACGTACGGAGTCGCGCAGCAGTCGCTCGAGCTCGTGCGCCGCGTCTTCTTCGGAACCTGCGAAGCGATGCGCCGCGCCGCGCTCCGCCGCTTCGCGCGCCGACCAGTACGTCTTCGTCTCGACCTGTTGTGTCGCCGGATCGAACGTGAGGATCGTCCCCGGCATCAGCTTGCGAATCCCCTCGTAAATGCTGAACGGCGCCGGGACGTAGAGGAAGCGGAGGAAGAGATCCACCGCGTCGCGATCGACGCGCGCGTCGAAATCGCGATGCCGGCGCAGCGCCTTCAACTCCGATCCGTACAGAAACGACTGGCCCGCAAAGCCGTAGTAGAGCGGCTTGACGCCCATCCGGTCGCGGATGAGA